>BNJU01005427.1_pt1 | contig 455079 bp, 520 predicted proteins | sample 8539281 | NCBI WGS metagenome assembly BNJU01 (sample SAMD00202456, study PRJDB9452) | human saliva metagenome | isolation source: human saliva | place: Japan
AGTTACGTATTGCTAATATTTCCGTAAACCTCAAGTTTAAATATTTCTTTGAAAACCCATAAAAATGCCATCCATTATGTTCATTCCATAACCAATCTTCGTCTTACTTTACTATTTAAGGCGTTTTTATTTTAGTGTTATCTTCAGAAAGATTATCTAATGAGTATTTTTCGGTATTTCCAACCCAAAAATCCGCAGCATAAGTATATCTGAATTATTATTTTTCTGAGAACCATTATTAAAATCCGTCGAATTCATGTTAAGGAAAATTATGAGAAAACTTCACAACCCCCTCATATAGAGCATCTTGAAATAAAATCTTATCAACACTCAATGTTTAAACGGATATAGCCAAATCAATATACCACCAAAACCATATTCGCTAGAACTACGCCAGTTTGAAAAACAACATCATAATCAAAATTAGATAAATCAAACTCCCGAATAATTTGCGTGCTTTTCGATAAGCTTTCGAATTTGTTTAGTTCTTCTGAATCATTTTTAGACTACCAAGAATTATTTTCATAAAATCTCCTTTTTCGCAAAATCTTCAAATTCTTCATTTGTAATTTTAAGCGCATCGTTGGTCTAATTCTGTATTTTTCACAATATTTTGAAATTAAAATTTCTCCGACTCTATAGACAAAATTTAGCAACTGAATCATTTCCAAAGTGATTAAAATACCAATTGTAACGATTATCTTCCTTATTTTTGCGATTTCACAATTCTCTCAATCCCCATTTCAGCTTGTCTTCATCAGGTTTATCGTAATAATCGGTCGTACCTTAATTCATACCTCAATTCATTAGCTGCTTGTTTTTCAAAATTCAGAGCCAGCTTCAAGAATAGTATCACCAGATATTGTTAGGTGTTGTAAAGTTTGACATCTAAAATTCATGGTTGATTTCATGAAAATTAATTTTAAAATATATTTTTGAATACCAGTATCAAAAACTCAAGTATTAGAGCTCCAGTATCCAGACATTGAAAGACCTGAAACTTTTTCAATTTTTAATATTTCAGAAATATCTTCATCCTAGATATGTCTGAAAAACAATATCAATTCTTTTCGGAAAAATCATAATACTGGAAAAATACCTTAGCTTCCAATAAAATCCACTTATTTTTCTGCGTTTCTTCCTAGTGCTTTTATTAAAAATTAAATTAAACATAATTCCTCCTATAAAAAATAAAGGGACTCATCGCCCTTATAAATTATAGAAGCTAGTTCGTGTGAACATTCACTACATCATCAACGTCATCAAGCTTATCCATAAGTTTTTCAACTTTTGCACGCGTTTCGTTCGTTTGGTAATTTCAACTCATGCTTGGCAATATATTGAAGTTCAGCTTCTTTTACAGCAAACCTTTTCGATTAACTCTTGCGAACTTTCATTAAATCTTTCTGGTTTGCATAAACCACGATTTCGCCATCTTCAATCCGCATCTTCTGCAACCAGCATCGAGAATTTCAAGCAGAGCATCTTCACCGGTAGCCTCAAACTGTACCATAATTTTGCGAGTAAACTGAAACATCACGCTCCCCCGCATCAGCGATTCGACCACCGCCTTTTCACTGTGCCGTTTTAACTCGAAAAGTTCGGGTTGCGATTATCGGTTGCCAGTTCAATAATCAAACCAATTCCACTTGGACCATAGCCTTCATAAGTACTCTTCTGATGCTGCTGCATTTTATCTTGCCGCCCGAGCAATTGTAACGTTCAATATTCGCGTTCGGCATATTCACCGCGAGCTTTTTCAATCGCAAGCGCTAAACTTGTCTATTCGGATCAGCGCCACCACGAGCTGCAATTGCAATTTGATTACCGATTCGGTAAAATCGCACCACGCTTTTGCGTCATTTGGCGCCTTTCTGTCGTTTAATTTTTGACCATTATTATGACCAGCCATAATTTTTGATATTTTATCGATAAACTTTATTGTAACATTTTTAAATTAATCTACAATCTAATCTCAAGCCCAGCATCACAGTAAAAGCTTCACTTGGGATTTCAACATTTCCAAATTTCTTCATTCGCTTTTTTACCACGTTTTTGCTTGGCAAGAAGCTTCTTTTCGAGAAACATCACCGCTATAAAGATAGCCCGTCACATCTTTCGATAAGCTGAAATATTCTCTCGTGCAATGAATTTTCCGCCACCGCCGCTTGAATCGCCACTGGAAACCCTGTCGCGGAATCACTTTTAATTTTGCAGCACTCACGACCCATTCGCACACTTTCTGAACGATGACATCACCGAAAAGTGCATCAACCATTTCGCCCGCAACATAAAATCCACACGCACTAAACCTTCTACTAAATAATCCCAAAGTTCATAATTAAAATGATCCATAGCCAGATGTAACACTCTTGTTGATCAGAACTGGGGTCAAAAGATTCGCAAGTGAGGCTTCAAAAGAAATCAAAATACGCTCATCAATATAGCTTAAATTCTTTTTGCAAACCGCGTTTTGAAACGATCATTGACATACACCAAATACAATCTTTAGGCACTGGCTAATCACCCTTTAATCCACGGTCACGAATTTCAGAAATTTTTTGTTTGATCAGGCAAATCAGCGGCACTTTAATATCTAATTCTTTCACCTGTTGTCAAAATTATATGATAGTTTGCCAAGGTTAATAAATCTAGCTACATACGCCCAAACGCTCGCGAACAACATCCATATGAAGAAGGCCAAGAAAAACCACCGCACACCAAAACCCAAAACCGGTGAATTCTCCGGTTCAAATTAAAAGAAGCGCTGAATCGCTCAAACTCAATTTTTCAACTGCATCTTTAAATCTTGCAATTCTGTTCGAAATCAAGTTCCCAGCATATACAACGGTTGAATGTTTCTAGTTAACCAGGTAGAGGCCTACCAGCAGGATCTTTCTCGAAAGAGTTACGGTATCACCAAACTTTACTAATGGTAGTTTTGCTGAATAATTATAACCAATCTCACCAACTCATTTTATCATGGTGCTTATTTTTGGCTGAAGCTACAATTTCTATGCCAAAACCTTTTCGAATCTGTCGCTATCATTTTAATTTTCACCTTTTTAGCTCACCTGAAAAAAATACGATGGCCAAAATTGCCGCGGTAATCATCATACACCATCAAAACTCAAAGCTTTTAGTGGCTTCATTAAATCTCCCTGCAGGAATTTTCAATCACCGCATTTAAAAACTTCTTCAACACCCATTCCTGTTTTAGCTGAAGAAAAAAATTTCGCTTTCATCACAACCTAAAAGATTACTAACTTTTCGAAAACTCGCGGAATATCTGTTGCGGAAACCAATTTTGTTCAAAACCGAATAATTCAAATCGGTCGTTATTGCAAGATAAACATTAGCCAAAGTTTGCGCTGAATTCCCTTGCGAAGCATCAACCACTAAAATTTCGCAAGCTTGGAGAGAACGAAACTTCATAGGAAAAGTCAACATGTCCAGAGTATCAATTAAATTTAATTCTACCCTGCCAATTCATTGTTACAGTGCAAGTTTAATCGTAATTCCTTTTTCGCGTTCCAAATCCATCGAGTCTAAAAGCTGCGACTTACATCACGTTTTTGAACAGTACCAGTAATTTCCATCATTCGGTCATTGCTGTCGACTTACCGTGATCAATATGAGCGATAATACAAAAATTTCTAATCTTTTCAACTATAAATTATTTATTTAACATATTTTAGATGTTAGCAATTTAGCGAGGCTTAATTTGTCCAATAAAATTTTACGTAAGTAGGCAACGATAGGATCATTTCTCTGATTCTAAAAATTCGCAGAAACCAGATAAGACAAGGCACTACACCGCCAATCATCAAAACTTAGGAACAAGTCGAAAAGAATCAATTCATCACTATCCAGAAGCGGAAAAATGTCATCAAACATAGCAACAAAACCTGTATTAGCTGATGCCGCCAGCATTCGTACTATTCCAGATATAAAACCTAGCACTAAACAGCCCTTCAATCCTGCCTCTCTCATCAAGACCAAAGAATGATTATTTCCTGAAAGCGCACCAATACTTTGAGCCCAAGCCAAACCGTGCACCCAGCTTTAAGGAGACTCAAACCAAATTGCCAATAAAATATTTAGGCCCATAGCAAAAATTGATACGCGTAAAGGTGTTTTGGCATCCTCCATTGCGTAAAACTTCTAGCCGCAATATGATAAACCGAGCGACAAAAATAGATACAACCAATAATAATTAGAAGAAGCGAGAAGCGATTAAACTATCGCCACCATTTTGTTAAAGTCATGATAGCTACCGCATAAAAATAGTGTCATCACGGCAATTGCAGAGATAGGAATGTTAATCGTACGAAGCTCCGCTGGAAGTTTCATGAAATAAATCTTTTTCGGCCGATTGCTAATTTTCAGTTGGGTTAGAAAAAAATGCGGTCGAAATCACACACCAATCAAATTTATCGGCATCAGGCGATAGCCTCGCTGATAGGCACGAATCGTCCCTGCTCCCATTCGGCTTGCCATGTTTGTCTCGACAATTGAAAGTTGACATAATCAATTTCGATCCATCGAACGAGTTGCCAGCAAAAGATGCATCACCTGCCTGGGTAAACCTTTATTTTTCCAAAAATCTTAAAGCTATAATCAAAACTCACACCGATTAAACCGATTACAACTAATAATTGTAAATTGACCAAACGCAACACCAATAGCTACACCCATGATACCACCTTTCAAAAATCTTCCAGCCAAAAAATATCATTCCATTAGTAAAGAACAGCGTACCAATAATCCCACGTTATAAATCGCTGGTGCTAATGCCGAAAAAAGTAAACTCACTGATAGCTTATTGAATACTAGTTAATACGGTCGCAATTGCAAACAAGAAAGGTTAATTGCAATCACGCGCATCATTGAAAACTGCCAAGGCTCTTGATGATTCATTGCTTCCCGGCCCAACAACATATTTAACCAAAGGCTCAGCAAAACAATTATTAGAACCGGACGTCGCTAAAGTCAATAAAAGTTAATAAATTTAATACGCTAGAACTTGTTCTGGCTGATTTTCTATTATTTTTTGCCATCCGCTGATTAAAAACAGGATAAATGTTACGCTTAAAGCACCCGGACACCAAAATAAAAAACATAAAACTTAGGGGATAGTAAAAGTGTTGGTATAGGCATCAATTCCGGCTGATTGAGCCGGTAGCGAGTTACAATCGATCGCGCGCAATCCAAGCAAGCTGACAACAGAGTTGAGTTAGGCAAGAATGACGGCCGCCAGATGCACCGTCATCCTATTAGCTTTGATACTATTTTCTTTAATTCTTCGCTTAAACATTACTCATTACTGTGTGTTTTACTTCCTTTAAAGTTTTAAATTTTCAAAAATTTCACTAACTTCAGCTTCTGTCAACTGTTTCTTTTTCTAGAAGTATGAAGTTAGAGCTTCGAGTGGCTTTTTGCCAGCTTTTAAGAATAATCTCCGCACGTTTAACAGATTCTTTAATTAGTTTGCTAAACTTCCTCATCAATTTTTTTCAGCAGCAGTTTTTCAATGGCCGTCACGCGTCATTCGTCAAAGAACATTCCACTTCTTCGTGAAAAACTCGATCACGAAGCTCTTCGCCCATCCCGAGTTCAACCACCATATTGCGAGCAATATTTGTAGCATGGCGAAGATCACTGAAGCAATCAGTCGAAACTCCACCTTTCACCGTAAATTAAAATCTCGCTTGTTTGCCGCCCATAGCACGCGCCAAAAATATCTTTGTACTGAAAATATTAGTATAAGATTATCTTCTGGCGGCAAGAACCGTTACACCACCAGTTCGACCATGAGGAATACAGTTACTTTATGCACTGGATCAGAATCCTTCAGGTAAAACAGACCAACCACAGTGCACCAGCTTCATGCCGCTGCTGCAGTAGTTTCACGCTCTAAATCACTCATAACTTAGCCTGTTCAGGACCAATCATACTTTTTCAAATGCCTCAGTTAAGTCATCATTTGTAATTTGTTGCTGATTAGCACGAGCAGCCAGAATTGCTGCTTGTTGGCGATATTAGCAAGATCAGCACTGTTGAACCAGCGGTTTTTAGCTGCGCATTTAGATCAAACCGATTCATCCGCAGGTTTATTATTTCTTAAATGAACTTTTAGAATCTCGTTCGGTCTTTTCGCTCTGGCAAAGAAATTCCACACGACGATCGTAACCGACCAGGTCGAAGAAGGGCAGGATCAACATCTGCACACAGCGTTGCTAAAACGGATAACACCAGTATCTTTTTCGAAACCATCCATTTCAACCAAAAATCTGTCTAAAACACCACGCTCATCATGACCACCGCCCATTCCCGAGCCACGCTTTCGACCTACCGCATCAATTCTATATCACTAAAGATAATTGAAGGAGCATTCTTTTGGCTTTGAGAACAAATCACGTATCAGATTTGCTCCAACACCAACAAACATCTCCAAGGAATTCAGATCCAGAAATCGAGAAGAAAGGAACTTTAGTCTCACCAGCGCAGTGCCTGATAAGCATTGTTTTACTAGTTCCTGCCTAAACTATCAAAACACCACTTGGGATTTTTGCACCTTTTTGGTATTTTTGTGGATCTTCAAAAATCACAATCATATAACTTGCCAGTTTTCATTGCCGGCAATATCTTCAAATTTGATTTTCTTTTTATCTTCACCATAAAGTTTAGCACGATTTCCCAAACCTATTGTTTGAGAATTCGTCCGTTCGCCCGACGCATCATAAAACATAAAGAATCCAATAATTGCAATAGTTGGCACGAAACTGTTAGATTCCAAAGATTTCGCCAGAATTATCAATAACAGACTGATTTCCACAGTAGTAACCCCTGCTTCAAACTCTGCTCATAAATCAAATACCAGACTCTTTAGTCGTTCTTTCTGGTTGTCGTTTCTCATTTTTAAAATTTATCATTACCTTTGAATTTCAAGTTTTGCAATTTCACCTTTTATTAGCTCAAGAAATCACATTCGAAATATCAACTGTTTTAGATTGATCGATATAATCATCTGCCACAGCAAAAACAAAAATCATACCAGTAAAAATCACCCAAAAACAGCATTTCCCGCCCATTTCGTAAAATTATTCTTCTTATTATTTTATCTTGTTCTTTCATAATCAACTCTTCTATTTTAACAAATCCTTAAGGTTTTCAAATAAAAGAAAAAGAGGCTCTAATGAACCCTCATAAATTATTCACTGACCTGCCGAGAATTCATTAATATAGAATCCAACTCGGCCTAGAGTGTATATTATCGCGGCTAGCGCTTTTAGCTTATTGTCACGAGAATAAATTTTAGCGACTTCTGCCTAAAATTTTAGCATAAGGATAGCCGGTATAAGCCATTATTTCAAGCCATGAACTCAGCACGAATTGCCAAGTTTCAGCTTTTCACCCCTGGAATTCATTAAACTTACTATCGAGGATTATATATTCCTCGACTATTTGATTGATTTCCTGCAGTTTCACTCGCTATTTCTGAGGAATTCAAAATCGTTCGAAGCTTTTTCGTCTTTATTTTTAAAAAGCTTTTCAAGCTTCTACAACCTTGCTATAGTACACTCATCTGCAACAAATAAGATTAGTTTTTGAAGGATCATCATCTTTTTTATTGGCTGATGATTTGTGCTTCATTAACTAAGAGCTTTGCCTCTAGAATATATAGTCGTCTTGACTATGACAACCTTATTCAAGACCATCATTGATAATCGTCGGTTCACTTCATCAGACCAATAAATCATGAAGTTTTGTTCAACTAAAGTTTAAAAGAATTAGTTGACTAACCTTTACTGACATATTATCGGTATCGGCATAAAGGAATTAATCTCGAGCTTTTATATTTCGACCTCGAACACTAATAGCTTTTTTGTGGTTGTATTTACTAATCATTTTACAATCTTCCTAAATATGATTAGATCTAAATTACACCAGCAAATTAAAGATTTATCAATATTAAACTCCAGTCATTCCTTGTGCAAATATAACTTCATATCCACCCCAAATTTGAGTCTGTGAGCCATTTTTAAAAGTTCGAATTGCATGCAAAAATCCCAAACTTGTTTCAGAAAGCGGAATTTTGCCAGATTGACGAATCATAATTTCACGCAGAATTTCATAAATAAACTTCATCTGAATTAATTCTAAAAAATCCCGTTCAAACTTTTGGCTATCACTCATCTTCAAAATGTATCTCTTGAGTTATTTCATCACGGCGAAGTTTAATTTGCCTTTGCCAAATTTCAAAAATAGATTCCAGAGCTTCTTTCACCAAAAACTAAAGTTTTTCGAACCGATTACGTACATATTTTTGACCAGATTCGTTGAACCCTCTCGCCACTCCAATTTTTTTCTTTTGCCATTTTTAGAAATACTGACGACAGTTTAAAAAGGCGCTATCTGGCGAATTGTTGCGTTTATCGCCCGCCAACACCGCGCGCCAAATTTAATGCAAAAGTCTCCGCCAAATCATTCTTATGATGCGCTGTAAAAATTATAGCATTTTCGCGCTTAGAATTTTTCGCAAAAAATCATATCGAGCATTTCGAGCTTTTCACTTGAATTTTCACCTAAATTTGCTTCTCGAATTCAAATTAACGCTATTTTGCCGCTAATTTTCTTACAAATTTTAGATCCTGCTTGCTTTCTTCACCACGAATTCCATGTTAAAATAAAAGCATGATTAAGTTTTTGAACCCACCTTTCGAAATTTTTCTAACAAAAATCCAGTAAACTAATGAATCCACTCCCCGCCAGAAACAGCTACAAGAATTTTCTTCATAAAAATATTCTACTCGAAATCTTAAAAATCATCACCACAGCGCAATTATCACACACGTAGCGTAGCTCAGTTGGTTAGAGTAGGACCCATAAGCCTAAGGTCGCAGGTTCAATCCCCGCCGCTACTACCAAACAATGAATTTCAGCATTTAGCTGGAATTTTGTTTAAAAACCCTAGCTTTTAGACTAAGGGTCTTGAAAAACATCACAGTTTAAATTATAAATCTAGATCATTGGGTGTAATCATCAAATGCCGAAATTCGGGCATCGACAAATTTCAAAGTTCTTTTTTGTTCGGTGGCGAATCCCAGGATGCCATTCAGTTCGTGTTGTGCCATTTATTTTTTCCTTTTTGCTTATTTAATAATAGTTACCGATAATACCATAATAAACCTTAAAAGTCAATAGCTAATGTTAATTTATCTTGTTGTTTTATTGCTTTTTCATTTCTATGTTTATAATATAATCTATAAACGATTATGGATATTTTATCGAGTTTTGCGATTATTGGCCAAGCGATCATTCACGCTAGTTTTCATTTTTAAGTATCAGCATCCCACCTCTATTAAGCGGACACACTTAAAGTCGCGAACGGCTCATTTGAAATTAGTTAAACTCTCTTCGGCTTTAACTTTTGGCGCAGTATCAGCAACAATTCTACTTTTTTTGTTTTCACTTGTTTTTGCCTGAAATTTTAGTAGCTCAAACTCTATCGTCATTCTGGGCAATTCTAATCGAACTTCTATCGGGACAGCATTTTCAGTTTGGATTTTCTATTATCGCCGCACCAGCAAACTTCCAGGAACTGAAATGTGGTTCCACGTGGCTTGCAAAATATCTCAATACAGTCGCCCAAAACTCACCCGCAGAAGCTTTCACCTCGGAGCATCTATGTGTTAAGTGAAGTTATTTTATAGCAACACCAATCATAGCTGCAACCTTTTTGCGGTCTGATCTGCAACCAGCTCATCAATTTTAGCCGTAGTTTTGTTATTCATCAACTGCGAATCGCCATTTATTATCTCGCCTAATCTCAGGTGGCATCCTTTGCACAAACTAATCTGGCGAGAAAACAACAAACGTTTTCCAGTTCACAGCAGGATTGGGACTAATAATTTAGCCGTAATTTTTACTAATATTTTGAGGTAAACCATGAGAGTTATTGCTGGGAGTAATGGTAAACAAAACTGAATTGAAATAAACTAGTTGATAGCCTGATAGGAACTTTGAGATATCACACCAGAATGCATGAGTAACGATTTAATACGACAGACCATCAAAGACTTTCACACTTGCAGACAGGAAAGAACGAGATAACTAGCCTAGAGTGTCCGCCTAAAATTAGCAGACTTCAAAAAATCATCCAGAAGCCTCATATTTATAAAAATTTCAAGAGTATAATTTAAGGAGATCCTATGAAAACGAAAATTGAATTTGATTTAATTGTTCTTGGAACAGGCGCAGAGGTAGTGCCAGCGATCATTGCTGCCAAAATGCATTCTCAAAGGGCAGTATTAGGGGGTCGATATTTTCGGCGGCGAATCGCCTAACTATGGAGAAGTTCCAATAAAGCCTTTCGCATGCCAAAACTCTTTATGAAGCCAAAAAAGGTACAAAAATGGGGATTCGTTTGTAGTTTAGGATACAGTTTTCAAAGTATTGCGCTGGAAAGATTTGGCTATAAAAAAGAACTGAGCGCACGACAATGAAGAGTTTTATAACCAGCCGGTATTTCAACATTCCGTGGGGCAGCTCGATTTATCACCCCACATGAAATATCAGTTAACCAAGCTCATATTTCGAGCGAAAAAAATTTTACCGTAACAGGTTCAAAATTTAAAAATACCAGATATTCTAATTTAAAAAATACAATTTAACCCAAGAACGTTCTGGACATACAACGACTACCTGGGGTGCGGCTTTTACACAGGCGGTAGTCCGAAGCTGCTGGAGATAGCACAAATTTTTCAACTGGCACAAAAGTATACATCAGTGAAGACGGCACGACTTCTACCAAAAGAAGATTAAAGAAGTTACAACGATTAAAATTTTATAGGAAGAATGAAAATTTTTGTCTTACCATAAACTCGAGTAGTATCAGTTGAACAAGACGGAATGTTATTTTCAGTGAAGTAGTGAAAAATCGGTACGCGTAGAAGAAATTATGATCGCGGAAGAAAGACAACCCAATACCGGACATTGGACCTGGAGAATGCTAAATAGAATACTCTGGTGCGCGGGATAGCCAACATTAACTTTGCACTTCATCTAGCATATTTTTGCAGTAGTCTGTCATAAATGGAAAATTTAGTACATCCGAAGCTTTATAGAGTGAGCGTTATTATAACATTATAAAAACTCTCGCGCCAAAATTTATCATCAGATTCATCCATCGGTTCCACGAACAATATCCACATTTCCAATCACAGAATGAACAGAAGACAGACCGTAAAAGAGACCCGAATAAGACTGCAACGCACCACTAATCTGAGGCCAGGAGCAATACAGAGATTGTACCTGGATTTGTAAAGCTTATATGAATCAGACGGAAAATTCATGGCAGGTGTATCAACACCAGAAGCTTCAAGCATAATCCGTTAGACTGTCTTATTTATACACTAAACGCCCAAGAAGTATCAGATCACTACACGCTTCCAGAGCTGGAGAAAGGATTGTGGTTTGTGCTGGTCGCATTAAATAGGGGTAAATACATTAAAAATATTTCAAAAAATTCTATATAAAGTAAGCTAAACAACACCTTGTTGCGGAGAATTTGAACCTACGACTCCTTTTGGTTATGAGCCAAGCGATTGACCAGACTGCTCCATCCCGCCGATATACTGTCAATTTTATAATATTTTTTGCAAAAAGCAATAGTTTTCGTAATTTAAATTTTTTCAAAAGTACTAATTAAATATAAAATTCATCCACTGAACAAAATTACTATCTTTTCTTTTGATCGGACTAATCGCTTTTCTTTATTCTCTGGATATTTCGATAAAATCAGAATGCTTCCTGGATTAACTGGCCAGGTTTTCTGTCATGAGTTCCCGGCATCACTTTAAATATTGGTTTATTTCAGAGTTTTATATTTAATCTCGATTATTTTTTTCACGATTTTTAATCTCTAATTGCAATTAGAAGCTTGTAATCTCTCCATAGCCGAAATACTCAAAATCCAAGCTGCTGCTATAATAAGAGCGCAAACCATAATTAAATTATCAGTAAACCAATTTTCTTATATTTTATATTTAACTTCTAATTTTTGTTTTACATTATTATTCACTTTAATTTAACATATTGTTTGGATATAATTGAATAGTCGGGGATTAGCTCAGCGGTTAGAGCAGTCGTCTCATACACGACTGGTCGCCGGTTCGGAACCCACATCCCTACCAAATTCGCTAATTAGGCGTTTTTATTTTTAGGTTCAGAATAAAATCACTCTTTATACATTCCAGTAAAAGGTGATTCAGATTAAGATTTTACTCATTTTTTACGAGAAACTGTTAGAAGCCGTTTCGTGGATTTTCTTTTACAATTGGTCTTCTGGAAGATCGCAAGGTGTACTTATCATTCTTTTTTTGTGTTAAAATAAATTGTTTGGGGTTTTTCCACCACGCAAAGTTACTTCTGCTTTTTATGTAGATAGGCCACACCCTTTGAATTTGTCTAATTATAGTTTATTTTCATCCTTTCAATTAACTACTGTTATGCTTTTATTATACTAGCAAACAGTAGTGTCAAAGCATTAAATACATTTACTACAAATCAAATAAATACTGGGTCATATCCTAAGAATAATCTTTAAAATAATAGTAGAAACAATCTTAATAATAATTAAGATAATAATTAATATTGCGAGCACCACCATCCAGCCTATTAAGTCTGAGTCCAAATTGGAGAGCTAAATCTGTTTATATAAAGCTTGCTCTGGAAATTTAATCTTACTCATCAATCCTCGAGCTATCACGATTATGTTGTAGCTCAGCCCACTGTGCTAAAGCATTGAGAGTATTGAATACTACAGCCAATAGATTGAAACCTTGGATCGCAAAACAGCCCGTGCTTTTGCAGTTATTTCCAACACCATAATTCCTTTTACCGCTCGCCTCATTCATCTGCTGTTTAATTTTTCAGTTTTCACCAAGATATAGCTTCTCTAGCTGAACGGTCGTCGAGGCATCGTGCGTTTAAAGTACTCTCAGCTCTTTCCAGCCGTTTCGATTGCTCAAGTTCTGCCCTTTCATCCGCCAAAATAACTGCTTCGCGTCGCTTCACCATTTCAACATTGTTTAATCTGCGTGCTGTCGTCAACCACAAAAAGCGTTATAAACTATTGTAGCAAATAACCAACTGCCAAATTTTGAAGTGCCCCACCCTTTTAGAAGCTGTAATTCTACGTTTTCCACCACTTTTCCTTCTTATACCAATCTTAGCATAAACACTATAGCACTCTTAGAGCACTTGTTTACTCTTGCGCTAATTTTTCTGCCAACAGTTTTAGAAAGCTTCCTTGCACGAGACTTTCATGAACTTTTTAATGAGCTCAAATTCCCAAGTGAAAATAACTGCCCGCGTTTTCGCTCCCATACCATCGTCTAGTGCGTTCTGAGTTTGTTTTTAGTCTTAGATTTCTGAATGATACTGATCGCGAAATCGGTGAAGCTTTCATCACGAAATCCGCTGAAAAAGCTTGGTCAAATCACCGAAATTCCGAATTGCTTTCACCTAGCAAGTTCCGAGCGTGGCCGTGCGAATGTCTTTCGCGAAAGATGCAGATTTCAGGTGTCAAAATCACCCTCTCGCTGAACCAAAATCTCTACTAATCGAGATTTTAGCTATCCAGCCAGCCAGTTTTGAGGTTTGGTTTTGCACATCAAAATAATTTCTTCATCACGTTTTCAACCATTGATTGCCAAACATCGCTCGGCATAAACTTCCCGCGCTGCACCCAATTGAGCTGCCTGCCATCAATCAAAAACTAAATCAGGCTGCCCCCATCGCCTTTCGCTTCCGAAAATCTTCGTATCAAAACCTCTTTCATATGGAAGAAAATCATCATTTCCGCCAGTAGTTCATTTTTGAAATTTCGATATTCTGCTTGTCGCTCCAGCCCATTTCGTAAACACCACCATCGATGCCACATTATTTTTCTCCACGGTGTGCGAGATATCAAACGCTTCAATTCGCCGGTGGATTTTCAAGCTGAAAAGAATTTCTGCCAATTTTCGCCAACGCATGATCTTTTCGAAATGTCCAAAAATTCCTCATTCGAAAAATAACCTGCTTGCCAAGCTCACTCATCTCGCAGTTGATTACGTGCGGCCATTTCAAAATTCTGTTCATTTGCAAAATTAAGCATTTTCTTTTCTCAGTTTCAAGCTGAGCATTTTCGTTCACCTTTTTAGATATCGCAGAGCGACGTAAATTACGTTTTATATTCTGTCATTTTTGCTGATATTTGGGGCGAATTTGGTTTCAAAAATTTTCTAGCCCAGGAGTTAAATCGATCTGAAAATCAAAACTATGGCTGGCATTTTTCGCTCAAATAATACGGAAAGACTTTTCGAAGCAACCGCACCGATTTCTTTACCGCATTAGAATTGTAAAACTGGTAAAAAATATTCTCAGCAAATCATCAAGCGGATTTTTAGTAAACTAACATGAGAATTTTATCATGAAAACCATGCGCACGTAAGTTGGCGATTTATCATCCCGCAAAGTATGTTATATTGCGGCTTGTAGCTTTTAAATCATCATCTCTCCAAAAATAGCGCATCAATTTCAGTCCAACCTCAATCCAGTCAGTCATCGCAATTTCTACTACTAAAGCTGGTTTTGGATCTTTTCACGCAGTTTTTGAAAATATTGCCGCACGCGTTTTAAATTTGCCGCTTTTCCAACATAAATAATCTGCCTTTTCGAATTTTTATGAAAATAAACGCCAGCGAAATTTGGCAGTTCTAGCTTTTTCGAAAGAATTTCATTCATCTCTAAATATTATATCACTATATTTATACTTTAATAATGTACTATACTTAAAAGTGATAGATTATATTTCGAGCTACCTATCCTCTTGGATTAGCTCTTGGACTATCGTAGAAAGAGGTGTACAATATGGAACAAACTGCAGAGAAACAAGCATTGAGCCTGCCATATCTCGAAATTATGCACGGAGGATAATATGTAGATCTCTTTGGCGTGTATTCAGCATAATAACGACACCTAAAACGGTAAGCCACGAGTACTGGTGGCTTTAACATTTTTCAAAAATGAAATTTAATAGATCCATTGTATATTAGGACTGTTATCGAGCTATCAAAGCTAAATTTAACATAGAATTCAATCGTCTCGTTAGGAAAATATTGGCAACAAAATTAGCAATTTTCAAAGAAAACTTGGTGGTCGCAAATGAGCATTTTTATATAATTGATGTATATTAAAGGTAAATATGAAAGGACAAAAATGTTTTAGTCAGTACAAAAATTACGAGCGAGAAAAATATCTCGCAAGAGCAACTTGCCGATAAAATTGGCGTTTCGCGACTAATCAGTTCAGCTGGGAGAAAGTGGAAAATCTTCATCCCGGAGCTTTGACTTATTGCTTTTAAGCGAACTCTTCGAAATTAGTCTAGATGAACTAACTCGCAGAAATTTCAGCCAGAAAAGCCAATTTTAAATAGATTACGAAAAATCGTATCAAAAATTGCGCTAATTCGTGCGCTTGGTGTGTTTTATTTCTTTTAGTCGGCCTTGCAATAGCAAGCGTATTTTTCAGGATCAACAGCAAGCTTTACGTTTTGGCAGGCGTTGGCTTAATGCTGTCGTAGCAATATCGAAGTTCTACTAATTTTAGCTAAAATTTTGATAATCCAGAAAGCGAAAACCCTACTCTGATTATAATGTATAGAAATTGACAAAATCTCATAAGAAATCAGATGTCAAGCAAAATATCCATAGCAGCATCTATGGCACTAGCATCAACACTACAGCTATAGCGCTCATCAAATAATTTATCATTTTCTGATCTTGGCATTAATTTAGCTAATACCATATTTATGGCCTTCTACTAGGAATTTTGGAATCTCAGCTATCAACTTATGGAAACTCCATTTTTCGAAAATTAATAACTTTTATGAAATCGATAAATAAAGATGAAGAGAAAGATCTGATAGGATGCAGCAATGACAATGCTTTCAATCACGGCAGTCTATTTTGACCCAGCTTTCTTACAAATAATTGGGACTCGGCTAAGAGACTATTTACCCGGTTGGCGGAGTGCAGTGCAATTTATGCCATGTTTACGTAGAAGTAAATCGATTAAATGCACTCAATAACTCAAAATTTTGAGCGTGATTATTTAAAATTAATTTCTTATATAAGGCATGGTGGAATGGCAGCAGCTCTCTCTAGAAAAACTAGCTGCGCTTTGACGATATTTTCATCCCGACTACACCAAGCCCGAAGCGCCGGCATCTGAAGAGCTCGCGCCACTTAGTCTCCTCGAGTCACATTCCAGTCAAAAGGTCCAAGATTGGTTGTAGCCTGAAGGTTATCCGTAGCTCGAATTTCACTCTGCCCTCCAGATAGAAATACAATTCCTGCAAGTTCCTTTGGAACGGTTTTCTTTAGAACATTGACTGTTTCTGCAGCAACCTCTCATGGTGAGGACTGAATAGATGGAGTTCTGCCAACGCAGACACCATATTGGTAAAATAGTAGCCCTTAGATCAACACTCAAATAGCTGGCAGTTCTTCAGCGAGCAAATCAAAACCTCGACCGGTTGCTGCACGGCAAAGATTTTACGAATGACTCCAGCCAGTACCTCTGGTTCAACAACAGGAAGCACCTCGTCTGCTGACAAGCTTTAGCGCAGCGCGCCAGAATCTCGAACATTAGCTGCGATCGCTGCTTCGCTCGGTAAGTCTTCATCACAGTAAAGCTACCCGCCATTTTGCAAAATCCATACCAAGATTCGAATATAGTTTCATTTCTGGCGAGTCTAAGCCAGAAGCTATAGTCTCATCTTCAAAACCAGAAAGCGGCTTAAGCCCCTCATCTAATCATCCCAACTCCACTAAGTTACGACTCTTAAGATATTCGCATAAAATTCTATTCTTGCGAGTTACTCTGCTCTATAGTTTCTTCCAAACAAAATTACACCAAATAGTTCTCACATCAGGAGTTGAAAACAGCATTTCGCGATATCGGCGTCGATTTCTCAACGGTACTCATCTAAGCCAACACTCGAATATGAATATTTCACTCGACTCATCGGCAGCAAAAGATGCCCTTTGGACGAGCCACCATCGCTTTTGCGGTCCTGTGCCTTCTCTCGGTCGCTTAATTCATTGCGTAAATTTTCTACAACATGCTTTATCGCTATAGCATTTCTGGAAATCTGCGCAGCAAAATTGGCTTTTAGGATACTATTAGTAGACTCAAGTGCCACTGCTGGCGCTGTTTTAAGAGTCTTCAAGATCCACTAAAACATTCAGCAATATATGAAGCCTCCGGAAATATCTGCTTTTGATAGAATTTAATGTAAAAGCGTTTTAATCCTTGAAATGTTCATTGCCAGCGATTATATATTCACTCGTCAGTTAAAACTACATTTTTCACCCAAGCTTATTAAAAATGAATCAACAGTATTTTCAACTGTAGAGATAATCAATCAGGATCCATTAATACAGGATTTTCAGGTTAGCAAAAATCTCGATTTGCACGCGATTCCTCGCCAATTCGACATCAAGATCGTCCAAAGAAAATATTAAATTTAATATTTTTCATGATTTCAAATAGATATTCCCGCAAAGAGCTCAAATAGCTTTTAGAAAAATTCGCACTGGGCGATATACATCACCTCTGGCACAAAACAAAATTGGAGCAACTTCCATTCAGTGATGACGCGGCTTATTTGACAGTATAAAAGATTCATTTTGTGCGAGATTACATATCTCTCCAGAAATGGATACTGTTCTTCGTGTATTAAAGTTGAGAGAATCCTCATGGATTAACATTATTAGAAAAAGCTCTTTCAGAGTGACTGCTGCCCAAAATTTTTCTCACTCGCGATTACGCCGCCAAAAATACCAGCTCGACGTTTATACTCAGCAGGTCGAATCGTCAGTGCTGTTAAGTCGTAATGAAATAAATTTCGCTCGTCACGAAAACCTTCTCCCTCTTCATTAATCTCTAAGAAAATATCTGTCGCGTTTCCGATTGATAAAATTGACGATTCAAGTGCCTGCTGTAATTTAATTATGCTTTTGCTTAAATTATACGCATGTCGCGACTAAATTACAAAATCTTGGCTAGATAGTCTCCAGTCCAACTTTTTCAACTCTCGAAACCTGTTCTGGAGTTCCAGTCACACAACAGCTCCACTGCCTAGCCCACCTTCTGGGCATATCAATTAGCCAGTCAGCACTTTTGACAACATCTCAAATTATGCACCAATTATCACCATTGGGTGGTGCGTCAGCAAACGGTTCAAAATTGCAAAGCAATCTTTTACATCTGCATTATGTAACTTCCAGTCGTAGGCTCATCGAGGATATACATTGTCTTACCGGTTGAAGCACGAGCAAGCTCAGTTGCGAGCTTAATTCGTTGCGCCTCCAGCGCCTGAGTTGTTGCAGGTTGCTCCGGCAAGTTTAATATGCGCACCTAAGCCAACGCCTTGAATAGTCTTTTAATTTTCGATGAAATCTGAGTGAACATTTTCGAAGACTTATTCTGTTGCTTCATCAATGGTGTCATCTCAAAAGACATCCGAGATTGCTTTTTCCTTTATAAAGGATCTCCAGCGCCTCGCGATTATCGTCTCTTACGTGACCGACGTCACATTCCACGCAGACATCTGGCAAAAGTGCACTTTCATTTTAATTACGCGTCGCCTTTGGACACAGTCTCACAGCGGCCACCTAACGTTAAAGCCCTGATCGACGGCCATGAGTAGCCACGGATATTTCGCCTCAGGCGTGCCAGCAAAAGCTCTGGCACGAATCTGAGTGAAAGACACCTCAGTGTAGGTTGCTGGGTTCGAGGCGGTGTGCGACCAATTGCGCTCGATCAACTTGGCACGATTGCTTTATCAAGTTTTTCTATCCCATAAATTTCATCGCCATGCGCACAGGAACTTTCGCGGTGCACATTAGCTCGTGCTAACAATTGCTTAAAATTTACTGTCACCAAGGTTGATTTTCCGCTCACTCCGACACCCCGAAACTACCGTCATTACGCACCTAGCGAGATTTCACATCGATATTTTTCATCTATTTTCGCGTGCATTTCTTGATCACTCACTTTGCATTCTTTCTGAATTTTTGCGTCAGTGGTGTTTGAATGGTTTATCTTATGCGCTCAAAATTGCGTTAAAGATTTCGGAGTTTTCGAAACCTCCTCAGGTGCTGCAGCATGCCTGCAATCATTCACACCAGTCGCAACTGGACCAACATCAACACGCTTCAATCCGCCGCTCGAATCGTGTCCTCGTCATGCTCCACTACTAAAACAGTGTTATGCAGATCACGAAGGTTTTTAGTGTCGCAACCAGTTTGTCATTATCTCGTTGGTGAAGACCAATTGAAGGCCTCATCTAAAACATAGCCTACCTTGAAGCCCAGTAGCCAATGTGAGTTGCTAAACGAATCCATTGAGCCTCACCGCCGCTCAAAGTGTTAGCCGCACGCGAAAGCTCCAAATAATTCAGAGCCAACATTGTTCATAAAGCCCACCTCGAAAGAAATCTCTTTTAGGATTTGAGTTGAAATAGCTTTTGCTGCTCGTTAGTCCTAAATTTTGAAAAGAGTTCGACAGCTCATCACCTGCAGAGATCTGGTCCACAGTCGATGTTCAAAGCATGCAAACTGTAACCACTGGGTAAGAACAACTGGCTTCAAGCGCCTTTCCACCACAAGTTTGGCATTTTCGAACGCATAAACTGCTCGATGTCCTTACGCTGGAAATTACACGCATCCATAAGTCGATGAGCGACGCTCTAGATTCGGAATCACGCCTTCAAAATTCATATTATAAACCCGCGTTCATTTTCGATCGGATATTTTTCGTCTGTCTTTTGTGCCGTATAGATATAATTTCCAATTGCTGCTTTCGAAAGTTTTAGTTGGGACTTTGTTTATTTAAATCCTGACGTTTTGCAACTTCCTCGAAGCAATTTGATCTTCGATGGCCTCTCTCCATCACACGATTGCGCTGGACGAGGTGCTCAGAACCTCGTCGACTTTGGTGACAGCACCAATTGTGGGTCAATCTCCATTTCGCGTTTCCGAGCCCGAACAAAGTTTCATAAAGCTCCTGTGGCGCGTTGAATAGACAAACAGTCGCGGTTTCCAGTTCTGGAATATGCTCATCTGCGTGAAGCTCACAAGCATAGCGTTGAGATCTTCACCCTCGGCGTTTCACTCATTCAAAATCTCTAAAATTCCACCAGTCATCTCAAGCGCTTTGCTCAACACTTTGCGCTGCACGTACTGGCATCTCTTCGAAAGCACCCAAACGGTCAGCTACAATTTCGATATTATGTTTAATATCTCCAAGTTCAGGGAATTCGTCCTAAAAGCGTAAAATCACTCCCATCTACCCGTGCGCGAGCAAAACCTTTTCGGGTAGTCTTCAGGGATAACAAATGCACCTAGCTTTTGCGATTGGTGCAAGCAATGTGTGCGTGAACCTTCTTCCAAGATTCTGATACTATCAACAATACTTTGTGCGTACGCCGAACCCACATCTCGACCACCGATTGGCGTCAGTGTGTGCGTACGATTCGCAGCAAAAAGTAGACGCAGATAATCAGCCGATCTCCGTTACGGTCGCCTGATGGCTCAGGTTGAGCGCGGATTGGCGGGTAGCATTTGATCAATCAGAAATCGCCGGGCTGAGCTCTCAGTAATCTGGTCGACATCTGGCTTTATCCATCGTGCCTAAAGACATTGGCGGGCGCAGAATTCATGCTCCATATAACGGCGCTGGCCTTCTGCGTAAATCTGCATCAATGCTAAACTCTGACTTCTCTCCGCTACCAGAAAGCCCTCTGTTATCACCACTAATTTGTCACGCGAGATTTTTAAATCTACATTTTCAAATTATGTTCACGTAAAGCACTTTGATTTCTATCGCTATATTCCTTTTAGAAGTTAAATTTATCAGCATATTATAGCATAATTTTCCCGAATAACCTGGATTGTAGCTAATGGAGCCTGTACAGCCACAATTACCGTTCTAAAATCTCATCCCAAAAGTCTTCGACACTTAAAATCCAGAAAATTCGCCTTTTCTATTTTTAACAATCATGCAAACTTTATCGCCATTTTAATCATTTCCTCAAAAAGCCTCTAAAGGCATCCTTTTATCGCCTCATGATCCTAAAATCTCGCTCCATCACTGTCCGAACTCGTTACTATCTATGCCTATCTCGCCAATTATTGTCATTTTAACCACACCCAGTACTTCAACATCGTCTCGTCCATAACCAAAAACAGATTGTTAGACTTAAAAAGTTCGTCACTAATCAATGGAGTCAGCAAATCTTTCTCGTGTAAAATATTCAAACCATTGCGACAAATTTCAAAATCAGACACTTTTCTGCTTGGCTAGAAATTCTTTAAACCAATTTAGCTCTATGCCTTGCAATTTGCTTATGGCGACCACTCAAACATCTCGCTTTTGAATAAAACATCCAGCCTGATTTTTGATTTAATTTTCAAAACTACTGCTCACGATTTTTGAGCTTAGCGAATTCCATATAAAATATATTTAGGTGAAATTGACAAATATTTTGTGTGCTAAAATCTCATAAAGATCAGTTCGTGAAAGAACATGCTAATAAATAAAAACCAGAAAGTAATTAGTATAGCATCTTTAAAAACTAAAAATCTGCGAATTCAGCGCTATAATCACCGCTAGAAAAACACTTATGAAATTTCGAGCTCGATCATAAATTGGAATAATGGCTTTCTTTAAAGTGATCTTTTCGAATCGCTTCGCCGGCAGAAATACGCCTTTGAATCTCAAACCTGAAAATTCAATCTCTCTCCTTGATGATGGATAACAAAGATCATTAATAAATAGACAATTCCAGCTAAATATAAAAACATAACCTTATTTTACCACAAACACTACCGTTTTACGCTAAAAATGTTATAACTATAGGAAATAAGGAGGAAAATGTCTGAAAGATAAGTCTAAATTCAAATTAGGGGGAATTGTTTCAGCAAAATCGTATGCCCGTTATTCTCACACACTAATTATCGCAGTAGCTTAATGTTTTGGCTATCAGAATCAAAATAAAATAGATCTAAGCAAAGTAGATATATCATTCTACGAGCGAGCAATCGGCGGAATTGGCGAGCACGGTATATAATAATACTAGTCATAATTCAAAAGTTACGCTAATTGATGTATGAGATTTTCACCCATCTTGCGCAACCGCAAGTCCAAAATACTATCCTTAGCTAAAGAATATGGTAAAAATCACAATAATCTTTCCGTAATTACCCCAGTCGACGATAAATACCAAAATGCATCTACACGCAGTCAGAAGCAGCGGGACTGTAAGGAAAATATTGGGAAATGCATAGCATTATATACGAGCACCAGAGTGATTGGAGTACAGCTAGCTCAGCACTGAACGCACAGAACTCTCACAAAAAATATGCTCAAAAAGCTGGCGAAGCTAACATAGATAAGCTAATATCAGATATGCAAAGTTCTAATATATCTAAAAATTAATTTCGATAAAGCTCTTGGCGCAAAGGATAAAATTACTGAACTCCAAGTTTCTTTTCTGAAATGGAAAAAGAATTAGACAGTAGCGTTTTGGGGAGACGACAAGCCTCTACGTCATTGATGAAGTACTTTAAATTAATTACTATAAAAATAGCCTTTTCAATTATATGAAGGCTATTTTATACCATATTTTTATTGTTCAATGTAGCGTTGCTATTCAGCAGGCACCACATCCACCGCAACTATTTTCTTCCTTGATGGGAGAAAATTGATTTGATTGGCATGTGTTCTCTTTATAATTGCAACTCACGCGCTTCGACCATTTTATTACTAAAATTCATTGCTTGACGCGAGCCTCAAGACATAATATCATCGCAAAAGTCAATAGAGCACGCCATCGTCCTCCTTAAAAATTAACTTAGCGCTTATAATTATATAATATCCATTTTAAACTTTAGCGCAATAGTTTTTAAGAATTTATGAGTTTATATAAAATCGCCAGAGAAGATTCAACTTTTTGAGGATATTATACCTGTTGCACCACTCGTCAACAGCCTTAGACGCACCCTGGCAAAGAATGGTTTCCGCAATCATCAACCACTATGATTGCTCCTCTTTCTAGTTTTTGGCCAAATTAATTTTTAGCGGGTCTAAAATCGAATGATAATAATCACCATCTAAAAATGCAAAAGATATTTTTCAGGGAACCTGAGATTCATCAAGCTTTATTAAACCACGCCTTAGTCACTTTTTGGCAAATTGCCTAATTCTTAATTTTAAGATTGGCTATTAATTGCTGTCTCAAATAATTCACCTTTCTAAACCTTCACAAGAGAATTAATATCCTCACGTGATTTTTCAGGGTAGACCCTCAAAAAGAATCGTAAAGCCAAAGTTGTTTCAGACTCATCCAAGCTTCAAGTTCTCGAGCCAAGAATACCGATGTTGTCCCGACATAGCATCCAAATTCAACCACATCACCACACACACATTTTCTAGTCTTCCGTAGTTCGCAAAATAACTTCTATCTCTCGCCACTCAACTTGATCACTTAATAATTTCATGGTACTTGAGTTTAACACATGAAATAGCCCCTATATTAAGGCTATTTTGTGTTTTTATCGAATGATCGTTCCAGTAATATCAAATTTTTCACTAGATCCAGCTTTTTATTAACTTACCAGTTACGCTAACTCCATCAGCATTCAGCTTCTCCATAAAAATTAGTCAAATTAGATACTGCATAATATTTACCATCGGAGTTTTAATTCCATATTCGCAGCTCTCGGCCTTCTCCCTTTATAAGAGCAAGCATGCAGGGACGCCAGATATAGTAACTTCTTCTTCGGACTTTTATTTTAATTCGCTGTTGTTTAAAGGTCAAATCCCCAAATTTTGCGACAAATCCAATCCCTGCGATAAGCACTATTCCAAGCGTAATAATTAATGAACCAGAAACCTTTCGATGAATCGCTTCTACTTGAAAATCTTTGAGTTCTTTCATCTTAATGGAAAAATCCCATAGCTAGAATCACGACTAAACTTATAGCAGTGAAAGGTAACCATAATTGGAAATGTTCGTTTTAGCCAGCTTCTATATGATACTCCCGCAGAGCTAATCCAGCCATTAATGATGCAATCGTTGGAGCTATCATGTTCAAAAGACCGGAAGCTGTGGCGAAAAGCTACCACAGCAATTTCTTTAGTCGAGCCAGCTAACTCAGCAACTGGTCGCAATAATCGGCATTGAAGCTTTCCGCCAAGCCAGACGACGAAGGAATTATAAATGACATAGATATAGAAAATGAATGCCCAAAAACACCAACGACTTTGCGAAGGAACCTTTCGAAGAAGTTCTTCTCCCCAATAAACAATCGTATCTTTGGATTCCACCAGCTTTCATCAAAACACCAATAGCAGCAGCGACTGCAATAATTAAAGCAACACTCAATAAATCAGCACACCCGCAAGAAATGTATTAGTGACTGAAACTTCTTCTTTTTGAATTCTTTCATAAGAGATTGTGATTAGCACTGTTGAAATCAAGAATAAAGCCGAGATCTCATTAAAATACCAATCACCAAACGGAACAGCATGCTTAAAACCGAAAAATACGCGACACAAAGGTAGAGTCTCTAACCATGTATGTAGATCTTAAAAATATTTACGCCTAATTTTTGCCAAAGGAATTAATGATATAACCATAATCAAGAATGTAAATCCAAAAATACCCATCACAAATTTTCGTTCAAGAGTGAAATTTTCGGTACATTTTATGGCGTCAATTTCTTAACGGCTGGTTTTCCTTTTGAGTCTTCAGCATGACTGGCCTTAACTTTTGCAGCATACCGCATAGTAAATAGAAATTGAGGCAACCAACGAGCACTACAAGAATTATCATCTGAGGCAGAAGAACCTTTCGAAAGATCAGCACCTGCCGCATTTGCTGCAATTCCCGTGAGAATGGATTAACCGTAGAAGCCAAAAACTCCAGAACCAGCACCAAGTACAATGATCATTACAGCGGTCATTGCGTTATAGCCAGCAGCAAGCATAATTGGCACAACTCAGAGCATAAAATGCTACTGTCTCTTCTGTATACCATAAGTTGTTCCACCTATTGCAAAAAGGTCATCAGAAATTGGAATTAACCACTCTCCTTACCCTTCATCGTTTGAAGCAATCCTCCAATAGCAGAATCTACACGCCAGTCTTTCATTACAACACCTAAGAATCCGCCTTAAAATCAAGATAAAGACTATCACATCAAGCTTCTGAACCATTCCGTAGATTGGCGAGGTGAAAAATATCCCCAAACACCCTGACGCTCATCGCCCTTAACTTCTTTTTCCGGCATCATCGCTCTTAGCTGGCATACCACTCACCCTTATCTAGCTGAGGTATATCAGTTGCTTTTATTATCTATTTTTGATATGAGCCAGGAATAATAGTATTATCTTTTCGACTATACTGACCAGATGGAACCAACCAAGTCAATCCTGCCATCAACGCAATGATAATAAACAACACACTAAATGCGCTCGGTGATTTAAAAACTTTCTTTTTAGTATGTTTGACTTTCTCACCCTTTAACTCTGCTTTTTCGAAGCCTTTTTTCTTCGAATTTAATTTTTGAGAGCCATATTTCTCCTTTTTAAAAAGTTAATAGTTTTTAAGTGGCGAAATCCGTAAATTCCGCCACATTATCTATAAAGTTAGAGCAATAACTGCCTTAATAGTATGGTATCTCGATTTTCAGCCTCATCAAATACTACTGAAGCTTTAGAGTTGAATACTTGTCTGTAACCTCCATTTCAGTTAATCCAAAATTTCGCATGAATATCTTTCATAGTTGCATGTTTAGTCATGGAATGCTGGTCAAACAATGCATAAACTTAACCTCAGGGTTTCCAGTCAGCTTCCCAAAAAGCTGCCTATTAACTTGAAATCCTCGAAGCTGATGAATTCCGTTCCTCGTATACACTTTCTTCACCCATCGATACCCAAACGTCAGTATAAATGAAATCAACTCCATGTACTGCTCCATAAAAGGTCATCAGTTATGGTTATTTTTGAGCGCCTGTTTCATGGGCAATTTCATGACACTTATCAATAAGTTCCTGTTTTGATGTAATCCACGAGGCAGCAATACGAAAATCTAATCCCATTTTCGCTGCACCAACTCATCAAAGAATTAGCCATTATTCTGCCATCACCAACAAAAAGCTAATTTAGCACCTTTCAAATACCCTCAATGTTCTTCGATAGTCAAAAAGTCCGCTAAAATCTGAGTTGGGTGAAATTTATCCGTTAGACTATTCCAGACCGGAACGCCAGCGTGTTTAGCTAGCTCTTCTACAGTTTCGTGAGCAAACCCACGGAACTCAATTCTTCAAAAACTTCGACCTAGAACCTTCGCCGTATCGGCCACAGATTCTTTTTGCCGTTGGATATCATCCTTACCTAAAAACTCTGGATGAATCCCCAAATCTCGAGCTGCCACCGTAAAAAGCGAGTTCGAGTTCGAATGGTTTTTCAAAAAGCTAATGCGATTGTTTTCACCTGTGAATTTCATGCTGAATACCCATTCGCTTTCAAGCGTTTAAACTCTGCTGCAGAATCAAGCATAAAACGAATTTCATCAGGCGTAAAATCCAAAAAGCGTCAAGAAATGTCGATTTTTAAAATTGTAAGTCATTAAATCTCCTCTCGTACAATCGGCATTGACATCCCATCGTGGACGCCTCGGCCACGACCAAGTTCAGCACCTTCAATCTCAATAACTTCTACGCCAGCTTTGCGCAAAGCTTCGTTAGTAACGTAATTTCGGTTGTAAGTCACCACTACACCTGGTGCGATCGCCAAAGTGTTTTGATCCATCATTCCACTGCTCACGAGCCGCCGCAATCGGATCGCCATTTCCGCAAGGGATAAGCGTAATGTCTTCAAGACCCAGGAACTTCTTTGAGTGTATCTTAAGATTTGTTCGATGATAAATATTTGGCTGACCCGAACCCCAGAATCCTCAAAATGTAAATATTCAGTTCACCATTCTTATCTAGAATCTCAGGATGAACTGTAAATTTATCGTAATCAATCATTGTAAATACAGTATCAAGGTGCATAAAAGCATGAGAAACTGGAATCTCTATTGCGAGAACTTTATTAAAGTCTGAAAATTCAAACAATTTTGCAGCAGTCAATCGCTTCTGGAGTTGTGCGCTGAGAAACACCAATGCCATATCGTATGCTTATTCAAGACAAGCTCGTCGCCACCTTCCATACTAAATTTATTGTAGCGATCATACCAAACTGGAACTTCATCGCCAGGAGTTTTGGCTGCAAAGCGTGGATGATAACGCATGATATACTCCATAAAACAAGCTTTCACGGCGACGTGCTGGGAAACGCATTTTTATTGATCGTTAGGACCATTACCGATAGCCGCAGCCGGATCGCGCGTAAAATACAAATTTCGCATTGGATCTAATAAGAATGGATAACTATCGCGAGTAGTAATTCAATTGACGAGTTTCATCTTGATCGATATTGATTTCTTCTACGGATTCCTGCCATTAATTTACGAACTAGTTCAAGTGGCTCAAATTCACCCAAGTATCGCATCAAAGCATGCGTAACATGGCGTTCACCCTGCTTAGACGCGCGAACAAAATCTGAAATAAATCGCCATTTAATTTCTTCGTTATAAAGCGACTCTGCTACGAGCTGATCAAGATAAAGAACCTCAACTCCGCGCTCACGCAAAACTTGCGCAAAAGCATCGTGTTCAGCTTGTGCTGCTTCAAGATATGGAATATCGTCAAACAACAATCGCTCCAAATAATCTGGCGTCAAGCCTTCAAGCTCTTTACCAGGACGATGTAAAATTACAGTTTTGAGTTTGCCAATTTCACTATTATTCCGAATCGGCTTTTCGTTCATATGCCCTCCTAAATATGTTTATGGTTTAATTCTACCATAGTTTAACTTTTTAGCAAAGATTGATTTATATACATATTGATGTTATAATAATAAAAAGTTTAGTTCATTAAGAAGGTGAAATGATATGGTGCTGAGTATATAGTTGGTCATACAGAAAAGATCATGGAAAGACTGAGTAATCTTACCCCCATACTAGAGAACAGGGGATCGAAATTTTCAAAAACCCTGGTGTCCTTATGGATATATTGTCTGCATACAAATAAATAACAGGATAAAAGAATTCATCACTAGTTGGATTGACTTTTTAAAAAGAAACCGAGCTCGATCAAAAGACTCTATCTTATCTAAACAACAGTACAAATTTGGGTGCATGCGATAAAGAGACTGGTGCAATCATTGCCGAAAAGGTGATTACGCCAAATGCCCAAATCGCTAGCTCATCCAAAATAAAGCTCGTAAGAGAGCTATTTTTTCTTTGCTTTTTCTCGCGTGAGGCTTTTTGAAGCTCGAGCCGCGGCTGCTTGCTTTGCGAGTTTTGAAGACATCGAAGTATGATCATGAACAACGACTTGGGAAATGGAAATTCAATCCCATTTTTCATCAAAAAGCTTTTTAGCATCCGCCTAAATTCGCCAGTGATATCCCACTGCTGGCCAGCTTTCACGCGACCAATACAGTTGATCTCAATTTCACTATCTAAAAACCGATTTACGCGTGCAAAATGAATTGGCTCTAAAATATATTTAGCATATGGCATATCTTTTTCTGCCATTTTCTGACCAACTTCGTTGACAACTTGTCTCCATCAATATCGGTACAGCATAAGCTCACGCTCTACGGTGAAAATTGATATTAGCATAACGAAATGACAGTGGTTACGCTTTCGTTAGCGCCATTGCGGATAGTATGCAACTTACCATCACGATCGCGCGCACTTGAGTAATCCGCAACGAGACATTCTCTACTCGACCAACAATTCGCCGGCCATCAGCGTATTTTTCTCGATCGTGTCGCCAACGCGATATTGATTTTCTAAAACAATAAATATCCCCAGCGAGAATATCACGAATGGTATTTCTGAGCGCCAAAACCAATTAAAGCACCAATCAATCAGCTCCTGTTATAATTTAGCAACATCAACGCCAAAATTCTGCGAACCGCTAACGAGACGTAAATCCAAATTGCAATATCTTGCCCCGTCTTTTACCATTCGAGAAATTGTACGCGACCGCTTTGAAGTTCTTCAGACTTCTTATAACGACCGATTTGACGCTGATAATGAAACAAAACATCAATCATGCGATGTGCTAGAAAAGAAACTACCAACGCAAAAATAATAATCAGCCCAGATTCTACTAAATTATTCTCAGCAAATTTCATAATTTCTCTAAAAAGATAATCCATGAGATTATTCTATAGTATTTTAACCATAAAAACAATATTTAGGATGAAAATTAAAAGACGATTATTAAATCGCCTTTTATTGATATTATTTTTAGAATTTGATAGTTAGTTGATTACACCTTTATTGTTTAAATGTGAAACCGAGAAATTTACATACCCCAGAATCACCTTCTGATTGAAGAGCAAATTGTGGAACGGATATATTAGAGCCTTCATATTCTAATCGACTTTCCACTACGGTGAACTTTATCATTCAGCTCGACCAGTACTATCAACTTTAGGCTGAACCCCCATTAAACTCTACAACAGTATTATTATTTAATAACTCAACCCTGAAATCAGTGTCAGTATAGATAGGTAGTTAATCTTAGATAGGTTTTATCTAGTCCAGCTGGTATATTACCAATATTGACAGTTACTTGACGCATAAGTTCCAGAGTTCAAATTTTGCAAAACATGTTACTGGCGTAAAATCACTAGTGCTGCTGGCATCTCCCAGTGCGTCGATTAGCTGGGAGAGTTGTGCTAGTTCTGCCAGTATTTCTAACTGGGCTAATACAGCTGTTCATTTAGTCATTAGCGTCTCCAAAAATGGCGTATCTAACTGGCTTAAGTCATCTACTGGCTCGTATAAATTGAGCCTTTAATAATGCTGGTCTGTTAGTATTATTATTCCAGTCTTGCATTCGGTAGAGAGTAGTTATTACCTACGAGGAATTTCCAATAAATTAATAGCTGTATTAGCTTGGTTAGTTAAATTCTTTCGTGAATGCCAAGAAATACGAACACGATTAAAGAGGTTTGTCGCATAAGCGGTATCATCTTAGATTCGCAGACACCAATCCCCTCCCGATGAAATCAGCCGTATTTCGCCCTAATTTTTACGCAAGTATAGGCCTGATTAAGTCTATCGTCATTATTTACAGAACCACCAGTATTAGTGCGAACTTTAACCTCGCCATCGGTTAAAAGAAACCAAATTTGAATCAGATAAAGTGCTGCAACTTTCACTATTGATCGCATTAGCCATTCTATCACATTCGGTAGAAACTACCCCGGCTAGAGCAAAGAGAATTATATCTAGATAATAATCTCTTAGCGTCTTCTACTCAGCCTGAGCACTATCATAGGCACTTTGCGAAAGATCTTGACTAGATGCATTTTGATTATCGCGAATCATAATTTTCATAAAACTCGCCACCATCAACGATATGAAGATGCAGGATACTACAACCAAAAACATTGATACTCCACCCGCCCTAAATTGTTGTTGTGTTTTATTCATCATCCTCCTTAATACCTTTATAGGCAGTTCTTTAGAATAAGTCGTACGGACAGTTCGACCAATATTGCCAGTTTGTCTATTCGCCCACAAATAAGAGTCTGCTCGCTGGTTAATTATTTCAGATGGCTTATCTGGATTCTTGATGTCAGAATAAGCAGTTCGCCACGGCAAGAATCTATTAGTTAGTATGGATCCATTAATCTTAATTGTGAGAACAATTTGCTTCATTAACATATGAAATAGTATCATTATTGGCTGTTTGGGCACAAGTATTCACTACCCCATTGCCTCGTGTTATTAGCCATGCGTCAATACGATCAACTTTATTAGATATCCTAATATTATCCGCAACAATAATTGTTTGTTGAACACCATTCGCTATATTATTCCTTGAGGTAATATTACTATTTATAAACAAGTTTTTGCATATATTATACGAGTCCAGCCATCTCCATATCTTTTGAGCCAGTATCAGCATTAGCGCCATCCAATGTAGAATTATTATAGTTTTCTACAGCTATTCTACGAGAAGCGTCATTTCTAGTAGCAGTTCCATAGGCCGCCGCAATAGCCGATATATGACCACTCTTTGCTTCGACCTAACAACTCCTCCCATCCGCTAGAAGCGTTGCCAAAAGTTCAATTTAGTACCAGTATTCGATGAAGCTGAAGTAAAGTTTATAATCCTATCTCGGCCAGCCATAGCCTCAGAATTCTCCCCATGAGCTAAAAAGTACCTTTTGTTTCATAGATTGAATGTATTTCCTCAACACCTTTTTCTTGAAAATTCCTCCGCCCCAAATCTGAAGCTTTGGTTTTTAATTACTTTAAAAGCACAGAGGTGCAGAATGACGCCATTCTTTCCAGCTACCTGAGTTTGCTTTTTCGTGTCACTATCCTTTAAGGTGCGCGGCGAAACAGAAATTGCAAAGCAAAAACGAGTTCCAATTTGAGCGTTCTCTGGCACAGAAAAGTTTTGGATAGCGCTGATATTGCCAAAAATTAGTTAGCGTTGCATTAGCCCCCAATAGAATTATCTCCACTACCAGATTTTTGCAACTACACCACAATTAGATGCCGAATTATCAAACTTAGACCTATAATGCCTACACGGATCTTTTCTCTTCATTATCTGTCTGCGAAGGAATAGGGACGTTTTCTTTGTTGCTAGAACTTCCCATTTAGTAATAATCCACTGAGTGTTACTTTGGGAGTGTTGGTGCCACCACCATTTTTAATTTTTGGCACGCCTGTAATTTTTGTAAATTCGGTTCACCTTCAGGTTCGCCTCCACAAGAGTTGCTACCGCCATTCCCCCATACATGGCTGGATATCATTATCATAAGGGACATAAACACAGGCTGGGTAAGTTCCAATACCAGTTGGATCCTCAAATTGATAATTATCATTTATTGATTAGTATTATCAGTCCGTGCACCAGTTTTTAGTAAATACAATATCTGAGCAGAAAGTTTTTCCCAGCATGCTCTGGCTTTTATATCAAGACTAAGATATCTTCCGCTCAACTGGTTATTTACACCATTACCAGTTTCAGCAAAAACCTCGTTATTTCTTTTTATTACTTCGGCTAATTTTTCCATTACCTTGATAATAGAAATTGTATCACCCCCTGCCCAACCTATGTGACATTCATATAATTACGATTTCCATGAATAAGCGTCGAGGCGATTTTATCGTTACTAGCATCACCTAAGTTAGTTAATTTATGACCAAATTGAGATAGTCTCGCTGACTTTAGCGGTAATCGGCTTGTCATTCCTCATACCAACAGTCTCACGTAGATTTCGCCAACCCTGCTTGACCTTCACAAAACCACAGAGCTTGAGTTTGATACTTAACCCTTGGAATGCCCAGAAGTTTAATCTTGCGTATGTTTTCAACTCCAATATCACTAGATTCTTCATTACCATATTTATCATATGATCTTACGCCTCATCTTAACTGACACTTCTGGACTGGTATTCTTATCATCTCTGTAAATATCGTACATATCCAATTTTTACAATGCTATAATAATTTGGATTATTAATATACACATTTTCGAAAAATCATTAATTTCGTAATCTCGTCTACTTTTGAACTCCCAACTTGCACTGTAAGTCTTTCGAGCTGCCACTGCTATCTTTATACTCAGCATACGCGTCATTTTAATATCTTAGCATAAGAATAACTGCTTCCGGCTGACCAAGAACCGAGAATGGTCCCCATCGGCCTTTAATTGTAGTATTTTTATTTCCATCATCATAACACATATTCTCAGAATGGCATATCAACAACACCTCTATCGTTATAAACATCATGCATGATCACCTTCTTTAGCATCAAATGCAGCAATCCAAAAACGCACCACACTTCCAGGGACAATCTCCAGCTTGGATCTTGACCAAGCCTTGCAGCGACAGCTTCCTTTCGGACTTATTTCTTCCTTTAGGGTCAAAGCAAAGGTATCTTTACTACTATAATAAATATAGAGGAAAACAGAATTACTATTTTTATATTTTTCATCGTTCAACTTTCATTTTATCGTCTAAATTAACCTCTGTTTTTCCTTAAGAGAATCATAGACATCGGAAAAATCAATCTTTAAGCTAGGTTCAATCCTTGCCCAAACTTATAAGATATTATTATATGCTTCTTTTGAATCATTTAAGGAACCAGAGATAAAAGAACCAATAAATACTATAGCTTGACAATTAGGATCAATATTTTGTTTATCTAATGCTTTAATATCTGAATATATCTTCTTTACTTCATTAGTATCTCACATTATTTGACTTTACTATAGCGTTTATAGAATTAATATGTTTTATCACTACAAACCACCCTCTCCGTGCTGATTTATCTGATATAATATTATATCCCATAACCCATTCGCTACTAAGCTCATCAATAGTAAAATACCACAATAAAAATCCAAATTCTTTATCTTTGGATGATTTTTCCTATATTACCCATATTCCTCCTTTTTAGTATATACCTATTTTTCACCCAGAGCATGACATAAAAATTCAAGTTTTATAAAATGCAGTATAAAAGAAAAAGCCCTCACTTAATGAGGGCTAGTGAGTTGATAGATTTTTAACTCTTCTTCTTTCTAAAAAGAAGAAGAGTTCCATGAGGAAGGCTAGGACTGCTACAAAACCAGCGAGAGAATTATCTTTCTCTCCGGTGCTAGGCAATTCCTTGCCAGGGTTTTGACCTTGTCCAGGGTTTTGACCTTGTCCAGGGTTTTGACCTTGTCCAGGGTTTTGACCTTGTCCAGGGTTTTGACCCTTGTCCAGGGTTTTGACCTTGTCCAGGGTTTGACCTTGTCAGGGTTTTGACCTGTCAGGGTTTTGACCTTTGTAGGGTTTTGACCTTGTCAGGGTTTTGACCTTGTCCAGGGTTTTGACCTTGTCCAGGGTTTGACCTTGTCCAGGGTTTGACCTTGTCCAGGCTTTGGTCAGGTTTTGACCTTGTCCAGGGTTTTGACCTGTCCAGGGTTTTGACCCTTGTCCAGGTTTGACCTTGTCCAGGGTTTTGACCTTGTCCAGGGTTTTGACCTTGTCCAGGGTTTTGACCTTGTCCAGGGTTTTGACCTTGTCCAGGGTTTTGACCTTGTCCAGGGTTTTGACCTTGTCCGGTTTTGACCTTGTCCAGGGTTTGACCTTGTCCAGGGTTTTTGACCTTGTCAGTTTTGGTCAGGGTTTTGACCTTGTCCAGGGTTTTGATCTGTCCAGGGTTTTGACCTCGTCCAGGGTTTTGACCTTGTCCAGGGTTTTGACCTGTCCAGTTTTTGACCTTGTCCAGGGTTTTGACCTTGTCCAGGGTTTTGACCTGTCCAGGGTTTTGACCTTGTCCAGGGTTTTGACCTTGTCCAGGGTTTTGACCTTGCCAGGTTTTGACCTTGTCAGGTTTTGACCTGTCAGGGTTTTGACCTTGTCAGGGTTTTGACCTTGTCCAGGGTTTTGACCTCAGTCCAGGGTCTTTGACCTTGTCCAGGGTTTTCAGGTTCGTAATAGAACACAAAGTCTGATTTTTCTGGCATTCCTTGGAAAGACATATATTTAATAGTAGTGCTTTGTGTGAGAATTCGCGAACTTGGCCGCCATCATAATGGGCGCCCATCACGAGTTGTAGCCTGATATGGAAGGTGCTTCAGCCGTATAGCTTTCACCTTCCTTCAATTCAATCACTCACTCTTTAGCAGGATTTGAACTATTAGTCCCGTAAAAGATAGCTCTACTCACTTTAGAAACAGCAGGAGTTGCAGTTTCAGCAGCAGCAGGAGCTGGAGTTGCAGTCTCTGCAGGAGTTGCAGTTTCAGCAGCAGCAGGAGCTGGAGTTGCAGTCTCTGCAGGGTTGCAGTTTGCAGCAGCAGGAGCTGGAGTCGCAGGTCTCTGCAGGGTTGCAGTTTTCAGCAGCAGGAGCTGGGTTGCAGTCTCTGCAGGAGTTGCAGTTTCAGCAGCAGCAGTGAGCTGAGTTGCAGTCTCTGCAGGAGTTGCAGTTTCAGCAGCAGCAGGAGCTGGAGTTGCAGTCTCTGCAACTGCTACAACTGGCGTTAGTAGCTGTCCAAGAACAGCTACAGACAACAAAAGAAAAGAGTAAACCTTTTTTCATTTTATAGCCACCCGTAACGCAGGCGGCTTTCCTTTCTAAAAATATATTCAAAGTAAAAAGCTCCCATCAAGAACACCAAAGATATCCAGATTTCATCTAAATCTATCAACTTAGAATGTTCTTGACAGAGCTAATGACTTCTATCAACTGGTTGATATATTATCATAAATTACTATTTTTGTCAACAGTTTCTAAATATATTTTTCTTTTTCGCTAAATAATGGTATAAATTTCCATTATGAATAGTAAAAGAATTTCAATCTGTAACTTTTAAAGACTTTCTCAGGCAAATTCCTCCAAACTTAATTCCCCAATCAGTAACCGAAGAGCTACTCTACCAAATCGCTCGTATCGCCCAGCTAACAGTTCTAGAAAATCAATACATCCTTTTCAGCCACAAGGAATTTCAGCTACGCTAATTCTTAGTGAAAGTCACATCGCCATCCATACTTGGCCAGAGACGGAGAAGGATATATAACTCTAACTAGCTGCCGCTCCTATCTAGGAAAACGCTGCAAAAATCAAAGATGAGATCACTCAATCTATAGTCGCTAAGCAAATAATAATCAAGGAGACAACATGCTAATAAAAAGAACTAAAGCTAGACTAAAAACTCAATCAAATTCTACGAGGCAAAAACTAACTTTCACTGTAGCTGGCTGTTTACTTTTCCGCGAATATGATGCAAAAGAACCGGCTTATTACTACTGGGAAGAATGGGAACTGCTTGGCATGGAAAAGTACGACAGCTGGGTGAATACGATCATTACAATCGAGAAGTTGCGATTTAGTGAGCCAGTGCGATTTTTATCGCTGATCACTATCGACTCCAAGTAATTTTAAGACTGGACAAACTCTAGATTTTCGAAGATCCAACTCGAGGCAAAAGACCGGTGCTGTTCAAGAGATCGGTGAAGGCGAAATTATACAAAATTATCAGACAAAAACACCTACCAAGTTTTCCGAGAAAGAGAAAGATGATCTACGCAACACTAGTTGTTCCAAATACAAAAGAAAATATCACTATCGAAAAATACAACAATCGCGAATATGATGCTTACAAAAACGCGTAATATCCAAAAAGAGCAAAAAGAATTATTCGGAAAAAGTTCTTACACCTTGAACTGAGGGATTAATCTTTAAATTTAATTTTTGGACTCTATTAGGTGGCTTTATTTTTTGAATCTTTTCATTTTTACCATCGCTCGCACGATCCTCAAACTCAAACATGTGAACGAAGCAGTTCTGGTGCTTATCGCCACAGAAGCGTATTTGGTGGAGGTGTGGCGGAGTCGGTAAAAATGGCTCGCTCCAAATTAACGAAAGCAGAAAGTACTGCGATATTTTCGGCTGCAGTTTTTAGTAGCTGTTGGTGGAATTATCTATGAGCTAATTCTTGAACAGCTGCTTCTTACCTTATTGGCGACTCAATTTTAAGCTTTTCTTTGGCTACTGGTATCACTCTTTTTGGCATGGTATCGGATCCTTAATCGCGCCCGAAATCAAAAATATCAGCAGCCACAAGTTTTGCGATTAACGAAATATTACTCGGCGTTATTGGCGCAACTCGGTTTTAATGCTCTACTCAGCTTTTTAGTTTTTACTAAAAATATCTTGGTTAGTTTTCGCTATTATTCAGCTTGATTGTTGGAATTTTTTTATCGGCTTAGAAATTCGCTACTAGTTAAAATGTTTGAGAGCTTCAGCCGTAAGTCTTCAGTGAGTCTTTTGTCAAAAATTCTTGCTCTTGATTATTTTGTGCGCCCTTTTAGCTTCGCTTGTTTTTTTCCGTTGATTCTACTACTTATCTTGGCTTGATGAGAATGCTTATTTGAGTTGCATTCTTAAATGTTTTAGTTGCAGTGCTAATTCTTTATTCAATGAAAGTTTCTATACTGATCATTAGCGGAATCGCCATCCTGATGCTGGGTGCATTATTTTTTCTGGCGCAAACTGGCTCGAAAAAACAAATCGACTCCAAAAGCTTATAAAAAGATCCCGTGATTTTGATATGAGCACTCAGCCTATCAAAAATCGTGCTAACCAAATTCTAAAAATGATGCAAGATTATTTCTAAATAATCAGCTTCAGTTTTCAAGCCTAGATGAAGCTCGTTACCATGAAACACTAAGTGGTGCAGCGATGACCTCTGTCAAAAATCCCAAAAAGTCGCTATTTTTGGTGGCGGCGATGGAATGTTGGCAGCGTGAAGTTTTAAAAATATAGTCAGTCGAAAAATCACTTTTAGTCGATCTAGACCCTTTCGTAACTGACCTCGCTAAAAATCACCAGAAATCGCAAGACTAAATAAAAATTCCTCTCTCAATCCAAAAGTTGAAATAATCAACCAAGATGCCTTCAAATTTGCTTTTGAAACTAATGAAATAAATTTGACGCTATTCTAATAGACTTAGTTGACCCTTCAAATGAAAAGCTCGCTAAACTTTTATAGTCAACAATTTTATGCTCAAATTCCCAAGATCCTCAGTTCTAAGGGTGTTTTATAACCCAAAGCTACTAGTTCTTTATTTTTCACCGAACGCTTTTGCTAGCGTTTTTAATACTATAAAATCGTCTAATTCATCAAGAGAAGTTGTCGCTTTCAGACCAATATACCAAGTTTTTGTGAGTGGGGTTTTGTGCTGAGCGCGCCAAATTCAAACGTAATCTTGAGTCCAAAAACTACCCAAGAACTAGCTTATCAAAATCAAGAACGTCTTAGCTATACTGTATCTGTCTCAAAAACTTACCAAAAACAGAAATCTCTACCTTATAACCCAAAAATTGTTCAATACTACGAAAAAGATATGAAGACAGTGGCGATATTACTAAAAATCTTCAATAAAAAATAAAGCCTCAGTAGAGGCTTTTTAAACATAGACACTTTTACTTCGCCGTTGATGAATTTCACGGCGATAGATTAGCTTACGTCAAAATCTATCTTATAGTGGCCATGGTTTTTGGCCTTTTTCTTTTATTAAAGTAAAGTTCACGAATAAGCATCAACTGAATACTCACTCGATAATCTTCTAAACCAAGACTCACAATCTCATCCTCAAAGATTTCTCGAGCTCTTTTATTCTTTTCATCTTTAATGTTAACAATTTCGGATTTATGATTTTCTAGCTGATTAAGATCTTGACACAACCCTTTCGAGCTTACTTCTGTTTGCCAATACTATTTTTCTATTTTAGAGGTATTACTAAATTTATTACGCCTCTGATTCAATTCAGGGATAGAGGCTGCATAATTCTATTCTCTTCATCGCAAATATCCTTATTAATTCTGGCTATCTTTTTATAATCTTTTTCTAGTTCCTATGTATTTTGGGGAGTTCAAGCATTTTAAAGGATTGTATTTTTGAGCTATAACTACATTCATCCTAGTCACCACTTTCTAATTTTCTTTACCTAAAAATATTTTAGATAATATAAATATACTAACATATATTTATAAATAGTCAAAGTTACTCTATGATTTGACGCTATAAAGTCTAAAATACTTGCAATAAAAGAAAAAGCTCTACTTTTAATCTGTTAGAACCTTTCTCCACATTATCAAATCGTCGTAAAACTCAAATTTCGCTCTCCCTTAATAGAATATTACTAACCAGCAACTCTCTCCAGGTATTATGAGTCTGATAATCGAAAATCTTCAATCCTAATAGATGAATCTTTTTGAAAACATAGACAAATTAGCGTCATCTTCATAAGCTAGATAGATATTTTTATATTCTTTAGAATCTTGCTAGTACTCTCGTTTTTCGCCATATTTTTATATAACGATAATGAATTTGGTAAGAATTTATAATGAAATATACCGATGATATATTTACAAAAATTTAACTCTTTTGGAAATACATAATGATCGTTCATGATTAACTCATTTTCAGTGTAATATAGTAGCGGAACCTTTTGTAAACTAGATCTTAAAACCAAAAACCCTTCCTCTAGGGCCGCCATAAATTCTTAAACCATAAAAAGGGATTTTACTTCAGTTTTATAAGTGTTAGAATCTACAAATTTCATATCACTTATATTCTTATTTTTAAAAATAGGCTTTTTAGAATATACGTCTACCATAATAGCTTTAACAGATTTACGGTCATCCTTATTTATAGAATCAATATATTTTTCGATCTTTTCATCAACATGGAATAATTCATCAGAATCAACATTCAAATACCATCTGTTAATTCCATAAATATCTAAAATCTGTTGTCTCCAACTACAAGCTCTAAAAACAATTATAGGTAGCTTCAACGTTGTATAAATCCAGTTTAATATCTTTAATATTTTTCGTAATTTCATTTATCTTTTTATTGAGTCATCATCAGAATTATTGTTTACTAATACAAAATTCTTAACGCCCAATTCGACGTAATGTCTTATCCATTTTTCAAAAAAATTCTGAAAAATTATTAAATATACAAACTAAAATAATCTCTTTTTTACTTTTTATCAATAGGTTTTAAGATATTTTTCAACCTTACTGAGTTTATCATTCAACCCTAAAATTAAATACTTAAGTGTTTCATTATTAAATTCTATATTGTTATAGTCTTTAGCGATATTTACATATTTATGTCTGGTTTCGCTATTCTTAATTTTGTCTGTTTCTTTAAGCCTTTTGCTAACTTCAAAATTCGATATATCACTCAATAAATTCTTGTGTTTTTCTAAAAATTGAAAATCAACATCTTTAAAAACTTCGAATTTGCCCTTTTTCGCATGAGAAGATTTTTAGCCTAAAATCCGCTTCATAAAAGGATATAATCGTTCCATGAGAAACTATTAATACAGTGTTGTTTTTGAAATTATTCTTTTGAACATCAGTTAAAAATCGCATAATCTACTTTCAATGCTATATTTGCTATCACCATACTGACCAAATCTAATAAAAAATCCCCCAGCGACTTGCTTTTCTCTAACCTCATCTAATTCGGTAGAGTTTTCTTTTCCGTTAAATTTACCCCCAGTTTATCTCTCTAATACGGTTATCTATTTCAACATTAAGATTTTTGATTATCTGCAACTTCTTTCGCTGTTTGCAGGGTTCTAATTAATGGCGAAGCGTATATTTTATCTATTTTAGGTAGTAATTTTACCGATTCGATAACTTGCGTTCTACCACTTTCAATCAATATTGAACATTGTACTTTCTTGGCTTGATAAAATTTCACGCGTATTGTCTATCGCCTCACCATGCCTCATAAATATTAAGTTCATACAATTTTGTCTCCTTAATTCCTTTGTTATTTTTCCCAATCATAATTATTCTTATTATAAGCACGAGGTCCCACATTTTTCAGGATTACTCAGAAATTTTTGAGTGAAATTATATCACCCAAAAATCCGGGTATAACCATAAGAACAATTATCGATGATAATTAAGATATAATCAATTTTAAATATAAATTCTAAAGTAATTTTAGAGCACTCAAAATATAATAATCTAGTAATTATTATATTATTTTACTTCAATCAATTCAAGCTGATATAGATTTTATAAGCAAATAAACAAAATATGTATTAAAAACTAATACTTTTTAATTTAAAAGAAAAAGGTTCTATTTAGATGTATTAGAACCTTTTCTCTACATTATCAAATTGTCGTAAAAACTCAAATTTGGCTCCGGCAGCTGGGCTCGAACCAGCGACCTATTGGTTAACAGCCAACCGCTCTACCACTGAGCTATGCCGGAATAATACTTATATTATACCGCACGCTTTCTAAAAATTTCAAGGTTTTTCAGAAAAATTAGCCCCAAATTTCTTCAACTGCAGCCTGAATTTTTTGCGAAGCTGAATTATCACCTCTCTTCAAAAAATCGCGTTGCTTTCTTTTCAGAAATTCAAAAACAAATTTTTCATCATCCATGAACTCACTACGCGGAATAAGTCTTAAACTAACTGAGGCGAGCTTCGCCATTATCTGATTTTTCTAGTTTAGCCCTGAAGCAATTAGATTATCGATATGTTTTGCAACCGTAGCAACAGATCTATATCCTAAACCAGATTGAATTTCACGATAAGTTGGACTGTAACCTGTTTGCGAAATAAAATTCTTCGATAAATGCAAGGATTTCTGATTGCTTTTTAGTTAGATTCATTCTGTATCCCCACCTAGAACAATCACAATATCAACGCCCTTACCATATTTAGCTAGATCATCTGGTAGTTCAGATGATTGAACGTTAAACTTCTGTTCTAACTTTTTAATTGTCACTGACTTTGTCTTTATTCATGGTATAGACTTTTTGTTTTATTGTATTTTAGTTGGTGCAGAATCAATATTAACAATATTAAAGCCTTGTTTTTTAAGTTTTTCCTTGTTGCTCAGCTGCTAAACCAGAAATATTAGTCCCGTTTAAAATAACAATCTTAGCGTTTTCTTCTGATATCTCATTAGCAAGAGTATTTTTTTCGCTATGTAGGCCTGAATATCAGAGTACTCAAAAACTCCAGCTGTTGGCAAAAACTGCACTCCTGCCGCTAACTTGACCCGTTGTCATCAAATTAGCCTCTTTATCGGTATCGCTGATAAGAGGTAGTGATTTAATATTTTCTGATTTGTGCCAATTGCAAGCTCAGCTAAAGTCTGGTATTCTTTAGTGCTAAAAGTAGTTTTAACATTATCTCCAACTGCATTTACAATATTTAATAATTTAGAAATATCGTATTTGGATGCATTAATTTTTGCTAAAGTTGCTTGAATAATCTTCTGCTGATTTCTCTCATGATCAAAATTTCCACCGCTTAATCCCATATCCACCTTCAGAACCACGAGCTCGTGAGAATGCTAAGGCTTTGTTCACCATTCATATGGGCAGTTTCACCATTTTTATATCTAACTTTAGTTGCCACATCATGCATGTAAGGGAGATCCATCCCAAACTTGAATTGCTACGTCGATACCACCTAAGGCGTCGATAATCTGAATTAGCACCTGCCAATTACCATGAACTTTATAATGAACATCTAGTCCTGTAATTTCAGTCGCTGTTTGTGCTAATTCTTGCTGGCCATTTTCTTCTAGCAATAGCTTCATTAGCAATATTTAGACCGTCACTATATTTTTCCGCAACCGTAGCTCTCATTTAATTTTCCTGCTGTCGTACCCAAGCCACTTCCTACAGCTATGCTTTCACCCATAAATCTCGTGGCAAAGAAATGGTGTAGGCTTTCTTTTTAGTTTGATCAAAAGACACCATCATAACAGAATCTGTCAGATCTTCACCATCCCAACCTTTTGGTGAAGTGCCAAATACTAGTATGTTAGTTCGCCCATTTGAATCTTGCTTTAATTTTTCTTTTTCTGAAGAATACCAAAATGTCACCGCCTTTTAGACAGTTTCATGAGCGGCGCAATAAATCGATACGCCTGATAACCGCCCCAAGCAAGCAAAAATTGCTATAGCAAAAATATAATTCGACAGACAATCAATCGCTTTTTGAACTGCTGGAGAGTAAGTTGTTTCTTGCCTTTTTCGAGCGTTTATTATTAAATTTTTCAAATTTTTTCTGAAGTTTAGTCTCCTTGCGAGATCTTTGAGTAGGTTTACTTACGCCATTTTTGATCTTCGATATCCAAGTGCGAAAGAGCTTTATTTATATCTTCCGCTGTATTTCTAGTTTTATCTAGCTTTTCTAAATTACGCGATACTTTTTCGCGACGACTTAAATTGGAAGTAGGTTTTTTTAGTTGATTGCTGGTTGGTGATTTGGCTAGAAGCAGTAGCTCGTCACGAGGCACAAAAACCGTCGATTGATTGCTGGTTTTCATAAGCTCTTTTTATTTTATCAAATTTAGAGCTTAATTTCAAACTTATCAAAAGATAATTCAAATGCCAAAAATTAAAGCTAAAATTAAATATATGTAAAGCATTAGGGAGTCCCTGAGAAAGAAAAATTCCACTGCAATAAAAACGCGAATAAAATTGCCCATGATAACTTTATATCTACGAGTGCTCCAAGTATAAAAATATAATAAAAGAAAACCCAGATAGCAAAACCCTATTATCCCAAGCTCTAGCAGGATCGATAATGGCTCATTTTGAATAATCTCAAACTCCCAACCCGTCTGATGAGTGGTCCTCAATATAGCTTTTCCCAGCCCCACCAGCCCCAACACCAAATAAAATCGTATGCAAAATTTCTACTCCAAGTCTGAACCGCAAATCTATTCAAAGAAGTTCTTTCATCAGTTGACTTTTCAACATAACCGTCAAAGCTAGCTTTTTGGTGAATTTAATTTATTTATCAATTCTTTTTGAATCTTGTACACCTGGTCCTGACTGTTTTTCTACAGGTTTTTCCACAGGTCTATTCTTTGGTAAAGAAACTCTTTCCAAGACTTAATTGATTAATACTTTTAGAGACAGAATCATAAAAACCCATCAGCGATACGAGGATTTAATTCGGTAAAAATCCCATGCCATAACATACCCACAGAAAAACTAGCAAAAAGAAATATTACTAGCTTCAAAAACCCTTCTTCAAAGATAATCTGAGCTCTTTATTTACAATAAATACCTCTAAAAACCATAGCTGGGACAAGCGCAAAAATAGCCCCACGGCTAAGGGTTAAGTAAATAGCGATCAACATTAATATTAGAGCAACCTTATGTTTTATTATCATTATTCCCTGATAAAAATTCGCCAAAATTCAATTAAAATTGGTGCAAGTAGCATAGATCCAAAAAATTGTGGGCTCAATTGCAAAAACACTGGGTCGAACAAATCCAAATCCGGTGGCTAAAGCAACCCCTACATAAACCAAAATCCGTAAAGCGCCAATCACAACCTGTATAATAGCTAAAAACTGAATTGATAATAGCCGATATGATAAAAATCTTGGTAAGGATAGGTAGCATTTTCACTAAGATTTTTAGAAAGCAGTAATCCAATAAAATTAACCATAATACACCCCAAACTCCAGATGTTAAAATTGCTCGTAAGTATTTTTCGCTCCAAAATATCGATAAACCATTCCAAACCACAAAAGCACTACTCAACCAAAAAGCTTTCTTTGCGCTTAGCTGCCGAAAGTTTTGTCGAAAAATTTTACTTTATTTCAAAAATAGCTACAACGACAAAACAAGCAAAAAAATTAACAGAATCGACAGTTCTAGGTTAGTTCCACTTTCGCGACCAATCTGAAAATTAGGAAAAATAGGAAAACCAAACAATAATTGGAGAAAATAAAAACATTTTCTCAAAAAGAAAAATTTTTCAGTGCTTTGAATGATTTTTATTTTTCATTATTTTTCTCCCTAATTATTCTCGCAAAAATTTTTTTAAAAATTATCATCGCTAAACTTCTCAGCTGTTTTTGATATTTCTTTAGCATCAAAATTAATTTTCTGAAAACGATCAATTGCCTTTTTCTAGAAATTTGACGGTTTGTTCCTTGAAAAATATACCATTTTTACCGTCTAAAAATATAATCTAGTGAGCCACCTTTCTCTAGCGCAATCACTGGTGTACCAGCCGACAGTGCTTCAATCAGAGGCGATACCAAATGGTTCCAAGCTAGGAAAAATAAACCTCGAGCATTAGCCACAATCTTCGCTAATTCATCCGAATTTTTGAATAGTTTCAATAAATTCAATATTCTCAAAACCTTTTCGCCATTTTCAACTAGTTTTTGGTGTTCAGCTCCCACCGCCAACTAGTTTTAGTTTTAAATTATTATTTTTAAAAGCTTCGATTGCTAGATCAAGTCTTTTTCCAATTAACTTGACGCGAAGTCGAAAACAAAAATAGTCATTTTTTTCTTCTCTTGAACTTTAAACTTTTTCAATCTCAACTGGCGGAAAAATAACTCGATTGCCGCTTGTAAAACTTCTTAATTTCACCCTGACAATAAGTAGAGTTAGCAATTAGCAAATCCGGTCGCTGCGCAAAAATTTTAAATCCCATTTACGTAGTGGACCAACTAAAAGCTTAAAGAATAACCTAATAATTGGATTAAATTTGCCCAAAAACCTGGATTCTTTAACGTAATCATCATACATACCCCAATAATATTGAATCAGTGGACCTTGCAAATAACTAACATGGAGCTGGTTTTCTTTAGTTTTATACCTTTAGATTCAGCGCAACAAATCGAGATTATAACACCAAACTCACTCAAATCTAATCTGGAAAAATAAATCGCTCTTAGGGGACCTAAAAATTTTTCGCAGTTTTGCTGGTAAAAATTTCAACCAGCCAGTCCGTACATCCTTTCCCCTTTAAACCAATTAACTTCTTTTTCAGAATATTGAGAGGTAAAAATTGGCGCCTCAGGAAAAATCTCACTAACAGATTTAACTACCTTTTCGGCACCACCGTAAGTCGTTAGCCAATCGGTCACAATTGCAACTTTTTTACCTTTTAGCCAAGTTGGATTATTTGCCATTATTTAGCACCTTTTCTAAAAATAACTGAAAAAAATAGTCTTAAATATAATTTGAATATCCAACAAAAATTGACCAGTTCTGTACATAATACACATCAAACGACGACGCTCTTCAAAAGAAATATCACGCCTGCCAGAAACCTGCGCTAAGCCAGTTACGCCAGACTTAACCGCTAAAATAATACTTTTCTTTTTATATTGATTGATTTCCTGTGGAATTAATGCACGAGGCCGACCAAGGATATATCACCCTTTACTACGTTTAATAGCTGTGGTAGCTCATCAAGAGAAGTAGCTCGTAAAAATTTACCAATTTTAGTTACTCGCGGGTCATCATCTAGCTGATCACCGTTCGCACGATAAAATCTTAGCAAGTTCTGGCTTTACCCATTTTTTTCAAAAAGCCTGCTCTGGCGTTAGCCATCAAATTCAGATTTCTGCGACGTAATTTATAGATATAAAACTCTTTATTAAAACGGGTTAGTCGAACCTGACGGAAAAATTGAATCTTTAGGGAAGTAATTTTTCATCAAAATTGCCACAATTAGCATTATTGGACCAGCGATAATTAAAACCTAGTAAGCTAAGACTTAAATCCATAACTCGCTTCCAAATCCGCCCAAAACCGAATAGTTTAGTAATTTTTATCTCAATCACCGGTAAACCACCAACAATTTCAACCGTATTTAATTGTGAGAGCAACCTATCCTGCTGTGGCACAAACATATACGAAAGATGGTTCTCAATAGCATAATTATAAAAATCTTCACTGCGAGCTGTATCGGTATGAATAATAATTTCTGGACAGATCTTAGAAATTGCATCTTTAAAACTTAAAAAGTGACGTGGGCAATTCTTAACTGGCAAAAATTCCGGCTTCGAGACCATCCCGATAACATCATAACCATAATCAATATTGTCAGCGAAGAAACTTGCTAGTTCTGTTGCTCTATAGTTATTGCCAATAATTAACACATTAAGTCGTCAACCCCACCACGTAATAGTTGTCGATTAAACAAACGAATAATCTCACGGCCTCAAAATCATCAGTACGAAATTGATTGCAATAAAATAAATAGCAATAATTCGAACAGGGAAAATCTCATCATTAGTAAAGAACTCGTAAGATATTAAAGGTCATAATATTAAATATTGAAGCAAGCATTATTCTACCATATTCTTTTTGGTCTATAAATATATATAGACCTAGAATAAAGCCCAAACATCATATTTATTATCAAACATATTGGCAGAAGCATAACGGAAAGCCAAAAAATTAAGCAAATTAGGCGTAAAAATAATATGCTCGATCATCAACATGAGTTCTAATAAAATACGCCAATCCAAATGATCCAACAACTGCTATAATATCAGCTATAACTATAGCAATCCTAATAAATATAGCTTTACTATTTTTCATCACTGCCCTATTAATGAATCTCAAAAATTGTACCAGCCCCTAATGTTGCCCCAAAATAAAAAAACCGGTAAGAATATGAAAATATACCTAGCCCTATTCTCAAATAAAAGCCTGATAGGCAATTATAGCTAAAACAATACTAGATAATATCACTGGAATACTATTATTTTTAACAGGATTAATTAAATATATTATCAACAGGATTAGTGAAATAAACCATATAGCCGAAATAGAACATCTTATAAATAGAAAACTTATCCCCGTTAAAAGATAATACCCTTCGAACAATTCTTGATACTTTATCGTTATTAATAAAAATTATCCTATGGTTATTAGATGAACCTTCACTCCATACGCCTGAATGAACCATCGTTAAAAACTCCAAGATATTTTTCAATATTGCAAATTTAATCCAATCAAAAGGAAAATTATTTCAAAAAAACTATTTCTAATTAGACCTAAAGTAAATTTTTCTCTATTTTTCGCACCTCTACTGCAGTATCGTCAGCATATCTACTGCAATACGCACCAGTATTACATTCAGTATAAGGAGGCAACCCCTCATTGCGCCCATACCAAGATAATGAACAATTCCAGCTCTTCTATCTTTAATCTGATCTTTTGAATATTTAGCAAAACCAGGAGACAGCGAAATAATGTAGTTTCACAGCTAAATAAGAGACTATTAGACCTGTCAAAAACAATACACTTGACATAATTATATTGCGAATATTTTCTTTCTTCAATTTAAATAATAAATTATAAAAATCACCACAGCAACTACTAAAATAGTAGTCGGTTTTAATTATATACCCAATATAAAATAAAAACCTAATACTGTAATTAAAAATAATCTTAACTTATGCGATTCATCATATTTAATTATCGACATAACATACAATAATAAAATCTGCAAAGCTAACAAAAACATACCTAAGGTGTCAGTATAAAAATACCGTGGAATATGGTGAAAGATTAATCAAAAATATAGATATTAATGAAGTCAACACAAAAATACGATTATTATATATACGCAATAAATATGATGAAATAACTAGTTAACAATATCAATATATTATTAATAAAGATCAATAGAACATTTCTATCGATATGTAAAAATCCGCCAATCGATATATAGACACTACAAAATAAGTAATATGTATGTTATTGCCATATCTTAATAAATAATTATATTCCCAAGAATTTGGGATTTGGATCTGTAGATCCTGTTTTTATGTAATCTTCTGCAATGTGTTGAATAGCGCCAGCATCCCAAAGAATGATTATTAGAAGCTAATGAGATTCCATTAATTAATTGAACTATTGCTACTATTATAAAAAAATAAATATAGCTATGCTGCGTTTAGATAATAATATCTTATTCCTAATAAGAAATAGTATACCAAACCCTAGTAAGACAATAAGTAATATAGCTAAGTCTTTCATAGAATGATGCTTATATATAAGACCGCATAGCTCAATAAATATTCCTACTACTGCAGCGCACCTAAATATTTTATCCATTATATGCAATTGTATCATAAATAATAACTACCTTCAACAATAGTAACTAATATGATATACTCTTAATATGAGTGATGAAAAAAATTGTTCTATCTATTATAATTACAGCACATAATGAAGGAATCTATTTACATAAAAGCGTATTGTCAATAGAAAAGAGCCCTTGAGCTAATTCCAGATACGAAATAATATTAAGTTTAGACAATCCAGATAGCGAAACTATTCAGTCGCTAATTCTCTGAAAAATAAAAATATAGTTATTTTTAAATCATCTTTTTGAAATCCAGCGGATAATCGAAATTTTGCAATTTCTAAAGCTAATGGTAAATTTATAACACTTCTCGATGGAGATGACCTAATATCACGAGAATGGTTTAAAAACGGTCTTGATACTTTAAAGAAAAAAATAAAGGTGCTATAGTTAGACCAGAAATACACGCAATGTTTGGATCATACATGAATTCTTTAGTTGTATGGAAGATGCGCAATTCCTCCAATAAAGACGTAGATGCTATACAGATGTCCCTACTGGAATATTTGGACACTACCTAATATCAGAAACAAAGACAGTCAAAAGTATACTATTTAAGCGACCACTGATGGTTTTGGTTTTGAAGATTACTTATTTAACTGCGAAGCTATTGCGAAATAATATACCCATCATAATCGCTCCAAGAACAACTTTTTTTCTATAGACAAAGACCAAATGTATCGGTATCAACAAAGCATATAAATACCATCCTTGATTATTCATCGCTTTTTGATATTAGTTATTTCAAAGTCATTAAGCATCCCAGATCATCAAACTAATAAAATTAGCAATAATTCTATAAAGCAAAATTTTTAAAAACATATCGTTTTTGTTTATGATGCGGCAAAATCACAACGTATAAAAATACTATCCCCTACCGCCGTAAAATTACTATATAATAAACAACTAAAAAGACTACCAGATTTTTCATCAATGACTGAGAGAAATTAATAAAGATAGAAAATCAATTATATCCAACAAAAAGAAAAATAGCCCAGATAGAGTACCATCCACTGACCTTTAATCCTTTCGAAAACTCATGCGGAATAATATATAAAAAACTATGCGACCAAATATCGAATAACAGTTTAGATTATCTATTTCTAGTACCTGAAATGAGTGGACGAGGAGGGACAGAAAAGTTAATAGCTAATTATATTAAAGCCATAAAAGAAACTCACCCCGATTGGAATATTGGAATTTTATCTACACACCCGTTCAATAGCCTGACAATAGAATATTTCAGCAATTTAGATGTTGACATGATTGATTTCGGAAAATTAACGGCTAATATTGGAAACTATGAAAAATATTATTTGGTCACGTATTCTAATACAATCAAAAAGTAAAAATCTACATCTGGTAAATAATGAATATTGGTATCGATGGCTATCAGAACACAAATCTGTTATTAAGCAAAAATATTAACCTAAATATTTCACTGTTTATGCGTGAATTTAATTCCGAGAGAGATCATATTTCATCTTTCGCAGACCCTTATTTAGCTGAGGTGTGGGATATTGTAAATCTTGTATTTACCGATAATCAAAAATTATAGACCAAGCGCTAGAAAATAATGCCTTCGAAAAGTCTAAATTTAGAGTTCACTACCAGCCAGAGAATATGATATAATTTCACCAAAAATAATAGATCCATCAAAAAGACAAAAGTGCTATGGGCCAGTAGGGTAGCTTTACAGAAACGACCCGATCTATTAAAAAAGATATCAAATCGAGATATCAAAGATTTCGAAATAGATGCTTATGGAATTATAGAAAAAGACAATACAGCAAAAAAATTATTTCAATGATTCTCACGTAAATTATAAAGGTAGCTTTAATGGAATTAAATCTATAAAAACTCATGATTATGATATATATCTATACACATCTCAGACTGATGGTATACCAAATATTCTTCTAGAAATATCAGCAGCTGGTCTACCTATAGTCACAAGCAATATAGGGGGTATTAGTGAATTTATCGAAGATAATAAAAGTGGTTTACTTGTAGATATGGAGAATATAGATGAATACATAAAATCATTAGAATATTTAAGAAATAATCCAGATGAAGCTAAAAATGGTAGAATTATCTCATAAGACACTACAAACCCAACATTCTTGGACTAATTTTATCAACAACGTTAGAAAGGATATCTAAAATAAAATATAAACACCCTTAATAAAGCTTTATTATCCCCATTTTTAACACAGGGAGTATTATTGAAGAGGTAATAAATAACATTCTCTATCTAAATAAAGCTCACAAAAATTCAGTAGAAATAATATTAGTAGATGATGGATCAACAGACCGTATAACTCTAGCCTCTATCAATAGAGTAAAAAAATAAAAATGTGATAGTATTAACTCAGAAAAATTCTGGACCAAGTAAAGCAAGAAATAATGGAATCTTGAAAGCAAAAGGAGAATGGATCGGATTCTGTGATTCGGACGATAAAATAGATTCAAACAACTTATTATCATTGCTAGAGAAATTACCAAGTTACAGGCAATTTGATATGCTAGTATTTGGATGGAATATAGCATATTCAGATATAAATACAATTAGTAGATCAATTCAACTAGAGAGTCAAAATATTAGAGGCTCAATAATATTATCAATAAAACTATAATATCCCTAAGTGATGATGGTAGAATGTATAATCTATGGAATAAGCTATATCGTAGAAATAATAGAAAAATAATCTAAAAATTAAATAATAGTTTAAAAATTCGGAGAAGACCTTCTCTTCAATTTAGATTTCTTGTCTAAATCGCAATATATCTCCTGTATAAACATTAAACCTTATTATACTTATCTAGATAACAGTAAGACAAGTATAGTTAGAAGCACAAAATTAGACCTAAATTTCAGGAAAAGAAAATGTAAAAAGGTTTATTAGCATTTGCAAATAATTCAAATGGTAATATAAATTCAACAGTCGAGCTTATTAAATTGCGCTGGCTTATATCTTTCTGCTTAGCTATCGTATCTCAAAATACTAATACATACAATAAATTAAAAACAAATAAAATTAATATACAAAAATAATCTATTAATACCAAGATATAAATGCAAAAAGGAATAATATCGTACAAAAAAATATATTATATTAAAAATTTTTTTCTTTAATTATGCTCATACCTATATTTAATATATTTTTTTATTTATACCCTATTTATATAAAAAAATATCAATTAACAGCACAAAAATTAGAAATATAAAGCTAAATAAAATCCTAGATTAAATTTTTCAACTCTCAATCAATAGAATATTGCGGCTCTAAAATTAGTTAAATTGTATTTAAATTTGTATTTAAATTAATATTATGCTAATATTAATGAAGGAGAACACAAAATGAAAATCAAACAAAAACAAAATTTTATTTTTATTATTTTAATAACTATAATTAGCCTAGGTGGATTTTTTAACTTGGGTTCATTTTTAATAAATCAGACAATAAAATAATTACAACCAAGAGAAATAAACAAGAAAAAAATTGAATCCATAGATACTACAAAAAACACAAAATAATGATAATCAAAAAATAATATCTCAAATAATAAAAAAATACACCTCAAAAAGGATCGTCCAATAATACTGACCATATCGAAGTAAAAACCAACAGCTCAACAGGCATAACCACTTTTTAACGTTTATACTACAATCCAAGTAAAAAAATAAGTCAGTTAATATTTCAGCTCAAATTGCAGGTCTTCTTTACGACGATGGAACTGGAAAATGTAACTATATCTTATCAAATAATAGAGGAACTAATATTGAGCTATCCCTCAAATTATACTAGAGCCCAGGAAATAAATACTGTAGTTCAGTATCAAAAAAATTTGATGAATTAAAACCAGGAGATTGGTCGGTTACAGCTATATATAAAAACGAAAATCAAAAATACGAAGGAAGATCGAGATGCTCAAAAGTTTCAAAAGTCGAATAATATTTTTAAGATAAAATTAATTATAATACATATTTCAATTTTTGTATTACTCACTCTAGGAATTTTTGTATTTAAAAATTTGACCATCACAATTAGAGCTACAGATTTTTAATGCAGGAAGAATAATTGACGATGAAATTTTCTACAATAAAAATTCTATGAACACCCAACAAATCCAAAATTTCTTAGATAGTCAAATAGGAAGCTGTGATACATGGGGTACCCAACCAGCAAATGAATGGGGACGTGCAGATATAACACGCGCAGAATATTCCCGAAAAAATTGAGAATAAACCCACCCTACGTTTGCCTAAATAACTATCATGAGAATCCAGATACTAAAGAAACGTCCCCTACGAAAAAGGTGGTGGCTATTTCGATGGTGGAATATCTGCGGCACAAATTATTCATGATGCTGCTCAAAAATACGATATAAATCCACAGGTTTTATTGGTTCTACTAAAAAAAGAGTCATCTGGCCCATTAACAAACGATAAATGGCCTCTAAAAATCAATACCGCTTTGCTATGGGCTACGCCTGTCCAGATAGTGGACCCGGAAATACTGCAGCATGCGAAAAATTCAAAAAGCAGGCTTTTATAAACAAGTCAACTTAGCAGCATGCAGTTAAAATATTACAAAGATCACAAAAAAATGACTATAGATATAAAATAGGATGGAACCAAATTCAATATTCCCCTAACCCTGCATGCGGAACTAAAACACGTAAATATTGAGAATATAGCAACTTTAAGCCTTTACATATACACCCTACACTCCAAATAATGAAGCCCTAGCTAATTATCCAGGGACATCAAACTGTGGCGCTTATGGAAATAGAAATTTCTTTATGTTCTTTTAATGAATGGTTTGGTAGTACTATAAATAATTCTTCTATGCATCCAGGCATAAAAAGGTATGAAGAAATTGGCGGCCATAATAGCGCGATAGGAAAGGAAAAACTCTATTACATTTCACTCTAATAACTCAATTTTTCAAAGATTCGAAAAACGGTTTCATTATCGGTAGTGAACAAACTGGGTATTGGGAAAACTATGGAAAAATTGAAATAGATTTGCTCAACTTGGTTATGAGCAAGGTAAAAATGGGGCTACCTATGAGCGGATATTTCAATACTATTGACAACGGAACAGGTCAAAAATATCAAAACGGATTCATTCTAGGTAATGAAAAAAATGGATATTGGAGAGCACTGGCTTAATACGCAAAAAAATTCGCTCAACTTGGTTATGAGCAAGGTAAAATGGGGCTACCTACAACACAGAATTTACAACTATCCGAGGAGGTTGGTTCCAAAAATATCAAAACGGATTCATAATTGGAAATCCAACAGCAGGATATCATGAAAGCTCAGGTAAAAATACGCGAAAGGTGGGATAAAAATAGGAAATGAACATGGAGCATTAGGATTCCCAACTACGACATATTTAAATACTTTAATTATGAAAAACAAGATTTTCGAAAAGGTACCATCATAGGTAGTAATCTGACAGGATATTGGGATATAAGAGGAGATGTGTTTAAATTCTATAACTCTTTATCGATATCTGATAAAGAAAAATAGGAGCTCCTATCGAACCAGAATATTTTAAAATGGCCAGTGGATACAAAAATTTAGCAATGGCTATATATCTGGAGCTGGAAATAAGTATACTTTCAAGATCAATTAAAAACTAAATTAAATAAAGGATTATTCATTTATGATAATCCTTTATTTTTCATTATATATTTAGTTTTAATTAATCCATAATCGTTAGATGTTTTATCTGTGTCATACCTAAATCTAAAATCACCGCCATCAAAGGTATTGGCAATCATTCTTGATTTTCCGTTAATTGACTCATGGAGAGTTGCTATAATTCTAAAATCGGTTGAATTGAATTGTGCAAGGATAAACAAAAGTTAATAGATCCCTCACCATATACTTCAATGTGTCCACTATCAAAAACCCTCCCCCTCGTAATTCATCCTGTAAAGTATATGCAATGGTTGCTTCGCCAGACCCTAAATATTTATATTTGATCTGCCCACCAAAATTATCACCCGTCTTTAACTTAGATTTATTACCTACCACCTCAATATAATGAGAATTATCGATCTGCTTACTATTTTCATGGCCTACAACATTAAGATATTCCCTATTAATATCAGTATAGGCTTCCGCAACTAATCTAACATCACCAGTCTTTTTAATAATGCCATCATTTATAAAAATAGCCTTATTGCAGTATTTTTCAACATCCGCCATAGAGTGAGTGACTAGAATTACAGTCTTTGAAGAGTCTTGCTTTTATCTGGTCAAAAATCGCTACACTTTTTTTGAAAAGCTTCATCCCCAACAGCCAATACCTCATCTAGAACAAGTATATCACCTTGGGCTTTAATAGCTATAGAAAAGGCTAACCGAACTTGCATCCCGCTTGAATAATTCTTAAGTTTTTGATCCATAAATTCCTCAAGCTCAGCAAATCTAACAATTTCATCATACATAGATGAAATTTCTTCGTGGGAAAAACCAAGAAGCGCACCATTTTAGATAAATATTTTCACGCCCCGTTAATTCCGGATTAAATCCTACTCCGAGTTCAATGAAAGGAACCAGTGACCCATTAACCTTCACCAAACCCTTTCTCTGGTGTATATATTTGCGAAATAATTTTTCAGTAATAGTTGATTTACCAGAACCATTTCGTCCAACTATCCCAAAAAAATCGCCCTTCTCAACTTTAAACGAGATATCTTTTTAAAACATGCTGCTCTCTATAACCTTTAACACCCTTCGACCAATTTACAAAAAGCTTGTTTAATACCATTAGCCTGTTCCGTTGGTAACCTAAAGCTTTTTAGAAACATGTTTTCACTTCTAACGCATATTTACTCATTACAACATCTCCGCAAATATTTTTGAGTTCCTATTAAAATACCACAAGCCAAATAAAAACCAAAAAACAACAATCAAAATAGGAACTAGTGCGACCCAGTGATTATCGAAGATGGTCCAGAAAGTTGGAGTTTCAGGAGAAATAAGATTATGGCGAATATCTTGAATTGCCATCGCTATTGGATTCATTAGCATTATTTTAGCAATAGAAAAACCCATAATATTCACATTTAGGATCATAGAAATAGGATACATGATTGGCATAGAATAAACTAATACCTGCATAGCTACTTCCCAAATATGAGAAATATCACGAAATTTAACATATAGCGTAGAAAGAATTAACGATAGACCAAACGCAACCATAAAAAGCATTATTATATTTATCGAGATCCAAACTATATCAAATGTTATATAGACTGGGTGATCAGTCCAAAACGTAGCAATAGCAAAAATAATAACAACTAGTAAATTAATGGAAAGCGAAATTAAAGCACTAGCCATAGACGATAGAATAACTATGTATTTAGGAAAATTAATTTTTCTCATTAAATCTCCACGGGCCACAATAGAATTCATACCAAGCATCGTAGCCTCAGTAAAAACTCCATAAAGATAACCCTAACAGAAGAGTAATTGGATAATTCTGAATGGTTGGATCTGTAATTCGCAAAAAACTTAACAAAACACAAAATACATCACCGCAAAATAGCATAAGTGGTTTTAGGATAGACCATAAAATACCTAAAAATGATCCTTGATACCTTAATTTAAAGTCAGTTTTAACAAGCTCATAAAGAAGAACTCGATTCTTCTTATTTAAAAATTCCCTCTAGCATATTTTTATTATATCAAAAAGTATGTTAGAATTAAAAGCATGAAAAAGCTCGTAACGATCATAATTTCAGCCTACAACGAGAGAAAGTTTTGCAAAACTTTTTAATCGACTCGATAAATTATCTCAGAACGAAAGTAATTATTTATTTGAATTTTTATTCATAAATGATGGATCAAAAAGATTCACGATGAAACTTATTTCCGAAAAAAATCAACTATTGATAATCGAATTTCTTATATTAACTCTCTCGAAACTTCGGTAAGGAACGTGCCATGCTAGCTGGATTTGATTACGCTAAAGGTGATGCAATTGTAATAATTGATGCTGATTTGCAAGATCCACAGAGCTGATTCCAAATATGATTTCTCTATGGGAAGAAGGATATGATGATGTTTACGCTAAACGTGAATCACGCGAAGGTGAAACATGGCTTAAAAAGCAACATCTAAGTGGTTTTATTCTATTCTAGACAAAATTTCATCCATCGAAATCCAACGCGACACAGGAGATTTTCGACTTCTAGATCGGCGAGCGATTGAAGCGCTAAAAACTCTCCGCGAGAGTAATCGTTATACGAAAGGGATGTTTTCTTGGGTTGGCTTCAAAAAGAAAGAAATCACTTATAAACGTGACCCACGTGCAGCAGGCGAGACGAAAATGGAACTATTTTAAGCTCTTCAATTTAGCGATCGAAGAATTACTAACTTTACTACTTCACCATTAAAAATTTCATTTATTTTTTGGACTTTTTGATTTCGAGTGTGGCATTTTTCTGGATTTTATATTTATTAATTCGCCCTCTTTTCGGCGTACCAACTGGCGGTGGATATTCCTCCCTGATGTCAGTAATTCTATTTTTAGGTGGTGTTCAATTACTGGCAATTGGCATAATTGGTGAATACATCGGACGAATTTTTATCGAAACAAAAATCGTCCAGTTTATCTAATTCAAGACATAAAAGAATATGATAGAAAAACTAAAAAAATAATCAAGGTTTTTGGTTCGCTTTAATTGGCGGATTAAACACATTGCTTGATTTCACAATATTATTTATTTTTAAAATCTATCGGTTTCTCATTAATTTTAGCAAATATCTGTTCAACAACTATAACTTTTGTAATTTCGTTCTTCCTTAATAAAAAAATTACTTTTTAAATCAGAAACGCAAAATAAAAAGGATATAGCACGCGAGATGGTACTTTTTACCATCATAACACTTTTCGGACTCTGGGTAATTCAAAATATCATAATCTCCATTACTAAGCCTATAATCATCTACTATTTTGGGGATATAAATATTCTATTCGTGAATATATCTCAGGATAATTTCGCAATTCTAACTTCAAAAAAATAATTGGTACAATTTTTCAGTTTAATTTGGAATTTTATACTCTATAAGAAAGTTGTTTTTAAAAATAAAAAGCAGATTTTAGTCTGCTTTCTTTGAGAATAATCAAGTAGCGATCTCGACCTTCACCTTCAGAATGAGTCTCAATATCAGAATAATCCTGAGCAGTTTTATGGACAATCACGACGGTCAGCAGCATTAAGATTAACCTTAAAATTATCACCAGTTTCACGAACTTTAGCAATCCAACCCTTCAGCCTTTTTCGCAATCCTATCAGCTCGCTGACGTTTGTAATCTGCTACATCAACATTCACTAACCAACTCCGCTCCTTTAATCGTTAAAGCTGTTGCAATAATATGTTGTAAAGATCGCAAATTATTAGCGTTCTGACCAATTAGTAATGAATTTAACTCACTTGAAGGAACTGATAGCTCAATCACATCTTCATCAGCCGTAGAATAAACCGCTAAATTTATCCCATAAAAGCTTAAAATATCTTCTAAAAATTTCTGCGCAAAACAATTGATTCTTCGCGATTCATTATTTTTCCTCCTACTATCTTTTTGCTTTAATTCGCCTAATATTACCTGATGATTTATTATCAGATTTAATAATTTTTGCTTCTTTGGCATTTTTTTATTTTTTTATTAGTTTTTCGCTCATCAACTTCTTCTAACTCTTTTTATCTATATCAAAAATATATTTCTGCTGAATAATTTGAATTAAATTTGTTATAAAAATAATAAAAAGTAATCGCTCCATAAAAATTAACCATTACAACAAACATCATTGCAGGCATCATAAAACTCATCTGACGAGAAACAATCTGATTCATTTCAGCTTGATCAGCTTGTTTACCTTCTGCCGCTTCTTTCATAATATCGCTAATTTTTCGACCATTTGTTTTTGCCTTGAGTTTGTCGTATAGAGTACCATTGAGCTAAAGCTGAAAAAAACTGTAATAATAAACAAAAAGCAGCAGATTTACTATTTATAGGTAGAGCTTTTCTCAGATAGTCGAACAACACAAATAATTTTCGGATCAAACGACCTAGGTTCTTAATAACTTCTGAAACTTTGCAAATTCGGAAACTGGAGCATAAACATATTTTGGAATCTGATCCTGCTGCGTGCTAATAATTCTAATTACACTAAATAATGTGATAAAAATTGGAATCTGGATAAAAAGAGTTAATATTGAGCGGAAAGGTTTAACATTATGCTTTTCGATATAAGTTAAGCATCTGAATGTTTTCAGAGCTGTCTATTTCCATTTGCATTCTTTTTAATCTTTTTAATTCTGGCTGAAGCTTTTGCATTAGCTTAGATTGATGAAGCTGACTTTTAGTAATTGTCGAGAGCTATTTTTAACTATGATAGTAAAAATAATAATTGCCAATCCAAAATCACCAACAAAATTATAGATCACCAAAAGAAGATTAAAAATTGGCTGAGTAATAAAAACTTCAAATAAATTCATATCCTAAATTATACCCACATTATTAAGATAATTAAATAATTATATCCCTCTAGTCATCAAAACCATTCGGATGCTTACTCTGCCAACACTAAGCATCTTGACACATTCGTTCAATATCAAACTTAGCTTCCCATCCTAGTTCATCTTTTAGCTTTTTGAATCTGCATAGCAGAAGCTATATCTCCTGCACGCCGTTCTGTAATCTCAAACGGAATCTTTCTTTCCAAACTGCTTTTTCCATATTTTTTATAATTTCTAGAACAGAATAGCCTTTTTCCTGTTCCGAGATTATAAATATTTCAGTCAGACCTTTACCTTCTAGCTTTCTGAAGCGCAGCAACATGTCCCTCTTGCCAAATCTACAACATGAATATAATCTCTAACTCTGTCCCATCAACTGTAGGGATAGTCGTTACCGAATACTCGTACTGATGGCAATTTTCCCACTGCAACTTGAGTTACATAAGGAAGAAGGTTATTTGAGATTCCATTCAGTTTCTCCCTAAATCTCCACTTTCATGTGCACCAATAGGGTTAAAATAACGAAGAATCACCACATTCCAACTCATATCGGCTTTATAAATATCTGTCAAAATTTCTTCCGTCATTAATTTTGTTCGGCCATATGGATTCGTAACTGAAAGTGGAAAATCTTCTAAAATTGGAACTGTGTGAGGATCCCCATACACCGTTGCTGAAGAGCTAAAAATAATATTTTTTACAATTAACCTCTTCCATCACTTTTTAAAAGCGTCAAAAACACCTGTGATATTATTCTTATAATATGTAAGAGGTATTTGCATAGACTCTCCTACTGCCTTTAATGCAGCAAAATGAATGACTCCTGTAGGTCTTTCTTTCGTAAAAAAATTTCAGAACAGTTTTTCCTCATCACAGACATCTGCTATATAAAATGGAATGTTTTTCCCAACAATTTTTTCAACAATTTCAATACTTTTTGTTGCTATTGATTAAATTATCAACTACAACTACTTCATGACCAGCATTAACTAGTTCAATAACAGTATGAGTACCTATAAAACCCTGCCCCACCTGTAACTAAAATTTTTATGTCTCATATATCCTCCTATAAAATTATTTATTACAATAGAAATCTGCTTCTTAAAAAAATATCAACAAGCTGACTCACGAAGTTCTTCATGCGAAATATCTCTTATAGATTTGTGAAAAATCATTATTGCCACATCAAAATTACCATCAAATCTCGGCAACTCATGGCGAACTATTTCGTAAACACGCCAAACGGATACGATTTCGTCCTACGGCAGATTTCAAAACTTTTTAGAAACGACTACTGCAAACCTAGATTCAGTTCGTCGAGGGTTCTTAGTGAATTTAACAACAATCTTTTGTGATCTAACTGATTCACCATTCTTATAGACATAACGAAGGCTTCCATGTCCATGAAATCTATTTTTATATGGTAACATAACTAGTATATATTATACCATAAAAATAACCCATAAAACTAAGCAACTAATTGAAAAAAATAATATGCTTATGTTATAATTTTATTGATGAAAATTGGTGGGGAAAAACAAAAAAATCAAAGGCTACAGAAACCGAATCAACGGTTCAATTTACAGCCGAAAAATTATCGAAAATGCTTTTAACTTACGCAACAGATATTCATATTGAACCTCATGAAAGACTTTACTTTAGTACGTTTTCAATTCATGGAACTCTTAAAAACGTCCAAAAAGCTACCACAAAATTATGCCAAAAACTTGCAAAACATTTTAAATTTATCGAAATTTAGATTTTAGTGAAAAAACTTTATGCAAACCGCATCAATTAAACACGGTAAAAGCAAAATTAGAATTTCTATAACATCAACATTTCTAGGGTGAAAAATAACTCTAAGATTATTATCCACAAAAAGTAGAATTAGAACCCTACAAGAAGTTGGTCTATGGGAGATAATCTCCGACTAGTTAGACAAGCCTTAAGATCAACCTCACGGTATTATTTTTACTATTGGGCAGGAAAAAAATAATACTAATTTCGTCCCTACTAAATGAAGTACTATCAGACGACAAAAACATTGTTACTGTCAGAAAACCACATCGAAAAATCAATTCCCAAGATAAATCAAACAGAAGTGAAATCACGAATAGGAGTAGATTATTATACTGCAGTAAAAGCTGCTCTAAGCCAAAAATCAGATATTATTTTTAATTGATAATTTACAAGACCTAAAAACAACTAATTTAATCTTTGAAGCTTCCAGAAGCAAGTTAATTATAAAGCTTCATTACCTGTTAAAAAAAGTAGCGAAGTTATTCCGTATCTTGAATTTCTAGAGTATTCCAAGTTTTATGATAGCAACAAATATTTTTAGCCATCATTAATCAAACATTAATAAGAACGGTTTCTCAAAATGCTATAGAATTTAGAAAAAAATAAATAAAACTGAATCTAAAGTTCTCCTTAATGAATTTCAATACAACCATAAATACAATCCATAACCTAGAAAAAAATTAGCACAAAAAAAGAATTTAAAAAAATAAAAATACATTCTTCCGCTGAGTCCATTTTAGAAATATCTCAAGTAAAGAAGGTTTAGAAGAATCAGGATATATAGGGGTTACAGGAATTTTTTTGAAGTGATCAGTCTAATAAATAATAAACTAGGTAATGAATTACAAAATCTAATAATACACTCAGCGAGTCCAGTAGAGATAGAAGATTTGCTTAAAGATAATAATTTCCCAACCATAAAAATCGATGGCTAATTAAAAAGTCTGCAAGGTCAGACTTCACTCAAAAAGATTATGCGCCGAACTGGTTGTTAATCTATAAAAATGCTAAAATATAATCTATGCTAATATTAAATTCTAAAAATAGCTAAAACACCAGTAATGGGTCTTCAAACAGGATCACAACTTGCAGTTATTGGTGAGCCAGTCATAAATCAGCTAACCTTCAAATTATCAGCTTATAGCCTGAATAATAATTCCTATTCTAACGAAGAGATGTTTGTAAAATTGATGAAATTCGAGAATTATCAAGGCTCAGTTTTATTGTCGATTCTGGAGAAGATTTTATATTACCTAATGATGTAATTAAAATTAAAGATATTTTTAGATTTAGATTTTTCATCTAATAGGCATGAAAGTTGTTGATGAAAAGAATAACCATATAGGTAAAGTTGTCGATTTTACCATGAGTCTGCTAAACTTTTCAGTCCAGCAAATAATTATCAAGCGTCCTTTTTCAAAAGCCTAAATAATCCAGAATTAACAGTCCATCGATCACAAATAACTAAAATTGATGACGAAAAATTACAATCCATTTCAGAAACAGGAAAAAAATAATCTCTACAACTGATAAATCAGACAATTTTTATACCAAATTATACTAACCCATTCAGAAATTAAGCATATTATTTATTGAGAGCTTTTTGATTTCATCAAAGAAAAAAACCCTGACGAGCTAAATAAAGAGATTAGCTTTTGTTCATCTGGATATTTGCGAGATTTTTTCAATTATTTTTTTAATTTCATCAGCATCACTACGTAAGTTTTTCTGCAAATATTTGCTCTTGAATATTCGCAGACACACCTTTTTGAGATAATTCTGCTTTTAATTTACGAACACTTATACCTTTACGTTGATTTCTATTTTTCAACCCAAAACCGAGCAAACCTTTTCATCGTCGATATATTTTCTGTTTAAGTCTTGTCATAGTTTGGTCAACAGATAAACTAGAAACACCTTTTTCTCATAAATCTCGCCCGTTTTTTTCTATTCCGAAGTTTTTTTCGTCAGAGTTTTTCTTCCGTAAATAATCACGAATTTCTTTTTCCGAATAGGGGACGCATCAAACAATAGTTAAGCGCTAAAGAATAAAAGCTTGCCAAACTCACTCTGTTGTTCTAAATTAGAAATTTCATCTTTATTAAATACTTGACCAATTTTAACATTCAGATCACTTTAACTGAAAAAAACATCAAGCGAAAAATAATATTTCCGTTTATAAAAATATTTACGCGATTTCGGATTTTTTTAATAGCTATCTTTAATATCAGTAACTATAAAGCCCCATCCTCAAAAAAATGTTTTTGATTTTCTAATAGTTGTGGAACTTTTATTCTTTACTGTTTTAAATTCAAAATCTTGCTGATCAAAAATTTCTAATGACATTACATTTATTTTTCTTAGACAATTAAAGATACTCAAAAACCAACCTCTATCTTAGAAGTTGGTTTTTTTAATTTTAATATTCTTTTACTTCCTCAATATTGGATTTTTCTTCTTCAATAGTCTTATTATCATTAAAAACTTCATCTCTAACTTTATGCTCAATTTCCATCATTACATCTGGATTATCTTTCAAGTATTGTTTTGCCTTTTTCACGACCCTTGACCAATAGTCTGATCATTATATTTATAAAATGCTCCCAGATTTTCCAACTATATCATGCTCAACAGCTAAGTCTAAAACATCACCAGTTTTAGAGATTCCTTCGTTGTACATAATATCGAATTCTGCAGTCTTAAATGGTGCAGCAATTTTTATTCTTAACAATTTTAATTTTTGTGCGGTTATCAATCACATCCTCACCATTCTTAATCTGACCTATTCGACGAATATCAGCCCGAACAGATGCGTAAAACTTCAAAGCATTACCACCTGTTGTAGTTTCAGGATTACCGAACATTACACCAATTTTTCATGCGAATTTGATTAATAAAAATAACTGTAGCCTTTTGATTTATTGATAATACCTGTCAGTTTACGTAGAAAGCTTGACTCATTAGTCGTGCCCTGAAGACCCATATGCGCATCACCCATATCACCATCAATTTCGGCTTGCTGGAACAAGAGCAGCTACAGAGTCAACTACGATTAAATCAACCGCGTTTGAACGAACTAATGTTTCAGTAATTTCAAAGTGCTTGCTCTCCATTATCAGGCTGAGCTACAAGAAGATTTTTCAATATCAACTCCAAGCCGTTTAGCATAAGCTGGGTCAAGAGCGTGCTCAGCATCAATAAACGCAGCCGTTCCTCCCTGTTTTTGAATTTCAGCAATCGCGTGAAGTGTTAAAGTTGTCTTACCTGAGCTTTCAGGGCCATAAATTTCTATAATCCTACCTTTAGGATAGCCACCACCAAGAGCAATATCGATTGAAAGCGACCCACTTGGTAGAAAGCTCAACATCAACTTTATGGTCTTCACCTAACTTCATAATTGACCCATCGCCAAATTGCTTAGAAATCTGCGCAATCGCCAAATCTAAAGCTTGTTTTTTTCCATCTTCTATCGCTTCTGTATTTTTTTTGGTTGCTTTTGCCATAAAATCTCCTAAAACATCCTTTAAACTATTATGCTTATTTTAACATTTAGCTATAAAAACAGCAAGATTAATTAAATATTTTATCTTTTCATATAAAAATGGGTGATTGCTGCCGCTAAAGCGTCAGCTGCATCATCAGGCTTTAGGAATTTGTTGCAGATTCAATTGAGTCTTAACCATTTCTTGCATTTGCTTCTTATCAACCCCCCATACCCAGTTAATGTTTGTTTAATTTGATTTGGGAGTATATTCATAAATTGGTATTTTTTTATCTGAGCAGCTAAAATAGCTACTCCACGTGCCTGAGCTACTGAAATCGCCGTGAGTTACATTCCGGGCAAAATAGCTTTTCAATAGATACTTCGTCTGGTCTAGTCTCGTTGATAATTTCATTTAAGCCATTGAAAATTTCTTCTAGTCGTATTTCAATCGGTGTATGAGCTGGCGTAGAATAACTCCACCAGTTACCATTCTAAGAGGTTTACCAACTTCGCAATCTACTACGCAAATCCTAAAATTCCAGTACCTGGATCAATACCTAAAATTCGACGCTTAGACATTCATGACCTTTTTCTTAATTTTATTAAAAATAGAAAGATATCTTTTCTGAATTCCCAGATTAATATAATAATAAATACAGCAACAATTCCAGCTACTGCCAACCATCCAGTAAAATCAGATTTATTATCATCTTTATTTTTCTTTAACTGCATCTTTTGCGCCTGTATTTCTAACAACCTTTCTACAACGCCCCTGTCTCTGGATTTCGTTCGTAGCCTTCTTTGCATGGTTCAACTTTTTTTCAGTAGTTAAAGCTATTTTTCTACATCTACCAGTTTCCAGTTTCGTTCGTAGCCAGCCCTACATGCGGTTAATTTCCGACTAGATAATGTTGAAGTAATCTTTCTACAACGCCCTGTTTCCGGATTTAAATAGTAACCAGGACCACAGGTTTTTGGAGTTTCAACCTCAATCTTTCTACAACGTCAGTCTCAGGATTACGATAATATCCTGAAGCACATTCTTCTTGAGTTTTTCGGTAATAATTTTATTACAGCGATTAGTTGACAATTTAAGTAATATCCATCTTCGCAAACCTTTTCAGTTTTTTATTTTTTTCACATTTTTCCGAAGTAAAATTCCATTCCATTCCATCTCTACATTCAGGTTTATCTTGAAGAATATTTTGTTTTATTTCTCATAACTTTAAATGTTTTTCCAAATATTATCGCTCAAAATATGCAACTGAAGAATTCCTATCTGTAGATTCATAGCTATAACTAGTTTCATTATTTAGATTATCAATAAATAAAATTTCATAATTTCCATTTGGTTCAATTTTTAAATTTTTACTCAAAAATCAGCCACAAAAAGGCCATTCGCTTTAATCTCATCTTTTCATCGAATATATATGATAATATTATTTTTCCATACGTTCTCGAACCTCAATCTTACATCCCTGCAGATTAATTTTTCTTTATTTTTCGTTGCGAATTTCTATAAATTGCTTATCAGAATTTATAAAAATCTCATTCAAAAATATTCGAGCAAGTTGATTTTTCGGTAATAGTATCATTTGGTTGTTTTTGCTTAACATCTTTTGACGTTGCATTTTCGATTATCATTTTTCTTTACGTTCATCAACTATAGATTTTTATCTTCATCCCAAATACTAGATACTAGATTTAAATTCAAAAATCTTCCCAACTAATCTTACCATTTCTACCCCAAACTTGACCATCTTCAATTGCATCATGATATTCAATAGATGTATCACCATTAATAATTAACTTAAAATGAAACCTTTTTAGGGTATAAATTTATCTTTGTCAAACCTTATTTCTTTATAACTTCCATGTTTTAAAAACACCTTTATCTTTCAATTGAAGAGTCTGGCTAACTTTATTACCTGTTATCTTTTCGACAATTAAAGAATTAATACTAAAATCATCACCAGCATTATAAAAGCCAAATAAACTCATCACCGTCTTTAGCTGATATATAATCGACATATATAGGTTGAGACAGGCTCCTACAAAATTAATAGAGCCAAAAAAGAATAAAATTTAAAGTTATTACAAAGTAAAAGCCACTAATAATTTTCGCATTGCAACCTCCAAATTTTATAATTACTACAACTAATTATAAAGCTTAAAAGCTTATTTAAAGTCAATAAAAGTTTACTTTTTTTGGAGGTAGATGCTTTTACGAAATTTATTTTTTTAATCCTTCAGATACAAATCTTCGCTCATAAGTAGTCATAACTTTTATAATTTTCATTCAAATCACTTTCATGCAAATCAAAAACTAAGCCGCTGAATTTGCCAGCCTTCGGCAACCAACTGCTCTAAGCTCCAATCAAACAGTTCTTTAGCGTCAGTCTTAAAATAAAAGTGCGCCATCTTCTCATAAAAGCTCTTCGTAAATCTTCAAAAAGTAGGATGAGTTAAACGTCGCCCAGCATTGCGTTTTTAGGATATGGATCAGGAAAAGTAATCCAGATATATTTTTATAGAATGGGGAGCGAAAAGCCTCCAATAACTGATCTGCGCGAGCGCGTAAAAACGAATATTCGCTAATTGATCGCTTTCTGCCTGCTGTGCACCTTTAACTAATCGATCGGCCTTTAACATCAATAGCAACAAATTTCTTATTTGGATTTTTAAGAGCTGAGACACTCAGAAAATAGTCCAGTTCCGCACCAATTTCAAGATTATCAACTTCTGTTCGCTCCGGATTCCAATCATTAAATTCAAAACAAATAGAAGAATTATTAAACAGAACAAATTTATATAATTTTTCGCTTACGAGTAATAATAAAATCTTTAGGATTCAGAAATGACATTATTAGTTTTCTCCTTGTGTATCATTAGTTATGTTTAGAGTTTCATCATTTAACGCATTTTTCGCTTAAAAATTATCTTTTAGCTGATTTAAACTTCGATCATAAAGTTTTCCAAATTTATCTAAAGATTTAGAATCTATTTTACCCGTAGAATCAAAATTCTCCGCTTCAGACCTTTTCACGCTTTTTCGCGTTCAGCGTCTTTTTTAGCCTGCTCGCGAGCTTCTTGAAGACTTGGACGAGACAAGTCTAGCTGTGCAGTGCCAAATTCCTCATACATCCAGAGAAACACCAATTAAAATAAGAGCAACCATTAAAAGCACTAAAATAAAAATACTAAGTTGATTTTTTGTTTTTACTTTCAATTGATAATAGCATCAAATAAAAACTTCATTATTTAACCTCTTTTCCTGACACTATCAAAATGACTTTTTATAGTTCTCAGTAATTTCATGAAGTTTTATGACATTGTAATTTAATTCGCGACGCTGATATCTAACTTTTTCTAATTGATTATAAAATTCATTGGAATTTTCTTTTTATTTCATAATCCATTTTTTGAAGCTTATCTAATTCTTGTTCGTAGATTCGATAATTATCTTTAAAATAATTCAAATTCTCATCAAATTTTTGAAGTGTATGCGACTAAATTTGCTACAGAAAAATGATTGAAGAATGGCACGAGCAGTAAATTTAGCCATCAAATCCTTGGAGATAGATTCGTAAATCTGACCTAATTTAACTCGCTTTAGAGCATCTGTTGAATGAACCTTAGTGAGCTGTTTTTAATACTTGAACATTCGGTAGTTAATTTAGTAAGCTGAGTCTGAGTTGGTTGTTTAGGGTTCAAATTTTGCCGTTTCTGCCAAAACATTATCAGACAGATTCAAGATCATTATACTCGATAATATCAAAAAAATATACTAATCTTTATAAAAGTTAGTCTTCATCTTCAACTATTTTAATCCTTAGCTCTTTCTAATTGATCGTTCTCAACCGCGCTCGGTGAACTCATCATTACATCCACTCCCCGAACCATTCTTTCGGAAATGCCACCACTTCACGGATATTGTCTTCATTCATTAAAATCATAAAAAAATTCGGTCCAAACCAAATGCACAACCTGCATGCGGAGGCGCACCAAATTTAAACGCATTCAACATTGCACCAAATTTTGCTTCAACGTATTTTTTATCATAACCAAGCAAGCCAAAAAGCTTCGTACATCACTTCTGGACTATGGTTTCGAACAGCTCCTGAACAGATTTCATAACCATTCATCACCATATCATATTGGTCAGCTTTAATCGCTAATTTTTCAGCATCAGTTTTAGCATTTCGAAGAGCTTCAACACCACCTTTTGGCATTGAAAATGGATTATGGCCAAAAATCAACTTTTTTATTTTTCTCATCAAATTCATAAAATGGAAAATCTACAACCCAAGCGAGAGCCACTTTATTTTCATCTTTAAGATTAAAGAAATCAGCAAACTCATTTCGAAGACGACCAAGAACTTTTATTCACAACTTCACGTTTATCTGCTCCAAAGAAAATCGCATCACCATCTTCAGCACCAGTTTCTTCTTTAATTTTTCGAAAGTTCATTTTCGTTCAAGAATTTAACAATTGGGCTTTTTGCTTCACCTTCAGTATATGTAATATAAGCCAAACCGCCAGCACCCTTCACTTTTCGCAATCTCAGTAAAATTATCAATCTGTTTTCGACTCAAAGCTTGCACCATTTTTAACACAAATCGCTTTTCACACATTCAGCGTTCTTAAACACGCCAAATTCAGTTTCAGCTCAACACATCATTTAAATCAACTAGTTCCATTCCGAAGCGTAAATCAGGCTTATCACTACCATATTTTTCCATCGCAATTTCATAAGGAATTCGTGGAATTTCTTCACTCAAAAAGCTCTTTTTTAGCAAAATTTTTCACTAGATCTTTAATGAGAACTTCCATTTCTGAGCAGAATCTCTTCACCATTTTCAACGAAAGCTTTTTCGAGGTCAAGCTGATAGAAAATCACCATAAAAGCCTATCCGCCCGCGGATCTTCATCACGGAAACAAGTAGCAATTTGATAGTATTTATCAATTCCACCAACCATCAAAAGCTGTTTAAATTGCTGTGGAGCTTGCGGTAGAGCATAAAATTTTTCCAGGATGAACACGACTTGGAATTAAAAAATCACGCGCACCTTCTGGGCTAGAATTTTGCAGAATCGGCGTAGCAACTTCAACAAATTCGTGATTTTCCATAAATTTTCGAATTTCACGATAAAATTCCGCACGGCGACGCAACATTTTTGCATTTTTCGCGGCGTAAATCAAGAAAACGATATTTTCAAAGCGTAATTCTTCATTTGATTTTTGACCATTATCTGAAACTGCAATTGGCAAAGGTTCACTTCGATTTAATATTTCAAGATTTTTCAACAATAAGCTCAATTTCGCCAGTTGAAATATTTGGATTTTTCAAATTTTCAGCGCGCTCTTTTACTACACCAGTCGCTGAAATCACAAATTCATCGCGGCATTTCTCAGCTAATTCAAAGCTTTCTGCAAAATCTGGCGAAATCACAAGCTGGAGCAATCCAGAATGATCACGTAAATCAATAAAAATCAAACCCACCATGATCCCGTCGAGATGTAACCCAGCCTTTTCACTGTAATTTTTCTACCAATCTCCTGTATAGCTTTCTCCGTTAAGGTCCGCATATTTACTAAAACTCTCTCCTAAAAATTTATATTTTTCAACTCCTTTTTATTTTACCATATTTAAGTTAAAAATAAAACGCCCTTCTTTAGTATGGGCGTTTTTATTTAAACTAACTTTTGCGACCTTTAATTCGGCGACGTTTTAGAACTTTAATTCCAGCTTTCGATGACATTCGGTTTCCGAAAACCGTGAGTTTTCGCACGATGTCGCTTATGTGAGTTGATGTGTTCTCTTTGGCATATCTTCCTATTTTATAATTTATTATTCAAAAATCAAGTTTAACCAGTTTACGTAAGCATAATAATCTTATCTAAAACTTGAAATCTTAACTCAGTTCATTTTGTAGTATAGCACAGTTTTCCACAAAAATCAATTAGTTTTTCCACAACTTAAACAGTAGTTATCTTAGATTGTGGAAAACTTTTTATATAGTTTTTAAATTATAACATAAAATCTATTTAAATAAATTTAGGTTGTGGAAAAACTCAAAAATAGTAGAATAGATTTATGGATGAGTTGTGGAAAAAGCGTTCTGGAGAGATCGAACTTGAATCAAAAATTACAGAGGCAACTTTTAAGACTTTCTTTGCAGATCTACAACTTCTTAAAATTGATGATAATATAGCTATTATTAGCGTAAAAATTCCTTTCTAGTTAAAACTCTACGCGAAAAATATTACGATATTATTAAGAAAATTCTCGCTAAAAATGGCTATACACCAGCACGAATTGATTTTGAAGTTATAAAATCTAATAAGAAAAATAAAAGACCAGAAATATCACCAGAAAGGCTCCTACCTAGAAAGTAGCTTCTAATCAGAGTTATAACTCCTTAAAAACAATATCTCATCAAGATGGATTAAATCCTCGTTATACTTTCGAAAATTTTATAGTTGGATCATCAAACGATCTAGCCTACTCTGCTGCTAAAAATGTTGCCGAGAATCCAGGCTAAAAATATAACCCTCTATATTTCTACGGAGGAGTAGGTCTTGGTAAAAACCCACTTAATGCAAGCTATCGGTAATGAAATTAAAAATAACCCAGAATTAAGAATACTATATATAACTATTGAAAAATTTCTACAAAGATTATCTAGAAAATGTCCGATTTAAAAGAAAACAAGGCTATGCTGATAAATATCGCAATGTAGATGTCCTGATTGTTGATGATATGCAATTTATTGCTGGTAAGAAAAATCGCAAGAAGAGTTTTTCATACTTTTCAATGAACTACACCAAGCTAATAAACAGATTATTATTTCTGAGCGACAGAGCACAAAAGTATTCCAACTCTAACCAAACCGTTTAAGAAGTCGATTTGAATGGGGATGACAATTGATATCCAGCTCCCAGATATTGAAACTCGACAAGCTATAATTGAAGCTAAAAACTGAGCAAAAGCGGTTATTCATTCGATAGTGAAAACAATTGATTATTTAGCGTCAAATGTAAGAACTAACATTCGCGAGCTAGAAGGTATAATTAATAAATTATCAGCCATAGCCGAGCTTCAGGGCATAACTCCAGATATAGAAATTAGCCCGTGGTTAATATCTTCAGAAGCTCGAAATGGGATATCCAGAAAAAGTTTAACTACCAAGAAAATTATAGATAAAGTTTGCAGATTTTATAATGTCTCCAAAGAAGATATTTTAAGTAAATCACGCACAAAGACGTAAATCATGCTCGTCAAGCAGCTTGTTATCTAATGAAATACCAGCTCAAAATGAGTTTTCCTCAAATTGGGCGAGAATTCTCTCGTGACCATACCACAATAATGAATGGTGTTTCTAAAATCGAAAAAGGTGTTAAATTCGATATCGAAATCCGCGAACAAATAAACAGCCTGGAAGAATTAATCTACGAATAAGGCTTTAAATAATTTTTATTCAATCTGTTATTTTGACAGATTGTTTTTTTATTTATAAAAAGCGAACATAGATTGTACCGTTATTGTTTGATTTTTTTATAAAATTATATTATTAAATTATAATTGATATATTTGTATTTAATCTATATTATTTTATAACAATACTTGACATTAGATATGCAAAGTTTTTAAAAAAAGTGTTAAAAACTTGTGGAAAAAAATATAAATATATTGTCCAAAACTCTGTGCCTATATTGTTATATTTATCAACCTGTTTTATACATTTTAAAATGACCTATTTTAGAAATTCCTTAAAAAGATATGGAAAAACTTATTTTTATCCCCAAAAGTTACTAAATGGTTTTACTTGAGTTTTCACATTAAAAATGTTATAATTTTAAGTAGTAGAATACGTGGTTTTCCACAATTTCCACAGGATCTATTATTATAACCACTACTTTTTAAAGAAAAGGAAAATAATTTTTATGGAACTTACTGTTAAGCAGGAGTATTTATCTAAGGCATTTAATATAATTGGGAAAATTGCAAGTAACCGAACTAGCTACCTATTTTTAAGTAATGTCCTACTTCGGACTAATGGATCAAGATTATTAATTGCAGCAACTGATCTTGAAAGTGCCATTTCTCAAAAATATTGGAGCTAAGATAGAAAAGTTGGAGGAAATTGCGATACCTGCAAAAATTAGTATCGAATTCATATCTAATTTGCCTCGTGAAAATATTCTTTTGAAAAGTAGAAGGCGATCATTTATTGATTGAAAGCGGAAACTATAAATCTAAAATTAATGGTGTTGCAACTGATGATTTTCCAGAGCTTCCAATTGCTGATAGAGATTCTGCTAGGAAAATTGTTTTAAGTATTGATGAATTTAAAACTGCAGTTAACCAAACAGCTTTTACTGCTAGCACTGATACTTCGCGTCCTGTTTTTAACAGGTGTTTATTAGCATACTTTTGAAGGATATTTATATCTAGCAGCTACCGATGGTTATCGGTTGAGTGAGAAGAAAGTTTGTGAATGTGATGAGGAAATTTCGGCTATCATAACGACATCTTCGCTTCAAGAAGTGATGCGCGCTATTTCGGATTCTACTGAAGAGATTGAGATTTATATTGATGAAAATCAAGCCGAATTTAGAGTTGACGACATCGTGATTGTTTCAAGATTAATAGATGGAAAATTCGTCGATTATCGTCGATTGATTCCCTAACGATACTGAAACTAAAGTTGAAATTTCTAAGCCTGATTTTATGCGAGTAGTTAAAATCAGCTGCTCTTTTTGCACGAGACTCTGGCGGAAATATAACTATTCATGCTGATGGAGAGATTCTAAATTATCAATTCATTCAATTGCTAGCGAGTTTGGGAGAATACTTCTGAAGCTGATGCAGAGATTTTTTGGTGAAGGCGAAGTTACGCTTAATTCTAACTATCTATTAAAAGGTATTTCAGCGTTAAATGGTGAAGATATTCAATTTGGTTTTTCTGGTAAAGCTTGCCCTACTGTCCTCAAAAGATCAGAAAGATCCTGATTATATTCATATAATTATGCCGCTAAAAAGTTAGGGTCTTAAGTGAAACTATTAAAACTCCGCGTTCAGAATTTTTCGGTCGCATAGTGATTTTGTATGCTTGAAATTGGAGATCAAATCGACTTTAATTTCTGGTAAAAATGGAAGTGGAAAAAACCTCATTGATTGAAGCAATTTTATATACTGCTTCAAAGTACAAGTTTTCGCTCAAGTGATAAAGAAATTCTCAAAAATGATGGATCTGATTGGTTTTCAGGGCGGATTTAAAAATGGTTTCTGGTGAAATACGAACAATTAAATTTGAGGTAAAAACTGGAGAAAACATAAAAAAACTTTTTGAAATTGACAATAAAAATATCTCGACTTTCCAAGCAATTCTAAAATACCAGTAGTATTATTTGAGCCCGATGATCTTCAGCTACTGAGTGGCTCACCAAGTCGTCGTCAGATTTTATGGATCATTTTCTTGGTACAAGTTTTTCCTAGCTTTAGGATTGCTCTATCTAGGTATAATAAAGCTCTTAAACAGCGAAATAATTTGCTTAAAAAGAAATAGTTACGAGGATGAGCTTTTTCCCTTGGAATATAATGCTAGCTGAGTTTGGTGCTGAAATAATATCAAAAAGAATAGAATTTATCGATAATCTCAATTCTAAAATATCTGATATTTATGCTGAAAATATCTGGTATTAAAGATGGTATAGAAATAATCTATCTAGGCGATAAGCTTTTCTAAAGATGCTATTTTTAAAAATTATGGATAATAATTTTTCTCGTGATCGGATTTTTAGGATATACTGATTTTTGGTCCACATAAACATGATATTCAATTTAATTTTAATAAAAGATGCTCGAAATGTAGCTAGTCGTGGTGAAAATCGCTAGTCTTGTATTGGCTTTAAAATTTATTGAAACAGATTTTCTAGCGAAATGAGCGAAAAAACACCAGTTGTTTTGTTAGATGATGTTTTTTCTGAGCTAGACGAAAATCGTCAAAACTTTTAACGGCTCATTTTTCTAAATATCAAACAATAATCACTTCAACTAATGATGTTGAAGTGACGAATTACATCCGGATAAATATAGAGACTAGAGAATACAATTTAGATTTACGACCTCTATCTTGTATTTATTTTGTTCTGAAGATTTCAAGTGAGAATTTAGCCAATTTAGAGCACTTTGTTTTCTAAATTCGATAGTATCTAACTTTGAATTATGATTTAAGCAGGTATTTATAGAAATTTTAATTTTTCTCGACTCTAGTTGTCTCCTATTCGTTTCGATAATCAATAGTAAATCGGTTCTTTAGATTATCTTTATACGGTAGATTGGATACGATCGGTGAGTTACTCTTTAATATATTCATTTTATCGCTTATAGCTTGATATCCTGCCCCTTCTTCATAATATCATCTTTTTATGAGTCTTTATACCATGAATCTCCATTAATTTGATTAAGTGCTAAGATTATCTTTTTAGTCTCTTTTGATTTAATATTGATATCTAACGTTTTAGTCTCAAAAACCTTCTTTTTCTATTTTAGGGTATGTTACCTGCCAAACATGATGATCTCCGTTTGAATAGATAGTGTTATTTAAAGTAATTTTTAGAATCTTGAGGTGCTATAGTTAATGATATAGTGCCTGAGATTTGATTTGACCATGCCCTAACTAATTAAAACTACTATTACTATAGCTATAAAAATTATAGGAAAAGAATTAACTTATTTTTAAAAAGATAAATTATTTAAAATATTATTCATGTCTTAACCTTTCCAGCGCCAGACTTCTACTGGGCCAAGACTTTCCATTACCTTTAGATTCATTGGTTCAGTACTCCCGTTGTTCTAGACCAACCAGCATTAGCTACCCTGTCTTCTACCATTAATTTGTACGTAGAATTTCTATATGAGCATTAGGGTCCACCACCAGTACCGAGCTGTAATAATATCACCAGGGTTTCATATTGCTAGTACTTCCATTATATTCAATTTTTTCATATTTATCAGGATTAGATCTCATGTATTCAGCTAGATTAGCTACTCCACAACATTTTTAACATACTCTGGATCTACAGTGGTACTCATAACCATCGATACGAACGCATCGCAACTGCGCCTTTTTGAACCCATGATTCTCCATAGTTATCTAGGCCGGTTTTAGAAAGAGCTTCTCTTTTGCTTGTCTGAGATTTCAGATGCATAAGCTCTGTTTTGCTCACTTTCAGGCCAAGCTAATTCAACAGCTCTTTTCGGAGGTGTAGAATTTCCTCCTAGGCTAGATCCTCCGTTACAGTTATTAGAGCTTGAGCTGCTGCTTTCCAGTTAGATTCTTTTTCAAAAAGTCTATATATTTAGAGGTTCCAGTACTATTGTAATGATAGCCATCACTTTCATATAATTTTTTTCTCTTCCTCCATTAGCTTTCTGCGTATGATTTCCAATTTAATACTTGAATATTACTGAAGCCTTCTATCGCTTTTTTTGATATTAGCGTTTATGACCTCGAAAATTAGCATTTCCGCCTAAGCTAAAATTATTTACTACGTATACTTTTTTTATCTTTAACTTTTCTCAAACATTTCCTAGCTTTATCTACAGGAAAATTATCATTTGTATCCTATATTAAAGATTATTACATTAGTTAATGAATCTTTATTGGATGATAAATAATCTAATACGCTTCCACCACCATTTCCTGGTGAATTTATGCCACGTCCAACATGAGCATCAACTTTAGCGCCTTCAAATGCTGCCTCTAGCTTTACTTTTTGCTCCCTACAGTTATTGAATCGTCAATGAATGTATAGTCTTTAGATGAAGATGATAGAAGATGTTGCGGCTGAAGCTGTAGATCCTTTTGAATGTTGCATAGGCTTCATCTGCAGCCTGATAACGAACTTCCCATCTAGGTATTCCAGCACGCTCAAAAGAGGTCTCAAACGCTTCAACCGCCGATTTGATATCGGTCATTTTTAATCCTTCAGACCTCCATATCTAGAGTTGAGAATAGACGCTGTAGTAGGTCGGATCCCTCAGAGCTTTAATTATCCACTCTAATTGGGATTGTAGGTCTGTCCAATCTTACCTCTACTTTTAGCATAGTTTGCCATATTTAGCCAGCGCTCCAGATTGCTCGGAATAACTTTCCCATTGCGCTAAAACCCGCAGCTGGACCACCTGTTTGAAGTTTGGCTGGGTCATATCCACTTTCTGCGTAAAAATTACCCATAACTCCAGCTGTTGCTTCTTCTGTAAACCCTTGGCCTCTTAAAAATTCCAAATTTGTTCAGGGACGCCGTCTCCTGTAAGTTTTGATGATCCACCACCCCCTGGTATACATTTTTCTGATCCTGCGTCGTAATAAATGATATCATTTAGATTGAAAAATCCCTATCAAATTTATTTGCAGCATAGACATTCCTCCCTCCAGCTACAACTATCAATAAAATTAGGAAAAAGATTTGATTTTTATACATTTATAGATCTCCAATATAATCTTTAGGATTTTTTCTTCCAGCTTTCCAATCTGACCAAATTGGTTGACCTTCTGTTATTTCTAGGTGAACATGAGAAACTGTTCCTTTTGCATATCCCTCATCTCCAACTGTTTCCAATTTGTTGTCCTTTTAACCTTATCTCCAACTTTTTACGCTTCCCTGATTGGTTGTGACAATATACAGAATAGATATTATTGCATGCTTTGATTTCTATCTGTGCTGGCCCACATCCGACTGAAGGTGCTGCCATTGTGACTTCCCCATCAGCTATAGCGTGTAGAGGTGTGCCTATATTAGCCCAGATATCAAGACCTGTGTGCCAGCCTTGATGGAGGGGACAGAGCTTGGACCATATTCAGTCTGTCCGGTAACTTTTGATTTTTCAACAGGCCAGACAAAATCACCTTTTCCGCTTAATGCTGAATTGGTGCTTCCTGACGAACTACCGCCTCCACTATTATTACTTGGAGTTAGATCATCATCCATTCCGTCTTGAGCTCTTACACTTGTCATGAATGATGAATAATAAGCCGTTTTTATATCATCTTTTTGAACGCACCCTAACCCCATTTCGTCTAATGTTTCACCAACACCAAGAGAGCTACCTCTTTCGTAACAATGTTTTTTATACTTATCAAGACCGGATCCTGGGATTATTGCATCTAGAGGTTATTTTTCTCCTTTATTTGAATCTAAGCTACCCTCAGCGACTAGGAAATCTATTACTTCATCCATGCTTTTTGTATTGGTTTGAGTTGATACTCGGTATAAGGATTACAAAAATGGATCTGTTGCAACACCTATATCTATCATGTCTGCATCCTGACAAATTTCCATATTAGCTTTAAAACCCAGCAGCATCAGCGGCACTAGCACTTGGTAAAATAGAAGATAATGAACGGCTTGCGATTGAAGCTATTGATGGTATAAATCCACCGATTGTTGCTAATTGTTGATTATAAGGAATTGCACTACTGATTATTGAGCCAAAAAGGTGTGTCGTGATGAAATATCAAAGGGGCTTAGTGTAGCTCTTTCATCTTCCGCAATCCGTGCAATACGAGTTTCATTCTGTTGATAAAATGCTAGTGCTTGAGTTTTATCTAATGCCCCACTTCCGCCAGTTATTGTATTTTTGCTCATGAGAGATCCAGATCCTGACATGACGGCGTTTCCGTAGTCTTCTCCGCATGATTCCTTTTTTGACAACTACTCCTGCTATTAGTTCTGGTAGGGTCTTTTAATACTGTACTAATTACTTCACTAACAACTAAACCAAGCGCAAAAATCAGCCACAGCAGCTAATAAACCACCTGTTAAAAAAGTAATTGCAAAATCTACTGCATCATTTTGGAGGATTTTGCATCCGATACTAAATCCAGAATTTCTGAGCTCCTCGTCTAAATTGTGCGAAAAGTTTTTGCTATCCACCCTAATGCTCCATTAGAGTATTTGCTTGCAGATTTATCAAGGTTACCAATACTATCATTATAAGCTAAGCGCGATAACCTTGAGAGTCTGTAGCTGCGGTGATTTTTAGCTTTACCTAAACCTGCTAATTGATTTCCTCAGAAGTGACTTCGTTTGGTGTTGCATGACCAGCTTTAATTTTGGAAGCCATACTTAAAAATTTCATCGCAAAAGTTGCTAACTAACTGCTCGAACAGTCTTTAACTCCACTATAGAAGAAATTTCGATAGAATACTGCTAAGCATGGTAGTTGAGCTACGCTAGTTTTTATCTAATAAGTCTTTAATTTTTGAATTTTTTTAGCTTTGATGCTGACATCTGTATCTACGTCTGCCTCGTTGGCTATTTTTGCTTTCTTCGAAAAATTCTTCGCCCTTCTTTTTGGTTTCTTCTGATTTATTTTTAATATCTTCATCTTCGCTGTCTGATGATTGACTTTTTAGACGAGGGAGTTTCTCCAGTTGAGTTAGTTTCTTTTACAGTATCCTCAGAAATCTTTTCGGGTGCTTTATTATTTTCTTCCCCACTAACACCTCTAACTTTAAAAATTGATTTAAATTTTTAGCAATATTATCAGGAAACTAGCAAATTTACCTTAGTAGGCCTTGTTTAGGTTTGAGCGAAGGTTAACATCATTTTTCATCATGAATATAAGATTGTCAGAGTCTATTTTTTACTCCATTTTTTTATATCTGGGTGAGATAAACTTGTGATGCGTTTTTCCGGTAATGGTTGGGTTATCTACATCAACTTCAACTTTAAACCCAGCTTTCTCGAGTTTTGCTAATTGCTTATCTGAGATAGCTTCAAATTTACATTACTTTGATAGCACCACACTTAACTGACTTTTTTTAATTTTTGAATTAAAAATTGCGTCGATACTATATTCTAGGCTTGAAGCTGTAGAATTTATTTTTTCAGTGACAATTTGCATTACATGAATTGGCATAACTCCTGTAACTAGCATTGAGAAAGCACCTATTAATGCTGAAGCACCACCACCAACAATAGCCGCCGCTATAGCTGCTTTTTGAGTGCAAAACTTACCTTTTATACAGAGGAATTTGATTGTTTATTTCTAGTTGCCCAACTTCCGCCTTTGTCGTCTTTTTCGGCCGGTGACATTATTTACGAATGGTTGATTTTCTTTGGAGAGAATTTCATTTTTCGGACGATTTATTTGATGAGGTTGCGGAATTTTTCTGCTGAATCTAAAAAGCTGCGGATTATAATCTTTGGATTTAATGGCTTCATTATTACTAAATCCTCCATAATCACCGCGAATAGATTCGTTGATTCCGAAATCATCATTACCTACGATTGAGCGATTGCCGTCTTCATCGCGCTGTCCGTCAAAAACTCCCATAATTATACCTCTATTTTTATCACAAGCTTAAATTAAAACAAAATTAGAATAAATCTCAGCATCGGCATATCCATTATTCATCCCATTATCGTTTCGTCTCTGTTCTTTTTGGTTGGGATTTGTTGTTATGAGCTGATGCTCAGTGTCGCTAGCAATCACCTGAATATGAACGTGATTTGAACCTGCAAAAAACAAACCTTGGCCTACTGGGAAGTTAGCTAGTCGCTTTCTCTCTTCCTCGGTTAGCTTAAAGACGTCACTTAACACATCAACTGCACTAGACGATTGTTTTAATAGAAGCTGCATAGAACTGTTGGAAACAATCGCGCGTCCCATTTTTGAGCCCATAAAATCTTCAACATCCTGAGAAATTGTAGTAAGTCCAAGATAGTATTTTCGGGCACGTTTTGCTAAACTAAACAAGAAGTTGGCGGAATCATCATATTGCATTAACTGCCAAGCCTCATCAACGATCAACATTCGTTTTCGCTGATCTGTACGCACAATATTCCAGACGTGAGAAAGAACGATATACATAGCTACTGGCCGAAGATCATCCTCAAGATCACGAATATTAAATACGACCATTGGGTTATTTATATCAATGTTTGATTGTTGTGAGAAAATACCAGCGAAAGTTCCTGTAGTGTATTTTCGTAGGCGTTGTGCTAATTGCGGACCCGTTCCACCCATATGGACTAAAGTGTCGTATAGGTTAGCAATAGTTGGTGGTGTTGAATTGTGGGTTAATGGGTCGGATGTAATTCCAGCACGTGCATAAGTATCGATTAGAGCTTGATCTAAATCTGCCTCCTCTGCTGGAGATAATCCTATTTGTTGTCCTCTTGAGGCACACCAAGCATCAAACGGAAATAATCCATGCAGGGTAATAATGTTAGCACGAAGAGCATTATCAGCTTCGTCGCTATCGATTACGCGCGGTAAATCGAATGGATTAATCCGTGTATCGCTATTTAAACTCAAACGAATATAACTACCACCAACCGCATCGCTAAGTTTTTTGATATTCGTTTTTCAGGGTCGATAATTATAACATCTGATCCCATCATCATCGTACGGAGCGCTTCGAGCTTAACTGTAAAAGATTTACCCGCACCAGATTTAGCAAAAACCACCATGTTAGCGTTCTCGAGTGTGAAAGCGATCGAAAATCACCAAACCATTGTTATGCATATTTACGCCATAAAGAACACCGTTTTTCTTGAGTTAGATCAGCCGAGGTAAATGGAAATGAAGTGAAAATTGCACCAGTATTCATATTGCGACGAATCTGTAGTTGGTCGTTCATTTGCGGTACGGATGCATTTAGTCCTTGTTCTTGCTGGGAGGCTACTTTTGAATAGATCAATTGCTGACCGAGCATTGTTTCAATTTTATTCCGTACGAAAATTCAACTCATCCATAGAATCAGCGTAAAAGTGTGATATAAAAACCGAAATCGGAAAAAAATTTTTTCAGCACCAACTTGTAGTTGATCGCGCAATTCTTCGGCGTCTTGGTAAGCCGCTTCAAGTGATGGATCACGTGTTTTACCTTTTTCTGTATTTATATTCATTGAGGCTTCAAGCTGGGTAACTTTTCGGCGAAGATTTTTCATAACAACTTCAGTTTCTACTGGATAAATAAACATCGATAAATCTAAAACTTCATCGGCGTTAATTAATCCTGAAAGCCAACCAGTAGTAAAGCTGGCGCGGATAGCCATAGATATAGAGGTTTGACCATATTTAGTACCCAGTCGAAAATAACTTGAATGTAATTCAAGGCTTGATGGTGCTATCAAATCGCGAAGTGTATTAATTCCTGTTAGAAATGCTTGTTCGACCTCGGCTTGTTCTTGTGCACGTTGTTGCGCGGCTATATCGATAGCGGTTTGTTTTTTGCGCCCCATTATTTTTCTCCTTTCGGTTCGTCTGCTTTAGAAACATACAGAGATGCTAGTTGTTTGAAAATCATCAAGTGGCTCATAAACGGAAGTATCAGGATTATAAAAGTTATAATAAAGCTGTCCAAGCTCTTTAGTATTAAGCTGAACGCTCTTGATTCCAATTTGGAATAATCCTCCTGTAATTGAGTCTACCCGTTTTTTCATTTCGTCAAGTGCAGTATCCCAAGTATTTGCGATCGATTTTAGTTACATTAGCAGATGGTTTTGCAAAAATCTTTGCAAAAATCCTTTTTGCCTGTTCTTTTGATTTTAGCAGCATCGCCTGATGGATAATATGGAATCACTACAAGAAAAAGGACTTTATCCATGATATTAGCACTCTGTGAAAGATTATCGATAAAATTAATATAATCTTCCATTAAATCTGAAAGAAGCATATTATCTTGATTACGGTTTAGATCGGCTAGCTTATTTAGATAAGGCTCGATGTCGATTCGTTGTGAGCGTACTAAAAATTTGAATTGGGAAAGTTAGTGAGTTTAAAGAAAACTTTGATAAGAATACTCAACACCTTCTCGTTCGGTTGAACTCATTAGATCATAGTTAATAGATTTGCAGGCAATTACTGCTCGAAAAGATCCATCTTTCATCACTACAATACCCTCGCGTATCTCTACGATTTCTAGTGAATTTTGAGTTGATGCTTGATTTTGTGATTAGGGTAGAATTTTTGTTTCATTCTGAGAAATTCTGTTCTGGTGGTGTAAATTGTTGATTATTATTCATATTACCTCAGTGAAATTATTACTTCATCTTCATTTGATTTATTTTCATTATCTTGCCTGTTTTTAATTCTGTTAGCTTGTCGAGCTAGAGTTTCGACTGATAAATCTTTCCCTCGCTAACTAACCGTGCAATTTCTGGATCAGACTTTCTTTTTGTTCTGGAGTATTGTTTGGCGGATTTTGAGGATCTAGAGATTGTACTTGTTGAGGTGGTTGTATTGTGTTTGAACGTCCCTACCATCTGGCGAAATAACACTTTGATGTATCGAGTCTGGATATGGGTTATAATGAAGTTTAATGTTGTCGAGGATTATCGTTTGGATTTTTGATTTGGCTGAAGCTGGTTGGTTTGGTAGTTTTTGGGCTAATGCTTTGATTTTGTGGAGAATTCCAACTAAATACTCATTTTTGATTAGAGTATTGAGCTCGCCCTCATAGAATCTTGATAAAGATCAGCGGCGTTAGATGTAGAAAAAGTCTTATCTTGAATTTGTTCTGCATTATCTTGTGTATAGTCAGCTAAATTACGCGCTATATTCATGTTGTTTAGAATTTGTTGTTTGCGAATATTGCCATGATTAGTAGAGCATCATATCAATTCTATCAGCTCGATGATTTTTCGAAAAATATCGCTCATTTGTTGGCTTTCATAAAAACATCTTGTTGGATATTCCCTTGTTGTGAGACTGCGTGTTTGATGGCCCATCCTTCGGTATCAACAATATCCGCTAAATAACTAAGACGACGAGAGGCTTCATCTCGACCTATATTTTTTAGTAAGTCTTTCATCTGATTTGTTTGGGCGAAATCTCTATTAGATGTTCAATTCCATCAGCTAGCCATATTCTTTTTGTTTGGTTTTTATGTAGAAACTTAAAACTGCCGCTAAATATAATTCCATCGGCTGTTCTTTTTAATGGTAGAGCTAAAACTAAAAAGAAAAATTAAAAATAGCGCTGGTATTATTATTAGACCTGGAAAAAAACTTGATAAAGAAGAAATCCTAAAAATAATAATCCCGCCGAAATCATTAAATAAATAAATTGGCGGAAAGTTAAACGGACCGAGTAACTTATCATCGGCCTCAACATCTTGAGGAACTTTATAAACACTCACAGTGCGCCCACTTCTCCCTTCATTCTTATGTTTTATTATAGCAGATTATAATGAAAAGCCTTTCAATATGAAAAGCTTATTTTTAGTTTTAATATTTGACATGTCGGACGGTTGAACTCCAACTTTGTTACCAACTCGATGGATTTCATCACCAAGATTAGCATTGATTTTGTTGAAAAGTTTTTGGTTGTCATTAATATCTTTGATACTCTTTTCGAGATTTTTTTAAGAACATGAGCACCATCAATTTCTTTATATTTACCACTTTTTAATGTCGGATAGAATGTTGTTGCTGAGCATGAATTTTACAGCGCTATCATCCATGGTAGCTAGAGATTCACCACTAATTTTATTCATAGATTTAGCTAATTCAACCATGGAAGTATCAAAGTCTGTGATTGCCCCAGATGCGATCGCATTCTTGAACCCAGCGCCAAGAATTTTAGCACCATCCTTTCTTACCAGACTTATCCCATGCATCAGCGTTGGCTCCACTAATACTTGCTAATTTTTTGTTAGTCAATGCCTTGAAAGAATCGCCGAAGTCAGCTGCTGCGTGCCAATCTTCAGCTACAGCTTCACGCCAAGTGTCGCTAACTTCAAGTTCAAAACCGTTAACTTTCAATTTTTCACCATCGTTCTTATTTAAGAAAATATCATCACGGTCTTCTTTAGACATTTTAAAGATGTTTTTGATAGATTACGAAGTGCAGCAACTTCATCGTTATGAATTTTCTTTGACTGATCAAATGCTGCTCCTAGAGCTATACTTCTACCAGTATTTCCACGTTGACCTTCTGATATTGATTGATAGTGATTATCCGCCTGAAGATTATTAGCTAGTGAATCAGCAATCATAGCTTTATTGTTTTGTTCAGCTAATTTATGAGCATTAGCAGTATTCATTGTGTCGAATATTCGAGTAGCTACCGAACCAAAATTCTTACGTAGATCTTCTGGGTTTGAGATTTTAACTTCACCATCAGTAATTTTAATGCCTTTTTAAGTTCGGTGAGAATTTCAGCATTTAGACCAGATATGGCTGCATTTTTACGATTTGTAGAGTTTGCAATTTCTTGTGCTGCTAAATTTTCCTGAAATGCAGTGTTATTTTTTAAGTACTGAATTAAGAACATTTGGGTCTGTACCAAGGCGTGAAGTAGCCTCTTCAATCTGTTTAGCTTCCATATTGTCGAAACGAGATTGCTGATATTGTTCGCCAATAGATTTAGCTGAATTAACTCGACGAGAGCGATTGAACTTTACCTGATGAGCCTTAGCTGTTAAGCTATTTGGATTATCTCTAATTTTTTGGTTAGTTCTAATATCCATTTGGTCTTTGAGGAATTTTTTAGAAGTATCGATTGGTCCTTTATTAGGATTATTAATCATGCCAGCAAACTTGCCGAGTAGGTTTCCGCTTAGTTTCATGATCGTTGGTGTAATTGCGAGTGGTACAACTCGAACGACCATCCCTAAAATTAAGGTTACGATGTTACCATTTAGCGTTAGAAATAATTGCAATTCCTGCTAATTGCGAGCCACCAAAAAGTAAGGCGATAAGTGGATACATTACTAGCATTGTAGTGAATAAATCTTTCCACTTATCGAACCATTTTTCAGTATTTGGCCAAATATTAGCAACGAAAAGCTAAAGGCGCTAGGAATATTAAAACAGTGATAATTGCTTGGCGAGCAGCTAAAATTACAACTGCTACAAAAAAACTGAATATAAGACAATTAGAAGCACAAACATCATCATTAAAACCAAGATTTTTGTGGGCCTCCCGCAAGAACAAAACTCCATGCGCCCTATAGTTATAGCTCCAGCTCCACTTAATATCCCAACTACTAGACTTTTTCCATGATAGAGCTTCAATTTGAATACCGGAGCCGCTTTCAAAGATATCTTTTCGAACTCAACTAACAAATCTTGCAGTCTAACTCCTAAAATATTTGATAAATCAACTGCTAGTGCGCATATATAATGAAACATTGATTAGGACTGCTGCAATAATTAATTTTGGTAGCATTTTTAATACCATAATTTGAAATACCGATATTAGTGATTTGAGAATAAATTATTAAAATAAAAACAATCACGAAGAAAATATTTGCAATATTGCGCATATAATCCCAAACTCGATAAAGACCAGACTTATCTGATGTTTGGAGGGCTGGACTTTAGAAAATCACTCACGATATTATAAAGTCCATCCATTGCTCCCAGCTAATGTGTTAGAAATCATACAAACTGCCCATCCGCCACCACCTTCTATTGCGCAAGAAGTTTCGGATTTAGTTGGGTCTGTTTCGCTTATTCCTTGACCAGTAATTGATTCAGCTTGACCTTCTTGTTTATAATTACCGGTAACTGAGACTTTAAATTTATAAAGTTTACCTTCTATTTTGTCTGAATCAGTTGATTTAACTGAGATAACTTCAGCGGTTTGTTCACCACTAGCTGTAGCTTGAGAAGTATTAATAAAAGCCGTTCCCCCTTGCGCATCTTTGGGTAGCCTAGAAGTATCAGTAGTCTTGGTGAATGTTTTTGATTATAGACAATAGCATTTTTTTATCTGAATTTGCCCATTTTGCGCCTTCTAGAGCAAAAAGTTCGGGTGAAAATTAAAAATTCCCAGCGTTACTGCTGAAATAATAGATGCTATCAAGAAAACATTTATTCTTCGTCGAGAAATTTTTCCTCAAATTTTTCCACGATTGTTATCATATGTGTTAATTTTTAGCATAAATAACTATTTTTGTCAACCTTATATGGTATCTAAAATGCGTGAAAATACTTGCGTTTTATCTTGATATAGGGTAAAAGTATAGGTAATATGAATAAAATAAACATAATTAGTAAAATTTTTATAATTTTTGTGGCTATTTTTTAGCTTTTAATGTTATTGCCTTAAATAGATCATTTGCTGCTCCTATAGATCAAGACGGTAATAGTACAAGCAAGGAAAAAAACAAAATAGTAGTCAAGAAGGCGGCCAAGATGGGTGTGCTTCTACATCTATTCTTGATGGATGCTGGCAAATTGAAGATATTCTAAACCTTATTTTTAACAACTTTAACTATTGGCGCCGGAGTTATGGCGACTGGATCGATAATCGTTGCAGGGTGCGATTTATGCAACAGCGCGAGATAACGCTAGTCAAGTTCAAAAAGCTAAAACTATGATTTTTTTAATACTGTAGTGGAATTATTATATATTCATTTTTCTGGGCGATTATGCAATGGATAATTCCAGGAGGGATAGGAGGTTAGATGATAAAGAAAATTTTAATTGCGCTTTTTGTAGTGTTTAGTGTGTTGTTTTTTTCGCCTACAAATAATATCGCATTTGCTAAAAAAGATTGTTCAAAAGAAGATAGCTTTTTTGGGTTACCAGCTTGGTATCGAGGCTTTGGTCGATAAAAGGAACCTGTCAGATAAAAAGATTAATCAAAAACGGCTCTACATACAAAACTGATTCGAAGTGTCTCTACAAGTTTTTATTTGGAGTATTATTGGAAATATAGCTGATATGATTATGCGTTTGATCGGTGTTATCTCGGCTGGCTTTATTATTTATGGTGGATATCAGTATATGCTGTCAGTTGGAGATTCTAGTAAAATGGCGAAAAGCAAAAAGTTACTATAACTAATGCTGTGGTTGGGCTAATTATTGCTATTATTGCCTCTGGGATTGTTAGTTATTTAATGAGTAATATAAAATAAGATTTATAATGTATAAAAGCTTACGCACTTGATGAATCAAAAATATTCAAAAGATGTATCTGTTGCTAATAAAAGTAAAGGAAGTGACTAGCCAGCAAGTAAAAGGTATGTTTAATCTTGCCTTTACTTGGGCGGGATAATTTGTAGTGGTTGTTATTATTACTGCAGGAGCTATGTATACCCTATCCGCTGGAAATACTTCTCGGATTCAGAAGGCTAAGATGGCATTAATAGGTGCTATTATTGGCTTGGTTATTGTGCTTAGCTTTTTCAATTGTAAACTTTGTGATAGGAAATATTTAATGAAGAAAGATTATTTTAATTCTAACTATTATATTAAGTTCATTTTTATAGCAGGCTTTTCTTTACCTGCCTTTGCAGAAAAATGATGCATGTAATTATATGGCTAGTGATGCTTTGTGTAAAAATAAAGATAATACCAATCCAGTTCAGCGTGCAAAAAAATATAATAAATATTTTACTAACTATTGTTGGGGCTGGATCTGTTGTCAGTGATAATTTATGCTGGAATCTTATTTGTGATTTCATCTGGTAATTCGCAAACAATCCAGACTGCTAAAAATACTATTATTTATGCTGTCATAGGCTTTAGTTATCTCGATTCTATCTTTTGCAATTGTAAACTTTGTGGTTAGTAGCACTGCCACACCATAGCAATTATAATTTTTAACTTTAAAAAGATAGAAAATAATAAAAATACTAAGAAAGGTATAATAATGAAAATACTATTGATTATAGGCGCTATTGCGGCAATTATAGCTCCCACAGATGATATTAGCTAGTTCTTCGTCTAATTTAGTGTTTGCTGATGCTAAAACTCAGATTGAAAGTGCCGTTAATGAAGTTGGCGGTAGTGAAAATAAAACTGATGTCAAAGGTTTTTATTGAAATATTATTAAAACTATGTTTTTTTAGTAGTTGGTGTTTTGGCGGTTATAGTAATTATATTTGCTGGAGTAACTTTTTGTGATGTCTGCTGGCAATTCGCAGACTATTCAGAAAGGCTAAGACTACGATTATTTATGCGGTAATTGGTCTAATAGTATCAATTCTTTCTTATGCAATTGTCAACTTTCGTAGTTAGCTCTCTTTAATATTGACATTAGCATATAAATTGGTATAATTTAATTAAGATATTTTATATTTAAAAAGAAAGGTAAAATAATGAAGAATATAATAAAGAAAATTTCAGTTGCAGCTTTTTTGCGGTTGCTCTATCTGTTGCTGGAATTTCAACATTAACAGTTTCAACACCTGCCTATGCTGACCCTAAGAAGTCTAGTTCTGGAAGCTTTAGTCTGCAGGATGGTATGAATGCTGCTAAAACTGATGATCAGCAGTCTAACCTATTCGGTGATACTGGTATCTTCACTACTATTGTCCGAGTTATGCTCTTCTTGATTGGTGTGATTAGTGTGATTATGCTTATCTATGAGGTATTCAATACGTTCTTTTCTACGGGTGATTCAGGAAAAGTCACAAATGCTAAGAATACAATTCTCTATGCGGTAGTAGGTCTAATCGTTGCAATTCTATCTTATGCAATTGTCAACTTCGTTCTTACTTCAATTAACGGCGAGAAATAGAATCTATATACTTGCATAGTTAACACTAAAGACTCTCTATCGAGAGTCTTTTTGTTTATTGATAAAATAATAAAAATACTCACTTTTTATTGTGAGTATTTTTAACTATAGGACTTGAATCTTCTTTGATTCCTGTTTAACTTTTACGAAGCTAATTGTTAGGATTCCGTCTTTGAGTATAGCCTCAACTTCATTTTTCTTTAATATCTACTGGGATATTGTAGGTTCAGCTAAAATTCTCCCTCAATAGCATTCCTGTGCATGCCACTTTGTTACCCTTCTTGATCGTTAGTTGATAGAGTTCCGCTAATTGTTAGAATTCTATCACTTAATGAAACATCGAGATCACTCTTGTTTACCCCTGCTGTACGTGCCTTGATGAAAAATCTATCTTCTGTCTCATAAGCATCGATTGCTAGTTGTCCAGGGAGTTCATCTTCTTCAGATGATGTGATACTAACAGTTTCTTCGGTAGACTCACTAGCAACTAGGGTCATCAAGCAAACCTGTATCATCGAAATTAAATGCAGCTTCAAGTTCATCCTTTAGAAAGCTATCATCGTTTTGTCTTCTAGCCATTTCTCCTCCCATTATTTTAAATGAGGCTAAACTTACTTTATTATAGCGTATTTTAGGGTATAATCAAGGGGAAGTTCAATTTTTATGAAGAAAAATTTATTCTCTAGCATTTTGGATCTATTCGCCCCTAACCACTGTTATGTTTGTAATAAAATTGGTAATTTAGTTTTGCAGTGAATGTCTTGAAAAACATAATTTTCAAATTCAAATAATTAAACGGCAATCTAAATGTCGCCCTTCTCTCGAGTTTTTCTGGGAGATCGTGAGGTGTTTTAGTAAAAATTTTTAGATGACGCTAAGTTTAACGGCTGGCGAGAAAATTTTTGAGATTTTTAGCGCTTATTTTTATCTCGAGTCACTAAGAAAAAAATAACCTTTTCTACGGTTTCAAAGATAATATTATAATCGTACCAGTACCAACTTCTCGCGACATGCTCGTCAGCGTGGCGTGGCGCATAGTGAGTTCATGGCGGAGGTTTCTAGCTAGTGAACTTAGTGTTGAAAAAGGCGAAATATTATTGCTAGAAAATCACATTTTGTTCAAAAAGGCGCCTCGGCTAAAGTTCGCAAAAAGCAGGCTCTGAAGGATATCAACTAATAGGAACGATTGATCCTAATAAAACCTACGTAATCCTTGATGATATTAAAACAACTGGCGCGACGTTAGATTCGATTTCAGAAATTTTATTTGAAGCTGGAGCTGGCGAAGTCTGGGCAGTTTATTTGATGCGTCAAAAAAATATAAAGAAATAATTGTATTAAAAGATGTATTGTGCCTGTCTATGATATAGTTTAAAAAAATCTTTATCTTGAAATAGTGAATTGGATATGATAGAAATAATTATAGTCTGGAGAGGTGGCCGAGTGGTTGAAGGCACCGGTCTTGAAAACCAGCATGCAGGAGACCGTATCGAGGGTTCGAATCCCTCCTTCTCGCCAGAAATTTGAAGTTCAATAAAATAAATAATCCTATTCTGCGAGGTAGGGATTATTTTTATTTATCAATTTTTAAATTTAAAACCTCATTATTTTAAATGAGGGTTTTTTGTTTCATTATTAATGAAAGCTTTTTCCGAGATGACTGTGTATAACTACATCGCCTATTACCCTAAAAATCAGAAATACCTTCCATCATTCTTATTGCATCTTGTTTTTCACCGTTTAAAAACCTCAAATTTGACTATAATTACTAAAATATACCATTTAGTTTTACGATAGTCAATATAAAAACCACCTATTATATATGATATAGGTGGTTTTATATTATGAAACGATAAGATGATTTATTGCTTTACTTTACCTTTCATCGTAAGATTTAGGCGACCTTTTTTCATCGATTTTGTCGAGCTTTGACCCAAATTTCTTGATCTTGGCTCAAAACATCGAGTCACTTTTTCAGTTCGCTTTTTCGGATATTTGCGAGATATGCAGCATTCCATCAATTCCGGGTAGAATATTTACAAAAGCGCCAAAATCCTTGATCGAAACCACTTTTTCCGTGATAGATTTTGCCGATTTCTGGCTCTTCAACCAAAGATTTAATCCAGTTGAGAGTTTTTTCGATTTGCTCGGCATTAGGGCTGGCAATTGTAATTAAGCCATCTTCTTTGATGTCAACTTCGGCTCCAGTTTCAGAAGTAATTTTATTGATTGTTTCACCACCTTTGCCAATAATTGCACCGATTTTTATCAGGATTGATTTTAATTTTTTCAATTCGAGGCGCATATGGCGAAAGTTCAGCTTTTGGCTCAGAGATTACACTCAACATATGGCGCAAAAATATGTTCGCGACCTTTTTTCGAAGTTAAATTGCTTTTTCAAGAACTGAAACTGGCAAACCATGAACTTTCATATCCATTTGAAGCGCGGTAATTCCATTCTTTGAGCCTGTACATTTAAAGTCCATATCGCCAGCAAAATCTTCTGCATCTGCAATATCGCTCAAAATATAAGGTGTTTCACCGTCCATCATTAATCCCATTGCGATTCCAGAAACCGCATTTTTTGGTGGCACACCAGCGCTCATTAACGCCATACAACTTGAGACAAGTTGCTGCCATTGATGTTGAACCGTTTCTGGCTCATAATTTCAGTTACGCTACGAATAGCATAAGGAAAATCTTCTTCACTCGGCAAAACCGCTTCTAGCGCGCGCTGAGCTAAATATCCGTGACCAATTTCACGGCGACCAGGGCTACCTAATCGACGAGGGTTCGCCGACAGTGTAACCAGGCGCGTTATAATGATGCATATAACGGCGTTCAATTTCGTTAAATTCCATTGTATCAACTAGTTGAGAGTACGAAAGTGGTGCAAGCGTTACGATATTCATTGCTTGAGTTACGCCACGAGTAAATAAACTCGAACCATGTGCCCGTGGCAAAAAGTCGATTTCGCTTGAAAGCGGGCGGATTTCATCTAAAGCTCGCCCATCTGGTCGCTCACCATCTTCCACAATTCCCTTTCGAACGGCTTTATGAACTGCCAAAGTGAAAGCCTCGTCGTAATCTTTTTCGGGTTTCTTCATAAGCTTCTTCGCTCGAATTTTTCCAAAGCATTTCTGTAGTGGAATTTTTACGAATTTCAGCAATATTTTGGTTGTATTTTTGGATAAGCTTCGCGAATTTCAGAGCCGAATTTTCCTTCTGTCCAGGCTTCAACTTCTTTTCGAGATTTCCTCATCTGGCAAAATGAGCTCAAATTTTTGCTCTTCAAAATAACCCGCCTCGATATATTTGGCGCGAAGTTCATTTTGCAGCTTTAATCGCTGGTTGGAAAATTCTCAAAAGCCCAAAGCGAGCCCTGCGATAATTTCTTCTTCAGGGAACTTCATTTGCACCCGCTTCAACCATGGTAATTCCACTTTCGATTCCGGCTACGACTAAATCAAGTGAGGAATTTTCGCGCTCCTCAGGATTTAGAAAGGCTTTTAAACTCGCCATTCACTTTTACCAATTCGAAGTCCAGCAACTGGGCCATCAAATGGCACACCAGCTAGATGAAGTGCGCTTGAAGCTGCAATCATCGCAATCATATCTGGGACGAAATTCTGGGATCGGCAGAAAGCACGGTTGCGACAACGAACTTCTTCGCGATAACCTTTTTGGAAAGAGCGGCCGAATCGGTCGGTCAATTAAACGTCCGATCAGAAATTGCATCGTCTGAAGGTCGTCCTTCTCGCTTGATGAATCGTGAGCCAGAAATCCGTCCGCTGGCATACCATTTTTTTCTTCATAATCAATTGATAGTGGGAAATAATCCAAAGCCACCGGTTTTGAACCCAGTTGAACAGTTCCTAAAACCACAGTTTTCGCCATATTTCGCGATCACGCTTGCAGTTGAACGAAAGCCAACTTTGCCAACTTCTAGCGTTAATTTTCGCCCCAAAAATCAGTGCTAACCGAAAATTACACTTTTCCCTGTTGGGTTTATAATCATATTTCTCCTTCTGCCAAATGAGTTGCAGGAATCTTCTTCGAAAGGTTTTCGAAAATAATTTCTACCACACATTCAGCGTTAATTTTACTTTTTCATTATAACATTTTTTAGCCCTAATTTTTAAAAGGTTGGCTGAAGGGTGAGACTTGTTCAAATTTATGCTAAAATAATTACTATGAAAGATTCAATTTTACGAAAATTATTAAAAGTGAAATTCCTTGCTATAAAATTTATGAAGATGAAAAAAGTTTTTCGCAATGCTTGATATTGAGCCACTTTCGAACAGCCATGTTTTTGGTCATTCCCAAAAAACAAGTTGATTTGCTTTGGGATTTAGATCAAAGTGATTATGACTATCTGTGGAAAATTGCTAAAAATCGCCCAGAAAAATTCAAGCTGAAATGAAGCCAATTCGTGTGGGCGTTGTGGTTGAAGGTTTTGGTGTGCCGCACGCACATGTTCACCTTGTACCACTTTATGATAAAAACGTTTTTGCAACTCCACCACGGCTATCCTGCGAAACATCCCTTGAAGAACTTGCAAAAAATTGCTGATAACTTTCGAAAAAAATAAAAAGCCCCTACAATTTTTGTGGGAACTAAAATAAAGTTAATATTGCTGCAGGAATTTGCTATTGATTACGCTAAGCGTATAATCAATAATACCAATATCATTTTTTCTGTATCGATCTCAGATAATATCGACGAATCCAGTTTGTGATGAGATATAAACCTTTCTCCATTAACTGGTTTTCTGGTTTGATATCTTTGAGAATATCATTGTAGAGACCTTTTCTGCCAGCTCATTTATACGGTCTTTGTTGTCATTTATAAAAGTTTTTCGATTTCTTTTGGCTGTCCGCAAAGACAGGTATCAAATATGGTTGTCGATTGATGCCAAAGAAAAATTTTATCAGTTTCCTTGATTAGCTTGCCATTCTGATCGAAAATTTTTATCTCTTTTTGCTTCTGAGTGGTTTCTAAGTAAAGTATACTTTTACGTAGGCAATATTTGTCATTTATTTTCTCCGCGTTTTAAAGTCCGCCCGACTTTGTAGATTTTTCGAGCTTTCAGCTTCGAGCTGAAACTTTAATTTTTTAAACTCAATTTTCGAAACTGAAAATTCAGCAAAACTAGCCAGATTCCTACTTCTGAAATGTCCTCTCGCTCCACGCAAGTTTCATAACTATATCACTAAAATTGAAAAAGTCAATAGTTATGTTAGAATTTAACTATGAAAATTATCGCGATCGGCAAAAAGCACGAAAAGTGGGTTTTCGAGATGGAATCGAACTTTTCGAAAAACGGCTCAAAAACCGTTTAATTTGAGCTGGTATATTTTGCCGCATTCGAATTTTGCTGAAGAAAAAGCGCGCGAAGAAGAAACTCAGCGGATTTTAGTAAAAATTAAACCGAGCGATTTTGTGATTTTGCTGGATGAGCGCGGTAAGAATATCTCTAGCCCAGAGCTCTGCCGAAATGCTTTCGAACGGATTTGTGAATTCGCAGAATTTTGTGATTGTGATTGGTGGAGCTTTTGGCGTGTCTGAGGAGCTTCGCCAACGAGCAAATTTTGTTTGGAGTCTTTCGAAATTAGTTTTTCCGCATCAAATTGCGAGATTGATTTTGGTTGAACAAATTTATCGCGCGCAAGAAATTTCTTCTGGCGGAAAATATCACCACGAATAAAATAAAATTAAACATTAGCAATTGCTAAAAACTAACTTAAAATATATAATATAATTATGGCGAAAAATGAAAAAGAAATATTGAAAACTGCGAAATTTGAAAAAGCGTTTTGGCGTTGGTGACGCTGAAAATTATGCCCTAGACGGTATTGATCTGAGCATTAAAAAGGTGAATTTATTATAATTATGGGTCCGAGTGGATGTGGTAAAACAACACTGCTAAATATCATCGGATTATTAGACCGAGCGACTCATGGTGATTATATTTTTGAATGGGCGTAATGTTGCTAAGTTATCACGTCGTAATCATGCTAAGATTCGTAGTGAAAAAGATTGGTTTTTATTTTTCAGAATTTTAATTTTAATTCCCGCGTTTGACGGTTGATTGAGAACGTTGCGCTTCACTAGTTTATAAAGGTATCGGCAAAACTAAACGTCTTGAAAAAGCTTCATCAATTCTTCATCAATTCCATTTGAGGCGAGCGTGAATATTATATGCCATGGCAACTTTCTGGTGGTCAGACTCAGCGCGTGGCAATTGCTCGAGCGCTAGTTAATGAGCCATCTATTATTTGGCGGATGAGCCAGACTGGTAATCTTGATTCCAAGTCTTCTCATTATTATGGAAGAGTTAGCTGAAGTCCATAAAAAGGTAATACAATAATTATGGTAACTCATAATCCAGAACTTATGGCGTATGCAACTCGAATTATTACGATGTTTGATGGCAAAATTGATACTGATACAAAAAAATAAAAAGAATAAACGGCAATCCAATCCAGATAGCGAACAGAATACGCTAGACAAAATTGAAGCTGTAGCTGAAAAATTAGATGAAATTAAAGAGGAAATTAGGGGTTTAATATGTTTAGAATTTTTAAAACGAACATCGAAAAACGCGATTGAATCACTTCATGCTAACCAGATGCGAACTTTCCTTACAATGCTTGGTGTGATGATTGGTATTGCTAGTATTACGATAATTTTGCTCTTTCTGGAGGAATTGGATCATTGATAGCTAGCCAAGTAGAGAAATGAAGGCGCGATGGTAATTGTTCGACCCAAAGAAATATCTACTAGTAGTAATAATATAATTGCCAGAATTAACTAAAACTGATAATTTTATAAAAAGTTCTCTAAGCGAAAAAGATCTTGAGGGTATTTCGAAAGTTAAAAATGTTTCAGCTGTAGCACCTTTAGCTAGTTTTACATCAACTGTTACAGCGGAGGGCGTACGTTAAACTCTAAAAATTTTAGCAACAACGCCAAATCTTGAAAAGGTGATTAACTTAAAAATGCGCGGTGAAAAATAGTGAATTTATCGCGAAACACCAAATTCTAAACTTGCCGTTGTTGGATATCAGACTGCGGTGAATTTATTTGGCACGCCGGATGCAATAGGACGTAATTTTTAAGATTAAAGATCAGCAGTTTTTGATTATTGGTGTTCTCGATCGTAAAGAATCGTCTGTGAATTTTAATAATATTGATTTTGATAATGTCGTGATTATTAATTATTCGATGGCCAAAAAGTATTCTTGGTGATAGTCTTCAGATTCAGCAAATCAATGTCAAGGCTAATAGTATAAATAATCTTTCGCGGGCAGATTCAGAAATAACGGATTTGATTTCTAAAAATCATAAAGGCGAGCAAGATTTTGAAGTACTCTCGGGTAAAGAAATTGCTAAAACATCGAGCAACTTAATTCGGACTGCGAGCTGGATTTTAGCTTTAGTTGCAGGGAATTTCTCTAGTTGTGGGTGGGATTGGTATTATGAATATTATGCTTGTAAATGTCAGTGAGCGGACTCGTGAAATTGGTATTCGTAAAGCTTTAGGTGCTAATAATCGACATATTCTCTTTCAATTCTTGACGGAATCGATTATTATTTCTATCGGTGGTGGTATATTTGGCTTCGCATTAGGTTTTTCATTTGCGTTTGGTATATCTGTAGTCTTACCGTTTAAGCCGTTTATATCGTGGAAATTGGACTATTGATTGGTGTAATTTCAATTTTGGTTGGTGTAGTTTTTGGAATTTACCCTTGCTCTTCGTGCTGCGTGGAAAGATCCGATTGAAAGTTTGAGACAGTATAATTAAAATTTAAAAGCCCGCACTTGTTGCGGGTTTTTAAAACTATACTAAATGTGATATTTTAGATTATTTTAACTAGTTCGACCTTTAATTTTTCGATTAAGTCAACTGGTGTTGGATCTACACCGTTTAGTATGGCGAGATATATACTAACAAAATCAGCAAGAACTGAACCCCTAGCATTTGTTCGAGTGGAGTGGCGCCGCGTAGCTCGATATTTCTGGCAGCCGGCCTCTTCCCGCTAAGTAAGTGGTCAGAAATATCAAATCGTTTGATTATTCGCGGGTCGTCAAAAGAGCTACGCAGGTTAAAAATTACAAATAATTTTTCAATAGGATGTGAACTCCAGCCGATAAATTCATTATGATTAAATTCTGGGTATTCATTCCAGAAGCTAACATTTTTGGCATTTTCATTCCAGGAAATTTTTCCATTTGTAAGCTACCGGAGAAAAATCACCGCTGCTCAAGAAAACTGCGCTTCGTCCCTGCCGAATATAAAAGCGAGTTGTTTTGCGAGATTATTTTTAGCTGGGGTTGCTAGTAGCCAGTGCTCAATTTCTTGATGGAGGAAATTTGCCGAGCAGGGCAATTTCTTGATATTTATCTTCTGCAACAATCCCAAAATTGACTAATATTTTAACTAACGCTCGTAAATTATAAAACACCGCCATGCGAGGTTGAAGGCCTTGAGGGAGTTTGATATGCGCAATATCATGAGATTTAGCAATTTGTTCAAGCTTGCCATGAGCACTAATTGTAGCGATTTGAGCACTCGATTTGTTGAGCCTGATTAAGAGCCGCGATAGTCTCTTCGGTATTACCTGAATAAGGTTTGCAATCACTAGAGTGTTGATAGTGGTACTTTTTGGTAGATTATAATCGCGCACAATTTCAAGGGCTGAGAAATATCTGTCACTAACCATTTTTAATGATTAGTGCCGCTAGTGCTGAGCCACCCATTCCTGCAATGATGATATTTTTAATTTCACGATTATCATGTTCTGGATTGATGATTTCTGCGTTGAATTTTGTCTGTTTCCATTGTTCGCTCGCTGCTAAAAGTGCGTTTTGCGGATCGCGCCGAACAATCATATTTAAGTCGTCTAACATTCCCACCTCTTTAAAAATAATCTTGATTATGCTTTGCTTCTATGATACAATAGGTTCAACAAAAAGTAAAGTTAGATAATTAAAATAAGAATAGGTGGGCTATGGATGATACTAATTTAGTGCAAAAACAGACTGTGGTGACGATCCAGAACTAGCAAAAAGTTTTGTGAGGCGTTAATGCTGCAGCACAAAACAAATAATGACGATGAAGACACGGAACTTCAATATGAAGGTCTAGAGCAAGAGGCCTCTGCTATGCCAGATAATAATATTAATGAAATTGAGGGCAGAAGAAATTCTGGCGCCTAATCCAGCTCAGTCAGTATCTAATTTCGGTGGATTAAATCTTGATAATATTAAAAATTTCAGCGCTTCAGGATTTGCGACCACTGGTAGACAAATTAAATGTTTCAAATGAAGAAAAATTTGATATATATCTACTTCTTCTACGATCAAGCGATGATAATACGCTTATTCAGCCAGCGTATGAGGCTGCACGTATTGAAGATGAAACGAAGCGGGCTAATGCTTTTGCTTGATGTGATTAAAGAAATTGATTACTTTAACTCAAAAATATAGCAGCTAAATTTTATAAAAACCAGCTTTCTTGTTGCGAGCTGGTTTTTATTTTATATCATAGTTCAAATATTCACTTTTTAAGTTATCTATGTTAAAATTATTGTAATTGGAGAAGTGGCCGAGTGGTTGAAGGCGACGACTCGAAATCGTGTATGCGGGCAACCGTATCGAGGGTTCGAATCCTTCTTCTCCGCCAAATTAAAAATCCCTGAAGCGGATTTTTAATTTATATTAATTTTCTACTAGAGAATATATATGGAATCTATTTCTTGCTAGAGATTTTTGTTTAAAAATTTCAGTTGCGATTTCTCGAGCTATTTCTGAATCATTCAAGGAACTTTTCCCATCAATAATCCTGAAGACTTCGTGGCCAAGCCCTGTGATTAAAAATAGTATCACCTTTTCCTGCAATACGTAGTGCTTTTTGATAGCTTTCCTTCTGTCAGAATCTCTTCGACACTAGCCGGTAATTTTTTACCCATTCCAGATTTTATTTCTTCGTGAATTTGTTCTGCGCTTTCGGTATAATTCTCTTCATCAGTTAGGATTACTCGGTCGGCAAGTTTTTTAGCAATTTCGCCCATAATTGGTCGTTTTGCTCGGTCTCTGTCTCCGCAAGCACCAAAAAACTAGAATCGTGCGACCTTTAGTGATATTTTTTGAGGTCTCAAGCAATTTTTCTAGACCATCTGGTGTATGTGCATAATCAACAATAACTTCAAATGGTAGCCCCTCTACAGCTCGTTCGAATCTGCCAGAAATAGCTTCGAGATTTGCGACGCCATTTTGAATATCCTCTAGGGATATTCCTAATAGATAAAGCTCGAAAATTGCTGCCGTCATATTATAGATATTGAATTTGCCCGGTAGGTTAGTAGCTACTTCAAGGTTAACATTATTGTCTATTATTATTTTAGCCTCACTACCCCTTTTTGTATAGAGGTTGCGTCAGTGATTCTTACCTCAGCATCCTCGTTTGATCCATAGGTAATTTTTGTTCGCTCGCTTTGAACTTTATTAAAATATTCAAACCATTCATCATCATGATTTAAAGACAATAAATTTTGGCTGGATTTTGAATAATTTAGCTTTAGCTGCAGCATAGTTTTTCATTGTTTTGTGGTAGTCAAGGTGATCTTGAGTTAGATTAGTCATAATCGCCATTTCAAACTCTACACCTGCAAATTTGTACTGGTCTAACTGCGTGAAGTAGCTTCGACTAGTGCAAATTCAACATTGGCTTTTTGATGCGTCAGCGAAAAAATTTTTGTAGACGCGAAACAGTGGCGGTGGTTGAATTAGTGTCATTAACTAATTTATTATTAGCGATCTCAATATTAGCGGTCGAAAAACATAGCTGTTTTATAACCAGCTTCTTTTTAAGATTTCATTCAAAAAAATTAATAGTGGTTGTTTTACCATTAGTGCCGGTAGCTGCAATTACGCGAAGTTTTCGTGCAGGGTTGCCGTAACGAGTAGCGACTACTTTGGCGCGCATTTTGCGGTAGTCTTTCTCTATGACTTTTAAAGGCCTTTTGGTAAAAAGTATTTCAGGCGATTTTTGCTAGTTTATTCTTAATGCTCATTCTTTGATTATAGCACTATTCACTTTCTTTTTGCGAATTTATTATGCTTGTGTTATAATTAAGCTATGAATTTTTGATCAGGGAAGAAAAACAATCGCTACAAGATTTTAATGTGCCTAAGCAGAGTTTTCTATGCGCCAGAAACACCTGATTCTGGTGTTATGGATGGTGAAATTCCAATATCTCGAATCAGATTTCACAGGAAGTAAACGGTAATTTTGAAGATCTTCAGTCTCAATCAGTTGAACCATTTGTTCCGCCTGAGTATGAAAAGCAACATCCCCAAATAGCGTTAATTCTCTAGAAAAATAACAACAGTTTTGAAGAACGCGAAATAGTTAGTGGAATGCCCCAGATCTCTTGATTGGTAAGAAATCTAAAACTTGGTTTTTATGGTTTTTGTGATTGTAGTGATTTTGGCTGGTTTGTCTATCATGGCAAACAACTATGGACTTTCTGCGCTTTAATTTTTAGTTTCTGCGGCTGCAATTTTTATTACTCGTCGAGATAATCAGTCAGTTTGATTGGTTATTCTTTGAGTACGCGAGGTGTTTATATCGGCAATAGTTTTCATTCTTATGATGAGTTTAAGGGTTTTTGGTATTATTAAAGAAGCTAATTTATACTCGATTGTGTTTTATTCCTAAAAGCGCTTTTTCTCCTTCAACTTCAATCTATTTCAATAAAGGAAGATGGTGAAAAATTACTGATATTATTGGTGCACGTCTACCAATGGAAGAAATTGAACACGATTTGATCGATAGAATAATTCGAAAAATAAATCTTTGATTTGCTTTTTGATTTGCTATAATAACTTTTATTCGCGCGAGCGAAAGAACTTCATAATTTATGCTGAAAGTAGCGTTTGCACCTGTAGCTCAGCTGGATAGAGCGTTGGCTTGCGGAGCCAAAAGGTCGTAAGTTCGAATCTTGCCAGGTGTACCAGAGAAAAAGCGTCAAATTATAAAGTTTGGCGCTTTTTCTCTGTTTTATATATATTGAAGATGATGATATATTTTATTGAATGATGTCTTATGGGATTAAAGTGCTTCCCAGCTCTTGCCAATTTTAACATCGACTTTGAGCGGAATATCAAGTTCAGGGCAAACTTGCTCCATAATTTCACGCAAAATTTTACTGACTTGCTCAGCATTTTTGATTGGGCTTCTATTAAGATTGAGTCATGAATTTGTAGAATTTGTTCGCCAAGACCGGCTCTGAGTTATTTTTATCAACCTCAATCATGGCTCGCTTCATTAAATCAGCCTCTGTTCCCTGAATTGGCATATTGGCAGCAGCTCGTTTGGCAGCTTCTCGGATCATGAAATTGCTTGATTTTTACATCTGAGTCGGACGCCGTCGACCAAGTAGAGTTTCGACGAAACCTTGCTCTTCAGCCTGTTTGATAGTCTTTATTTATGAAATTTTGAATGGGTTTTCGAACTTCAAAAGTAATTATCAATAAAACTTTTTAGCCTCAGTAAAATTAATTTTTAAGTTCGCTAGCTAGCCGGTGAGCGCTCATTCCGTATAACACGCCAAAATTAATCACTTTAGCTGCGCGACGTTGTTCGGCGGAGATTTCATTCTCTGGTAAATTAAACATCATTGCGCAGTTTTAAGGTGAATATCAGCACCAGAACGAAAATCTTCAATTAATTTTTGATCGCCAGCCATAACGGCAGCGAGACGCAGTTCAAACTGTGAGTAGTCAGCTGCAATTAAGATATTTCCCTCTTTTGGGACGAATCCAGCTCGAGGTTTGCGACCTAGCTCACTGCGGATTGGGATATTTTTGTAGATTTGGATTCGTAGAACTTAACCGACCTGTGCTCGTGACATCTTGATGGAAAGGTAGAATGGATGCGATTTTTGCTCATCTGCTAGTTTTGGTAGTGCGTCGATATAAGTGTTTTTTAATTTTGAAAACTCACGGAATTGCTCAATTTTTTCAATAATTGGATGGAGACCTCTTAGTTTATCGAGTTCTTTTTGGCCTGTTGAGAAACCAGTACGAGATTTTTAATTCCTTTGGTTGGTAAGCTAGATCCTCGAACAAGACTTTAGAAAGCTGTAGCGGACTAGCTACGTTAAATGTTGTGTCAGCTAGTTCAAAAATCTCAGTTTCAATTTTGGTAATTTTTCACCAAAAATCTGGCTTTCCTCCGCAAAAGAAATCTGGATTGATTTCAACACCAGTCTGCTCCATTTTTAAATATAAACCGATGCCATAGGAAAATCTAGATTTTTGGCGATCTTGCGAATTTTAGGTAGATTTTTCTAACTGTTTTTGATGGCGATTATAAATATAAAATCATCGCTCTCAAAACATTCAATTGGGTCTTTTTCATTGATTTCTTGTCCTAAGATTCCGCTCAGGCTTTTTATCTCGTATTAGTGGATTTTAGTAAAAAACTCCATTTGGCGAAGATCGTAAAATTTATCCGTTTGGTTATAAAAATTCCATTTTCTGCCATGATCGTGAAGGTGCTGTTTAATATCAAATAGAATTATTTCATCGTGCAAAAAGTTTTGCTCTAGATCTGTAACGCTATATTCTGAAATTTCGCAAAAATCCATATTGTTCATTATTTGCGTAATAAATTTCATTTTCATAATTTACGATAAATAGTCTATCTGATTTAGCTAAAAATTAGCCATATTATCGTGGGTGTGAAGATTTAGTTCTGGCAATAGATTGTTAGATTTTTGTGACTCTAAATTCTCGAAAAGATTGGTTTGATCTGGATTTTCTGGAGTGTTTGTGCCTTGTTTCATCTCAGCAGGGAATTTTTCGTACTAGTGAATTAAACTCAAATTCTCGTAATTTTGTAAGTACTTTTTGGTAGTCAAAATTATGAATATCGGCGTCTTTAAGATTTAGCTCAACTGGCGCATCAAGCCAAATCTCAGCGATTTTTACTCATAAAGCTGATTCTTTACCGGCTTCAAGTTTAGATCGCTAAGCTGGTTTTATCTTATCAAGATTTTTCATAGATATTTTCAAGTGTAAAAAAACTCTTGAAGCAGCGTAGTGGCGGTTTTAGGGCCAATACCAGGAACTCCGGGGATATTATCACTTGAATCACCTTGAAGAGCTTTTAGGGTCTAGGAACTGTGCTTGTTTTAGGCCATATTTTTCTTCGAAAATATTTTCAGAGTCAAACTCTTCAATCTCCGAAAATCCGCGTTTCATAGCGAAAACTTTCGTGTCTGAATCGATCAACTGAAGCATATCAAGATCGCTAGTAATTAAATCCGCCTCAATACCAAGCTTATTGGCTTGAACCGCGAGCGTGCCAGAATATCATCCGCTTCATAACCGTCGCATTCAAAAAGTGGCCAGCCAAGCGCTGCGAGAAAATCTTTCAACAGCGGAATTTGCTCGTAGAAATCATCTGGCGCTTTTTCGCCCAGCTTTATATTCTGGATAGATTTCGCTCCGTCGTGCGGTTGAAGTCCTTTTTGTCCCATGCCACTACTACATAATCGGGCTTTTAATTTACGGATTACTTCGAAAAGCCAAACTCGCAAAACCATAGATTCCGCCAGTTGGTGTACCATCAGCAGTTGCGAGATTGCTCATTGCATAATAACCTCTATAAAAACACTTTTTCCATCAATAATTACTAGCTTTTCATTATTACAATTATATCATATTCATAGGGTTTTAGTACTTTAGACGCTGAGCAAATCTTATATACGGAAGTATAAAATCACCCTACATATGCTATAATTAAACATGAATAGACAAATCTTTACGCCTAAAAATAAAAAGCAAAAACCAAAATTTGGTTAAAATATTGGCATTTGTCGGCATGAGCAGCTCGGGTAAAAAGCACGGCAGTAGAGTTTGTTAAGCAAAAGGGCTTTCCACATGTTTATTTTGGGGCGTGATTCTTCAGGCTTTGCGTGATGCTGATCTTGAAATTAACGAAAAACGAAAAATGATGCGCAGAAGCTGCGGCAAGATTTTTAGTAAAGACGTGGTGGTCAATAGAATGATTGAACAGATGGAGAATTTAATCAATGCTGGACAGAGGCGAATTTTTAGCGAGATGGCATTTACAGCTGGACAGAATATAAAATTCTCAAAAACGCTTCCCTAAAGAGCTGAAAGTTATCGCATTAGTACCGCCAAAAAGCGAGCGTTATAAGCGAATCAGCGGTCGAAGTGAAACGACCTTTAACGCAAGAAGAAACTGGACACGCGATTGGGCTGAAGTTGAAAATCTTGAAAAAGGTGGGCCGATCGCAATGGCGAACTATTTTTATTGTGAAATCGCGGATCAGTATTTGAAACACGCCGCAAAATTGCGAAAAATTCTGCGCGAAATTGAGTTTTTGAGTATTTTTAAAAACCTCGACAGGTTAACTGTCGAGTTAAGGATTAGTTTTTAGAGCGAGAGGATTTCCCACTCTTTTTGGCAATTTGCTTGCCCTTCGGAGTGAGTCCTATCTCAAAAATTTTTGCCAGCGAGAGCTGTATGATGTCTTTTAAGATAGATCCAACCTGCTTGCTTTGGCACGATTTAATGCTCATGAAAGCTCTCCTCACTCACTAGGAGGTTGGATGGTTCTTACTAATGTAAACTCTCAAACAGATTTAGCTCATCTTGCATCGACTTGAAGTTTACTATCACTTACGAACTGGACTATCATCGACTTGTAAAACAGTCGCATCAGAATCTGATACTTTGTCTCATTGATAATAGCATCTGTTTTCTGATTTTTGAGTAGTTGTAAAGTTTCTTTTGCTCATGTAGTTTCCTCCTTGAAAATAAGTACATCTTCCTGAGCAAAATAGAAAGATGCCGTATTTATATAATACAGCATTTTTGATATTTGTCAAGAATTAATTACATTCTCTCTGGGGCGTCTATTCCAGAAGGCTCAAACCTTCAGCAAGAGTGTCGCGATATCGCGCTACTAAATGCGAGACGTGGTTCTTCGCGATCATCGCCAATATACGATTTTTGCTCATAAAAGCGATTGAATTCTTGCGCTAGCTCATAGAGATATCGGCAGATACCATGCACCATATATTCGCTTGCTGCTTTGGCAACCACACCAGGAATTCGCTGAGCTTTTGGAGTAATTTGCGTTCAGATTCTGTAGTGTTTAGCTCAGTTGAAGGGGTTTTACTACTTTTTGACAAAATACTGCATGCTCGTGCATGAGCGTATTGAATATAAGTACCGGGTTTCCCATGAAGGTTAACGGTCTCTTCGATATCGAAAGCAATATCTCCACCTAGGCGGTATTTTACAAAAGCATACTTAATTGCGCCTAAAGCAATTTGGTTTGTTAGTTTTTGATCGTCTTTGGCTAGTTCGCTAGCTCGAACTTTAATTTCATCTAAAACATCAACTGCACGTGAAACATTGCCTAATCGAGAACTCATTTTTACCATCAGAAAAACGAACTGTACCGTTGGTTGGGTGAGTCATCTTTGCCGATTCAGGTTTAAAGGTGTCTGCGGCAGCGTAAACTACGCGCATGTATTCTTTTTGGTCGTTGCCAGTCATTAGGGATTCGATGATCGAAGTTATAATCAGCGATTTCTTTCCATATAACGCCGATATCCTTAGTTTCGTAAGTTGGTAAACCGTTCGATGTTACAAATACGCGAGTGTGAGATTTTTATTTTCATCACCCTTGAAGACAATTGCGCCTTCACTTCTCTCTAATTTCCCTGCTTTGAGTTGTTCGAGCGACAACACTCATTCCGGTTGGTGCGGTGAGAGCTTTCTGGATAGTAATGCATGCGGTCAACTTCAATTAAAGTCGTAGAATGCGTCGAAATAGTCAAAACTCCACTGGCGAGTTTCCCAGTATATTTTTGCCATTGGCGAGGTAGTATCATTTTGTTCATGAAAACCATAAATAGCTTTGTTTAGATCGATAATTTCTTGCTTGGCGGTTTCGTCTTCTTCGTAAGCTCTAGCACCAATAACGTAAGTTTTACCTATCCATTTAGCTCGCTCAAAAGCGTTATTTTCAACCTCTTGAAGACGGTCTGGGTTTTCGCCACCAAGTTCTTGACGCATCCCCAAAGACATTTAGCTACATGTAGCCAACATCACCACCAAAACTAGTGCGATTAACTTTTGCGCCAGCTGCCTCTAGAACTCGCGCTAGAACGTCACCATAAATTGTCTGATAAAGATGTCCTGTGTGTAGATCTTTAAAAGCATTTGGGACACGAATATTCAAGCACATAGACTTGATCTTTGAACACTTGATCTGGTTTTCGAGTTAGCTAGCTCCCAGAGTGATTTATCACTAATCTTTAAGATTAATAAAAACAGGGGCCTGCAATTTCGACATTTTTCAAATAAAGGGTTTTTCTAATTCATTACATAATATTTTGGCTATTTCAGCGGATTTTTGCCAAGCTTGCCAGCAAGTTGCATTGATGTATTAGTTGCGAAAATCACCAAATTCTGGCCGAGGCCGAGTCAAATTACCTCAATCTCTTGGTTGAATGCTGTAAAAATGATTTGTTGGATAATTTCTGCTACTTTATTCATAAGAGATATTTTAGCATATTTTGTTATTTTTAGCAAAATAAAAATCGCCCTAAAGTTAGGGCAATCTTATTTTGTTAATTTCGGCTAATAATTTTTCGTAAAGTCGCAAAAGATTAAAAGATGCAAGAGTGATACTGAATACGATTATTGATAAAATATCGATTCTGCTTTCTTCTCGCTGAATACTCAGTTTTAGGTGAACTCAAGTTCTTTTTGGTATTCTGAGCTAATTTTTCTTTGGCGATTTCGTTAGCTTTTTTGAGCTTTATCATCTTCAATTTTCTTTTGCTTATTAGCTATAGATTCTTTGATAAACTTAATCTTTTGAGCAAGTTTTTCCTTTTCGGCTGGATCATAACTTCCTCAACTACTTTTCGATTTCTTTAAGATCTATCTCAGGTAGCTTATTGATATCTGCTTTATTATCATCTAGCTTTTTCTCAGTGTCGGCGACTGCTTGCTTAGCATGATTCTGTGAGAAAGCTCTTTGTCTTTTTAATTCTTTGAGCTTATTTGCTAACTTGTTTGCTGCTTCTGTAATATTTTCGTATGTAGGTTCTCTTGTTCATTTTATCTCCTCGGCATTTTTATTTCTGTCTGGATATCTGTATCATTTTTAATCCAATCTGGTGAGTTTTTGAAATTGGTTATTTCTTGTACGAGGGCTGTTTTGTCGAACTTCAAATCATTCATGGCATCTTCAAGTGTTCCATATAAGAGATTGATATCTTGTGATGATAGCCATTTTGTAGGGATCGTTTTGTCGAATTCACCATCTTCTGTAGAAATGTTCTTAGCTTTTATTTCAAAGCTTTTGTGAAAGTTATCTACAGTTTTTTTACTATAGCGTTCTAAGTTTTTATTGACTTAGCGGTCTCTACTAACTGTTGAAGATTTGAATATAATCCTAGATATGTATTAAAAGCTTTCTGGAATTCTTGGTCCATAGCCTTTTGGCCTCATTATCCTTAAGTTCTCTGATAGCTTTTTCTTGCATTTAGAACATCTTCATATTTTTTTGATGTTATAGCCTAACTCCAACTTATCTATTGCATCTTGCGCTTTTTCTGATTCGTTTAGTTTCTTCAGCGATAATTTTTCTATTGCTGTTTCTATGTCGCTAGCAGCTTTATTTATTTCATCTTTGCTTGCGTTTTTGTTGCTTATGATAGATTCAGCTGTGGATTTTACTGATGGAGGAAAATCTTCGACGATATATTTTTCTGGAGATGATAGCTTGTTTAGTGCGTCTTTAAGCTTTTGTTTTTGTCGTTTTCCGTGATTTTTAACTTTTTACGAAAACTTTTGCGGAATTACCGTACTCGTCATTTGCAGTATAAAGTAATTGTATAATCTCCGAATTTAGGGTCTTTAATATCTAAATCACCGTAATCTACAGATATAGTACCTTTTCGATGCTTTTGACTTGATCTGTTAAATTTTTGAGAAGAAAGGTCTTTTCTAGCTGGAAAATCTAATGTTTTGACCGTTTGGCCATCAGTATAATTTTTTATTTTCACTAGTAAAAAGTAGGGTAGGGTTTTATCGATATCAACATTTAATATTAAGCGAGTTTTGTGATTAGCTTCGTTATCAAATTTTTGTACCATTTGATAGTGTTAACTTTGTATTAAGTGCTTCGACATCGATACTGCCTTGGTAATCCTGAGTGATAACTTAATATACCCGCCATCTTTTTGGATTTCCTGCCGCATCTGAATTTATGATTCTAGCGGATTTTCCTTCATCGATTTGTTTTTCTATTATCTCAATTAGGGGTTCCGTCCCAGTTGACCATAGGATTTTTAATTACTGCTTGACCTTTTGAGATTTATAGTTTGTTCTTTTGATTGGAGGTCGTAAATATTATTTAGTTTAGGCAGTTTTGACACTACGCTAAAATCAGTAGCGTTTATTTGGTGAATCCATAGTAATTCTAGATTTTTAATTTTTCTAGAGGAGATAAATCTTTAATTCCTGTTGCTGACAAATAGGCTGATTTTTTATGTTTACCAAGTCTCTGCATAGGCGATATATCTTCTACTGTCTCAATACCGTGGATATGGATAAACTCTAAGTTTGTGAAATATTGAATTCCTTCAAGATTACTAAAATTGCGATATTGGTCTTCTGGCCAGAACATTGTTAATTTTTAGCATCGCCAAAAGTTATATCGTCCGTAATTTGGCGTGTTAGGCCAGCTTTTTTTGATAAGTTCAGAATTAAGCGCTTTTTAAATTTTTTCATCAGAAAATTTAATTATATAATTATCTTGTGCATTTGTAGGATCTATAGGATTTGTTGCAGTAGTAAAAGCATCCGCTTTTTGATATGTGCTATTTACGAATAAATTTGTGGCGTAAACTCCACCACCGAGCGCCAAAGTCGCCACAGCTATAACTGGCAATAATCTATTAGTTTGTTTTATTTTCATCATTTTCCTTATATTACGCTTATGATAATATAATTTTACCATAACTCGTATAAAAAGTAAATAACAATGATATGATGTGTTTATTTTGGTAGATTATAGAATAAAATAATCACCCCTTGTCGGGGTGATTATTCGGTTTCGAGCTAATTATTTTCGAAGTCCCTAGCTTTAGAAACAACAGCTTTGTAGGCTTCAAAAATCTTTTCGTTCAAGATATTTTTAGAAGTTTTTTTACGGCGATCAACTCATTTGCATCAAACCGCGTCGAGCCATGAAGTCGTGCTTGTTTGATTTAAAGGTGTTCCGTCACTTCTTTGATACGAGCTGTCAAGATTGACACTTGTGCCTGTGGCGAACCAACGTCATTCTTTGAAACCTGAGTCAAAAGCGATTGCCTTCTCTTTATTCTCTTTAGTAATCATCTTTAAAATTTTTATCATTTTTAAGATTTTTAGTCAAGAGTATATTATATTTTAATTATAAATTATTTGTAATGCAAATATTAAAAAGCCCCGCACTAAGTCGGGGCTTATATTTTTATTCACCTTTTTGCAACTTCTTTTTGAGCTCTTTGGCAAAATTTTTTCTAGAAACCAGTCTTCAATCCCACCATCATTAATCCAACATTCTAGTTTTTCAGATCGCTCCCACTCGGATAACACGCGCACTATAGGATAAGGATAGTGTTCTTCCCAATCTCCAATCGTGTAATAATGAAATACTTGGTACGGGGAGTGAACAAAGATATTCCTCCCACTGATCTTCATCTAAGTAAACTCTACCTCCTGCTGTTTGCTGTTGTAGACATATTTCGACTTCAAATCGACCATTTCCATAGAAGAAGTAGATGAAATCAAACTGACTGAATATTATTTCATCATTAAAATCGATACAATTCGGATTGATAGTACTTAGAATAATCTTAAGTTTATCCTTGCGGCTTGAAGAAGAGATCTCTCTTTATCTCTAATTTTTCTGAATTTAATATCTTTTAGCCATGTTCCTTGTTTTTCGATTTCAATTTCACTCTTAAATTTTGCATTTTTTAATGTTCTCTTTCTAATAATCGCACATTTTAATATTACCGTCATAGAAAGTTTTTGCGCCAGTAATTATTTTTCCTCCTATGATATTTAAAACATACGAATTATGAGACATACTTTCTAACATGGATACGGCAAAAGTCAAAGAAAAGTGTTTTTAATTAACTTTTATTTTTTTATTGAAAAATCGCCAGCTGGGGCGATTTAATTAGACATCGGTTGGCGCAACACCATTAGCTCTGCTGGAGCCAGTAGAGTTGATTCGCCGCCGCTCGTAGTAAAACTAGAAACGACGAAATTCACAATTGCGTAGGACATTATGGCTACAATTAAGCCAATAATTGCGTACAAGATTGTGTTTTTGGCAGCTTCAACTTTTTAGAGTCGCCATTCGAGATTATGTAGCGTAGTCCACCAAAGATAAGCATGATTATACTTTAGAATACCTACTGTGAATAACATCACGCTCACGATTCGAGTAAAAATTCCGGTATTTCCAAAAATAGTAGTTGGCATTTCGCTAGTTTTGCCTTTGTTGTAATCCGCTATGGAGTCCGCCATCAAAAATATTGGCTGCCAAAACGGGAGCTTGAGCCATGACGGTAACTATGCTTGAAATAACTAAACCTGAGATCAAATAATTTGATAATTTCTTCATGATGATTGTATTATACCAAAAATATTGATTTTTTGTCAATGAGCTTTGCGTTTTTGTAGATGATTTGTTAAAATATAAAAAGTTGGAGGATTACCCAAGTGGCTGAAGGGGACGGTTTGCTAAATCGTTAGTCTGGGGAGACCTGGAGCGGGAGTTCGAATCTCCCATCCTCCGCCAGAAAGAATTTATGTTTTAAAAAGTCTCGGATTTTTTCGAGACTTTTATTTAGTCTTTGATTCCTAGATCTTTAAGCTCGATTGCGTTTGATATGTTAAAATCAGCAATTTTTATTCGCCGTAGTTTTGGAACAAAAAGCGCCACAGCCAAGCTTATCGCCCAAATCTTCAGCAAGTGAACGAATATAAGTCCCACTCGAAACATGAGTTCGGACTTTGAGGGTAGGAAAGTTATAGTCTAAGATTTCAAAACTGAAAATCTCAACTGTCCGCTTAGATATTTTTGAAGTCTGCGCCTTTTCGCGCTAAGTCATAGGCTCGTCGGCCATCAATTTTTATAGCGCTAAAAGCAGGAGGCGTTTGCTTAATCTTGCCCTAAAAAAATTTCTGTTAATTTCATTTTGGATTTGTTCTATTTTAGGAATTTGAAAATTACTAGATTTGGAGATTTCACCTTCTGGATCTCCGGTGCTTGAAATTTGCCCGAGTGTAAATTCAGCTTCATAGACCTTATCAAGTTTAGTTAGATTCATGGCGTTTTTGGTTTCTTTGCCGTAAAGTAAAACCATAAGCCTGTTGCAAAAAGGATCAAGTGTGCCAGTATGTCCAACTTTAATTTTTTTCTTACCGAGTTTTTGTTTGAAAGTACTCGCCGAACGCGCGCTACTACGCCGAAGCTAGTAATCCCAGCGGGTTTATCAATTAAGATTCGCCCGCTTTCTGGTGGATTTTTCGAGATCAAAATTTATGTTTTTAATGTTCATTACATTCCTGGAATTTTTTGAATTGTGAAGGATCTTGGTAGACTTGATCGATCATAATATTGTTTGCGCTAGCGGAAGTGCCTTGTCCGACTGGCTCTGGATGTGGAGTTTGTGCTGCGGAAATTACAGCTTGAGCGTTGGCTTCGTAAGGGTCTGGTGCAGGTTGGTTAGGGGCTTGGTGGATTACTCAAAATTGGTGCTAGCGCGGAATTTCACCAAAATTAATGTTTGAAAAATCAGGAACAGGAGGAAGCTCTGGTGGCATTGGCATTGTATTAAAGTCTGGGAGCTGGAGGCATCACAGGCTCACTAGCTGTAGTTAAGCTTTGATCATTCTCTAATTTTTGGTGCTGAGTTTGTCGTACTGGCAAGTGGGTCAATTGTTTTTTGATTATAATAGGCATTATCTTCGGTAGAAAGTTTGGCTGTTTCTGGCTGTGATCCGTTTATGATCGGTTGATCTTCGGGATTATGCTCTAAAATACGGCGGGCTTGTTCAGGTTGATAATACTCGTCAGTCATATAATCTTGTGCGCAAATTTTTGGCTGGACAGATACTTGATCTTGTTTTAGCTCTGAATTTACTGGAGCCATTTGGTTTTGAGTAGAGTTTTCTTCTTGCGGTAAAGAAATATCTACTTGCTGAGCTGGCTCAAAAGTTTGAGAGTTAATAGGCTGCTCGGAAATGAAAGCTGAATCTTGTTCTATCTCAGGGTTATCTAGAGAAATTTCTGGTGCATAGTTTTTTCTACTGGTGCAATTACTTCTGCGGTTGATTCTTCGGTGTTTTTCGACGTAGCTTTTTGCAGGAGTCTCTTCAAATTTAATCTGATCTTCCTCTTCTGTGGATCTTCTAATGTGTTATCTATCTCAGGAACATTTAGAGTGCTTAAATCTCTAGTTGCAGGAAAATCGACTGCTAAATCAGCTATCTTGGCAAGCTCAGGATCGAGGCTCTTCATTACTAGATTTTGTTGTGCTATCCGATAATTTGCGGACATCTCATCTAGATAATTATCTAGTTCATTATCAGGTGTTGAGTTCTCGCGCTCAATTGTGAGAATATTTGCATCCTTTTCTTGGGTTGTTTTGGTTTAACCTCTTCAGCTAAGTTTTCTACTTCTTCTAGCTTATTTGTGCCATTTTTCGAAGTTTTTTTGATTGATCTTCAATTTCTTTGCGGAGGTTAATTTCAGCTACACGATCCTCAGCTTCTTTTAATTTAGAAACAATTAACTGTTGGTCTGCGCCAGCAAGAATTAATTTAGATGCTAAATTCATAACTTTAGCGTTGGCTTTTTCGTTTGAGAATCGCTCTGTTTCTGCAACGATTCCAGTTAGGATAGCTGTTGATACGGATTTGGTCAAGGATTTTTACCGATAGAATCAGAATCGATTAGTTCAAGAGCCATCTCGGAAAGACTGGACGCTATTTCGCTATGCCAGTTTAACTCGCTTAAGTTACTTGAAGTTTCGCCTACGGTTAAAACACCAACTGATGCGTCATGGAAGATTCTACCATGGGCAGTTAGAGCTCCATCTAGATGATCTTTGGCTGAGTTACGCCCTAAAGCTAGCACAAAATCAATATTGAAATCACCTTGTTCAAATTCAAGATCGTTCTTAGTTAAAGTTGTTTTTGTATGGGGTGATGAAAAATTTTAACATAATCACCAACTAATTTATATCGTAGATGATCAGCCTTATCTTTGTTTAAGGCAATAATAAAATCACGTAATGAATCAACAGAGTTTTTCGAAAAGTTTTATTTGGCTTAAAAATTCCAGTGCATCTGGCATTTCACCGCTAGCAACCGCAGTTGCGTGTTTACCTGTTTTATTGATTGCGAGAGTTAGAGCTAGCGCTGCAGAAAGTTCATCAACACTAGGATTATTGCTAACAGTAATCAGAATATTGTCTGACTCTTTGAGCTTAGCGATAATCTGCTCTCAGGCGTTATTTTTTTGCATTTTAATCTGATCCTATGTTTTAGTTTTTATTAATTCTGAATTGATTTTAGCATAATCAAGATAAAATGTCAAGCGGATTTGAATAAAAAGTTTTGACTTTTTCATTAAATACTGTATAATCGATTTTGAATTGTAAATAATAACCCTAAAAATGAGGAACTAAATGCCAATTATTAAATCTGCTGTAAAGCGAATGCGCCAAACTGCAAAACGACGAGAACGCAATGTCGGTATTAAAAAGATATTAAAACTGCGGTAAAGCTTTTTGTTGCTGAACCAAGCGCAGTAAACCTTTCAAAAGCTCATAGCGAACTAGATAAAGCTGTTAAAAAGGTCTAATCAAGAAAAATACTGCTGCTCGACGCAAATCTGCTCTATCGGCTGCAGCAAAAAGCTGGCGTAAAAGCTTTGAAACTAAAAGCAGCTCCAACTAAAAAGCTCCAGCTAAGAAAACTACCAAGAAAAGCTGAGAAATAATTTTTAAAAATAAAATCCGCCTTCTAGCTACTATGGGCGGATTTTTTATTGCATAAAATTTAGAATCGATAGTTTTTGGTTATATCCTTAAGAAAATGGCACGACGCTTGAAAAAAATAAGCTAGGGTTGCTATTGCTACATTTACGATAAAAATAATAAGTGCAATTTGAGCGATAGTTTTAGCTTTTAGACCTAGCGCCGGTTTCCAGCTCGAATTGACTGCCAGATTTAATTGCTTTATAAGCGAAAAATCCCGCCAGCAACACTAACGGCTGTAAAAATATCCCTAATACCGCACAGATAATTGCAGTTTGGGCTGATGATAAATCTTCGTTGGCGATTTTTGCTGCTCGTTCTGCTTTGAAATTTTCTTCTATTCGGCGATTGTGATGATCTTCATCGGAAAGAATTTCGGCCAGTCATAATAATTGCTATCATTTTTTTAACTTCAGGATAAATATCACTAGGGTCAAATTGTTTATGGTTGTCCATAAGATTAGTATAGCAATAGTTAGGCAAAAATGAAGTTAAAAATATAGTTTTACGAAAACATGTTTCAAATTGAAAATAATCATTAAAAAGTGTTAGAATCAGTATATGAAAATTTTGGGAATTGAGAGTACTGTGATGAAACTGCAGCTGCAGTAGTAGAGCTTCAAGCTGGAGAAGTTTCACGCGTGAGCAATAACCATGTAAAATTACTTTCAAGTGTAGTTCATTCGCAGATTGATATCCATGCTCAATTTGGAGGTGTAATTCCTAAGTAGCGGCGCGATCGCACATCGAATATATAAATCCAGTTGTTCGTCAAGCTTTAGAAAAAGCTAAGACGGGATGGAACGAGATTGATGGTATTGCAGTTAGTTTTTGCGCCTGGCTTAAATGGTTCTTTATTGGTTGGTAATTTTAGCTGCGCGAACTTACGCGAGGATTTTTAATAAACCTTTCTTCCCTGTTCATCACGTCGAAGCTCATGTTTTATGCTAATTATTTAAGCGAACACCCACCTCGGTTTCCTTTTTTGGCGCTTGTAGTTAGTGGAGGACACTCGCAGATAGTTCTGTTTAAAGGTCATTCTGATTTTGAAATTTTGGGTGAAACACAAGATGATGCTGTTGGTGAAGCGTTTGATAAAGTGGCTAAAATTCTTGGTTTGCCATATCCTGGTGGTCCATCGATTTCATCAGCGGCCAAAAATGGTGACGATTTAAAATATAAATTTCCTAAAAGCGAAACTTTCTGGAGAATATGATTTTTAGTTTCTCGGGCTTAAAAACAGCTGTATTGCGCGCAGTCCAAAAAGAAGTTGGCGTTGATTATAACTTCCCTTCTTTCCGTTTAGCCGAAAAGTTGACCGAACAGCAAAAAAATGACTTTGCGGCATCATTCCAAAAAATCGCTGTAGAAACGCTGGTTGATAAGCTTGAAAAGCTACTAAAAATACCAGCCGAATACTGTTGTGATTGCTGGTGGTGTGGCAGCAAATATGGCATTACGCGAAGAATTAATGAATAGAGCGGCGAATATAGTCCCAGATGAGATTATTTTTACTCCGCCGGAATTTTGCACCGATAATGCTGCAATGGTTGCGACGTTGGGAGCTTTTCATGCTGTATTAGGCCAGCCCTCAAGATCCCGCTTGATGCGGAGGTTAGTCCTAGTCTATCGATGAACGATGCGCGTTGGTAAATTTATTCTTTAGAGCTGACCTAGAAGTCAATATAGAAATAAAAGTCTCAGTCTTACTAAGAGACTTTATTTATTCTTATCGACTAACGACTTTTTAATTGTGCGGATAATCTTTTTGAAAGTTGGTAATCCGTGAGACCATAGTCAATACCAGCCTGATAGTGGTTTATCGAAAGTCCCAGCGAGCATATTTTTCGTGATGGGCGAATTTACTTTTTGAATTTAGAAATGCCGTCATTTAGCAGTCCGTTCATGTCGTAGCGTTCTATCCCGGCATTTTTCATTTGTATTAAAACAAGCCATTTCAAGATGTAGTTAGCGCGAGTAGATCTCACCTAGCTCATTACTGCCGCCGTAGAGCTCAAAAGCTGTTTTTGAGATTTGGCAATCCAGCTAAAACCAACTAGTTCTTCTCTGTCGTGAATTTTTTCAAGCTGAGTTTAAAATTTTGTTTTAGTTTCTTCTCTTCTATCTCGAGATTTTTAGGGTTAAGTTTTTAACAAAAGCTCCGTAAATTGGAGCATTATCGCCCATTAGCTCAAATAACTTTTGGTAGTATTTTCGACTATGGATTGCAAAACCAGCTCGTTGAGCAGTCTCTTCATATATATCGAGCGCGGTCTCTAGTTCTGCTGGTGTTTTGATCTGGCGAACAGTAGCTTTTTCGGATGATTTTTCGGACGATTTGGCGATTATTTTTTTGTCATATCAGCCATAAGTTTTTCTTCGCTCTGAGTTAAATCCAAGATTAAAGTTCGAGGAATTAGAATAGTGTTTTTGCTCTCTTCCAACCTTTTTCAAGGAGTTCTTTGCCTGAAAAATTCTGCTCCTCCCAGTCTGGTTCAATAGATAACGCTACTGGCTGTGGCTTAATTTCCCTTTGGCAATATTCGGCGATAAAATTAAGAATTTTTGCTCGTTCCTGAGGTTTTTTAGAAATAATTACAGCTCCACGCGGAATATACGCAAAACTTCGGAGCGGCCAAGGTAATTTGCGAACTAGAATCTGAGCTGCTGCTACAACGTCAGAGTATTTCTCTTTTCTTTTTGGCTCTTCACCAACATTCCTAACAAAGATTCGGACTACTTTCCAGGTTGGATTTTGTGATTTTAGATCCCCCCACCCCCACATCTGTAAAGGGTGTCCATATTTAAAAACAAAACCATCCCATTCATCTTTTTTAGTAATTTCTACAATCTTTAGCATAAGTCTATTATACACTAAAAAGTATGATATAATAGAATAGAAAATAAAAAAACAAGAAATTAGTTTTTGTAGGAGGTAATTTTCCGTGAAATTTCGCGTGAAATATTGTTTACTTTTTGCTAAATTTCTTGTGAAATGTGAATAATTCAGTTATAATTTAGGGAAGAATATGAAAATCACGAAAACTTATGAACCAAATAACTATGAGCCTGAAAATTTATGCCTTATGGGAGGCATCAAAGGTCTTTGAGCCTACAGGAGTTGGCCCAAAAATACTCAATTGTTATGCCGCCGCCAAATGCTAACGGCAATCTCCATATCGGCCATGGATTAATGGCTGCCGTTGAAGATATCTTGGTGCGCTATCATCGAATGAAAGGCTATGATGCTGTTTATCTACCAGGGGCAGACCATGCAGGTTTTGAGACTTGGGTTGTTTATGAGCGACTTTTTGAATGAGAAGGGAAGAGCCGTTTGGACTTTTCTCGAGATGAACTTTATTCACAGGTTTGGGATTTTTGTGTCTCAAACAGCGAGGGCGGGATGGAGCTTCAACTTCCCGAGCCTTGGGAGCTGGGCTGATTGGGAAAAATCAACCTTCACGCTAGATAAAAAGTAGTTAATCGTGTCTATAAAACTTTCCAAAAAAATGTGGAATGACGGTTTGATTTACAGAGGTGAACGAATTGTTAATTACTCTACGAAATACCAAACTTCCTATGCTGACATCGAAGTAGATTATAAAGAGAGAAGGGTAAACTATGGACGATCGCTTATCCTGTTATAGGTGAGTTTGGTCAAGCGGTAGAATATATGCTAGTTTCGACCACTCGTCCAGAGACAATGTTTGGTGATACGGCTTTTAGCAGTTAATCCAACAGATGAGCGCTATGAAAAAATTGATTGGCAAAAAAGTAGAAGTTCCACTTATCAAACGCAAAATTCCAGTTATTGCTGATGATTATGTAGATCCGAATTTTTGGCACAGGTGTTGTGAAAATTACTCCTTTTTCATGACCCGAATGATTTTGAGGTAGGTAATCGACATAATCTACCAAAGATCCAAGTTATTGGTTTTTGATGGAAAAATGACCGAAGATGCAGGGGCTGATTATGCGGGGTTAACAGTAATTGATGCTCGTAAAAAAAGTTCTCGAAGATCTTAAAAAGTAAATGCGCTTTTTGGAGAAGAGAATATTACTCATGTGGTTGGCTATGATTATAAATCTGGTGAGCCAATTCAACCGCTTGTAAAAAGAGCAGTGGTTTGTTTCGACTAAAGCCTTTTAGCGGAGAAGGCTATTGAGCGTTGCAAAATAACGATATTAAATTTACGCCCTGAGAATAAGAAGAATGTGTTAGTTAACTACCTTAAAAATATTCGCGACTGGAATATTTCACGCCAAATTCCTTGGGAATTCCGATTCCGGCTTTTCAAAATATCGACGATCCAACAGATTGGATTTTTGATGAACGTGTTCACGAATCACAAATTACTGTTGATAGTAAAACTTATCGACGCGATGAAGATACGCTTGATACTTGGTTTTCGAGCGGTCAATGGCCATTCATTACAACCGATTTTTTGGAGGGCGGTGAGCTTTCGAAATTCTATCCAAATAGTGTAATGGAAACTGAGCCACGATTTGATTTTTCCTTGATTTCACGAATGATTATGCTAGGAATTTACTGCACAGGGCAAATTCCATTTCGCGAAGTTTACTTGCACGGAATGGTTCTTGATGAACACGGCCAAAAATGAGTAAATCGAAAGGGAAATGTAATCAACCCAATGGATGTAATTGCTGAGTTTGGTTCCGACGCTTTTCGCCTTGGAATTATTGCGGCGCGTTCAGCAGGGCAGAATCAAGCATTTTCAAAAGATAAAGTTATTGCTGAAATTTCTGTAATAAATTATGGAATATTTCACGATTCATCTCTGATAAAATCGGTGATTTTAAGAGCGAAAAAGCCACTGAGGCGATTTCGCCGGCTGATCATTAGGGTGGTTCGGAGAGCTTGACCGTGCAGTTTCGGATATTGATAATCATATGAAAAACTATCGTTTTGCTGGAAGCTGCAGAAACGGTTTATCATACCATTTTGGAGCACGGTTGCAGACTGGTATATTGAAGCTTCAAAAACGCAAGAAAAATCCCGAACTTTTTAGCTTGGGTTTTTAGAGACTTGTTTGAAAAATTACTCATCCATTTGCGCCGTTTGTAACGGAAACAATTTGGCAAACATTATCTTGGACAGAAGGTACTTTAGCTAGCGAAAAATAGCTGAGGCGCTTAATTATAATGAATTTGAAGCGCTTCAATTTGAGAGAATTCAAGATTTAGTGAGCGAAATTCGTTTGATTACTGCGGAACTTCCTGGTAAGCAACGATATAATTTACTTTTTGAAAGAGATGAGTTAATTCGAACTAATGCCGAAACAATTCGTCATTTGTCGCGTGTGCCGCAAGTTCTTGAGACTGATGCGCCACATGGGTTTATGCTTGCGGCTAGTGGTTTTAGGGTGCATATCTTGACGTACCAGCGAAGGTGCTTGCCGAATATAAAAAAATGATTTAAACGAGCGAATCGACAAAGTTTCTGCCGAGATTGAATTACTCGAAAAACGCCTTTCAAATGAAAACTATATTGCAAAAGCTCCCGCGCATTTGGTTGAAGAAACTCGCGAAGAATTTTCAAATAAAAAGCCGAACTCGATAAAATTAAAAAGCTGTTGAATTATTATAGTGTAGTCGACAATTCAAAAAGTATTTTTAGAAAAATAACATTCGTATATTTATCAAAAAGTTAATTCTATGTTAAAATAAAATGGTGGAGAGATGGCCGAGTGGTTTAAGGCGCACGCCTGGAACGCGTGTTGAGTGCAAGCTCTCGCAGGTTCGAATCCTGTTCTCTCCGCCAAATATTTTTCAGCCCTGTGGCTGTTTTATTTTTGGTTTAATTTTCCTTTAATAAGGTAGTAAATTAAGACGGAATACTTGCCTTGACTTTACGATGATAATATGTTAAAATTATGTATCCCTGTGGGAAAAATAAAAAGAAGGAGGAAAGCAAAATGGAGCTTTCTTAGTAATTTAAAAATCAAACATAGAGTTGTTGACTTTATGTTTGATTTAATTCACGCTGCTGACATTAAGGAGAGAACTTTCTTCGGAAAAACTTGCCCCTTGGGCGCTCGCGTCTGATGTGGGTCAGCTTATCAAGGAGATGAATTATCTTAATAGAGTATTTGTCAACAGGATAGATTTTTAAAGATCCTATAATATTATTGGTTATCAGTAAAGATATTGACGTAGATAGTTTCTATAGATCTTTACGTAATGAGTTTAATCGAAACGGATGGATGATTGATAACCTTATCGCAATGGTGTATCTTTTAGTGTTTCAAATGAAAAATAGAAAATATGATATTTTTAATTTCAAGCACAGAAGATATTGCTGTTAAGAAGAAGAGATTAGGCGAGCTGAGCCAAGTAATGGAAATCTTTTAGGGAGTGAATCAAATGAATTTTTAGACAAAGGTTTAAGATGATTCTAGCTAAGACTGTAACTCAGCGTGAAGTTGCTGAGCTACTATGGGATTTATTTCCCGAGGGAAAGTTTATATCGATCCTAGGCATATAGATAAGTCCTTTGGAGAGATTAAAATAATTTTGCCATCAAATAATTATGCCGCTTATTATAATTTTAAGAATAATATTGATATGGCATTCATAGAATTGATTGCAGTATTGTTGATTCGTCTAATAGCCTTATCAGTAAGATAGTCTCTATTAAGAGTGTTCATGAGGGATTGTTTTAATATCGAATGCTTCCAGGAAAATAATTCTGAAGCTAAATTTATCACTGAAGTATATCAGAGTTTCAGGTGAGAATACTAGCTCAAGCATATGGCTTTGGGCTTTTTATTTTGATAAAAATCTTTTATTTGCTAAAAATGGAATCATGAAAAACGCAAAAATCTTATGGATCGATTTAGAAATGACAGGTCTTAGTCCGCAAAAAGATCGGATTTTGGAAATTGCAGCAATTGCGACAGACTGGGATTTTTAACGAGATTGCAACTTTTGAGAGTTCAGTTAAGGTAGATGAAGAAGTTATAGAAGATCGGATGGTGGGAGAATTTTGGGAAACTTTCAGCGAGACTCGTGATGCTTTTGAAGGCGCAAAATCTACAAGCTACCAAAAATTCGTTAGAGGTCGAAGCTGAGTTAATTGAATTCATCAAAGAAAAACTTTGCCGAAGAAATTGCGAATGGTGAAAAATTCTGCTTGGCGAAATTCAATTCATCAAGATAGAAGATTTATTCGTAGCGAATGGCGCAATTTAGAAAAATGCTTCATTATCGGATGCTTGATGTGAGCGCGTGGAAAGTGGTGATGAGTGCAAAGTTCAAGCGTGTCTTTATAAAAACCAAAGAATCATCGCGCGTTGGATGATATTCATGGATCAATTGAAGAGTTAAAATTTTATTTGATGAAAGTGAAGAAATAAATGAATCAAGATGAAATTAGGGATTTTTATTAAATTTTGAGGCGGCGGAAGTTCGGAAAGATGAACAAAAATAGGCTGGAGATTTTTGAGGTTAATTTTTGAAAAAGCTGGCTGAAATTTGGCGCGAGAAATTAGCGGGCGAGCTGGGTGATTTTGAACGGGAGACTGGCGAGAAGATTTTGGGCAAAAATTAACGACAGTGAAGATACTAAATCAATTTTTGCAATTATCCATGATGACTCAAATCCGCTCCAAGTTGATATGAAGACCGGCGCGAGTTAGCAAAAAATTTTGCGCGAAAAGAAAGTGTTGTGCCATCGAAACTTATGAGCGAGCGAGAATGGAATTTGATTATTGGCCAAGGTCAAGTTTCGGCGGAAGAACTTTGTGATTTATTACGACTTAGCTATCGCTTAATTTGCGAATAGACAGTTAGCTTTAAATTTTGCGAAAATCGTTTAATTTTGTTATAATCATAAGTAGTATGAATCACAAGATTATAATCCTAATAATTCTCAAAATAACGCTCAGAATCCTGATAATCAGCCAGCTCAGTTCGGAGATGGTTTTATAAATAATGGCGCTAATAGTCAGCAACAATTCGTTGATGTGTATCAGTCTCCCTCAGGTTCAGCAAAATTATTATCAGCAGAGCCAGATGGGCAATAATTCACAATTTAATCAAGTAGCTCAATCGGTGCCTCAAAATCAACTTTCGCTCAATCAAAAATTATATAGCAGAGTTTAAATAATGAAAACCCTTACACTGTAGAATACCTAATAGTATCGCCCCTAAGCCGCCAGTTAGTTTTTGGACGAAAGGTAGCTGATGTTAGTGGCGTTTGTGGTTTTGGGTGAGTGTTGGCATCATTTTTATTGTTAAATAACTCTGGCGGCAGTACGACGAATAGTCAGGCTGTGACTAAACTTTATTATAATATTTCACAAATGCAAACTATTTCGACTAACTATCAGAAGCGTTTGAAGAATTCTGATATCGTGGCTCTTAACGCTGGATTAACATCATCGCTCGCATCAAGCCAGACGTCTCTTTATAATTATATGGAATCTAAAAATTGAAATATTAAAGGAGTCAAAAAGCTAAAAAGACTCAGCTTTATACATCAGTGGCTGAAGATATGAGAAATTAGATAAAGAGCTAGATGAAGCTTTCCTTAAGACTTCACTAGACGAAACTTATGCGCGACGTGGCTATCAATTATCTATAATTAAAAGCCAGCACTCGCCTCAAAAGATCGTCTACGCACTAAAACAGCTGATGCGACACTTGACCCAATTATCGTCAACTAGAGATTTCGATTAAAGAGTTTTAACGATTATAAAAGTAAATAGCTAAAATTTTGCGCTATAAAAATTATTCATAAAAATTGCTTAGACCCTAAAAATATTGTAAAATAGAACCATGAACAATGGCGCAATGGAAGAGATAAAAAGCTCGTATAAATATCGAGGATTTAGCGAGCGAATATTTGGAGTTGCGTCGAGCTGGGCGAAATTTAAAGCCCTCAGTCCTTGGACGAACGAACGAACACCTAGTTTTATTGTTAGTCCTGAAAAACAGATTTGGCATGATTTTTCGAGCGGTAAAGGCGGCGACATTTTTGGATTTATTATGGAAGTCGAAGGCCTGAATTTTTCGTGAGTCGTTGGAATTTCTAGCGCGCAAAGCTGGTATCGAGCTTCAGCAATTTGATAATGTACGAGCCAGCACATTGTGCAAAAGAAAAACGACTTTTACGAAGTGTTGCGAGTGAGTGCGAATTTTTATCAACATCTTTTAGTTCGTGATAAAAACAGCGCTAGAGTATGTATTCAGAAAAACGCAGACTTAGCAAAGAGATTGTTCAAGAATTTAAAATTGGTTATGCGCTGAAAAGGTCAACGGACGCTAGTGGATTTTTACAGAAAAAGGTTTCGCGCTGGACGAGATTCGTGATGCCGGTATGACTAATCGATTTGGCGGTGATATTTTTCGTGATCGAATGGTGATTGCGCTTCAGGACATCAGTGGTGCACCGGTTGGTTTTACTGGCAGATTGTTGGCCGAATCCGATAACGCGCCAAATATCTTAACACGCCACAGACTCTGCTTTATGATAAGTCAAAATAATGTCTTTTGGTTTGTTGCAAGCTAAGAATGAGATTCGTAAAAGCTGGTTTTGCACGTGGTAGTCGAAGATATGGATGTAATTTCTAGTCATCAGGCGGGTATTAAAAATGCTGTTGCTGGCAGGTACCGCGATCACTACACGCCATTTAAAAAACGATTGCTCGGTTTAGTAATGATATCCGCCTCTGTTTTGATGCGGATGCGGCTGGCATCAATGCTACCGAGAGGGCAATTAAATTGGCACAAGAAGTTGGCGTTGAACTTTCGATTATTGCACTTAATCAGCTTGTAGTGACGCGAAAGACCCAGACGAATTAATTCAAATTGATCCAAATCTCTGGCGTGAATCTATTTCTCGACCGCAGCCGGCAGTTGAGGTTTTTGATCAATATGAAAAGCGACTGAATATTTCTACGGCTAGTGGTAAGCGGCAGTTTTTCTAATATTGCGCTTAAGCTGAGTTGAAAATTTATGATCCAATCGAGAAAGAATTTTCATGATGAAATTGCCTGTCGAATTCAAAAACTTCGTGCAGGCTTTACTGGCAAAGTTTTCGTCTGATAATCAATCTACTAAACTTAAGCATATAAAAAGCCGAAAAAAACAGAAGTGATAAAAAGACGATTTTGTTTATGAAGATGACCTGCTGGCACTAATTTTAGCTGAAGAAATTTGCAGCCAAAAATTGTTAATTTGCCGAAAAACCCACTTCACGGCGAAAACCGAAAATCAAATTTTTCGAAATTATTCGCAATAATGATCGCGAGAAGTTGAAAAATTTGAGAATTATATCAAAATCCTTCTATTGAAAGCAGATGAGCGTTATGAAATTAAAGAAAGTAGCCGACAAAGAAATAGAACGCCTGGTGGATAAAGTTAAAATGCAAAAACTATTAGAACAAAAAGCAATTCTAGATTCAAAAATTAGAGCGCTGAAATTAATAGCGATGAAAATTTGAAAGAGAAATTATTGCACAAATTATAGAGTTAAATAAGGAGTTAAAAAGTGGCAAAAGATAAAATGCTACCAGAAGAAATTTTAAATGAAGACGGTGTGGTTGATGCAACTCTAGGCATCTCATGATTTGGATGAGCCAGATTTAGCTGAGCTTGAAGACGAAGAAGAACTTAATGATGAAGAGCTAGTAGGTAGTTACACCGATGATATTTTCGGACGATTCGGTTCGGATGTATTTGTGAAATTGGTAAAATACCACTTTTAACTCTAGAAGAAGAGTCAGAGCTTTCTAAAAAGGCTATGGCTGGAGATCGTAAAGCTAAAGATCGGATGGCAGAGGCTAATATGCGATTGGTCGTATCAATTGCTAAGCTGATATTCTGGTCGCGGATTGGATTTATTGGATTTGATTCAAGAGGGTAACACTGGTCTACTTTCGTGCGGTTGACAAATTTGACCCTGAAAAAGGTTTTTAAATTTTCGACTGTGCGACTTGTGCGGATTCGCCAAGCTATCACGCGTGCTATCGCAGATCAGGCGCGAACAATTCGTATTCCGGTTCATATGGTGGAAACGATCAATAAGTTGATGAGAACTCAGCCGTTTGACTCAAGAGCTGAATCGCGATCCGATCGAATGAAGAGCTGGCTAAAGAAATGGATATGGAAGTTGAAAAATTGAACATATCATGAAGATTAAACAGGATATTACTTCGCTTGACGCTGGAATTGGTCGTGACGACAATGATGGTGAAGAGTCTACGCTAGTGATTTTTATTGAAGATGAGGATACAGCTAGCCCTGAAGAATCCGCATCTAGCCAATTGCTTAAAGAGCAGGTTCGAGAGATTTTTAGGGAGTCTCTCTGACCGTGAGAGAAAAATCCCTTGAAATGCGATTTGGATTGAATGGCACCAAGTCTCATACATTAGAAGAAGTAGGTTTGGAATTTGCGGTGACTCGTGAGCGTATTCGTCAGATTGAAGCTAAAGCTTTACTGAAACTTCGTAAGCATAAAAGATTCTAAAAAGTTACATGAATATTTGGATTAGAGAACAAGATGAAAATAAACTTATACGAATTGCCCCAATTTTATTGATTATCGCGATTGCAGTTTTGGCTATTATTCTAATTGTTAATTTAGGGAAAATGATGTTTGGCTCAGATTCTCCTAAAAATCATCTCGAAAAACTCAAGAACCAGATACTAGCGTATTAAATTTATTAAAGATTGAATCTGGTCGTAGTGTAAAGATGACAGTACGCGGACCAATTCAGGCTAATGAAAATGCTCAAGTTACTCAGTTGAAGTTTCTTCAAGCTCTCGAAATTTAAAGGTTTTCAAGGGGTATTCTTCAGAGGTAGAAAAAGAAGTTAACCACGATAATACTACCGCTGCTTATGATGAATTTGTAAAATGCGCTCAATCAAAGGCCAATATGATGAAGGGTGAAGCGCTTACCGGTGAAGATGATGATATACGGGGTGTTTGAGCCAAAGGTCATGTTTACGATTTTGCGATTTTAAAGGACGGACAAGTTGAAAAGCACCTCTGGACTTCAACGTGTAAAGGCTCAAAAGGTTCATTATTAGCCAATACAGCTCAGCTTCAAGATCTATTTTCGCTTCAAATCCTGAATTTAAGAACATGGTTAAAGATCTTGGATTGAAGGAATTGTAGATATATCGATTCAAAAAGTCTATACTTTTTAAATGTCGCACAATGTTAGAATAGCTTTCTATTTTTGCATAGGATTTGTTATATATCATTGTGGTATAATAGTAGTATATGCCAGAATTACCTGAAGTTGAAAACCGTTGTTCGTGGTTTGAATAGATTAATTTTACGATTAAGAGCGTTAGTTTTGAATGACCTAAAAGTTTTTCCTAATTCACAGGTTGAAGTGGACAACTTCGATTGGTGTTCAAATTGAACGAGTTCGTCGTCGAGCGAAGGCGATTGTTGTTGATCTGTCTAATGAATGGTCATTGGTTGACACTTGAAAAATGACTGGACAGATGGTTTATCGTGGTGAAGAAAATTGGGGGTGGCCATCCTAATGATGATTTTTAGCGAAATTACCTAATAAATCAACTCGGGTTGAGATTGTTTTACAGATGAAGTAAGCTGCTTTTTCAATGATCAGCGTAAATTTGGCTAGCTAAAACTTTTACCAACTGCGGAAATTAAAAATTTACCTTTCTTTTCAAAAAGTTGGACCAGAACCGCTTGAAGATGATTTTTAGATTTGAAGAGTTTTAGGTAGATTTAATCGCAGAAAGCGAAGCATGATTAAGCCAGACAATTCTTGATCAAAGTGTAATTGCTGGGGTGGGTAATATTTATGCTGACGAATCTCTGTGGCGAGCTAAAATTCATCCTGAAACTCGAGTTGAGGATCTTTCGCAGACCGATTTTGAGAAATTATATGAGGCAATCTCGGTTTGTGATGAATGAATCAATTGACAGGGGTGGTTCTACTGATCGTAATTATGTTCAGGCTGATGGAAGTCGAGGGCAATTATCTTAAATATGCAGTAGTTTATCATAAAAACGGACAACCATGTAAAAGGTGTGATATGAAATTTCTAAGATAAAAGTTGGTGGGCGTGGAACTCATTTTTGTCCAAAACTGTCAGCAACTTGCAGAAAACCAAAAAGGAAAATGTAGTGCTTGGCGGTAAAGTGACTGTCATTTTTAGCGAGAATTCTTTGAGCGAGCAAGTGAGTTAGCTAAATTAAAAAAACCAAGCTGAAAAAGCAGATTTTGCTATCGAAAATCTGAATGTTGAAAATTTAGCCGAGGAAGATTTTGTAAATTCATTTGTGGGGTTAGCCTTGGCTGAAAAACGGTTGGTTATTATTAAGAGAGCTAGTGATAATTCTATGTTATGGGATAAGCTTTCCAGTAATTATTTTCACGGATTTCGGATGATGTTCACCTTTGCCTGATTGAAGAAAAAGATTGACAAACGCAGTGCAATATATAAATCAATTGCCAAAAGTTGCTGATATGAAGGAGCAGAAAAAGCTTGTCTGCAAAAGGACGGAAAAAGATCTAGCTGAGTTTGCTCGCAAATTGCTAAGCAGTTGAAGGCTTTTCAGTAGATAATAAAACGGCTGATTTTCTAGTTTTCATGGGTTGGTGTTGATGAATGGCGAGTGCGTGATGGGATAGAGAGGTTAGCGGTTTTAGGCGAGAATTTCTAAAGAAAATATTGAAAAATATATTCCGCAGAATATAGAAAGTAATGCTTTTGGTATTTTTGAATTAGCTCTAAATAAAAACAGCATCGAAGCTATTGACCAGCTTTCAAGAATCAAAAATAACAGAGGGCGTAGATGGTGCGTATCAGTTTTGGCTTGATATCGAGTCAATTTTTCAATTTGGTAGCCTTTTGAAACTAGGTCAGAGTTCTGGTAAAACAACTACTGAGGTTGCTAAGGAACTCGGTGTTAACGCTTTGTCCCTAGGAAAAATGGATCAATTTGCTCGTAACTTAAACTTTGATCAAATTAATCATATCTCTGAGAAAGTTTTTACAGATTGACGAGCTACTAAAAACGACTAATTCTGATGTAGGGGTCTGGTTGAGCATTATTGTTAGATATAGCTAGCATCTAGATATTTATGTGCAGCATTAGCATTAGTTCAACTAAGCTATTTTATTTGTAGGGTAATGCAGTATTCTACTGTAAAACCTTTTCAAGCAAATGAAAAAATGATATAATTAAACCAATTATGGCTAAAAAACCTACAAAAAAACGATGCAAAAGCAGCAGTCTCTAAAAAGTTCACTTCCAGCTGGTTTTTTGGGCGCAGGTTGGCGCAGTTGTACTTGGTTTTTCTAGTTTTTTCTTAGTGTTGGGTTGGTTTTGGGTATGGTGGAAATGTAATTGTTGCAGTACATAATGGTTTATTGACTTTTAGGGGCTGGGCCACTTATTTTCTGCCAGCAGTTTTAATCTTTATCTGTGTTGAAATTTTTCGTAGTGAACAGAATAAGTTTCCGGTCGCTAAGACTATTGCATTAATATTTGTGTTGTTATTTATTGCTGGATTTTTTGGGTTATTTAAAGGTAGAAGTGGTTTAACTTTTGGAGGTATGATAGGATCATTTCTAAACGGCTTCTCACTTCAAATGGCTAATTCGGTAGTGGCTGGTATTGTATACTTCTAGATCATGGTGACGACATTTGCTGTTTTTGGTGTAATGCCCTATTGACGTGATACATAAAATTGGCGATTTATTGCGTGAGAGCGAAGCTACAAGAGAAGAAAAGCGAAACGCAAAAATACTCTCTAATATTAAAACTGACAAGAGCCTAACTAGTGAAGAAACAACTCCAAGTGAAAATAAAATTAAACTTAATGCTGGGGTAGAATTTGTCGGGTAATGAGGAACGTAAGAAAGATGAGATTCGAGAGAATCGTCGCCTCAAGGCTTTGGCTCGAAAGAAAAGAAACAGGAAAAGCAGGAAAACTCAAAATCTCCTGAAAGAGTGGATAATTCAAAATTGGCAGTTGCCTGATCTTAATTTACTTGAAAATGCATCTTCGCCAGCTGATGCTGGAGATGTTGAACACAACGCTCGGATTATTCAAGATACATTTTCATGAGTTTGATATTGATGTTGAAATGGAGGCTGCTAATGTTGGTCCTCGTTTAACTCAATATACTTTGCGACCACCAAGTGGTGTTAAATTAAGTAAACTTTCGAGTATGGAGAGTAATTTAGCGTTGAAATCTAGCAGCAGAGACAATTCGTATTGAAGCTCCAATTCTGGTAAGAGTGTCGTTGGGATTGAAGTACCAAATCGCCGAGCGGCAATGGTGAGATTATTTGGGATTATTGAAAGTAAAAATGGAAAAATGATCACAAACCTCTAACTTTTTGCTATCGGTAAAGATATTTCAGGAGAGACAATTACCGCCGATTTGGCTAAAATGCCTCATCTACTTATCGCCGGAACTACAGGTTCTGGTAAATCAGTCATGATGAATACCTTACTGACAAGCTTGCTTTATCGAAATTCGCCAAGTCAGCTAAAGCTAATTTTAGTAGACCCAAAGAAAGTTGAGATGGCTCCGTATGAAAGCATTCCTCATTTATTGACACCCGTCATTGATGATCCAACTAAATCTGTATCTGCGCTTAAATGGGCGGTTAATGAAATGGAGCGGCGCTACTCTGTATTAGCGGAAGAAAAAATCCGTAATATTGAAAGTTATCATAAAATGTTGGCATCAAAACAAAGGTCTTCTAATGAAGACAAAGAATTAGATGAGGATTTTGAAGAGATGCCTTATATAGTCATAGTGATTGATGAATTAGCTGATTTGATGATGGTTGCGCAAAAAGATGTAGAGGCTTTGATTGTTCGTATAGCTCAAAAGGCTCGGGCCGTAGGTATTCATCTCGTGCTAGCTACACAAAAACCAGTTGTATCGGTAGTCACGGGCTTGATTAAGGGTAATATTCCGAGTCGAATTTTCGCATTTAAATTGCCGTCGAACGCTGATTCTCGTACAATTTTAGACCGTGGTGGCGCGGAAAAATTGCTTGGGCAGGGTGACATGTTATTTTTCCCAAATGGTGCACCACAACCAAAACGTGTTCAGGGAGTTTTCTTGGATGATAGTGAAGTTAACCGTGTTATGGATTATTTGCGTCTTCAGTCGCCTCCACAATACAATGATGAAATTATCAGCCAGCCAGTTCAAATCGGTAATATGACTGGCGGTGTAGTAATGACTGGTGGCGCTAGTGGTACAGATGATACCTTTTCGGCAGGCTGTAGAAATTGGACTTCAGCAGCGCAAAATGTCAACTGGCCTACTTCAACGCAAGATGCGTATTGGTTATGGTCGAGCGGCAGGGATTATTGATGAGATGGAAGAGCGTGGTATTGTTGGGCCGAGCCCAGGTGGATCTAAGCCGAGAGAAATGCTAATTTCTAGTCTGGACGACTAGAAGACTAATTCTTTAATATTGCTTTTATGATATAAAAATGATATAATTACACCATAATATTAGCTCAGCTTATTATTTAAATAAGCTTTAACCAAAGGAGTAAAATGAAGGATTACGAACTAACTGTTCTTATTCATCCAGATTTGGAAAGCGATCTTGAAAAACCGCTTGCCAAGATTCGCAGCCTTGTAACTGCTAACGGTGGTGAAATTGCCAAAGAGGATAACTGGGGCAAAAAGAAACTAGCCTATGCGATCAAAGGTGAAGAATTTGCTATTTACGTAGCAATGGATGTTAAACTTCCTGCTACTGCACTGCTAAAAATCAGTAATACATTGAATATTACAGATGAAGTTTTGCGATATCTACTCGTAAAAAGCTGAAGCGCGTCCAGAAGTAGAAGCTGAAGAAGAAAAAAATAATAATTTTTGGGATACGGAGATAGAAAATGGCTTTTTAATAAAAGTAATTTTTGATGGGGAATTTGACAGCAGATCCAGAAACTCGCACAACACCTAACGGAGCAAAATGTGACAAGTTTTTCGCTTGCAATTAACCGCACCTGGAATAATGCAAATGGTGAACGCCAAGAGGAGACTAGCTTTATTAACTGTACTGCTTGGGGTAAGACTGGTGAAACTATTGCGAAATATGTTTCAAAAGGGCCGTCAGTTACTCGTAAGCGGTCGTCTTCAGCAACGAACTTGGCAGGATAAAGATACTGGCAAAAATCGTAGCGCTATTGATGTAGTGGTTGAAGAATTTAGTTTTGTTAGTGACGGTAGTCGTGGCGGCACTTCAAGTAGCTCTGTTACTCCATCGAGTGAACCAGTTATAGAAGAAATCTCAGATGAGCCAATCGATCTGTCTGATATCCCATTCTAATTTAAGGAGTAAAAATGGCTAAAAGATTTAAAAAGAAATTCAGCATATTTTTGACTACCGAGATGTTAAAACTTTGCAGAAATTTGTTAATGTCTATGGTCAAATTGAGCCAGCCACAAAAACTGGTTTGAGTGCAAAGCAACAGCGACAATTGACAATAGCTATCAAACGAGCTCGTCACTTAGCTTTACTTGCCTTTTGTATCTAATGCGTAAAAATAATAATTCCTCGTTTGAAAAATAGCGAGGAATTTTATCAAAATAAGAGGAGAATTTATGTATAGTCCAGACTGATTTAGGCGTAGTAATCCAGCTTGATGGTCAGCCATATCGAGTGGTTGAATATAATCAAAAAGTTGTTGGTCGCGGTGGTAGTATCGTGAGTGAAAAGTTAAAAGTAATCTAGTGCACTACTTTTACCAAAAACATTTAAAGGTCAAGATAAAAATTGAGGCAGCTGAGGTTGTTAATAGTTCAATACCTTTATAATGATGGCGAAGATTTTCATTTTATGGATCCAGAAAGTTTTGAGCAGTTCCAGCTCTCAAAAGATATTATTGACGAAGCTGCTGGATATTTAAAAGAAGCTGATGAATTAAATTTGCAATTTTTGATGGTAAGTTATCAATGTTGAACTACCTAAAAATGTTTTGGTTAAAGGTTATTTATACTGAAAAATGCGGTGAAGGGTGATACCACATCAAGTGTTTTGAAAAGACGCGCAACTTGAAACTGGAATTACGGTAAAAAGTTCCAGCTTTTTATTAAGGAGAATGACGTAATTTTCGGTTGATACTCAACTGGACGAATATCGCGAACGGCAAAAATAGGATTAAAGGAAAAAGGATGGGCAAGATCGGAAAGTGGAGGGGACTAAGTTTCAGCGATTCTGGAATTTGGTAGTAGTGAATCGTAAGAAGATCTCGCTCATTTTTGCAGAGCTAATTTTAATTCAAATAGCTATCCAGTTTATTTGGCCACAAAATTTAACTCGCCCATTTATTAAAATTGGTATAAATAATTTTGGGTTAAAAATCAAGAAGATCTATCTCATGAGCTTAATGGTAATTTTATAGATTCTAAAATTAGACTAAAATTTCGAGGTAGAGTTGAAGATTTTAGAATTTCTGAGATAGGGTGGAAAAATTAGATTTTATAAATGTACAAAAGATAGTTTTTGAATATAGTATGAGCTGAGAGAATAATCCCTTTTTTTCTTTATTTTTGGCTATCTGAGATAACAAAAATTGAATATAAATTTGATGATGATCATTTTGAATAATTTCTATAAATAATTATGCAAAAAGCCATAAAATTGAACCTATAAATGCCGAACTTAAAAATATCAGAACAGGGCAAAGGCATTTATTCAGGATTTTGAAAAAGGATACGAAGTTAATAAAAAGAACTCAAAAAGAAATTGTTAGTTTTGGTAAAAATAGTCCCTAAAAAGAAATTGTAGAGGTTTCTACTACTGACAAAATCTCCCTCAAAAGATGAACAAATATTTTTGAACAAGCGAAAAAGGCAAGTGGATAGGATACTTTCAAAAGAACTAGTGTTTAAATATCAACTGGGTAGTAAGAATAAAATTTATACAGTTGGAAGTGTAGAATTATCGAAGTGGATTGGACTAAATGATAATGGCTCATCTGTAAAGATAGAGGTTAATACTCAAGAGTATAAAAATTTATACAAAAATTAATTTAGAACAAGAAGTTAACTCAGGCTTGAATATTGTGAAAAAGTGATAGATGGAATTGAAGTCTAGTCGAGAGATTGGTAAACCAGGTTCAAGAGTTTCTGCTAGTCGAAAATTTAGATCAAGTTACTAAAATATTTTATGGGAGAAGATCTAAAGCAATTCCTTTGTGCTTATAACTGAAAAGTATTCTCCCGACAGAAAAACGTTACTATTCTATACGCTTTTTCTCAAACTGGTCTACAGGCTAAAAATAAATGAAAATTGGTCGTAGATATGATGTTCGCATTAGCTTACAGCAACTAAATGGTAATATGTAGGGGAGCCACTTGAGGAGGAGAGGTTACGCCATCAGCTTCAACCTATAAACTTTTTGTGGCGTTGAGACTGTTTAAAGGAGATTGACGATGGTATAGTGACATGGGATGGATCAATCTGCAGGGACGCCTATTAGAAGTTGCTTTTTATCAAATGATAATTGCATCTACCAACGCTTGTGCAGAATCTTGGCTGAAACATTATTCTCGTTCTGATATGAATAATTTATCTCGTTCAATCGGCGTGAGCAACGCAACGAACTTTATGAATGGCGACGGGCCCATTACTACTTCAGCTGAAGATCTTAGAAGGACTATTGCTGAGGTGTATAAGGGTAATTTATCTAGCAGAGATAACCGAAATATCTTACTTGATCATTTGGCACGTCAGCAGTGGCGTTCAGGAACACCGTCCGGCTCTCAAAGGTCGAGGTCTATGATAAAGTTGGCTTTTTATGGAATTATGTCCATGATACGGCGGTGGTTGAGCATCCTCGCGGAACTTATTCGATAGCGATTATGACTAGAAATGCTAACTATGCTACTATTGCTAAAATTACTCGTGAACTAGAAGCTTTTATGTATCCGTGATATAATACAGTGATGAAAATTAGATTAGATCACTTATTAGTTGAAAAGGGTTTAACGGAAAGTCGTTCTCAGGCTGAGAATTATATTAGACTTGGGAAAGTTATTGTTGACGGGATAAAACAGAGAAAGCCAGGATTTTTGTAAATAAAAGATTCTGATATTAAAATTCTTCAAAATACTCAATATGTTTTCAAGAGCAGGGTCTAAAAGCTTGAAAGTGTAGCTAAAATTTTAAAGCTTGATTTTCGTAATAAAAATTTGTTTTTAGATGTTGGCTCCAGTACCGGAGGTTTTTAGTGATTATGTTCTACAGAATGGGGCGCGGAAGGTTATCGCTGTCGATGTCGGAACGAATCAACTTCACCCCTAAGTTGCGGCTTAATTCTAAAATAGGATTTGCATGAGAAAAACAGATATTCGTAATTTTAAAACAAAAGATTTTGATTGATATCGTTGTGATTGATGTTAGCTTTTATCTCTCTAGGGATATTTTACCGAGTGTTGTGAACTTTAATATCTAAAAATACACAAATTGTAGCAATGGTTAAGCCGCAATTTGAAGCAGGCAAGAATAATACAATCCGAGGTGTAGTTAAAAATAACTCTCTAAGACGAAAAATTATGCAAGATTTTGAAAAATGGTGTAAGACAAATAATTTGTTCGTTGTAAATAAAAGGACAGTGAAATTAAAGGCACAAAGGGTAATCAAGAAAGATTCTACATATTAAAAAGACTGTATAATATTTTTCATACAGTCTTTTTATTTTCTGAGCTTACACATTAAATCTAAACTCAACGACGTCATCTGGAGACATTATGTAATCTTTACCTTCAGTCCTGATTTTTCCCCGCCTGCTTTTGCTGCTTGTTCGCTGCCAGCTGAACCAAATCATTATAATCAATAATTTGAGCTGCAATAAACCCTCGTTCAAAATCCATATGAATAACTCCCTGCAGCCTGAGGGGCGGTCCAACCTTTATGAATTGTCCAGGCGTGTATTTCTTTTGGTCCTGCAGTCATGTAGCTTTGTAGGCCAAGGATGTCATACGCCGCGTGTATCATTTGGTTAAGGCCAGTTTCTTGGACGCCATAGCTTTCGAGAAGTTCTTTTGCATCATTCTCATCTAGGCCTTTTTATTTCTTCTTCGAGCTTAGCGCATACAAAAATAGATTTTGCTGGAGAAACTAATTTGGCTAATTCTTCTTTTTGTCTTGGTAGATAAAGTATCCTCATCTACATTGAAAGCGTAAATTACAGGTTTTTGCGGTCAAAGATGAAGATCTGAAATTAGACTGTGATCAAGATCTTCTAGGGTAGATAGTGTTTTACCAGATTGAAGATTTTCGAGCAGGCTACTCAAATAATCAACTTGTGATCTAATTTTTGGGTTGGCTTTTGCCTCCTTTTGTAGTCTTGGGAGGCGATTTTCGATAGTCTGAATGTCTGCTAATATAAGTTCAGTATTGATTACCTCAATATCATTTTAGGATTGATAGTGTTCGAAACATGGACAATATCATTATTCTCGAAAGCGCGTACAATATGAATAATTGCGTCACATTGGCGAATATTTGCAAGGAATTTATTCCCTAAACCCTCGCCTTTTGAGGCTCCAGCGACAAGCCCGGCAATATCTACGAACGTAACTGTTGCTGGAATGATTTTCTGCGAACCGTAAATTTCGAGCTAGTTTAGCTAGTCGCGGATCAGGGAACCGGGTACGATGCCTGTATTTGGTTCAATAGTTGCAAATGGATAATTCGCATGCTAAGATATCATTATTAGTTAGGGCATTAAATAAAGTTGATTTTCCGACATTGGGTAAGCCAACAATTCCAATTGATAAACTCATTTTTCTCCTTATTAAAATTTAACTATACTTTTAACATAAAAAGCTAATTATATAAAAATACTATTGCTAAATATACTACTAATGTTTTGTGCTTGTTAAGACTCAAAATGCTTGATTTTATTATTATGTTTATGTTAAAAATAAGGATATGATTAATATTAAAAGGTGTGGGCGAATTCTTTTTCATTGGATATAGGTACAAATGCAGTTCGTGCCGTCCAGCTTTCAAAAGAAGGCGAAAACTCTTGGAATCTAGTAGGATTAGGATATGTTTCGGTTGATCCTCAGATTATTTTGAGCGATTCTGAAGAAAGCCGCCGAAAACTTGGTGAGATTATCACTGCAATGATCGGGCAGAGTGATATTAAAGCTAAGAATGTGGCGATAAGTCTTTCGTCCCAGAAAACATATACAACAATTGTCGATGTTCCTGCTCGTGATGAAAAAGAGTTAAAACAAACTATGGAGTATCAGCTTGATCAGCACATTCCAATGGCTATGGATGATGCGAAAGCTGATTGGGTTGCTTTAGGCCAATCTCAGGATAAACCTGACACTATGGAAGTTTTGATTGCTTCTACAGCAAAAGAGCTATAGTGAAGGTCAACTAGAATTTATTGAGAATATCGGTTTTTAATGTTATTGCTGCTGAGCCGGATTCTATTTCGATGACTCGTTCGCTTGAGTCTCTCTCCGATGTTGCCCAGTTGATTGTTGATTTCGGTGAGAATTCTGCTGATATTTCATTGGTATATAACGGAGCTCCTCGTCTTGTTCGAACTGTCCCGATAGGATTAGGCACGTTGGTGAAATCTGCTGTTCAGAATTTAAATATCAAAGAAGATCAAGCTAGGCAGTTTTATTTTTGAAATTTGGATTAGCGCAAGATAAGCTTGATGCACAAGTTTTTCGAGCTATTGAGTCCAATCTTGAGAATTTCGTCCAAGAACTTACAAAGTCTATAAAAATTCTTCTCGACTAAATATCCGCAAGTTCCAGTTAGTGTTATATCCCTATCTGGATATGCTGGTATTATACCGCAGTTAGTTGAGTACGTTGCTTCTAAAAACAGGTGTACAGACGGGTTCGGTGAATCCATTTCAGAGGGTTAATGTCCCAGCTAAATATCAACAAACTGTTGCGACTCGTTTAGTAATGAATTTGCAGTAGCAGTTGGTCTTACGGAAAAGGGATTGAAAAATAATGGTTCAAGTTAATCTTATTCCCTAAAGTAAAACAGGATTTATTAAAAGCTCAAAAATTAGAAACTGGGTTATTTTTCTTTTCTATTGTTGCAGGTGGAGCTGCGATTGCTATTGTTATGATGACTGTTGCGTTTGAGCTCAAAGCCTTATCGTGGGGATCGAAATGAGGATAATATAAAAAGAAATTTGACCAGCTTTCAAAAAAAGATGGAATAAATGAAGCGATAGTTCTGCAAAATCAATTGAATCAGATTGATAATATTCGTAAAAATGCCCCTAAATGTTTCACGTCTTTTAGGTCAAATAATTCTGAAACTATTCAGACTACAGGGGCGAATGAAGTTAGATTTGCTAGTGTTTCGTATGATTCTGCTACAAGAGTCGTTTCAATAGATGGTAAATCAAAGGGCTATAATGCCTACAATGGATTTGTCAATGCTCTTAAAGAGACCCAAATTCTCTATCATAGTTCAGAAAAAGCTAAGAATACTACCTCGTCACTGTTGAAGAGGCACAATCTAACCAGAACGATTGTAAGATAGAATATCTAGTAGATCAAAGCTCGGAGATTCAAGGTGTACAATCTTATGGTGATTCTCAAGAAGGAGGAAAAGAGCTATCTTTTTAATATTAAAGTTTACTCTTAATCCCTGCAGCTATGCAATTTACTGCTAAAAGATTTTGCTGTTAAATCTCCTGCCAGAAAAGATGTAACAGATTCAAAGATGGCTATTCTGACAATTTATTTTACCGTTAAGGGATAAAAATAAAGAGGAAAAATAATGAAAGAAGAAGTAGCGATTAAAAATATAATGCTATCAACCGTGCCAACAGAACAATGTTTATATTTGTAGCTATTGCGTCAGTGATAGTTGGTGCAGCGGTTGTTGGAATAATATTTTTGTCGAAAAATACATTTAAGGGCAAAGTTATAGGGTGAACAGACAAAAGACTCTTGCAGCTATTGATCGTAGTAGTAGTAATGTGGATGAGTTGATTAAAAAGTTAAACTATTGAGGTCTAATGAGGCTTTATCTAGTGTTAAAAAAATAGATGGGGCTAATAATCTTCAAGTTGTAGTTGACGCTTTGCCTAAGGTTGGTAATACTGCAGCAATAGGTAGTAGTTTGAGTGATGAAATCCTATCGGTAGCTGGTCTAACAGTAGAATCTATAAATGTCGATCCTATATCAGTCTGATTCTAGTGATACATCCAGTAATGTATCTTCTGCCTCTAGCTCTACAGGAGGAATATCTACAAGTTCAAATGCATTATCTAGCTCTGTTAAAACTGAGGCTTTTTCGATTTCGGTTAGTGCAAAGAGCGGAGCAGAACGCAAGGCTGCTGATATCATCCAGGAATTTCTTAAAAGAATGGAGAAATCAATACGAACCTTTAGCGTATCCAATATCACGTTAGAAATGAATAGCGAGAATCAAATTAATGTAAATATTACCGGTCAAGCTTTCTATCTACCGGATAATAGTATTAAACTAGAAGATAAAGTGATTAAATCTAATCAAAATAATACAAAAATCGAATACATCCTCAAAGAATAGTAGCTCGACAGGAGGTAAAAAAATAATGAGATCACAAGATATTGCTATGATTATCTGATCGCAGGAATTAGTATAGTAGTTTCTTACTTTGGTTTTCAGAGCTATACCAGGCGTTGGCAATCCATCTGAAGAAACTTACACTACAAAAACTATGCAGGAAATATCTTCCAATATAGCTGATCAAGCAGCGAGATATTTAATAAAGAAGCAATTAACCCGACTGTTCAAACAGTTATCGGGGAAGATGGCGGAAAATAAGATTTTTGACTGAAAGTAAATAAGAAATAATGACTCTAATTACTAATGATATTCAAGAAAAACTAGCAAAAAGCTCCTTAGAAGAGGGCTTAGTTGAGGCTGAGATATAGATAGAGCCATTGGTGAATCTGCAAAAGAAAGAAAGAGTCTTTAGTTGCTTATCTTTTGTCAAATCAAGTTCTTGATAATGAAATTTTAGTCCATGCTGTTTCTCACGTGTCAGGGATTCCTTATGTGAATCTTGAGTCTGTTAATATACTGCAGGATGTTTTAGCCTTTGATACCTCTTGAAGTCGCAGAGAAATATGGCTGTTCCTGTCGGTGAGGTTCAGAACCGTCTAGCGGTTGCTATGCTTGACGCTACTAATATTCAAGCTATAGATTATCTTTCAACATTGATTCAACGGCCACTAAAAGTATTTATGGCGAGTCAGGAGTCGATTAAACATGTTCTTGATCAGTACAAAACTGATCTTTCTGACGTTGATCAAATCGCCTCTAATATTGATGCTCAAGAGACGCCGCCGAGCAGGCTAAAAGAAATGTTCAGACAATTGTTCAAGATTCGCCAATTTCTAAAGCTTTAAATACTATCTTGGAATACGCAGTTCGTTCGAAAGCATCTGATATCCATATTGAGCCGCTAGAAAAAGCTCTTAAGATTCGTTGTCGAATTGATGGTGTTTTGCGAAATAATGAATTTACCAAAAACTATTGAGCCAGCTCTTGTTTCGCGTATTAAAATTCTTTCTAACTTAAAGATTGACGAGCATCGTATTCCACAAGATGGCCAGTTTGCTGTTGCGGTTTCCGGTAAGGAAGTTGACCTACGTATTGCTATTTCGCCAGTTGTTTGGGGAGAACAAGTGGTTATTCGTTTGCTAGATAAAAGTGGTAATTCATTTGATTTAAAACAGATGGGTTATGCTGGTAGGGCTCTTCGTACGATCGAGAAAGGTATTAAGGCTCCTAATGGGATGGTCTTGACTTCAGGGCCAACTGGTTCGGGTAAGTCAACTTCGTTGTATGCTTTGATTAAAGAGATTAAAAGTGACGAAATTAATATTATCACCCTAGAAGATCCGGTCGAATATAAGATGGATGGCGTAAATCAGATTCAGGTTAATGCGGATGTTGGATTAACATTTGCGGCGGGGCTACGCTCAATTTTGCGTCTTGACCCAGATGTGGTGATGGTTGGAGAGATTCGTGATGGGGAAACGGCTAACCTGGGCGTTCAGGCAGCTTTAACTGGACACTTAGTGTTCTCAACACTTCACACTAACAGTGCGGCTGGAATTCTGCCCCGTTTGATAGATATGGGTATTGAACCATTTTTGATTGCTTCAACTGTCAACACAATTATTGGGCAGCGGCTGGTACGTCGGGTTTCACCCAAAAGAAATACTTATCAATCTGATCCGCTCCAAACCCAGAGCATTATCGATACAGTTGGGTCATCTTTTACCGAAAAACTCCAGAAGAAGTCGAGCGCGTATCTGAGGACTTGGGGTACAAAGAAACCTACCGTTAGCAAATCAAAAGTCTTACACTTTAGTAAAAGGTCGTGATACGCCGCAGACGCCAGGAGGGTATTCGGGTCGCGCTGGACTTTATGAAGTGATGGAGGTGACAGACGAAATTCGAGAGCTTTATCATTAAACATGCTACATCGAATGAAGTTCAAAAAGGTTGCGATAGAACAGGCATGATTACAATGCGTCAAGATGGGTACTTAAAAAGCGCTAACGGGCATAACAACATTAGAAGAAGTTAATAGGGTTGCAGCAGATACTGCTTAAAAAGGAGAAAATGAACCAAGAATTACGAATAGAGATTTTACTTGAAGAAATTGTTCGAAAAATGCGAGCGACCTTCATTTGCAAGTTGGTTTACCGCCAATGATGCGCCTTGACGGTGCTCTAATACCTTTTTCTGGCTATCAGAATATGAATTCTGAACAGGTTGAAAAAGTTAATATTTTCGATATTAGACGAAGATCAGCAACGGATTCTAATGAAGGATAAAGAATTTGACTTTTTCGTTTTGCTTTTCGGAGACTTAGGGCGATTTCGTAGTTAACGCTTTTTCACGAACGAGAAATCTGGCTGCTGCACTCCGTTTGATCCCAAAATAATATTAAAACCGTCCATGAGTTGGGCATGCCTCCTGTGGTTCAAACTTTTGCTGAATATCCACGTGGGTTAGTCTTGGTGACTGGTCCAACAGGATCTGGTAAATCAACAACCCTAGCAGCTTTAATTGATAAAATAAATTCTGAGAAAGACAAGCATATTATCACAATTGAAGACCCTATTGAATTTACCCACAAATCTAAGCGTTCAGCAGATTGTTCAGCGAGAAGTTCATTATGATACATACTCATTCTCAGCGGCTCTTAGATCTGCGCTTCGCCAAGATCCAGACGTTGTTTTGATTGGTGAGATGCGTGATCTCGAGAAACAATCTCTGCTGCGATTACGATTGCTGAAACTGGTCACTTAGTCTTTGCGACTCTCCACACTAACAGCGCAGCACAGTCGATTGATCGTATGATCGATGTTTTTCCTCCTCATCAGCAGCCTCAAGTTCGGTCTCAGTTAGCAAATATTTTACAGGGTATATGTGCTCAGCGTTTAATTCCTGCTATTGGTGGAGGTCGTGTAGTGGCTGCAGAAGTGATGATAGCCAATCCCTGCTGTCCGGAATATCATTCGTGAAGGTGAAAACTCATCAGCTTGATACAGTCATTCAAACTAGCGCTGATCAAAGGGATGCAGACAATGGATAGGACTTTGGTTAAATTGGTTCAATCAGGGTGTAATCACTTATGATAATGCGCGCGAATACGCAGTTGATTTAACAGAATTTGAAGAGCTAATGCGAGGATAATATGAAAAAAATTTAGCTATGAGGTTCGCGATAAAAGCGACTGATAAAATTGAGAAGGGGGAGGTCCAAGCTGATAACTCCAGATTAGCAGGAAAGCTTTTGCTTGAAAGAGGTTATATACCTCTAAAAATTAAAGAAGCTGACTCTGGCGGAACTTTTTCTAAATTTACAAATAGAATTACAATAAAAGATAAAAATTGTTTTTACGCGTCAGTTTTCTACTTTAGTTGGTGCTGGATTGCCATTAGCACAAGGACTTAGGACTGTATCCGAGCAGACTGAAAATAAAAATGAAGTCTGTTATTGATGACATTTTAGCTAATATTGAAGCTGGATCAAGCCTTTCTGATTCATTCTCCAAGCATCCAGAAGTTTTTGACAAGGTCTATCTTGCACTTGTTGCGGCCGGTGAATTATCCGGAACTCTTGATGAGATCCCTTCGTCGAATTGCAGCCCAGCAGGAAAAAGACGCCGCTATGATGAGCAAAGATTCGAGGGTGCGCTAACCCTATCCAACCATCGTTCTTGTCGTGATTGGAGCAGTTGTTGCTTTTATGATGTTTACAGTCGTTCCTCAAGTCGAACAGCTATACGGCAGTTTAAAGAAAGAAGTTCCTATGATGACGCAAATTTTGATTTCTTTGTCCGGATTTTTAGCTAACTTTTTGGTGGATTATTATGCTTATATTGGGTATAGGTTTTTGGTTCTTGAAACAGTGGTTAAAGACTGACTTAGGTATTAGATTTGCGGCTATTTTTAAACTTAATGTCCCGATTTTTAATCCGCTATTCAGAAAACTTTATATGGCGCGTTTTTCTAGAACTGGGCAGCTGTTGCTTTCTACTGGCGTATCTATGAATGACATGCTATCTATTACTAGCGAAGCAGTTAATAATGTAGTGATTAAGAAATCAATCGATGAAGCTAATAAGCTAGTACAAGGTGGTAAAAATCTTTCTGATGCATTAAAGGACAAAGATTATATTCTTATTCTTGTCCCACAAATGATTTCAATTGGTGAACAGTCTGGTAAGATTGATGAAATGCTAGGAAAGACGGCTCAAGTCTACGAAGATGAATTGGATGAACAGATTAAAGCGATTTCTACAATGATTGAGCCAATCCTAATGGTTGTCTTGGCAGTAGTTGCTGGTGGCTTAATCGGTGCAATTTTAATGCCTATTTATGGTTTTGGTTGGACAGGTTTAGTAAATGGTTTTACTTTGGAATAATTTTGCTGGAGTTTTTGGCACAATTATCGGAAGTTTTTCTGTCGCGCAAGTTTGGCGTTTGCGAGCTACTGAGCTTCATGATATTAAAAATCTGGTGGTGAAGTTGATAAAAAAAGAATGGTCTAAGCTAAAGTATTTAAATAGTGAAAAGCATAAAAATCGCTCGCATTGTTTGAGTTGTGGATATAAGCTGCAATGGTTTGATTTAATTCCGTTTTTCTTAGCTATCACTAGGTGAAAAATGCAGAAAATGTCATACGAAAATCGGGCTTCTTGAGTTTTTGGCAGAAGTTGCAACAGCGATTATTTTTGGGATTATTTTTATGCGTCAATGCAGGTCGATTTAATTAAAATTTCAGCTATTGATCTGTTTAGAATTACGCTGTTATTTTTTAGCTTTATCTCCTCTAGTGATTCTTTTTGTGTATGATGCAAAATGGTCGTGTACCAAGTTAAAGTGATGTGGATTTTTTAATTTTTAGCAGGGATTTATTGGTTGAGTTCTAATTTTGAGGGAGGTTTCTTTCTGCTACTATTATTTTAAACTTGATAGTCTCGCTTGCGCTTTTCCCGGGTATATTTTTATACTCTCGGCTGTTTCAAAAGGGTGCTTGGGTTGGTGATGGTGACTGGATATTGGCGATTGGGCTAGTTTTATTGCCAAATAAGCCAATATATACTATATTTCTACTGTTATTTTCTAATTTAATTGGATTGGCGATAATTTTTTTCTCAAGCTATTGTGAGAAAGAAAATGATTAAAAAGCACGCTCAGATTCCCTTTTGGCCAGCTATGATTTTTAGCCTGTGTGGCACTATTAGCTCTTCAGCCATTTTTGCTAATTTTTGAAAAATTTGATGATAATTTAAAACACTTATGTTATAATGGGAGCAATGATGAAAAACAAATCAAAAAAAGGTTTTTACGATTATCGAGACTACTTTAGTTTTAGCTATCTCTGGTCTTTTAGCCGTTAGTCTAATGGTTGGCTGGAGTCGCAAACTATAATAACTCAACGATACAATGATTCGGTGGAGACTTTCAAGTCTGATATTCAATCTGTTTTTGGTGAGGTCGAGACCAATCTAATCCTAGGAATAATAAAATTAGATGTACTGTAGATAATAATGGTGGAATAGTTAATACTCATGTGAGAAATAAGTGATAACGGTAATACTAGAGAGTACGACTAATTGTATTGTTTTAGGCAAGATTATGTCATTTGAGTGATGGATGTGCACAGCTAATTTCAGTGAAATTGTCAAATATGCGACAGTTAGGGATATGTTACTAGGTCTAGATATTAATGATATAATACTGCATGTCATGGGCAGTGTAGCAGTAACATAGATGCGCTTCGCGCTACTAAGTTTGTCGTTAGCGCAGGGAAGAAATCGAGTCTCGATCCTCGAAATATAGGCTTTAGAGTGGGGCTCTCAGTTTAAGAATGCTACAGATAATGAGCCTAGTACGGGGACCACTGTTTGGGCCTGATACTGGCTGAGGGTACTCTCTTAGAATGAATACTCCTTATGGTAACGGACAAGTCAATGATGTTGGGAGAGACGGTGAGATAACGTAATGATTGTTCGATCACCTATAGACAGAAGTATGTGACTTTTGGGATACCTATGCAAACCAATTACAGATAATAATCGCTTGGTAAATAACCCAGAAGGTATGCGGACATTTGAGACTTTGGTCTACCTCTAGTGGATTTTTAATGTCTAGTACAAAACTGTCAATATTTGCGTCAGGGAGTGCTGGAGGTAATAGATTCTTTTCTGCTAACGCTATTTTTCGGAAGAATAAAGTTATAAAAAATTGGCTCCAGTTCCTCATCTGTAGAAGTAGCACCACTAGACGGCGCGAGAGGATCATCCTGTGGTGATAGTCTCAGGGTTTAGGGATGTTGTGATTAACTGGGGGTGAGATTGCAGGGAGTAGATGATGAGGTATTTTAAAAAGGCGATACTTTGATTGAAGTTATGCTAGCATTTTTCTGTACGATGGTCGTATCTATCAGTGGGCTTGCTTATGAATTCAGTAGTTTTCTAGACGCAATCTACATTACAACTACTATGGCTCGTAGTGCTATTGACTCTCAAGCGGAAGCTCTTAGGTACATCAACTCACTTGCAGTAGCTGGTTCTGGGTCTAATGATACTGGTTTATGGAATACGGTTACGTCTTCAGCAGTAGTCTCGGCGTCTGACCTCTCTTTATGTCCGTCGAATAGGTCTCAATTTCGTCGAGTGCTTTTATATTAGGATACGATAACGGTTCTAGGTTTCTAGGATTGATACTCAACGGTTTAAATCCTGCAACTACTTTTCCGAAGGCTTATTTGGCGTTCGGAAGATGACACTAATAATTTAGCGGATAAGGGTAGTTTTGTAGGTGCTGAAGGCTTTGATGGTTGAACCATCAAAGGATCGAGGGTATTATGATTTTCATATTAGGGCTTGCTGGGCGGCGCCCAACGAGGCTCTTCTCCTACAACTTTAGAGGTACGATTGTGAGTTATATGATCCAAGATAAAATGGATTCACTATTATAGAACTCCTTCTTGCTATGAGTTTTGTAGCAATGTTGATGGTTGCTATAGCTGTCATGGTAATGCAGATGTCTAATATTATGGTTAAAGGGAAGACATTTAAGGAACTGAATACGGCCGGTCGCTTAATTAACTCTGATCTTACGCGTAATTTTAATTCTCTCCAGAGTATCGATGGATGGGATGGTAGGTCTTTTGTTAGTGGAGCTACTCCTGGTGCTTCTTACGTTAGGAATGAGCTCGGGGGCGCATTTTGTACAGGTGATTTTACATATGTGTGGAATAGTGCTGCCGCGTTAAATAACGGCAATGGACCCGCTCAATATAGAGGATCTACAGATAACACAATTAGATTTATTCGTGTAAAAGATGTTACTAAAGATATTGTCAGGATTCGAGGCTTTGATGTATGGACTGAGATCCCTCGGGATTCTAATCAAGTTACAGAAATATTACCGCCTGGTGAAACTGACCTAATGCTTTACGACATAAGATTTAGGCAAGTTGGTGTTGATGCTGCAACAGGCCAATCTATGATTAATATTCAATATGTCCTAGGTACGAGGGGTGATAGTGGTATTGATGTCGTTAATTCTCAGTGCAGACCTAATTCTGATCTCGCAAATTGTTGTGCAATAAACAGGTTCGACTTGCTAGTTAGAACTATTGGAAGCAAATAGGACTAGATCCTCTCAATATATCGAGGAGGATCTAAAATCGATAATATTCTGTTTCGCTGTGGAATCTTTCATGGATTTCTTTTAAGATGCTGATCTGTAACGTGAGTATAGACTTGGGTTGTAGCAATACTTGAATGACCAAGCATTCCTTGGACAGATCTTAAATCCGCGCCGTTTACTAGAAGATCAGTTGCAAAACTGTGTCTCATTGTGTGAGGTGTAACTTTTTTAGTTATACCAGCTAGTCGAGCATATTTATCTATCATTCGCTGAACGGTTCTTGAGAGTTATTCGGCGATACGTACCGTCGGTGGAAGGTTTTTATACCGGCGAGAATAATTTATAAAGAGCGGAACTAAATTGTCGTCGCGAGCATCTAGATATTCTTCGATTACTTCGGCGGCATGTTTTGAGATAAAAATTGGTCGATCTTTGTTGCCTTTTCCGCGCACGGTAAATTCTCGGCGTTTAGTATTAATATGGTCGCGATTTAAATTGCAAAGCTCCGAAAACGCGCAATCCGCTCGAGAATAGTAACTCGGCGATAGCTCGATCACGCAAGCCGGTTTCGTCGTCGGTTGGTATAGAATTTATAAGCCGCTCAACTTCTTCGTAGTGGAGAAAATTAACTTGCGGTTTGGTTACTTTAGGTAGCTCAATTTTTGATGGCTCGAGTGATTTAATGTCACGGCGAGCAAGATAAGTTAAAAATCTCCGCAGAGCGATTAAATGATAGGATTGAGTTGCACGGCCAAGGGTTTTTCCGTCGTAATTTTGGTATCGGTTAAGCCATAGGCGATATTTCCCTAACAGCTCTGAATCAATTTTAGAAACAGCAATATCGTCTGAAAATTCTACGAACCTTTCAATATAAAGTTTGTAATTTTCGATTGTTTTGAGCGAGCGGCCACCTTCAACTTCGAGTGATTCTAAAAAATCTTCAAGCGCTGCAGAGATATACATAGTATAATTATAGCATTTTTTACCTAAAAAGAGTATAATTAAGCGTAAGGAGAAAAATGGAAGATAATCATATTCAACGAACTCTAATTTTATTTAAGCCAGACGCTGTTCAGCAGGTATTGTTGGCGAAATTCTAACTCGATTTGAGCGAGTTGGATTTAAAAATTGTAGGCACGAAAATGATTTTTCCAGATAAAGATCATTACCATAAACACTATGAAAAATAGGGAAAAATGATCACTCGGCGTGGGGAGAAAGCTTTTGATTTAGCTTTAACTTTTTATGACTCAAGGTCCTGTAATAGCTATGGTGTTAGAGGGCGTAGATGCAGTTGAGCTCGTTCGTAAATTAGTCGGTGGAACTGGGCAAAAAAATGCTGCACCAGGGACTATTAGAGGTGATTTTTCTCATATGAGTTTTGGCTATGCTGATCCAAGCTGGGCAGGGGGATTCCAAATTTGATTCATGCTTCAGGATGTATGGAGGGAAGCGGCGGAGGAAATCGCTCATTGGTTTAATGATGGTGAGCTTTATGAATATTCCACTCCACGAGATAAATTTACAAAGATAGACTTCAAAGTAGATTTTCTATCATGCTAGAATATAATTATGCCTCAGTAGCTCAATTGGATGAAACAGTTCCGTCCTAAGGAAAAGGTTATAGGTTCGATTCCTGTCTGGGGTACCAGAAATTATATATGATAAAGAGTGCTAAAGAAAATCAAAAAGCTTTTTGTTGGCCAACGATACTGGCGAAGATTTTTGTTTGTATTCCGTAAACATATTATTGCAATGCGTAAAGTTTTATTTATTGCTTGGGAATTTTCTCGCTTTCTTGTTTGCCTGTTCCGATAGTGATCATTGCTGGTTCAAGCTGGTATGGAAAATTTTTGTATATTCCGTTAGCTGGTTTTGGTGTTGGGTTATCTTATACCATTTGATGATTTGGTATTTTTCTATTTATATTGTTACAGATCAAAGGAATTGTCGAAGTTACTCAGAAGGGTTTTTGGCAAGACGGTGATAGATATTCCACTTAGCAAGATTCAATCTATTAATTATACAATTCCTGGATTTTTGCGGATATTTTCAGGTTTGGCACCATCAATGATCCTAACAATTGTTGGTGACTTAGAGATTAAAAATGTTGAGACACCCAGAAGAAATTTATAATAGGCTACGGGATGCGGTAGGAGAGATGGAGCGGAGGATTATGAAGAATGAAATTAAGCAACTAGTACAAGAAGGACAAAGCTCGGAGAATAGCCAATTGGCGAAGATTACCAACGATACACTAGAATCTGAGCGAAAAAGAAATTTAAATAACGGGCGAAAGTTTAAATATCCAGTCCAGTATTCGAAAAAGAAACTGGTTGTTAATACTCTAATTATTGCGACTATAGTAATCACTCTGGGATTAATTGCATTGTGGCATCAGTTATATGGCTCAAAAATACTAACGATTTAGTTTATCGTATTACTACTGTCTTTACCGCTACCTGTCTGCTAATGTGGATGGTCAGATGCTCTGTTCCGACTATCTGGCTGATTATCGTGCTAATATGGCTTTTGAGTGAAAATAAAAAGAGACTCTGTGAGCTTATCAAAGATAAAAATAAACGTTCAGAAGTTTATAAGCGACAAGCTATGGATAATACCGTCCGGAATGCTATGCGTTAAGCTAGCCGTGAAAATGGTGTTTCTGTCTCTGCAAAAGAGGTTGATGGGGTGATTAAAATCAACGGATAGTGAGTGGAGTGGAAATTTCGGAATCTGCCTTCAATAAGATTATTAAAGATAATTATGGTTTTTCACCTAGTGAATGGCGTCGAATTTTTGCTGAGCTACCTCTTCTTCAACAAAAGTTTCTGGAAAAGATTGATTCGAATGCTTTAGATCTAAAAATGAAGTTGCGAGTTTTTAGCTTCTATAATAATGACTTCTCAAAGATTGTCGATAAGTTTGGTGATAAAGTTGAAGTTGGAGCATCTGGAAATATTAAGATTTCTAATTTTTGATGGCGGACTAACAAAAGACTGCGATTGACTCTAAAAATGGTGAAGTATCAAAGGTTTTTGTTGGAAGCGAAAATTCTAAAAGATGCTTATGGATACTATTTCGTAAAGTTAGTCTCTAAGAATGATAAAGAATTAAGCTATGAATATATTAAGTTAAATTCACCGAATTTGATAATCGAGATTACCCAGTTTGAAAAATCAGTGAGATTTCAAAATACTAAAAATATAGAAGCCTCAAATAAATAAAATCCCGTAAGCGCTAAACTTGCAGGATTTTTAGAAATCTATATTGGCGGGCCCGAGTCAGTTCAGAACAGCGATCTCCTCCCGTGACAGGGAGGCGTGACTAGGCCAACTATACCACGAGCCCAAACCTAAAGACTAATATTATTTTACCAAATTATATTTTTAAATATCAATAGTTTTATTTATTTTAAGTTGAGATTATGCTATAATTTAAAAAGGTCAGCCGATGTAAAGCTCAGTTGGTAGAGCAACGCACCTCGTGACGCGTGGTCAGCGGTTCAATCCTGCTCATCGGCTCCAGGGTTATTTTATGGGAAAATTGAAAATTATTTTTAAAATTATTGCAAAAGATCGACTAGATTATATTTTTATGATCTTAATTTTATGTTAGGAATTATTTTCTTTATCTCAACAATGTTTGGTGTGCATTTTGATGATAGAATGATCTATGTTAGATACACTGTTTTTGGTAGTGACACTTCTATAAAGATGTTTGGTTTAGCGAATATTTTTAGCTAGTTTAGGTTTGATTATAGCTATCGTGCATAATGTGATTATCGTAAAAATCTACAAAGTTTCGGGTAGGAAAAATGGCTTTATTTTTTTCACTATTACTATCCTGCTTTGCGATTATTTCATTCTTAATCGTCCTCAGCTATTTTAAGGGAAATTCAAATTAAATAGTAGAAGATATTGAAATCCCTGCAGGGTAAAAGAACAAAAATTTTATCGATTTTTTTGAAATTTTTGCCTGCTTTTTAAGTTATGGTGCAATTATCCTAATGATTGTGCTGTCGATAATATCTCCATTTTGGGCATCTGTTTATTTAGTCATTATTTCAACTCTTTTTAGTTAAGGCTGTAGGTGTGGCTTATCGAGACTTCGGTGGATATCGTAAAATGAATCAAGCTCTGAAAAGTTGATTGGGAGAACAAACTAACTCAATTAGAGAATCCACACGAGAGCTATTGTCATATTAAGGATTACTCTCAAAAAGATAGTCGGAGCTTTGACTTTAAAAACATTGCGAGAAATTTGCGGCGTATTTCTGATGAGGGATAATTTTTAAAAGCCATCTCAGTAATTAACGCTGTAATTGTAGCGGCCTATAATGAGCCTTACGAAGTAATTCAGCCAACAATTGAAATCTTTAAAGAATGCTAAATACCCAAAAGGGAATCTAGTAGTTTTTTTAGCTTATGAGGAACGTGGCAGTAAAGATATTGAAGAAACTGCTTATAGGTTAAAAGGCTGAATTCTCACATATTTTTAAGGATTTTGAAATGTAAAAACATCCAAAAAGATCTTTCCTAATGAAGTCATCGGTAAAGGTGGTAATATAACTTTTGCTGGTCGAGCTCTAAAAATACTGTGAAAAATAAAATTCCATTTGAGAATGTTCTAGTGACGACTCTTGATTGTGATAACAAGCCGCATCCGCAATATTTCGCGTCGGCTACTTATGAGTTTGTTGTGCGTCAGATCGTAAGCACTCATTCTTATCAGCCTATTTCATTGTTCTTTAATAATATTTGGGATGCGCCGGCACCAATGCGAGTGCTTGCTACTGGAAATTCATTTGGAATCTTGTTGTCTCAATGCGACGCATCGATTACGTAATTTTTGCCTCACATGCCCAGCCTCTTGATGCGTTAATCGAAATGGATTTTTGGAGCGTGCGGACAATTGTTGAAGATGGTCATCAATTTTGGCGAAGCTATTTTCATTTTGATGGGGAATATGCGGTAGTTCCAATTATGGTGCCAATCTATCAAGATGCTGTTTTGAGTGAAACTTTCAAAAAAACTCTTAAAGCTCAATTTATTCAGCTTCGTCGTTGGATGTATGGTGCAAGCGATGTGCCTTATGTCGCTCAGAATATTTTTACTAAAAACGCACGGTTCCGTTTTGGGATGCTTTGGCTAAATTTTGGGTTCTTTTGGAGGGACATGTTGCAATGGTCTATCAATCACCGCTAGCTGCTTTTTGGTGGTGGATTCCACCTATTTTAAATAACCATGCTTCGCGTAGTTTAGTTGCGCACCAGCTTCCAACTACTGTTAGTGTGCTTTCAGCAATTTGCGGCGATTGGTATTTTTATAACAATTTTTGTAAGTCTAAAAATGTTGCCACCTAAACCAGACCGCTACAAACGACGAAGGACGTTATGGATGATTTTGCAGTGGTTCTTAATGCCGGTAACCTCTATTTGCTGCACGGTTCGGCTGCTGGCAGTTTATTCGCAAACTCAGCTTGCACTTGGTAAATATCTTGATAAATTTGATGTCACACAAAAAGGCACGATAGCAGATATTGTCAGTGCTAAAGCTAAAAAGAAAATACAAAATAAAAATATTATAACTAATCCGTCTGGCGAAGACGGATTTTTGTGTTAAACGGAACTTTAGCTACTCAGGTTAGGTTTTTAAATAATTAGAATTTTGTTCAAGCTTTTTCGGTATATTTTCGATTTATAACATAAAATATTAAACCTATTTTGTCAAAGCGAACGTTAAAATATTATTTCTGAAGAATATATCACTCAGTTGAATTAAGAGTTGTTCTGAGGGCGAAAAAGCAGTTTTACATGCAGGCGAGTATACATAGTGTATGAGCGAAAAATATTACAAAATGAAATTGATGAGAGATAGAATTAGAAGCTTATTTAGAGCTGGATAGGTCTACTGTATTAAAATGAAAGATTGTCTTCTATAGTTAATGTGCTTATTTATGTCAATTGTGGCTTTAAGTATGATTATAAATGGCAAGGGCTTTATTGTTGGTGCAATTATTTTTATTAGGATCGGGGGATATTTTAGAAGCTATAGGTGGATTGTTTGCTATGCTGAATGGATTTACTAGCTTTTTAGCTAGTGGCTTAAAGGAATCTTAGTTTTTAAAATAAACTATCAAACAAGAAACATAGTATTATAATAACACTATTTTTGTCGTCAATCACGGTCGTTACTATGTCAATTGCGTATTTTATATTCCAAAATTTTTATCTGATGTATTCAATATAAAAGAACTAACAACTTTATATTTCTGTTATGGTTTATCCTTTCCATTATGTATCCAGTCTACTTGCCGTTAATAGAGATGTGGCTGAAAATGATGCCCGTAGATTTTTAGAGCAACATCTCATCATATATGATCAGGCTATGGCTGTTTGTTGGTAATGATTTTATGTTGGAAGTGTTCTAAGTATGATGACCTTGATATTTATCTCATCAGAGTACAGCTAATGGTAACTTTGATTACTCTTGTGCTTATATTAGTGTTGTCGATGTATTTTGATATCTCATTTCCATAGCTCTTAGAAATATGGTATATGGGTCACTATTTAACTGGGATTTATAATGATAATGAAGAATAAGTATAAATAATGCCTAAGACAAAAACCGCAACCTTTTCAGGGGGTGCGGTTTTCTACCAAGTGATGGGCGATAGAGGACTCTGAACCTCTCAGCTTTCCCCAACGTCAATGTGACGTCTCTAGCCAACTGAGCTAATCGTTGATACTCTAATTTTAACAAAACTTGCGGAAAAAGTCTAGCAGTGGTAAAAATAAAGAGAGTTAATTTTATTATTTCGGAAGGATTTTAAGTGGAAAACAGAAAAAAATTAGCTCGAATGCGTCATAGCCTTGCCCATATTATGGCGAGCGGCGGTTCAACAGATTTACCCAGATGCAAAGATTTGGCGTTGGTCCAGCAATTAATGACGGTTTTTATTACGATATTGATTTAGGGTGAAAATAAAATTTTCGAGAAAAACTTTGGTAAAATTGAAAAAGTAATGCGCCGAATTATTGCTGAAAAGCAAGATTTTTTGCAAGTGAAGTTTTGATTAATGAAAGCAATTTCTTGGGCGAAAGAAACTAATCAACCATACAAATTGGAGCTCTTGAATGATTTGAAAAAGGCTGGCACAACTGACGCAAAAATCCTTGCTGAGGGGGATTTTGAGTTGGGTAATGGTGCAGAAACAGTAAGTTTTATACAGGCAAATTATAGAGATTTGTGCCGCGGACACATCTTTCGAAACACTGGCGAAGTTGGTGCATTTTAAATTGATGCGCGTGGCTGTGCTTATTGGCGCGGTGATGAAAATCCGCAGATACAGCGACTTTTGATGGTGCGGCTTTCAGAAACGCAAGAAGAACTCGATGAATATCTTGAACGAATGGAGGAAGCTAAAAAAACGCGATCACCGTAAGTTGGGTAAAGAACTTGTTATATACCGTTTCTCCACTTGTTGGTATCGGTCTGCCACTTTTCACGCCACGTGGAACAATTCTGCGTGATGTTTTAGCTAATTATTCAAATCAATTACGCCAAAAATATGGTTTCGAAAAGTTTGGACTCCGCACATTACTAAAAAGATTTGTATGAAAAATCTGGGCACTAGGCTAAATTTGGTGAAGAGCTTTTCTCTTGGTGAAATCATCAGGTTACTGGTGGTCAATTGCAGTAAAACCAATGAATTGCCCACATCATACCTAATTTTTGTCAAAACTCCAAATCAGAAGCTATAAAGATTTACCAATCCGCTATCTTGAAACTACCACAGATTATCGCGATGAGCAAACTGGAGAGACTTGGCGGCTAAATCATGTGTTCGCTCTTTAACGCAAGATGATTCATATTTTTCTGCCGAACTGATCAGATTGAAGGTGAAATTCAAATCTGTTAGCTGCTGCATCGAACTTTATTCTGGAATTGGAATGAAACTTCGAGTACGCCTTTAGCTATCGTGATGATTCTGATAGTTATCTCGGTGATTTGGCAGTTTGGGAAAAGCGCAAAATCAACTTAAAAAGCGTTATTTCGAATAATTTAGATTATTTTGAGAGAAGAAGACGAAGCTGCACTTTTATGCGGCCAAAAATTGATTTTATGGCAACTGATGCAATTGGTCGTGAGCATCAAGTGGCAACGGTCCAGCTTGATTTTGTTCCAGCCTGAAACGATTTGAACTTTCGTATAAAAACTCCGAAGGTCAAGATGAACGACCAGTAATAGTTCACTGCGCTTTTACTTGGTTCGATTGACGATTTATGAGTGTATATATTGAGCATAAAAAGCTGGCTGGTTTGATTTTTGGGCGGCTCTGAGCAAGTTCGGAATCATGCAATCAATGATGCTTTAAATGATTACGTTGAAGAAGTTTCCAAAAATTCTTTCTGAGACTGTGCTTATTCGCCAGTTAAATTCAATGAGATTCGTTATTCTGTTGAGTGAGCGAAATGAATCTTTGGGTAAAAGATTCGTGAGGGCAACTGCAATGAAAATTCAGTTCAGCTGATTATTGGCCCTAAAGATAAAGAAAATAATAGAAGTTAGTGTTCGTTTTTCGAAAAGATGGTCAATTCATTGAAGAAAAATTTCGCTATCGCGTATTCCAAGAATTTATTAAAAGTCTCAAAATAATGGACTGTAGTTGTAATAACTGGCCCCTACAGCAAGTGGAAGGACAAGTCTAGCTATTAAATTAGCTAAACTTTTAATGGGTAGAAATTATCTCGAGCTGATTCATGGGCTATTTATAAAGATATTGATATTGCTTCTACCAAAACCAACAATTAAGGAACGAAGGCGTTGTTCACTGGGGTTTTGAGTTTAGTTGAGCCTGGAGGCGTTTTACTGCGGCAGATTTCAAGGAGTATGCTTATGAAAAATTGATGATATTTTTAGATCGATGGTAAATCCCATTTTTTTAGTAGGTGGGACTGGTCTTTCTATATTGACTCAGTAATTAATGATTATGAATTTGGCGGTCAGGTTAATGAGATTAGAAATGATCTAAATAGAAAATCAATCGAGGAACTTCAAGATTATATTTTCGCTATAAATTCGATCTCCAGAAAATTATCAAAATAAACGATACTTAGTAAGAGCGATAGAAAAAGTAAGACTGAAAAAGAGTGAAGGTGTGTAAACAGCAACTAATTTTTATTGTTGTTGGTATTGCAGACAGAAATGAGACTTCGAGAATTTTTGAACGGAATGAACAATAGTACAGGTATAGTAGTGGAGGCGTCAAAAACATTGCGCAAAAATATGGTTGGGAATCAGAAGCGATGACTACAATGCTTATCCACTAATTCGGGAGTATTTAGCCGGAGAATTGACGAGCAAGCTCATCGAAAAATGTCAACTAGAGATTGGAGGCTTGCAAAGCGACAGATTACATTTATGAAGCGAAATAAAGATTATTAGTAAGCTTTCATTGTTGGATGCGGATATATTTCTAAGGGCAGAGTTGAGTAAAAACTTTAGTAAAAATAGTGTTTTTATTCAGAGGAGTGTGGTAAAAATGAAAACTATGGATAAAAGTATGAAGCTTTTATTTGGATCAAAAACTCGAGTTAAACTTTTAAACTTGTTTTTAAATAATCCAGAAAAACTTTTTACGTTCGAGAAATAACAAGATTAATTGATGAACAAGTTAACTCAGTTCATGAGAGAATTAAAAACTTAGAGGATATAAAGGCTGTGAATAGCGCAACAGAAGATAGGAAGCTATCTTTATGGTATAAATCAGAGGTTTAATATTATATTCCTCTTAGAGCTATTTTCTGCTGGAATTGATTCGGGCGAAGAGTCTATAGTAGGGAAAAAGAACAAGGTTGGAGGTGTGGCACATCTGAGTATTGATAAGGACTTGGGTATTTTGATTATATCTGGTGTACTAGTTAAAAGATCCGAGTCTGATATTGATATGATTCTGTGGTAACAACTCGAAAAAGCAGCTTTCAGACTGGGCTAAGAATATAGAAAAACAAGAAGGCCGTGATTTTAAACTATGTTTATTCTATCTATGGAAGAATTATTATAGAGTATGCATCAGTGACGTGTTTATTAATGGTATATTTCAGAATGAACATAGAATAATAGTAGATGAGAAGGCATTTTTGAAGAATAAGGGAGAAGATAAATGTTTGACATAGAATACCAAGGTGTAATACTGTTGTTGTTTCTACAAAGAAAATATACTAGTAACTGATCCTAAAATGCTCGGTTCTAGGTGAGGGTGACTATGTTGTTAAAAATGCTATAGAATTGGCGACAGAAGAACGATTCCGTACTGGGGATGCAGATTTCTTGTTGAGTGATTAGTTATCCTGGAAGTTATAGAGTGGCGATTTTTCCATTAGTATGGGTTTGCTGAAAAGCGTCATTTGGATGGAGATAATGAGCCTAAAAGGCTGTGGTTTATAGTATTGATGTACTAGGCTCCAAGATTGGTCTTCTTGCAATGTCGAGGCCATGATGTCAGACGATCAGCTAGAAAACCTAGGGTTACTTGATATTTTTAATCATTCCTATTGGTGGTGTATGCTCTTGATGCAACTTCGGCTGCTAAGATAGTAAGGGATGCTGATGTTAGGAGTTGTAATACCTATACATTATTCTGAAGACGGTATTAAATATGATATGCCGCAATCTAGTATTGACATATTTATTAAAGAGCTTGGAGTTGATGTTGAAACAACTACAAAATATAAAGTTAAATCTGTATCAAACTTACCAGACAAACTAACAATAGTTAAGATTAACCGCTCTAATTAAAACAATTTTAGAAAACAAAAATACCCTTAATCAATCTAGATAAAGGGTATTTTTGTTTTATTACTATTCTATTATAGAATACCTTTTTCTTCAAGGTTCGGATAGCTGCGGTGCTTAAATTTAGACGAATTTTCTTACCATCAATGATTACAGTTTTTTCTGAATATTCGGTTTGAAAGTTCTTTTTGTGCGTCGCAGTGAAAAAGCTAACATTATTTCCCGTGTTGCTTTCCTTTTCCTGTTAGATCACATACTGCCATATAACTCTCTTTACTTTATTATTTACAATCTGTTTTATTATAGCGCATTTAACAAAAAGGTCAATAGATGATATAATATAAATATGGGACTAATTGGAATTTTTGTTATAGTATTTATTTTGTTAATATCAATACTAGTTCATGAAATAGCACATGGCTTAGTGGCGTATTGGTTGAGGGACGATACTGCCAAGATTGAGGGTCGTTTAACTTTGAATCCTCTACCTCATATTGATCCATTTTTAAGTATAATAATTCCCGGCTCTTTGCATTGTAAGTAATTCTCCAATTATCAGTGGAGCAAAGCCTGTGCCGGTGAAATTATAATAAAATAAAAGGTAATGAATGAGTAGTTCTTGTAGCTCTGGCTGGTCACGTTACAAATTTTATTTTTAGCATTTATTGTTTATGGGCTATTTCTGCTTTTAAATGTAAGCTCAGGCTTTTATGAGTTGAAATATTAATATTATTTGTAAAGGTTAATTTAGGGTTGATGTTATTTAACAATACCTATACCTCCATGATGGGTCAAAAATAATTTTCCCGATAGCGCCAGATTTTATCCAAGACATTATCCAAAAAAATGAGAATCAATTCTCTACTAGTGTTTTTGTGATTATATTGTTGTCAGATTATATATCTGCAGGCATTAATTTTATAGGAGTTATATTTTGATATTTTTCAGTGGATAAAAAGAAGTGCTATAATTAGGATGTCCTTGCAGTAGTGTATGATTTTTCCTGAATAATCATAGATATAGGAACTCAAATGATGATTTATGGCCGTGGTCATAGGTTGAGGAGGTATCCACCTTGCTGCTTTTTGTACAGGGAAAATATCTAAGCTGCTGTAGGGATGTTAGTAGAAAATACCATATGGTATTTTTTATTTTTGCAAAAAACTAGAAAAATTTGTTAAAATAATTAGAATGGAGACGGGAGAAATAAAAACTAAAACTTTTGAAGAATTACACCTAGCGATTTTGTTCATCTACATACTCATACATATCACTCGTTATTAGATGAGCTTGACTAAAATCGATGATTTGACTCGTGTAACAAAAAGAAAAATGGTATGGAAGCTGTTGCAATTACGGATCATGGAACTATGTCTCGGTTCGATTGAGTTTTATAAATCGGCGAAAGAGCAGGGGCTAAAACCTATTTTAGGGTATGGAGACTTATGTTGCTGCTCGAACGCGCTTTCGATAGAGATCCGGCGCACGATAAGCCTCGTTATCATCTTACTTTATTAAGCTAAGAATGCTGCTGGGTGGCGAAATTTGTGTATGCTTTTCTTCAAAGGCTAGTATTGAAGGACAGTATTATAAGCCGCGTATTGATCATGATCTGATGGAAGAATGTTCAGAGGGTATTATTTGTTTAAGTGGATGTGCTGGTGGCGAGATTTCTGAAGCTATTAAGGCTAATGATTTTGAGAAAGCTAAAGAGCTTGCTCTTTGGTATAAGATCGGTTTATGGCGATGATTTTTATCTTGAACTACAAGATCACGCCATCCAGACGCTCCAAATCACTGGGACGTACAAAAAATAATCAACGATGGGCTAATGAGGCTAAATAAAGAACTCGGTATACCAATGATTGTTTCTTGCGACTCTCATTATCTAACTCACGCCGATCAGGATGCGCATGAGATTTTACTGTGTGTTGGAACAGGTTCATATTTACGTGACGAGAAGCGTATGAGCTTGAAGGAATTTCGACTTATTTGTTACGAATCCACGAGATATAATTGAGCGATGGGGGAAGATTGACCCAGAGATTATTTTAAACACTAAACGTGTAGCGAGATAAGGTTAATTTTGAATTTTGAGGTTTGGAAAGATATTAATTCCAAAATTCCCACTTCCTGAAGGTGAAGATAGCGAAAAAGGGTTCTTAGATAAGTTAGTTTTTCGGGGGCTTGGAGAGCGATATGGTGGCATTCCGGCTGATGAAGTTGAAAAAATGTCGATTCAAGAGATTCGCGAGATATTAAAAAAAGATCATCAAGATGCTCTCGACCGTGTTGATATGGAGCTTGGTGTGCTTGATGGGATGGGCTACAATGGTTACTTTTTGATTGTTCAAGACTTTATTAACTGGGAGTAAATCACAGGGTATTGTGTTTTGGCCCAGGACGTGGTTCTACAGCTGGCTCAATTATTGCTTATGCTCTACATAGTACAGATCTTGAGCCGCTTGAATATGACTTGCTTTTTGAACGTTTCTTAAATCCAGACCGAATCTCAATGCCAGATATTGATGTTGACATTCAAGATACGCGTCGTAATGAAGTCATTCAATATTGTACTGATAAATATGGTCGGGATCGTGTTGCAAATATTGCAACGTTTGGTAAGATGATGGCAAAGAACGCCGTTCGTGATGTGGCTCGCGTTTTGGAGGTGCCATATTCTGAAGCTGACCGAATTGCTAAACTTGTTTCCAGATCCAAATCAAGGTCAATACACACTCCACTAAAAATATCTGTTCAGCAAGATCAAGATCTTAAGAATGAATACGAAACTAATCCAACGGCTAAAACTGTTATTGATTATGCTATCCAGCTTGAAGGTACAATTCGAAATCATGGCGTTCATGCTTGCGGTGTGGTTATTGCTCCAGATGATCTAGTAAAGTATCTACCGCTTGAGATGGCGCAAAAGGGCGTGGTTGCAACTCAAGTTCCAATGGGGCAGGTCGAGGATTTAGAGCCTTTTAAAAATGGATTTCCTAGGTCTTAAAAACCTATCAATTATTTCTACTGCACAAAAGATTATTAAAAGCTCATATGGCGTAGATATTGATCTATCTAAATTAGGGCTTGATGACAAAAAAGCATATGAGCTATTGGCGCGTGGTGATTCGACAGGTGTTTTCCAGCTTGAATCGGCTGGGATGAAACGTTACTTACGTGAACTTAGACCATCTAAATTTGAAGATATTATTGCGATGGTGGCACTTTACCGGCCTGGACCAATGAGTGAAATTCCAAAGTTTATTGCTCGAAAACATGGAGAAGAGCCAGTTACCTACTACGAGGGACCATATGAAAAATGCTCTTGAGAACACTTATGGTATTTTTGGTCTATCAGGAACAATTCATACAGATTTCTAAAAGAGGTCTGTGGGTTTACTGGTGGTCAAGCGGATACTCTTCGAAAGGCTGTTGGTAAGAAAAAGATTGATTTAATGAAGAAGATGAAAGGCGAATTTATCGAGGGCGCAGTAAATCATTCGAATGCTGATCGCGCTAAGGTTGAGGCTTTTTGGGATCATCTGGAAGGATTTGCTAACTACTGTTTTCAACAAGTCTCACGCCGCTTGCTATGCTTTGATTGCCTACTGGACCGCTTATATTAAAGCGCATTATCCAGATGCTTTTATGAGCTGCACTTATGACTTCTGATTCTGATGATACTGATCGGTTGGCGATTGAAAATAGCAGAATGTCGATCGATGAGAATTCAAGTTCTTGGTCCAGATGTGAATGAATCTTATAAAAATTTCGCAATTATTCCTGGGGAAAATAAAATTCGTTTTGGGTTATTGGCTGTTAAAAGCTGTTGGTGGCGGAGCGGTAGATGCTGTTCTTGAGGCCAGAAAAAAGCTGGCGGTAGATTTACGTCTGTTTTGGATTTTGCAAAAACGCGTTAACACACGAGCTTTTTAATAAGCGAGCTTGGATTCATTAATTATGACTGGGGCCTTTGATGAATTTGGCACACGTTCTGATTTGATGTTTTAATCTTGAAAAAATTCAAGCTTACGGGTCTAAGCTGCAGAAAGAAGCTCTCAGTGGACAGACTGATTTGTTTGGTCTAGTGGAAGATGATTCTATGAAAATTGAGCCAGAGATTGAGCTTACCCCAGCTCCTAAAGTTCACACCGAAAAAGAGCAACTAACTTGGGAGAGGGATTTATTAGGGTTATATGTCTCAGCGCATCCATTAGATAAATATACGGCTTATTTTGAAGAGCAAACTAACCCAATGAACTCAATTATTCCCGCTAAACATAATGGTCAAGCAACGGTTGGTGGAATGGTATTAGATGTTAGAACTATTATCACTAAAGCTGGGACGAAAATGGCTTTTGTTAAGATGGAAGATAAAAACCGGAGAAGGCGAAGTTATTGTATTTCCAAATCTTTACGCAGAGGTTGGAGATAAAATACAAGTTGATTCAGTCTTGAAAATATCAGGAAAAATTTCAGCCCAAGATCGCGATGGGAATATGAAATCTGATGCTCAACTTATCGCTGATGGGATTACAGTCATTACAGATGAAGAGCTTGAGAATTATGAGTCTACTGGACGGCGCATGGATGAGGTTAAAAGCAGGCTCTAAGCCAAAACAAACAAATAAAGTAATGGCTCAGAACTCTAACAGTAATCATTTGTCAGCTTCACCTAATAATAAGAAACAAAATGCGTATAAAGTATCCGCAAAAAGTGGCCAGAATAGTGTTTCATCGACAAAATAATTCCATGCGACCAGCAGGTAGTTATGAATCTATTAAACTACAAAAAGTATATGTGCATATCAAAGATCCAAATGATCACGTATCTTTACTTGCTGTTAAAAAAATATGTGGCAAATATCCAGGTCTCTCAGAGATAATACTAGTAGCTTGGAGTTGAGAAGAAATCAGCTATAAAAATGCATTTTAAAGGTGGATGCTAATTCGGATCTAGCTAAAGAGTTGAGTAAAATTTACTTGGTGAAAGATTGTGTTGCCTTAAAAATAAATGCTATAATTTGAGTAGCTCATTGAATGATCGCTGGTTTTTCCAGAGGAAAGTCCGGGCAGTATAGGACGCGGCAGTTGTTAACAACAACCGGGGGTAACCCTAGGGAAAGTGCCACAGAAACGATACCGCTCTAGATTTTTCTAGAGTAAGAGGGTGAAAAGGAGTGAGGTAAGAGCTCACAGTCATTCGCGGTGACGCGACGTGAGAGGTAAACCCTGCTGGCTGCAAGGAGAGTTTTTCCAATATTAGGTTGGTAGTCCGCCAAGCTCGATAACCGCTTGATCTTTAAAAGCAATTTTAAAGGCTAGATAGATGATCATTCTCGACAGAACCCGGCTTATAGATGAGCTTTAAATATAATATAAAATATCCCTGAGGGGATATTTTATATGTTTTAAAATTATTTTACAGATTCAACTATTTTTAGTGAAAGCTTTTGGTTCGCTGGTTGCTAGCTCAGCTAGAATCTTGCGATCTAATTCGATATTTTTTAACTTTTAAGCCAGCGATAAGCTTTCCGTAAGTAGTTCCATTTAGTCTAGCTGCGGCATTAATTCGTGTAATCCATAAACCTCGCAAATCTCGTTTTCGGTTTCTTCGATCGCGGTAAGCATATTGTAAGGATCGAATAACGCCTTGCTTAGCTAATCGATATGATCGTGTTCGAGCATGCTGCATACCTTTAGCGGCTTTTAGAATTTTCTTGTGCTTTGCTCGTGCTGTTACGCCTCTTTTTACTCGCATTATTTAACTCCTAGGGCTCGTTTAATATTTTTAGCCATAGCGCCTTCGACCTGTGCGCTGGTATTAATTCGTCGCTTTCTGCTCTTACTTTTTAGAAAGCATAGTGATTCTTAAAGGCTCTCTGGCGAAGAACTTTACCTGTTTTAGTAAGTTTTACGCGTTTAGCAGTGCCTTTATGAGTTTTTCATTTTTGGCATCTTTTATTTACTCCTTATTACTAAACTCAGATTGCGGCCCGCCATCTGAGGTTTTTATTCAACTATAGCATCGTTCTCTAGTAGGGAAATTATTTTTCGGCCATTTCAAATCAATTTCTTTATGTGCCATCTCGCGACCCTTAAAAACAATTTGGATTTTAACTTTATCACCATTAACTAGAAATTTTTGATTTTACGTAATTTAACGTCTAAATCTCCTACTCCAATCTTTAAGCCAAAGCGCATTTGCTTTTAGCTCAACTGACTTAGCGTTACGCTTATTCTTCTGTTGTTCTTTCATCTTTTGATATTGGAATTTACCCCAATCAATGATTTTAGCAACAGGTGGTTCAGCGTTAGGTGATATTTCTACGAGATCTACGCCAGCATCTTGCGATATCCTAAGAGCATCTTCTAGTGACATAATTCTAGCTGCTCACCGCTTGCGCCTATAACTCAAGTTCTTTTGCTCGAATCTCTTCGTTAATTCGTATGCTAATATTTTCCTTCCTTTCGAATAGATATTTTGAACACTCACTCGGTTAGAATTATATCAGAGTGGGCGTTAAAAAGCAAGAGGAGTCTATAATGTTTCTTGTCTATAGCGATATTGAAGAGCTTCACTTATATGAGATATTTTGATTGTTTTTGAATTATCTAAGTCTGCAATGGTTCTAGCTACTTTTTAGTATTTTTTAGATAACTACGTGCTGAAATATCTAATTTTTGAGGTTGCAGTATCTAATAGATTTTTGCCGGATTATCTAACATAAACACTGATTTTACATCTTTCATGTTTGCAGAGCTATTGTATTTTATACAACTATTATAACGTTTTTTGTTGTATTTTAGACGATAATTTAATCTGTTTCTATAGCGTTAATACTTTTCGTTGTTATTTTTATTACTTTGAACTAATAATCTTTCGTTGTCGATTCTATTTACGTTAATAACCATATCTATGCGGTCTGAAGTGGACCTGATATTTTTCGTTGATAGTTTTAAAATTTGTAAAGCTGTGCATGTGCATTGCTTAGTTTGATCGCCATAGAATCCACAAGGGCAGGGGTTCATTGTGGCCACTAACATAAAATCCGCCGGATAAACACTTCTATATTTTGCTACGGCTAATTGTCACTTTTTATCTTCAAGAGGTTGTCTTAATGCTTCTAAAGTTGTTTTTGATATTCAGGAATTTCATCTAAAAATAAATTCCCATATGTGCAAGACTGAGTTTCACCAGGCATAGCTTTTGGTCCTCCGCCTACTATGGATGTCTTACTGGCAGTGTGGTGTGGTGCTCTAAAAGGTCTTTTGATGTTATTGATATCAGTATCTTCGATTAAACCGTGAATCTTAGATACTTCTAGGAGTTCATTTTTGTTAAACTTGGCAATAGGTTTAATGCAGCCTTGGCTAACATAGTTTTTCCTGTTCCCGGAGGGACCAGCGAGAAGAATATTATGTCTACCGGCAATAGCTATTGTTAAGGCGCGCAGCTTGTTCTTGACCAACTATATCGTCTAGCGATATTTCCTTTGCATCATCTATCATCACTCGTTTAGATTGTGGTATGATGATTGTTTTTCGTTTTTAAGATGAAGGAATATGTCTCTTAAATTATTAGCAGGAATTATAGTGATACTCATCAATCAGTGTAGCTTGATTATAGTTTTTCTCGGGTATGAAAAACTTCTTTTACTCCACTATTCTTTAATTTTTCGACAATATTTATTATTCCTTTTATAGGGCGTAAATCTCCGCTAAGTGAAAGTTCGCCAGTAAAAGCACGATGATTAATATCCTTAGGTCTAAGCTGTCCACTAATTACTAAAATAGATATCGCAATTGGCAAGTCAAAACTTGTTCCGTCTTTTGGTATTTCTGCGGGCGCTAAGTTTATGGTTATTTTCTTTTTTGGGGAAATCCAAGCCTGAATTTTTAATTGCACTACGAACGCGTTCTTTTGACTCATCAATAGCTTTTATTTCCCATTCCAACTATTTGTAGGGAAGGGAGACCTTGAGATGAATCGCCCTCAACCTCTATTAATTCTCCCGAATATCCAATTGCGGCTGCTGATAAAACTTTACTTATCATGATTTAATTTAATCATAAAAGGGTATCAAAATCAATTTATCATGATATAATTTAAAGGGTATTGTTGAGGGCTGATTTAGTTTTTGAGACAAAAAAGGATTTTTAATAATTTATCTTGCAAGTCGGTTACTCGTAAAGTAATAAATAATTGCAAAATCTAATTTTGTAGCAAAAGCTAAAGGCTCTTTTGCGCCTAAGGTAGCTTTTTGCCCTAATCGCCACTTAGTTAATTGGCGATCATCGGTTTATGTATTTCAGTAGATATATAAACTGGTGCTATATTTTAATACTGATAGCTCAATAGGGTAGGTAGTGACCTTTGGGTGAAGATTTAGCTACGACTTTTGGTGCATTTTTGCTTATATTTTGAGCATCAAATTTTTATTCTAAAATAAGCTAAACTTGTAGATGGGATAAATTATTACCTTTTTGGACCCGAGGGCGGTTCTCAGCAGCTCCACCAAATATTCGGTTTATGCAGGCATGAGGCCTTTATTTTTGTTAATAAAAATGAGCGACTGCAGGAACGCTCATTTAAATATTTTGTGGAGTTTTAGTTTTTAGCCATCTGCGGAAAAGGCTATTTTTATGAAATAATGTTTATTTTTGGCTTATGTATAAATTATTTATTCATAAGCTAACACTATAATATATGGAAAAAAAGCATAAAGTCAATAGGTTTTTCTACTTTTTGTATAATTTTTAACCATTAAAATAACAGATTAGTTAAGAAATATTAGACAAAAATACAACAAAAATAGGACGCTAATATATTGACATTTTTATTAAAGCTTGTGCTATCATCTAGGTAAGCTTTTTAAGAACATAAAAAGCAAAAACAAAAATTACAGTATAGTACATTTCGCTCAAAGCACATTTTTATATTTTTGAATGAAAATTGACCGTTTATTGTTTGTGAGCTTGAACGGCAATTCAAAAATAAGATTTCTGGAAACGTCATAGGGTTTTCTAACTTTTTGAGTTGTCAAAAAGCTCCGCAAAAAGCGTAGAGCGCCGGATGAGTACTTATTAATTTTCAAAGGAAATTAATTTAAGGAAAAATTCGATGATATGCTTCTCTAAATGAGAAGCGGTCAACTAGCTCAAAAGGAGCTAGCCACAGAACCACGGATTTTAGTAATGTTTTAGTTCCGTTTGGTTTTTCTGACTTGCTAGCTCTTTGAGGCTGAATCTAAATCATGGTATTATATTAGATATGATTTCAAAAAGTTATTTTAGCAGTTTCGGTTTTATCTGGAGTTGGTATTCTCTGGATATTGAACTTTACTACCCCATCGAGCACTGGGACCTATTGGAGTTTTTGGTTTTATTTATTTGTGACATTTTTATTCTTTGCTGGATTAATATCGGCATTTTTGTATGGAGTTAATCGATTATTTGAGATGGTTTTTCTAGTTTTCAGAAAGGACGATCTTTTTATTTCTAAAAAGGGAGTTTAGTTTTTCTATAGGGTATGCTTTAGCTTTAGCTATGGCTCCATTAGTTCTACTGGCGCAACAATCAATCCGTAGCGTTGGTATTTTTGAAATTATTTTAATTGTAGTTCTTGAAATAATAGCCTGTCTCTATATTTCAAAAACGCTAATGTTTGTGATATAATTTATCATACAATGGAACCGTTGAAAAAAATATCGAACTTCCAAATTCTGAGGGTGGGCTTTCAAATGTTAGTTTTGAAAGTTCTAATTTGAGTAATTTAAATAATTATGAAAATCAGAACCCTAACAAAAATATAGATATATTGAAGTCTCGCGAGAATATGTTTTTCGACTGTGGAGCAATTATCTGTAGGCAATCGGGATAATGCTATACCTTCGATGCAGCAAACATTGCCTCCAGTTAATGGATTGAACGATTCTTCTGCAGCTCAACCGATATCAGTTCCAGTAATAGCGGCAGACACTGATTTAATGGAAGATGAGTGGGTAAAAAGTTGAAACAGATGATAATGGAGACTAAAAATGATCCTTTTGCTCGTGAAGTTAGGTTTAAAGAGATGCAGATTGATTATTTGAAAAAGCGTTATAATAGAATTATAAATGGTGGTAAATAATGGAATTTTTATAATATTTTTTTCTTGATTTTTATAGTTGTCTGTGTCGCGAGTTTTTAATTTTTCAGTGGTATAAAAATCGTTCAGGAGGCAAAAACTATGAGCGTGGATTGAAGATGGTTCCTATGAAGATTCATCTTCCTCCTCCAAGCAATGATATTGAAGGCGGTAGTCGTGATGAGCGCGATGTTGTTGATGAGGTCTTATCTGAGGCTCAAACTATGTATAATATTATAGCTAGCACCGCGACTAAAGGATTTAAAACGAGACTTTATGGCCAACAGCATATTTCGTTCGAGATAGTTGCGAGCGATGGATTGATTTATTATTATGCTGTTGTTCCGTCGGTTGTACGGAGACTATAAAAGCAGGCGATTGCGGCAGCATACCCGTCAGCTCGATTGGAAGAAGTTAAAATTGAAAATATCTTCTCGAAGACAAGGTAAGATGTTGGGTGTTATAGGCGGTGAGTTTACGCTTAAAAAGATTTTATCTATCCAATTGCAACCTATCAAGACTCTAAGCGTGATGCAATGCGCTCGTTGCTGGATGCATTATCTAGTGTTTCTCGTGGAGACAGGGGCATCTATTCAGATTATGATTAGACCAGCGCCTGAAAAATGGGCAGATGATTCAAATTCTCGTGCGGAATCAATTAGAAATAAAGGAAGTAAAGGTAAAAAGGCTGGGGTTGCTGTAGATTTAATGGAGGCTTTATGGAAACCACCTACGTATGGTTCAGGCGATAGTGGATCATCTCAACACCAGCTAACGAGTCTTGAACAAGAAGAGATTGAGGCTATTGAGAATAAAACCAAATATCCTGGATATGAGGTTTTGATTCGTGTTGTTGTTTCATCATCCACTTCAGCTAAAAGTCAAGCAATTTTGTCCGGCATTGTCTCGGCGTTTTCTCTTTTTGATTCGCCAAGATTTAACGGGTTTAAATTTAATATGACGCAAAAATGTCGATGATTTGAGTTACAGCTTATATCTTTCGATTTTTCCGCAAAATGCTAAAAGTGTAATTTTTGAATAGTGTTGAACTTTCTACAATTTTCCACTTACCGAATCGAAATGCTATTGCGACCGAAAAGGTTCAGCGTCAGAGGATAAAAACAAGTTGACAGCCCAACTGAAGTGATGGATGAAGGTCTGTTGTTGGGCGTAAATGAATATCGTGGAGTTGAAAAAGCAGATTCGATTAAGTAAAAAAATGATCGTCGCCGACATACTTATATTATTGGTCAGACTGGTATGGGTAAATCTAAATTACTTGAAAATTTAGCCTTTCAAGATATTATGAATGGTGATGGCTTTGCTTTTATTGATCCGCACGGTGATTCGGTTGAAGAGCTTCTCGGTATGATCCCAAAAGAGCGTCTTGATGATGTTATTTATTTTAATCCTGGCGATACCGATAATCCACTTGGTTTTAATATGTTTGAGGCTAAGGATGATTCTGAAAATGGATTTTATTATTGGTGAAACAAATTCGATGCTGAAATCACTTTATGATCCGGGTAATACTGGAATAGTTGGACCGCGAATGGAAAATATCGTACGTAATGCTGCGCTGTTACTAATGAGTGATCCTGAAGGAGGGACTTTTATGGATATTCCAAAGGTTCTAATTGATCCAGAGTTTACTAAACCAAAAATTAAGTATTTGCGAAATCAGCGCGCTATAGATTTTTGGACTAAAGAGTGGCCAGCGTCACAGAAATCAAATGATGCGGGTGAGCTTGTTTCTTGGGTTGTATCAAAGTGGGCGCCTTTTGAAAATGAATTATTGAGTAATATCCTTGGACAAACAAAGAGCTCGTTTAATATACGCGAAATTATGGATAATCGAAAAATTCTACTCGTAAACCTTTCTAAAGGTAAGATGGGGGAAGGCGCTGCAAAATTGTTAGGAATGGTTTTTGTGATGAAGTTTCAGGCTGCGGCTATGAGTCGAGTTAATATTCCTGAAGATGAGCGTAAAGATTTTTGCCTATATGTTGATGAGTTTCAGAACTTTGCGACAGATTCTTTCGAGTCTATTTTGTCTGAAGCTCGAAAATTCCGATTGAACTTGATTTTAGCTAACCAGTTTATGACACAGCTTAACGATAAGATTAAGGGTGCAGTAATGGGTAACGTGCCAAACAAATTAGTTGGTCGAATTGGGATAGACGATGCCGAAATTCTTCAAAAAGCATTTACTCCTACTTATGTTGCTGAAGACTTAATAAAGACGCCAAACTATAATGCTATTGCTACAGTACTAGTTAATGGGGTACCATCTTCGCCTTTTAATATGAAACTCTTACCTCCGCTCGGTAAATCAAATCCGCAGCTTAGGGATGCAATTAAGAAATATTCTGCTTCAAAATATGGTAGACCAAAAGAGATTGTAGCTGCAGAAATCCGTGAGCGGTTGGCTGTTAAAAAACCTGCTAATCCCGAGCCTTCAGGCTTGAAAGCTGAGCAGACGTCGCACCAAACTCAAATGGGACAGTCTTTTACGGATATTAACAATGACCAAGTTAATTCAATTAGGGATCAAGCTAGTTCTTTTAGCCGCAATAATTCTCCTGATATTATGTCGAATTCTCAGCAATTTGCCCAGAGGCAGTCTACAGAAAAAGTCATTTTTTTGGATGATTGGCTTCAAAGAAGAGAACAGATTAGACAGGGGTTGTATCTCAGGATAAAACTCCTCAATCTATTAATTCCGAGATAAAAGAAGAGCCCATAAAAGAAGCTAAATCTCAAAACACTAAATCAGATAATTTTTTTCTGTGCATGGAGAGTCTAATGATGAAGTCGTTTTTAAGATAAGGTAGTTTTAACCTTACTTCCGATTAATTTTTTATTTTATTGTATTTTTAATTAGCTTTACAATTCTTAAACCGATATAAAAACTACAGTTAGGATTAGAATTGAAATTTGATGAAACTCTAAACGAGTGTATTATTGATGTAAAAATACTATATAATAGATGATTATTGATGTGAAAAATTGATATTGCGAAAAGTTTTTGCTTCAAAAATAGATTAAATAGCCGATCTATTTTTCTCTGAAAATTCACTATTTCAGTATTGATCGAGTAGATTTTTTTCGAGGTTAGAGAGTTGATATTCTGTTTCTTGCAATAAGGCATCTATTTGTTTATCGGTTTCTTTTTTTCATTATGATTTCCTTCTAATTATTTGAATTTGCTTGAGTAATAAATTTGTTCTAAAGGTCGAAATTATAGAGGTAAATAGTAGTAAAGACAACAAACCAGATAACCATATTATCGGACATGTAAGTATCGAGTGAAGTTAATAATATCTAAAGTCCCTAAACGGTGAACAGGCAATTTTTTGAGAAGTTAAATTACCGAAGAATAAAGAAATTTGGCAATCGTAGCTATTTGAGTTGTTTTTGTTTTTGGCTTAATGCTGGAATGTGATTTTTGATTTTAATTACTATTTTGCGAACTTCTTCGCTTTTAGGCGGAATTTGAGTAGGGCTGAAACTAGAAAAAAATCATCCCTAATATGAAGATCCTTTTGAGGTAGTATTTCTGCGTACTCAAGAATATCGCTGGATTGAAATTCGAAATATGCAGTCTGTGCAGTGTCTGATATGTTTTTGGCTCTTAGTTCAACTAATATTTTCGGAATTTTTCTTGAGCTATATCTGGGGCGTAGACTAGTTTTGAGCTAAGTTGGATTTCGTTGGTGCTTTTCAATCTTTTACGATTGGTGAAGGCTTTGACCTTTGGTATAAAACTGAAAAAAAGACTCGAGAAGCATATCGAGAATAACGCAAAAAAATAATTAAAAAAATATCGGCAATTCTCCAGCGAAGTTTTTTTCTCGAAGTTCCTCTTCGTATTTAAGAAGCCTATCGCCTAGAGAAGGGCTGTATGCATAACCTAAAAATAATTTTTTTCTAAACATTTCACCTTAACCACAACCATTTTATCATAATTTTAACTAAAAATTAAGGTTTATTTGCGATTTTTTTAAAGAAATACGCTATAATTTAGGAGTATAAAAAGAGGTTAAAAGGATAAAGTACAGATCAGTCTGAAAATGTGAGGGAGTTGATGTCTAAGATAGAAGCTGAAAAAATATGATGGCTCACAAATCCAAGTTTTAGAAGGCTTGGAGCCAGTTCGTAAGCGTCCTGGGATGTATATTGGGTCTACTGGCTACGAAGGCGTTCATCATTTAATTAAAGAAATTGCTGATAACTCGATTGACGAAGCAATTGCTGGTTATGGAACGCAAGTTTTGGTGCGCATTTTGAACGATGGCGGAATTACAATCACTGATAACGGTCGAGGTATTCCAGTTGATATTCATCCGAAAAACTGGTAAGAGTACGCTTGAAACAGTTTTTAACTGTGCTTCATGCTGGTGGAAAAGTTTGGCGGCGGCGGTTATAAAGTTTCGAGCGGTTTGCACGGTGTTGGTTCGAGTGTAGTAAACGCGCTTTCTACGAAAAATGATTGCTGAAGTTGCTCGTGGTGGAAAGCTCTATCGAATTGAATTTGAACGTGGAGTTCCTACGACTCAACTAGAAAAATCTAGGTAAATCTCCGCGACCAGATGGTACAAGTATAACCTTTTATCCTGACCCAACTATCTTTAAAGAAACGGTCGAGTTTGATTATAAGTGGGTGGTGAATTATCTGCGACATCAAGCATATCTTACTAAAGGTGTCTATGTTCAAGTTGACGACGATCGAACCAAAAGAGCGTCAGGCGTTTTATTTTCGAAGGTGGTATTCAGAGTTATGTTAAACATTTAAATATCGGTAAAGAAGTCTTGAGCGATACGCCATTTTATGTAGAAAAAAACTGTTGAAGACTCGATGGTTGAGATTGCGATTCAATATAATGATACATACACAGAAAATGTTCAAGCATTTGCTAATAACGTCTTGAACCCTGATGGTGGAACTCATGTTGTTGGTTTTTCGTAGTTCTTTGACTCAGACGATTAAATGATTACGCTCGAGAAAAATAACTACTCAAAGAGAAAGAAGATAATCTTTCAGGAGATGATATTCGTGAAGGCTTTGACGGCGATTGTTCTTGTTAAATTACCGGATCCGCAATTTGAAGGACAGACTAAAAATAAGCTTGGTAATCCGGAAGTTCGTCGCTATGTCCAGCAGGTAATGAACGAATATTTTGGCTATTATCTTGATGAGAATCCGGCTGTAGCTAGAAGATTGTAAGTAAAGCCTTTATTGGCTGCTCGCGACGAAAAAGCAGCTCGTGCAGCACGCGAAAATGTTATTCGTAAAGGTGTGCTGGATGGTTTGAATCTGCCCGGTAAGTTGGCTGACTGTTCTTCGAAAAAACCAGAAGAATGCGAACTATATATCGTTGAGGGAGATTCGGCTGGTGGTTCAGCTAAGAGTGGTCGTGATTCTAGAACTCAAGCTATTTTACCGTTAAGGGTAAAGTCTTAAATACTGAGCGTGCCCGTTTAGATAAGATGCTGGCAAATAACGAAAATCGTCTCACTTATCAAAGGGCATGGGTGTTGGAATTGGTGATCAATTTGATATTTCTGGTTTGCGCTACCACCGAATTATTATCATGACCGATGCCGACGTTGATGGTAGCCATATTGCTACGCTTTTGATGACCTTTTTCTTCCGTTATATGCGAGAAGTTGTTGAAGGCGGCATATTTATTTAGCGAAACCACCATTATTCTTATTGAAGGGCGGTGGAAATAAGCACTACTATGTTTATAGTGACGAGGAGCGTGACGCTAAGATTAAAGAACTAATTGAAGAGCGCCGTGCTCGAGGAACTAATATCAAACCCTGAGGATGACGCTATTAAGCAAGCTGGCTTTGACTGGGTATTCAGCGATATAAAGGTCTTGGTGAAATGGATGCTACTCAACTTTGGGAAACTACTATGAATCCAGAAAATCGCGTACTTGTTCAGCTTAAACTTGAGGATGCCGAAAAAGCCGATGCTATCTTTTACTAAAGTTGATGGGTAGCGAAGTTGCGATGCGTAAAAGTTTTATTCAGACTAATGCAAAATATGTTAATCTTGAGGAATTGGACGTTTAATTATGGAAGATGAGAATAAAAAACCTCTTGAGGGTGAAATTATAGAACAGCAAAATCATTCAAAGCATCTTGAATTTCGGACAGTTGAAGATGTGATGGAAGATTCGTTCTTGCGTTATTCGATGAGCGTGATTATTGATCGTGCATTGCCTGACGTGCGTGACGGAATGAAGCCCGTTCATCGTCGAGTCCTTTATACGATGGGCGAAATGGGTGTTCGTCCAGGGTCAGCTTTTAAGAAATCAGCTCGTATCGTCGGTGATGTGATGGGTAAATACCACCCTCATGGTGATAGCTCAATTTATGATGCAATGGTTCGTTTGGCTCAAGATTGGAATATGCGTTATCCGCTTGTTGATGGACAAGGTAACTTTGGCTCACTTGATGGTGATCCGCCTGCTGCAATGCGCTATACTGAGGCTCGACTTGGTAGAGTTGGAGATATTCTGCTTGCCGATCTTGATAAAGACACAGTTGATTTTCGACCCTAACTATGACGGATCTGAGCAGAGCCTTCAGTTCTTCCTGCAAAATTACCAAACCCTACTTTTGAATGGTCAGATTGGTATTGCGGTTGGTATGGCAACCAGTATTCCTACGCATAATTTAGGCGAAATTGTTGATGCAACGATCGAGCTTATTGATAATCCAGAAGCTTCCCTCGAAGAGCTTATGAAATTCGTGAAGGGGCCAGATTTTTCCGACTGGAGCTATAGTTTATGGCGGTGCGCCTATGATACAGGCTTATCGAACTGGCCGTGGAAGCGTTACGATGCGAGCAGTTGCCGAGATTATTGAGACAAAACGTGGTCGTCATCAGATTGTAGTAACGAAATTCCTTATTCAGTAAATAAAGCTCTCTAATTGAAAAAAATTGCTGATTTAGTTAAGGAGAAAAAATCACTGCGATTGCTGATTTGCGCGACGAATCGGCTCGTGGTAATGTTCAGGGTAGTGATCGATCTCAAAAAGGATGCCTATCCTAAGAAGGTTCTTAACCAGCTTTTATAAATTGACACCGCTTCAATCTAATTTCCACTATAATATGCTTGCGCTTATTGATGGTGTGCAACCTCGAGTGCTTGGCTTGAAGGAAATGCTGTCGGAGTTTGTTAAACACCGCCAGATTGTTGTGCGTCGCCGAACAGAATTTGAGCTTAAAAAGCTAAAAGCGCGCGCATATTTTAGAAGGTTTGAAGATTGCGCTTGATCATATCGATGAAGTTATTGCTACAATCCGCGCTTCAAAGACTACGGATATTGCTGAAAAAGCATTGCGTGATAAATTCGGTTTGACGGAAATTCAAGCAAAAGCTATCCTTGCGATGCAACTTCGCCGATTGACTGGATTAGAGCGTGAGGGCTATCGAAGCTGAACTTGCCGCTCTCTTGAAAATTGATTGGCGAGCTTGAGCTATCCTTGCTGATGAAAAATGAAATCTTGCGAATTATTAAAGAAGAGCTCCTTGAAATGAAAGATAAGTATGGTGACGAGCGAAAGACACAGATTATCAATCATGAGCTTGGTAAATTCTCAGATGAAGAATTAATACCAGAAGAAGAGAGTGTAATTTTACTCACAACCGAAAATTACATAAAACGAACTTTATTGAACGAATATCGCCGTCAGCATCGTGGTGGAAAAAGGTAAGCGTGGATGACAACTAAGGAAAAAGATATTATCGATCAACTTGTTCCGCAAGCACTCATGACTGGTTGTTATTCTTTACTAACCGTGGTCGAGTGTTCCGTTTGAAAGCGTATGAAGTTCCGGCGGCTAGCCTACAAGCTAAAGGTGTAGCTGCAGTAAATCTTCTTCAACTTCAGCCAGAAGAGAAAATTACTTCAATCATTAAGCTGGAGCAAAATTCTAGTGATAAAGATTTCCTCTTTATGAGCGACGGTTAAGGGGACAGTTAGAAGACTGCACTAAAAGATTTTGCGAATATTCGAACAAATGGTCTGAAATGCGATAAATCTTGATGAAGGCGATGAACTTCGGTGGATCCAAAAACAGATGGTGAAAGTGATATCATTATTTCTACATCAGCTGGTCAAGCAGTTCGCTTCAATGAAGATGATGTACGCGCTATGGGGCGTGCTGCTCGAGGCGTTCGTGGAGTTCGCTTGCGACCAAATGATAGCGTTGTAGGAATGGATATCGTTACAGACTCTGATCAAAAATTGCTAGTTATTTCAGCGAACGGCTATGGCAAAATCAACTAAAGTTGCTAATTTTTGAAGTTAAACGGCGTGGAGGAATTGGCGTCAAAAGCCGCAATAGTTACATCAAAGACAGGCCCGATAGTTTCGGTCCAGACTTTGCCGAAAGAATCAACTGATGCACTGATGATTTCAACGGCTGGTCAAACTATAAGGGTTGCAATTAAAGATATACCAACTCTTGGCCGAACTACACAAGGTGTTAGAATTATGAAACTTTCTAATAATGATCTTGTTGCGAGCGTTGGGTTAATGGAAGAAAAGTCAAGAGGTAAAAATGCCATCGATTTTTAGTAATTTTTGTGATAGCGTGGCAATAACGCAAACTACTAAATATTTTTCTCGAGCTTAAAAATGATAGAAACGTTAAATTTCGTAGAGTAATTTCAGAAAGCGGTGGTATGCCCTAGTTCGCATAGTGCAGTGGTTATAGCGATAGCTACTTTCATTGGGCTTAAAGAGGGTGTACATTCGTCTATATTTGGTCTAGCTTTCATTTTTGCAATGATAGTAATATATGATTCTATGAAAGTTAGATTTTCTAATGGTAAACAAGGAGAGACTATCAATAGGATAATCGATGATAAAAATCTTAGCGTACCAAAGGTAAGAGTCGTTCGAGTCATACTCCTCTTGAAGTAGCAGTTGGTTCTACGATTGGGTTCTTACTAGGGTATTTTTCGTTCCTATTTGGTTTGTAGAATAAATAAAAATATGTGAGGTTCTATGTTTAGAATCTCACATATTTTTATTTTGTAAAAGTGTTTAAAAATAAAAAAATAAAAAGTTTTCAAAAAGTGTTGACATTTCAAAATCAATTATATATACTTAAATATAGTTCAGCGAAAGAAGTCGAAAGACTGATTGTAAAGTGGAGTTGAACTGATAATTTGACCTTTAACAATTTAGTTGTGCAAATTTATCGTCAGTCTATTTTTATAGATTATCAATTTGATAATTCTTTTTATGGAGAGTTTGATCCTGGCTCAGGATTAACGCTGGCGGCATGCCTAACACATGCAAGTCGAGCGGCAGCGAGTTTTACACTGAATTCTGGAAGCTTCTAGTATAAAGAGAAGATTTATTCAAGAATTTTTGTGTAAAAATGTCGACGAGCGGCGGACGGCTGAGTAACGCGTGGAATGTACCCCAAAGTGAGGGATAACGCATCGAAAAGGTGTGCTAATACCGCATATGGTCTTCGGATTAAAGCCTTCGGGCGCTTTGGGAACAGCCTGCGTCAGATTAGATAGTTGGTGAGGTAATGGCTCACCGAGTCGACGATCTGTAACTGGTTTGAGAGGATGATCAGTCAGACTGGAACTGAGACACGGTCCAGACTCCTACGGGAGGCAGCAGTGAGGAATCTTCCACAATGGGCGAAAGCCTGATGGAGCAACGCCGCGTGCAGGATGAAGGCCTTCGGGTTGTAAACTGCTTTTTATAAGTGATGATTATGACAGTAACTTATGAATAAGGATCGGCTAACTACGTGCCAGCAGCCGCGGTCATACGTAGGATCCGAGCGTTATCCGGAGTGACTGGGCGTAAAAAGAGTTGCGTAGGTGGTTCAATAAGCGAATAGTGAAGCTGGTGGCTCAACCATTCAGACTATTATTCGAACTGTTGAACTCGAGAGCAGAAGAGGTAGCTGGAATTTCTAGTGTAGGAGTGAAATCCGTAGATATTAGAAGGAACACCGATGGCGTAGGCAGGCTACTGGGCTGTTTCTGACACTGAGGCACGAAAGCGTGGGGAGCGAACCGGATTAGATACCCGGGTAGTCCACGCCGTAAACGATGGATACTAGCTGTTTGGGGTATCGACCCCTGGTAGCGAAGCTAACGCGTTAAAGTATCCCGCCTGTGAGTACGATCGCAAGATTAAAACATAAAGGAATTGACGGGGACCCGCACAAGCGGTGGATCATGTTCTTTAATTCGATGATAACCGATAAAACCTTACCAGGTCTTGACATCCTGGAATCTTTCAGAAATGAGAGAGTGCTTTTTGAGAGCCAAGTGACAGGTGATGCATGGCCGTCGTCAGCTCGTGTCGTGAGATGTTTGGTTAAGTCCATCAACGAGCGCAACCCTTGTCAGTAGTTGTATTTTTCTACTGAGACTGCTCCCGGTAACGGGGAGGAAGGAGGGATGACGTCAGGTCAGTATTTCCCTTACGTCCTGGGCTAGAAACGTGATACAATGGCTAGTACAATGCGCAGCGAAGCCGCGAGGTGAAGCAAATCGCATCAAAGCTAGTCCCAGTTCGGATTGTAGGCTGAAACTCGCCTGCATGAAGTCGGAATCGCTAGTAATCGCAGATCAGCATGCTGCGGTGAATACGTTCCCGGGTCTTGTACACCGCCCGTCAAACCATGAAAGTCACTAACACCCGAAGTCCGATTCGTCGGCCTAAGGTGGGAGGATGATTGAGGGTTAAGTCGTAACAAGGTATCCGTACCGGAAGGTGCGGATGGATTACCTCCTTTCTAGGGAGAGTTATGCCAAAGGTTCGAGAAATCAACCTTTGAAGCTAGGTCGGTCTTTTCGAAAGTTTCTGTAAATTTTACTTTCGAATTTAGCCTTCTAAAGGCAAGACTAAAATTTACCACAGACTGAGATAGATTGCACAACTAAATTGTTAAAATAAATAGCCCATTCGAGAGATTGGCTATTTTTGTCTATGTTAATAATTTTGATAAAATCTTATATGTTATAATTACAGATATAAATTTAAAAACGACAAGATAAATGGAAAAGAATAAAAGATAGAGATGGGCTAAAAATCAAAGCTATCTTCCTCTTGGGATATTATAACTGAGCAAGATAATTCTGATGAATCTATAATGCATAGAATTAAAAGTGAAGTTGTTGCTGATAAATTTGATTTCAGACATGAGCTATGATGTCATTTTTCAAATAAACAGGAAAAATGATAAATAACTTAGCTCACGGTAGGGATGAATGATCTTGAAAGCTGAGAATTTGATCTCCGACAAATCTAAATATCATGAATTATTGATGGGAATATAGACGGTGTAGATATCACTGCAGACAAAGATTTGATATGAATCTGTTCAACAGTACCAGCAGACGAATGTGCATCTTTAATGTTTTTTGCGAATTAACATAATTCATGGTGTTTCGTGATGGTAACGGTAGAAACATCATCGATGATGTCGGATCTAGTTTATAATGACTGGAGAATTGAGTGGCGAGAACTTTACTGGTCATTGTGGGTACATATAAGTCATGATTCGATAGTATTTGAATAAACTATATGTTTTAAATGGGTTTGAGGTGGCAAAAATGCTAGGTCGAGGGAAACTATGAGAACTAGATAAACGGTAAAAGAAAGTCGAAACATATTTATGACGATAGAACTTCTAAAGCATCAGCTTGTTCCCAAGCAAAACTAGAGACGGATTATGATTATACTATATAGATTAACAATCCTAAAGACTGCAGCGGTGAAAATGTAATTCGAATCATAATAGTTCTCTGCGCTGATATAGTGAAGAAGAAACAGCACGAATGATGACCTTCAGTCTAGGGATACAAATTATGCTAAACTTCAGATTATTGAGGACCTATATGTCGATCCTGATTGGTAGGATAAAATCACTGATAAAGATACGCAAAGCTGGTACTTAGTGTGATATAAGCGAAAGATTATCTTATGAAGTATAGCGATTTTAATAAGAATCAGAAAATAAATTTTAAAAAATCTCTTGCTTTTAATAATAAATAATATATAATAATAACTGTTCTTTAATAGGACAGGTTGGGGATATAGCTCAGTTGGCTGAGCACCTGCTTTGCAAAGCAGGGGTCCAGGGTTCGAGTCCCTGTATCTCCACCAAAGAAAGTTTTTAAATTGTAATTTGAAAATTTTCTCTGGGTTTTCCAGATATGGGGCGAGCAGGGCTTCGGTCCTGAGCGTTCCACCAATAAGGGCGATTAGCTCAGCTGGTTAGAGCGTCACTGATAATGACGAGGTCGGAGGTTCAAGTCCCTCATCGCCCACCAAGTAATTCCCGAAAGGGATTATTTTTATTTATTGACTTTTTATGTAATATATGCTATAATTATCACATAGTAAATAAAACAAAAATGGAAAATCTTAAGAAAAAAATTTGAAAAAGAGCAGATTGAAAATTATATCTCAAGAAGTTCCGCAAGAGATTAAGGATTTAAATCCGATTTATTCGCAGATTGATAAAATGCCAAAAGGTTGTGCTGTTATTGGTGGTGCGGCTCGAAGTTTAGCATTTATGATGATCAACCCTAAAAATCAAGAGTTAATTCCTGTTCGTGATATTGACGTTGCTTATTTTGAAGATGAGATTTCGCAGGAAGAGGCAGATGTATATGCAGAATATTTTTCGCCAGATGATTTTTCGCATGACCATGGAGCGCAGGAGATTTCAAACATTGAAGAGTATATGAATACTCGTGATTTTACGATGAATCAGGTTATATACAAGGACGGCAGATTGATTGCTTCTCGAGCAGCGATACGTGATATTTATAAAGGGATAATTAATCCATGCATGATCGCTATGGGGAAGATGACTGGGGCTATTTGGGATGAGAATAATTATATTTCAACGAGATTAGCTTTTGAAAGCGGTTCTTCAACAAAGCAGTTTTAAAAGAATATATCGATGATATTAAAATTAATGATAAAATCCGTAACGATCAATTTTATATTGATGATTTCTCTGTATATAACGGTTTTCAGCTAGCGCTCATGATTCAAAAATCTTTTGATTGGGGCGATGACTTTCCTGAGAAGTTCTTGCATAATTTAGTTAAATCTCAATTTTTTGAGAACGACCTAAGTTTTTGCTAGATAATAATGAGAATATTCGGGATGTATACGATATTATGACCGAAATTAAATGAAGATATCCTAAGATATCCGTTTGATTTTCGTGATGCTGCATTAAAATTCTATATGTCTGAAACTGACGATCGTAAATATGAAGCCGAAATGGGAAGATATGAGGAGTTTGAAGATAATTTCATGAAAAATCAGGGGTAAATTTCGAGGCAATATAAAAATTATAAAAATTACAAAAAGTCTTGAAAAAGCAAAACGAAATGGTGTATTATAGTATTCAGTTAAGCGAAAGTTCAGTAATGAACCTCTGGCGAGATAGATTTGATCAGTGGTTTTAATGTTTTTGCGGAAAAAAATAAATAAAACTATAAAAACTATTGACAAAAATCTCAATATAATACAATAGTAAAAGCTGTTGAGGGCAAATAAGTGAGTTTAAGAAGCTTATTAATTTGCTCTTAAAATGGGAGCGAGAAATTTAACAATTTGGTGATGTAAAAGAAGATAAAATTTTTAAGATTGACGGCAAGTATTGGTTATTACCAATTACTAGTTAAGTCAATGCATAGGTACTCAAGGGCACACAATGGATGCCTAGACGTATATTACCGATGAAGGACGTGGAAGACTGCGATAAAGCTTCGGGTAGCTGTCAACAAGCTTTTGATCCGGAGATTTCCGAATGGGAAACCCTAGCACGAGTCATGTCGTGTTGCTCTCAACTGAATACATAGGGTTGTGTGGTGGGAACCACCTGAACTGAAACATCTTAGTAGGGTGAGGAAGAAAATAAATAATGATTCTGGGAGTAGTGGCGAGCAGAAACTGGAAGAGCCCAAACCTTTTTAGGTTTCTACTTTGTAGATAAGCTGATGAGCGAATACTTAATAAGGGGTTGTGAAATTACATAAGACCAAGTCAGAATGCTTAACTTTGTTGAGTAGTCTGACTTGCGATAAAACTATCAACTTTTTAGTAAGGTAAGAAAATTTGCGTGGTTAGCAGAATAGTTTTGAATGACTAGCCAAAAAGAGCGTGAAAAGCCGTGTACGCAAAAACGACGCAGACCTTATATATGTTTTTCCGAGTAGGACGGGGGCACGAGAAACCCTGTTTGAATCCGGCTGGACCACCAGCCAAGGCTAAATATAATATACGATCGATAGTGAACTAGTACAGCGATGGAAAGGTGAAAAAGAACCCCGGGAGGTGAAATAGAACCTGAAATTGTGTGCCTACAAGGAGTCGGAGCAGTATTTGATACGGTGACGGCGTGCTTTTATAGAACGATCCAGCAGGTTAATTTCATGCACAAGGTTAAGTCAAATGACGGAGCCACAGTGAAAGCGAGCCTGAATAGGGCGAAATAAGTGTAGGGATTAGACCCGAAACCGGGTGACCTAACCATGAGCAGGTTGAAGCTGCGGTAACACGCAGTGAAGGACCGAACCAGTTTGCGCAGTAAAAAGCATTTGGATGACTTGTGGTTAGCGGTGAAATGCCAATCGAACTCGGAGATAGCTGGTTCTCCTCAGAAAATAGCTTTAGGGCTAGCGTCATGTAAAAATAGCCAACAGGGGTGAGAGCTCTGTAAACGACTGGGGCGGGCAACTGTACCCACCGTTAACAAACTACGAATACCGTTGGTGGTACCATGGCAGATTAGAACATCGAGGGCTAAGCTCGGTGCTCAAAAGGGAAACAGCCCAGACCATCATCTAAGGTCCCTAAATTAACACTAAGTGGGAAACAAGGTGAAATTTCTTAAACAGCGAGGATGTTGGCTTAGAAGCAGCCATTCATTTAAAGAGTGCGTAACAGCTCACTCGTCAAGAGATTTTGCGTGGAAAAATGTAACAGGGGCTAAAGTGTTATACCGAAGATATGGATTTCGTTATTCCTACGGGTTTAACGGAGTGGTAGAGAGCGTTCTATCGGCAGTGAAAGCTCAATCGTAAGGTTGGGTGGAGCGTTAGGGAAGTGAGAATGCTGGAATGAGTAACCATAAGAAAGGTGAGAATCCTTTCGGCCGTAAAAGCGAGGTTTCCAGGGCTACTGTAATAATCCCTGGGTTAGTCGGGCCTAAGCCGAGGCGTAGCAGCGTGAGGCGATGGACATCAGGTTAATATTCCTGAACCGGTTATAATTTGTATACTGTGTACGGTAGAAATTAGTCGAAGCGGATTATTGGTATATATCCGTCCAACTTAGCGGGAACGCAAAAAGGAGTGAAAAGTTAATCTACGGATTAACGATTTTGATGAAAAGTACTGGCTAGAAAAAGCAGATATACGCGTGGTTATAGCCGCCCGTACCGCAAACCAACACAGGTGCTCGAGTCGAGTAGACTCAGGCTTACGAGACCCTTCGCTGAGGAACTCGGCAAAACAGCGACCGTAACTTCGGGATAGGGTCTGCCTCCGCATCATTCGATGCGAGTCGTGTTCAAGCAATTAGGGTTAAGATTAATGGTATATATGAGTATCTTAAACTTCTTTACCGAGATAGAACAAGTCAAATAGGCAGCTTGGAACGCGGCAACCTCGTGTCAAACGATGCGGAGGCCGCAGCAAAAGAGCCCACGGAACTGTTTACCAAAAACACAGGTCTCTGCGAACACGAAAGTGGATGTATAGGGCTGACTCCTGCCCAGTGCTGGAAGGTTAAGGGAGTGCTTTACGGTGCGAACTGAAGCCCCAGTGAACGGCGGCAGTAACTATAACCGTCCTAAGGTAGCGAAATTCCTTGTCAGGTAGTTCTGACCCGCACGAATGGAGTAATCATGTGGGCACTGTCTCGGCGAAGGACTCGGTGAAAGTGCATTGGCGGTAAAGATGCCGTCTGTCCATGCCAGGACGAGAAGACCCCATGGAGCTTTACTACAGCTTTACATTGACACGGGTTACATCATGTGTAGCATAGGTGGGAGGCTTTGAAGCAGATACGCCAGTATTTGTGGAGCCACAGGTGAAATACCACCCTTGATGTAGTCTTTGTCTTACCATTGCCGTTATCCGGTAATGGGACCGATATAGGTGGGTAGTTTAACTGGGGCGGTTGCCTCCTAAAAGAGTAGCGGAGGCGTTCAAAGGTTGGCTAGCTTCGGATGGAAATCAAGTGATAGTGCATGCGCATAGCCAGCTTGACTGCGAGAATTACAATTCGACCAGAGTGGAAACACGGAACAAGTGACCCGCTGTAAGAACATTGTTCATTGAATGTGGGATCGACAGCGCACACGGATAAAAAGTTACCCTGGGGATAACAGGCTTATCGCGCCCAATAGTTCACATAGACGGCGCGGTTTGGCACCTCGATGTCGGCTCATCACATCCTGGAGGAGCACCTTCCAAAGGGTTCGGCTGTTCGCCGATTAAAGTGGTACGCGAGCTGGGTTCAGAACGTCGTGAGACAGTTCGGTTTATATCCGGCATGGACGTAGGATTCTTGAGAGATTTGTCTCTAGTACGAGGAGGACCGAGATGAACGAACCTCTGGTGTATCGATTGTGGCCACCTGCTGCAGTGTCGAGTAGCTATGTTCGGTTAAGATAAGCGCTGAAAGCATATTAAGCGCGAAACTGACTCAAGATTAGAATCCCATGAGGACACAGAAAGATGATCTGTTTGATAGGCGCAAGGTGTAAACCTGGTAACAGGCTAGCCGAAGCGTACTAATAGTCAATCGCCTTTTATGTCCATATTCACTGAAAATAATCTTGTATTATTGGCGTGAATATGGTGAGACTTAACTAGTATTTGGTGATTATCAAGTATAATCGCTGGTCAATCTAAAATCTTGGCATTACCAAATAATACCAAGGACATCGAAATGAGGTTTTGGCTCACCGCTTAGTGATTTGTGGCGAGTTGAAGCGCAAAACCTTTTTCGGTGCCCATGGCGCTAGAAACACCTGTTCTCATTCCGAACACAGAAGTTAAGCCCAGTAGCGGCGAGCATACTACGAAAGTGGGAAAATAGCACGGTGCCGAGATTATAAAAACTCCTCTAATCGGTGGAGTTTTTCGTTATTATTTTTAGACTTTTAAAAATACTGAGTGATATTAGTGTCATAACTTTATTTATATATTTCTATATTCAAATACTTCACCTAATTCAATAGGAAATATTTTTACTTTTTGGTTATATTTTTCGAATTTTTATTACTTTAATTCATTATATTTTTTCAAGAGAATTTCTATGTGAATAATATCTTCAAAAGGAATATCCTCTAAAGAACAATTTCAGTTTCGCTAAATATTTTTTTGGTAATTTTGCAATTTTATTTAGCTTTTTAATACCAAAATTACGGAAATTCTCTCTAATGTCAGAATATTTTTCAAAAGATTCCCATGTATTTTTACAAGTTTTATTTACTTTTTCCACTCCAAGATTTTTGAATTTATTTTATTTTTCTTTCTCCAACTGAGAATATTCATAAGTGAACATGGAGACAAATATTGTATATGCTAAAACATACATTTTTGTATAATGTCGCATCAATCCAAAAATACTATCGCCAAAACGAAAAGTTTTAGGATCCTTAAAATTATGATTATCTGCATAGCATCTAGCGATAATTCTTTTTTAGTTACTAGAGATATTGATTTCATACTTAATTTTTAGAATAAATAATTAAGTAGTTATCTTATCGGGTTTTTAATCCATTTTTAAAATATTATCAAAAATTGGTGTAATATTTCCAGTAGAGTTATACTCAAAGCCTCCAGTTCCGTGCCAGAATTTTACATTTATAATACTATTTTTATACTCTTCTAGCTCGTTTTTCGCTAAAAATTAGGCAAAGTTATTCAAAAGTTGATTTCGAAGCTCTAAAATCGCCTTTATTTTGTGTTTTATTTTTTTATTGATTTTGGTAAGAAAAATATACAAATCTGCTTAGGTAACTTACGATAAAACTCATTATTTATTCGAAAAAATCATAAGAAAAATTATAACATAAACAGATTATAAATAGAAAATATTACAATATAATAAAAAGCCCTTATATAAATATTGACAAAAAGCATAAGTTGTGCTATAATCTTAAACGTAATCAGTTAATAGATTAAAACAAAAGGAGATTAAATGGCTGGAACTAAAAGCTGGCGGAGCGAAGGCTGCCGCAACTAATAAAACTAAATACGGTAAAGATTTTTATTCACGAATTGGTCAAAAAGGTGGCAAAAACTGGAACAACTGGCGGTTTTGCCGCTAACCATGAGCTTGCTAAAATTGCTGGTCAAAAGGGTGGGACGCATTAGTCGTCGTGGACCTGCTAAAACTTCAATTACAATGATGGCTCAAGATTCTGAAGAGTCAGTGATTGAAGTGCGACGCTGCTAACTTAATTAAAGATATAGATATAAAAGAAAAATAGACTTTCCTAGGATGGTCTATTTTTGACTCGTCATAAAACTTTTGAATCAGGGAGTCATTTACAGTCCAAGTTGTTCCGCATGCGGGACATTTATAAGATAGATCACTTTTTGAAATCCGTTCACTGTGCAATTTGGGCATAAGCTGCGTTTATGGATCCAGTCTCGGTAAGTGTCGAGCTTTTGTTCAGATATATTTGAATCAAAAGCAGATTCCCGTATTGTGTAGCAAGGTTATTCTTAGTAAATTCCCAAAGCTTCCGTCTCCATTTGGAGTAACTCTATGTCAAGATTAAAAGTTTCATGGCCTAGTAGCGCATGAGCTAGCTCGTGAAGAATTAATAGATGAAAATGGGTAGATTCTGGATTGAAGAAAATCGTGTTTTTGCTTCGACCAATGAAAATCATCATTTTTCTTTAAAGATAAATTGCGGAAAAATCTTTGCGCAAAAGTTTTAACAAAATCTATATTCATACTAAACTTTTAGCGCCTTTTTATAAAAATTAAAAGTAGCTATAAATTACGGATTCTTGAGGTTTTCTGACTAAATTTTAGGCTTATGAAAGACTTTCAAAATCCTGCTAATAAAAGTTTTTAATACATTATTGTTTATCACAGTAGTCATTAATTCTATTTTACGATGAAAAAAATTTAAAAATTCAACCTTCGAAAAACTCTAAAGCTAGAACTTGACAAAACTGTTCAGGGGGTATAATCAAAATGCGATTTTTAATATTTTTAAAGGAGATATGTGAAGAACTTTAACTCATTTAATACTCAGCCAGAACCTTTGGAAAACAAACCAGATAGTTTTAACAATATAACATATGATAAAAGCAGGAACAAGTCTTGACAATATCGTTGGTGATCTTAGAGACTACCACAAAGAGATGAGCTTTATTGTTGCCCCTAATTCGCATAAAGATACTTTGCGACAAAGACTTTTGGATGAGGGAGTGCAAAACATGAGCCGATTTCATCTATATTAAAGATGGATAATGATAATTACATTGTTACATATGCTGGATATGGGTTTGGCTAAAACTAATAGAGATGGTAAAAGCGCAACTAGCAGATCTTATTGATATGAGTGATAAGGATGAAGACTTTTAATCCGTATAAAGGTCTTACTATTGGTCAACCAACCAACAGGGGTAATATTCCTTTAGCGCTAACTGTTTTCAATAGAGGAACTAGGTCAGTTGCTGATACTGAGTGATAATGTAGAGTATCTGAAATTCAAAAAAGGTTTGAGTCGGCAGATTATGGATTACTACGAAAATATGAAATAGGTCACGTATTAAAAAAATAGCCTTCAAAAACAAGGGCTATTTTTAGTTTTAATCTTGAAAAATCTTTTTATAATCTGTTAAAATAATAATCAATCTATTGAGCAGGTTAATCTTGACTATGCTCAAAGAAATACAATTAAGGAAGGAGTCTTAAAGACTAATGGCAACAGCCAAAAAAATAACAATGGACGAATTGTTGGCGTCTGCTCCAGAGAGCGCAAACCAACTAACACAAGGAGAAACTGTCGAAGGAGTCGTTCTATCGGTTCGTAAACATGAAATTCTAATCGACTTGGGCGCAAAAGGTGTTGGTTTTGTACCACGCCGAGAAGCGGGTCATTCTCGAAACCTAACTGAAGGAGAAGCCGTGACTGCAAGCGTTGTTGATGCAGAAATGGATAACGGAATGTCTCTTCTATCTCTTCGAAAAGCCGCTAAGGATCGTGGATGGGAAGAGGTTTCTGCTAAACTTGAATCGGGTGAGGTTATCGAAGTTATACCTTATGATGCTAATCGCGGAGGTTTACTTGTAGAGTATGAAGGAATTCGAGATTTTTGCCTGTTTCGCAGCTTTCAGCGGAACAGTACCCAGGTGTAGGTGCTAGTGACAAAGATGAAATTCTAAGTCGTTTGAATGCACTAATTGATAAGCCGATCTCAGTTCGAATTCTAGATGCTGATCGCAAAACTAATAAGTTAATTTTTAGCGAAAAAGAAGCCGTCAAAGATGGTCTTAATGAACGATTTGAAAGTCTCAAAATAGGTGACGATGTCGAAGGTATTGTAACTGGCGTTGTTGATTTCGGTGTTTTCGTGAATGTTGATGGAATTGAGGGATTGATTCATATTTCAGAAATTTCTTGGGAACGAGTAAGTGATCCAAAAGATTATGTGAAGATTGGCGACACTGTTAAGGCTAGAATTATATCAATTGACAAAGATCGCTTGAGTCTATCTATGAAACAGCTCACCGAAGATCCATGGCTAACCGAGGTTGAATATTTTAAGAAAGGGTCTAAAATCGAAGGTACTGTAACTCGAATTACTCCTTTTTGAGGGCTTTCGTGCAGATTTCTCCAGCGATAGAAGCACTTGTTCATGTTTCTGAGCTTGTAGCAAAAGGGAATGACGTAAATCCCAGAGAATGTATTCACTCTAAATGAACGAAAAGAGTTCGTAGTTATCGATATTGATAAAGAAGGCAGAAAAATTTCACTTAGCCTAACAAAATAATTCAAACAAATTTCTTGCGTTGAATACTCGAAAATCGGTTATTATAATCGGTTTTCGAAGTTCAGCGATGAAAATAAAACCAAAGGAGGTTGTATGAGTCAAAAGAAAATTGTTAATATTACGGATTCGATCACAGTTGATGAGCTTGCGGGCGCATTAAATTTACCTGTTACAAACCCTAATTGGCGAACTATTTAAAAATGGTATTATGGCAACAATCAATCAGCGAATTGATTTTGAGACTGCCACAATTATTATCGAAGAACTCGGTCTTGAGGATGTTGAACTTCATAAAAAGGAAAAGGCTGATGCGATTACTTCTCGGATAAATAAAATTCACGAAGTTTCTGAAAACGCTAAACCTCGTCCACCGATTGTCGCAGTGATGGGTCATGTTGATCATGGAAAAACTACACTTTTGGATACGATTCTTGATACAAAAACTGTCTCCGGAGAGGCTGGTGGAATTACGCAACATATTTCCGCTTATCAGACAGAACGAAAAGGGCGTAAAAATCACACTTCTTGACACGCCTGGTCACGAGGCTTTCGCCGCCCTTCGTCAGCACGGAGCAACGCTTACGGATGTTGTGATTATTGTCGTTGCTGCAGATGATGGTGTAAACCGCAAACTATCGAAGCAATTCGTTTTGCGCAGAATGCTAACGCAAAAATCGTTGTAGCGATTAATAAGATGGATAAGGAAACTGCTAATCCTGAACTCGTAAAAGGTCAACTTGCCGAACGTGGTTTAATGCCTCGAAGAATGGGGCGGTGAAGTTGTGATGGTTCCGATTTCGGCGAAAACTGGTTCTGGAATTGATGAATTACTTGATATGGTTCTTCTGACTGCTGACATGGAGGAACTTCGAGCTGATGTTGGCATTCCGGCTGAAGGCTTAGTGATTGAATCGCATATGGAAGTTGGAAAAGGTTCTGTTGTCTCTCTACTGGTAGAACAAGGCGATATTAAACAAGGTGATTTTTGATTGCTGGGACGACTTATGGTAAAGTTCGAACAGCTTAGTGACTACAAAGGTAAAAGCATTAAAAAAAGCCGGTCCTTCGACTCTATCACTGTGACAGGGTTTAAGGAACTGCCTCAGTTTGGAGATGTATTTAAAATTGTTAAAAATGAAAAATCAGCTCGCAATCTAGCGCAACAAGCTAAAATAGAAGCTGATAAAAATGCTGCCACGGCCAATGTGACCGGTGCTGATCTATTAAAAATGATGAATCAAAAACACGATGCAGAAGATTTTAATATTGTGATCAAAAGCTGATGTTCAGGGATCTCTAACTTCTGTTTCTGATAGTTTGCGCTTAATTGAGACTGATGGAGAAGTGAATCTGAATATCGTAAAATCTGGAATTGGAAACATTACTGAGAATGATATTCGACTTGCTAGTGCCGATAAAAATGCGATTATTTATGGCTTTTAATGTGGAGTTACCGCCAACTATTATCGCTACTCGTGATCGGGTGGAAGTTCGAATTTATAAAGGTGATCTATGAACTTCTTGACGATGCTCGTGCTGAGATGGAAAAACTTCTTGCACCAGAAGTCGTTGAGACTGAAATTGGATCACTAGAAGTCAAAAGGCGTTTTTCCGTACAATGAAAGAGGAAATTATCGCTGGCGGTGAAGTAAAAATGGTCGCATCTATGCTGGGTTGCTTGCTCGAGTGATTCGTAAAAAGGAACAGATTTGCTGAAGTTGAAGTTTCAAGTGTTCAGCGTCAACAGCAGAAGCTAAAGATGTCGTTGAAGGTGAGATGTGTGGTCTTTCGCTTAAAACTAAAAAGAAAATCCAACTCGAAATTGGTGATAAGCTTGAATTTTTCACTCGTGAAGTTGTAGCTCGTAAGCTAAAAGGCTAGTAGTTATGAATATTTATAGAGCTTATTATAAGGATAAGCTCTATTGACTTTTGGATTGTTATGGTATAGTTTTTAAAGATGGAAAAACCAAAAAAATAAACAATTATAATTCGCTAGAAAATATTGATGAGAACCGAGAAAAATTCGTTTCAGGAATTTAACAAAAAGTTGTGAATTTAGACTTTCTCGAAAAACAGTGATAATGCTTTCAAAGATGACAAAAGAATCTTGCGAATGGTAAAGAGTTGATATCTATACCGTTTCATAAAGGTGATTTTAATTTACTCGTCTCATCACCTTTTTGGTTTTTATGAATCAAGGGATTTTGATATTCAAAGTAAATTCTTCGGCGATCAGGAAAATATTATCAAAAAGCTTCAAAAATGAGCTTTGATGAAATGCGTCAAGAATTTGGTTTTGAGAATAATTATATTTCAACTTCTTTTCATATCAAATGAAAACTTTAAATCTCTTAATTGGGGCTTTGTAGCCCTTGGAGTTTTAGCTATTCTCAGATTGAACCTAATGATATTATTAATGGTGGTGCAAGTGATCAGTGGACGTCTGGTGAAAAACTCTTTCGTGGTGAGATAAGTGAGATTAGCTCTTATTTATATAATGATTTACACTTTGATGACTAAATTATAATGAAATTGCGCTTTGGCGTTACGAGGATATAGGAAAATTCTCAGCCGCGAAAACCTGATTTTATTGTAACCGGTGCATATACGACTGATAAATTTAAAAGCAAGAACATTGATCTAGCCGCTCAAGCTGCAGCGGTTTAATGTTCCGGTGATTATTTTCGATGAAGAAAGTTTCACTGATCAAAAATATCGAAATTGACTCGATGATGGAGAAACATTTAAATGGCGAAATTTTCGAATATGGATTTTTTGAATTTTTACCTTCGCGGTGCTGCAAAGTTTTGATTTAAACTATCCTACCGAGCGAAATTATATGCTAACGAAGTCTATCAGGCTCACCTTAATAATATTGGCGAGATTATGAAAAATTTACGCCATAATTCAGACTTTAAAAACGAAAAATCAAGCGAAAAACTTATTTGAAAATCTACAAAATATTCGAGATATTTATCTAAAACGGGATGCGGTAATTCAGTCCTGGGTGATGCTTTTTATTTCTAAAGCTGGACTTACGAAGGACTTTTTGCTGATGGATTTTTCGATTAATAATAGGGAAATGAAGAACTTGAATATGTTATATCGGAGGCTGATCGTAATTTGCGTCGAGATGTTTGAAATTGAAAAAGAAGTTCTTGAAAACATGGTAGTAAATAAGTTTGATATCCCACAGGGGATTGAAAGAATTTCTATCGGTCAATAAACCGAAATATTATAATCGTTTGAGTGGTAGGGAGAGTTAATTTGAAGATGAATCTATTCAGGTTAATCTTCCCGATATGAAACTTACTTTAGGTGAAAGGCGTCTAATTTCATTAAAAATCTATCCATATAACTGAAGAGGAAATTGAAGATTTGAAAAACTTTTTGCAAAAATTGAAAAATAATTATGCTTGTGGTAAAATTGGTATAACTAAACAAGGAAAAGCAATGTTTGAATTAGACGAGAAATTTTTCGAAGAAATTGGGCTAAAATAGAATGCCTGTGAATGAGCAAGAAGAGTTTCACACACATTCAGAAGAATTGAAGTGCGTGTGGGTGAGAGAGTTTCTGACGGTATGTCGCCAGAGAAGCTAGATGAATTTGAGGCGATTATTGATGAAAATTCAGATTTTATTCAGAATTGGGTTTTTAATGAATGCACCTGACTATAAAAACAGATGAAATTTATCAAACTTTTCGTTGCACAGAATAACGGTCAGAAAAGTGCAGAGATTATGAATGAGTATGCAGCTATGAAAGTGAGCTTCAGGTCAATCGTCCAGACTTTTGCACGAAATTATTGAAACTGTGATGAATGAAATGAAGGTGAGCTTCATGCAAAATATCAATAAGATTATTGGCTAAAGTAAAATAAAAATAGCTTCTAAAAATGAAAGCTGGTATTTTTATTTTTTTCAGATAACCATTTATGAAGCTCTCTGCGGTAGTTTCTTTGCCTGTTGGTGTAATTAGCGTTTTTATGTTTAGAAACAGCTCCATCAGCAAATTTAAGCGTTAGAGGAGATTTTTCATGTCATGGTCTAAGACTTCATAGTTTTATTATGATAGTGCGCTCGTCAATTGTAATTTTACTTTTAGGAAAGATTTCGTAAAGCTCGGTGTGTTCGGCTTGTATAGCGGTTTGCATTTTCTGGTCGTAAAATCAGAGTCGATAAAGGAGCTGGCAATATTCAGCCTGTGAGTTGTCTTGTTTCTGCACCTTCATCTCACCAGAAACTAATCTTTGGCAAATCTCGCACCACATTTTCAGCGCCAATTTTACCGCAAATTTCATAAAAAGCTCACTGGCAGTTTCTGTTTTTCGAAAAGTTTAATTTCTTCTTGCGAATAAACATCGCCAGCATCCATTTCTTTTTGAGGAGTTTCATTATCGAAACGCCAGTTTGAGTCGCCATTTAAGATTGCGCTCTCAATTGGAAAAGCAGCCCGCGGTATTTTAGTAAAAAGTGAGAGGATGGACATTTCACTATTGCGGGCGTAAAGATCAATGATTTCTTGCGGAATGATTCGAATGAAACCAAGCACCCACTGGATTTTCGAAAGTTTTTACACAAAATCAACAATTTCATTCATTTTTGCGGTTGGAGAACAGGAATTTTAAACTTTTTCATAATTTGTTTAACTTTAGTGATTGAAGTTTTTGACCGCGACCTTTTTGGAGTCTGGGTTTTGAGTGATAATTCCAGCAATTTCAAAATTTTCATCAATTAAGTGGAGCAGAACGCCCGAAAAATCTTCCATACCAAAAAGAAAATTATAGGATTTTTCATCATAAAATCCTCCCATAAAGTCTGAGTTGTTCTCGATATCTTTCATAGGGGATCTAATGGTTTGGTAATTCACCATCTTTCGTCTAAGCGATAAAACGCGTCTTTTTGTCGCGGATGTGGTCGATAAAGAGAACACCGTTTGTATGATCAATTTCATGCTGAAGAACACGAGCTAAGAAACCTTCTGCTTTTGATTCGAACTCTCATTGCCAGTAGATATCAAGCGCTTTAACGCGAACTTTTTCGAAAAGCTCGCGGAACTTTACCATAAATTCCTTTAATTGAAAGGCAAGCCCTCAAAATCGTCTGTCGGTTTTTCCTTCAAATTTTGTAATTTCGGGATTGATTAAAGCGGTGAATTCTTTGTTTATTATGTCATCTAAATCGCTTCGAACAATAATGATTTTAGTAGAGTTTGTTAATTTGTGGTGCAGCAATTGCGGCTGAAATTTCATGAGGGGTGGGCGTTCTCCCAATCGAGGCTGGCATCAATCATATCTTGTACAATTTAGCAACTTTCATCCGTGATAACATGCAACGCGTTCGCATTTTTGCCTATTCTGGTTGGGTAAGGGTTATGATATCTTCTTTTTCATTAAGGTCGATTATAACATTTTTGTATGATAAAACTCAAAATAGATTGACAGGGTCTACCTGTGGTGCAGTATACTTGATGGTGGAAGTCTGAATTGGCGCGGATTTCTCAGTGGTGACCGCGCGCTCTGCACCTTAAAGAAAGAGGTGGCTACTATGCCTGTGTAGTAGCCATATGCTAATACGCCAGATAATTTTGGCAATGTGGTGAGGAGCTATGGCGGGGGCAACTCATGCGTCAGATTCTAATGGTGATCCGGTAGCTTTTGCTATAGACAGCAGTGGCGGAACTTATATTTCTGCTGGTCGTGTGAACTCTCTGGCGATGGGGGCTATAGGAATGATGGTTCTAAGGGGCATGATCACTATAAAGCGGATGGATCTTCCGATTTTGGAAATAACCATAATGGAGATCGTAGTCGTTGTCGCTTCGGTATTCTTACGGCGAGCTGATATGAGTTCGTCAATATATGAAAGGTTTATTATGGAAAAGTATTCAAAATTCATCCTAAAGTTTCTTAAAAACTAAAGTGGCAGATTTTATTCTTTGTGTTTACTTGCAATGGTTTATTTTGAGAATGACGATTTTGAAATGATTAATTTCTCGATAAAAGTATTATGGCAAAATGATTACAGATGGTTATGGATGTTTTCAAATTCAAAAATAAATTTCCTTAAGTATTGTTGAGTTTGGCGAGTTTATTGGATTTTTAAATGAAGATGTTCAGAAAATTAAAATGGCAAAGAAAACTAAAGAAGAAATTCAGCATATCAATGTGGCATTATTTTTCAAGAAAATATCCTGAGAGCTAAATAAGTCCTGAATCCAAATCAACTCATGTGGTGTTTTCCTCGAAAATTCGCGCGGATATCTAAAAGTGGCGCGCGTTTTTGCTGATGATAATTTGACGATAAGTCCCATAACTCGTTCATAAAAAGCTGGTGTTGGTCCCAAAGATTTGAACTTTACCTTTGAATTTTTCACGAATTGCTTTAGCTTCTTTTGTGCATTTAAAATCGCTGATTTTTCAGTTTTATAAACATAGTTAATTTGAGAAGATAAACAAAAGTGGAAAATTTTTCTTTCTGACGTTTTCTATTTCAAAATTATACCAGTATAGTTTTGTGTTCAAACTTTTATAGATAGAGCATCGGGCTGAAAAGTGCTGTACTACTATCATTGTATCAGTCAGTGTCATGACCACGACCTCGACTTGCGATTAACTGGAAAGTTTCGCTCACTGAGGTAAAATCTGGTAGCTAAACCAGCATCCGCTTGAATAATGCCTCTCGGTCTTGGAGTTTTCGGAAGATCTAATCCTTTGGCGATAACGCGTGCCAATTATAATTTCAATTCGCTTGAGACTATTTCTCGGTATACATTTTTCAACTGTTTTATTAGAATCTGAATCAGCATCAAAACGTGCAATTTTTGTTGATTTGAAATAACGCGAACTTCCTCCTCGATCATTTTTGTGCCAATCCTTTGTGGATAATTTCAGGTTCGCATACAATCAGGGCATGAGAGCGGTATCGCTATAACCACAAATATAGCCGTAATCTTATGCTTATCTGTATGTAAAAGTTAGGGGCAGAAACAATTTGGACATAATGCTTGCCAGCCGCAATTATGACACATTGTTATTGATGCGCTTCACGTCGATTGTGATAGAGTAGGACTTGTTTATTTTCAACTTTAGAGTTTGGTTTATTTCGCTTAAAAGTTCTTTTGATAGAAAGCGATGGTTGTGAGAAGATTTTTAGCTAAATCAATTATTGAAACTTTTGGTGGTCTAAAACATTTTTTAGCAAGTTCAGTTAGTTTTATAATTTCGTTTCGCCATTTTGCTGAAATTTCTGCTAGAAAGTAATCTTCAACTACAAGGTGTTGCTGATCCTAAAATTACTAAAATTAAAATATGACGCTAAAAACTACTAACTCGTAGGGCAGAGTATTTTTGGCGTTGTTCTTGTTTAAAAGCTTGGCTCGTAGAGCTTCATCGATTATGATTAATCCAGATTGACCGGAGCGAAAGGTGCTAGGCCGCACCATAATAATTTGCGGATCGGTATCGTTTTAGTATTTTTAACCAAGTCTTATGTCGCTCAATTCGGTTTGTCGTGAGTGTATAACTTTTATATTCGTGAAAGTGGCTTCTAAAATTTTGCAACTAATTGAGATGTTGGTGAATTTCTGGTATAAGAATAATTGCTGATTTGTTATTTTTAAAAGTCTCTTTTACTTGGTTTATATAGATTGAGGTTTTGCCCGATCCTGTAATTCCGTGAAAAACGTTCCACTATGTATTTTATTTAGTTTTTATAGCATTTTGCTGCTGTTCTGTGTATGAAAATTTGAACGGTTTTTGCAGTTGTATCTGTTTCAGTGGTTTCATGTGAGACGACGTGATTTTTGAACTCCAGTGGGTAAAATTCCGCTCAGGACTTGTGATAAGTGTGTTGCGTAATGTTGACTTATCCATTCAGATGCTTTTATTAGATGATCTAGGATTGGTTGGTTCGAAAATGACTCTTTTGAACTTTGCAGGTTTCAAAATTTGGTTTTCTACAGTTTTCAAACTATACCAGTATGTTGCCAATTGGAATTTCGACAATTTGACCCCTCTGAAGTTTATATCGGATGAATAAGTAAAAACTTCGTTCTCGTACGAATAATTTTAAGCGGAGCGATTTCGTGTCGTTTTCCATCTATTTATTATGTATAATAAAAATATGTATTTTTAATCGACTCAGCAGGGAATCTTTTGTGGAACAACTTTTCGAAAAATATCGCTTTTGAAAGATTGTACTGTTATCGCTTTGAATGAGGGCAGTGTTTTGGTTGGTGAACCTTTGCAGCGTCTTGATAGCTGCTCAATCTGCTTTTGAGCGAAGAAGTTGAACTTTGCCGGCGAGAACTTAATTAGGGCAGTGTTTTCGCGAGAATGGTAATTTCGTGCGTAATTCCTTTTTATGACGAGATACTGAATTTGAAGGGTGTATGTCGCATGAAAGCTGGCTCTTTCGAAAAGACCCAATTTGAAATTTCAGAAAAATTAATCTCAGCAATTGGCGATGGCGGGACGATATCTCTAGACCTGCTTAGGAATCGCAATATTATTTGCAGTGAGTGATGGTTTTGCTGAAAAGGCTACGCTTGACGTTGTGCTGGATTTTTAAAACCGATTGATTGCAGAAACTTATTGCAGCTCGAGTTGCAAGTGTTGAGGCTATGTGATCGGCTGCATATTTCTGCAGATGACTCACATTCTTGACGTCAAACGTTATTTTGGCGCGAATCATTATTAGATGAGAACGAGCTTCCTTCTCGTAGAGAGGTTGTTAAAATAAACGAAAATCATTTTAAATTGGCGTTAAATTGCTTTTCGAGCTTATTTTTGTAAAATAAATTTAAGAGGTTAAAAATGGTGGGATTTTGGATATTTTTGTTACATCACGAGTTAAAGCGATTGTCGTATTTTTGTAACATCCTGCTATCAAGATGCATATACGAAGACATGAAACTTCTTAAAAGAGGATCAGAAATATTCAGCGTGAAACCAATAAACTTGAAAAAGCTGGATTTTATCAGTGAAGAGAAAATACATTATCTTTTTCAGATACGGTTCTTTCTGTTTGAAAGAATTGCACATCGATGTTATGAAGGTTCGTGCGCAACAGACTGTTTCGCGAAAATCCTCGTTTTTGAATAATTCTGTTAAGAGGTAATAAGATGTCGCTTTCCATGGGCAAGAATTATCAGACAATTTTAGAATCGTGGAGTTTTGAAGAGAATCGTGAGCTTTTCTGAACCCAGATTACAACAATCAACGATCCTTTTTGTTGCCCGATATGGAAAAAGCGGTTGAACGACTTTGCGGGCGTATAAAAACAGAAAAAATTACTGTATATGGTGATTATGATGTTGATGAGTTTCGGCTTCAACTATTATTTTGGATGCTTTTGAAAATTTGGCTTCAAAATATCGATTACTTTTGCGGATCGCTTTAAAGATGGCTATGGAATGAGCGAGCGAGGTGTAGAGTGATCGCTGAGCGTGGAACTAATCTAATTTTAACAGTTGACTGTGGAAGTTTGAATCATGCTGAAAGTTGATTTTGCGAAAGGTTTGGGTGATACGATTGTGACCGATCACCATAATATTGCTGAAGTGCAACCCGAATGCGGTGGCGGTTGTAAATCCTCGCCGGCCAGAAAATCAATATCCTCAAGCTGAAAATTGCAGGTGTTGGTGTAACTTTTAAATTGATCCAAGCTCTACAAACCAGACTTGACGGCTTACCCACTTGTGAAGAAATAGCTTCTTGATATGGTGGCGCTGGTACGGTTTGTGATATTATACAGCAAACTGTGAAAACGTCAAGAATACTTTTTGGGGCTTGAAAGTAATGGAGAAAACTCGGCGTAATGGTCTCAAGTCAATGCTAGCTTATGCTGGAATTAACAAACCAAATAGTTCTACCTTGGTTTTTGTTCTGGGGCCATGGATTAACTCAGCTGGTCGGCTTGAAACGGCAGAAAAAGGCCTTGGAGCTAATGATAGAAAAAGATAGTTTAAAGCGCTAGAAGGCTAAATATCTAGATGATTTAAAATACGACGTAAAAAATTCAACATGAAGCGCTCCGACATTGCAATTCAAAAAGCTAGGATTTTCGAAAATGACAAAGTTCTAGTTATTGCTGACGAAAATTTCAACGATGGTATTGTGGTATTGGCGTCGGGTTTGATGGAAAAATTTAAAAAGCCAGTTTTTGTTATTTCAGATTGATGGTGAAATTGCGAAAAGGGTCGGCGCGTAGTTTTGGTGAGTTTTCGGCTAGTCAAGCCGTCGATAAAGCGCGCGAAATCATTATTAAGGGGCGGTGGTCGCGATGCTGCAGCCAGCGTGACTCTGTAACCTCGAAAGAATTGATTGATTTTCCGGAAAATCGTTAATCAATTTTGCAATTCGCTCAATCTTAAAGTCAGCTCAAAATATCTTTTTACCGAAAGTGGATATTCAGCTTGAAGATTTTTCACCAATTTCATTGGAGCTTTTCCGAAAAGATTGTAGCGCTTGAGCACGTTTGGAAAGGAAATGAAGAACTAGACTTTCGAAATTAAAAAGTGCGAGTTATGGATCGGCAGAAATGGGTGACAAAAACAGCATTTAAAACTAACGACTGATGCGAGAATGAAATTAAGATGCTAAAATTTAATGCTCCAGAAAATTTTTGCAAAATTAGTGAAAAGAAATTGACGTGGTTTTTCGCTCAGCCGAACGAATGGCAAGGGCATATCGAAGGCATATTTTACATTTGGAAAGGAAGAAGGTGTATAATTAACTTATGACTAAAATTCATGTGAATATGATGGGATTCAGCGGACAAAGTTGCTGGCCAAAAGGTGTTGCGGCGCTTATGCTGAACTAATGAGATCTTCTTAAAATCGAGCTAAAAGTGAGTGAAAAATTACTAAAACACTTCGTGCGAAAAACCCAGATATTACACATTTCACACTATTATTGTTTTATCTAGCTACAGTTTAAAAATATACTGATGTTGGAATCGGCTATGTTCACTTTAATTCCTGACACTCTTGATGGTAGTTTTAGATACTTCAACAATTGCCGATTGTATATCTGATCAAATTTTATGATAAAATGGATCATTTGAGTGGTTGTGAATCCAGATTTTAAAGAGGAATTAGTTAAAATTCAGTATCGACAAAGGAAAAATAACTTATATTCCGAATTTTGTTGCAAAAGATAAATGGTCGCCTTTGGGTAAGAAAAGAACGAGAAATTTCGAAAATTACAAGGTTGGAGATGAAATTGGGTTTTGGAGTTTGGTCAGTTCAGCAGAAAAGGCGTGATGATTTTTGTAAAATTAGCGAAGAATAATCCCGATATTAAATTTGTTTGGGCTGGCGGTTTTCGTTTGGAAAGAAATTACCAGCGGCTACGAAAACGTTATATATAGTTGAAACCCATAAATTTGAAATAGGAATTGTTCGCATGAAGAGATTCGAAAATTTTATGGGAGTTGTGATCTGTTTCTTCTACCGAGTTATGCTGAACTTTTCCCGATGTCTATTCTAGAAGCAGCCAGTTGTGGTGATGGTAATACTACGAGATTTAGATTTATATAAAATATTCTTGAGGAAAAATATCTTTGCTGGTAAAGATTTTGAAGAGATGAATAAGATAGTATTAAAAGATATTTCGAAAAATCCAGAAAGAAATTAAAAAGGAATTTAAAAGCGAAGTCGAAGAAATTTCAGATTATTATTCGGAAGATAGACTATTAAAATTTGGATTGATTTTATCGAGAACAGGCAAAATTAAAATAATTTTTAATCAAAATTATCCAAAATTGATCAATTTTATTTCTTCTTGCTTTTTAAAAACTTTGGTAAAATGATAACTAGTATGAGTATTAGTGTAACAAGGAAAGACCAGAAAAGAAAGCTAACGAAAATATTATTCGTCCTTTAATCGAAAAAGTTCTACAAAGTGGAGTTTTGAGGCAAGCTAAAAGCGTCTATGCGATTTTCCGAAAACCAATTAGTAAGAGCGAACGTCGTAAAAAGCTATTATTCGCAACCAGCAGCTGACTATGAAAGATGCGACTTGGAATTCGCTAAAATCACAAAATTGTCGGTCGCAAAGCCAAAACTTTTTGTTTTCTAAGGAATGGGAGAATATGGGTTAAAAAGATAAAAATAAATGCGATTTAAAAACAGCAATGCTAGCGCGCAATAATTTTGAGACTACAGTTTTCGTGGGCTTAGCAGCAATTTTAAATGAAGAAGTTAAACTTGGCAAGCGTGAATTTGGACTTACGGACGCTGAAATCGAGGCATTGATTGCGCGAAGTTAAAAGAGAGAAAGGGCTGCAGCTGCTCTCTTTAATGGACGAAAAAACGCTCAAAATGAATTAAAAAGAAGCTGAAATTCTTTCAAAATATTTACGCAGAAATGATTGAAGATGAAATTCGATTAGCTGTTCAGGAAGAAATCACTCCAGCTAGAAGAAAAATCTCCAAAGTTTATGGGAGCAGTTATTGGTGAGCTGAAAAACTAGATTTGGAACTTCGGTCGATGGAGCGATACTAGCAAAAATCGTGAAAAGAAAAATTAAAATAATCATAAAAACCTATTGCTTTTTGACGGCTCTTACTATATAATTAGGAAGTATTTGGTTTTGCCACCTTAGCTCAACTGGTTAGAGCAGCTGTTTTGTAAACTAACAGCCTTCGGTTCGAATCCGAAAAGGTGGCTCCAGATTATGAAAATTGCTGGGGTAGTGAAGCGGTCAAACACAACAGACTGTAAATCTGTCGGCAGATGCCTTCGAAAGTTCGAATCTTTCCCCCAGCACCAGAAATTATCCAAAAATCGGCTCTTGCAGGGTCGATGGATTAACATGACAATTAAAACTAAGCATGCTATAATACAGAAGCATAGATTAAACAAGACAAAAAGAAAAACAAAATATTATGGAAAAATTTAAGATAAACAGATTTAATAGTGAGTCTCAAAAACTCTTTCGTTAGAGCATCTAAATCATCGAAGTCACATTTCTGAGGAGCGGCTTCAAGGTGCTAAAGGCCCATGAAGCGACTAAGGATCGCGCGCAAAGAGATGCTAAAAAATTTATGAACATAGGTTGGCGGAGCGACAATACGGTCGAAGCTAAGGTGATATTTTAGATTGGACTATCTGGACAGAGATGGTTCTGGTATGTGGTCACAAACAAGAGATCAGTGATGAAATATTGTTGTTATCGCATTGTCGGGCTAGAATTTGCTAGCTATAGAGGTCAGATTGGTTTATAGATGCGTACTGAGCCACACGCAAACACGGGCTCCAGCGTGTAGAAATATTGCAGTCAGGTTTAAAGGGGTCGCCTCGAAAGCGTATCATTTGGACAGAAAGTATCAAATGTATTGAAGGCTGTGAGGATTACAAGCAGCTTGAAAATATAAAAGTCAAGTAAAAGCTTGGCACTGTTTACTTATGCTAATAGTAAAATCTAGACATAAATTATAAAAATAAAAATAAAAGAAAAGGATCAGCAGTAATGTCAAGAATAGACGATCAAAGTTTATTCATAACCATAAACAGGGTCCTAAAACCTAGAAACGAATGGGATGATTTGCATCGTTTAGGTGATACATCTTGGGATAGTTGAGTCTGAATGATAAGCTAAAGCTAGATAGTCTCACTCGACCTGGACCAAAAACCAATTAAAGATTAGGGAGCCTATTAAGACAGAGTTCGAAAATAATGAAGTAGATCTATATTCAATTGGCAGTGATGAGTTCTTGGAGAATGGATACAATCAAAGAATAAAGCTCCAGGACAGAGAAGAAGCCGAGCATCAAGCTGAAGTTAATTGACTAGAAATACTATTTTAAATTGGAAAAAGGATTTAAGTCAAGAAAAATAACTCCAACCTGATAATAGCGTAAAAATAAATGATTTACATCCAGACAGTACTCTAATAGGGTCATCAATGCAGAAATCGTTGGCGATAATAAAACAGTAGAGATTCGTGAACAATTTATGAAGCCGTGCAAAATGGAGCTAGCGGAAGTAAACTTGTCAAATTAAGCATTATTTTATAGAGGCTTTAAGGAAGAATCTTGTGTGGAAAGGAGGAAATTGAAGCTATTTAGAGACGACGCTCGCGACTATGAAAATATGGAAAAAGTAGTTTCAAAGCTATTCAAGCAGAAGGCGTGAAAGTCAAAACCGAGATGAAACCAAGAACGATACAAAGATCAAACTCAAGATCCAGAAAACCTGGAAACTTCAAAAAGCAACAGCGCAAGTTTGGTAAATTTGTTAAGGGCTTTATTAGTAATCCTATAGTGAAAAAGGTAATGGCAGTGGGAGCAGTGATTACAGCTTTCAGTGGAGAGTTTATATATTGGTAGGGTGACTGCTGATAATATTGATTCTTATGACCTAAGATTGAGCATACACTGTTGATAGTCGAATTAATCAAGATAAAAGCAAATATGATGGTGTCAAAGATGTTATAGAAAATAATAAGGATATGAAAGATCTTGAAGGATATAGTGCGGATAAAGATATTTATGAAACTTTCGAGAAGCCGCATGAGGAGATATCTTGACTACTACCTGCGAGTCGAGAAGGATTATCGACAGATGACTATCGAAAAATTCTTGGCGTAGCGAAGTTTCATTATATCAATTATGATGTTAACTAAGCTTGAAAGCCATGCAGGGTTGATTCCAGAATTTTTGGATCATGATGGTGATGGAGATATAACTGATGATCCGCTCCATAGGAAATTGCCGATAAAATGACAAAGATCCAGCACTCTTTAAAAAGGTTCAAGTTTCTATAAAAGCTTCATTGAAAATGCTGTATTGGCGAAGACACTGAAATTCCAGGGATGTTGATTCTGAATATATTATTAAAGGATTCCTAATGGAATCGCAACGACTTGCTCATGCCAGAGACTTGAGAATCGGCGGAAAAATGCGCTCAATTAAATTGCGATCTAAAAATACAGATGGATCATTAAAGAAGGTGAGTCTTATGATGAACGAGACTAATTGTAGTCAGGGGTGACGGTAGGAGCTGGCGATAACTTTAATTCTTGGGCTCCTCAGTTTGCAAAATTCAAATTACACGAGATACTCCAACTCCAGACGACCAAATAACGCAGGAAGAGCTCCACCTCCAACTCAGACAAAGCCAGATAACCCCGGAGAAGAAACTCCACCTCAACTCCAGACAGCGAAAGGCTTGAGGAAGAAGACTTGGAGCAAGCAGCTGGAGATGAAGTCCACACCAATGGATAAAAGGGTGAATCTAGAAGATAACTCAACTCGTTCTTCTGCTGGACTACACTTATGAGGCGGCGGCTCCTCAGTGGCCAAGAGACGCATAAACCTGTGAGGTTGACTACGGAAACACCTATAATAGGTCAAGCTGATAACCAATACCAATCAAGCAGATCTTGAGCAAAGATACTGGCGTGTGCAGGTCAATCAGCTGTGATCATCAGAATCAAGAGGCTGCTTGCACGCCATAAAAGCTGAAACATGAATGAGGCCGCAGAAAATGGCTCAAAAGTCCAAATGAAGGTAACAACTCTTGCGGACGGAACAGTAATGGATTTACACCTCCAACAAATTAAGACAAAAAGGAAAAATAAATGCTACAATATAAACATTAAAAGCAACTAGGACTTGCGCTTAACAATCCTGGATTGCCACATCAGTTAACTCTATCGACAGCGTCTTTGCATGGGCCTGAGCAGACTTTTGTTGGTGAGGAAGCCAGCAGACTATGTATTCAACTCGATGACCAATAACTAAGGTCGGTGACGAACGACAACTGTCCAGATGGAGTAGTTGGCCAGACTGGTTATGTTGATAAGCGCAGAAATTGTACGGTAAAGGAATACGAAGTTTATACTGTCTTTACGCCTTAGCCTAGCTCTTCATTAAATACTGCAGAGCAGTACGCCGCTAAAAGGTATCATAGGACGTATTGCTTGCCAGTACGCCTTCGTGTTCGTGGGGTCAGAGATATGTTGATGTCATCTACGATTTCTGTCCGGACACACCAGGGTCCACAAAGTGCAGTTTGGGTTCATGTAGCTGATAAGCTCTCCAGAGCTGACGATGTTGCTTTCAGAGGAAAGTATGCACCGGATTCAGCAACTGTTTATAGTAACGTTACGCGATAAATGGTAGAAAAACTTCCTTCAAAGATTTTTCTGAGGTGCGTTGCTGGGATATAGCTTGATTTAAATGGGAATTGAAACTCCTGGTTGTACAGAATCATTCTGGTTATGCTGACTTATCGAGTTTAAAGGCTGCAGTTTTACAGACTTTAGTGTAAACTAAAACTGTCTCCGATCATGGTAAAGAGTAACTGGTCTGAAGCAAACTAGCTAAGCAATTTGGGTGACGTTGACTACCAAAATTGCATACAAGAACCTAGGAACAACCAGCGAAAATAATGTGTGCAGCTAAAAAGATGTTTGCAACGGGCATGAAATATGTCTGCTGGGACATAAAATTGTTCAACGCTAACAATCAAAGCGAGCCAGTCTATTGATGATTTATTCTCTAAAAAGGAATTAGCACTGGTAACTATGGAAGTAGGTACTGAAGCATATATAAGTATTTACTGCAGAGTATGAGTTAACTTCTAAAGCTAGCTTGTGGTGTGAACAATATTCAGAGAATGTTGGGCAGTCACACTCTGAACGGCGCAAAACAGGATACAGCAACTGTTACTGTTCAGTGATTGTTCGCGAAAAGCGCGAAGATCGCTTGCCAATCCCTGGAAAAACTCACCTCAAAAAGGTGAGTCAGAGTGTAAAGGGCAGATTGGAATTGAAAAGTATAAATTCAGGATTAGAGCATTTAGATGCATAATGATATGTGCGCAAGTTCGGGTGAGCTTCCTACACCTTCTGGATCCAGCTGAGGCTGCCACCAATGAGTGTGCTGTTGCTGGCACTCACTGTAGGACATATGTACATACGAAGTCGTCTCAAGAATTGAAGACTGCTTCTGAGTCAGGAGAGAGTGCAAAGCTGGATCTTCAAAGTTGAACAGATAAAATCTAAAGTTCTTGGAGAAATAACTGTTGTAAGACAGTAGAGACGCAGCCTCATAATTGCGGGTTTCCATTTTAATTTTGCAAGAAGAACTGCTCTTTTACGTCACTGTAATTTCTGAGACCTATAAATAAAACAGTAAACAGGTGAGTGTGATGGGCTGTTTGGACATCTGCAAACCGCCTTTTATTATTGAAAGTTGTGATTAGAGGCAATTTCAATCTTGCATATATTACTGACGATGTCCGTTTTCTTTGTGAACACGCTAGCTTTATGCGGATCACGTGGTTTTTCTCCCTTAGTAGGTTCGTCAGCAACTTTTGCGGAGCTTTCACGCCTTTCACAACAGGAGTTCCAACTTCCGCGTGTCGCCATCAATTAGCATCAAGCGTCGAGTTTGAGCTCTTTTGTTCCTTGCAGGAGGAGGTCCACCAAGAAGGAGTCTCTCTCGCTAACGATGACTGCCGCTACAGCTTTTACGACTGCCTTTTTCGTCAAAATCACCATTAAGAGTTAATATCTGAGCTATTTCTAACATATAGAACTGCAAAATTCCGAGTCGGTTTAAAATTTATTGTCCCAGCGTTATTTTGTGGTATGATGCTGCACATATGAAGGTGATTTCGATAACTTTAATCAAAAGGGCGGTGTCGGTACAGCGCAGTGCGATTAATATAGCTTATAGCTAAAATGATTTCGAACTTTGTTGAGTCGATTTTGATCCCCGAGGTAGCTTGCAACTAGCGGTTTCGGTGTGTGTGATAGAAAAGCCAGCGCGAGACCACAATGTCGGACGTAATTTCTGGCGACACTACGAGATGCAATTCTTGACACCGCTTTTACATAGCCTGAAAGCTTGCTCCCAAAGCACGCCAATTTGTAGCTAATACACCGAGGTTGAGCTAGCTAATGCAAAGGTCGCAGTTTTACTCTGACTGCATGCCTATGACTAAATGTACGTACTGATTTTGATTACGTATTTTAGACTCGCCGCAAGCCTGGCGGTTGTACTGACAGTTGACTGGTTTGTGCGACGATTGCTGGTTTGCCCGTTCGGGCAGAATTTTATGCGATGCGCTTGGTGAGCTGCTAGTAGTACGAAAGTGGTACGTAAAGGTATGAGATCCCAAATCTTGAGCTATTAGGCGTGCTGCGCAGAACAATGGTTGATTCGCGCACGACTTTGAGTGAGTCAAGTTTACGAAGAGATTATTCTTTCCGGGTAAAGGTCGACCCCAATTCCACGCAATGACTATCGCCTTGCCGAAACACCTTCAAGCCATGGCGTGCGGTGAGGGTACGATCGATTTAGCAAAGGGCTCGATGCCTATACAGCTGTAGCTGAAGAATTATTGAGCGAACACGGGAAAAGGTAATGGCTACAGAAGGTTTAGGAAGGGTTTTCGTCCATTAATGCCCGACAGAAATGATTATCGATGATCAGTTTGACCAGAACTTTGGGGATGGGCGGGCGTTGATTCAGAGATTATGCAAAGCTGCAGGAGATATCCCTATGATCCAGATTTTCGCCAGATCCAGATCAGCCGCGTGGGCATTTGACGAAAAGGTTGCTTTAAAAATTAGCTGACTCGATTAAAATCCATGGTGTTTTCACAGCCAATGGTGTTTCAGCAAAGAAAGATGACTCCTGATAGTTTGTGATTGTGGCCAGAGCGTCGGGTTTCAGCGTCTCAAGTTAGCGGTCTAAAAATTCCTGCTATTGTGCGTGAACTATCTGCAGAATCGGCCGAGTTACCGGTTTGATTGAGATATTCAACGATGAGACTTGAGGCGTTCTTCGAGCAGCGACAGTCTCTAAAACTTCAGGAACAATTTAATACGACAGCCCGACAAATTGGTGGTAAACGGGTTGGCGGGCAGTGTGAGGTGCTGTTTTGAACACTTTAAGATTGCTGAACGTTACCGGATGAGGTTAAAAATATGTTTACTCTGGTGAGCTAAAGAGGGTCAGGTCAGAGCCACTTGCTGAGTTGATAAAAGAAACCGTTTTGAAAATTTCTACCAAAATTATAGAGAGGAAGGCTGGAGTGCGCGCAAGTTGGAACAATTTCTTGTTCAATATAAAAAGCAGCTACGAGCACAAGGATAAACCAGCTAAAAAGCTTGAAAAGCTTAACTAAGGTGCCTTTTGGGCAAAACGCTAGAAAAGTTGCACTAGACCTGAAAAACGGATTGCCGAATATCAAAACTTCGGCTCGAGGTCATGGAAGAAATTACTGTGAGTTTGAATGAAGAAAGAGCTCAGCGGATAGAGAAAACTCTCGGACTTACGATTCGTCGAGGTAGTATAAACTATCAAGATTAGGTATCTTTATATTATTAGATTATTGAATTTTAATTTCTGTGGATATTTCAAAAGTCCGAATTTATCTATGGGGAAAATGCGAAAAGCTTAACCGGACCAACTATATGTCATAAAGAGGTACCGTCCACTAAACCGCATGCACGAGTCGTAAGATCGTACCTTCGCGTTATCGCGCATTTACCAAAGATTTCATTTTCAGCACTATCACTCGCCTGGATGGCTTGTATATTTTTGGTTCATTTCTTTGAAATTAGAGTCTGGATTAAATCCATTTTTGCGTCCAGAATTAAAGATCGATGACATCGCTCATTGTTGTTAACTTTTGCTTTTCTCCAGCGAAGGCGATTACACTGTTTAATTATATACTGGTCTCTATGCCTTAGGTGCTGATATTGTGGATTTTTGATACTATAATTTCTCCACGTTTCTGGTGTATAGTTTGAATTTCTTTAAATTTGGCCCCAAGTTATAGGTAACCCATTGATTATAACTGTCGCCATCATGAAGGTATTTTCCATACTTTCACCAACAACCATTGTAAAAGCTTTGGAAGATGAATGAATTAATTAATATTGTGCCCTCATAATAACCGAAATAATAAAAAGAAAATCCCCAAAATATCAGTAAAGCGTTTTGTGTCTCTACTTAAAATTACTCTTCATTTATACTAATTTTAGCATGAATAAATTATTTTTACAATTATGGTTATTTTTGGTTGCTCGTCGGTATAATGTAGGGGTATGGATTTTATTAGTGTTTCAAAAGCATTCACTCTAGCTCGACTCGCTCATATAAATATTATTCTCGTTGCAGCATGTTGGCTATCTATTTTCGTGACCAAAATGCCTTTTTAGCGATAATTGGTTTGTTATTTCTAAATGGAGAACTTTTGCTGTGCGACCGATATATTGGCTGCAAATTTTAAATCGAAATTTAGTTGATTTAATCTTTAGTCTTGGGATTGTGGTTTTGATGTTCTCAAGTATAGATTTCTGGTTATCTCAGACTGATTCTTAGTTTATCTATCTCAGGTGGCTTATTTGTGGCTTAAGCCTCAGAATAGTGAAAAGCTTAGTAAAAGCTTCGGCATTACTTTCGATTTTTGTTGGTCTTACTGCCACTTTTATCCGTTGCTTATTCGTAGCCTGTTGAGATAGTGGTAATTTCAGCATTTATTATTGCGTATGCTAGTTTCAGGCATGTTCTTTCAAGTGATGAAAATAACAATATTGAACTACTAGTTTGTTTTGGGGATGATTTTGCAAATTTTATATGGGTTTTAAGTTTTTCTACTTATTGTTATACCGTTAAAGTTGGCGATATTTTCATCTTTGATTCCTCAGGTCTTCTATGATTGCGACAGTGATAAGCTTTTTAACTTTTGAAAAGCACTTTCAATTTCGCGAAATAATAATAAAACAGCTCGAGATTTGGTGTAACGTATGTTACATTATCTATATGCTTGCGCTTTATTCACTTTTCAGCAATTCCTGAAGTTGAAACATTAGCTTATAATAAGGAAGGATGGTATAATAAATATTATGGATAAAGAGGGAAAAATAGTAATCAAAAATTATAAAAATAGAACCAAAGTTAAAAGGGTCCTAACTCAACTGTTATGTTATCGCGATTATTGGATCGATAGAGTCTTTTTCAGGTAGGTGGATGTAATTATATCTCATTTAATTAAAAAGACAATCTTCGTCTACGAGCAGTGTATCTTCGGCTGAAGACGGTAATCATCATCGTCTTCATCTATAGGTCATCTACTGTTGAGGCTGGCATCGCTTTTCATCAGTGTGGTTTTCGATTGTTGGTATGCACAGAGCCGGTCTCTAGCTTTTGGCTATAAGATGAATCTACTTCACTGCCGGAACTGGAGTGATAGTTACCATGATGATATATTCTTACGAATACACGCATATTGAAGATGCCACAAAATATTCAGGTTATTCTTTCTGATGGAACAGTTTGCAAAGCGGTGAAGTTGCTGCAGATCTCTTCGTGAAAGACTTATCTAAAATTAAAAGGCGTTCTGACCTTAAACCAGCAGATTAGAGATTCTAAAACATTAAAATTGGTCAAGACTGGTTTGATAGGGAACGCCCGCAATACCAGGGATACGGTACAAAGTGGAATTATTTCATGGTAAATAGAGACTGTAACAGCCTCTTCTGGGCGAGTCAAGTCGGACTGAGACTTTAAGCGATATGATTCAGACTGATGCTGCAATCAATCAGGTACTTCTGTGTCCATAGTTAATGCAAAAGGACAGGTGATTGGTATTAATACTGCTGTTGTGAGTGATGCTAATGGAATTGGTTTCGCTATTCCGATTTCAGCTGCTAAGGGTATGCTAAAATCGCTAATATCAAGCGAAAAGCTTCCAGATCTGTATTAGGTATAAAAATACATATCAATAAATCCAGCTCTTGCGAAGGAGAATAATCTATCTGAAAAAATACGGAGCATGGATTCGTGATAGAAGAAGTGATCAATCTGTTCAGCCTGGTGGGGCTGCGGATAAAGCGGGTGTTAAAGATGGAGATATTATTACTGCTGTCAATGGGGTTAGAAAATTGGCTCAACTGGATCTGTGTCAAGCTTAATTTCCGAATACTCTCCCAGCGGCAAGCAGTGAACTTACGATCCATAGAATGGTCGTATATTAGATATTAACGCTTCTTTAGATAAGTACTCTGCATTCAATTTGAAATAAATCGCTTTTTGTAAGTTTGCTTGTGATATAATAAAGAAAAGAGAGGATAATATGGATATTAATGATTACAAAGAAAAAATGAATCACGCGCTTGAACATTATAAAGGTGAGCTCAAGAAAGTTCGAACTGGACGAGCGCATCCTTCAATGCTTGATGGTGTAATGGTTGAAGTTTACTGTATCGAAAATGCCACTCAATCAGATTTCTAATATGACGGCTCCAGAGGCTCGATGATTTTGAATTACTCCTTTTGACGCTAATAATATTTCAGCTATCTCTGCTGCAATCCGCGCTGATCAGGGTCTTGGTTTTAATCCGAGTGATGATGGTCGAGGTGGTGCGCGTTCCAGTTCCACTTTGACTGAAGAACAGCGCAAACAAATCGTAAAACAAACGTCGAAAAAGTGGAAGATGCTAAAGATTGCACTTCGTAATATTCGTCAGGATGCACTCAAAGGTGGCCAAAAGGTTGAAAGATGATAAAAGCTATTACCGAGGATGATCTTCGTGGGATTGAAAAAGATATTGATACCGAGATAAAGAATTTTGGTGCAAAATTGATGAATTATTTAAATCTAAAGAAAAAAAGAAAATTCTAACAATTTAATTTTTATCAGCTCAGAGTTTTATTTGGGCTGATTTTATTTTCTAAAGTAGAGGAGGGTATCTTTAAGAATGGACTTAATTTTCGGATTATAATTGGTTTAGTTGTTTAACTATTTTAGTCGGATTACATGAGCTTGGCCATGCGATGGCGGCTATGGCGTAAAACTAAAAGAGTATGGATTAGATTTCCGCCTCAATATTTTTAAATTTAATACTAAAAACAGATAGAATTTTTACCAAAAGGGCACTCGGTTGCGATCAATTGGATTCCCGCTTGGTGGTTATGTGAAGTTGCAGGTGAAAATGATTCTGACTCTGGGGTGGGTGACTATGGCGCTGCTAGTTTTTGGGGAAAGACACAAATTCTCTTTGCTGGTGTAGTGATGAACTGGCTGGTTGCTATAATTTTATTTACTTTTTGGCCTTGTTTGGTCTCCTAAAATGCTTCGAGATCAATTTTATATTTCTAGCGACGCTCAGACTAACTGGCGGTGAGATTATTGCGGTTCATGTAGTGGGATAACCTCAGCAGCAAAAGCTGGTATTCGTCGGTGATCAAATTTTAAAAATTAATGGGCAAAATTGAAAAATTCGGAGCAGATTTCCAATATTACGAAAAATAATGCCGGAAAGAGATATAGATATTGGAAATTATTCGTGATGGAAAATCATCTATCAAATCAGCAAAAGTTCGCTCGAATAATGATGACAAAAAGGCTATCTTGGATTAGGGAGCGACATTCTAACTCACAGAAAATCTCATTCTACATGGAGTGCGCCAATTGTTGGATTTGGGTGACGAGCTCAGCTTTTTCAGTGAAACTTTTCGCAGTTTAGGTGAGTTAATCACTCGAACACCGTAACTGGTTTTGTGCATTAGTTTCAGCCTCCCAAAACTCAACAAATTGCTATTATTAGAAAAAGCTGGAAAAATCTGTTGCAGGGTCCTCTCAATTTTGGGTATTCTCTTCCATTTCGGCTACGCAAGCTGACTAGACTGTTCTGCTACTCTGCTTTAATTTCATTAGCCTATGCGCTGAATGTACTACCGATCCCCTGTGTTAGATGGTGGTCGTTGGCTTGACATTGATTATCATAAAATTCTTCGGAAAACCCTCTCACTAAAGAACGGGAAGAGCAAATATTGACATATGGGGTCTATGCTATATTAATTTTGACGGTTTTAGTTATTATTCTTGATATTGGAAGGTTTTTAGTGCAGTTTTTCGGATGTCTATTCTAAAGATTAGGGAAAAGGTTATTTTTGGCTAATTTTTCCTTTATGGCATGGTTCTAAGCTATTATTGCTGTCATTATAAGAGCTGTAGTATTTTTGTCAGTGGGTGGTAATAATGAACTATCTGGCGCAGACTATGCAGAATAATACGACTACTGGATTTTTACTATTGATAGTAAAGTAGTAACGTCAATAATTGCTTATTTTATACCTCAAAAGCTTTTGTCTAAAAAGTTCGCCAGATGATTTGGGGCGCAGAAGGATCTGACGGTCTGATGTCGCACTTGGCTTTACGAGCACTTATCATCACTTCTTCGTGGCGGTGTTTCTGTCTAACTAATATTCGTCCTGGGGGAGCAAAAATTGGTTTCTCAGGGATACATGGAGCCTTTTCAATATATTCTAGCGTTCTTGAGTCTGACAATTATTCTGGCGATTGGAGGAATTTATCTCTCGAGGGATTGCTATGGTGAAACTTCGATCAAAATCCTTGGTTGGCAATGTTTATAGTAAGTTTAACTTTTCGGTATTGCTCACTTGGAGCTTAGCCTTGGGATTACTACTTTTAGTGATGAGCTTTGTAACTGATTTTATCCGTGAGAGAGATAACTGATACGATTTGGGCAGCATATTCTATTTCTTAAAGAATGCATTAGCTTTTGTCGTTCTGTTTGTTTTGCCTGACTAACAACATGTAGCTTGACTTCCAATATTGCTATTTTGCTATAATTTTATGAATGATGTTTCAAGTAATATCACAAAAATGTGAAACAAGGGCTTGGCTGAACTAGGCAGCTTTATTTCAGGGCGAAAAGCCATCGTCCTGAAGAAGTTGCTACAGCGCGAGATTTTTGGTGATTTGCGTGAAATTCGAATATGATGCAGCCCGTAAAACAGGGCTGGCGAGAGTCGGTACGAGTGAGAATATTTGCAGAATGCAGAAATAATTGGTAGCGGAGCTAAAGGAGAGGTCTCTTGGTAGCCAGTAGACTGGAAGAATCTTTCGGATAATAAAATTGTTCACTATACAGTTGTTGGTAAGTTGAAGCAAACCTTGAGGGTAAAATTAGTAATGAATCGCCAATTGGTCAGCAACTTATGGGTAAAAAGCTGGTGAAAATTGTTGAAATTACGACTCTGCAGCCGCAATTCAATACGAAATTACAGAAATTAAATAAATATAAAAGCTCAGCTGATCAAATGCTGGCTTTATGACAAATAAAAAGGGAACACGAGAGTAACTAATTGTTTACTAAAACTTCAAAAACTAGTCCATCGGACGAAGTTCAAAAATCGCACAACTTTTTGATTCGGGCTGGGTTTGTTCATAAAGAAATGGCGGTGTTTACGATTTTGCCACTTGGAATCGTGTTGGATAAGATTGTTCAAATTATCCGCGAAGAAAATGAATGCGGTGGGTGGTATGAAATTAGCCTGACAGCACTTCAGAACCTGAAACTTGGCAGGCTAGTGGTCGCTGGAGTGATGGTGATGGACGTTTGGTTTAAAACTAAACTTTCGAACGGTCGCGAGTTTGGGTAGCCCCAACTTCATGAGGAGCCAATCTACAAAAGATGATGAAAAGTTCATCAATAGCTATAAAAGATTTACCAGTTTATCCATATCAGTTTTCAAACTAAGTTTGAGGCAGAACTTCGTAGTAAAGTGGCTTTGATGCGTGGGCGTAATTTTTGATGAAGGACCTGTATAGTTTTTCTGAAAAGCCGTGAACAGCACGATGAATTTTTACTGATTTTCGCAAGCTTTATGCACTGAGTTTTTGGCTCTGACTTGGTTTAGGTGATTTTACGTATAAAACTTTTGCGAGTGCGTGGAAGTTTTTCGAAATTTAGTCATGAGTTTTCAAACAGTTAGTTCAGTAGGTGAAGACACGATTTATATTTCGGATGAAAGAAAAGGTGCTATTAATGAAGAAGTCTTGACTGATGAGTTTTGACTGAACTTGGTTTAAAACCGAGAAAGATTTGCGAGAAGAGAAAGCGGTAGAAGTTGGTAATATTTTTACACTTGGATATAAATTCTCTGAAGCTTTGCTGAAGTTTATAGATCGAGATGGTGTCAGAAAAAGCCTGTTTGTAGGGTAGTTACGGCATTGGTCCGAGCCGAGTGATGGGTATGATTGCTGAACATTTTTTCTGATGATAGGTCTTGTTTGGCCAGAAAATGTTGCACCAGCTAAAGTCTATCTCGTTCAGATTGGTGAGCAATCAAAACAGCTTGCAGAAGAAATTTATAAAGAATTCAAGCGAAGGGTGTTGAAGTTTTGTTTGATGATCGAGAAGTGCGCTCAGGTCAAAAATTTGCAGATGCTGAGCTGATGGGCATTCCTTATCAGGTGACTCGTCTCTGATCGTTTAATGGAGAGTGATGCTTTGAGCCGTTGAGCGCGTAAGTGGCGAGCTAAAAATATTGAATCGAGATGAGCTTTTAGAAGAGCTTTGGCAAAAGAAAAATTCAAAACTCCGGCGGTGCGGAGTTTTTGATAATTAAAAGCCCGCGAATTTGCGGAGCCGAGTTGAGGTCTTACCTTTCTGCTCAGCGCGTATCCCATTAGGTGTATCCTGTAGGTACCCGTTGTCTTGATGTCCTCTACTGACTGTCACCAGTGAAGACGGTTTTGTCATGCATGGTTGTCTATGGTGAGATTATCGTAAGCCATACCATCATAGCAGATTGTTGGAGTTAATACGTGCCATAGTAAGCCTCCTTTTTAAGTCCAGGGTCGGACTGATATCGTGATTATATCACAATGCGTCTACTGTGTCAATAGAAAAATATTTTTTATTGACTTCATAGTAATAACTTTTTATATATCGATACAGAAGGTTCTGTTGCGATACTTTTGAGAGTCTATCACTGAGTATCTCACTGTTATTCTGATTCGAGCTCCCTAAACTGTTGCTGTATCCGAAAACCTTTGAGTGAAAAAGTTACTACTTTTTCTAACATTACCTTCTTCCCCGATTTTCTGTGACAGTTCTGCTGCTATGCAGCAATTGCCTTTCTTGTCTGTAGCTCCTATTATTTGAACTACGTCACCAGTATTTATTCTCATAGGTTCTCCTCTGGTTTAAAAGTCTCCCCGACTGCGGGATTTTGTATATATTAACATATTTTTCTACGAAATGCAAAATATGATAGTAAAAAACTGATTTCTATGCTAAAATATGCCTAATTATGGCTACTATGAAAGAACTGCGCGATGAGCGCCCGAAAAACTAGAAGAAATCAAAAATCTCGGATTGGATCCATATCCAGCTAAGACTGACGTACAGTTATGGCTGCAGAGATCATAAATCATTTCCGACGATGGAAGGTAAAACCGTATCTGTTGCTGGACGAATTGCTGGTATCGAAAGTTTGGAAAACTAGCATTTTATTGTTTTGCGCTGATTTTCGGGTAAAAATTCAGCTTTTATTACTGCGAAAGATTTGGCGGAAACTAGCGCAAAGGATAATTTTATCGGAATCAAAGACCTTAATTTGTGACACGGGTGATTTTATTCAGGCAAATGGAGAGTGATTAAAAAGTAAAACTGTGAAATTTCGGTGGCGACTCGAGAATTGCGACTTCTTACTACAATCTCTTCGCCCGATGCCATCGCAACAAGATGGCTTCACCAATAAGAAGAGCGCTTCCGCCGTCGCTATGTTGATATGAATGTCAATCTCAGTTCGCGACCGATTTGTTCGTCGCTCTAAAGTTTTGGCAAGCAACTCGTGATTTTTGAACTCGCATGGATTTTGAGATCAATATTCCGGTTCTTGAACACACCACGGTGGAGCTGATGCAAATCCATTTTGCTGACGCATATGGATGCGCTTGATGATGCGCAGTTTTATCTCCGAATTAGTCATGAGCTACCTTTGAAACGTTTGCTTGAGCGGGCTTTGAAAAGGTTTAGTGATCTTAGCCCACGTTTTCGTAACGAAAATTACTCCGACGAGCATTGCCGGAGCATATTGCGATGGAGTGGTATGCGCTTATTGGGATTGGCGCGAAGGAATGGCGTTCATGGAGGAAATGTATATATATGTTCTCCAAGAGACTTTTGGCACTTTAAAATTTAAACTCGATCGTTTTGATGTTGATATGAGTGGAAAATGGGAAGTGTGGGACTATGCTGAAGTGATTAAAAAGCACTATGGTATTGATGTTTTTGACACGACGATTGAAGAAGTTGCCGCAAAACTGAAAGAGAATAATCTTGAAGTTGAAAAAACAGATTCGATTCCACGAGGTATTGATAAACTTTGGAAAAATATCCGCAAAGATGTTGCGGGTCCAGTTTGGTTGAGTGAATACGCCTCAAGTTTATCTCGCCACTATCAAAAGAGTGATCAAATAATCCGCAAGTTGTAGAGCGATTTCAGCCAGTGATTGCTGGATCGGAACTTGGAAATGGCTTCTCGGAGCTTAATGACCCAATTGATCAGCTAAACCGTTTTGTTGAGCAGCAGCAAATGCGTGACGATGGCGACAACGAGGCGATGATGTTAGATATAGACTATGTTGAGATGCTTGAATATGGTACTGCCACCAGCTTGTGGATGGGGCTACAGTGAGCGTGTTTTCTGGATTTTTGAGAGGAGTTACCGCGCTGCCGAAGGTGTGCCATTCCGCAATTGAAAGCATGAAAATTTCTGAAAATAACCAAAGAAATTTATCCTGAACTTAACGAAATAGAAAAACATAAAGCTTTGATTTTCGCTATAAAGTGTAAAAATACTTCTATGAAGATTATAGCTTTTGGTGTGAGAAAAGATGAACTCCATATTTTTGAGAAATATGCTGATGAGTTTAGTATTGAGTATGCTACAACTACAAAAAGAACTAACTCCTGAAACCGTCCATTTTAGCACAAAGAGTTGCGATGCGGTTTCGGATTATACTCTAGCGAAGCTTTAAAATGATGTTTGGGCTGAGCTTAAAAATGGTATTAATCGGTGTTCGAACGGCAGGATTTGATGGAATTGATCTTGAAAAAGCTCAGTCTCACGGATTAAGATCGCTAACGTTCCGCAATATTCGCCTAGCGCAATTGCTGAGTTTGCTGTGGCTTTAGCGCTTGCTACAGTGCGGCGACTGCCGTTGCTCTAAGTCGAGCAGCTGTTCAGGATTTTTCAGTCGAGAATCTAATGGGTCGCGAGTTAAATTCTAACAATTGGAATTAGTGCTGGTACTGGTCATATTGGATTAACCACCGCTAAAGTTTTTAATGCTTTTTGGCGCGAAAAGTAATTGGCTGATGATTAGCTCAAAATCCAGCAGTGAGAATATTCTAGAATGACAAATCTTTGGATGAGAGTTTTTGCGGAAGCTGATATTATTTCGCTTCATATTCCATAACAGATGATAACTATCATATTATTAATGCTGATTCTATTGCTGAAATGAGAGGATGGTGGTGATTCATCAACACAGCTCATGGGCGCATATATTGACTGCGGAAGCTTGTTACGAGATGCATTGGTTTCAGAGCAAAGTTTCAGCGGCAGGACTTGATGTTTACGAATTTGAACGAAAACTTCTCAAAAAGATTTGAGCGGAGAAGTGATTCAGGATTCTATTTTTCGAGATTTATCAAGTCTGCCAAATGTTGTAATGACTCCTCATATCGCATTCAATACTGACACCGCTGTTAAAAATATGGTTAAGATGTCGACCGAAACTTCGATTGGTTTAAGAGATGCTGGTGTTAGTGATAACGAATTAACCAAGTAGCTCATACTGCATAACTAGCTACATTATTGTAAGCTGGTTTTTATTTTGAAAAATGTTAAAATCATAGCATGAAGAAGCTTATTTTTATTTTAGGTGGTTACGATTTTTATGTCTTTTGGTGGAATTTTTCTGCATCAAGAGGCTTTTTGCTGATGTAAATGATTTTGTGGTTAAAGAAAAATTTGGAAGCAGATTATTATCTAAGTAAAGATTCGGAGAATAGATCAATACTTAAAGTCGTAGAAGAAATTACGGTTGAATTTCCGATTTTGATCAAAACCACGGTATTGAGCGCACTTTACCGAAAAATATCAGGGTCACGATTCCTTTCTGGGCGGTCTGAAAGTTCTTCGGAATGGAGAACAAGAGGTGTTTCTTCTAGTGATGAGAGCGGTAATATAGTTTTAGAATTGCGCGAGGCGGATGAGTATGTTCGTGGTGAACAGAAATATCGGCTAGAATATTCATACCGTGATGTAATTCGCGATGATTTAAAAGCAGAAAATTCAAACGCAAAAGAACAGTTTTTTGTTTGGAATACTAATGGAACTCAGTGGAGACAGAATTTTCGCAATTTAATCGCACGAGTCCATATACCTAAGGAGCTATCTTCTAAATATACTGGGCTGTCTTGTTATTTTGGTGAAGAAGGGAGTAAAGAAAAATGCCCCTACTGCCGAAAAATCTGAAGAATCTGATGGGTCAATAACTTTAACATTTGGCGCTTCTAGTCTTTCCGTGGGGCAAAATGTAACTTTTTCGATTGCATTGAAACCCGATACCTTTGTTGGTTATCAAGAGCCTTTTTGGGTGAAGTGTATTGGTTTTTTGTTATGGATTGTTTCGGCTATAGAGGTTGCTATAACTGTTTATCTGATTCATCTTTTCACTAACTAGATTTCGCTCTGCAAAACTGGCGATCCTATCGTTCCGCAAATGATTTACACAAATGATATTTCATTATTTGAAAGTAGCAGTTTTGACTAAAGCTAATTCTAAAAGTTATTGCGGCAATGATTATTAAAAATGGCGATCAATGGTAATATTAAAATTATCGGCGAGATAATAGGGTATTTTCTGAGAGGCAAAGAATATATCTTACGGAAAATTATTAATAACGCTGATTGGCAATGAGTCTATTACTTTCAATAAGATATTTAAAGGTAATAAGACTGGAGATTAAAGATAAGCTCATTTCGTACGGATTTCTTCAATGATTTTTCTTATTATCGCCGAAAAAGTTATGAAAAAGATGATAGATTTTATTCATCGATATCGCGAACGGATGTAGGTATTATTTTGCTATTGTCATGCTACTGGTTCTATTAGGTCTTGTATACCACTGGCCTTTGAAGGGATGATGGACAGATATATTGAGTAGTTTAGCGATTTTAGCTATTTTAAGTATTATGAATACTGTTTATTCGATGATTTTGCTAGCTTCATCCGTTGAATATGTCTGGCGCTAAATATAAAGACTATCTTGATGGTCTTAAACTTTTATGTAAACTCGCAGAAAGCTGATCGTATAAAGATCTTCAGAGTGTGAAGGGAGTTGAGCGTTTAGAAGAAATAGGTGAGTCATGGTGAAACTCTATGAAAGACTTTGCCTTATGCTATTTTTATTTGGTGTTGAAAAATCTTGGCTGCATGTTTTTGTCGATTGAATATGGTATCACAGCACCAGGCTGGTATGATGGGACTCACGGCCGTTTAATGCGGCAGTATTCGCCTCGATCCATCAGCTCGTTTCTAGTTCTGTAAATAGCTATACTGATACTTCTAGCTCTACAGTGGCGGCGTGGAGAGAATTCTCTGCGGCGGCGGCGGAGGTAGCGGCGGTGAGGGGTTGATGAAATTCTCGCTTAAATCATTGTTATAAAGAAATGGGTGTTGATAAATTTGCTATGAAGCACCTATTTTTATTAGAATAGTCTAAAAACCGCCTCATAGAAGCGGTTTTGAAAATCAACAATATTTCTGGTGGGTGATTGGGACTCCGAACCCCAGGAGCCCTCTCCGGTGTAAACGAGATGTCCTGTCAACTGAGCTAATCACCCGAACGTATAATTTTATCAAGTATGACGCATAAAGTCAAAGGATTTTATGCTAAAATTATTTTTACAAAATCATTAGCACAATGTTGAACTTTAGACGTAAGTATGATTAATATAAGCATTATGAATGTTTTTGGGCTGGGTTGAAAATAAAAGTTTTGTTTTAGTGTCTATTTTAATTTGTAAATATGTGTATCTGCGATTATATATGCTGTATAGCCATGAAGAAGACTATGCTATCGAGGAAGATTGTAAACAAGCTGGTTTTGGAATTTGACAAGGAAGGTATAGAGAACTAGAACCTGGCATTGGATGTGTATTCTGCTAGTGGAGCGATTATTAATCGAAAGACAGATTGATGCTACTGTTATTGGACAGAGTAGTAATTTATATAGCAGAATGGATGCCTATACTGAATGACTCGGTAAGAGCCAACATCTTGTTGTGATGGGTATAAAAAGGTAGATATGATTTTTGGATATGCAAAAGATGTTCTGCATGTATTAAAAGATAAAAAGTTTTAGAGTACTCAGGATTGCCTTCTGGGGTTAACGATGCTGATATCTATGACGGGAAGAGCTGTACAAGATGACGGGGGTGGATTGGTTTTATACTAATACTAATCATCACAGTGGCTCAATGTGGTTTTTGGCAAAAACTGAGAGATGATGGTTTCACAGAGGAGTGGAATTATGCAATGGTTAAAACAAAGACCAGATGAATTCTTTTCTAGTTCTGAAAGATGTCCTAATGGATATACTAAATTTGTGAGAAACTGAAGGTGGCAACCAGAGGAATGCATGCAAAAAGTCATCAAATGGGACCAACCTGGATTGCACTCAAGCCTGAAATAAGAGAATGTAAAGATGATGCTGAGAAGGACTTTAGCTCTAGGGGGATGGTAGCGGTAGTTCTGAAGACAAATCCTCCTGTAAAATAGATGGCGTGGGCTGGATTGTTTGTCCTGAGTGCAAACTTTTTAGCTCAGGTAGCTATGGAATCAGTATAAATTTATTGCAGATAATATGCTGCAAGTTAGGTCCAATGAACTTTTTTACTAACAGCAGCCAAGATAAAAGTAGCGCAAAAGTCTTATGGAAGTATGGGGTAATTTTTCGTGATATAGCCAACGTTTTGTTTGTGATTTTATTTACGATTGTTATAATTTCTCAAATCACTAGCCTTGGTATTTCTAATTATGGCATTAAAAAGATGCTCCACGTCTTTTGATTTTTGCTATTCTAATTAACGTATCTTATTATATCTGTTATTGCGGTTGATGCATCTAATATAATAGGGAAGCATATATAACACTATAATAGGAAGTGTAGAATGGTCTGGGGCTTCTACTAGTGGAGCTCATAGTTGAGTCAAATTGTTGCGGGAGCTTAGCGCTTGGTACTGGTGCAGTATTTTTGGTGGAACTATGTTTTTGGCTCTTGCGTCTGCCATGATCGGAATGGTTGTGATGATAATTACTTTAATGATTCGTCAGGCTGCTGTTATTATTTTTGGTTGTATTGTCACCGATTGCTTTTTGCTTCTGCTATTTTACCTAATACCGAAGGAATTTTTTAACAAATGGAAAAGTATATTTAAATCTATGCTAGTCATTTATCCTATGGCATCTATTGTAGTCTCTCTAACTGTGCTAGCTTCTAATACCTTAGCGGCTACTGCTAGCGGTCCTTTTAGCTTTTCTTATTGAGGGCTTTATCTGACATTACCGTTTCGTGGGGATGGCTGGAGTAGTTGCTCTAATTAGAGGGTGCTTTAGCTGCTCTGAGATAAACTAACCAATGCTAATATTACAGGCAAACTCAGCTCTCTTGCTGGCGGTGCAAATAAATTTATGGGTAATACTTCCGTGGCGAAGCACGCTACTAACTGGAGTAGAGGTAATGTAGATGCTCTTACTGGAAGAGATAAAGATCCTAAGACTGAGCTCGGTCAAAGAAATTAGCGATCGAGCCTTGGGGCGTAGAACATGGATTAGACTAATCTGCTGGTGATTTTGCGTGATTCGCGACTTCGCGCTGATAGTAATGCTCAGACTATCGAAGAAAACCAGAAATGGGATGATGAAGACCGCAGAATTGCTATGCTAGAACAAATGGAAGCAAGTGGAACTATTACAGATTCTCAGCTTCGTTCGTTAAATGGTTTGCGGCTATTAAAGCAAAAGCGTGAAGACGACCAAATCACTGCTCAAGCCGACTAACGCTATTAAATGGAAGATGGCGCCAGTTAAGGATATCTTGGATAATAGCAGCAAATATTACTCCAAGCACCAGAAACATTAGCAAAAACTTCTTTAACTAACACAAAATTTGCATCAAGAATTCTGATAGAATTAAGATGGCCGTTGAGTCTACTAAAAATGGTGTGCAGACAGAACAAACCAATAACATGATCCAGCAGCTATATTGAGAATAATGGTATATCATAAAGAATCTGCACATACTCTATCGAATAGTTTCTATAAAGACTTCAAAGATTCTTCGTCGTCGCTATCTTCAACGATTGAATATGCACAAAAAGTAATAGCAAAGGAATCAAACTGAAACTATTAGAACTATGGATCCTGCTACAGGTAAAATGGTTGATGAAAATTCAAGCTAATCAGTCTCAGATAGATCAAGCTATAGATGGCGCATTGACAATATTAAAATAGCAGTCGTTAATAATATGGATGCGGAGGAGGTTAAAAATGAGAATGCACACTCTTTATAAAATACTGCTTCGAAAAGAAAAAGTGCATGCACGAATGGCTCGAGAAGCTGAAAGAAATGGCGCTGGCGATGTTAAACAGAGGCAGAACTCAGTAATCTATATAGAGATACACAAATAAAATTTTTATAAAACGCTTTTCTATAGTTGAGAAGTGTTTTATATACTAAATTGATATAATTTAATCATGCTAGATATAAAAATTTATTCGTGAAAATTTGGTGCAAGTCAAAAAGATACCGCAAACAAAGGCTATAAAACTGATGTCGATGCGGTCCTTGAACTTGATGATCAAAGAAAAAGCTAACCTATAAAATTGATGAATTGCGCGCTCGTCGTAATCAAATTTCTGATTTGATGAAAAAGCTGGTGGTAAACCTTCTGAAGAAAAACATAATTGAAGGTAAAAATCAAGACTGAACTTGCTGAGCTTGAAAATGAATTCCGCGATATTGACGAGAAATTAAATGCGGGATTAAACGTATCCCAAATATACTCCAACCAGATGTACCAATTGGTGAAGAAGGTGAAGATGAAGTCGTGAAGGAGTGGGGAATTGAGTTAGCTGAACAAAAATTTGGTTCAGAGCGAGTTGGTCAAAAAGACCATCTTGATTTTTGCAATGAATAAAAACTGGGTTGATTTTTGAACGTGGATCGAAAGGTCGCTGGAGCTAAATTCTATTTCTTGAAAGGCGATTTAGCGCTTTTAGAGAATACTATTTATCAGTTTGCGCTAAATAGTACTTTCTAAGAACTTTTAATTTTTATGACCGTTCCGCATATGGTTAATGGTAAAGTTGCGACGGGCACAGGGTTTTGCGCCACGTTCTAGCGATCAAAGCGATGAATATTTTATCGAAAACGAAGATCTAAGCTTAATTGCAACAGCTGAAATGTCGCTAACTGGCTATCATGCGATGAAATTCTTGAAGAATCGGATCTGCCGTTGTTTTTATGCTGGTTATTCGCCTTGCTATCGCAAAGAGGCGAGGGACTTACGGCAAACATACACGCGGTCTTTTCCGAGTTCATCAGTTCAATAAGCTGAAATGTATGCCTATACTTTACCTGAGCAAAGCGCTAAAGCTCACGAAAAAAATTTTGGCCGTCGAAGAAGAAATTTATCAAGATCTAGGAATCCCATATCGTGTAATCAATATTGCTAGTGGTGATTTGGGTGCGCCAGCTTCGAAAAATACGATATTGAGTATTGGAGTCAGTTGATGGAAAATATCGTGAAATTACTAGCTGCTCAAAGCTGTACAGATTATCAGGCACGGAAATTTGAATATTCGCGTTCGGCGAGCTAGCGAGCGAGCTGCAAGTGGTTCATACGCTTAATGGTACGGCGGTTTCGCTTGCACGATGTTTGGTGCAGTTCTTGAAAACTTCCAGAGCGGCGAAAACTTTAATTATCCCAAAGTTTTACGACCATTTATGGGTGGTAGAGAAAGAAATCTAGAAATTACTAAAGCACTATATTTAGCGTATATGTATATTTTACAACACTAAATGTAGTGCTTTTAATTTGTTTATGTTATAATGTAAATATAGCCAAAAATATAGAAAGAAGGTGATTATAATGGCTATAGTAATTTACAGCCAGCCAGATTGTCAGCGATGCAAAAATGACAGTCAGGCACTTGAAGAGACAGAATAACTTTTGAGCATAAGGATGTATCAGTAGATATGATGCGCATGATCAGGTTACAAGAGTTTATGGCCTAAGTTCTTTACCTGTAGTTTCGGTTGATACTGATGAAGTAGATTTATCTGATTTTTACCGGAGGAGAGAATCCAGTAGTTTGGATCATTGACGGTAAATATGTTTTCACTGAGTTCAGGGTTAAACGTCCTCGATGCTATAGCGAAACAGCTCAAGCGTTAAGCTAGTAAAGCTAGCGCTCTTTTTATTGACAATCAAAAAGGTTTATGCTAATATTTGAGTAGTAATTAACAGAAAAGGAAAGACATGATTTCACAGATTGAAGTTACAGGAAATAAATACGAAATTGATGAAAATACAAAAAATATGCAATTAAGCATGTCGGTAAACTAGACAAATATCTGCCACGACATGCTAAAAATCAGCATCGGCGCGCGTTTTGATTTCTCAAATTAACGGTGCTCATGACAATAAATATGAGGTTGAAGTAATCGTTGATGTGCCAGATAAAACTTTGGTAGCGAAAGATCAAAGTTCGAAATGTTCTTGCTGCGATTGATATTGTTGAGGCAAAACTTGATGGGCAAATTCGTCGCTATAAAACTGAAAAGAATCCACGCCTTTGGCAAATCTGGCATTATGGCTAAAAGTTTAAGCGCTCATTTAAACGAGGATAAAATATGTAGTAATCGCGTCAAAACGGCGCGATTTTTATTTTGCTAAAAATATTGTATAATGGTGTAACTTTATTATTTTAGGGAGTGAAAATGGATAAAGAAAACTTTTTCAAAAATACGGTCATAGGGTTTAGTGACCCGTTGATATTTATGAGAATACAATTTATTTAGATTTTGTATGAGATTAAAGACGATAAAATTATAAAAAGCCTATTTTTATTGTTTTTGTCAGAAGTAATTTAATAATAATTAGAGATAGCGAAAAATCGAGTCTAACAACAATATTGAAATTGTATTCTGATGTTGATATCTTTAGAGCTGGGAGATGGTGAGGTCTCGTAGATAGGACTTTAAATAGGAGATTGAATCTATCTGCTAACCATAAGAGTTATTTCTTCTAATAATAAAAATAGTAGAAATAGCCAAAAAGTTAATGAAAAAGTCCTTTAAAGGGCTTTTTAGTATCTAAAAATTATGTAAAATTGTAATAGATTTTATACTGTTTTAATGGAGAAGAAATGTCTAAAAACTGCGATATGATGATAGAGGAAAGCAAGACTGAAAAATTCTAACGAGATTTTTGGTGATCCACAAAAGCGAATTTTGGCGCGACTGCAGTTGATGAGATTAATTCTTTAAGCGAAAAATATGCTAAAAATCTGACGATGAATTAAAAAGAAAAAGTTTTGCTAAATTCAGCTTGATAAAAAGGTGAAACAGCTTGATACAATTTTGCCGGATGTTTTTGCGCTGGTGCGAGAAGCTTCAACTCGTACGCTTGGAATGCGCCATTTTGATGTTCAGCTAATTGGCGGAATGGTGCTTCATGAAGGAAAGGTTGCCGAGATGAAAAACTGGTGAAGGTAAGACCTTGAGTTGCGACTTTTACCGAGTTTCTTTGAAAATCGCTTGAAGGTAAAGGGTGTTCATGTAGTGACAGTTAACGACTACTTAGCTCAGCGCGACGCTTCTTGGATGGGTGAGCTTTATGATTTTCTTGGGCCTGTCGGTAGGTGTGATTGTAGAATGAAGCGAGCTATATTTATGATCCTAAGTTTGATAACGAATCGCACGAAGATGAAAAATGCGCCGCTTACGACCTGCTACACGCAAAGAAAGCATAATGCCGATATCACATATGGTACAAATAATGAATTTGGCTTTGATTATTTGCGTGATAATATGGTGAATGAAGTTGATTTATTGCGTCAGCGTGATCTTAACTTTGCTATCGTTGACGAAGTCGATTCAATTTTGATAGATGAAGCTCGAACTCCATTGATTATTTCGGCTCCAGCTGCAGAGAACCCAGAGGCATATATTCAGTTTGCTAAAATTGCTGCTCAGCTAACAGATGAAGATTATGAAACGGACGAGAAGCGTCGCAGTGTTTCGTTGACTGATTCTGGAATTGACAAAGTTGAAAAACTTCTCAATATGAAAAATCTTTACACGCCAGAGCATTCTCGCGCAGTTTATCATATGGATCAAGCTTTGCGCGCGCAAACTCTATTTAAGCGCGATAAAGACTATGTGGTGACTAATGACGGAGAAGTAATTATCGTCGATGAACACACTGGCCGCTTAATGAATGGTCGTCGATACAACGAAGGCCTTCATCAAGCAATTGAGGCAAAAGAAAAAGTGCCAGTACTTCAAGAGTCAATGACACTTGCGACAATTTCATTCCAGAATTTCTTCCGCCTTTATAAAAAACTTTCAGGTATGACTGGAACCGCATTTACTGAAGCTGAAGAGTTTCAGCAGATTTACTCTTTGGAGGTTGTACAAATTCCTTCGAATAAACCAGTTATTCGTGATGATAAAGAAGATCTAATTTTTAAGACTGAAAAAGCTAAAGCTTAAAGCTGTCGCTGAAGAAATTAAAAAGCATCACAAAGGCTGGTCGTCCAGTTTTGGTTGGCTCGGCTTCAATTGAAAAAAATGAACAAATCGCCAAATATCTCGATAAGGAAGGCATAAAGTACAATCTTCTAAATGCTAAAAATAACGAGCATGAAGCTGCGATTGTGGCTCGAGCCGGAGAGAAGGGTGCGATTACGCTTGCTACGAGACATTGCTGGTCGTGGAACTGATATTAAAGCTTGGTGAAGGCGTAAAAGAACTAGGTGGCTTAGTTGTAATTGGTTCAGAGCGTCACGAATCGCGTCGAATTGATAACCAGTTCCGTGGTCGTGGTGGCCGTCAAGGTGATCCAGGCGAGACGCAATTCTTTGTTTCAACCGAAGACGATCTAATGCGAATTTTCCAGGGTGAGCGAATTGCCATGCTCATGGATCGACTTGGTGTGCCTGATGATCAACCAATTCAGCATAAATCTGTTTCAAGACGCTCGAAAATGCTCAAAAACGAGTTGAGGGATTCAATTTTGACACGCGTAAAAATGTTGTTCAATACGACAATGTGATTAATCGTCATCGAAAAGTTGTCTATACGATGCGCCGAAAAATTCTTGAAGGTGAAGATATTACTCCGCAAATTAAAGCCTTGTTTGAGGATAAGGTTCGTGAACTAGTGGACTTCCTTCAAAGAATAATCCAGATTTTGTTGATAATTTCCTAAATTCTTCCCAGTTGAACGTAATACAGTTGAAGCAATTGGCCGAATTAAAAATGATAAAAACGTCTTTCGCTAGCTAAACAGATCGCTGACGATATTTACGCTGAAAAAGAATTTGAGCTAGGTGAAGACACAATCCAAAAGATCGAGCGCGAAGTTTATATGCAGATTCTTGATACTTTATGGATGAATCACTTGAGAAATATGAGATCATTTTGCGCGAAGGAATCTCACTGGCGAAGTGTTGGTCAGCGTGATCCGTTGGTTGAATATCGTTCCGAGAGTCAGAAAGCTATTTGATGGATTACAGAATACTTTACGTGATGAAGCGGTTCAGTTATTACTCATATTCAGCAGAGTGATGTTCTAGCTCGTAGTGAAGATCACGAAACCAGATTAACACGTCTTGCGGAAAATTCTGTAGAATCTGGCGTGAATGAAGTATTTAGCTGGTGAAAAAGAATCGAGATGATGATTTTAGCGCAAGAAATCTTCGACCGTATCGAGGAAAAATGCTCGCAAAAACAAGGCTCGCAAAACTAAAAAAGCTCAGCGTCAAAACAAGAAAAAGGGCCGAAAATAAATGCGGCATTTCGTTGAAGAAGTGCGCCTAAAAAATGGCGCGCGCGGTCTTCTTATAAATGTTCCAGATACGACTGTGATGAGCTTTTCGGTTTCAGTTTCGAGCAGGGCTCAAGATATACTAAGAGCCATAAAATCTACGAGACTGCTCATATAATGGGAGCATATGGCTTTTTGGTGCTAATGCAAAATTTGCTATGAGCATGAATTTGAAGCTGATTTTACCAAAAATGGCGCCTATCATAACGCCTCAACATCCGATATGAATATGGTTTATATTGCTGATTGTGCTGATTTTGAATGGGAGAGAATTCTAGACCTTCAGCTTCTTTCGATCGCTACACCAAAATTTAATGAAACTGAATTTCTGGCTGAAAAGGGCAATGTTCGCAACGAATTGACTGGGATATCTGAAATAATAACGCACGTCTTTTATGGCCAAAAATTCAGCAGGCTTTTGGTGAAAAAGTTCTAACTTATGAACAGCGTCTTAAAACAATTGATAATATTTCGCTAGCTGATATCTGTGAACATCACGCGCGGACTCACACTACCTATAATTTACGATTTATGTGCTGGAAAAAAATTGATGAATCGCGCCGTGGGAAAATCATTGCCAGTCTTGAGACAAATTTCTTTACCGCGAGGCGAAAGGTTTGACCTGACTGATCCTCTCGAAACGCCATATGAGCCAGTTTATATTGCGCGACCAGATCTAAAAAATATTAGTTTTGGCTTTATCGCTAGTTTTACCACGCTCAGCTGTCGGATGATGAAATGGATGCTATGGATGCGTTTAACCACATTATAACTGGCACAATGCATTCGCGTATTTTTGGACAGGCCGAAAACGAGGTTTAGCTTATGGTATTTATTCTGGAACGTCGCGTGGGTGAATGATTCTTCGTGAGGGATTTTTGAAGGCCAAACTAATTTTGATACTGCTAAACCGCTTTTTGGACTTGTCGTAACAGAATTAAAGCGAATCTTTGAGTGGTGAAATTTCTGAGACTGAGCTTGAAGCGATGAAGAGCTTTGCATTAAGGGTCTTTTTCAGATGAGTGGCCAAACAGTAGCTTCGACAGCCGGATTTTATGCTAGTCGCTATTTTTCTGGGATGGTGAAATTCGTGATTTCGAAAACAACCAGAACTGATTCGCGAGATCTCACTCGATAAAATGCTCAAAGTTGCTCGTGAATTTATTGACGCAAAATGCTGGTCATTTTGGTGCGGTTAGCAGTGGTGAAGTTGAGCAGGTCAATGAACTAAACGCTGAGATTTCTAAACTTTTTGAAAAATAGAAAGAGAAAAAGCTCCCACTTTTGTAGAGCTGTAGGGTTACTCTCCATGAACATGTATTGCCCGTGCTCCGGGGCTTCTTTCATAGATAGTGTATATTTTTGCCATCTCGAGATCTGCGCATCTTTTTGCACTATTTTCTGACATTCCTGCCTGAAAATCTCTGAATATTCGATCATTGTCTGTTAAGCTGTTATCGAATAAATATATCTTATCACCTTCATTAACATTTTTGTTTGATGAAGGTGGTGATTTTTCTGTTGCATCACTGTTTTTCTGATCTCGGTATACGATGCAAAAACACTGTCTTTTAAATTTTTCGGTATTTTCTACACCTTTCGGTTGCTGTCTTGTCGACATAGCATAAAACATTTTAGTGCCATATTTTTGGCACCTCCTTTAGATAATTTACTCTTAACGAGCTATTGATATTTTAACACGTTTTTCTAAAAAGTCAAGTGTATGAGTTAGTTTGCTACGCAAAATGATAAAATTAAAAGAAAAGGAGAAAATATGAAGATTGCTTTACTCGGATTTGGTTTAGAGACACAAAGTGCGATGAGTTTTGGCTAAAAATATAAAGATGCGGAATTTGAAATTTACGATCAGCGGGCAGAAAAGTAAAATAGAAGCGCCACGAAACACTAAAAATTTTTGGGCGTAAAGGACTTTTCAGAGTGAAGCTGATTTAATCGTTCCTCACCAGCCGTAAATCCACACAGCCTTTCTTCTTCTAAAATTACTAGTGTAACAAATTTATTCTTTGAAAATTGTCCCAGCGAAAGATTATTGGCGTAACTGGGTCAAAGGGCAAGGGAACGACAGCTAGTTTTGTGGCGGAAATTCTAAAAATCTGCTAGTGTAAAAACGCACTCCTCTGGCAATATTGGGGTTCCAGCGCTTGATAAAATTGATGAAATATCGCCCTAATGACGCGGTAGTATATGAGCTCAGTAGCTTTTCAGCTTTGGGATGCTAGAAATCACCATTATAGCGATTCTGAATAATATCAGAGCCAGAACCACTTGGATGTTCATGACGGTTTTGATGATTATGTTGCAGCTAAAATGAATATTGCCTTAAAACAAACCAAAAAACGATTTTTATCTATAACTCAGAAAATCAAGTTGTGGAAAAAGGCTGTGGAAAACTCTAAGAATCAGTTATAGTGAGACACTCCAAAAATTTTTCCGAACAAAAACTTGCTCATATTCAAGAAGGATATTTTTGTTGAGGGTGAGAAGAGCTTTTGAAACTAGTATTCTAAAATTAGCAGGCGAGCATAATCATGCTTTTAGTGACATGATAGCGACTTTTGATTTTTCTTAGCGGATCACAGGAAGGAGTATGGAAGAGATCGACTAATGCCTGGCGAGAAGGATTGTCTAAATTTGAGGGCACTGCCATCGTTTGAAATTTGGTTCGTGAAGATTTGACGGAGTCAAATTTTTACGATGACAGTATTGCAACTTCACCAGGTAGTGCAATTGCGGCGATGAGATGCCTTCGCTGAGCCCTAAGGTGCTGATTTTGGGCGGTAGTGACAAAGGGAGCAGATTTAAGTGAGTTAATTTCGCGAATATCAGAATCATCGATTGATGAGACTTCGCGAAGTAGATTTTTAATCGGTAAAAAAGCCGAGAAATTGAATTCAAAAGCTTAAAAGATAAAGAATTTTACCCGTATTAAAAATCTTGGCTTACATACTACCATGCAACAGGTTGTTGAAAACTGCTTTTACCGATGCTCAATCTGGGGATGTGGTTATTTATGAGCCCAGCGCACCTAGTTTTGATATGTTTAAGAGCTATGTTGATCAGGGAAGCAATTTATTAAAGCAGTGGGTGAACTGTAAAATGAGCATGAAAATAACTTTCGAAGGCCGGAGTTGCTATTTTTCTGAAAAATAAAAAGTCTTGACAATGCCAGCTACTTGGTATAACATAGAACTATGACGGAGCAAGAACAAATTGAAAAATAGCTTCGCGAATGTCTAGCAGATGCGAAAAAGCTGTGACTTTTTGCGTGCTAAAAGTTTGCTCTAACCTGTCTATACAGGCGATATTATCAAAAGAACTTGAGAAGCCAGAGCTGGTAGTTATGGAAGGAACAATTTACCCGCTACTGGGTCGACTTCAAAAAGAAGGATTATTGTCGCATGAATGGCAGGAAAGCGAGCAAGACCCTACGGAAATATTATAAAATTACCGATTTTCGGTAAAGGTGTTGCGCAGGGTGGTGGAGAAAAGAAATTAATAATTTAAGCGCAACGATTGATAAACTTTAAAGAGAAATATGGAAAGATTACGGATTCATTTGGCGAAAATACCTTACGAAATTGAGAATGGTGCCAAAAAGATATTGAAAAATATTTAAACGCTCTTCGAAAAATTGCTGATGATTCAATTTTGCGGATGTTGAAATTCGAATCACTGAAATCCTATCAGACATTGGGGTGGGAGGCAAATGGCGTAATCACTAAAGAAGATGTCGAAAAAATTCGCACTCAAATTGGCGAGCCGGAAGTTTTTGAAGGTGAAGGTGATGAAGATACTATCGACAACGATAATCGTAGCTATTTTGAACGGCTTAAAACTAAAAAACTATATCGTATTCGAAAAATGCGCAGAGTTGATGGTGTGGCGGCTGGACTTGCCGAGTATTTTGAAATCGATGTAACGATAATTCGTATTTTTGATATTTGTTGATTTTTCCAACAATGGGTTGGATGTTTATCGTCTATCTAATTTTAGTTTTGCGATGCCAGTTGCTAAAAAATGCTAACGATATTTTTGAGGATTGCGTGGTCAGGAGATTTCGGCGAGTGCTATTTCACAAATCAATGATGAGTTTAATTTTGAAAAGGCTAATAGGAAAGAGCATTCAGCTAGAAGGATTGGTTTAAAGATTCTCGGAGTAATTTTTACTCTTATAGCATTTTGTGGATTAATCACTTTATAGTTATGGGTGATTTTTGGGCTAAAGAAGCTTTCAGGAATGATACTATAGGCGGTATGGTGAGAAATTCAAGCTCCTAATTATGATTTTGGGTAATTTTGCGGGCGTGATATTCATTATATTTTGGTCGATTCTGGCGCATGCAAGTTTTTTGGCTAAATTTACGCTCAATCATTTTGTTGCGATAATGATGAGCTTAGCACTAAGGTATTACTAGTGGAATAGGAATTTTTCACGGTCGCGAGCGATGGTATTGAGTCGTTTGTCACAGAAAATTGAATCCAGTGCGATTGTCTCACAAAGCTTGATTAACAAAGATGATCTTTCTAAGATTGAGGAGGTTAGCTCAAAGTTGGTATTCGTAGGGAGAATATATTGTGAGCGATGAACGTAAAAATTGAGATTGGTGAATATAAAGCTTTAAACCAGAATTTATCAAAAACTAGATTTAATTTTAGAGATAACAAACTAACGATCTCTGGCAATAATAGAAGATATTTTTACGAGTGGATCAAATAGAGTTTATTCGAATTTTACGGACGGAACTCTCAAAATAACCACCAATGAACTTTCCGCTATCAAAGCACAAAAAGATCAAGACAAACTTGAAGCGACAACTTTCAGAGCCGAGACCGGTTCTGACTTTTGCGGTTCGAGGAAGTGGTAAGATTAAAAACTTTAAAGGTTTATTTCTATGATATAAATAATCAATTTACAGAACAAAGATTTGGAGCAATTTTATGAAAGATTAATGTAGAGAATATTTCGAAAACTTTTGGTAATAAGAAAAAAATAAATTTCAAGCTTTAAAAATGTAAGTTTGAGATTCTGACGGCGCTAGTGTGGCTATTATCGTAGTAAATCCGGAAGTGGAAAAATCGACTCTAATTCATGCAATAGAGTGGGCTCGATGCTCCTGAAAAAGGTCATGTTTTTATAGACGGGATTGATATTCTATCTATGAAGCAAAGAAGATTGATAAATTTCATTGCGCAAAAATGGGGTTATTTTTCAGAGTTTCTTTGTGCAGGAAATGAAACTTGCGTTGAAAATGTGAAAGGTCTACCTTTAGAAATAGCAGAGGTACCAACTTTACGTCGATCTAAGAAAATAGAAAATGCTTTGAAGAAAGTTGAACTTCTTGATAAGAAAAATCTAAAGCGCGAGATCTTTCTGGTGGTCAAAAAGCAAAGATTAGCTATTGCTCGAGCAATCGTGAATGAGCCTAAGTTGATTTTTGCCGAAACAGAGCCAACAGGTAATCTAGATTCTGTAACTGGCGCAAAAATTGAAAAATTGCTGTTGATTATAATAAAAATAATGGTGCTACTTTAGTTGTTGTGACGCATGATGAAGATCTAGCTGCAAAATGTGAGATTCAAATTAGGGTCAAAAGATGGTGAGATCGAGATCAATTAAAAGATACGAGAGGAGTAAAAATGCGTAGGGTTGATATAGTAAAAGCGAGCAGTAAAATCTTTCTAAATCTAGAAATTGCGAACAATTCTAACATCTCTAGCTATTGCAGTTGGGGCGACAACAATTTCACTAGCTCTTGCTGCCGGAAAGAGACGCTTATGTTTCTGGTTTAGCTAATAAAGATTGGAGACAAGAACTCTATTAGTATAGCGCGAAAAATTAAATCAGAAAAAGTCGGATCGTACGAACTTAAAGCTCAGAACAGCGAAGGTGAAGCCTCTAGCAGCGAAAAAAAGAAAAAAAGCTACACTTAGTGGACTCGAGAAATATGCGTTGAAGCAATCGGATATTCAAAAATACAAAAAGTTAAAGGTGTCGATAAAAATAAGCCCATTTGTAAATATAAATGTTAGAGACAGCTCGAGCTGAGACGACGGACAAAAAGATTGTTGTGGGTGCAGTGACTAAAAATGATTCTAAACAGGTTGAGTTTTTCAGCCAGTAAAGCTAAATGATAAATTTGAAATTCCTGCAGGAAAAAGCTATTGCTCTAAGAGTTTTTGCGAAGGCGGTCAAAATGAAAAAGCAAGACTTGGTCAGTAAGAAAAGTAATTTTTTGAGATTAAGAATTCAGTTGGTGAGATTATTGAAGAGAGCTTTTGAGGTCATGTGGTAGATAATGGAAAAGACCGAGATGGAGTTTTTCTTACCCTAATGCTTTTCGAATTTCAAATAGTGACGGATTACGAATTTCTAAAAACTAACGCCAAGATGGCTAGTACTTTGGCGGAGTTAATGTGAGGTGTAAAGAATGGGTTTACAGCTCAACAAGTCGCCGAAGAAATTAGAAAAAGCTGACGTCGAACGATTTGAAGTTTCAAGTTTTGCTGACAGTTACAAGACAGTTCAATCTGCAATCAACGTTGCTGCAGCCGGATTAGCAGGTTTGGCGCACTACAATTCTGGCAAGTGTTTTGGGATAATTAGTACGCAGTATATAAGCGTGCTTGAGCGAACTTCGCAAATTGGTCTAATGAAATCCCTCGGGCTAAAAAGAGCGATATTTCAAAAATGTTTCGTTACGAAGCTGCATGGATTGGTTTTTTGGGTGGAACGATTGGGGTGATAATTGCTGGAGTGTTTAGCTCAATATTGAATCCTTTAATGAGTAACTCTGGAATATTTTCGATTAAATCAGATGTGAGCCTACTTCAAATGGATTGGGTTGCAAGTGCAGTCATGGTATTATGCTTAATAGGTTGTTGCTGCAGTCTCTGAGTTTTACCGGCACGAAAAGCTGCAAAGATGAACCCTATAGAGGCGCTTCCGAACTGAATAATGAATAATAAAAATTCCACTCAAACAGGTGGGTTTTTATTGAATCAAAAAACTTATCGTGATATAATTTAGGCATTATGACAGGAGAAAAAGTAACTAAAGAGTAATTAAAATCCAACCCTCAGATGCTTTGAAAAGGAACAGTTAGAGGGTTTAAAGAATTCATAAAAAGTCAAGGTTTGATCGCATGGCTACCGGTTTGATTATCGGTACTAGCAGCGACTTTGGATTAAATCGCTTATTGATAACGTAATTATGCCTCCACTTGGCATATTGTTGGGCTCTACTGATGGTTTAAAGGACTAGTATCTAAATATTCCCTACATAATGGATTGCATCAAGTTAAATATGAGTGTGTTCTTAAATGATCTTGTAAACTTTTCTTGATCATTGCAGCAGTAGTATACTTTATTATTATCGCAGTTACAAAGTTTCATGGTGAGGATCATCTAGCTAAAAATAATTTATGGATAAGCTTCAAATTCATGCTCAACAAATCTTGGCTGAAATCGTTAAGAGCTGATTTGAAAGCTTAATTTTTCTCAAATTTCAAGCGAAGTGAAGACTTGAAGCTGAAATATCTCAGCCGGAGATTTGGAATAATCCGCAAAATGCGCAAACTAAAGTTCAGCAGTTTAGCTAGTCTTAGATCGATCCTTGGAATGTCCCTACGAGGCGCAAGTTGAGGATATTTTGAAAGTTAATGGAGATTGCGAGATCTAGAAGATGAGTTTTTCTGGGCAGATTGATGCTTTTCGAAGTCGAGCTCGAGAAAATTAAAGAAGAGTCTGCTTTTTGATGCGGGTGAATTTGATTCGGGCGACGCAATTGTTCAATATAACTTCTGGTGTCAGTGGAACTGATGCGCAGGATTTTGCGGAAATGCTTGAACAGATGTATGTTGCGCTGGAGCAGATGATTTTAAGACTGAACAGATAGAACGGTCCATCGGAGAAGAAGCTGGAATTAAAACTGAGTGTTTTTGAAGTTGGTGGAGCTGAGATGCTTATGGTAAATTACAGCGAAAATGGCGTTCATCGTCTGGTGCAATTTCACCCGATTTCAACAGCGGCGGTAGCCGAAACTTCTTTTGCTTTGGTTGAGTTTGCCAAGTGCGACACCAGAAGACGTTAAGATTGAAGAAAAAGATTTGCAGGTTGACGTTTATCGATCGGTGGAAAAGGGTGGTCAGGGTGTTAATACAACTGATTCAGCCGTTCAGTACACATATTCAGAACTGGGACTGTGGTGGCTATTCAAAATGAGCGTTTCGCAAACTCAAAATAAAGAAACTGCAATGAATATTTTGCGTGGAAAGCTTCTTCAAATGAAGCTTGAGCAGCGTGCCGCCGATTGGAATGAGTTACAGGCCGGAAAATCAGCTGACTGGGGTTCGCTAAATTCAGAGATTATATCCTAAACCCTTATAAATTAGTTAAGAGATCTCGCACTAAATACGAAGGAAAAGATGTTGAAAAAGTACTGAATGGCGAAATTGATGGGTTCATTTATGCTTTTTAGAAATTCTAAAAATTGATTGATAGTTGATAAATCAAATATTTTAGGTTACTTAAACAGGCTAAGGAATAACACTATTGACATATTGTATTATTTTATGATACAATCAAGATCATTGATTATAGATGGAAAATACAACAAACATAAAATTCACAAAAGTATTCTTCATGAGGGATGAAGATGATCTATTGGACATCAGCAATACTTTCTGAAAGTATTCAAATCGTCGAGACTAATTGAGCGATCGCGCAAAAATCAGATTGAAGAGAGGGCTGCTCAGCCCTCTGGATATGTATAGTAGATCGCAGCCATATCTATAAAATTATTTCAAAACAGCAATTAGACGCAGATGGCGATCCCTGTTTCGATGGATATGATTGCGTCTCGTTATCTTAAGAAATACAGCAGAAATGATCCACCAGTTAGATGGCTCGGTTGGATGATAAAAGCTGACACGGCTATATATCTTGATAAATCCGCAAGACCTCTTGAAGCTTTGACTAAAAATTTCTGGAAAAATTTCTCAAACCGGGTTCTCAGCGTCCCAAAGTCAAAAGTCTTAAATATTGACCGAAATGATATTTTTCTGCAGTTGGCGTGCCTATTTCTAGGGGCTATATTGATAATGAAAAAGGGGATGCGAAATAAAGCTTGCTAGCTACGGCGGATTTTATAAATAATTTTTCAGCAATTATCCGAATCGGACAAAACTGAAATCTTGGCGCGAATTAGAGCTAACTTTATTTCTGATGATGCAGAAGTATAGATTTTTAATCAGATGATAATGTTTTTGTAGAAAATTATGGATTCTCCAATCTCTGTTGCTGATGAAAGCTCTAACAGTGATTGACGAAAACTGGTTTTTAGTGGTGCAACACTTGGAACTTCAATATACTTGCTTGAACAGGCTACCTGAAGTTAGAAAAATAAACAGGATTTACTTTTTGGGATAGTGAAACTTCAACAAAGAAAAACTTGGACAGTAAACGCCAGCACAGCACAGTTCGGTTTGGTATGATGACAGAAGATGCTTTTGGGCGAGGGGATTAGTGACCGTAAGATAGCTATTTTGAATATCGCTATCACCAAAAATCCAACCAGAAGAACTTTTTCTGCAAAAAATTGGATCACTGGTTCTAAGTACTCCGCATTATGATTATGAAAATAAAAAAATATTTGAAGATGATAAGTTCAAGAATCTTATGCTTGATTTTGACCAGTTGAAAAGAGATTTTTGAAGCGAGCAGAGTTTTATTAGAACCAACAATTTTTGGCTGATGATGAATGGCGAGAAAAGATTTTTAGAATCACAGGGTTTTCAGAAGAAGAAAATATTTTTTTGAACAGAATGGCATAACATTTGAAGATAGAGGATTACCCTGATTTTAATGAGTTAATTCAAAAGCGAAAAGCTAACTCTAAAAAGCTTGGTGAAATTGATATGTTTGAAAAACTTACTTAATTAACAAATTTTTAAAATATTTGTTCTATAAAATCAAAAGCTTGACCGTTATAGAAAAAGTTAGTATAATTAAAATAGTTATGATTTTTATTGGACCGTGTAACTAAAACCTATGGTAGTGCTGATCATCCAGCGTTGAGCCAGATTAGCCTTCATATTAAACCAAAGAATTTGTAATTTTGGTTGGTACTAGTGGTGCAGGAAAATCAACACTTCTTAAACTTTTTTGACGCGAGGAGGAAACCTCTAGCGGCAAGATTGTCGTCAGTGGGATCGATTATGATAAATTAAAGGATAAGGATATTCCACTTCTTCGCAGACGAATCGGTGTGGTGTTTCAGGATTTTAAACTTTTACCGAACCGAACTGTTTTTGAAAATATTGCTTTTGCTTTGGAAATTGTAGGGATGAACAATCATGAAATTCGTTCTACCGTGCCAAAAAGTTATTAAGCTAGTCGGTCTTGAAGGAAAGAAAGAATTTTCCGCAGCAGCTGAGCAGTGGAGAACGCCAGCGGTAGCGATTGCTCGTGCGCTCGTTCGCCAGCCAAAGATTCTAATTGCTGATGAGCCAACAGGTAACCTTGACCCGAAACATAGTTGGGATATTATTCGTTTGCTTGGAAAAATTAACAATTACGGCACGACAGTTGTTCTGACTACCCACAATGTTGAGATTGTCAATAAATTAAAACGTCGTGTGATTACGCTCAATAAAGGGTGAAAGTTACACATGATCAATCGCAGGGGAGTTATAAAGCAATAATGGCGAAGAGAAAAAAGCAGAACTCAAAAGTTATGATGGAACAAAAACGCCGCAGGCGTAAATTATTAACTTTGTGGCGAATAATAAAATATGGGGCAAATAGTTTTTCGTCGGAATGCTTGGCTATCGGTAGCAGCGACAGCAGTGATGACGATTACGCTCTTGATAATTTTTGGATCTTTTTGGTGCGTATGGGTATTGTGAATACTGTTAATACTCTAACGGAAAAATAGATGTTTCTATTATCTTAAAAAGATGTAAAAGACACTGACGTAGCTAAAATGACCAAAAACTCTAAAAAAATCTCAAGACTGTTAAGAAAGTTGAATATACGTCTAACGAACAAGCCCGAAAGAATTATGCTTCAAAAAGATTAAGGAAAAAAAGACAGAAACTACTCTAGAGGCGATTGAAGTTGCTTCAAATGAATTTCAGCTAGCTTTTTCAGTTACGCTTGAAGATATCGTAATACTGCTGAACTAAAAAGACAGTTGAAAGTGATAAAGATACCAGGAAAAATCTCACAAAAGACAAAGAGCCAACTTTATAAAGTAGTCGAAAAAGAGTCTATCGAAACTATCTTCCAACAACTTTTGCGACAGTTGAAAAAGGTTGGTGTTTTTGCGATAGCACTTTTTGCAATGATTTTCTGGTTTGATAATCTTTAATACTATTCGTATGGCGATATTTAATCGGCGAGAAGAGATTTATATGATGAAGCTTGTTGGTGCTGAAAATGGTTTTATTCGTGGTCCCTTTGTTGTAGAGTCTATGATTTCCAGGGTATATTGGCTGCAGTTTTTGCGACTAGGTGTAGGTTATGCGGCGGTAACACTATCTCTAAACAAGATCGAAAAATTAGGGTGTACACTTGATCCGGTTGTAACTAGGTGGCTAATTTCTTACTTGCATTGTATTTCCTTGCTTGGCACTCTTGGGCTCTTTAATTGGTGTTGTACTCATCTTGGATTGCAACAGAAAATATCTAAATAAGAGTTGATTTAAGCATTTTTGATGTGGTATAATAAAAATATGACAGGAAAAATAAAAATAGTAAGAAAAGGAAAATTTAGTAAACGGAATATTATCACTTGAGCTTTACTATATCAAGTGTATTTGCGATGAATGTCATAAAAACCAGCTCAGGCCAGACCGTGAAAGGCGGAGCTTCAGCAACAGATTGATGCTCTTCAAAGGGAGCGAACAAGAGGCTTTTAGGTCAAACAAATGAAGCTTAAGAATAAAAGCTCAAAATATCCAGGACGAATTAAATTCTATTGAAAAAGAGAGTTGCTATCGAGAACCAAATTAAAAATTTCTCAGGCGCAGCATGACAAGCTTCAGATTGAAATTAAGGAAACTGAGGAGAAAATTGAGGCAAACCGTGAGGCCTTGGGTAGAACTCTGGCCGATATGTCAGTTGATGAAGAAATTACACAGATTGAACGATTGGCGAGTAGTGAAAATCTTTCTAAGGCACTAGATAATCTAGAATATCAAAGTTCTGTGAAAGATTCATTGACGCAAAAAGTTGGTGAAATTAAGCAACGCAAAAAGAACTTGAACAAAAACGAGATGCTGTTAAAAAGTTCTAGAGGATCAAAAAAGTATCTGAAAAGCAAAAGCAAGATAAAATCAATGAGAGAAATTCTTTGCTTGAAAAACAAAGGGCGAAGAAGCTGAATATAAGAAATACGCTCCAGGAACAATCAGCTCAAAAAGCTAAACTGCAAGATGAGCAGAATAGAATTATTCAACAAGAAAGCTCAGAGATTTTCTACGTAGTGGATCCTCAGTTGATCTTGGGCTGGCGGGTTGAAGCTCATACCCTAGGGGTTCTAGCTGGAGGTGCGTAGTGGATCAATCCACTGTATGGAGTTATAAAGATGATCCTCTGGGCTACAGTTGTGGCCAATGTGTGAGCTATACTGCGGAGAATTGTCAAAGGAAACTAGCTATCAACCTCTCTGGTGGGAACGCTAATATGTGGCGGCTTCAGCGCGACGACATGGATTTTCTACAGGGAGCAACTCCACGGGCTGGGTCTATCGCTGTTATGTATATTGGTGCCTATGGTCACGTTGCTTGAGTTGAATCAGTTCATGGCGATGGCACGATGACGATTAGTCAGTATAACTGGCCAACTCATCGAATGAGAATCGCTGGGGTGAATACTCTCAAATGCGTGTTTCTACAAATAAATTCCATGAATATATCTATATCAAATAAATTTAATAAATCACCTCAGCTAAGAGGTGATTTTTGAGTTAAAATTGCTTATGATATAATAAAATAATGAATAGAGAGAGGTAGAAAGTCGATGTATCGACTACGGTGGTTATTTCAGGGGTTATATAGTGAGTTGGTTTTATTGGCGGGACTCGAAAAACCGAGCTTTTAAATTTAGTTTCACCTGTTTTTTGGTCTTCAGAAAGCAAACTAACGAGCTAGATTTAGAATTCAGTTCAAGAGACTTTTAAAACTTTAATTACTAAATTTGATGGCAATATTGATAAAAATAAATTAATGAGGGTGCTTCAAAGGGCTAGTTAATGCTACTGGTGATAAATTTACGACTTATATGGACTCAAAAGAAGCGGAAGAATTTAATAAAAAGTTTAAGTGGCGATATTGGTGCTGGTATTGGAGTCGAGTTGGCATCCGTAACAATCTTCCTACTGTATCCGAGCTCTGAAAAATAACGCAGCTATCGAATCTGAGTATTCCAGAGTGGAGATATTATTCTTGAGGGTTAATAGTGAGAGTGTTTTCTGGTATGAGTATTGATGAAATCATCAAGATAAAAGGAGAAGCTGGTACTAGTGTAAAGATTAAAATCTCTCGAAATAAAGAAGAAAAAGAGTTTTCGATTACTCGTGCCAAAATTTCCAATCCGAGCGTTGAGTTTAGGTATTTCGAGATGAAATTGCTGTCTGTAACTATTTCCCGTTTTGATAATGAAACCCGGTAATTTGGCTACAAAAATATGCGCAAGAGATCAAGCAGAAAAGGAATTTCTAAAGTTATTCTAGACCTTCGTGGAAATGGGGCGGTTATGTTGCTGCTGCACAATCGGTGGCTAGTTTATGGCTCAAAAAGGTAGCTAATTGTGTCAGAGAAAAAGGTGCGAAAACCGTCGATGAGGTTCGTGCGGATGGTAATAATGTTCTTGAAGGAGTAGAGACTATTGTGATAGAAACAGCGGCAGATGCGAGTGCAGCGAGATTGTTGTTAGCGCCCTGAAAGATCATAAAAGCTGCTCGTTTTACGGTGTTAAAACTTATGGTAAAGGCAGTGTTCAGAACCAATTAGAATCAATAATGGTGCAATTTTGAAAGTAACTATTGCTAAATGGTATACGCCGAACGGAAAAATATTAATGGTGAAGGTATTTCTCGGATAAAAGAGTTAGTACTTCTGAACAAATAAATTCCGGTCGAGACCCTCAGCTTGACTTTTGCCAAGAAGCTCTAAAATAAAATATAGCTTTTTGAAAAACTTATGCTATAATACGGCTATGGAAATAAAGAAGAAGATCTTATTAGTTGAAGATGATGAAATGTTAGCAAGCGTATATCGCGCTCGTCTTGAAAAATGGAAGGTTTTTGACGTGTGTGAAGTTCATGATGGTGAACAGGCTCTTTCTAGCGCGATCGCTTATCGTCCAGATTTAATTTCTACTGGATGCAATGATGCCGAAAATTTCTGGGTTCGATGTTCTTGATATTTTTTAAAGAACACTCCTGAAACGAGTGAATATTACGGTAATTATGCTAACCGCTTTAAGTCAAGAAAAGATAAGGAACGAGCTGAATCTCTAGGCGTTGATGAGTATTTAGTTAAATCTCAAGTGGTTATTTCTGATGTAGTAGAGCAGAGTTCGCCACCATCTTGGAATCAATCATAAGAACTGCCATATAAATCTATATATAAAAATAAGCCAATTCGTGAGAAGAGGCTTATTTTTTGAAATTAACAACGATTACTTCAACTACAGTTCGTCGCTCAGTTTTACCTGTAAATTTCTTTTTGGCGATTTGCTTAAAGTTTTACAACTCCACTTTTAGCGGCATGGATTGTAAAAGTTTCGGCTCATGTAAGTTCCTTCGCCAGCTAATTTGGTTGCTGCCAGTTTGTCGAACGAGAACTTCGCCCTCATTGACTTTTTGACCGCCAAATCGTTTTACACCCTAAGCGTTGGCCAGCGTTGTTGTGGATGTTCTTACTTGTACCACCAGCTTTAACTTTTGACATTTTTACTCCTTATTAGTACTAATAATTCACGCGCCACAACTTGATTTTTCGCGATAATATATTAAATCTTGTGGTTTAACGCGCATAAATTCCCTCCTATTATAGCCGAGTTCCTCCAAAAAGTCAATAAGCGGAAGGTGGAGAAAAATTGCCATTTTGGTTTTTCCAAGCTGGAACAGCAATACAAATCTGGGTGCCTTCTGGAATTTGACAGGCTAGATTTTTCAAAAATTTGAGATTATGCGATTACAATTTTTCGCGAACTTCTGCTAATTTTTGGGTGAGATGGAGCAGAAAAGAGCTGTCCAAGATAGGTCTCGCACACTACAGTTGAAAGTTTTTGGCGCGAAATCCACTTTTCATGAGGTTGCATCGGCTCGATATATTTTGCCAATTTTGCCATGTGGCCTAAATTCTTGTAAACCAATCTAGATTTTTCTTGTGAAATCAATCATTTTATCACTTAAATCTGTTCCAAAAAAACTTGAAAACCTTTTAGGGTTGCCTCTTGGAGAACTGTGCCGGTACCACAAAAAGGATCAAGTAGTTTTTGGCATATCGATATCTTTTAGTAGGGGCTGTTTGTAAATTTTATCTGTGGCTGATTTTCGCCAGCACCAAGATTGATCATTGTCTGAGCGAGTTTTGGCGGCAACATCCCAACAAAAGCATCACGCTTTGGCCTGTTCTGGTCGCGTCGGGCGTAGGCAGAAATATTTTGCGAGCCTTCGCTTAAAGCAATAAAGGTCTTATTTTTAGAGCTTGCGATTATAATCTCTCGTTTTTATCGTAGCCCTAATTTGTTGTTGCGCGAAATTGCAGTAGAGAGCGATAATTTACGCCCATCAATTATACGTATCGATATACCATCTTTTTTGGCGCTTTGTTTTATTTTTGATAATAGGTCTGATATTTCTCGCGGGGAAGTCCTGACGCTGTAAGTTGAAATTCCTATCGTAATTTTACCATTTGCCTTTTTGTTATCATCTAGAACTTTCTTCAGAACAATCGGTTTTATCTTATGCCAATCGGTTGACTCTATCTCATGAACTATCTCACCGGTTTTTAAAATACTGCCAAAATGAGAAACGTTAAGCTTATTGGAATCTATTAAAGCCACCTCACGATTTAAAAACACGGATTTTTCGCCACCAAAAACACTTTCTAGTTCAGCGACACCAATGGCAGGCTGTCTGCCCAAGATTGCAATTTTCATTATTTTATTATAGCAGATTTAATTGATTTTTAAGAACATACTTGACAAACTGTACAGAGGTAGAATATAAACATAAACGAGTTAATATCCAGAACTTTATGGGTAGGAAAAGGAGAAAAATAAAATATAAAATTAAGATTGCAGCGATTTTTGGCGAGTGCGATTGCTGGTGGAGCTTTAATGTGACCAGCTTTTGCTGATACGCCAAAACAGCTTACAAAGATTTTAACCTCACCCTAATATTCAGCTCAAAGCTGATGCTCAAAGTGGATAGGGTCGCGATGACGATCGCTGGCATAGTTTTTAGGATAGATTTTGAATTCGGGAAACAGTCAATCCTGGTGACTACTTCTTTATTTATCAAAAGGGTATCGCTGGTATGGGATGAAGTCCGAGTTTTGACAAACAGCTAATGGTAAAACTAGCAACTGCTAAGGTTGTTGAGTGCTAATAAAGGTCATGGCATCTTATTCTTGTATATAAAACTGATGCTGAAGGTATTGCTAAGTTTGATACCCTAAACTGTAGATGAGGCTGTGCCTTGGAGCAAGTGGAAGATTACCTTTAATCAAAGACGTGGTAGGTCAAAATATTAATAAAATAGGTTTTAATTTTTCTAATATTGGTACTAGCTGCTCAATAGCTAATGTAACCTTCTATGATGTTCGTACTTTTTGCTATAGTAAATGATCGAGAAGTTTTTAGTAAAGAAACATTAAGGTTGGAGCTTATGACGAAAAAATATCTTACGCTGATGTAATTTGAGTGTGCAAAGTTCTACGTGACTCTTCCACTAAAAAGGTATTTTGTAGTTTGGTATAAAAACTAAGAGCGACTGGAAAGATGCTAATATTAAAATAGAACTAGAGAAAGATTCACCAGTTGTATTTAATAAAAGAAAAGGCAGGCGAAATACTAGGGTCTAACTTTATCTTCGATGATAATAATAGAGTTAATGTAGATGAGCTAATCATGGAGACTCCACAAACTAGATTTAACAAAATCAGAAAATAATGATGTATTCGGTTTGGACTATACTAGCCTCGGCTGTTCTTATGGCGTTAACTAGTGGTGTAGTTATTTATCGAAAAATCAAAAATTAATTTGTAAGTTAAAAATATTTTGCTAAATAAACTCATAGTCAGAAAAAGACATTTGCTAAAGTATTATCAAATGCAGATGTCTTTTTATTTTAATGTGAGACGAGAAAAACTTTTTTTAGATTATGCTATAATAAAGCATATGAATTTTTGATTTTTAGTCGAATTTGATGATTTAGTTGAAGATCAAATATCGCCTCTGGATAAATACGATTCTACAGATTCAGTAAATCATGAAATTATTTTTAGCGTGTCAGATTTTGTGGCTGTCTCGAATGATATTTTTTCGAAAAAAGTTTTCCGAGATGTATTGATCGAGGGTGAAGTTTCTAGTTTTAAAATCAATCAGAAAGAAATTTGTGTTTTTGATCTCAAGGATGAGCAGATCTAGTCTGAGCTGTTTTCATGACGGTTTGGCAAATACGATTTCCGCTTGAAAGATGGTATGAAAATTGTAGCTGAAGTTGAACCCTAGACTAACAGACTGAGGCAAGTTTGAGCTTTAACAGTCGAAAAGAGTTATACCTAAAGGTGAAGGCAATCTTAAAAATCTTTTGACATATTAAAGCAGAAAGCTATCACGTGAAAGGTCTTTTTCGACGAAAGATCGTAAGCGTGATTTACCGCAAATCCACAGCGAATTGCTGTGATATCTAGCACACAAGCCGCTGGCTTTGCTGACTTTGTTAAGATTATTAATGAGCGATGGAGTGGTCTTAAAATTCATGTTGCGCATACGCAAGTTCAGGGTTTGGTGGCAGCGGATCAGATCATTAGGGGCGATCGAGTATTTTTAATTCTTGTGAAGAAATTGCCAGAGGTGATTACAGTCATTCAGAGGGTGGTGGAAGCGCTGATGATCTAGCGGCTTTTAATGATGAACGTCTAGTTCGTGCGGTAGCTGCTTCTCGCGTCCCAATAATTACTAGGTATCGGTCACGAGATTGATGAGAGTTTATGTGATCTAGTGGCGGATTACGCAGCTTCAACTCTAGTAATGTAGCACAAATTTTGTCGCCTGATAAGTTGGCGGAATTCGTTTTTGCATTCAAAGTATATTAAGAGCAGGGTGAAGAATTTTAGAAAATATAAATTAATAAAAACAAAATCAATCTAAAAAGATAAAATCCGAACGAAATTATTATCTATAATTGAACAACAGCGAGATGATATTTTAGTAAAAACGGCTACTCGAAAACCTTAATCCGCAAAAGAATCTTGCGTCAAGGATATGCAATTTTGAGAGGTAATATAGAAGTTGGTGAGCAGATTTTTGATTGAGACAATTGATAAAAATAACAGCGGAGGTAAAAATGTCAAACAAAATTAATGATAAAATAGCACAGATAGACAAGATTTTATTAGAGATCCCGAGAGTGGAGAGGTTTCAATCGAAGAAATTTCGAGACAAATACAAAGTACAAATTAATCTAGTAAATGAAGTAGAATCAGATTTGGATAATATTTCGAATGAGATTGAAATTGTGAGTAAAGATTTTTCGCAAGATTAATTAACGTTTATTGTTATGAAGGCTCTTGAAAATACTAACCATAAGTATAATAGAAATATGAAAAATTAGAAGAGAGTGAAGTTGAAGGTTCAACGATTGTAATAATTCTTTTATCGATTGCGCTGGTTGGAATAGGTGCTTTTTGGTGTGTGGGCTTTTATTAATTATCGAGAAGCTCAGAGCAATATTGATAATAAAATAGAGTTAGCCGAAGCTGCTGCTAAGAAGAAAAGAGCTGAGGATCAAGCTGAAAAATATGCTCAGCGAGACCCTAATTTAGTGTTTAGTGGACCAGCCGATCTAGGTATGTTAGTTTTCTTACCCTAAGACTTGGAGCTCGTATATAGCTTCAAACGGGTGCTGACAGGGCTAATTGTATGCATTTTCCATCCAACTACTGTTCCGCCGGTGTTAAGTACCGATGATAATTCAAAGGTTAGTCAACGCTTTGCGCTCAGGGTTGCTATCATAATTCTTCATTAGAAAAATGTATTGAGTGAATATCAAAACAATTGATAAAGGAGAATTATCTTCTTCATCTGTATTGGCTAATGGTAAGAATAGCAACGAAAAGCTAGAAGGACTCTTCCCGAATAATAAGAATAAAAATGACCGAGATTCAGGGGTAGCTTACTTTTTAAAGTTAATGATAAAAGTCTTGATGCTAAAAACCGATGGTGGCGCGACATTCCGAGCTGATTTTGACAAAATAGTTAATACTATCAATTTAAATAGAAATATCTTTTTCGGCTTCTGCTATGTGATATAATAGAAATTATATGAATGAAGGGAGCTTTTTAATCTGATAGCGAGTGACGAGTAGTTTATTATAGCCGCTCACGAGATGAAAGCTCCCACTTTCAATATCCGTCAACTTTCGTTAACTCTAAACGACAAACAGATAAGCCTTACCGATCAAGAAAAGACTAAAGATTTTAAAAACAGATTGATTTAACTAGCGAGCGAGCTTTGCGAATAGTGAGCGATCTGACTAAGTCGCTCGTCTCGACGAAGCTATGTTTGAGCTTGAACCAGACTAACGCGCGTAGGTTTGTAGTGATATTCAACGCGAAATGGCCCAAAATCTATGAGCTTCATGGCTGTGAAATTATATTTAAGAATTCCAAAGTCTCTGATTTAGTGGTAGCTAATTACGATTTATTGAGATCGATTTTGCTTAATTTTTCGGATAATGCGCTTTATTGCTGATCCAAATTCAAAAGTTGAAGTTTCTGTTAGTAAAAGTAGGGAAAAAGTTAGAGTTGCAGTTAGGGATTTTTAGGTGAAGAGCTACCACTGGCTGTTTGGCGTGTTATAAAAAGCATCAGCCAGTGCGCTGCAGCTTCACGACCACAAAGTTCTGGCTTGGGTATTTTTTATTGCGCAAAAATTTTGCCGAAGTAATGGGTGCTAAAATTGGTGTTATTCGTCATCGTGACGGCAATACTTTTCTACGTGGTTTAAATAAATCGAGACAACAGCTTGCTATGAAAACGGTTTTAATTATTGAAGATAACCAAATTTTTGGCAGAGAATTTTGCTCGGATTTTAAGAAAAGATTTTTATTGTCTTGCAATCTTCAGACGCTGGTGATGCAATTTTAAAGATTGACACGAATCCTCCTGATTTGATTTTTCTTGATATCTTGCTGGATGGCCATTCGGCTTTTGCGTTGCTTCATGAATTGCAGAGTTATTATGATACTGCTATGATTCCGGTAGTGAGTCTGTTCGGATTTAGCAGATAATTTAGAAGAAAAAAACCATTAAAGAGTACGGTATAAAGGCGATTCTAGATAAGGCCAAAACTAGTCCGAAGGAAATTTTAGAGGTGTGTAGAAATGCGACAAGATAAAACATTGGCGATAGTGCTGCGTCGAACTAATTTTGGTGAGGCTGATAGAATTGTTAATTTTTATTACGCCAGCTGGCAGGTTGTAGGCATTGCACGAGGAGCTCACAAGCAAAAAGTCAAAAACTTGCCGGCGGAATTGAAGTCTTTGCTCTGAACAGAGTTGTCTTAATGAAAGGCAAGAATGAGATGAAAACTATAATTTCGGCGAGAATGCGTGAGTTTTTTGGTGAGATTATTAAGGGATTTGGATCGGACTGAGTTTGGCTATTTTGCGATTAAAAATTAGCAGTTTGAGTGAGCATATTGATAGCGCAGATTTTTTTGATATTTTTGCTGAAAACTTTTGTGAGTTTAAACGACTTAGAGTATTGACATAGGGCTAATTCGCGGCTGGTTTATCCTGCAAACGAGATGAAGCGATTAGTGAAGAGTTAAATCTAGAAATCGATAGTTTGGCAATGCGTTGTTACCTGATAAAAGATATGATTTTGATACTTTTTGATAAGGTTTTTATCCCAAACGAGAAACGAGCGAGTTTAGTGCTAATCATATTAAATTCTTGCGATTAATGCTCTATCTAGTGAGCCACGGATTATTTCGAAAGGTTAAGAACGGAAACCAGATTCTGCAAGATATTAATAAGGTCTTTTTAGAGAATAAAAAGCATTTTGCTTTTTGCGCTGGATCGTGATAAAATTTAACCATAAGTGTTTTATAAATTAAAAATAGGAGAAAAATGAATTTTCAGTAAAATATCAATTTTTATTCTTGCAGTATTGTTCTCGTGATGATCTTTGGGCTCAGTCTACTTTTTGCTGCTGAAGACATTACAAGTCGGTTGAAAGATTGAGCCTAAAGAGTATTAAGAGTAGTGGGCGCGAGTGGTCTATTGATATCTCTGGACAGAATGTCAAAGGAAGGCGATTGGGCGACTTTTCGTGCTGAGAATGTGTCTGTGATTCCCGCAGGAAAAAGTAGACCTCAAATATAAAAATGAGAAGATTGGCGAAATCTCAGTTGATAAAAAGATATAGTGATGTGCGATTTGAACTACCAATCCGTTGTTCGTGATGACGATAAATGCAAAACCTAGCGCTATTGTTTTGGCAAGGTAAGATTGTTTTTCAATAAGAATATTGAAAAAAATATACTAACTTTCAAACATCTATATCTAATAATAACGCTAACTATTTCTCGTATGTGAATCGTGACGTTACCGTAGAAACTAAAATTATTAGTAGCACCACTTTAAAAAGGTGAAGATGTTAAATTAACTAAACGAGTATTATTAGATTATAATAATACTATAGTTAACAATAGTGCAGCTGAGTTCAATACCAATAATGATGTATCTAGGTTTAGCAGTACTATCACTATATCTAAAAATAATCCTATAAAAGCTGGAGATAAGCTTAAAAATTAGTATGCGAAGATTCTTCTATACGTTTTATTGATAAAAGATTTTTCCTGTTGGTACGAAGCTGTGGTTTAATAAATCTCGTGAAGGTATATCTAGTTCTACTCCAGTTAATAAATATGGTGTATATTTTGCTGGAGGTCCAGGTATAAATTTAAAAATAATTTCTCGTTCTGATTCTGAAATTATTATTGAGGCTATGAATAATAGTGCAACTATGGATGGAATTTATTCGAGTTGGAGTTTCATCTATAAAGGTTATAGATGGTTCAATGATTAAAGATGGCGTAATTAGTGGCGTTAAATATACTACTGAACTATTAGCTAAAGACAGCAGAGTTATCAATAAAAGAGACTTCAATCAGAATGCATCATATTTCAGAGTAATGAGAAAACCCTCGCCCTAAAATCCGCAAGCCAGAAGCAAAGCCACAAAAACCTGCTCCTGCGCTAACTCCAGCTCAGCCACAGCCAGCTGTTGAGACGTCAAAAGCTGAAAAAAGCTTCAGAAGGGAAAGTTCAAGCTCCAAATACTGGTTTCGAAAAATCTCAAAATTTTCATTATTCTAGCTTTTTGCTGTTTTGGGCGTAACTACTGCGGTAGTTTTCGCAAAAATTGGCAAAAATAAAATCTAATTTTGTAGTAATTTAGATAAAAAGCTCTCGAAAAACAGGAGCTTTTTTGGTATAATAGAAGACAAATTGCACGGAGGAAAAAAATGAAGAACGAAGACTTAATGGAAAAATTGTAGCCTTGCTAAACGGCGTGGTTTTATTGTGAGGTAGTGAAGTTTATGGCGGAATGCGTGGAACTTGGGACTACGGCCCCTCAGGGCTAGCTTTAAAGCGCAAAATTATGAACAGTGGTGGGATTTTTTGTTGAAAAATCGTGAAGATATGTTTGGCGTTGATGCTGCAATTATCGCGAATCCAAAAGTTTGGCAGGCGAGCGGTCATGCTGCAACTTTTGCCGACCGCTGGTGGAAGATTTAAAAACAGGCGAGTCGATATCGTGCTGATCACTCTTTTTAAAAGATGCTGGAATTGAAGCAGAAGGTCTTTCGAATGAAAAATTACTGAAATTATCCGTGATCAAGGCTTGAAATCGCCAAAAGGAAATGAACTTAGTGAAGTTCGAAGTTTCAATATGATGTTTCAAAACTAATGTTGGCGCTGTGGTGAATGAAAATTCAACTGCATATCTTCGACCAGAAACTGCTCAGGGAATTTTCACTAATTACAAAAATGTTATTGATTCGTTCTATCCAGGTTTACCATTTGGTCTCGCGCAACAAGGAAAAGCCTTTCGAAATGAGATTTCACCCCGAGATTTTGTTTTTCGTTCTCGTGAGTTTGAGCAAATGGAGATTGAATATTTTGTAGATCCTGAGAATTGGGAGGCTGAATTTGAAAAATTGGCTGATTTAGTTCGTAAATTCTTAACTGAAAAAAATGGGTTTGCCACAAAGCTCGCTATACGAGCAGAAGTCCCCAGAAGAAGACCGCGCGCATTATTCGAAAACGCACTGTTGATTTTCGAATTTAACTATCCGATCGGTAAAGAAGAGCTGATGGGGATTGCTTATCGACTGATTTTTGATCTTGCGAATATTCAGCGAGTGAGCGGCAAGAATATGGAATATACTGATAAGCAAACGCGCAAAAAGTTCATTCCTCATGTGATTGAGCCAAGTTTTGGCGTTGAACGGCTTTTGATGGCGGTTCTTTCGAATGCTTATCGCGAAGTTGAAACTGATGGTAAAACTCGCATGGCATTACCTGAAAATCTTGCTCCAACAAAAAGTATTGTGGCGCCACTTCTTAAAAATAAAGAAGCTTTGGTTGAAAAAGCGAGAAGTTTATCTTGAACTTCGCCAAAAATACAAAAATGTTGAATTCGATTTGAGCGGAAAAAGTTGGAAGGTTTACGCCAAGGCAGACGAAATTGGTGTGCCAAAAGTTGTCGTAATCGATTTTGATACAATTGAAGGTGATGGTTTAGTGAGCGTTCGAAATCGAGATAATGCCTCGCAAATTCGTATCAAAAGCAAGTGAGATTTAATGAATACTGAAAAATAACACCGCTCATAATCCTTTAATTAAAAACTTGTTCAACTGAGTAGTAAACAGAGCGCGAGAACAAAAATAATCTAACGATTTTTGGATGGCATTCATTTTAACTAGGGAGTATTTAGCAAAAATCGGCAATCCTGAATTATGTGTGGTTAGCGAAGGGTGAAATCAACAGAAGTTATTGGAATATTAGCAGAGTGTTACTCTAGAGATGTCAGAATAATAGAGATTCCCCGAAAGTCTTTTTATGAAGATTTCTCCTGTTGTTGACGAGGGTTGGTATTTTATTTGTGGTTGGAATACCAAAATTAATAGAAATAAATCCACTCGCAGAGCACTGATCATGAGAATATTCAAGATCAGGAAACTTGGTACTATTTTGCAGGTGCAGCTGCTTTTGGTGTTGAACAAGTTGTTGCTCGATTGGAACAGTTTCAGCTTGGTCAAAGGTTTTGCGTTCTGGTATAGGGCACATTTTGAGTTGAGAAATTTTTCGAAAAACGTGATTTGAAGAGTGAAATTTCACGGTTTGATATTCCAGTTTTTGCTACAAGTCTAGAAGCTGATAAATCTATTTATGACGAAAATTTAAAATGAGCCGAAGGTTTGGATTTTTAGTAATGAAAGGTGCTGGGGTCTCAGAAGATATTCAAAAACTGGCAACCAAAAAGTAAAAATTCCACATAGCGCAAAAATTGAAAGTTTAAAATGTGGCGATAGCTGCAACTGTTTGTTTGAGTGAAAAGCTGGCGACAAAATAATAAACTATAGAATCAAAGATAATTATCTTCAATTGATCTTTTTGTTGATGATATAATCTAAGCTATGAAGACTGTTATCGTAAAAGCAAAAGTTCAAAAATAAAACGAATTTAATTAAAAATATTCAGGCGGCAGAGGGCATGATTTTTGGTGAGCCTATTTTTCAGCATGATCGAGTGTTTTTGCCCGCGTGGCTATGAGCCAAGTCGCAAAACTGCCAAAAATGCTTCTTCGTACAGAGATGTATCGATCCTAAGCGCAAGCCTTGGTATCAGCTAGTTCAAAAACGCCACATTGAAGCGGAGAAACGTTGACTTAATTTTTACGACTGGAATTTTTAAACTATTCTGATACTGTAACATGCTTCAACAGCTTGGGTTTGAGATAAGAGCTGAGGTTATGCGTAATCGCCAAAAATTACAAGTTGAGGATACGGTTTTTATCTTGATGATGTTGAAGGCCTAGGGGACTTATATTAAAGCTAGAAAGAGCTCTTGACAAGGGTGAAAATGAACCAGCTGTTCGACAAGAACTTTGGGATGTTTTAAGAGTGTTGGGTATTGATGAAACTAATAATGAACCAGATACTTACACGGCACAAATCCTGAAACAAAAAGGTGTAAAATAAGCTATTCTAAAGTAGTTTTCTCTTGATAAAAATTGACATAAGCTGTATAATAAAAAGAATGAATGAGAATTCTCGATATATAGCAGGGATTGATGTTGGAACGACTACTGTTCGGTGCGTAGTAGCTAAGCTAAATTCCGAAAATAAAAACCAGAACGAGTTGTAGGAGTCGGGTCCGTGAAAAACAGTGGCATGAAGAAAGGGTGTCGTGTCACATCTGGAAGGTCCTTATGAGGCTATTGATTCTGCACTTGCTGATGCGGAACGTACTAGTGGATTTACGATAGATAGAGCAGCTCTAAGTCTTAATGGAAATCATATTTTTAAAGCGCCAGAGTCAGAAGGAATGGTTGCGGTTAATTCACAGAAACCAGAAGTTTCTGAGGAGGATTTGATGCGCCTTGAAGAAGTTGCTACAATTGGTAAGATTCCTGCAAATCGAGAAATCTTGGATTTTATACCTTATTCGTGTGTCTTGATGGACAAGATGGAATTTCTGATCCATTAGGAATGCGTGGAACTCGCCTTGAAGTGCATGCAAATGTAATTTCAGGAATGGTGCCTCATATTGATAACTTGCGTCAGGTCGCTGATAAAGCGCAGATAGAGCCATGCAGGTATTATACCGAGTGTTTTGGCGACTTCATCTTCTGTGTTGTCTGAAAAGCAAAAAGAGAATGGTGTGGCTGTGATCGATTTTGGTGCTACAACTACTGGTATAGCGCAGTATTGAAGATGGGGATTTGCAGTATCTACAGGTAATTCAATTGGCGGTAATAATATCTAATGATCTTGCGATCTGTCTAAAAGGTTACCCAGAGATAGCCGAAGATATTAAAATTAAACACGCGATTGCTGGCATTCGAGATAATCATCGTGATGTAATTGATAAAAATGGTCACGAACATTATAGCTTTAATACTCTAGAAATAGATGAGGTTGTAGAGGCGCGACTTGAAGAAATATTTGAGGAAATTCAAAAAGAATTTAAAGGCAGCCGGATGTAATAAACAACTTCCTAGTGGAGTGGTTCTCGTCGGTGGCAGTGCAAACATGAAGAAACTTGCAAGAATACTCTAAGAAATCTCTAGAGCTAGCTTCTCAGATTGGTAAAATTGATATTGAGAGTACAATTTCTGAGGACGTTAAAAAACCAGAATTTGCTGCGGCGGTAGGTCTAATGCTAGAGGAGTTTGCACTATAGCCATGAAGAAAACAAGCGTGAGAGCACACACGAAGGTTTCTTTTCGCTAAACTATTTAAGCGCAATAAATAACATGATATAATAGGGAGGAATAAAGGAGTATGTATGCGGAAATTAAAACCAGAAGAAGTTCAGACATTTGCTAAGATTAAGAGTTGTGGAATTGGTGGTGCTGGTGGTAGTGCTGTAAACCGAATGAAAGACGTTGGTCTCAATAATATTGAATTCATTGCGATGAATACTGATGCTCAGGCGCTTTATAATTCTAAGGCTGACACTAAAATTCATCTTGGAAAAGAGACTACTAATGGGACTTGGCGCTGGTGCAGATCCTATCGTGGGAGAAACTGCAGCAAATGAATCTAGGGAAGAAATTCAAGAAGCTCTTAAAAGGCGCAGATATGGTCTTTATTACTATTGGCGGCAGGTGGGACTGGTTCTGGAGCTGGTCATGTGGTAGCTGAGATTGCTCGAGAGATGGGTATTTTGACAATTGGTGTTGCAACTAGGCCGTTTGCTTTCGAGGGGTGCTAAACGTAAAAAGAATGCAGATTGGGCTATTGATAGGTTGGCGGCTGTTGTAGATACTCTTATTACTATCCCTAATGATCGTCTTCTTCAGACCATAGATCGTAATATGCCTCTGCACTTGAAACATTTAAGATAGCCGATGATGTTCTTCGTCAGGTGTTCAGGAATATCGGAACTTATAACTGAACATGGTTTGATCAATCTTGACTTTGCGGACGTTAAATCAGTATGAGCCACGCTGATCTGCATTGATGGGAATTGGCCGTGCTAGTGGTGAAAGATCGTGCGATTAAAGCTGCCGAACAGGCAGTCGAAAAGCCAATGATCGAGGTTTCAATTGATGGTGCACGCGGTGTCTCTTCAATGTTGCTGGTGGCTACGATATAGAGTAGGGATGAAATTCAAGACGCTGCTGAAACTATTACTCGCGCTGTAGCTCCAGATGCAAATATCATCTTTGGCGCAACGCTAAAACCGGAACTTGAAGACGACTTGTGCATGCGGTTGTGACGACTGGCTTTCGACCGCAGATATGGCGATTTTCTAATCCTCAACAGAATGCTTTAGATAATATCATTTCACATGATCTTAATATTGAAAAATAATAATTCTACTGAAAAATAGCCTTGACGATCATCTATCGTACCGCTATTGATATGGAATTAGATAACACTCATGGAGATTCGGCTGCTAATTTTTACTGGCGAAAATCAGGGCGGTAGTATTTGGAATACTCCAGAATTAGATGACGACGAACTAGAAAAACCTGCTTTTTTGCGTGAAGAGATCGACAGAATAAGGAAAAATAGTGGAATACATCCTCGACGAAACAAAGTTCTTGAAAGTAGAATGTCTGCGGATGGCCAGTCTATTCGTGAGACGGAGAGTTTTCGCCTGATGGAGTTCGTTTTACTACTTATGAACGGGTCGAAAAACCGCGGCTGATTGTTTTAAAAATGTCACGGGTGGTGAGAAGAGTTTGATCGAGAAAAACTCAAAAGCTCAATTATTCGCTCAATCGGAGAAAATTTTATTTCAGATTTACAAGTCGAGAAATCATTAATCGAGTGAGAATAATTTGACTCAAAAATCAAATAAGTTTCTTCTCATCAGATTGGTGAAGAAGTTTTAAACGCTCTCTGATTAAGATTAATAAAGTTGCTTATATTCGATTTGCCAGTGTGTTTCAATGGTTTTCAGACGCTTGAGAGATTTTGAGGAGATTTTTAGAAAGTTAGAAAAATGAAAATAGTTGCTGTCTATAAAGAGAAAGTGATCATGCATGAAATGCGGGAGTATCTGGGTGAGTTTGAACGACGAACTGGGATTAAGATTGAAGTACGATATCCTGAACTAGCCGAAAATCAATTCTTTTTGCAAAGCTTATGATATCGTTGAGTATCAAACAATCTTAGCGATTGCGATGATGGTAACTGTACAGATGTGGCGTGGGCGACCATTGCCCGCTAATTGATGAAGTTGCTTATTATGCGCTAAGTTATTGGAAATTTGGCGTATTTTTATTTATTGTTCTTGAGTTGTAATTGCATTTATTCTCCTATTATTTATTAAAACAAGACTGTTTCTTTGATCCAGAGTTGCTCGTAGTCTTCGTATTGAGGTGCTAATTCCTTAGAAATTCTAATCATTTCATCTAGACGCTCTACTTCATCTGGAATATCGAATTTATCTAAAACCTTGAAGAAATATTTGTTATTGATTCTGTATTTCATTATTGTGACTGTTTTCATAATCCTCCACCATTTTAACTTTTTCTAGATAAGACAGTTTATTCATGTTTTCTTCTCACCTATGGTTTTTCCATCCTACAAGTTCAATTAAGACATCGTAAGCTCGTCGCTTGTATGCTATTAATCTATCGTATTCTTCTTTAGGGAAGTTTCCCATTCGTTATCTTGAGCTACTTTCGTATAGAGTTCGTTTTTTCTCATATTTACTCCGTCTATGTATTCATTATATCATATTTTTTAAAATTATTAGGGAAAAACGCCTAAAAAGCTTGAAGATGTCTTTAAATTTTGATAAAATAAACTATAAAGCGTTTTATTTTGATAAATGAGCGACTATCAACCGCGAAGCTCCCAGAAGAAAGGTTTTCAAAAAGCTGATTAGAACTGGGCGGGAAAGCTCCGTGAAAGCTAAAATTAAGAGCTAAAAGAATCACTTCTTTTTGGAATCGAGATGGTATCGCCGCGAGCTTGCTTGGTTCTCGAATCTAAAAGAGGTGATTTTTAATTTAAGGAAGGGTAAGAGCATGCTTTATAGATTGAATAATAAAAATTAACAGCTATCAAACAGAGAATGTTTCTCAAAAATATCTTGAGAAAGATATTCAGAAAATGACTGAAGATAACCTTGAAGAGGTTTTTGGCCTAAAGATTTATAGAAACAGAATTTTGCTGTTGACAACCTCTGGATAGATACTTTGGCGTTTGATAATGAGAGCAATAGCTTTGTGATCATTGAATATAAAAAGATTAAAAAGTGATTCTGTTGCAGATCAGGGCCTGCATACTTATCATTAATGCTAAAAATAAAGAAGCTTTTTATTTTAAAATTTATTGAGAAAAATGGAGGAGCATACCAGAAATCGATTGGTCTCAATCGCGTGTAATTCTTATATCTCCGAAATTTACTGAATATCAGCTTAGAGCAAGCAGATATACTACAGAAAATTTTCCCAGTTGAACTATATGAATTTGAGAAAATATGGTGATATAGTAGAGTACTCATAAAAGAGGTATGAAAAAGGAAGAAGCCAAAAAAAGCCAAGTAGAATATAACGAATAGTAGTAAAGATGAAAGAACTGTACTTAAAGAAATTATTCACTACAGTGAAGATGAATTGGTATCAAAGGTTCAGATTTTTATTCAAGAATTTTACTAGGGAGCTAAAAGATTTTTGCTAGAATATTGGCCAGAAATTCAACATTTGAGTAAAGAAATGATATTTGGCTTTCAAAATGAAAGAAGAATATTTTTAGTATTATTATTCGAAAAACTCTTTAGATTTGAATCTTAATATGAACGTTCTGACTTTTGATTCAAAAATATTCCGATATTGAAGATGTCTCAGCGAAAAGGTCATTGGGCTACTGGTTGATTATCAAATGAAAATAAATAGTATCAATCATTTAGAGACTGCAAAAGAAATGATGAAGACTAAGTTATAAAGTAAATTCATAGGAGGAATAATGAAATTTCAAGCAAATTCAAGAAGGCGAGCAAAAGAATGCAGAGCCGATGTTTTTGGCGCGTTGGAAAGCGGAAAAACTTTTCGAGCAATCAGTTGAAAACCGTAGCGAAGATAACACTTTTCGTGTTTATGACGGCCCTCCATTCATTACTGGTGTGCCGCACCACGGAACCTCTTAGCTCAATCGTAAAAAGATGCCGTTCCGCGCTATCAAACGATGATAGCAAAGCAGAGTTGAACGTCGTTGGGGTTGGGATACTCACGGTTTGCCAGCCGAAAAACTTTGTAGAAAAAGCTCGCATCGCTTCTCGGCATGAAGTTGGTGAAAAATTTCACTCGCCGAATATATCACAACTGCGCGAAAGCATGGTTTTCGAATGCAGCACTTTGGGAAAATACGATTGACCGCATTGGCCGTTGGGTTGAGTTTAAAAATGCTTACAAAACGATGGATAAAGATTTTCATGGAGTCTGTCTGGTGGGCGTTCAAGACTCTTTATGAAAGAGGGTAAAATTTACGAAAGTGAACGCGTTTTGATGTATGACTGGCGTGAGCAACTCCACTTTCGAAAAGTGAAGTTACCATGGATAACGACGCCCTATAAAAACTGTGACCAAACCAAGCGTTTTTGTGAAGTTTTGGTTGAAAGATTTCGAAGATGCAGAAGGTTCAAAAGATAAAACTGCAATGCTCGCCTGGACAACAACTCCTTGGACTTTGCCAGCAAATATGGGCTTGTTTGTTAATCCTGAAATTACTTACGCAAAGGTAAAAGTTGGTGATGAATTCTTTATTTTAGCGAAAGACTTGCTCGAGAAAGTTTTTGTTGACGAGAAAAAGCAACCAATTCCTTTCGAAATTGTTAATTTGATCGATGGTGCGGATCTGGTTGGTTTGAGCTATGAACCACTTTTTGAAGATTCGAAATATTCTGGCGAAGGTGAAGAGAATGCTTATAGAGTATGGGGCGCAGATTACGTTTCTCTCGAAAGCGGAACGGGAATCGTTCACTCGGCACCAGCATATGGTGAAGAAGACTTCAACTTTGGTAAAAATATGGAATTCAGTTTTCCACGTCTTTGGATGAATATGCCAAATATATTAATGGTGAATTTGCTGGTGAAGATGTGTGGGAATTTAATAAGCCACTTGCCAAAATTTTGAAAGAGCGTGGCGTGGTTTGGAGAATCGATTACATTCGGCACGAATATCCACATAATCCACGGACTGGCCAGCGTTTAATGTATCGTGCACACCCAAAGCTGGTTCTTTGATATTCAAGGTCAAAAAGAATTAATGCTCGAGCAGAATGAAAAGTATCAATTGGTTCCCAGCTCACTTTGAAGCACAGCCGTTTTCGAAAAATCTTGAAGCTGCACCAGATTGGAATCTATCGCGCTGATCGTTTCTGGGCGACAGCAATGCCAGTTTGGAAATCCGAAAGTGGAAAGATTCGCGTAGTTGGTTCTTATGCTGAACTTAAAGAGTTGAGTGGTGTAGAACTTGAAGATTATCACCAGACCTTGGGTCGATGATATCACTTTTTGAAATTGATGGTGAAAAATACACTCGAATTGATAAAGTGCTTGATTGTTGGTTTTGAAAGTGGCTCAATGCCATTTGCGCAGTTCCATTATCCGTTCGAAAATAAAGAGAAGTTCGAAAAAGAATTTCCAGGTGATTTTATCGTTGAATACATTGGCCAGGTTCGTGCATGGTTTCTATTATGTTCATGCGGTAAATACTGCTTTGTTTGGTAAGAATGCCTTCAAAAATGTGATTACGACCGGTGTTGTTGCTGGAAATGATGGCCGAAAGATGAGTAAATCTCTTGGAAACTACACCGATCCAAACGAGCTAATGGACCAATATTCAGCTGATAGTTTGCGATTCTTGTTACTAACGAGGCCGCTTTGTGAACGGTGAAGATTTTGCGCTTCACGATAAGGATGTTTCGGACGTTGCGCGTAAGCTTTCAATGATTTGGAACATGTATGATTTCTTCACGATGTATGCCAGTGTTGACGGTTGGGAATTTAACGATGAGCTTTAAGATCCTTCGAAAGATCTTGAAAACCCACTTGATAAATGGATCGTGAGTCGCGTTCATGAGCTTCGAAATGAAATCACTGAAAATATGGACGTTTATAACATTCCGCGCGCACTTGAAGGTGTTTTGCCATTCCTAGATGATGCTTCAAACTGGTTTGTGCGCCGTTCGCGCCGTCGTTTTTGGAAGAGCGAAAATGGCGCTGATAAACTTCAGGCCTATCAAACGCTTCACTATATTTTTGAGCTATCTTGCGTTGATTCTTGCGCCATTTGTGCCTTTCTTGGCAGAAGAACTTTGGAGTAAAATGGTTGGTGATGGCTCAGTTCATCTGAAAGATTGGCCAGAAGCTGGCGAGATCGATGAGAACTCTACTTGCTGAAATGGCTGAAGTTCGTGGCTATGTGAATGAAGCTCTTGCACTTCGAGCAAAAATGGCGTAAAAATTCGTCAGCCGCTAGCCAGTGTAAAAGTTCCACAAAATGCAAAATCTTTTGATTTCGCGCCAATTTCTAATGGAAGAATTAAATGTTAAAAGTGTTGAGTTTGGTGGTGAGGAGGTTGAATTTGACTTTTGAGCTAACTCCTGAACTTCGTGCAGAAGGCTTGATGCGTGAGATTATTCGCCACATTCAGGCGGCGCGTAAAAAGCTGGCCTAAATGTCGACGATCGAATTGAGCTTAACTTTACGTCTGAAAAACGCTGATCTTCTTGATGCGTTCAAAAATTTGAACAAGAAATTGCAAAAAGAAGTTCTAGCTGCAAAAACTGATATTTCTAACGATGAGCTTGAGTTCTCGCAAGCCGTAAAGATTGAGGGCAAAAGAAGCTAAAATCTCTCCGAAAAGCATAGCCTAGCAAATTGTACGATATATAAAAAGTCCTGCAGTATTGGATCTGTAGGACTTTTTGGTCATTATAATTTATTTTCGAAAAAAAGCAATTATATAATCTTTTGATTTGATTTTTGGAAGCCCTAATTGAACAGCTTTTTGTTCGATTTGCTCAAACTGTTGAGGGTCAGCTTCTAGGATAATTGTTCGAAGATTGGGGAGAAAATGTGCTTGCTCAAGAAGCGAGAAGATTAATTCTAAGCCATTTTTTCGGCATATAGAGCGATTTGCGGCTCGTGATGTAGTTCGTTTGAGCTTTCAAAATTAACCCAGTTTCGATCAACATAAGGTAAATTAGCTGTTAATATTGTGATTTGAGATAATATTTCGCTAGGGGATTTTTTGTCTAATAAGTTGCTTTCAAAAAGCTGAATTTCTTTGCTGGTGAGCCTTTTTGCATGTTTAAAGTTTGCAACGGCTAAAGCGTGAAGTGAAATATCGCTCGCAAAAAAATTTCCAACAGTTTTTCAGTGAGTTCAAGTTTTTAAAGTAGACAGGGAATAATTCCTGATCCTGTACCAATATCGAGAATTTTATCGTCATTCTGGGCGAGTTCTTTTGTGACTTCAATCAGGGTTTTCGGTTTCAGGGCGAGGGACGAGTACCGATTCGTGATATAAAATTTTTCGTCCAAAAATTCTTTTTCGTGAAAAATATAGGCTAGGGGTATTCGTTTTTAGTCGTTTGTTGAGCCAATTATTGGCATGAAAAACTTGCTGGCGAGTTAGTCTTCGGTTTGGATAAGCATGGAGAGTTGTACGCTCTGTGTCTAGAACTCTTGCCAAAATTAGCTCAGCATCAAGATCTGCACTTGCTATTTCGGCATTTTTAGCTTTTGACTTGCGGATTGTAGCCAGGATTTTATATTTTCTCGCATATAAATTAATTTTGCTCCGATGCGTTGGCAGCGAGCATTTCAAGCTCAGCAGCTTGGAGATGATCGAATATATCAGAGATTTGACCACTCATTGCGCCAGGAATATTACTCCGTGAAAAGCCGATTCTGTGGTCGGTGATACGATCTTGCGGGAAGTTATAGGTTCGAATTTTTTCTGAGCGATCGCCAGAGCCAATTAGGCTGCGGCGTTCGGCAATAAGCTTAGCGTTTTCTTCATCAATTTTTAGCTTGAAGTAGTCGTGCACGCAAAATTCCAAGGGCTTTCTCCTTGTTTTTAATTTGTGATTTTTCATCTTGGTTCGTAACCACCATACCAGTTGGAATGTGGGTAATTCGTACGGCAGAATCGGTCGTGTTCACACTCTGGCCACCATGACCACCCGAGCGATAAACATCGATTCGCAAATCATTAGGATTGATTTCAATATCAGCTTCTTCAGCTTCGGGCAAAACTGCTACTGTTACGGTTGAAGTATGAATTCGCCCCTGAGATTCGGTGGCTGGAATGCGCTGAACTCGATGAACGCCACTTTCAAATTTTAATTTTGAATAAGGTGCGTCGCCTTTACTCCAAAAAAACAACTTCTTTATAGCCGCCAGCATCGTTTGCAGATTCACTCAAAAGTTCGGTTTTCAAGCCATTTTGTTCGCAATATCGCAAATACATTCGGTAAAGTTCGCTCGCAAAAAGGGAAGCTTCGTCGCCACCGGCTCCTGCACGATTTCAACAATCACGTTCTTTTTCGTCGTTTGGATCTTTAGGAAGAAGCATTTCGAAAAGCTCTTGCTCAAGATGTGGCAAGTTTTTCTTCGCTTTCGGCAATTTCCATTTTAGCAAGTTCAGCAAAGCTCACCCGTTTCAAAGACTAGTAGGTTCGCGCGCTTCTTCGATATTTTTCAAGATTTTCACGCATTTCACCACGTTCAATAATTTTTCAGAGTTCGGTGAATCGCTTGTTTTTGGCAGAAAAAAATCAGGCGAAGAATAAGCATTCAGCTCGCTCAAAAAGCCTGAATTTCTTCGCGCTCAGTTTTAAGTTTATCAAGATTTAGATCAATTTTTGGCATATGAAAATATTATACCAGAAAAGTTTGACTCAAAATTTGAAAGTATTGAAACTACTGATTGCGTTTATGGTAATATTCTTGGTATGAAAATTAACTCTTGGCGTGAGTTTATTGAAAACGAAGCTGAAAAAGCCGTATTTTAAAAAACTTTGTAGCGAAAAAGTTGAACATGAGCGTATTTCGAAAGAGTTTTTCCATGTCAAGAAGAAATTTTTTCCTGTTTCGACAAAATGCCCGCTTGAAAAAAACTAAAGGTTGTAATTATTGGTCAAGATCCTTATCATGGAGAAGGGCAGGCGCACGGAATGAGTTTTTCGGTTAAAAAGGTGTTAGAATTCCGCTAAGTTTGCAAAATATTTATAAAGAACTTCAAAGCGATTTAGGAATTGAGCCAGCTAGTGATGGTTTTTAGAATCTTGGGCGAAGCAAGGTGTTTTACTACTAAATACTTCTTTTAGTGTTGAAAAAGGTAAAGCCAGCCAGCCACGCAAATTTTGGCTGGATGGAATTTTCGAACATATTCTTGATTTATTGAATGATTTTCGAAAAACCGTTAGTTTTTATTTTGTGGGGAGCACATGCGCAAAAAGTTGGCACTCGAATAACTAAAACCCAAAACATCTTAAAATTGAGGTGCACATCCTTCGCCATTTTCGGCTCAGCGTGGATTCTTTTGGTTCAAAGGCCCTTTTTCGAAAGCAAACAAATTTTTAGAACAAAAATGGTGAAGACCCGATTAATTGGCGGGTAGAATAGTAAAATAAAAATCTCACATCTAATTGCGAGATTTTTCTAGATGAATTATCGTTCAGCTTTTTTAGCTTTTTCAGCAGCTTGTTTTTTGGCTTTGTTTGCCAAAGCAGCTTTGCGAGCTTCTGCCATTTCTTGAGCCCGTTTGAAGCGATCAACACGACCTTCGGTGTCGATGATTTTTTTCTTCACCAGTAAAGAATGGGTGAGAAGCACTCGAGATGTGCATTTTTACAAGTGGGTATTCGTTTCCGTCTTCCCATTTGATAGTTTCTTTTGAATCTGCTGTTGAGCGAGTCAAGAAAGCAAATCCAGCCACCTCGTCGCTAAATACGACAGGGCGATATTCAGTTGGATGTAAATTCTTTTTCATAACCTTCTAATTTTAGCAGATAATTCAAGTAAAATCAATAACAAAAATTAAAGTACAAATAGATATTATAAAACATTAAGCTCATGCTTGCAAATAGTTTGCGAATGATGTAATTTGATAGTGTAATATAAAATTAAAGGAGTTTTATGAAGAATAAAATTATAATTCCAGCTGTCGTTGCGGTGTTTGCGATCTCTGGAGTAAGCACGGTGGGTTCTGGACTTCAGGCTCATGCACTAACGCCTGAACAAGAAGAGGGCTACGCATATGGCTACAATTAACAGTTACCTTAATATCCTTGAGAAGAAAAATTGCTCGAGCGCCAGATCTAGAGACTGCTAATAAGTATGTGGCTGAATATGAGTCAGGGTATTCAATATAGTTTAGCTGGGCTAAGTGCTCCAAATCAGATTGCTGTTCGTAACTCAATCGAACTACTAAAACAAAAAGATAAATAATTTAAAAAGCTAATAACACAGCTCAGGTGGCTAAATCATCTAATGATGATCTACGGCAAGAAGTTAGAAATGAAATTGCTGCGTTGAAGAGTAGTATTCAAAATACAAACAATCGAATCGACCAAGAAAAAGCTGGTGTCCTAAGGTACATCGACCAAGAAAAAGCTGGCGTCCTGAGATGTTGACAAGAAAAGTGTCGATCATCGAAGAAAAAGCTGGCAAAGTGACATGAGGTACATCGACCAAGAAAAAAAGCTGGTGTCTAGAGTACATCGACCAAGAAAAAGCTGGTCGTATACGCTGAAAGGTACATCGACTCAAGAAAAAGCTGGCGTCTAAATACATCGACCAAAAGAAAAAGCTGGTGTCCTAAGGGTACATCGACCAAGAAAAAAAGCTGGTGTTTTGAGGTATATTGAGACTAATAGAGCTGAAGTTGAAGCGCAAATTAAAGAGCAAAAACTCAATTTACAGCTAAAAATTAATAATCTTGAAAAATAAAATTGCTGAGTTGGAAGCTAAAAATGATTCTCAGGATGACGAGATTAAAGCTTTGAAAGCTGAATTGGCATCTTTGCAAAATTCTGTTTCAGAACTTGACAGCAAGCTTGAATCTCTAAAAATCAGAGCTTGGCGCAAAGATTAATAACCTCGAATCAGAACTTGGCAATGTTGAAAAGCTGATTTCGAAGATCTAGATGCTGAAGTTGAAAATATCTGGGAGATCTATTTCAGAATTTGGGGCAGAAATTGATGAACTTCTCAAGAAAATCAAAACAGAATCTCTAGAGGCTGAAAAACAGGCTAATGAATATACTAATTCAAAAATCGCCGAGTTGGCTTCACGAATCGAAAATAATTTGAATGAACGATTTGGTAAAGTTGATAAAGCAAATTGCAAAACTTAACTTTAAAGGTCTTACAGCTCCAAATACTGGTGTAGAAAGACAGAATTCTAATGCATTCCTTGCGTTGAGTTCTATTATTCTAACTTTAATCACTAGTACAGTTGTTATTCGAAAGAAGTTTTAATCTAATAACTAGAAAAACGGAAAAGAGGTAAAAAGCCTCTTTTTCTTTTTATTTAAATATGATACAAAATACTTATGAATAAAGAATCTCTAAATAAAAATTTGAATCAAAATGTAAAAACCGGCTGGGAAGATGTTGCCGATTATTTGCCGAAAAATTTTAGAAAAATTCTCAAGATAATGAAAAAGAGAAAGGTCTTTTGAAAAATTGGCGAGTATACTGTCAAAAATATTTTGAAAGAAATCAGATGATAGCGTTATAACTTTTAGAGCATAAATCCCAGATGAAGAAAACATCTGATAGCTTTAAACGAAATGAGTTGAGATAAGCTTTTTCAGAATTATTCTGAGACTTATGCGTTAAAGTATAGTTCTGAGAACTACAAAGAAAAGAGAGTTTATTCATGAAAAATGTGAATAAGATTCTTAAAAGGTGATATTTTAGGTAGATATTTTTCTTTGGGCAAAATGAGGTTTTGGTTGAAGAGTATGATATTGATGGCCTGACACTTTAGATTTTTCAATATATCATGGTGACAATATCAGTGCAATTCGTTAAAAGATCAAGACGGCATTATGAAAAACTAGAGCATTTAGAGATTCTGGAAGTGATCATCAGTTGAAAAGAGTTCCGGGCATGGAAGAGTTAGATAGGTAAAAAGGTGACGGATGGGATCCTAAATAAATCTCATTATGTCCAGTCTGGTAGGTCGATCGTAGAGTTTATGAAAGTATTCAATGATTTAAATGGAAAAAGAGAACATACTCAATGAATTCGAAGGCTCGGTAATAGAGTTTATCTCTGGTGTCATAAATGATAAGCATCAGGTATAAGGAGAGGGACGAAGCGTTTTGAATTTTCTGAGAAAAACAGCATGAATTCAAAAGATAAAAGATGGAATAAAACTTAAAGAAATTATTACGAAAAGATTTTTAAAGATTTTTTCTGAAAGGTTAAAAAGTATGGTCGAGAAATTGAAGAATTAAAAGAGTTTATCTGAGGATGAATATGCTAAGTGGTTGATGAGCGTTTTATTCGGAATAAGAATATTTTTTCGATTCTATGGAAAGGTCAGGAATGGTTCCAGATTTTTAACCGAAAACCGGATGCTAGATACTTTAAAGATGATGGGAATATTCGAATCGAAGAATTTATTGCAAGCAATAAGCAGGGTGATAATATTTGTTGGTCAATGGCTTTTGATCGTCAGAACCGTATCTATATTGATGATATTTTACGCCAGATGTTCCCTGTGGATAGCTATGGAACGCAAGCGAAAAAAACTAATATGGGTATGCTAATATACAAACCAGAGGATTATGCATCGCAGAATCGTGGTCTGCCAGATAAATATATTAAAGACACAAATCTGATGAAAATGATTATGAGGATATTTCGGCTATGCTTATAGCATTACCCCCGTTCAAAAATATATCAAAGGGGCTCATCGAGGCGAAAGAGACGAAAATCTTGATTTTTAATCTGCTGGTATGATAAAATTAAACAGTAATATAAATTAATGAAACAATTTTTGGGAGAATTCCTTTCGAGTATATTTTCGAAAATATCCCCAAAAATGAAGACAAAGGGAGTTAAAATGTCTGTAAAGTTGATATCAAGCAATTTGCTTGAAGCTGGCGTTCATTTTGGTCACAAAACTTCACGCTGGCACCCAAAAATGGCGCCATATATCCACAGCAAGCGTCAAGATAGCCACATTATCGATCTAACTAAAACTGTTGAAGGTCTTGAAAAGGCTCTTCCAGCTATTACTAAAGCGGTTGAATCTGGCCGAAAAGTTCTTTTTGTTGGAACTAAAAAACAAGTTAAAAGAAGCTGTTCATGAAGCTGCTGAAAGCGTAAAACAACCATATGTTGTTGAACGATGGGTGGGCGGAATGCTTACAAACTCAGCAACTGTAAACCAACAAATCAAGAAATTAAAAACTCTTGAAAAACGAATGGCTAGCGGTGAACTCGCAAAACGCTATTCGAAACTTGAAGTTCAACGATATGCTGAAGAAGTGAAGCTTTAAACAAAAATATGGTGGAATCAAAGATTTGATGGGCCGCCCAGGAATTTTGTTTGTAACTGATGCAATCGCTGATGCAAACGCAATTCGTGAAGCTAAAACTTTGAATATTCCAGTGGTTTGCGATTGTTGATACAAATGTGAACCCAGATGGCATTGATTACGTAATTCCAGCGAATGATGACGCTATTAAAAGGTGTTAAATTGCTTTTGGATTATGCAATTGAAGCTATCAAAGAAGCTAAAACTGATAAATAATTCTTAAATTTCAGAAGGATAAAAATGGCTGTTTCTGTTGAAGAAATTAAAAACTTAAAAGAATTGACAGGTCTTGGTTTAACAGACGCCAAAAAGCTCTTATTGAAGCTGAAGGCGATTTTCGACAAAAGCTCTTGAGGCTCTTCGCAAAAAGGTCTAACAAAAGCTGAGAAAAAGGTGACCATGAAGCTCGTGAAGGTTTGGTTGAGAGCTTACGTTCACGGTGGCCGAATCGGTGTAATTGTTGAAGTTAACTGTGAAACTGATTTCGTTGCGCGTACTGAAGATTTTCAAAAACTTTCGCACACCAAATTGCTATGCAAATTGCTGCTATGGCGCCAGTTTATGCTACTGAGGCTGATATTCCAGCTGAAGAAATTGCTCGCGTTAAAGCTGAAGCTGAAGAGCGAGTTTCGAAAGAAGGAAAACCAGCTGAGATTGCGGCCAAAAATTGTTGACGGCCAAGTGAAAAAAATACTTTGCTGAAAAAGTTCTTCTTTCGCAAACTTACATTATGGACGACAGCAAATCTGTTGAACAATTCTTGAAAAGAAGCAATCACTAAACTCGGTGAAAAATATCGTTATCCGACAGTTCTCACGCATCGAACTTGGTGTTAATGAATAATAAATGAGCACTTGCAATAAAAATCTCCACTAATAACGGTGGAGTTTTTATTTTTGTGTTTTTAAAGGTCTTGATTTTTATGCATAACCAGTTATAATTTTTAAGCATAAGTAGTTAAAAATAAAAGGGAGAAAAATGTTTAGGAACAAAATAGCAGTTTATGCTTTTATGGGTGCTGTTTGTGCTATATTTTTGGCTCAACCTGCGTTTGCTGACACAGCAAAGAGAAATTGATGTTGACGCAACGGGAGATATCCAAGAGCTTCAATCAGGTGGTACGTATAATCGGACTAATACTAAGGTTAATATAAATGTTAAAAATAGGGCAGAATATTAATGCTGGTGACTATGTTGATCTTAAATTTGAGAGTCTTAACGATGCTTGGCTGGAAGATAGAGATATTCGTTACAAAGATACAATTATCAGCAAGATTAAGTTCATTAAAGCTAAAAATAACGTTGGCGAATTTTTCTAGAAGATCTATTATAGGGCATCCTGAAGCAGAAAATATCATTTCCAGAAAAGAGTACTGCTAGAGATTCAGAATATAGATAATTTTTAATGATCAGGCTAAAAAAATTCTCTAATATGGAGTTGTCGATAGATATTGTAGCTTATAATTATGCTGCTTGGACTAACCATAAATATAATATTGAGCATTCTGTAAAAGGTAAATAATAAAGAGATTGCACATAAAACTGGAACAATTAGCGGTGTAAATAAGATTTCTCCTGAAAGTCGATTTTTAGGATAAATACTTTTCTAGCTAGCAGTAAAGACGGTGAAAATGTAGATGGAAATATTTTTGATTTTGGAATACGACAATCGAGATAAAAATAATCCAAAGCACATTAAACCAGGTGACATTGTTAAGATGAAATTACCTGCAATCTTCTGGTGTTGCGTTTGATACAAAATCAAATCCGAAAAAGAGGGCGCAGTTGGTACTGCAAATACTCAAGAACTATATTCTAACTATGGTGATAATGCTACTTCAAAAGGCGTCTTGCTCAAAACTGGTGTAAACTTAAAGTATAAAAGTTATAAAAAAATTCAAGCCATGAGTTAGTATACCAGATCGTAGAGATTGCTGATGATAAAAGCTTTTTATCAATTCTTGCCAAAATTAACTATTTTGGATACTAGCGAAAAAAACAATTAACTATAGCGAGAATAAATTGAAACCCAATTTCTGCAACTACAGAAATTTACCGAGGTGATGATAAATATTTTTCTCTAGATAAAACCAGCTACAGGTGTTATAAACGGCACAAAAATGAAATCTTACGCAGATATCAAAAAGCGTGGGTCTGTGATTGTGCGCTATCAAGATGAAAACAGCGCAAGCCTTTGCTCCTGAAGTTTTGTTAGCGAATCAAAAGTTCAAGTAGGCACAGACTATTCTGCTGAAGAAAAAGCAATTTGAAGGATTTCGAAAAAGCGGAACTACTTTAAAAACTCATCGCCTAAAAACTGGAAAAAGTTGAAGAAGGGCGTAAAAGATTGTAACGTTTTGTTTATAAAAAGAAAAGCGTTCCTGCACCTGAAAAAAACCTTCGAACCCAGTAAAAGAAGAGAAGAAGCCAAAAGAAAATATTAGTGCACCAAACACAGGTTTCGAAAATAATTTTGTTAAAAATTTACTTTTTCATCGGTGGTGCTGCACTTTCTGTAATTTCTATAATTGTTATTAGAGAAACTATTAAATAGAATAGATAAGATAAAAGACCTCTTTCACTAAAATTTAAGAGGTCTTTTTATTAGTACTATGATTATATTAAGCTAAACTCTTTTTCGATAAAGGCGATGATTCGTACGTCGCGAGATTCTAGCTCGCTTTCTTCATTGATTTCATTCACGCCGAAACAGTTCTTCTGCACCAGCTCCAAATTTAGCGCGCAAAGTTTTAATCCAGTTTCCATTTTTAGCTTTTCTAATTTTACTACTTCACCGAATTTAACACCGCGAAAAAGTTTTTCTCTTCTGGTAGAATAACGCGACGACAATATTACCAGATTGAAGTTTTTCAATCTTTAAGTTGGATTTTATTTTCTTTTAGTACGGGGTCAGAGAATTCGACTGTACTTATTTTTAATTTTGTTTTTCATTTTAATCCTTTTTTTGTTTTTAATTTTTAGAATATTTACATAATAACATAATCATCATAAAAAAAGTCAAAGCGAGTTTAACGTAAGCTATTAAAAAAATATATGTTTATGATAAAACACAATAACATAAGCAAGAACAACCCCTGTAATGTGATTGTTCCAGCTTGTTAAGGAGTAGATGAGATTTCGTCTCATTTCTATGCTCTAATAGTATCAAACATTAGCAATTTTGTCAATACCAAAACGCCAGAAAAAAATACACAATCTGGCGTTTTAATCTGTTATAATTTAGGACTTATATTTAGCCCAAACATCACCCAGAATCCATCTAATCCGTGCAGATATCTGTTAGTTACCGCCGGATCTCCATGGCGCATTAATTTCTGTATCTCATCTATCCTTGCGCCTTTCTTCTGAAGGTCTGTTGCGAAAGAGTGCCGTAGTTCGTGGAAGGTAAAATTAGGGAAACCTTGCTGCTTAAATTCAAGTTTAACCTGTCGAACCATTATTTCTGGGAATCTTAGTAGAAATTCACGATCGGCGAAAAGAAAATTGTCACCACATTCTTTGGTTTTTGAGAATTCCTCGATTAATTGAGCTGTTTTTTCGAGAAATAAACAAAGCCTAATTTTCTGCCTTTACCAATCGTTCGAATTCGGTTTTCGCGAATATCTGATTTTCGAATATTCGCTACCTCACTTTTTCTAAGACCAGTATCAAAAAGTTAGAGAAATTACAAGTTTTATGAACAGATTATCACAATTATTGAGAATATCTTTAATTTGGTCTTCACTATAGAACTTACGGTTGACTGGCTCAGGCTTGGGTTTAGCAACGAATGGAAAGCGAATTTTAGTTCCTCCTTGAGTATTATGAACCCACTTTAAAAATGCCATTAGTTGAATCTTCTCCGATATTAGCCCATTCACGGAAACTCTGTTGAATCCATTAGCTCCAGACAACTTATTTCTAATCCAAAGATTGACCGTATCCTCAGTTATTTCATTAATATTGTCTATCTTCATTTTACGGATGAAATTTCTACACGTCGATTCTTTGCACGTCATTGTCTGGTCGGTATAATTAGTAATATATTTACACCAGTCAAGATAATCCTGTAATTGTCCTTCTGCGTGATTTCTATTGTTTTCCATATTTCTCCTTTATATAAATTAATTGAGTTAAATAAATGTTTTTATATAAATAGCAAAAATGCTATTTTGGATTGAGAATTTACGAAAAATTATGTCATTTTTATCAGCCCTAATAGTCAAAAAACTTGTGTTTAGATTGACAATTTTTATTTATCATTATTTGATATTTTTACAATATTTAGTAGGGATGTTTTAATATTTTAATGGAGATGCATCAAAGAAAGGTTAGACCCACCTAATCTAGTGATGAATTTTATTAAAAACTAATTTATCTAAAAAGACAAACTTGATAAAGTTTTTCGATCTCATCTGTATGTATATGCAAGGACAGATTTGCATTTTTGAGCGTCAGAAATGCGCTTTTTCTGGGCAATTTCATGTCGAATTTCTGCCATCTTCGAAATAGTCTGATTAATCATTTTTCGTAAAGTTGCTAATGATTCTTTCAATTTCTTATTACTCCAAATTGTGGCAAAAACCTACTAGCACCAGATTTTTCTTTTTAGCTAACTCAACAGACTTAGCGAATTCTTTTCGGAAAAATGTATTTGTCGGTTGCGATATAGCGGTAAAATAACGATCGTCGTCGATGAATTGATAGGCTTCACCAAGACGTTCGCGCATAGTCTGTTTTTCTGTTCATCTAATTTAATTTTTCATATTATCTCCCAGATTTTGAGGCAAATAAAAAGCCTCAATTTAATATTATTGAGACTTTCTATTGGTGCGGTGCCGATTTATTTAAGAAACTCGGCCAGTTTCACATATCACTACCATTGTAACAAGCATTCACTGAATTGTCAATATACAAACGATTTGGTATAATATAATCAGTTCAACAAACTCGTCTAAATAGGCGAGTTTTTCTTTACCTAAAATATTAAACATAAATAGAAAGGATAGGGATGAAACAGAGTCCTACCATTAGAGAGTTTGAATCGATGTTAACTACTCGAGCATTATCAACTCGAATGACCAATAACGGAGTTATCGTTGAAGAAATCAGTATACAGACATGCTAGACATTATGAAGTTTGCCTGTATCGATCTTCTGCGAGGGCTGAATATGCACAAAAATATCAGAGTAGCTCGTCGAGGAGAAAGACTATTTCTCGTTAACGAATTTACAAGAAAAATCGTTGCAGAGGTTGGATTAGATTTTGAACCCTGCAAAGGGTGGCAAGATTAGGCGTCCTAAAAGCACTCATAATATCTAGATATAGATTACCCTAAACATATCCAAGATTTATCTCAAGAAAGGAAAAAGTATGGTTACAAAAATAAAATTTCGAAAAGATGAAAGAATCATTATTAGGGTTTACGGAAAAGACTTTGATTTAACCGAAAAATTCAAAAATGGTCAAACGGTTTTGAGATTTTTCGGCGATAAATATCAAATCGGATCGTGGAGATTAAAGATGTCGATAAAGAAAGCTGAAAAATAGCGAAAAAGCTACCCGTAGAGCGTAAAAAGCACAAAACTACGTCCACAGGCAAGAAAGGTTCCAAGATCGCCACGAAGCAGGGGAATAAGCCTAGGGCTGGCAAGGGCGGAGTTGTCCCGCCAAAGGATCGTCAATTCGGAGCTAAGAACGGTAATCCTCGTAGTAACGGTCGTTGGAAGAAAGAGGACTCGTTGAGCTATCAATACAACCTACTTCTCCGGATGACTCTGCTGGAGTTTGAGAAATACCAGAAATCTCCAGAACTGACCATGGCGCAGAAGATCGCGATTCAGCGAATCAAAGACTCGCTAGATGATGATAGCCGAGCGCTCTACAATACCGCCGAAATCACTGACCGAACTGAAGGTAAAGCCAAACAAGCCATTGAAATGGAAGTCGAAGAGGTGGCGAAAAATCCGTTTGAAGGACTAACCGAAGAAGAATTGAGAAAGATTATCGCGAAGTAATGACTCTAGAAGAAATCAAGATGAATGCAAAGATCGAACTGGCGCGGCGCCGGCTTTTTGACTTTGCCAAGTGATTCATCCGCGATTTTTCCTAGACGAGGCGAACATTTCTCAAGGATTTTTGTGATAAGATTCAAAAACTTCATTGACGATAGCGATAAGCGAATCTTAATCGTTAATCTGCCGCCTCGGCACGGCAAGAGTTTGACTGCGACCGACCTACAGCTTATTACTTGGCCGTGATCCACTATTGAAGATTATGACTGGTAGTTATAATGATATCTCTATCAACGCTCTTCGCGCGGACGGTGCGAATACGATCAAGACGATTAAGGCTGGTGATAATATCGTTTATTCTGATATTTTTCCTAATACTAAGCTTAAATACGGAGAATCTGCGGCTTCTATGTGAGCCTTGAAGGCAATTCTCAGCCGAGCTACTTAGCAACTCAGCCCTGGCGGAACTGCGACTGGTATGGGTGCAAAAATATCTTAATTATCGACGATATTATCAAAAACGCTGAAGAAGCCTACAATGAGCGGGCGTGCTTGATTCTCACTGGGAATGGTTTAATAACACGATGATGAGCCGCCTTGAAGGTGATGATTATAAAATTATCGTCATTATGACACGTGGAGTTCAAAAGATCTAGCCGGTTTGGCTGATGAAGAATTCCCACCTCAGAAGATATTGAGAAAGATTGAATATCGTGCCGTTCAAGATGATGGTTCAATGCTTTTGTGATTCTATTTTATCTAAGAAAAGCTTAGAGCTTAAAACTCGAGCAATGAATCCGGATATTATCAAGCGAACTATAATCAGCGAACAATCGATATCCAAGGCCGTCTGTATGAGCGATTTATGGAGTGGAAAGTATTCCCTGAATCTGGTCGGCTCGAACGACTCAATTTTTACGGATACTGCCGATACTGGAGCCGACTTCTTATGCTCGATCAATGGTATCTCCGATGGCTCTAATTTCTTTATTACAGATTTGGTTTTTACCGACGAAAAATGGAAATCACCGAGCCTGCGGTAGCAGAATTACTCCATAGCGGGGAAATTCAAAGGTCATTCATCGAGAGTAACAACGGCGGCCGTGGCTTTTCGCGTAATGTTGAGGGCGATTTTGCGCCAGAAATTCAATACAAATCGAACTGTCATTGAAGCTATTCCTCAAAACAAAAACAAAGAAAGCCGAATCCTAGCATCTAGCGCGTGGGTTTCAAAGAATATCTTTCCGCCTAACTGGAAGCAAAAATTCCCAGAATTCTACCGCACAATTAGCTAACTATCAGAAAAAGGCAAAAACGCGCATGACGATGCGCCAGATGTGCTCGCATCTATCTATGAATATATGACGAACGAGCGCAAGATTGAACTAATTAAAAGGAGATAATGATGAATAATTATTATTTAGAACCAAATACTGGAAATAACTGCGAAGGTTATTGAAAACATTATCAACGACACGAAAAGGAACTTTCACGATTTGAACTGTTGAATGACTATTATCGCAATAGTAGCAAAAATTACTAAAAATCTAGATGGCAAAGTAATTACGCGTACAGGGATATGCTAAATATATTGTGCGTTTGAATACTGAGCTATCTACTTGGCCAACCAGTTCAATATCAGACTAGTGAAGATTACGATATTACTCCGCTAGATAATGTATACAAGGCGCAGGTAATTCCAAATATGGATAAGAAAAATTGCCAAAGACTGCTCGATCTATGGTCGTGCTTTCGAACAAATATATTCGGACGGGGAATCTAATATTAGAGTGCTAAGATTGATGTTCGCAATGCTTTTTGGTGCAGGATTCTAGTGTTGAACATAATAAGTTGTTCGGTGTAGTCTACGAAGCTATATACGATGATAAAGGCGTAAAAAGAGCGAGAATACAGGATTACTGTGTTAAAAAGCAGTGTGATTGAGCGTTATGTGCTTAAGAATGGCAATCTGTCATCTGATGGTGAGCCAGAGGAACATTATTTCGGCGAGGTTCCATTAATTGAATATCTCAACGACGATGATGCGTGGTGATTTCGAGGATGTTTTTGAGCGATATTGACGCTTACAATATATTAAAATCTGACAGGCTAATGGATCGCCGTAAGCTAGCGGATGCGATCCTTGCTATCTCTGGTGCAAGGCTAGATCCAGAAGAAAAAGATTCTCTAATGGACTCGATGGTGGCGTTACTACCTGATGGCGCAAAATGGAATATGTTTCAAAAAAATACAGATGAAACTGGAACTGATATCCTTCGCCGAAATATTAATGATGATATTCATAAAATATCAATGACACCAGATATGACAGATCAAAACTTTATTGGCACTGAGTGGAGTAGCTCTCGCTTACAAGATCTTGCCGTTCATGCTTAACAATTCAGATAAGCGTGCTTCGCTTGAGTCTGGCTTAATGGAGAGATTCAGGATTTACAATAAATTCTTGAATCATAAGAAGCTATGGGAGAAGTCCCAACTGATCAAGTTGATATTATCTTCAAAAATTCATTACTGAAGAATGATCTCGAAACTAGCCAGATTATTAATAACTTATCTGGCACTGGACTAGATTGATAAATCTACGCTTGCTGCTCAGCTATCATTTGTTCAAGATGCAGAAGAAATTGTATCTTTAGCTAAAAAGAATTAGAAGAACTACCAGCTGAAGCTCAATGGTTTTGTGCAAAGAAGATGAAGAATAGTTTTGAACTATTTTACGGAACGGTAATATGATTAAAAAAAGATAACTATAGAAATAAACCGCAAGGTTATTGGAGTAAGCGACTCTTCAGCGCACAACACGAGCCGAGAGGCAGGCTGCCGTATATCCGCCGTCTTAGGAAGAATATACTCGTAGTTCAGAGCGTTCAATTGATAATATTCGCCGAATCTATGAGAACTACTTCGGCGATAATGGCTTTTGACCAAAGTCAGAAGCTACGTGAAATTGTGCCGAGTGGTGAATTTTCTAAGTATTTAAAGCAAGTTCGAGATTTAGGTGTCGAGCTACCAGACAATTATGCATTCAGGGTGAACCGCGAAGAGTTTGCCCAAGCGCAACTTTGAGCTTGAAATGAAAAACTAGGCGCTTTCGAGAATAATATCAGTAATGAACTCTATTCGAATATTATTCGCGAATCTATGCGCCAAAACCATGGGTGATTATGGTGTAGATTTCTCGGGAATTGATACTGAAACAATGAAGCGAGTATTGAACGCTAAATTTTACGGTAAAAACTTCTCTCAACGAATATGGGGTAGAACCGACCGACTAGCTGATGAATTACCAGCTCGAATTGCGGTTGCTATTGCCAGGGTCAGAGCATAGAGCGCACAGCTCGTGATATCCGCGAAAGATTCGGTGTAGGTTTAAGCTCGGCGGAGCGGCTAATCCGAACTGAAACAAACTATTTTCATAATTACGCAGAGATCGAAGCCTACGATGAGATTGGTGTGGAATATTTTGAATTTCTGGCCTCTTTGGATGGCAGGACTAGTGATATTTGTCAGCATCATCACAAGAAGCGATTCAGAGTTAAGGGCTCGAAGGCCGGTGTAAACACTCCACCGCTTCATCCAAATTGTCGTAGCACGATTGTGGCGTAATTCCTGAATTAGAAAAAGCCGTTGATAATACCACCCAAAGTCAGACTGTAAATGCTGATAGTACTCTGAAGGTGAAAAGATTGGCGTTAAAATAGCCAAAGCCAAAGGCAGTTGGACTGGATGAAGCGATCAACTTCAATATTCCAGCGCTTTCTACTATGGATCAAGCAATTATTAGCGCACAATCCAAAGAAGTTAAAAGTATTCTCGATGAATATTCGCCGATTCAGAAATATCTAGCCGAAAAAGGTGGTTTGAAGATTAATGCAACGAATGTCCGAAAAAGTTATATCGCTTCGAGTCGCATCGGCAGTGTCTCGATCAAGTGGCGCTCGTGCCTCAATTGTTTCGTTGAATTTGGCGAAGCCATATTGCAGGAACGCCGAAAAATGCGAGAGGCAGTTCGAAAAAGCGTTGAAGGGTGGGTTCTTTATGCGAGTCCCTAAGAAGAATTACGATAAATATGTAATTAGCCACGAAATGGGTCATATTATCGAAAGCTTCTTTGATGATTCGCGATGGTTCGAACGCTAAAAATATTGGCTCATAAATACGAAAATGATATACTGGAAATAGCCAAGCGAAAAATCTAGAATTTCTTCAAGGAGATCAAATCTCAGCATATGTCTAAATATGGCAAGAGCAATTCTGAAGAATTTTTGCCGAAGCGTTTGCTGGTTTGAGGAACGGCGTTAAAAATCCGATCACTCAAGCAATGGAAGATTTTTAAAGGAGAAGATAAAATGATAATGCTCCATTTTTCACTAAGAATGATGATTGGTATAAAACAACCAATGATGGCTTTATTCTAACCGAGGTTGGGAAAGAAAATCCCCGATGTCGTTAAGAGTTTTGAATTATTTTTCTAAAGTTTCCGATAATATCGTAGTTGAAGTAGACGAAGAAGGTAATGTAATAGATAATTCCGTTGAACGTAATCTTCAAAGATACGGAGATTTTGAAGATTATCTCGACAAAAATACGAGAATAAAGATCTGAAATCGCTACAATAACAAAATCAAGCGCATCAACCCAAAATGTTGCGCTTTTTCTTTACATAAGAATTTTATTATGATATAATATTAATGTTCAACATAAACTCGTCGAATAATATATTCGGTGAGTCTTTTTATTTTGATTTCTAGAAACAAAAAGACACGACAAAAATGTTTTCGTAAAATTCATTTTTCATTTTTCTCCTTAGTAGGCTCATCGAATATATTGTTCGATGTTTTTCGTTGCAGAAATCATTAATTAGCCGAAAGGCGGAAAGGATTTTTCGTGAATAAGAACGAAAACCCAAACAACGAGAGCTGAAGCTCCCAAACCCAGCAGAACCGGGGAAAAATGAGGGCGAAAAGACTTTTACGCAAGAACAGCTTAACGAGGTTCTTCAAAAAGCGTTTTCGCGAAAGAAAAGAAAAAGTTCGCAAATCAGCAAGAAGAGGCGATCAAAAATGCTATAGCCGAATTTGAGCGAAAATCTAAAGCTATCTGCGGAAGAGAAAAAGCAGAAGAAGATAAAAACGACAAGAAGAATTTGAGTCGTGATCGTGAGTTTAATTTTTGAGAAATCAAAATTTGAAGCCGTGAAGCTTCTGTCTGAAAAAGGCATTGACATTCAAGTTGTAGATTTCTTAGTTGATCAAGACCTTGAGAAAAACTAAAGAAAAATATCACGAACTTCGAAAAAGCCTCAACACCGCCAGTTGAAAAAGGTGTCAAGGAGCAGCTGAGAGGCACTCCACCAAAAAGACCCCGCAGCGAACGGCGCAGACGGCAACACACCGCAGAGCGGAATTGCTGTTTTCTAAAGAAAGGAATCCTTAAATGGACGCACACAATATTACAATTGACGGCTCAGTAAAGCTAAGTTGAATACAATTCGACAAGGAATTATTGACAATATTACTGCTAACGCATTGAGTCAAAAACTTAAGAATACCAAATATTCTGGTGATCAAAATCTGGCGCTGTTGAAAGCCTCACGTTTCAAAAACGCCAACGTAAAGACTACGGAACAGCACGAGCTGCTGGTAAAGCTGACGGCTTTGCAAAGATGCTAAAGTAACAATTCTAATCAATAAACGAAAAGAAATTACCGAGGAAGTCTCAAAGACCGACCTCGAACTTTACGGAGTTGAGGGAATTGTTGAGAGCCGAAAAACTGCTTTCTCGAAAGCAATTGAAGCGCATCTTGATCGCGAATTCTTCGCTGAAGCAGTGAATGCAGCTAGCGAAGTTGTCGTAACTGGCGCAAAAATATGGGTGATGTTCTTGAAGCTATAATTCAGCCCTATCGAATCAACTAAAAACGATTTTTGTTGATGGCGTAGAACGCGAACTCATCAAGGTTTCACTAAACCCAGTAGCGTTCGGCAAAGCTCGAACTTTCTTGACACCCTAAAAACTGTTTCGACAGATAACGGCGTTAAAGAGATTGGCTACTACCATGGTGTAGAAATTCACAGCACGACTCGTCAAACTGCTGCTGCTGTAGCTCAGATTGATGGCGCAATTGCTATGCCGGTTTTGATCGATGAATATTCGCTCGAAAAAATTCACTTTCGAACGACTACTCGTTACAGCTATATCCCAACTTACGGTGTTAAAGCTACGACTCCTGATTTGATCAAGAAAATAACAATATTGCCAGAAGGAGTTTAATCATGACTCAAATTCAAAAACCTAGTAACAGGTATTATTGAAGTCGTCGAGAACGAAGAAGTTATCGCGTTAATGGAGGCTTCGGATAGTTACGAAGAAGTTATCGAAAGAACTGAAAAATCAGTCGAAGCTGAAAAAAAGAGAATAGCATGTCGCCTGACCAGAAATCCAGAATTAGGGGCTATGTTAAGACCCTGAATTCAAAAGATCGAAAAATGATGAACTACTTGATTTTGCGATCGAGGATTGTGTTGGTCGGGTGAAACTCTACCCTTCGAAGATAAAATTAGCTGAGAACCTCGGAGCGAATTGTTGCTTCAATAGTTGCAATGAATTACTCAAGACTCGCTGATTTCTCGATTAACGGTTCAGAGGAACGCCAAATCTCGAAAGTATTAGCGATAACGGTCAGAGTGTGATTATTCTAACGAAAAACGCACTCTCGCTACCGTGAAAGACGATGAGCTATTTATTGGTTTTGAGGCAGTTCTCACGCAGTCACAGGAGGATAAATGTTATTTCCTGATTCAGCGAAAAGAGCGATTACAAACGCGTTCTATGATAAGAAATTCGAAGTCTTCACTTTTTGAAACTCAACTCGGGATCGAAGGTGATGCGTCGAAAGTTTTTCAGAAAGTCGGTGAGTTTTCTGGAAACGTGAGATTTTTCGAATCTTGCGAAATTGGCCGATGAGATCGGTTTATCTGATGAAATCAATATTGCAATTACTTGCGATAATGACGTAGTGATTTCGGCGGGAAATTTTGTGAAATATAACGAAAAAATGTATCTCGCAACCGAAGTTCTGCCATTTGATTCGCATAAACTAATCGCTGGAAGGCTAGGGGTAGTGATGAAGATAGGGTTTTGAGATTGAAAGGATCACGTGAGCTATCAAATAAAGCTCAATCATGTGCTTTCTGATTCAGATAACCTAATTGAAAAACGCTATCAATCGTGCTGCGCTGAAAGTTTCGGGCGATGCTAAAAAGAATGCTCCTGTTGATTCTGGCTTATTGCGCTCGAGTATCCATGCTAAGCATGCCGAGCGACATGGAAATGAGATTGTTGCAAAAGTAGGAACTGCTGTTGAATATGCTCCTTATGTTGAATTCGGAACTGGTATGCGAGGGGCTGCCTCGAATACTAATACAGAGGTTTCAGTATCTCACCGTCAAAAGATTGGCCGGGTCAAGTCGCAAAACCTTTCCTATGGCCAGCATTGCGGAAAAATAAATCAGAAATCAACAAGATGATCGCGCAAGAGATCAGAAAGAGCATAAGAAGAGGATAGTATGTTTCTACCCAAACAAGAAATTTTCGAAAAATTGAGCGAACTTGGCTATGATTGCTACCAAGGCTCGCAAGTTGTTTTTAGCAAAACTCCAGCAATCACATTTAGGATAGACGATAACAGCGTAAATCTTGATCTCGATAATGAAATTTCAAATCAAGAAATTATCGCAACGATTGATATTTTTCACTGACAAAAGGTTCTCAAGGCTCAAAAATCTTGGCTGAAGTCGAAGAAAAATGCGCTCAATCGGTTATCGCTTAGCGAATTCAATAGATGTTCCTCAACCAAAAGGAGCACTCTATCACATAAATTGTCGCTTTATAGCGAAGAAAGGATAAATATGGCTCACAGAGGCATTGGAACAACTTAACTTTAAAGAAAAAAAGGTGGTGAAGGAACTGATCTAGTTCTCAAACGAGTAACTTCAATTGGCGCACCAGAAGTCGAGGCGGAGGAAATCGAAATCACCGCCCTAGACAGCCCAAATGGCGCGAAGGAATATATGAGCGGCGGTTTGGATGCTGGAAGCATCGAGGTCGAAGTTCAAAACTAAAAAGAAAACGAAGACCAGCTCAAAATTAGCTTCACTTTTTTGAAGCTGGTGAGACTCGAAGCTGAAATCGGTTATCCAACAGGTAAAACTAGCTTTTAACGCATTTGTTTCGAAAATTAGCTACGGCGAAGTTACGCCAGAAGATTTGTTGAAATATAATATTACGCTTCGATTGTCAGGCAAGCCAACCTATACGAAATCCGCTTTAGCGCGATACTCAGGGCGGTGAAATCCCGCCCATTTTTGATAAAAAGTTAACGAAAAGGAAATGAAATTATGCTAGAACTAAAATTTAAAGTAAAAATGTTTCGAAAAGTCGAGCGCGAAAGTGGAAAATCGTTTTTTTGAGATGCTCGCTAATATCGAAAAAATGTCATCGAGACGATTTGGCATTTTTGTTGAATGTAGCGGCCTTTCAGCGGACGAAGCGGAAGATTTTCTTGACGAAAAATGGAATGGGAGTTGCAATTTTTGAGATTGGAAAAGGTTTGAAAGACGCAGGTTTTTACCGAAAAATATGCGCGAGAAGATGAGCGAAAAAGCATTATGGGATCCGAGAAAATACTGAAAGATTTTTCTGGCGAGAATGGCAAGAAAAACGAAATCGAAGCAGTCGTCAATCGGCTTAAAGATTGATGAATTTTGGGAATTAACACCTCGTGAGTTCAGAAGTTTATGTAAAGGCTTTTCGAGAAGCGAACTGTGCGAGAGATGGAGCGAGTGGATATTTTTAAACTACTTGCTCGGAAATTATATTGCTTTGGGCGTAAATGACCCGAAAAATACCCGAAAAACCGCTTTTTCGAACTGAAAAAGGCGCAGAAAAAGCAGGAATGAGTGACGAAGAGATGGAAATTCTCGGTCGAATTTTTGCAAAGAAAGGTTAAAAATGTCAGCAACAACAATTGACGAACTACAGGTCTTGATTTCTGCTAATGCAACAGCTTTCCAGCGCGAAATGAAAAAAATATTCGTGCGGAGCTCGGGCAAATCAGCAGGTCAGCGAAAGAATCTACTGGTTCTGTTACAGGTGGATTTGTAAAAAGCTCAGCTTGCTCTTGGTGGGCTTAAAGCGGCTTTTTGGCGCGATTGGTAGCGCAGCTCGACAGAGTGTTAAGGAGTTTGGTTCGCTTGAACAAAATTTGGGCGGCGCTGAGGCCGTTTTTGGGCAATTTTTCAGACGCTGTAAAACAAAAATCGAAAGAATCCGCTCAAACAATGGGCACTTCGATGTCGCAATATTTGGCAGCAGCAAACAAAATGGGTTCATTGTTTCAGGGCGCGAGGCTATGATGTTCAGAAATCAATGGTAATGACTACAAACGCAATGCAGCGAGCCACCGATGTTGCAAGCGTGATGGGAATTAGTCAAGAAGCTGCACTTGAAAGCGTGGCAGGAATGGCAAAGGGCAATTTCACGATGATGGACAACCTCGGTGTAGCGATGAACGACACTGCTTTGGCAGCTTATATGCTCGAGCGTGGAATCGCCGGAAATGTTAATCAGATGACGATTGGCGAAAAAGTTGGTATCGCCTACCAGATGTTTATGGATAGAACCTCAAAATACGCTGGTAATTTTGCTCGAGAATCGATGACGCTTGAAGGCTCTCTTGCGATTATGCGAGCTGAACTCAGTAATGTTTCTGCAACCTTAGGGAATGGCATTCGCTCCTATGGTCTCAAGTGCGGCGAGTTTCGTTTCGAATGTTTTAGCACCAGCAATTAGCGCAGTGATTCCTTATATTGTTGCGCTCGGAAATATAATCAATCAGGTAGCAGCTAGTGTTTTCTCGTTTATTGGCGGGATTTTTGGTGCTTCGAAGGGAATCTCGGGCGTTGGCTCATCTTCAAAGTCTGCTTCAAACGCAATGAAGAATCTTGGAACTTCAGCTGGTGGTGCTGGTGGCGGAATGGGCGGAGCGGCGAAAAGGCGCGAAGGCTCTCAAAAAGAGCTCGCCCAGCTTGCTAAATTTGACGAGATGAACGTTCTGAAATCGCCCGAAGATCCAAGCGGTGGAAGCGGTGGCTCTGGTGGTGCTGGTGGTGGAGCGCCGACTCTTGAGATGCCCGAGATGAACTTTGGTAAATTTAATTCTGGTTTTGATGAAATTTCAGCGAAAGCCAAAAAGATTGCTGATGAGATTAAGAAATTTTTTTGAGGGGATGTTTGATTTTTAATCCTATGAAAAAGTCGCTAAAAGATTTTTACAGAGGGTGCGCGCAAAAGCTATTGAAGGCATAGCAATGATTGGTGAAAAGTTCATCTCAAAGTTTATTATTCCGGTTTCTAAATTTCAGATAGAAAAACTATCCCTATGGTTCTTACTGCGATAGGTGAAGCATTAAAATCGATCAATTTCGGAGTAATTGCAGAGTCTGCAGGCAATCTATTTGCTGAAATAGGTAGTTTAGTTAATGTTCTTAGTTTATCATTCGCAGGATTGATTGAAATCATAGCTCCGTTTGCCGCATGGGTTGCTAATTTTATCGTTCCTCCGACGTTTGAAATATTAGCTACGGTAATTAAAATCGTTAGGACGGCCATCGAGGGTAGGCTACGCCATAAGCGGATTGTGGAAGATGATAGAGCCAGCCTTTAAAGCCTTAGGTGAAGCTCTAAAACCAGTTTTGGATTGGCTTGGCAAAACACTCAAATCTATTCGAGAAAATGAAACTTTCATGAATATACTAAAAGATGCTTTCACTGCTGTGACTATTGTCATATTAGGTCCTTTGGTGGCGGCTCTTGGCGCAATAGTTGTTGCAATTACTGCAGTAATAGAAATAGTCAAGCTAGTCGTGAGATTCTTTGTTGATGGATGGAATTCTGTTGTTCGATTGTGGAATATGGCAGGTCATTTTTCTCTAATGTGTCGAATAATATCCGCAGTGCATTTAACGGAATTGGGGTATGGTTTTCAAACGTATTTAATGGCGCTCGAGACCTCGTGTTTAACGCGTTTAGCGGTGTTGGTCGATGGTTTGGAGATCGCTGGAATGATATTCGGAATGCATTTTCAAATGTATGGGGTATTTTTTCAAATATCGGTCGTAATATCGTTGATGGGTTGAAGAGCGGATTAGGCTCAATTGGTCGGGTGGCTCGAGATATGGCGAATAGTTTTGTGCAAGGATTCAAAAACTTTCTTGGAATTCACTCTCCATCGCGTGTTTTTCGTGATCTCGGTGGATTCGTGGGTGAAGGCTTTTCGCTTGGTATAGAAAATGAGCAGAAATCAGTTATGAATGCTCTGAATGGATTAACGAGCGATTTCGAAATTCCCACTTTTTCTATTAGAACAGATTTTTCGGTTGCGAAACCTTCTGAATTAACTAATATAGATAATCTTAGCAGTAGCTTAGACAAGAATTTGAAGTTTCACATGGTTTGGGTGGCCTAGGCGAAAAACTCGACAGACTTAACGAAAAACCTCAACAGATCGTGGTTAAAATTGGTGAAGAGAAACTTGTGGATAGATTAATTGACGGTATTAATAAAAAGTCATTCTTGCGAAACGAAAGTCTAATCGACATATAGATAAATTCACTCTCTGGAGTGAATTTTTCTTGATTTTTCCGAGAATAATAACTATAATAAAAGTATTATTAAAGTATTAACGAATAGGATTATACTATGGCAAAAACTCGCCTCGGAAAAGGTTGTTATAGAAGCTCCAACTTCTTTTTAGTGGATCGGCAAAAAGGATATGGAAGATAACTGATATTGGTGCAGACAATGAAAAATTCTGCTATTAAAATTTTTATAAAAGCTTATTACTATACCTACCGCAATATCGCTTATTTTTATAGCTTGGTCGTTTGTAATTATTTGGTATATCATAATCTATTCTTTGTTTGGAATATTTGTTATTCCGTTTAGGTTATTTACCAGAGGAAAACGCAAACGTAAAAGTTGAGTCGTTGCGACATAAAGAGGTTATGGAAGCTTTAACTAAGAAATAAAAACGACAAATAACCCTAAACTATAATAGAAACACTCCACCTCAGCCTACTTAATAGTAGCTGAGGCTTTTTAATTAAGAAGGCGTAATTTATGTAATAAAAATATAACAAATTTGTTGCTTTTTTGTTTTTGGTGTGATATTATATAGATATGGCAGAGGAAAACCACTGCTAGCAAGCTTAAAAATCGACCGAGAGAAAGTTAAAACTAAAGTGAACAAGAATACGGTTTTTATCAGGGGTATCGATTACTTTTTAGTGGCGAAAACCCGGCAAACCACGATACGATCTTAAGCAAGCTTTCAGAAATTTCTATTTTTGACAAAAACATTCCAAGACGATCACACGCTATGTGTATCGTCAATCTGCTACGGTGAGTCTGAGTTTCAATCTTTAACAGAACTTGCTATAAAAATTTCTAAAGATTATGACATGAATGTTGTATGTGAAGACATTCCGCTGTAGATATTAATCACATAGCTTGCTAGTAGTTTTTTCTCTGCCACTCGGTCGAAGCTTGAAGGCTTGTGTATACAATATAATAATGCGAGGAGAGGGGCATAAAATGAAAAATTAAGCCAATAGCTTTTAAGGATTATACATCCGGAACTATATAAGAAAGTAGTCGACTTGTCGGAAGATCAAGATATTTCTTTGAATATGGCGATTAATATGCTTTTTAGGCTTTGCGTTCAATGAAATAGAGCAGCAAGACAAAAAGTTTGAAAAAGGGTTGTATTTGAGGCTAAATAATGCTATTATGATACAATAAAAGCTGTTTAATGTTCATTTTATGGAAAGAAGCCTATGTTCGGGGCTTTCTTTCTTTTTTGCACTAAAACCTGTTATAATTAAATCAGTTCAACAACTCGTTCGGAAATTTCTTGACGAGTTTTTCTTTGTCTATATTTTTTCGACGCGAGAAAGGAAAAATAATGGCAATATCTACGATTATAAAAATAGATGGTTTCACGATTAGCCGAATGCTGAAAAAGTTATAAAGTTGGCGAAAATATAATATGGGCAGATTCAACTCGGAATATGGCAGGAAGCTTATGAGCAGATTTTGTTGGCGAATTTCCGAAAAATCGAACTGGAGTTTCGAGACGGTTTGACTTCGGCGGAAGTTCGAAAAAAGTTGCCGCAGTACTTCGAAAGCCGTTTTTCGAAGTAGAATTTTTACAGCCCAATCAGCGGACAAATCGAACGCGGAGTTTTTACCGCAATGATTACTCAATCGAACTGCTCGACCCGCAGCGTGAGATTTTTCAAAAGGCTTTAGCGTGAACTTGATTCCGCGAGAAAGGCGGGCGTAATGCGAGCGGTCTCAGCCGAATTTATAAAAAGCAGTTCGAAGCCAGAATCGGCAAATTTCGGGAGCTTTTATCTTTCGAATGGCGATGGCGGCGTGGAAATTTCGAACGAGCTTGAAAAATTACAAAATCGAAACTGTCGGCGCGCCTTTTTCGACGGCGATGCGTAAAATCACACTGAAGATTTTAGAGCACGAATTTGGATTTTTCGAACAAAATCATCACGCCAAAAATCGCAGTCAATGGGCATTCAGCCATGCTTGAACCTTTTTGAGGTTACAGAGGTCAAAGTTAGCCTCGAAGATAAAAAGACCGAAGTCATCGGTTATGATGTGATGGTAAAAACACACAAAAGTTTGATTCGTTACATGCAGTTTTTCCATGCTCGATGAGTGAATTTGTCAAGCAAATCGCTCGAGTTTGTTTGCATCGAACTCGACGAAAAGTTTTCGAACTTTCAGGTGGTGAGCTTGAAATTCCGATCGATTATTTCGCCAAAATTTCGGGAATTATTTATCGCGACATTTTAAAGCAGATTGCTGAAATCTCGGGCGGTGTGTTTTTGCTCGAAATGGCGTTAGCTTTTTCAAAAATGAAAAAAATAAAGCTTTACCAACAATTTTGACTGATTTCGACTTAAAAAGCTAACAATTCTCGAAGCAACTAAGCCGATAAATTCACTAGTCTTAAGCCGAACTCCGCAAGAAGATAATATTTATTTTCAAGCTTCCAACTTTGATGGAGCGAATCTAAGCGAGCTGAAAATTGCAAACAATGAAATTATTGATAAGTTGTCGTTCAGATGTCGCAGGAGCGATTTTTGAGCGAATTTCTGGCATTGGCTGGCAAGGATTTAAGGCAGAAACTTTGGCTTTTGCTTTTTGAGCCTTGCGATAAAAATTCGATTCGAGCGCGAAAATCAAACTTTGAAAAGCTACGTTTTTAATTCAATTCTCGAAGTTTCGACCAGTTTGAAGGAGAGTTTTGAAACTCAACCGCTCACGCCAACGGTTACAAACTACGCGCGTGCAGTAACACTTTGAAGAAAATATACAATACTGAAATCGCCGTTGATAAACAAAAACAAGAAATCGCAAGCATTATCTCGCAAAAGAAAAGCTGAGAGCGAGACGCTTGAGAAGTTTTTCACGCCTCGATCAAACTTTAACGGATTTTAATTATACATTATCAAAAACCGGTGGTTTAAATTTACTTAAAAACTCTGCGTTTTATTCATTTAATGAAAAGACTAACTTACCTCAATTTCTGGACTATTCGAAGTCTCGATAATCTTGCGGTTGAAAATTCTGCTGAAGCTCGCAGTAAGGGAGCCGTTTCAGGGAGAAAGATCACAATTCGAAATGATAGCTTAACACAAACCGTGGCAGTAGCTTCGAACTTTGCGAGTGAAAAACAAAATTTCTACAGTTTTTTCTTGTCGAGTTAAAAACCAGTGATTGGCTCGGGTAAAATTGAAATTTTAGATGGCGAAACAGTTGCTCGAACCTTTGAAATTACGGAAGGAACTAGCTTTTGATTGGGTAGAAGTAAAATTGGAAGGAATTCTGCCACAGAATAATGCGCTAAAGCGTAAAAATTACAGCAAACGCAAATTCGACAATTGCTTTCGGGATTTGAACTTAGTGAACAATAAAACCGCCAGCGTTTGGACGCAAGCTCAGGGCGAAATATCGAACGCAAATTTATATATTGATGAACATGGTTTAATCATCAAGAGTTCGGTTAATGAAGGTGATTATACCGCTATTACACCATTAGAATTTTTCCGATATTCAAAAATCGGGCATAACATACAGCGAGTTTTTACTGTCAATAAAGATACGACTGAGGTGAAGAAGTTTAAAGCTGAAGATGAAATTGATATGTCGCCAATTAAGATTGTAGCGATTAAAGAAGGCGATAAGACAGGGTGGGCTTTTTGTGAGAAATGGAGGTAATCAATAATGAATGGTAGTCATAGAGCGAATGGAATAAATATCGGAGGTTATGGAGATAACCACGCTTTCGTGAATTTTCAGCTAGCATATCAAGATATAGCTGGAAACTTCTCGCTGGTTAATTGGCAATTTTTCGCCCATTTTAACAAAGCAGATGCTCAGTTGAGTGGTGGAGTAGTCAATACGAATGCCGGCACGGTCTATAATTACGGCGGAGTAATTAAGCCACATCAAGGCAATCATACTACGAGAAATCATCATATCGCCAGCGGAACAGTTCGCATAAATCACCGTGATGATGGCACGGCCGAGTTTCAGATTGGGATAGGCTTATCTTTCGCAGGACACAGGAGTGAAGCCACCTCAGGAGTGCATGGACTCTACTCATTCCACGCCAAAGTAATCCTAGTTTTACAAAAACCTTACACTTTGGGTGAACAGATCACGGTCGTAACGAATCGAAAAGCAATTTTACGCATCGTGGAACGATTCAGATTCCTGACGGAAATGAAATTAAAGCTTTCGAAAATGTTGGTCATTCCTTCGATTGGACGCCCAACGAAACAGAGATTGAAGAAATCTATAAACGGATGCCAAACACGCTTAAAACTTCACTTGGCGTTGACTTAACCACTTGGAACGGCGGCACGCAAATTGGTAGCATTGGCTGGCAAAATGTTGAAATTCAGCTTGATTCAAGTAAGATTCAACCAGATTTTAACGATTTTGACTTTGCGGACTCTAATGCTAAAAATTACCGAAATTACCGGAAATCCTAAAAATATTCGTGCAGGGATTTTCGAAACCAAAAAGCTTGGGTTTTGCTCTAAAAATAAAATGTCTGCGAAAAATACGCAAGTCCGACAAGATATGTTTTTGCGGCAGACGGAGCAACAGTTTCGGCAGATTATAGCGAAAACCAGCAGGTTCAAGCGATTTTCGAAAGAGCGATAAATTCAGCGGGTAGCTTAACGATTTCAGCTTCAGCAGTGGATTCGCGCGGCGTTTCGAAAACCGTCAATAAAACAGCGGAAGTTTTGCCATATTCTGCGCCGGTTCTGAGTATTTCAGTAAACGGCAGAATAATTTCGATGAAACAGTGAAATTGATATTTCTGGAACAATCTCAACATTAAAAATTGTAAATTCGAACAAAAACCGAATTGTTTCACTCCAGATGCGGCACAGAGCGAGCGGTGGAAGTTGGGAGAACTGGAAAACAATTCAGGCGGTTCTACAGAAGCGAATTTTCAGCTCAAAGGCAATACCTGAGTCTCAAATCGTGCTGGTAGTTTTCGAAATTGAAGTGAAAGTCGATAGATTGAGTCAGACTTCAGCTATGCAGAAATCTCGCCAGAAAACCAATATTCTTTATTTCAAGCAATAACGAAAAAGTTGGCGTAAATAAAGTTCCTGAGCTAGGAGACCTTGATGTTCTAGGAGATATTTTTCTCGAATGGGAAAAAGGTTCTGACTGAAGAGCCAATTAAAAACTCAATGGGTTGATATGGGTGGGGAGCTAGAGCATTATTCTGGAGAATAGGAAATATCTGTGGTTTTTCAATGCTTTTCATTGGAAGATACGGAAACGGCAATATGAATGAAAAAGTCCCAGCGGAATTTCACCCAAAAACTACACATCATTTGTTCTGAGCTTGTATAAATAGCACTCGGCAACAGGGACATTCACTATAGCTTTTATCTCCAGCAGGAGAGATAATAAAATCAGGAACAGCAGATAGCTATGAAGAATATCACTGTTCGGGTGTATATCTAGCGAAAAATTAAAGAATTAAAAAGAAAGGAACAAATATGGCAATTGTAAAAATGATTAGAGATGAGCGAGACGCTCTATGACTTGGCACGAGATTGATTATTTTACGACCGACTTCAAAAAAATAATGGCACGGTGTCAATGAGGAGTTTTCGCTAACGGTGCAACCTACGCAGAAGAGTTTTAGCTCGACAAAATGGTGAAGTTTCTAAGGATTTGAGCCTAAACCGACTTAGCTTTCAGGTGCCGAAAGATATTCCACTAACCATTGAATCAATCGAGAAAGAATTACTCAAAAATGAATACTTTGAGAAAGGTAAGAACAAACCTACAAGGCAAATCTGGGATTTTGAAGAGAACAAAGCAAAACAGGTGTAAAAATATTTACACAAGCACTGTTTTATACTATAATAATAGTGTCGACGACGAAAATCCACTGCGAGTTTGCAGCGCTCTCGCACTATAAGTGGATTTTTCGTTCTTCCGATGCTATAATGAAAAGTAGTTCAACAAACTCGTCTAAATAGGCGAGTTTTTCTTTTGCCTAAAAATATAGAAAGAAGGTATAAAATGTGGAAAAATAAATACATAAGTAAAGAAGTGTTCGAAGCGAGAATTGATGTTTTTAGAAGAGAAAAATCAACAGTTTGACTCAAATTGTTGAACACACTAACGATCAGCTTGAGATTATCGCGGGACTGTCGAAAATCGGTGACCGAACACCAAAAAGATATTGAGAGTGTCCGACGCGAGACCGAGCGCAACAAAGAGCGTCTTCGGCGACTTGAGGAAAACCAGAGTAAAATCGTTTGGGCAGTTGGTCTGGCGATTCTGGGAGCGTTTATTCAATTCGTTATAAACGGCGGTTTAACAATTCATAAATAAGAAGTAAGGAGTAAATAATGGCACATCAAGCAGTTGAAAACGCACTAAGTTGGATGGAAGCTCACAAAGCACCGAAGAGCTTTTATTCGATGATACAGCGTTTAGGGCAAATAGTAAATGGGCGAGAGGGATATGATTGTAGCTCATCAGTTTATTTTGCTTTGCGTTCAGCTGGTATTTTCCCAGCGATTATGGGCAACACCACCACAATGCTGACTCACCTACCACAATACGGTTGGTATGAGGTGGGAGCGAAACCAGACGGCACGATTGACGCTCAGCGAGGCGATATATTCCTTTGGGATGTCGATGGCACTGGCTGGGCTTATGCTGGCGGTGGCAAACACACAGGGATGTTCTTAGATGCGGATAATATTATTCACGCTAATTATAGTTATAATGGCATTTCGGTTAATAACCACGATGCCTATTACACAGCAGCAGGCGTAAAACAACTTCGAGTTTTCCGCTATGGAGGCTCACCAGCTCCAAAACGCAAGGTTAGTTTTGCTCGACCATTTTAGCGTTGAAGAGCGAGCCACAGTTAATGATATTGACCAAATGAAACTAGCAGGCATTGTCCAAGATAGCTTCGATTGGACTGATAACGGCGTGCCAGCTTCAATTATGAGCCACTGCCCTGAATACGAGGGTAATATCTGGCGAATTAACGGCGAGTTTGAGGTCTTACGAGAAGAAGTCGAAAATGGGGCTAAATACTCAAACATTTCGCTTGGCTCAATTGGCGACATTTGGGTCTGGGAACGAGCGTTGAATAACCCAATTGATTTGAGGTTGAGAGAACAACCACAGCCAGTTGAAGAACCAAAACCACAACCAGCTGAACCAGCCCCAGCACCAATTCCAGAGCCTCAACCACCAACTGAAGAAAAACACCTGAAAAATACAGGGGCAGAAGTTCAAAAAGAGGAGAAAAAAGATATGTCGCACAATGATAAAAACGCAACTGGTGATATAGGCGTGCGTTTAACAGACAAGGAGTTCAAAATGTTAGAAGATTTACAAAAAGAAGCAGTTAAAAATATTGGCGATACTGAGTATGAGCCACGCATTAGCGAAAAAGCCAAAACCACAGTCTATTTTGTAGCTGACCTTGGAATTTTTAGTGAATATGTTGATCGCAACGATTTGTGTAATTCTATTGCCAACTTACACCAAAGAGATACTGGCGATTAGTGGAGCAGTGGCTACGGCACTGGCTGGACTAAAACCAATCTTCAAACTAGGAGCTAAGAAATAATGGCTTACGAGACGCACTGACGACTCTAATGCTTTTAATACTTTTTTTCATCGTTAAAATTAAGTATAAAAATTCCTTATTTTTCAATATTTTTTTGCAGAAAAATGCAAAATATGGTATAAATAGGAATTTTATTGTATTAATTGAGTAAAAATCAACACCCAAGGGTGCTATTCCGAGAAAATTCCATATGTCCGAGCTTTACGCCAGGAGATCGATAAACTGGCACTCGGACTCTTTATTATATCAAATTTTGCAAAAGAAATAAAGCTTATCTTTATTTTTCATCAACCAGCGAAAAACACATAAACCACCAGAATAATCGCTAAAAATTCAAAATACGAAATGCTAAAAATATTAGATAAAACTAACAGCGCTAAATTTGATATAAAACAAATTGCTAAAAAGTTCTTTTGAAATTATTACTCATTGCTTCTCCTTATTTTTAGTCCCTATATTTTGATGATGTTAATGTTATTCCAATTCTGTTATCTTCTTGATTGAGCCAGATTTTTTCAACATAAGAATTGAAGACTCTTTGCTTACAAACTTTTCAAATTCTTTAATATTGTCTATATACCAATCGATAGCTAACATAAAATTCGTTCCTTCAAACAGAACTTCCAGCGGTTCAGGACTATATTTTGAATTATCACCGTATAAGTTAGGTAAATAACTGCTTACAAAAGTCTTAAATTCAAGATTTTTAGGAATATCTTTTTAGTATCTTCCTCTAAAAGTTCAAGGGCTTTATCTTCATCTGCGAAACAATATTTATGTTCGCTCCGATCCATTCTATAAGCTTCTTCAGTATCTATAGTTTCAACTTGCTTTGTCTTGCTATTGTAATAATAAGCTTCATCAATCTCTTCGAACCATTCATCAAACATATCACCTAAATAGCTTCTAGTAAATGATAATAACCATTCTCGGTATTCATCTTCGCTCGGATAAGCACGATCTTCCTCTTGAAGACAACTTACAACAACATCACCAACACTAACCTTTTTGTCATAAGGAATGTCTTTCAGAATTTTATACATTTTGCCTAATTCTTTGCGTTCATCTGCTTCCATATATAACATTTTAACTCCTTTTATGTTACGACCATTCTTCGAGTTTTTCGTCAAGATTTTCTATTTTTGACCAAGCTTCGCATTGTTCTTCAAACCACTTTCGGTGTTCTTCCTCCGAAATATTCGGGCGGTTCATTCTTTTGATTGCTTGAAGTAATTCATAATATTCCCAATACATTTGTTTTGATTTAAACCTATGTTCAACTATCTTTTCTCCGTTTTCATCATATTCATTAAGAATAATTGTAAAATCTTTATCTGCTTTTGTTCATCATATTGCTCCTCCAAAAACTTAATTGCTTGTTCTTTGGTGCTGAACCTATTAATTTTTATTACCCATCGATAATATTACAATCCAAGCCATAAAGATAAAACATAAATCAATCAATATATAACCGTTTAGCCAATAATGGTTGAATAGCAGCAGTGCAGCTATCATAAAAACGAGAAGGTATCTGACAATATTGATTTTATAGGTGTTTCACGAATTATTATGATATTATTTTTCATATTTTCTTTCATCTTCCAACTCCTTTTTATAGCACTCTTCACATATTGGATAACCGAAGCCGTATTCATTATGAATTGTTTTACTAGAATAACCTCTTTATATTTAATCTTTCTCGAGCAATTTGCACAGTTTATTAGCTTGTCCATATCGTAGCATAGGAGCGGACAAATCATAGGCAGGTCGTAATCTTCATACTCCTTTGTCTTAAAAATTCCATTTCTGGGCTGTTTTTCTAAAATCATTATTTACTCCTTCTTATGTTAAAGCTCTGCTACTTGATATACTCCTAATAAGAGAGAGCCTACACCAAATAAACAAAGTGAAGCCATTGCTTGATTACCACTAATAGTAGAGCCTAGCAATACTGAATACAGGTTGATTGTCACAGGTAAGAAAAATACTACAATTATTAAAGTGCTGATTATAGTTTTTCTATTGCTTTTTATAAATTCTTTTCATTTCTACCTCAATTCGTTTATTATAAATTTTTACAAACAACATTACAATAGCTACAATCGCAATAACTCCAAGAACTACTGCTACTGGTATCCAGAGTGGTGCTAAAACCCACCACCAGCTCCAATCAATAACATGAGTTAGTTTTAGAGCAATAAACAGAATTGTTAATGCTCCTAAAAATCCTATACCACCGTTAGTTGATATGTTTGTTGATTCATCTTCAATTTCCATTCTTTATTCTCCTTTCTTATTATTGAGGTATAGTTTATTCCTACTAATCCCTCAAATCTGAACATAACTTGCGTGTATAGGCAAACCACGCCAAAACTATCATTATAACCACTACATTATTATTTATAATTTTAGTTATGCTTGAGTTCATAAGCGAAATTTCTTTCGCCACTATTATAAATTTATGACATATTATATTTTTATAAGCATTTGCCCAGTTTAACGCCATATGACAGGGCGGAGAGTTCATAATTTGAAATATTTTTAATTTAAGTAAATTATGCCTATTCCATATTTTTCAGCTATTTTATGTTCAATTAAACAACCACGAGCTGTTTGAAAATCACGGTCCATTGCGACAAAATCGGCATTAGCCATTTCTGCGATTGAACGAGCTAAATACTCGACGCTTTTATGTTTAGCTGTGGCATCTTGTTCGAAAAAGTGTCGATAAGTTCAAAAGGTTCACCGAAATATTCGTATAGTTGTTTTTATATCATTATCTCGACGAGCTAGAATTTCTTTATCCGTAAGACCATTCATTGGCTGTGATAAAAATACTTAAGCGGTCCTTTTTGTCATTTCTGTTCTACTTTCTTGACTATTTTCCATAGTTTTTAATACCCTTTAATTATATTTTTGAACCATTTTTCCTATATGGGCAATATGGTTTTGTAGGGGCTGAGTTTTTCGTTGGAAAGTGTTTCGGATTTCTGACCAATGTCTTACTCCCGTTCGGGAACACGATACACTTTCAGTCGCGAACTCAACCGGTTTTATTCCAGTTTCTACAAGGGACGACTAAAAGTTTTTAGTCCTCCCCGAATTTTTAGTTGAATAGGGCTGTCCCCTTGTAAGGCTGGATATAGTTTATTTGTTAGCGATTATTTCCGCTACCGTGAATTTTATTGCGTGCTTGGCGGTCTTTTAACTTATCAAGGTTTATTATTGCTACATCTTCAAGCTGGATATCATTATAATAAGCGATTGCAGAGAGATACCATAGCACATCACCAAGTTCTTTCTTAAGCTCTAATTCTTTCTTCGTAAGTTAGACTGAAGATATCATCTTTATCTCGTAGTAGCTTTTTAATTTTTCTCGATTACTTCGCCTGTTTCGCCGGCTAAACCAAAAACTTTTTCAATATAACCATTATAGCGTTCTTTAGCGGTGTCAAATTGAATTGCTGCGTCCTGATATTTATTAAAACTCATCTTTTATTCTGTCCTTTATATCTAAAAATTTTTACCCATTGTTTTTAACAAATGTTTTTAGCTAAATTCTTTGTTCTGGGAACTGATATTTATTCTTAACAATACCATTTTCGTATTCGACCACGATGTGGGCAAAAGTCAGGGTTAAGGCATTCTTTACTCATAAATTATATATCCGCCTTTGATTTTTTTCCAACTTTGCTCATAATATCCACCCAAGCGATAGCTCCACCACTTTTAGCTCTGTGTAGGGATAATCGTGGCAGACTATCTCCCATATTCTACTATCAGCTGAGATGATATGTGTGCACGGGGTAGTGTAAAGATGTCTATTTTATTGCTCATAGGTCAAATAAGTCTTCCATTCTTCGGGGTGTTTCTTGAAGCTTTCTTCGATATCTTCCAAATTTTAAAACACATATTTGGACTTTTGGTTATATATGATAAATTGTATTTGGGTTCATTTTTCAACATCCCAACGACCATAGTATTTATCTTGTTTTTATTATTCCAATCAGGTTTAAAGCCTTGGCGTCTTGCTTGATAACTTCTTTTTGCTTTTTAGGTATTTGAGATATTCTTCAGCTTCTTCTCGGGTCTCGAAGTAGTTGCCAATTGCTTTGAGGTTTTCAATAAGCTGTTCTTCTGCTATAATACTACCTTTTAGTTCTATGTTGGATATATATTCGCATTCGATAATAGCTCCAGCATATGAAAGGTGGTAGTATTCTTTTGGTTCTGGGGGCTTTTTCGTGAACTTCTTCGAACCATTCATCGAAATTTTTAATCCCGTCCTTATCAATAGTGAAGCTACTACAAAAACCAGTTGCATAAAGGAGTGTTCCTCCAAGAGAGCCTTCAGCTTCTTCGAAAATCCTTCCAGCTTCAATTGTTGGTAGGTCTTTTAATAATTTATATTGTCTCATTTCGTTTTTCTCCTTATTTTTTATCAAACTTATAAATTACAGTGTTGCCGTGAGTAAATGTTATCTTGCAACGCTCTTTCTTATCTCTGTGCATAGCTCGATGGCGATTGATGCCAAGATAGTGGAAGTCTTTTTCGCAAGTATGACAATAACAATCTTTTTCTCGCTTATATTGCTTCTTGTTCATAAATAAAATATCCTCCTATAATTTCCTTTTGTCTCTCCCAGAACTTATCTACTGCTGTCTTAGCTTCTTCGAGAGTATCATATCCTCCCAAGCGAACTTCAAGATAATCACTTAGATCTATATCTGAATAAACAAAATATCTTCCTTTTTAGATAGTTTAATGTCAAAGTTATTATAGTTGGTTATTGTCTCTCATTTATTCTCCTAGTAAAATACTTTCACGCCACCGACGGGAAGGGCGATTTGAAAGGTGGAAACCTAATCGCCAACCCGCAACTGTATCGGTTCAACCATCCGATACCCATTCTAATTAGAGGTAGGGGGCTAACGCCCTGTGTCGGTGTGAAGTTTGATTTTAATTTGCTACTTAGTTCTCAAATATTCCAAAAACTCAAATCTGTTTTCTGGAGTATCTCTGAATTTTTTGATTCGTTCATTCATTCAATCTCTCTTTACGTATACTTTCATCAAACGGAATGCAAATCTTTTACTACTGGATTTTCACCAACTTTTTATATCACCTAACTCAACAGCAACGACATTCTTTAGAGCTTTTTCCGTTAAAAATCACATTCCAGTTACCACCATCTCTTTTTAATGTATAGATCCTGATCTTTATGAAATACAAGGGTATCCAGAACTTCATTTTTTTCTTTTTAGAATTTTTGTTAGCTTCTTTCTAATTTTTTCTTTGCAATAGCTAACTGTTTCTTTTTCTTCAATCAATTCTTGAGTGAAATTATGTAAATTTTTCTAGTGCTTTCTTTTTGCAAAAACATTTTCGTTCCTTTAATTCGTTAATTTAGCGTATTTTTACTTGGTCATCATAACTTAATCTATTAAAAACAAAATCGTTAGTTCGTTCCACAAATGCTGGTATAGTCGAGCTGTTGGTTCATCTGTTTCAGCTAATCGCCAACAACTGTCATTAACCACAATTCCTAGATGAGCAAGATTTTCAGCGTCATTCTCAAATTTATCTAGAAACATTTTCATAAACGCCTACAATTTCATCTGAATCACCTGTTTGCTCTGCTATTAAAAATTGAGTTAAAATCTGTTTTTTCGAAATCTGTTATGCATATTAAATAGTCTTTCCATTTACTTTTTGACAATAATAATCCTGTGAGCCGTTAATTGTGGCTTCTAACTTAGTCTTAGTGTTTTTAAGTTCAATCTCTGAACCGACAAATAGTCCTAGTAAAGCACAAAATGCCACAGCCATAGCAAATGGCAATTGTTCGCCACGCTGATGCTTTTGAATTTTAGGTCTTGCAGAATTAGTTGGTTAATATCAGGTTGTCGCATAGTTCTCCTTTTTAATATTAAATTTCTATATAACGCTTTTCATAGAGCAGGGATTATCTCAACTGATATCTTCCGTCTATTGGTAGATTTATCGATAACTTTGATTTTCATATCTCCTCCTTATTTATTAATAAATATCTCAACCTGTTTAGCACTCATTTTTGAGTAGCCAATTCTAGCTTGAGTGGCGTCATTTAGAGTTTTATAGTTTTTAGTGCTTCGATACCTTTTTATCTATCCATCTAACTGTAAAATCATTCATTGACTAGCTTCTTTCGTTTTCTTCGTTGTTTCTTGTGTAGTGATTTCTTGCTCATTAGAATTCAACCTTCTTATGTTTTTGGCTCACCGAGATAATTTGTAATTTGTGTAATTGCATCTTCATAACCGATTGCGAACTCTGCGTAATAGCCTTTTTCTCGCAAATCAGTCAACATTTCGGCTTGTTCCTCGACATGTTTATTCTTCCGAAGTGTGCCATCTAATTTGTAGATTGTTTTGGATTTAAACTCGAGATACATTCCGTGATGTATTTTATTTGCAAATTCACGAGGTTCGGCGATGAAAAATCTGGATAAGCGCGAACTTTGGAGTTTCTTGTGTTTTGCAGCTTGACCTGGGCTCATCTTCATACCACTTGAGAAATCTGTTCTGAAAATGAGATCTGGGTAGTTCTTTCGGAGATAATTACAACTCGGAGATGTATTTCTTCTTCTTTTTTTCGCATTTTTACCTTTCTGCTATAGTATTTTCTCGCCTCGGCTCGAGCACTAGCGCTCGTCTTATTAAGTGGGATCTGGGAAAGAACTCAGCGCTTTTTGCGTGCCCACGAGAGTTCAACCGCCAGCACCCGAACGGAGGCGAGAAAATTTAATTATCTTGCGCCAATTATTCTTTGATAATCATCATATCGCTCAGACTCCTCTCGTGAATTTTCTTCGCACTCTTGTTCGAATTCTTCACAATATTCATTCCACCACTCAAGAAAAGGAAACTCTATTAAATCCATTATTTTCAGCAAAATTCGCTGCCGAGATTGAAGTAATTACAGAAAATTTCAATATAGTCATCGTTCTTGAATACCGAATCTCGGATCTCATTCTGAATGAATTGAAATTATCATAATCGAGCTTCGAGCGTGATATGCTCGATAAAATCTGCATAATTATCTGCTTTTGGTTCATTTTTACCTCATATCTTTCACTAGTAAATCTTCATATTTCTGTAGAAATTTTTCGCAAGGCTCGGAAGTATCCACCGATAGCATATTGAAGCATTTCTGCTTTGAGTTCACGGGGGAGGTCGGAGCTGAAGATTTTCCTCAGCTCGACAATTTCTTCCGCCGTATATTTCTCAAAGATCTGCCTTAAAACAGTTCGATACATCATAGATAGAATCCTTGCAACCTTTCCAGATGATTAGCTCGACGGGTCTTGATAGAGCATATCACCATTACCAGTGAGCATTTCTGCGCCAGTTTCGTCGAGAATAATCTTACTGTTAATTGAGTTGGTTACACTGAAGGCAATCTTTGTCGGAATATTCGCCTTGATTAAACCTGTTACCACATCAGCAGAAGGCCTCTGGGTTGCGAGAATCAAGTGAATTCCTACTGCTCGAGCTTTTTGTGCAATTCGAATAATTGAAGTTTCAGCATTCGGTGTTCCTGTTTTGGAAGCACTCGATAAAGCAGTTTTGAGCATCTTCTGTGTTACTTTGCCGGTTGAACTGAAAGCTAAACCAGAGTTAACCAATCTAGTAAATTCATGCATATCTAGTGAGTCTAAATCGTTACCTGAACTCATCATCAGATCTGCAAATTCATCAATTACACAAACAATTCGTGGCATTTTTGCCTTTATAGTCATCAATCTTTTCGCACACCAGCTTTTTCGCAAAGTTTTATAGCGAGATTCCATTTCGTTAACCAATTCATTGAGCGTTTGTTGTGCGTGAGTAGCATCAGTAATGATTGGCTTTAGTAAATGTTCATCATTCTCATAAAAATCCAAGTTCAACTTGTTTCGGATCAATTAACACCAGCTGCAATTCATCTTTCGAAAGCTGTTTAGTGAGCGATTCGAGAATTACATTCAACATTACTGATTTGCCTGAACCAGTTTGCCCAGCGATTAGCAGGTGTGGCATTTTTAGTTAAATCACCATAGTGATTTTCGCCAAAAATATCTTGACTGAGTGGAATTTCGAACGTGCCTTTTTAAGCAAAGAATCGTCGAAAATCTAGAACTTTACGCTCAGGATTTGAATTTCACACCGATGAGGTTTGTGCCGTAGATTGGCGCAAGCACGCGAACTGATTTAGCTTGAAGAGCGATTGCAAGGTCATCAGCGCGTGAGCCGATATTTTTCATTGCGACGCCACGGTTTGGGCGGAAGGTATAGCGAATCACACTTGCGCCAGTAAAGGTTTCGCCAATTGCGCCACCAATTCCGAACTCTAAGAACTTTTTAATGATCAAATTCTCGTTTGTTTCGCCGTCCGTTTCTAGCAAATCAACGGTCGTATTCTTCTCACTGAATTTTTCCGCCACATTCATCTTGCGCTTAATTTTAGCTTTATCAAAGCCAGTTTCAACATTCGCAAGAACTTCCATTGATTCTTGTCCGTTTAGAATATCACTCGGGTTAGGGAAGAATTTAGCATTATCATTGTTGACATAGTCGAAAACGTTCGTGATGAGTTTTTTCGGTAGTTGGTAAGAACTCAAGCAGATCATTTCGAGAATATTCGAATTCTGAATTTGCGGCAAACCATCTCGATTCTTAGTCTTCTTGATCTCAATGAATCCGACACTTTCAATTTCTTTTTTGAGAACTTTTTCAGCCAAAACTAGATAAATTGAGCCTTGGAGTAAATATTTGTAATTTTCTTGATACTCCGGATCGAGTGGATCATTAGTTGCAGAAGAATAAAACGAAACTGTTTTGTAGTCTTTAAGCTTAATTTTTATCTTCGCTCGAGCCTTTTAATGATTAAGTCGATAATTCCAACCATTGGCACTTTCGAAATCTCAGCTTCGAGCCGTTTTTCAGCATCGATAACTTCGAACTTTGGTGCTTCCTCAAAATAAATATTGAGTGAATCGTTAAATTCTTTAATCATTTTTTCACGACTGCCAGTTTTTCCGTAGTCGATTTCATAATCGCTGGTTGAATTTATTTCATCAAGCCCAGCAGCTGCAGCTTCGTCAAAAGTTCCACCCTTATAATAAATTTCAAGTGCTTTGTGGAAAGCTTTTACCAACTACCATTGATGGGCTGAGCGGATTATCATAGACTTTTTGCAATGTAACGCTTTTGAAATTCAACCTGATTTCGTAGAAAGGTTACTAGAGCGGAGTAGCTTAAGTGATCAACTCTATTCATTGATTTTCTCCTCGGTTTGATTGATAATTTGTTCATCTTCTCGCGAAATTTCTTCTTCAATATAAATTCCGAAATATCGAAGGCTTGGCGAATTGCATTAGCCTCAGCGCATTTTGTGAGCATTACGATTGGCATTTTTCGCCCAAGTTGATTTTTGGTTTGCCTTCTTTATTTTTTTCTGGACGAATTCTTCATAAAAGGCGTGTATCTTGTAAATTCTTGCGGCTCACCATTCACCAAACCGAAAAACCGGCACAGTTACACTTTCGAGGTTGTTACTTTCGTCTTTTTTGATTTCAGCCGTGCCGGTATGTGAATATTTACCTCCTTTCGCGCAAGTTTTCGCAGGCCGTGAATTGAGACGATTGTGTAAGTTCTTCGCGCCCAGTGCTTGAATTCCAAACATAGGTTGCGTAAATTTCATTTTTAAATGGGTTAACACCAAATTGCCCAGCGATAATCATAAACTGTTTCAAATCATCAAGAGGGCGGAGTTGTTTTTGTTTATCTAAGCCTAAAATTGAACGGTGAACTGATACAAGTAATCGCTCTTTTGCTGAGCGTGAAGCCCTTCTTCAAAAAGATTTTCTCGCAAAAAGGAACGATTTCGCCATAAGTTTTTCGCCGTTTTTTGAACTGCTTTTTACGTGCCTCTTTTTCTATGTCTGACATTATTTACAAATCTCCATTTCATTGATCATTTGCCATTCACAACTATTAGATTTGGCATATTCTTCGTATCTCTGAAAACGGATTTCGGAACCGATCCAGACAATAGCGAAAAAGGGTGATTCCAGTAATGATTGCGATATTTTTAATGTTGAGTTTAGGTTGTGTGTGTGCATATTCTCTCCTTATTAGTTAGTGATTTATTTTTCAATTTTTTTACCTGTCGCCACATTTCTATTACTTCTTTGGCCGTTTTCTTTTTCGAAAAATTCATCTTGATTGATATGTGAAACTTTCATCGCACCTCGATGAAAAATCTCACTCTAAAATCAAGAAAAACCCCTGCAGATATGCACTACTGCGGGGTAAAAATAATCAAAACTCGGACTCAGTGTGCATATTCACAACAGGGGTGAGTTCTTGAAGGTTATGTTATTGTATGATAAAATATAAGATATGGAAGAGATAAAAAGGAACTGAAAATGTGGAAGCCCTCAGCTCAGGGGAAGCAAAGCAAGAAGAACGAACTGATATTTTTCAGTGGGCAAATTTAACTGATGGAATAAAAATGAACTTGATGTAGAATTCTTTCTTTTTAATAAAAACTTTACTCCATTTACAACCAGTTTTTCTAGTGAATTAAATTCGCAAATTAAACCTTTGTTTTTGTTTGATTTGATTAATTTTGTAAATATGGGGCTGGAACTGGACTAACTGTTCGTGAATATGAAATGGACGGCGGAGCGAATAAAGATGTGTTACTTCGGCTGAACTAGCTAAGGTTCAACACGCTGATGTGCTACTTAATACTATCGAGACTCAATATTCTGATATTGTGGAATTTAATGAAAATGAACATGAGTTCAAGCTGAATGAAAGGAATTCTTGCGCGATTCACAGATAAGGACGGTAAGAAATTTTATGTTGCTAGCAGATTATGCAAGGTCAAGTTTTGCGTGAGGGCAACAGCTTGGGAATTTCGTGATGGACGATTTAGTGCGTTTGAGCCAGAATTTGGTTTGAAAAATACAGCCTGATAAACTCAAGTTCTAATTGTAAATGGGGATATCTTTGCTTTTTAATCCAAGTAAGTTTGAGAAATTATTTAATTATGATTACAAAAACAGGTTCTAGCTGATCAGAAAGTTGCAGAAATTGAAGCTAAATATAAATTGAGTTTCCCTGATGGTCTTAATCTCCAGACACTTGTTCGAGATCATAAAAAAAGCTGCGAACAAACTCCAAAAAATGGATGGCATTGGTGATATTCCACAGGAGAAAGTTGTCGAATATGCTGATGAGATGCAACTTGAGCTAATGACTGACGACAATGGTGCAATTATCATTATGGATGGTAACGACCTTGATATGTTTGTAGAATTTGATTAACGAAGATTATATTGTGAGCGAAATAACCGGTAAGCGGTATGAAATTAAAAGCAAGAAATTGCTTGAAGAGCCTGATGGCGAACCGCCACGAATGATTGGTGAATAAAATGAAACAGGCGCTAGCTCTTGAAAAATAATGCTTTCGGGCGAGAATGTATTTTTAACTGGTGCAGCGGGAAGTGGAAAAACTTTTACGCTCAACCAGTTTATTCAATATGCTAAAAAATGAAGGTAAAAGAAAAATCAGTGTCACTGCAACAACTGGGCTAGCGGCAACTCATCTTGGCGGAAATACAATTCACTCATGGAGCGGAATGGGGATTTATGATTTTTTTGCCGAATAAATTTATTGAACGACTTAGTAAATCTCGCACTGAAATTATTAAAGAATACTGATATTTTAATTATTGATGAAATTTCAATGCTTCACGATTTTTCGGCTTGATTTGGTGATCAAATTTGTCGTGCTGTTCGCCAGGACTTTAATAAACCTTTTGGTGGAATTCAAGTGATCTTGTGCGGCGATTTTTTTCAGCTCCCACCAATTAATCGTGCTGATTCTCGAGAAGGTGGATTTGTAATTCATTCTAATGTTTGGCGCGAAATGAATCCCTGTGATTTGTTATCTAGAAGAAAACTTTTCGCCAAAAAGGATGATGAATTGACTGATATTTTAAATGCGATGCGAGCTGGTGATTTGCGCCGCCGTCATGCTCATAAACTTCTTTTGCGATTGGATGCAGAGCCAGAAGAAGATGAAAATTTGACAGAGCTTCACACTGTAAATATAGATGTGGATTCGATAAATATGGACAGATTAAATCAGCTTGAAGGGCGAAGAATTTTTCTTTTGCCCAGAGTACGACGGGTGCAAAGAATTATGTTGCGACTTTTGCAAAAATCAGTTTTAGCACCAGAAATTTTGCGCCTGAAAAAGGGCGCTTTAGTAATGGCTGTTAAAAATTCTCAGAATCGACAATATCGTCAATGGTTCGATTGGTGAGGTTTTAGATTTTTGAGCCGGCTACCGAATATCCGATTGTTAAGTTTAGAAATGGTAAAATAGTTTACAATAGTTCCGGAAACTTGGGAGCTTTCGTGATGGTGAAAAGAAGGAGCTTCAATTTCGCAAATTCCACTTCGTTTGGCTTACGCAATTACGGTTCATAAATCTCAAGGTATGACTTTGGACGCTGCTAGGATTAACCTCAAAAAGCTTTTCGCTGAGGGTATGGGGTATGTTGCACTTTCTCGTGTTCGGTCGCTAGATAAAATTTATCTCTCAGGAATTAACAAAATGGCTTTTATGAACGAGCGAAGAAGCACAGCAGATTGACGCATACTTGAGGAGAAAAAGAGTAAAGACAGAAAATAATTATAAGCATCTTGAAGTTAATTTTGAAAAACGCTCAGGTGAGAATTTAGCCAAAATCAAATCCCAAGCTCAAAAACAAAATGGGCTGAAAAAAATTAGCAAAGATGCGTGAAGAATATCCAAATGCCTATAAGCCGTGGAAAGCTGCTGATGATGCTCAGCTTCAAGACGCTATTTTGAAAATGGGCGGATTGATCTAGAATTGATTATGAAGATGAGTAAAGCAACTTGGTAGGCATCAAGGATCGATAGAAGCCAGGATTAAAAACTATTTGGTGAAGATTCAATTTATAATATAGCTCTATATTTAAATAATCAACTTAGTAATAAAAATATCCCTAGCTTTAAGTAAGGGATTTTTTAGTACTCTGTCATTATACGAGTATAATATTTTAATATTTTGTCAATTGAAAGATAGATTTATATATAAAATATATAGCGATAATGTCAAGAGAACAAAATATTGGCGTATTTTTCTATTTAATTGTGAAGTATTTTAGGATAATCTATTGACATAAGTATTATTTTATGAGTAGTATAAAACATACAAAAACAATTAAGATTAAATAAGTCAAAATAAAAAAGGAAAATAAAAATGGCAAAAAACAAGCTGAGACTAAAAAGTTGTAGAAAAAGTGACAGATACTAATATTATGAAAGCTAAAACCTTTTGACTAATAATGAATTATATCGCTGAAAATGTGAAGTGATAGTAGATCAAACAATGCAAAGATTTTCGTAGTGCAGTATTAGTTTTATCTCTTGCGATCAACCTTGTGTGTTCTTGACGTGGGTTGTTCTGCAGTATACAAATGCTTATGATACGGCTTTGATTCAGGCATTTCTTAATTCGATAATTTTATCGATAATTCCACAACCTAAAAATTTTGTGGAAAAGCTAAAATAGTCTGTTATTAGACTTGTTTTTCCACAAAGTTGTGGAAAAACTATGTTTATTTTTAAGTATTTTAATAAAAAGTCAAAAATAGGTCTTGCGCAAAAATCATAAAACGATATAAACTTAAGTCAGTGGAAGCAACAGAAAGTGACAGAAATAAAACCACTAAATAAAAACAAAAAGTACGTTAAAAAATAAATTGTAGTTTATTTTAAAGTCAGATACCGTGATTAAACAACTGACAATCACCGAGAATCAGTATAAAAATAAGATCGGAGTACATTCTAAAACCTCCTCAAAAATAAAACTCCACCCTCATATATAAGTCTCTCAAACGACATATGGTTAGCTATACGCTAAGCAAAAAGTCAACTTATATTCTTAAAAACAAAAATAAAAACAAAAACAAACAGTTTTAATCATCAGATACTTGACTTTAAAGGAATTACAATGCAAAATCAGTCCACATACCAGTTCTACTAGATACTAGCTTGACAGTTATTCAGCCAAAAGAAGGAGAAAGATACCTCGATTTGACTGCTGGATACGGAGGCTACGCTGGTGAATTTTTGCGTATAACTAAAAATTTTGAAAATGCTGCTTGTCTGATAGGGATCAAAATGCGATTAAAAGCTGGCAGATTTTGAGCAAAAAGGAGCTCGATTAATCAATCAAGATTTTTGAGTGCGACGCAAAAAGTTAGTAGAAAAGGGTGAGAAATTTGATATAATTCTGGCTGATCTCGGAGTATCTTCACCCTCAGCTTGATATAGCAGAGCGTGGTTTTTCATTTCAAAAAGACGGTCCGCTTGATATGCGAATGAATCCACAGCAAGAAAAAGCGCTGCTGATGTTATTAATCGTGCATCAAAAAGAATTATTACATATACTAACAGAGTTTGGTGAAGAGAGGCGAGGATTTGCAGAGAAAATAGTCAATGAGATTATTCGAACTCGCAAAAAGCGCCAATTACAACAACTAAACAGCTGGCTGATTTAATTTTAAACGTACATAAAGGCGGCTGGCAAAAACACATCCAGCAACCCTGCACTTTTTCAAGCGATACGAATCGCAGTTAACGAAGAACTTTGGCAGATTGAAGAAATGCTAAAAGCTTGTTTCAAAGCTGCTTTAATCCTGGGGAAGAGAGGATATTACTTTTCATAGTCTGAAGATAAAATCGTAAAGAATTTTTTCAAGAAAAGATGCTGAGAATTTTCTTGAATCAAAAATTTGAAAGCCTTTACGAAAAACCGCTTGATGGTGCAAAAGAAGATGCTAACAATCCGCGAGCTCGAAGTGCGAAACTGCGAGTGAGTATTAAAAATAACAAAGGAGGCGAGATGCCAAAAACAATCAAAGTAAGTTACGCTGATGAACAAGCTCGCGTAAAAGGTTAATTTTCGATAAGTCGAAGAAATTCTGAATTCGAAAACAAATTCTTAAAGCGTCAGGAATAAACGCTGGCGCTTTAAAATTGATTATGAATATTAAACCCACACACAAAACGGAAATATGCGAAATACCTAACAAAAATATACTAGTCGACGACGATAATCTGCTGTATCATCACGAAGCTATGGTCGTAATGCTAATATTACTATTTTTGAACCAAGTATTGGGTGTCGTTTCGTGTTTTGATGTTTTGCTGGATTTTTGTGCTTTAGGTTTGATATATGTTGAAATGCTACTCAGTCAAGCACTTATGGTAACAGTATTCAAAAACAAGATAATGAAATTTCTGAACTCCAAACGAAGATTTCTGATTTGAAGTTGAGAGTGCTCGATTGACATCTTTTGAACTCAATTGAGAAAGACGGATGTTGCTAAAAATATGACTACTCCCAGCATCAGTTAGTTACGCTGAATAAAGTTTACGCTTTTTCCTGCTGTGGTAAAATATAAAAATATGAATAGTGTTAAACCCTAGAAGTCGGGCATCTATTATGGCACTTGGAATTATAAGTGCTTTTGCTATAATAATTGTTCGGCTTTTTGGTTACAGGTTCTTAACGCTCAGAAACATAAAGCCTTAGCGAATATCGAGCAGATGAAGCAGTGAGATTCCAGCTTCAAGAGGTTTGATTTATGCAATGAATGGGAACAAGACGTCTAAAGCTTGTAATGAGACGAGACTGTCTATACTTTGTTTAGTGATCCGCAAGAATATAATAAAAATAAAAAGATGAAATTATTAGCACTTTGAAGCAGGTAGCTTGGCGGAAATTTGGTGTCTGGTTTTGAAAAATTATTTGACAAGGATAATCGATACCAGGGTTTTAGGAAAAACTTTCGTATCCAGGCAGAAAAAAATCAAAGAGAAAAAATACTCTGAATTGGTTTTACGCCAGAAACGCGTAGAGTTTATCCAGAGGGGCTCTTGCAAGTCAGATTTTGGGTTTCGTTAATTCTAGTGAGGGGTAATTATGGCGTTGAAGCTTCTCTAAAACAAACAACTAACCGGTAAAAACGGGATGCTTAAAACTACAACTGATGTTTTTGGCAATTCTTTAATGATTGGCTCAAACGATGTTGACATTCCGGCTCAAAATGGCGAGAATATCATTCTATCAATAGATAGAAATATTCAGCTAAGACAGAAAAAGTTCTTAAAACTAAAATGGGCGAATTTGGGATAAAGAAAACGGTAGTGCTGTTGTAGTAGATCCTTCTAGCTGGTAAGGTTCTTGCAATGGCGAATTATCCAACCTATGACCCTGCTAATTATGGGGCTGTAAAAAATGCTAGTGATTTCAATAATAACGTTACAATGATGCCTTATGAAAACGGATCTGTTATTAAGGCCTTAACTATGGCGATGGGTATAAATGAGGGCGTGGCTTCGGCGGATGGAACTTATTACAATTCGGATAAAGTTAAAATCGAAGATAGGACTATCAAAAATGCAGTACTTGGTCACACTGGACAGATTACATTCCAAACGGCGATAAATTACTCTCTAAATACTGGAATGGTTGAAATTGCTAAAAGACTTGGTGATGGAACTATCAATAAAACAGCACGGAATAAAATGTATGAATACTACCACGATCGGTTTAGGGTTAGGTAAGGAAACTGGCATAGAAGTTTCGAGAGCACTGGTATAGTTATTTCTCCTGATAAAGCAGAGAGAAATGCGGTGCGATATTCGAATATGAGCTTTTGGGCAGGGGAATGGATACAACCATGCTTCAGACGGCTACGGCTTTTAGCTCTATCGTGAATGGTGGGATTTTATATCAACCAAGCTTAATTGCTGGAACGGTTGATTCTAATGGCGACATCAAGAAAAAGGATAGTGTAGTCCGAAATAGTAATTCAGTTTCTTCCGACTCTAGTAAACAAATGAGAGATATTTTTAGTTAAAGCACGTAAATCTGTTAATCCGCCAAAGGATCTTCCTGGATATAGGATTGGTGGAAAGACCGGAACTAGCGAAACATTTGGTTAACGGCAAATATGTTGAAAACCAGACTATTGGAAGTTATGTTGGTTTGGTGGTAGTAATTCAAAAATTTGTTATAATGGTATCTGTATGGAGCGAAGGAAAAATATCCAAGGAAATATCCACGCTCAGCCAATTTTTACAGAAATTTCAAACTGGCTATTGAATTATTTAAATGTTAAACCTGGAGGAAATTAATGCAAATCCTAACTCAAAAATTAATCCAATCTGTAATTTTCGCAATTGCTGGTTTTTTTGCTGGCTATGGTTTTTGACACCGATTTATACTTTTTGCTTATAAATATAAAATTTTGGGAAAAAACAAAAACAAGCCGCAGTTACTGGGGAAAAACTAAAGATTGTTTCAAAGCTTTCACGCTAAGAAAAATTGCTCGCAATATCCCAACTATGGCTGGAGTTATCGGTGTCCTAGCAGTTATTATTATAACTTGGTTTTTTAATTTAAACCGAGCGGAAACCTGGCTACTGCTCGCTGGATTAGCCGGAGGAGCGGCTATTGGTTTGATCGATGACTATCTTAAATGTTTGGGGTGCAAATAAAAAGATGCCGGTCTAAGAGCGCCAGTTAAATTTGCGATGATTATTGTTGTCGGGTTGGTTTTGGGCTGGTTTTTCATTCAAAGCTTGGTTTTTACTTCGGTTATGATTCCATTTTGTAGGTGATATAGATATTAAATGGCTGATGATTCCGTTATTTGCATTCGCAATTGTAGCTACTTCTAATGCGGTTAATATTTCTGATGGACTTGATGGTTTGGCTGGTGGACTACTAGCTGCGGCTTACGGATCATTTGGGGGTGATTGCAGTTCTTCAAAACCAATTTCATTTAGCGGCATTTTGCTTTTACTGTAATTGGCGCTCTAATGGCTTATATTTGGTTTAATGTTTTTCCAGCTCGGTTCTTTATGGGCGATATAGGTTCATTTGCTTGGAGAACTTCGCTTGGAGTTGTGGCGATGCTGACTAATTCACTCTTGCTTTCTGCCTGTGATTGGGTTGATATTTGTGATAGAAGCTGGATCAAGCGCACTGCAGATTTTTAGCAAAAAGTATTTAAAAAGAAAAATTTTTGTAGCGGCGCCGTTTCATCATCATCTTGAAGCTAAAGGGTGGGAAGAGACCAAAATTACGATGCGATTTTGGGATTATTGCTATCGCTTTGGCTTTTGTAGGTATTGTATTAGCATTAGCCGAGAAAAGGTTTTAATAGTGGAGAGAAGAAAAGTTAGGATATCACTCTTCAAAAATACAGAAGTCCTTATCTGAGGTTAGCTTAAAGGGTTCTTGGGTAAGATTCTTGGATAATATATCTAAGAGGTTTAATCTTTTTCGGTTCAGATTTTTGTGCCGATATATGGAAAAATCTCTAAAAATTCAGTTTTGATAGACTTATCAAAATCTTCGTGATGAACTTTAGAGCCGATTCAAAAACTCGACTTAAAATAGAAGGCTTCGAAAAAATTCGCAAACATCGTCCGGATTATTTGATTTTACTATTTATGGGGCTTATAATGCTAATTGGGGTAATTACGATGTATTCTCTTCAGCCCGCAGCGTGCTGCTTTTTCTGAATAAGAGTTATGGTGGAAATTATGACAGTATGCATTTTTGGCGTCAGATTATGAGTTTAGGGCTTGGCTTGATTGCTTTTTTGTAGCGATGAGTCGTGTTCCCTATTTCTTGGATTTATCGTCACTCTGGTAAGATCTTTGGCGATTGGCTTTGTAATATGTGCTATTTTAGCTGTGTTAGGTTTTGCTAAAATTCTCCCAGCGAAATGCGAACTTGGCGCATGTCGGTGGTTTAAGTTTGGCTCTGTGAGCGTCCAGCCAAGTGAATTTCTGAAGGTTGGCGTATTGATTGCGTTAGCTGTGTTTTTAGGGTCGAGCTCGAGACGGAAAAATTAACGATTTTCGAGAAACAATTTTGCCATCAGGACTTTTAGTTGGCTTAATGCTAGTTTTTATTGCTGGATTTCAAAAAGATCTTGGTACTGCGATTTCGGCGTTAGCTATTGTTGCATTTTCAATTTTTATGGCTGGCCTAAATCGGAAAAATATCATTGCTGCATCAATAATAGGTTTAGTTGCGATTGTTGGAATGATTTTAATTGCTCCGCATCGAATGGCTCGTGTTATGACATTTGCTGAAATGAAAAATTGCTCTAACCTTTCTAGTAGTGAACAGAAGGACGAATATCATATTTGTCATGCGAAAATCGCGATTGGCTCCGGTGGTCTTCTGGGTGCAGGTATTGGTAATTCTGTACAGGCGACTGGATATTTACCTGAAGCGATTAATGACTCCGTGTTTGCGATTTTTGGGTGAGACTTTTTGGATTTATCGGCTTAATTATTATATTAGCTATTTTCTTAGCTCTCTCAATGAGAATACTTAAGGTTTCTGCATATCTAAAGAATCCTGCTAGCAGAATATTAGCCGCTGGAGTTTGTGGGTGGTTTGTATTTCATACGGTAATGAATGTCGCGGCTATGACTGGTCTTTTGCCGCTTACTGGTATTACAATGCCACTACTTTCATATGGGGGGACAAGTATTTTTGTTTATTTCGAGCGTTTTAGGGCTTGATATTTAATATCTCAGCTTATACGTCGTTCAGGCAGTTGATGATTTTAAGGAGGAAAAATGAAGATTCTCGCTGTCGGGGCGGCTCGGCGGACACGTTACGCCAGTCGTCGCAGTTTTTAAAGAAATTATTAAGAAGAATAAAATGTAGAGTTGTGCTTTTTGGTGTGACAAAGAAAATTTCTACCGCAAGCCGAAAAAAACGATGAAATCGGCTTTTTGATAAAAAGTGAAAATTAGCTCAATTCATAGTGGTAAATTTAGGCGCTATCATCATCTAAATTTATTTCAGCATTTAATGATTCCTAGTATTGTTTTTGGTAATTTGATTGATATTTTCAAAAAAATATTTTTGGTGTTTTTCAAGCCTTCTATAAACTAATTTTGTGGCGGCCAGATGTAATGTTTTTGTAAAGGTGGCTTTGTGTGTGTACCTGCTGGTTTAGCTGCTTGGGCTTTTACGAATACCTGTTGTTATACACGATTCGGACGCTCATCCCGGATTAGCTAATCGAATTTCTATCTAGATTTGCTCAACGAATTGCTACTGTGCGCCATTGGAATTTTATAATTATCCTAAAGAAATTTCTCAGTATGTTGGCATTCCAGTTTTGGAAAGATTTCAAGAAAGTACTCAGTAGAGGAGAGAAGGCACTCAAGAAAGACATTGGAATTAATCCCAGATGAATTTCTAGTTGTGGTCACTGGTGGTGGTCTTGGTGCTGCCAGATTAAATAATGCGATAGTTTCTCAAATTGTTGAATTGTCGTCGGTTGCTCAAATAATTCTTGTATCTGGAGCAGGGCAGTTTGAGGAATTGAAAAATAAAAACAATAAAATCACCCTAGCAACTTCCAGTTGTATGGTTTTATTTCTCAGGATATGTGGAAATATTTGCAGCAGCAGACTTAGTAGTTGCTCGTGCTGGAGCTACATCTAATTTAGAACTTGCTGCGCTCGCTAAACCCACAATTCTTGTTCCCTAATGGTCGATTAACCGGCGGTCATCAATTAAAAATGCTCAGGTTTACAAAAATCAAATGCTGTTGAAGTAGTGTCAGATGATGAGATTGAGCACAATCCAGAGGTTTTTGACGCTTAAGATTAAAGAAGTCTTATCTAGCCCTCAAAAATGCAAGAACTAAGCAAAGAGTTTTTAAGTTTGCTAAGCCACATGCTGCCAGTGATGTTGCTGATATGATTTTATCTTTTAATCAATAGATTTTTGCAATATGCTTATGATATAATTGATAATGTGAAAAAGTAGAAGAGCAGGTTGTTGAAAGACGTAATAGGCGCGATTTTTCATAACGACGAAGATTTATTTTTATTAAACGTAATTTTTAGTAGAAATCAGACAATTTCTGGATATTGAAAAAGAAAAATCCTGCAAGACTTGAAAAATCGAAAAATTAATAATTCAAAGAAGAAAGATAAGTAGCTTTTTACTTTTTATTCTTATTTTTATTGTAACTGTTATAATTATCTTATTTCAATTTGTCGCGTCTGTAGATATTGAAAGTGAAAAACAGAGAAATCTATACCTAAGGAAAAGTATATATCTGCTATTAATCAATACTACTATAAGCAGCCAATTGAAAGGATAAGGGCTAATCTAAAAAGATGACCTTGTAGCCTATCTTCAGAGGAATATCCTGAAATTGATGATGTATTAAATATTAGCATGATATCGCTTACTAAGTATAAATTTAAGATAAAATTTCGCCAGCCAGTAGCGTCTTGGACCTCTAATAACAAAACTTTATATGTAGATAAAATGGTGTATCATTCATGATAACTATTATTCTAGCCCTAGATTATCAGTTACTGATGAAAGTAATATACAGACGCATTCTGGAAAAATCTATTGCGAGCAGTAGTTTTTTATAGGTTTTGTTGGAAAAATAGTTTTCAGAAGCTGATAGTCGAGGTATATATATAGAAAAATAGTGATTCCTCCTGTATCATTGCGCCAGATTCAAATTTTCGTTAAAGATGTGCCATATTCAATAAAAATTACTAACAATCATGTCTCCGGAGGGGCAAATAGCTAATCTAGATAGTGCTATTAAATATTTTTTTCTAATAATAAAATAAATCCAAAATATTTAGATTTGAGAGTTGAGGTAAAAGGGTACTATAAATTAAAAATAATATATGTTCGCTTTTTTGTTCGGTTGATTTAGGATATTAAATATAGAGAAAAGAGATGCAAAACTCTAAATTATATAATTTAAAATAAAAAGTCAAATTGTCAAATTTTAGGTAAGGAAGGGTATAAAATTATAAAATAAAAATAGGTTTTTGGAGTCTGATGGAATATATTTAAGATTAGATTAATTAAAAATTCTATTGTTTGGAGATGTGAAAATAAAAAGGGTCTGACAGATGTTTTAGACAGTAATGATCGCCCTATTTTTTATAAATAAAAAAAGTTTTTTAGTAAGGTGTGTATGTTAAGTTAGTATTTTAAAAACTATTTATTTTTAGTAAAAACTATTCAACACACGATATAATTATTTTTAGGACATAAAAAGATATATTGTGCGACTTATCTTGTATTTCTTTTTATATATGTTAATATCTGGTTGTAAATCAAATTTAATAATTATATAAGGAAAAATATTTTTATGAATAACAATCTACTAAATCAAGACAATATCATCTCTGCTGTATCTCGTGTATCTCTCATCACAAGACAAGCTAAATCGGTAATGATTTCACAATTCTAACTCTACGCTTCAAAACGGTCTTGAGATCGATTTCTTTGTAGATAAAAAGATAAATTTGGTCTACAAGACGCTATCTCAAAAAAATCTCTCAATCCGAAAAAAATGGAATCAATCTCTAAACGAGGGCTAACTCTTATGTGAAAATAAATCAGCTAGCCCAACTGTCGCAAAAACAAAAAGCGAACAAAAAAATATTAACTAACAAAAAGGAGATCCAATGCTTTGGAGGTTTCTATTGCTAATTTGGAATTTAATACTAAGCTTCTGGGGTAGTTCTGATTAGAGGTTTTTCTATAATGACGAAATTATTTCAAGCAATTTGCGCGGAACTACTTCTGATTTGATAAAATATCCGTCCGCCATATCAAGAAACTCTTCACGCTCTTTTTGGCGTATGCTGAAAATTAGTCATGAAGATTACTTTAGCATCTTTTGATATAGAACTGCCATTTTTAAGTTCTTGTATTATTTCTCCACCCCTGCTTCTCTGGTAGCATTATATCGACTAATATTAAATCATATTTTTTTATTATTTAGCATTACTAGTCCATCATTACCGTCAACGGCCCAGTCAACTGAATATCCGGCTATTTTTAGACTGCGAACATACATTTCTCCGATAAATTTCTCGTCTTCTATTACTAAAATATTATCGATCATTAAAATACCTTTTCCGTGATTTTTTTAATTTGAACTTGTGGTATTTTTATTCTGTTGAACGTCTGATAGCTTAGAGTAGATTGGTAGAGAGACTGTAAAAAGTGGACCCTTACCTTCTGTGCTTTTTAACTGATATTTTTCCACTAAGCATTTCAACTATTGCTTTTTGATACATAAAGACCAATACCGCTTCCAGCTACGGTTTCTCTGCTGCGATGACTTCTGTAGAATTTAGTAAATAGGTTACCTATGACGTTTTCTGGTATTCCGATTCCGTAATCTTGAATATTAATATCTATAAAATTACCTGATTCTTCTGCTCAAACTTTAATTATACCACCATCATTGGAATATTTAATTGCATTATCTATAAGATTAATAAAGACTTCGCTTGCACCATAAATATCAGCATTAACAGTAGGAAGATTATGCGGTAGCTAATATCTAGATGGCGATTTTTGTGCACTAGCTCTCATCGAAATGTCTTCATATATCTCTTCAAAAATTTCATTTATCGAGTGTTCTTCCGGTGAGAATTCCAAACGGTTTTTGATCGAATTTAGCTACGTCTAGAAATATTGTTAATATATCCATTTCAGCCTATTTGAAGAGACAATCAGTCTGGTAATGAGATCTTTCTGTTCATCCGAAATCATAGAGATAGTTCTGTGTTCAAAATGTCTCAAGTATCCACGAATGATTGTAATTGGACCTCGTAATTTCATGTGCGGCAAAAGCGATAAAGTTGAGATCATTTTCATCATGCCCAGTAGGTGAGGTTTTATCGATAAAATAAATTACTACATCATCTTTAAACTGTTTTTCGAAAAACAACAATATCGTATAGCTTTTTGATCGCTAGGATTATCAAAAGTATTAGAAACTCTCTCCCATATTTTAAAATCACGAATTTTTTTGACTGCCGGCATTTTTTTCTATCCAGCTAAAGATTTCTTGTGTTTTATCATCCCGTAGTTGGTTGAAGTTTGGCGCATATTTATTATGATATGTTATAGAATTATCTAGTCTTAAAACTGATATACCAACAGGAATATTAGAGATTATTTCTGGGATACGGTTGTTATCTCTTGTTAGATTGTGTTTTTCATAATCGTAGGAAATCCAGAGTATATATTAGTTTTAGAAACTTCGGAAAAAGCCTGCATTACTGTAGTTTTCTGGTTTTTGGAACAGGTATGTTTCAGGGAGATATTTTTATTGGATATTGAAAATATGACTTTCGATAAGTCTAGTTGTGGTTTTCGATATTTTTCTAAAAACTATCGTTAATAATATCTGGAAAAGTATAGTTATATCGTAAAAATCCAGAATGTAGTTTTATCGAATCCATGAACTATACCAGCGAATATAATAGTAAATGCACAAAATAAAGACAATAAAATATATATTGATTGATTTCTTGAATAAAAATAATAATCACGTATTTTTGTAAGGTCGTATTTCATAAAGATATTTTTACTTTAATCACTTATAAAGCGCAAGCTTATTGCCAGGAAATTGACCCTCCTGAATTAGGTACGGCAACGATCCAAGTTTGACCTCTATTTAATTTGATTTTGCTGTCCGTTTTTGGCTTTTTTAGGATTAAGTTTGCATTTTCGCTTGATTTTTCCCAGATGACTTCTTCTGCTACTACCATCTTTAAAAACAACTCCTGAGCCTGAGCCTATTGTTGAATAAAAGTTATGATATCCATCTGCACCTCTATTCATATCTATTCGTAATGCTACGATATTTTTTTGGCTGTATTTGGCCTTTTTCGCGGTCTATATGCGATTGTCCAGCTTGACTTCGAGGGATAACAATTACATTCAGTATTGTAAGCATAGAAGTGTTGTAATAATGACCACTTAGATTAATTTGAATCTGAGTAGTACTTACTGACTTGGTTTTAACTCTCATCTTTATAGTTAAAACCTTGAAAATTAGAGTTACTCCAACCCTTTAGAGCTATTTAGACTAGAAAGGTTTGTGAAATTTGTATAGACGTTGTGAGGAGCATATCTGTCTCTTGATCTCAGAAGCTTCCTGAGTTAAAAATTGATCCATATCTCTGTGATTACCGTCTCTAATCCTTGATAAAAGCATCTCCCTGAGCCACCGACATGAGCTACCGAAGCTTGGAATCCGCTTGCCCAGTCCAAATAATAACCACGTAGGCTACGAACTGGGTCCCGATTAATTCTGGCTGGTTTCTGTTGGTATAGTGCTAGGAATCAGTAATGCCTCCTTCTGCTACGGCTTCAAAAACAACTTCTGCTTGGTTTAATCCTGATTGAGGGCGGGCTGGAAGTGAGTTTTTCTATCATTACGCTAATCACGGGTTTATTGACTTCTTCGGCAGACCCTACTTGAGCCGAGAGAGATGCATAGAATTTTTCTGGCTTTTGGTGCTTCTGTAATTTTTGTTGGAATGGGTTTAGGGTTTTTTCGGTGATTCTTTCTTTGGAATTAGTATAAAGGAGATGATCATAGCGATAATTGACAGAACAGCTACGATAATGATCAGAATAAGTATAATTCTTTTGTTTTTGAAAGATTTTTTAAACCAATTTACAGCTTTTTCATACTTTGATTATAGTGTTTATGTTTGAAAAGTCAATGGGCTTTACGAAACTACACTAGTTATGGCAGCTTGAGCGGTTTTGGTTGGATTCCATGTCTGCCATCTGCGATACGAGCTGGTATTTCTCCGCTCCAGATTCGGATTGGCGAAATTTTTCCGCGGGAAATTTGGGCAGCTGATGGGTTTGAAAATACTTCTCCGCTTTTTGCGACTATTAAACTTTCGGCGTAAAAAGTTATAATTTCGGCTGGATAAGTGAGTGTGAATTTGTGTAAATTGTCAACTAAGTTTTGAAAGTTGCATTGAGAAAGTTAAAAATTTTTTTGGGTAAAAACAGTGCTGAAGATCTTTTGAAGTTGAGCAAAAGCTGGCAATTATGGTGAGATTATCTTTTTCGAGAAGCCTGCTAGAAGAATTTATCAAAATATCTACAGTATCGCGGGTTATAACTACTGGTTTTTCGGTCTGGAGGAGGAATTTTTCAAACAGAATGGCGGTTTCAGAGTTTTTATTAGTATCGCTCAATAAACAGAATTGTGTCTGCCCAATCTTCACCTGCTCTGAAATCATCCCAAAGCTTCATTTGAAAAACCGCCAGAAGAATTACTTGGCGCAAAAATAAATCTATTGTTTTTCGATTTTAAGTATTTTTTCGTAGACTATCTGGCGCAAGTACGCGAACCCTGTCCAGCACCTGCTCTTAGGGCGGTTTCGTGTGCAAAGCCAACGACCGAAACTGCCCCGCCCCACCGCCAATAATTAGTAATTTTCCGGCAAAAAGCTTTTTGCTCTGGTTTGCTCCATTCAATTTCTGAAAAAAAGTAATTTTATCAGATTGAACATGCCAAAAATCAAAACATCTTTTATTCCATTCAATTGAAACTGGGCAATGATCGCTACTAGAATTTCAGGATGAATTTTAGCAATAGGCTGGTATTTATCTGATAAATCCGATTTAGATCACAAGAAATAATCGATCCGCCAACCAACATTTTCGTTCGCGTGATTTTGCAAAATGACTCCACCAAGTGTATAGATTTGGTTCATTTTCTGTGTTTGATTGCGAAAAGATATCATTTGAAATCGGCATTTCTAGAAAATTATCAAATCCGATCTTTCTTCGTCTAGTGAAACCGTGTTTTGCCGCGATTAGCTTTTTGGGTTTGGCGAGGTCAATTTCTGTGATGCAACATTTTAAATCGCCACAAAAATAACACGACTTGGCTTAAAAATATTGTTAGATTTGTTTTTCAATAATCTTCAAGGTTATCTGCAAAAATCGCTTTTCGACAAATTCGCCATGTGCCGTAGTCCTTTTCGATCCCGAAAAAGCTGCATCCCATTCTTTGCAGCAATTTTCATCGAGATAAATCGTTCTTGGTGTTTGGTGTGTAGACTGTCATTAGCCAGAAATCGCCAAAATCTTTGCTGCACAAATATCGCCCTTCGTTTGTGGCATCACCAAAAATTATCACTAAGATCATAAATTTTCTAAAATACTATTCGGGAAATTTCGTAGAAACTGCATCTGCTGATTTTTGACTCCAAACAGCTGTTCCTGCATAACCTTTTCGTTCGGCGTGACTAAAAACTGGTAGAAACATTCAGTATATTTTTGTCGAAAATTCTCTTTCATGAAATTTGGCTTTCGTCAATTTTTTTATCTCTTGAAGGCAAACTATATCAGGATTTTTTTGACAAAAAAATTCAGATAGATTTCCTTTTTCTCGACAGCACGAAGTCCATCACGTTCCATGAAAAAAATCTTTCATCTAATACCTCTTTAACATTCTCGCATTTTCGCGTTCAGATTGGCGACGTTTTAATAGTTTCACGCTTTATCGAATTGTTTTTTACCTTTTTCCTAGCGCGATAACGATTTTATATAGCTACTTTTTCAGCTGAAAATTTTGATCGGTACGATCGTGAAAAACCAGCCTGTTTTTCTTGGCAAAAATCTCAATTTCTTTTGCGATGTGCGAGTAGTGGCGTTGTATCGATTGTATCTGCTTTTACATATACCCTCTCCAAGATTTTTGAGCGAAAAACTCGCATTATTGAGCCATAGTTCATCTCCTTTTGGACCGTTTCGTAAAGAGTTATGAAGGCGCCTTTTAGACTAGCTCGACCATCGCGAATAGCTCGAACTTCTGCTCCACTTAAACTCATTCCGGTAGTGATTTCTTCGCTTAAATCAGTAATCAAACCGCGCTCGACGAGTTGATGATATTTTTTAGCAGAAGTTTTTGGCTTTTTCATCTTAAAAAAATTATAACATTTTTAGTTGATGTTTTTCAATTGAGTGTATCGAAAAAACTTAATAAACTTTAAGTACAGTCAAAAATTAAGAGGAGAATTACACTAAATATTAAGATTGAATTTAGTATTGAAATTATAGGTTGATTTCATGAAAAACGTTCCTGATAAGAAGGGTTTTATTGGTAGATTGATTATAAGACAACTGATTCTATGGTTTAAAAAGTTATAAAGATTATTTTTAGTTAATAATGGATATTTAGTCAATATTAAATTTATCAAATATCCCTTTTTGCTAGTGCGTAAAGTTTAGGCACTTTTTCTTCGGTGATTGACTTCTGGTCATATTCGGCAATCTTAGTTTTTTATGTCGGTCATAACGATATTTAGCTTTGATTTCTTATCTTTTTTGAGGTAGTCGTATCTCCTGATGTAATATTATTATAGTATTTGACTATCTGATTGCAGAAAAGGTTCTGTATCATTAAGCGTTATGTCACTGTCTCAGACTATGGCTATTAAGACTTCTTTGGTCTTACTTTCTACAAAACTCTCTCGAAGTGTGTCTTCTATGGTTCCATTCACTGTAATGTTTCCATTAAGATCGCGAATGGTAAATGTCTTACTTTTTAAAGTCATCACCTATCTTGACGATTTTTCTTATATTCCTTTTCCGTCCCTTGTCATCATCGACAATAACCATAGGAGTAACGCCGTTTAAAAGCAGATACGAAGAAACGGCCACTATGTTCGCACCGTTTCCATTTGTTATCAAAGACATCATTATCGCTCTTAACTTGTTTTAAGGCTTTCTGTAGCAATTTTTTTGTCAGTTGCACCTTCAACAAGTAATGTGTGCGGTGTTAAAAAGTCGGTAATTACGTTTTATGCCAAAAAGCTGATTGTAAAATTTCATCATCATTTATATCTTCATTGCTCGTTATATGATGCGCTTCCGTCAGACTCTACCTTATTTTTGGTAAGTAGATAGTGTCTTTCTCGTGTATTCTTGTCAAGCATAAAATTAGAATGAGTTGAGATGAATAAATTATTGTGTTTTCCAATTTCTATAAGCTCCTTAAGCATCCAACGAATACCAGAAGGGTGCAAATGAATATCAGGTTCGTCTATCAATATCAAATGATTCTCGATATCACCAGATGTACTACTAATAGATAGGCTGAGCAGTAGAGAAACAAATTGTTTTAAAACCTTGGCTTCTGTCGGCCATATCGTAATAATTATCTGTATCACACTTGTCTTTAACTGCTACTGATAGCTCTAGTGTGCTACTTTCTATTTCTACATCGATTTCTATTTCATGCTCTTTCCATTTATCATTTAGATATTTCGTTGTCTCCGAGCTAATTTTTTCATCAGTTCTTTTACGTTTTTATCTGAATTATCAATCTCGTCTAATCTTAGACTCAATTTCAGATTGATCTTTTACAACCAGATAGATAAAACATGTTTTTTAAAGAGTACGTTGATATTTGGAGTTATCGAGCGAAAAGCTAAGATTAATTTTTCCTTAATAAGGTATTTTTCTTGGTAAGCCCAGTGGTCTACAGGGACATTTATTGTGTTTACAAAGTCCCGTAATGCCGATTTTATAATATCTTTGAATTTTTCAATTGTAAGTTGCGTGTAAGATTCTTTTCTTCATCAGTTAGCTCGCTATTAAGCTTTATAGTGTATAGTGTTGTGGGCTCAGCTATGCAGTCTCGATAAAGCTATAATTACTAACTGCTATTTTGATCATCTCGCAATCATATGTCGACAGCATATTTAGTTAGATCGCTCTGAAGATATATTTCTTTGACATTTTTGTGATATTTATTTTCATCAGTAAGCTCGTCAGGTATTGTGATTGCTTGCTTAATAGCGCTTTCTATAGTCGTCAGTGTCTCTCGATACTGAATATAAAAACGTCCGTTTGGGAGACTGAATATCATATTTGGTGGACTTTATCTCGCCTCTAGAACCTAAAATCCCTCTTGCGATCAGATGTCGCTCAGGCGGGTGTCCCGCCGAAATAATTATAAATACTCATTCAATACAAAAAAAGTAGCTAATCGCGATTAATGTTAAACTGATTCTTTGCTATATATGGTACAATATATTTATGAACAAGGTAAACGTATTACTTACTGAGGCTAATGGCAATCTTTCAAGTAACAGAAAGATGATTATGGACGCTATAAAGACTGCCGAAGAGTATGTATTTTCAAAGTTTAAAAGTCGATTGGGATATCGATTTGCTAGTAACTAACTGCTTATATGATATCATTATTCCAGAAGATGGAGTCGGCGGGCGTACTAGGACTTCGATTTTATTGAATTTGCCGTCAATGAAGAAAAAGCAACCAAAAATCTGATTTCCGAAATGGTGGCGCATGAACTTTTGCCCACGCCGCTCGCTGGGGCAAAAATGATGAGTGGATTAACTCTTTGTTTGATGGCATGATTAGCGAGGGTATTGCAACTTATCTTGAAGCAGAGTTTGTTAAAGATCGAGAAGAAAAACAGTCTTTATCAAAAACAATTCTTGAACGAACAGATGATGAGAATGAAAAAGATTCTTGAAAAGCTTCGCGACCAATTAGATTCCAATTATTACGATTACGATACTATATTCTTCAATGGCAACGATGAACTACCACGCTGGTCGGGTTATTCACTTGGATATTATCTAGTCAAAAAATATTTCGAAAAAACCGGTAAGAAAATCGAAGATGCATTTGCCGATAAATACGCAGATTTCAAGATTGCTTTTATAAATGAAAAAGCACGGATACGAAATCTGTGCTTTTTGTTGAGCTTTAATCCTTAGGCAAAGTAGTGCGGCATTCTCAGGCTATCTGGATCGATGCCGACCGAATATTGAATGACGGGATGCGTATAATGCGCCGAATCGAACCCAAAATTGATAGGCACAAGCCAAGGGCTGAATACACGGACGATCTTAATATCCGATTTTTTTATCGGACAAATCTACCGTTATGAGTTGCAGGTGTTCATTATAGAACCAATTGAGGTTCTCTACTATCATGCTCTCCTGAATGTAGTTCCCTGAGGTCGCATTTTTCCAAAAGCCAATTGAGCTTTACGAGCATTTTTCTTTAAGTAGTAGACCTTTCCGTGATCTGCCGGCGTAGAAACACCGGACGGATCTGTTGGTGCCATGTCTGGATAGGGAGAGCTAATAGAAGATTATATTCCGCTTCTTGTACAGACTTCAGAATCGTACTATCTACGGAAGCTTTATCAATCGTAGCCGCCGATCCACTTACAAAACATGGGTATTCATCGCCGACAATCACCGCCTCAAAAGATTATTCCAAAATCGCTTGGGATCTGAAGAACGATCAATTGACGATTCTTGCGCATGGTGAGCAATGCGCTTCCCTGACGTGAACCGGGAGAATCTTTTCATCGACTCGACGCGAGACTCCTGAGAAAACCAGTTGCGCATAATAGCGTCACGTTCAATCAGTTCAACTACGGCTCGCCTCTTGGCTTCATTAAAGTCAAAATGAGCCGCAATGCCAGAACGAATTACCATAGTAGATGCGGTTTTTCGTCATCTTTCTGGCCGTAATAAACTAAATCTGACAGAATGTAGATCTCAGAGCCAGTCATAATTAGTCCCCAAGGTCCAGTTGATAACAAGATCGTTCGTGAAGAACTTTACTCCGCACTTTTTGGCTTGTTCTTCCGTGAGCGGAAAATGCACTCTAGGATCGAGCCACTTACCCGGCACTTGGTTTTGCACAGCCTCGGAAATCCATCGTACCTGACTAGATTGGTGGCGTTCATAGCCCTCAATAGTCGCCTTGAAAAACGGCGTCCGCATAAGATGGACTAGTAGCTCTGGCATATTGAATATTGCCATTTTCATCTAGATAAGTAGTTGTGGCTCAAAGAATGAACCATCACCATCAAATATGCGCGTCCATACTTTAACTGGATGATCTGCGCCAATACGCTCCTCAACGAAACGAGATCTTATTAAACTGCTCCGTTTCGAGGTCTGCTGGGTAACCTACCGGAATTGTAAGTATAGGCCAAATATTGCCAGAGAGATCGAGCTCTTGCTTTAATGGCTCGTCTTGAACGCCCCCATCTCACAAGTGCCCAGGCCTTGCTCGGCACAATGAGACTAATGTTTTCGGCGACATGACCTGCTTCGATCAGCGTCAAACGATAGCCACGATTAGCGTATTTGTATGGCTGACGCTCAAGATCTGCCCTGCAATGATGATTTGCACAGAAGAACCAAAGGGCATTTCTTCTTGGTTAAAACAGTATTTCAACTGTTCAGTATCAACTCGTCATTGAAGCAAACAAGATAATTTTGCTCAGCGTCATACTCGTAGTAACCTGGCTCAAGCCCATCTTGCGACCTCTCGATTAGTACATAAATCCTAAGCGGATGAGTGCTCCGCCACTCGGCACTGAATGATCAGGAATCGAGTAGGCGAAAGTGGCAAATACTACCGATTTGACTAACTGTCATCTTCTTATCCGAAAAAAGAGCGACAAGAGCGTCGATTTTCCCTAATCGTGAATAGCGCCGAAGATGTGTCGCAATCAAACTGGATAACCTCACCAGACTTAACTGGTAACCTTTTACTCTTAGTGTAGGCTCGACCTCGTCTTTGAGTAAGATTCGAGTTATAGCAGACGGTAGTTACTGATACGATGAAAATGCATGAACTGATGCCTTGAATCAACGATAAGTTCCATATCCTCTAGTTCAACGAGAATTTCCATCACTTCATCCCTCTGGCAAGCCAGAAGACTCAATGATAGAGGGACATTCAGTATATCCGTTGCAAAAAGCTCAAAATTTTCCAAACTTCATCAGCCATATCGTGACCGATGTCGATCTGGTTCTTGCGGTGGAGGAATCTTATCCCCCTTTATATGGAACCGCTGGAGACCACTTCAAGATTGGGGTAAAATTGATGTCCATCTAAAAACACCTTCCTTTCTAAAGACTAAAGTTTTTAAGGTCCCAGAGATAATTCTCCATTATATTATAACATTTTTATAGAGTTTAAGCAGAAAGGACCCGGAATTTAGGGTTCCAGAGCCAGGAAGGTTTGGCATGTGTGAGGCCAAACCTTCTTATATCTTATGTTTGGTGAGTGGTGGAGTACTCTCCCGCCGCCGCAACCGCCGCCACCACCGTTACAACCGGAACCGCCGCCGCAAGAGCCGCCGCCACCGCCACAACCACCGCCGCAACCAGAGCCACATCCGGCTCCGCCGCAGTTATTGGCTGCAGCAACACTTACATCATAGGGTGTACGTTTGACATCAGAAGTTTCTTCATGAGGGGTCACCGTCCTTTCTATAGAATAGATTTCTATTGACAATAAAACAGCTCATTGCGATCAAAATGGATCCACACATGTACAATAAACTGAAATGTTTTGTCACCATAGAAAATATATGAAATGTTCAATGAACAAACCATTAATTAGTATTATATCACAATTTAAAAATAGGCAATATTTATTCTGTGTTGAATGAGTATTTATAGTTATCTCTGGCGACCCCCGCACCGTGAGCCTATTATTGTTTATACCCGAGATGTACTCGGTAATAAAAATCGCCCTGCGGACGAATTGAATTAAAAAGTCTTGAGTTGGTGCGGGTTAGAGACTCTAACTCTGGCCTCTTCCATGGCAAGGAAGCGCTCAACAACTGAGCTAAACCCGCATATATTCTAATTTTAACAAAAACAAAAAATCTCTGTCAAGCCTATTTTTCTATTTCAAAAAAATCTTAAATTTAGATTTTGTGCTGTTTTTGAGTGTAATTTTTGTTTTTTGCAACACTAAATTTTTGATGTAGGATGTCTCGAACTACTAGTTAGCCCTTGCCTTCAATTGCTGGTTCATGAACAAAAAACTTTCTAGAAATTTACCATTCCTCGTCGCTTTTCGACAACTAGTGGACCTTTCTTTGAGTTAGGTTTTACAGAGACTTGGATTTTCATACTTTTGATTATAGAATTTTTAAATGAAAATATCAAATGAAATAGTTAGCGAAAAATACGTTCTTTATGTTAAAATATTTTCATGAGAGTAAAGATTGAAATTGATACAAAAACTTTTATTCGTTTCTGGCTAACTCTTCTTGGGCTTGCACTTGCTGGCTTTGATGATTTGGCGAGCTAAAGACGCACTAGTCCTGCTGATTATTTCAGCTTTTTTGGCCTTAGCCTTAAACGGTCCAGTTACGCGAATAGCTAAAGATTCTCCCTGGTTCGAGTAAAAATCGAGTCGGACAACGGCGGTTGCTTATCTGGCTATTGTGTGTTGTTTTTGGGCTTTGATAGTTTCTTTTCTGGGTCCAATGATTATTGATCAAACTGGAAAATTTATCTCGCAAGTGCCTGATTTTTCAAGGAAGTCACAGCTCAAACTCTGGTGTTCGGCTTTTTATTAAAGAGAATCATCTTGAAAATTTGGTTGAACAAGCTTCGAAATCGCTTAATGACCTGGCTGACACCTATTCGAAAAAATATTGGTAATATAATTTTTGGCAGTATTGCTTCTCTAGCTATTTTTCTAGTCTCGCTGTTTCTTATTTTAACTATAGCTTTCTTGATGCTCGTAGAGGGGCCAAGCTGGTTTGATAAACTATGGAAAATGTATCCTGATAAGATACGTAAAAACGCCATAAGCGAATCGCTTATCGTATGTATCGTGCTGTAGCAAACTATATAAATGGCCAACTTACAGTTTGCGCTATTTCAGGAACTCTCGCTGCAATTACAGTAGCTATTATCGCATTGATTACTAATGCTCCGGTAATGAACTTAGCTATTCCTGTAGGTGTTATTCTATTTATTTTTCGGAATGATTCCGATGTTTGGGTGCCGCTCTTGGTGAGTTCTTTTTCGGCAATGATTTTGGCATTTAATATTTGGTATGTCGGATTAATATTCGCTGTATATTTCTTGATTTATCAGCAGATTGAGAATAATGTAATTTCACGATGATTCAGGCGCGCAGTAATCAGCTTTCAGCTTTGATAATCATTGTAGCTATTACAGTAGGTATTTACGCAGCTGAGCTTTACTCGGGTGCGTTTTTATCGATCCCAACAGCGGCTTGTTTGAAAAATTTTATTTGAGGAATTTTATCTTGCCTGTCGCAAAAAGAAACCAGAAGAAGATAAAGGAAACTATTACTAAGTTTTTGAAGTCGATTTAATAATCGCTTTTTAGATGAATAATTTAAAAGAGCATGTCGGATATGATGCTCTTTTTAATTTGTTTTATATTCCCAAAAAGTCTTTTTCGGCGTATCTCGTAAAGACAATCCATCTTTTAATTAATTCATCGCGTAATCTATCGCTTTCTGACCAATTTTTATCAGCTCGAGCAGCATTTCTGGCGAGGATTTTTGTTTGTTATCTTCTGAAATATCTGGCGTTGAATTTAATAGGTCTAAACCTAACAATTCATCAATAAATTCTAGTAAATCTATGAAATTAAAATAATCTAATTTTTTTCAGGAGAAGTTTTAAGAATATCTGTAAAATATCTCGTCAATCTTTAGCTAAGGTTTGTGGTGTGCTAGATTTTTGATTGATTGTCTCAAGAATTAAATTTTAGCAGCTAAAGCTTGGTATTTGTCCGTTTTGTTTTGTGATTTGCCACCGTACTGCAGCTATATTTTTCCAGTTTTTGAGACGGTTTTTAGCTGCTTGAAGACTGTCAAAGTTAAAAACACTTTCTGTTTGATAATGGCTTTGCAATACTTGAGCATTTTAAAGTCTAGGGTGAAAAACCCTCTATCTTTTAATTATCTCAAGGTAAAACCATTACCGAGACTTTTGCTAATTTTTTGCCCCTCGCTGTGAATGTGGTTAGCATGTAGCCAGTAGTTGGCGAACTTTTTGCCTGTATAACTTTCACTTTGCGCAATTTCATCGGTGTGATGAACTGGAATATGATCAATTCCTCCAGTATGAATATCGATAGTGTCACCGAGAGTGTTAAGAGCGATCGCCGAACATTCTAGATGCCAACTCAGGAAAAACCCATCCTATCGCGGTATTCCCATTCCATATCGCGCTTTTTGCCATTTTCGTTAATAGACCATTTCCACAGAGCAAAATCTGAAATATTTTTCTTTTCTGGGTTGAAGTTGACTCGGGCTCCCGACTTTAAACCCTTTAGAGTCTAATTTGCAAAAATCAGCATATCTAGGAAACTTAGCGGTATTAAAACAAATACCGTCGAAGTTTCATAAGTGTAGCCTTTTTGCTGTTAGATCATTAATGATTTCTATCTGTTCTTGAATGAAAATCAGTTGCTTTAGCCAGATGATCTGGGGTTATCAAGTTTAAATCTCTATACCTTGCTTGAATTTTTCAGTATAAAAATTCGCCACTTCCCATGCTGTCTTACCCTCTCGTCGCGCACCTTTTTCGAGCTTATCTTCGCCACTATCTTCATCGGAAAACTAAATGACCAACATCGGTAATATTCATAGTTCGCTCTACATTATAGCCATTAGCGTGCATAACCCGAACTAAAGATATCCCAATAAATAAATGCTGCCCAGTTTCCAATATGTGGCTCAGCATAAACAGTTGGACCGCAAGTGTAAATTTTTGACATTCTGCGGATCAATTTGCTGAAATGTTTCTATTTTTCGGTGTGGAGTGTTGTAGAATTTTAACATGTTAGTAGTATTTTTACTATAAATTTACTTTTCGACAAATCAATTAAAGATTTTTACACCAATTTTGCTCTTTTTCTATTTTTATATTTGATTTTGTAATTTGTTAAAAATATTTTTAACTATGTAGTCCAAATCACTACCTTTTTCTTTATTTAGGTCGAAATTTGTTTCGAAAAATTTTAGTATTTCTACTATCTTTAATTTTCTGATTTGAATTTTCAATATAAAACCAGTTATTTTTTGACGCCGATATTTATTTGACCGTTTTGGTTCGGAATGCTTTACAGCGTTGCTCACTAGATTTGAGAGAATGATTTCTAGCGCTGTTTCACCGATATAAATTTCTTCTTGCTTTAGCTGATTGTTTATTGAGATATTTCTTTTGCTTGGCTAATAATTTATAATTATCTAAAACCTTTTTGCAACACTTTATTGATTTTGATAAACTTTTCGTCATTTTTAGACTTTTCGAATGAAGAGGTTGATAATATCTGAGCGATGTTTTGAGTTAGTTGATCAACGATATTAAGACAATCTTCAATAGACTTCTCTTTATTTTTATATTTGCCGATACCATACTTCATATTTTCGAGAATTATTTTAAGGCTCGCTAACGGAGGTTTTTAACTCGTGGAAGCACCTCTAAAAAAACTCGCTTTTTCAGTCTTTTCGAGTTTGGTAATTTCTTGATTTTTAATTTCTAAGCTATCAATTGATTCTAAGAGTGTTAAATATAAGTCATTTATTTGGCTTTTAGAGCGCCAACTTCATTTGTGGAATTAACTTTCAATTTGGCATTTCGGTTAAGTTTCATCATTTGAGTAGTTATGTTTTGATTTCGTTTATATTCTTAGTGATAATTTTTGGCATAAATTAATGAAACGATAATTGAGAAAAACAAAATTGAAATTGGTAAGAACTGAAAAAGTTAGCTCTTTTGCGTCTTTGCTCATATCTGTTGTTGAGATGAATTTAACCAGTATGTTAGAAGCGGTCTGCACTTCTCTATCTTCAATAACTAACGAGTTATTATTGCTGGTTAGATCAGCTCCAATCTGATTATCGATTTTAATCTCATTTAAATGGTCGTTATCTTTCACGAAAGCTTTGACTTTGCTGCTTTTAGAATACAGCTCAAGTATCTGCTTGATATTTTCAATATTTTTCCTTGGATATTCTTAGTGATTTGGTCTGCTTTTTGCGATTTCTGTTTGCAGGTTTCAAGGTAGATTTTTGGGAAAATAAAAGTAAATTAACGCATGAATTAAAATCGCTAAAATACTCAACGTAGAAAAACGTATACAAAAACATCTTTGGAAAAATTTTCAAATTTCTCATTTTCTCTCAGTTTGTAGCTACATGTTGCGGATGGTTTTAATGCAATCAAGCCCAAATTTTTGCGTAGATCTTTATATAAACATCAATTACTCGGTCGAATGGTATATTCTCACTTTCCTTCCAGACATTTTTCTAGAATCTGTTTTCTAGTTAAAGCTCTGCCTTCGTTGAGCAACAAATACTTTAAAACCTCAATTTCTTTGCGCTAATTTCTACTGCAGAATTGTTTATTTTTGCAGAAAAAAATTACTAAAAATTAATTTCTAGATCTTTATAACTGAAAAACTTGAATTTTTTCATAATTTTGTAATAGTGCGTCAATTCGAGCTTTTAAAACTGGGAGTGAAAACGGTTTTTCGATATAGCCATCCGCCAGATCTCGAAAAAGGCGGTGATTTTGAATTCTTCATCGCTAAAAGGCGGTTAGAAATGAGAACTGGTAGATTGCTTTTCTCTGATTTTTCGAAGGACGTCTAGGCCGTTTATAAATGGAATTTGGACATCTAAAATCACCAAGTCGATTTTATTTGATTCGAATTTAGATAAAGCATCTCGCCCATCGCATGCCTCGATTGTTTCATAATTAAATTCAGATAGATATGCAAATTCCTTCTCGTATTGTTGCATCGTCTTCGGCGATAAGTATTTTTCATTGTCATCTTTTAATATTATAACATTTTAGTGTATTGACTTCAAAGAAAATATCAGCGCCATTGCGGCGCTGATATTGTTTCTTTATTCTGCGTCTGATAGTAAATCTTTAGGGTTTTTCTTTAGAATACCAGATGAAGCGATATATAGCGAAATTGCGAGCACGATAGTCATGAATATAATTACCCAGACTAGCATATTTGGATTGATTGCCATATCAAGACTGCTGAGAGTTTTATTGAATCCATCCACCTCGGCACCACCGCCTAGACCTGTCGAAGCTGACTGTTTGGCGATTTGCTTGGCGATATTTCCGGTAACGCTTTGCAAAATATTGTTTCCAATGTGTTTTCCGGCATAGCTAGCCAAGAAATATGAACCGATAAGAGCTGGGATTGCTACAAAGGCTAGTTCTATGCAAACTGGGCTAAAATTTGGCCTTTCGAAATTCCTAATGAAAGTAATACTGCGATTTTTTTGCGGGCATTGATCCATAAGAATAATAGTAGTGAAACTATAATTCCGGCGAATAGCAATGACCCGATAAATAACTGATTGGCTATAGAATAAACTCCCTGAAAATCGACTGTTGAAGCGCAGGATAGTTTCGAAGAGCTTTTTAATTAGGCTGTATTCTCTGCCAGTTTATATCTAATTTTTCGAGATCTTTTATAACTTGATCAAGGTTTTTATTTCCTTTAACGGAAAAAGTCGCATCTTGGTAAGTTGCCGTGTCTTCGGTATTCCCATAGACCTTTGCTGCAGTGTGAATGTCTGTAACTAAGGTGTTCTCGTAAAGTTCCTGTGCAGCAGTAACGCCACCTTTGTTATGCCCAGTCAAAAGAGGCCTTTTATTTCAATTCTACCGTTTCGTTAGCACCTTTTTCGTTATCTGCGTCAAATAAATTTGATTTTAGCTTAATTTTATCGCCAACTTTTGAGATTGTTCTTTTGGCTAACCTTTGTGAATTAAAAACCTTATTTTGTCTTGAGCAGTTAAACGCTTTCACCTTCAACTAATTTATATGACCTGAAACAAATTTTGTTTCCTTAGAAGAATCATTAACGCCAGTAAGCATTACAGCTCTTTTGAAATTCTTTAGCTCGTTCAGGCGATTGGTTGGCTGCGGTTTCAGCTGTTTCAATGATGTCATGGCCGTCTAAATCAGCAACGCTTATTAATTCTTTTTACGTAGCTTTCTATATTTTCAGAATTGGCAATTTTTTTAATATCTTGACCCTTTAACGTTTCCTCCGCCTCTTGGTGTGCCAGGATTAACTCGGCGGTTTATTTCCATTGAAAAGCTATTTGTGATATTGCTAAAAGTTTTTGGTTGAAGCTTTGTCTGTAGCTTCTTTGATAGATAAACTAATTAAACTTAATGCTGACATTGTTAAGATGACCAGCAAAATCACTAGTGATTTTAAGCCTTTTCTCGTTACATACGCAAAAAGCATTTTTAACATTATTTTTGCTCCTTTCTACCCACGTTTATTGATTAATTTTTATTTTTAAGTTCGAACACGATATCGGCAGCGCGCGCAACTTCTTTGCTGTGAGTTACAACAATTACGCATTTGTTCCTTTCTTTAGCTAGTTTTGAGAATTTCGATAATCTCGCTAGCTGTGTTTTCATCCAAATTTCCAGTTGGCTCATCAGCTAAAATAACTGGCGCGCTCGAAACTAGTGCGCGCGCAATCGCTACTCTTTGCTGCTGGCCGCCTGAAAGCTTTCATCACGTTTCGTTTAATTTGATGTTCGCTAAGGCCAAGTTCTAGCAAAAATATCTTGCTGAGCTTGACTATTCACTAGGCGTATATTTTCAAGTGGTGAAAGGTAGTCGATGAGATTATAATTTTGGAAAGACCAGCGAGATGTTGTTTTACGATGATTTGTGTAGCCGGTTTCTTGGATATTTTCTCCGTCAAAAAGTATCTTTCCGCTATCTGGCCTCGTCTAGGCCAGCTAATAATGAGATCAATGTGGATTTTTCCAGCATCAGATTTACCGATAATTGCATAGAACTTCCTTCTTTCGAAACTTTCACTAACAGTTGCCAGAACTTTTTTCTCGAATCTTTATAACTATAAGTTAAATTTTTAATCTCTAATATTTTTCATAATATTCTCCTAACTAATTTTTGATAAAATTTCCTTTGGTTTTTGGCTAAAATCATCATTGATGCAATAATCACAGACAAGATAATTATCGTGATTAATATGCTGTAACTTTGGGTGAAAAACTATTAAACTGTCTAATCCAAAAGATGCTGTTTGTGAAACTTGATGCTATGGATGAGGTTTCTTCAGCTTCACTAAGCCCTTTTGTGATTAAGCTGAAAAACTAAATTTCCAAGAATGAAAGAGCTGATAATTGTCTGGATTGAAATTAAAAACTAGCTCTATGATAAATTGTGATACTATCTGGAGCTTGCTTGTGCCGATTGATAGCAGAAATTCTATCTCGTAAATCCTCCGCGCAACCAAAGTATTAGAATTAAACTAAGAACTACGCTTCCACCAATTATTATCAACAAGTCATTAAATTGATAATATTTTTAACTCCAGCTATTGACTCTAAAAGTATCTTTGAAAGCGGCATTATTTTTCTCGATCTTATACTTAGACCAGTCAATATTGAGCTTTTCAGTTTTTGCGATGGCTTTATCTAGCTGATCTGCCGTTTCTGTGTATAGAGTTATTTTGCTAAAAGGCCTTCCTTTTCTGGCAGATTAAGCGCTTGCAGATGACTGTTTCGAAATCTGAAAAATATCATATTTTCGCTAAAAATCAGAAGATAAACCAGTGTATTTCTCTTGTTTTTACCGCTAAAATTCCTATGATTTCGAATTTAGTTTTTGAGTTTCAGTGCTGCTCGTATTTATTAAATCTAGCTCAATCTTTATCGCCAATTTTAGATTATTTTTGAGCAAAAAGCTTCGTGGACTATAGATCTTTTTCTATCGTTTTTGCTCCAAATGGCGACCTTGTTTGAGCTTTGAACACACGCTCGCTAAAGAGTGTATTTCTAGAGTATTGTTAGTGCTATGAATTGCAGACTGTATTTTTAAGTCTTCATCAAGATCATCTCGCTGAACCTGCTGATTAGCAGATATAGCTTTTAGCATTTTTAGGTTTGGCTAAGCTCTTCATTCAAGTAATGATTCTTTGATTTCTTTTAATATTTCGGAATATTCTTAACATCTTTAGTAGCTAAGTAGCCTGAGAATCTTTCTTAACTATCGAGAAAAGATGAATTCGACGCTATATAGCGAATTTTTCTAGATTACTACTAGAATTAACTACACTCAAGCATGCATATAGGCTAGAAAGCACTGCGGTAAGAATTAAAAAAACAATTGTAGTTCTTTTTCTTTCGTGTAACATAACTGCAAAGTGACTTTTTGTATGATTCTCAATCTATCTCCTTTCGCTTTAGTTTTCATACTTTAACTATATTTTTATGATAGTTTTATGAAGTGAATATGAAATTTGATAGATATAGTTTAATTATTAAATATTCTATGGCAACAATCTACTAGCTCTTTTTAAAAATTTGATCGTAGTTTTTCGTAGACCCTGAAACCGGCCGCATAGCTATGCCCGCCGCCGCCAAAGTATCTGCGATATCAGCAGCGATCGGTGAATTTGTTCGAACTTTTCGGTTAATTTTCCATCTGGATAAGTTTTGATTGCAGCACACGCCTCAACGCTTCAACAAGGCGCATTTCGTCAATTACCAGTACGCTGGGTTGTATTTAGTCGGAATATTTTTAATTTCTTCCCATGGAATATGTACTAACGCTAATTTTTCCGTCTACAGAAAATATTCAATTCGGCGGATTAATTCACCTTTATACTCTAGGATTTCAGGAGCTTTTTAGCGAGCATGCGTCTATCTGCTTCTAATTTGTGCAGAATCTTGCCCCTAGTTCGGTGAGTTTACCTGCTGCGAAAAATGTTTTAGCTGAAGTATTGCTAGTAGATGAGCCCAAGGGTGTCGCTAAATATAGCACCTAAAAGCGTGTTGTGCGGCAGTTTTGTTGATTGACCAATTGTTACTGCTTTTGCGATTTTCGAAAAATCAGCTCGCCAGTTGAGCTAGCTTCAGTCAATTCGTGTTCAAAAGATAGGTCTGGCGTAGCATCGGTGTGATGATCTAAAACCAAAACGGGTGATTTTTCTGACAGGTTTTTATAATGGTTTCGATAACTTTTGCTAGAATTGAACTCACTTGTAGTCAACAATAATATATAGATCGGCCGGCAAAGATTGTCCGATACTCCTGTCCCATCCAGAAAAATACCTTAAATATTTGAGTATTTCAGACTGGGCAAAAAGTTGAACTTCTTTATCATATCGCTCAGGATTTCTTCTAGCTAAAAAGCCAGCGAGTGAATCTGACCGTCTGATTTTCTGCTTGGATTATGCAGATTTCTGCGCTTGTTGAATTAAATCTTGGGCACGCGATATATTCTTGGTCCTTTTATCACAAACTTCGTCTTCCTTCTAGTGCGTGAGCCAAGGTTATCTGGTCGGCGTATTCGAGATCAATTCCGGCTGGAATATCCTCGCGCAAGGCGTGAAATTGTAGCTGATCACCATGTCACATAAGAATCGCTGTAGATATAGAGCAGCACTGCACCTTCTACGCTAGCGTTTATTGCAATTATAACTTCTCGCACGTTATCTCGGTTTTATTCTAGCGGCTAATTCGTTTAGATGTAATTGTTCTGGACCAACACCATCAATCGGAGAAATTGCTCCACCCAAAACACGATGAAGTACGATTAAACTGCTTGGTTTCTCTAGCGCAATAATATCAAGTGGCTCTTCAACCACCGCTTCTAGAGTTTTTGTCACGTGCTTCATCTGAATAAAGTGGCGAAACCCTTCACCTTCAGGAAATTAATGCAAAAGTTTCTGGAGCAATTTTTAACGTTTTATGCAAATTCATAGACTCTCGGCAATTTTTGCAAATTATCGGATCGTTTTTCAATAAATAATAAGTATATCGCTCGGCTGTTCGCGAACCAACGCCGGGCAATTTTCCGAGATTCTCAATTGTGTCAGTTAGTGCTTCTGGTAGAACTTGTGACATTCTTCGCTCTAGGATTAAAGCCCTAAGTTTCCTAGGCCACCCATTAGTTGTCATTTTTCGGCTGCAACTTTTTGTGCTTCTTTCTAGACCGTCGCGAATTGCAATTTGAATCCAATGTGCAAGCTCTTCTGATGTCTTCAAAATCGAATCAGATCTGGAGTTAAGTCTAACGCTTTTGACTTTTAGCTCGCCTGTGAACTGAATTATAATCACGCCTTCACCAGCTTCTACTTCGATAATTTCTTTCTTTAATTCCTTTTTGCGCTTTTTGAAGTTCGGCATCATTTCATTTGGTCTTTAATTCCTGCCATATTCCTCCTTAAAATAGTTTTTAGTCTTTCTCAATTTTATCAAAAGCTTACTTCTTTTTCAAGATGTAGAACCTATCTGAGCTTGCTGCGTAGCTTGAAACGATAATAATTTGGTGAGTTTTTGGTATTTCAATTTTCATCGAATACAGCTTTTAGACAAAACAATTCTCTGACCTTGAATTTCGGAAAGTATTTTGGCAGACTTGTGTTTTCTAAGATTTTCAAAAAGGTTTTTCGGTTTGAGACACTAATAAATCACGGTTTTATGCTGTGTCGAGTAGCTTTAAGTCTTGGTTGAAGTTACTACAATCTGGGGGAATAAAGATAATTGAAGGAAAGTTATCAAACTTGTTATTAATAAACCTATTACGAAAATTCGAAATCGGGATTAGTCCAGAAACCTTCGCATAAGGGTTACTAGGAAAAGATAGTGTACCAAGTTTGAATTAGGGCTTTGTAGACCCGTGACGGTTAGTAATAAATATATGGGTGAAAAAGGATCGTAGTTAGGTTTTGGATTTATCAAAGCAGACCATTAATAAAATAACGGACCAGATGTTAACTATGCAGCTTTTTGGTGCGTGTTTGATGAAAAGAAATATAGACCAATGACGATCAAAATTATGATTGGCGGGTGATGATTGGTGATTACTCTGCCTGTAGTTTTTGATGAAAAACCTAAATAGATTCGAAAAGTTAAAACATTGAAATTTTTCAATGATATTTTAACGATCCTGGGAACTCCAAAAATAGATTTCAATATTGAAAAATCTTTAAAAACCTCTAAGATCAGGTGAATACTAATATGGCGAAAATAGTGCTGATAACTGTTTTCGCTTTTCTAGATAATCACGACCAGAATAAATCTTAAATGTGATGAGCTAAAACAGTCAACGCTAGAGCTAAAACAATATAAATACTTAACGGTGTGTAGAGGCTTAGGGGCTGAGAGCTGGCGATTATGAGAGATTTATTGCTTCTAGTTTTAAGAAAATCACTGCCTGCTAGATTAGGATAATTGGATAAAAAGTATATAAAATTTCTGGCGTACCATTTTGGGCAGAAAATTGGCTTGAAAGCGATGTAGCATTGTAGCAAAGCGTTGCTGTGCCTCGTCTCAAACCAAGAATGTGCTAGTCTTATTATTGCAAAACTGTTGCAATTGAAATTAAAATTGCCGGTAATTTAATACTGAAATTTGATAAGCCTAACACTGAAATACTAGCTTTTGCAAAAATATGAAACGGAAAATCAAGAATTTGACTGAAAAATATTTGATAGATTTAGGCTGGATGATTTGGTTGCGCTTGAAATTTCATCCTGCGTGAGTCCAGTTATGCGCTACGAAAATTGTATAAAGAATTATTTACATGTAAGCCGCGAAAAGTATTCTGTAAGTTATCTGATAGCGAAATTTATAAAACCAAAATCCTAATTTGTGCTCATACCTAGATATTTTAACATAAAATAGTGAAAAATACAAAGATAAGAGTTTTTAATTTTACTTCAGGGCTCCAGTTAGTCTAGTATCGCCATGAAAGTAGATCCTTAATCTCGAGCATTGTGATTGATTAGATTAAATCGCTAGACTAAGACCGGATTTTTTGAGCAGCTCTTCTCCATTTGAGATGCCGCTTTGCTAGAAGCTCTAGAATCTTGTTTTCAGCTGGGTGTCACCTTTTAGTAAAAGAAATCTGTTTAGTAGTTTGTTGCTTAGGGAAAAGAAAACTCTATCAAATCTTGAACCTCTGTTAAAGGTTGGGCGCCTTGCTTGATTAGATATTATTGCAGCCCGCGGATAGGGGTGAAGCAATATTTCCGGGACTGCAAAACCTCTTCCCTTGATCGAGTGCGTGGCTTTGCGGTAGAAAGTGTACTACATGAGCGGTGGCTTGACCACTACTACGGCATCAGACGAGACCTGAAACAATTTGGATTTCTCGAGAAAACCGATACGGTAATGCCGTGCGATCCAGGTCTGGTATTCACTTTAAAATTGCCCTCGCAGTTTTGAGGACTCGCCCAAGCCGCGATGAGAAGTTGGATATAGTTTTATCAACACCATTAGCTAGTACAGCTAAAGTTATTCCGCCCGGCTTCAATTGCGGCGTTATGCGTAATCCGTCAATGCCAAGTGCCATGCCGCTACTACAATTCCTCCGTGCGAGGCGACTTTCGTTTACGATCTCCTATTTCCTTCCGTATATTGTTGGCTTGCGGATTCCCAACAATAGCCAGTTGGAACTCGATTAGACGGTAACTACCTCTATAAAAAGCTTGCTTGTGGTTGGATGATGCTGAGTCTCTCAGTGTATGGATGCTCGGCTGGAGATATTTTGATTGATTTTCATAAAAAGTATGTTAAAAGTATTGACTAGGTAAAAATGGTGCTATTGTAATACCAGTTGATAAAATATTTAGATTGTTTTGTCAAAAGAACATATTATCAAAATATTGTTATAGTGTATAATATTTTTACTATATTCATCCTTTTTATCTCACCCTCCCTTTCTCGTAATAATATTATGCATAGTAACCCTTTGACCAGCGGACCCTTTTGTTGATAGAGTGTGGGTCTTTTAGCTTCGGATATTTCCGGGACCATAGAGTGGTGCGTCGAAGGATCAAAGACCGTCCTGAGCGATGCCCACCCGTGCTTAGGCGGTCTTTTATTTTTATGGTTTTAATATAAGAATATTTTTATAAAATGTCAATGAACTTATGATTAGTTTTGCTTTAAAATTTTAGCATAAACTTTTAAAAATTCAGCAAAATACCATTCAATAAAATGGTCTTTCGTAAAGCAAAATAATTCCGCTTGGCTGGACGGAGTGGATTTCGGAACCGAGTGCATGGACCAAAAACCATGTGCCTGCCACTTGGCGACATCCCAACGCCATCCTATTTTATCAAAACTCTATACGTTTTTCAAGAGATTTTATATATAGCAAAATTATTGAAAGTTTAGTGATTGTGTGTTATAATCGAGTACGAGTGTTTATATAAGTGAGGTTTTGAACCGGAAAGGAACAAAATGGCTAAACATAAAAAGTTGGCATCGGAGGTGACCGTAAGCGAGCACTTTGAGCAAAATTGAAAGATCGAAAAACGTCGTGAAGCAAAACGCCCAGCGCACGAACTCGCCGCTACTCTTGCCGCAAAGTAAAAATCTAAGTAAGATCATCCCGTTGAACGGATGGTTTTGGTTTCAATAAATGCCATCCAAAGGAAATATTTTAAAAAGCTGGTTATTTTGATTCATTACTTCCCTATAAAGTAGTACAAAGTCAATTTAATTAAAGGTTAAACAGTTGACTTATTTTGTGATGTTTTAATATATAGTAATTTTCCATTTGAGGAGGTGGTTAGAATGGGGAAAAGACTCATTTAAGGTTTGAGTTTGCACGCTTCCATGAGCCAAGTGAAGAAAAACAAGCAGCAGTCATCATTTTATTTCTAATTATACCTCATTTGGATACAGCGCTGTTGGACGTTACTCCGGATGAACTTGAGGATAAGTTGCGTTTAGCACTTCCTGGACGCGATCCTGCGGTGATTTTCGGTCTCTTGTGCCGGATTGATGACGCCAGAGATGAACGATCTTGGCCTAATGGAGTGGCTGAGGTTGGGACCATGATCACAGTGGGTGATGGCAGCAAGCAAGCATGGTAAAGTGGCTATTTCCGGTGAGAGCAGCTTGATGCTTGGGCCGAGCAAAACGCAAATCGTCGATGGGACCTACCGCTTTATAAGCGAAAAGTCTCGGGATTTGAGTTGTTGTGGCTGTTTACCGTGAAAGCGTTTTCACGGTGGAGCCTAAATCGCTGCCAGACTTCTTGCCGCGACTCGCATGATCTCTGTTCTGAACGGTTTGGCAGCGATCCGCATCAAGATTCACCGATGGATTTGAGTGAGAGACCCAAATTCATTGCGTGAATCTGGCTACAAGAGATTCTGCTGGCAAAAATCTCGCGAACAGAAGTTCCAGAAAAGAATCGTATGAGATTGAAAGAAAAATTCTCATTAATCTCCGATGTTAATGAGATTAAAATTTATAAGTCTGTTATTGCTATATATAAAGACAATCCCTGAACACTGATCTCTGGTGCTGCGATTTCGTAGCAGTTAAAATTTTAACTAAATTATGAAATCGCAGCACTACAAATCAGCTCTCACGAGTGGGGCTTTTAAATTTCTCAAAAGGTGTGAGGATTTTAGCGAAATCTTGGTGGTCAGGATATATTCATTTTGTCTATGCGCTTGGTGAAAACTCTCGGGGCTCAAAACTACTACGTCTGCGCCGTTGCTCGACAAATTGCCTCGCGCTGATCGCTCCGCTTACAGTGATGGCTGAGCTTTGCCAAGCAAGAGTGCTTTTAGGAGTGCTTTTACGGTGGATCCACTAGAAACTGAAACTTGCAGGAACTAGTGTAACGGCATATTTCCAGGTAAAATCAAATTCTTCAGACACTTCTTGCCAGAAAAGAATCAAAGTTTTGTCCATTTTGGGAGTTGTTCTTGCATCAATAATTATTTTAGCGCTGGCGGCAGTTTTATTTGGGCTGGTTGAATCACCGGCTACGATTGAAGTTGGAAACAAGGCTTCTGGTACATGCCAAAGTTTGGTCAAGTGAATTTTGTTTGTACTCGATTTTGTGATTTCTTCAGATTATTCAAGAAAGTATTTGCTTTAAAAGGGCTGATTTTGAAATTATCCTGAACGTTGCATGTCCAGAAATGCCGTCGTGAAAGTTTAATTCGATAAAATGATTCACCACGATGTCCAACTTCGATTTGTCTAGCCCATTAGTTGGTTCGCCAATTACGCTAGAAGATCTCGGCCATACTGAAATTGGTAATTTTCTTGATCACTCGCATGAAGTTACCGCTACCAGAACCGTCGGTTTGCTTTCCATTGGCTGCTGCGACTAACCAAATGTCAAAGTGCTGGATGATTCTCTCGCCAAAAGTTTATTCCAGTAATAGATTCTCGTGGCGACGGCGGCTTTCATGTCGCTGACGCTGAAGTGCAGGATACTATCTTCTTGAAAAATCCCACGTGCGAATTTTGCCAGCCAGCCAAATCGCCCGCCGAAACTGGCATATCAATGTGTCCAGTCGAAAATAACCGCGCGCTTTGATTGCTCTCCCTCGAAAAGTCCAGCCACAAATCACTGTTTTGCCAAACTCCTCCTGCCCTGTTCTTCTTTATCGCGTAAAAATTCTACTAACTTAAAGCTCGTTGCCTGAAACAGCTTGGAATTTCGCTATGTGTCAAGTCGATAATGCTCTCTATAAAATATATATTATAAACATGCTCACGACACAAAATTTTGGTATAATAGAAAATACAAACACATCCGTAATATCATATCGTAATTTTACTTTCACCAATTTCTATCGCAATTTTTGTGCTGGCGGCAGGATGGTCTATCTTGGCGAGCTAAAGAGACGCGTGGTTTATATCCGTCGTGACTTTTAGTAAATTCACTATCGGACCGATTCAGGAAATTCGAGCTTGTGACGTAAAGCTTATCGAATTGCTTTTCAGCGCCTCGAGCTCAGAGTTTTCGAGGTGAAAATATAGAAGAGGTTTTGTTCAATGAACTGCGTTGGTGATAAATTCAAACTAAAACTGGTGATGAGGTTCCAGCTGATGCAAAGATTTTGAGTGCGAACTCTTTGAGATCGATGAAAGCGATTTGCGACTGGTGAGTCTTTGGCGATTATAAAAATAGTGAAATCTTGGCTGGTTCGTGTTGTTTCGGGTGATGTCTGTTGCAGAAGTTATGGCGGTTGGCGGAGGATACAAAGTCTGGTCAAATGGCTTATCCTGCGACTTATAAGCCAAATCTAACTGATCCAGCAAAATATCTCTAAAACCCATTTTCGAGGATGACTTATTTTGCGATGGCAGTGCGGTATGTTGGCGCTATGCCCACCTTAGCGCACTCACAGGTTGAAATTTTGAAAACAATTACTTCGGCCCGCTATTGTTGTTGTTCCAGAAGGCCCACTAGCTGTTCGCTTCTGCTTATGGCTCGTTGCGGTTTACTTCCAAGCAAAAGTTCTTCCTCAGTGCCAGCCATAGAAGATATGGCATTGCGCAAATTCTTGCGACGGAGATAAAGACTGGCACGCTGACTGGTCCTGAAATTATATTCGAGAGTTTAGAAAATTTGAGCAGGAGTGAAGAGATGAAACTTGCGGAAAAGTTTTAGTGAGAATTGAATTCTCAAAGTCGATGAAAAAGAATGCAACCGCGTGTTATTTTAGCTGAGTTTGGGGTAAAAACCGACTGAAAGTCATTGATGCGATGGCTTCTCGAGTGCTCGAGTTTTCTGGCTTGACGATTGTCGATGCCAATGGCGACACTCAGTGTTTTTTGTGGCGCGTCGAATTTATTATTTGAAAAATTCGTAGATGAAAACATCTCAAATTTCAACGCAAATTCTTTAGCAGAAAAAGATTATGAGTTTTATCATTGGCAGAGTTTCAAAAAACTGCAAAATTTTCAGAATTACTAAAACTGAAAACTTCAACCTTTAGCGATTGTGACGTTAAAAACTCTTCGTCAAATGTCTGAACTGCTGATTTTTCTTTCAAAGCGTGGTGTTTCACAGAGTGATTTCTGGCGATAATCCACGGACGGTTGTTTTATTGCTATAGTTTGGAATTCAGACTTGATAAATTTGTGCACCGGTAGCGGTGGAACTGCGGATGTCTGAGGAAGATTTTGAAAAAGCAGTAATGGAGAATACTATGCGCGTGTTTTGCCTGAACAAAGGAAAGATTATTTCTGATTTTTCATAAACTTTTATACGGGAATGATTGGCGATGGCGTAAATGATGCGCGTGATTAAAAAGGCCGATCTGGCATTCGATGTTCGATGAGCTCCAGCTACTGTCGTGGCGGATTTGATTTTTGATGGATAATTCGTTTACGTCTTTGCCGAGTGGCGTTAAGATTGGTGATCAATTATGCTCGCGATTGAGATGATTGCAGTCTTATTCTTTCATAAGATTATTTTAGGGCTAACAATTTTATTCGTTTCTCTGTCGCTAGGCATAGATTATCCTTTCTTGCCGCGTCATATTACTTATATGAATTTTATTTTAGTGACTCTGCCGACAATTCTTACGACATTGTTTCCCCAATCCCAGTTTGGTAAAATTAATCCGCGAATTTTTGGCGAGATACTTGCGTATGCTGCCCCATCGCTGTTCTGTCTGGTTTTGCGGTTTCGACGTTTACGTTGTAATGATTTCTGATCTTGAAAATCCCTAGTTTGAATCAAATTCGGGGGTTCTAGCGACTGTGGTACTGTGCAGCTTATTTTGGTGTTTTTGTTACGATACTTGGTGAAAATGTAGTCAGGGTTAATCCGCAACACTATTTATAGACGAGTTTTATATATTCTAGCTACAGTTTTGTTTACGGTGCTGTATTTGGTGTCGTTTGTTACGTGATTTCTGAATTTAATTTGCCTTCTATTGAAAAAGATTTGGTTTGTTATTAGTGGTTATGGTTGTTTCTATAGTTCAATTTATTATGATGAAAAGCTCAGCAAAAGACTAACCCTATATTCATATAGTACCAATATAGATTGTGTATGTTTATCGTTCACCAGACTCACAACTAAGTTGTTTTAAATTGTTCCTTGCTAGCTTTTGGAGGGTCATTGCGTACCGTTTAAACTACCGTCTAGATTTCGACGAGCTTCTGGGCGATAGATAAACCTCAAAACCATAACCTTTGACATTTTTCTGTTACAGCTACGAGAAGTATTCGCTCTTATAGAATCGCTCAAACATTTTTATCAAGATCATTTTGACTGAGCTGTTCACTATAGTTGGTAACTCTAATATGGCCATAGACTTTCTGACGCTTGATTTCGACTGGTTATAGGGCTGGTTAGAGATATTATATTTAAGTGCGTTATCAATCAATATAGTCGCTAGCTCATCTATTGCGTTTTCATTGGCGTTAATAATAAATCTTTAGTTTCGACTAATTTTATTGATTTTTGTTCAAATCGATTTACTCTTCGACGAACTACCTCATTTAGGTTTACTTTTTCAAGTTTTAATTTTTTCAATTTTTGATAATTTTAGAAGATTTTCTGTTAATGATGTTAAGCTTTTTGCTTCCTCGAGGTTGCTAGTCAGTATCTCGGGCAATTCTTCTGGCTTAGTTGCTTTTATTAAGGGACCAGTTCTGTTTCTAGCTGAATAGTGGCAAGTGGTGTTGCGAATTTCATGGCTAGCATTACTAACAAATTCACTTTGGAGTTGATGAGCTCGAGCGGCGCCTGAGGTTTTGCGAGCTAAAAGTAGCTACCCCCAGCCTCCTAGAAAATTGTAAAATACAAATATCAAGAATAGCTATTGATTCGAATATTTGTTTTTCTGCAGCGGAGTTACGAGCTTCAATAATTAAATTATGAAAAACTCTAGTTGCTAAATCTTTGTGCAGCATCACTCAGATTTTATTCTACAGATAAAATAGTAGTAAAGATTACTATATTAAAAAATTAAAGATATACTAGTTAAAATTATAAAACATTGTCAGCTTGAATTCGGCTGGATCTGAAAAATATTTTCGAAATTAATTTTCATCTATTTTATACCCCACGCCGCGGACAGTTTGAATTAATTTTTATCAAATGGTTTGTCGATTTTTCTCGAAGATAGCTGATGTAGACTCGATGTTATTTTGGTAGGATATCTGCAAGCAAATCCCATACATGCTCTATTATCTGCTCTTTGAGACTGGTCGATTTTTGTTGCGCATTAGATATTCGAGGAGAGAATTCTTTGATTAGTTAGCTCTATCGCTGAGTTAGATCTTTTTACTGTGTGTAGTATAGGGTCGAGAGACAGATCGGCAACTTTAAGTGTGTTTTCAGCTATAGTTTTGGAGCCTGCGAAGTAAGGCACGAACCCTGGCTAAAAGTTCATTCAGCGCAAACGGTTTAGTTAGATAATCGTCTGCTCACTATCGAGTCCATGGGTTTTATCCTGAACCGAGCTAAGTGCAGTCAATAATAGAATTGGAGTTTTATTTTCTAGGTTTCGCAGTTTTTTCCTGAGAGCTATTCCGTCATAATCGCCAGGAATCATTCTATCCAAGATGATAAGATCATAATCTATTGCTGTAGCCATTGCGAAAGCTTCTGTACCGTCAAAGCAAATATCTACGGCGTGTTTTTCGTTTTTCAAAGTCTACACGCTAAAGCTCGCGCAATTTTTCTTTCATCTTCGACAACTAGAATTCTCATAACTCTATTTTTATCACGCAAATCTTAAAATAACTGAAAATAATAAAACCGCCCTTCACTAAGAGCGGTTAAGAATATTATATATTAGGCTGTTTTCTTTTTAGCAGTAAATTCTTTTATTTGAACTCGTTTTCCGTAAGAGATCGTTCCAAATTGGAAAAATTCTAACAGCTAACCAAATCGCAATTACGAGAAAAGGCCAATAGCGAGATACCGATTATCGCTTCAATAGGCGTTAGTGTTCCTAAAGGTATTTCTTGCTAATAAAAGCAATTGGCGATGTTAGCGGGGAAAAAGCTCATAATTCTAACTACTAAGTTTGGCCTCGCTCAGTAGGAATGAACTTGATACAAAAATGGCGTCATAAGTAACAGGATTACAAACCCATAAATTGTCCAGCTTCTTGTGCTGTAGGCATTGTTGCACCTAGGCTACACTAGCCCTCTGTAATCATTAAGAAGTCAGTACGAAAAATAAGTGTACTTGTTAAGATTGGCCAAAAGCTCAATTCTTTACATCCGCAAATAATGAAAATATTTCATTTGCGCCGAGAATCCTCCGATAATTATAACTGACATAATCACTATAACCTGAACAAAGCTAGCGCGATTAGCAGAAATTATCTTTCCTAGAATCATGGTTTTTGCTGAAATACTAGTAAGAATCATCTCAGTTGCTGGTTCTCTTTCTCTCTTCGGTGGTGCTAGTCAACATTCTACTGGAGAACATTGCTACAATAAAATAAAAATACGGCAAAAATATGCCTGAACAACCATTTCTTTTTATCTGATTATATTCTTTTCCATTTTTATAGAACTTTGTTTCTGTTGAATAGGAAATTAATAATCGAAATTTTATTTGGGTCAACAGATTCATTCGAGGGCATTTTTAAGTGATCGCTAAAACGGCTGTATATTTTCCCTGAACTGAGTATTCCGTCATTTTTTATATATTTCAATTTTTGTCATCCTTTATTTTTAGGAATAAAATAATACGCATCAATTTCATCAACTTTTCTCATAGATAATTTTTATCATTCGAAAGTTTCCGCCGAAGCTTTTCGATGAAATGATCTGGTATACTTGATTCATCTGTGATTTGAAAGCTAAATTTTTCTGAAGCTAGCTTCTCGTGATTACGCTTGATTCCTGGGCCTTGAATTTGTCCAAGTCAAACATAGCAAATATAAACGAGCGGAAAAGCTATTGCAGCAATCCAGAAGGATGGTTTTTTGAGCGCACGAAAACTCGAATCTAATAACTGAACTTATATTATGCATTTTCTTTCTCCATTTCTTCGTTTTTGCTCACCGTAAATTTCTAGGAAGATTTCATTTAGAGTTGATTTTTCGACGCTAAACTTAGTGATTTTAATTTTCTTTAGCAAGCTCTTGTAGTATCTCTTGAGAATCAGGCTAGCGGCTCAAGTTCTGCGTAATTAGCTTCGCTTTGTGATTATATTGAATTTTTGCTGTTTGCAGCTTACCTGAAAAATTCAATCATATAATACGATTTTTCCATACTTATCTCTAATTTCATTAATTGTACCATAGGCTTTTCTTTTTGCCATTCTAAGAAGTAGTGCGCGATCACAGATCAACTTCTTCCATCTGATGAGTGACTATAATTATGGTTGCACCGCGCCTATTTTGTTCTTCGATATTTCCATCAAAAGTTTTCGATTTACAGGGTCAAAGCTTTTGGTTGGTTCATCTAAAATCAATAGCCTGGTTCACCAATTATAGTGATTCCGAGCTGAATTTTTGTTGTTGCCCACCAGAAAGCTTTTTCGACTTTTTGTATTGGCTTTATCTTCTAGGCCAACTCGCTTAAGAAAAATCCAATGACCATTTGCGCGCTTCCGCTTTTTAGCAGCCTTTGAGCTCGTGCAAAATAAATCATAACATCGATGACTTTTCTCTTTTTATAAAGTCCACGCTCTTCTGGCAGGTAGCCAATTATTGAGCTGTTTCTCTGCGAAAAAGTCTTGCTGTTAATTAACAGTTCTGCCTGAATCTGGTTGATAGATTCCCCAAAAGCGCTCGGATTGTGGTTGTTTTACCACTTCCGTTTGAAACCAAGAAAACCAAAAATCTCCTCACCTCGAAAGAAAAGACCGATCTATAATTTTCTTTTTACCAAACGAAATTTCAAAATCCTTAATTGTGATTGCGTTATCGTTCATATAAAAATTATTATACATTAAAAATATTTTAAGAGAATGATTTCAATTGGGATTTATTTTATTTTTATTAATTACGCATAGTTGGATCTTGCCGAACATTTTGGATAGTGATAAAAATTATAAGTGTAAAAATAATCTCAAAAGGAGAAATATGGTAAAATTGGTTTTTGCTCGCCACGGTGAGTCTGAATGGAACAAAGCTAACCTTTTTCACTGGTTGGGCTGATGTTGATTTGTCTGAAAAAGGTACACAACAAGCGATTGAGCGGTGAAATTGATCAAAGAAGCTGGTATCGAATTTGACCAGCTTACACTTCAGTGATTGAAACGTGCGATCAAAACAACAAACTTGCTCTGAAGCTGCTGACCAACTTCTGGGTTCCAGTTGAAAAATCGCGGCGCTTGAACGAACGTCACCACGGTGGTTTGACTGGTAAAAACAAGGCTGAAGCTGCTGAACAATTTGGTGATGAGCAAGTTCACATCTGGCGTCGTTCATACGATGGCTTGCCTCGGCAATGGACCGTGATGATGAGCACTCAGCTTCACACTGACCGTCGTTACGCTTCACTTGACGACTCAGTAATCCCAGATGCTGAAAACTTGAAAGTGACTTTTGAACGTGCCCTTCCATTCTGGGAAGACAAAATCGCCCAGCACTTAAAGATGGTAAAACGTATTCGTAGGAGCCACGGTAACTCAATCCGTGCCCTTGTAAAACACATCAAACACTTGTCAGATGACGAAATCATGGACGTGAAAATCCCTAACTTCCCACCATTGGTATCTCGAATTTGACGAAAAATTGAACGTAGTTTCTGAATACTACCTTGGGAAATAATATTTTTAAGTCTCTGAAGGAAAAATAGACGAAGAATTACCTCGTCATTTTTAATAAATTATCATCGAATCGCCATAGGATAAGAAAATGGTATTTTTGTTCACGTACATGTCTGTAAGCCGTTTCCAAATTATTCCACCCGGCAAAAAGCACTCCTAGCATTAAGATCTGTTGATTTTGGCGCGTGAAAGTTAGTTATCAAGCCGTCAATAGTTTTAAATTCATACCCTGGATAAATAAAAATATCTGCCTCGCCTCGAAGATTTCCTTCCTGATCACGCCTCAATATTTGATGTTACTGTCTGAATCTCTGCGGGAATTTCCATCTAATTTTATCGAAGATTGCGATTATGGGCGTACTTGAGCGTGCGAGCTACGGTGGTGCCAAGCGCAAAAAACTCTACCGCCTGATGTTTCTGAATGATTTCCGCTGTCTTAGCAGGAATCTCGAGGTATTCTTGATGCATTTTTGTGTTGTTCTAGATTATCAACTCGGATAGGCATAAAAGTTCCCAAGCCAACATGGAGTGTTAGATAGTTTATTTAACACCTTTTTGCACGAAGAGTTTTCAGAATGTCGTCGGTCATTAAGCTAGCGGTTGGTGCGGCGACTGAGCCTTTTTCATCAGCAAAAACAGTCTGATAGCGCTCGATATCTAGTGAGCAGCATCTCGTCTCATATATGGCGGAAGCGGAACAGTTCCAAATTTTTCCATAAAGTTGCGTGAAATCTGTCTTGATTCACACCGCGTTTGCTAGCCATCACCTAACACTTCTTTTAACGCGAACAGTTTTGCTAGAATTTTGATCGTTAATATATCGCCAGTTTTTATTTTTCCACGATACACTAACTTTATGTTCGTGCCAGTCACCTATCAAAACTATGCCGCTCTAACACCACTAACTCGCGCTCTGCACTACTTTCTTTGCTACGAAAAGCCGAGCCTTGATTACTCTAGTATTGTTTAAGATTAGTAAAACTCCTTTATTGATCTGCTACATTACGGTAAAAACTATCGATTAATTCACCATTTTTACGGTTGAGAGCTAAAAGTCGCGAGCTCCTCGTGGTGGGTGCGCGCGATAAGATCTTCTGGTAAATCGTAGGTGTAATCTTCGAGTTTCATTTCTATATTTTACTATGATCAATAAAGCAAAAATACATAAAGAAAACCAGTCCTAAAGACTGATTTGAGTATTTTTACTTTATCCTCTTGTTGTAGGTATTCTAGCTTCCTTTGAAGCTTTAAAATTTTTGTTGGGACTTCATATTCGACTATTTCGTCTCTACTGTCCCTTTTTATTAATATTAGCTGCTTTATTTTTAGAGCTGCAATCAATTCATATGTTTTTGAGTAAACTTTCTTGGCATATTCTTAGCTAAGGTAGCAAATAAATTGATTATATTTTCAAGGCTTTCATCCAAGAAAACTTGATATATAACTTCATTTTCTTTAGCCTAATAGGTCTCTTTTATCCAAGAATTCCTTTGGCTGTCTCGATAAAAATCAACAGATCCATTGCAATCTGTTAATCTATCTATTTCTATCATTTTCAATAGTCATTTTCTTTTCTCCTTTTTGTTTATTTTATATATTATAAAAATCTTATATTATAAAAGTCATAATCAAAATCGCGGACCTTTATAAATAATTTCGCAATGATTTTTAACTAATATAAATCTCTCAAATTTTTGAAAGAAGCTTCAACTCTGCCCTAAGGTGCATCAGTGTTATCCTCGGGATTAAGATTGTAACGATCACCAACTTTACTTTGAAATATGTAACGCCAGCAAGTAGAATCTTTGTATTCATTGGGCGCCTCGCTTCACATAGAACGATCCGTCGTGATTTAGAAGGTTCCTATAATCTGTTTTCGTGAACTGGTCCAATTTGTTTATAGATAAATCCACCATCTTCGTTGATAGTTAGCTTTCAAGATATCGCCTCCACGAGCTTTAGATTTTTGAAGCGTAGTTAGCCTGGGACTGAGTTTTTGCCGTCTGGCCCAATCATTGTTTGGCCATCAAAAACACCCTCAATAATTTTACCCTGTGGACTTTCAATAATTGAAGTGCTTTGGGCTATTACTGAATTGTCCTCCCTGCTAATACTAATTAATAGTTCCTTGGCTGCAGCAAGATTCATTTCCGTTCTTGAATCGGCTTTTGCCGCTTTACTTGTTTTTCTGGTAATTCAGACATTTTTCCTCGCAGCTTTCTTTGTCTGTTTGATATTTGTTAATAATCTATCTAATACTATCAGTAAAAAGTCAAGAACTAGGTATAAAATTTAAGGAAAAATTAGCTTTCCACAAGCTATAAACTGTTATATGTTCTATTGTTGTAATTTTTAACAAAAATGCTTATGTTTGGTCAGATAGAATATTGTGTAATGACAAATAACTTTTCAAGTCTTGGAGAAAAATTTCTTAATTTGCGCTGATGAATATGTATAGAAAAGAAATTACAGATATTAATCTGAGAAAAATATCTGATTGATTGGTGTTTTTCGGATAAATGTAGGCGATTGCCATGACCTTTTAATTTTCTAAATTAAAAACCACTCATATGATAATGAGTGGTTTTTTAATCTTAAATTAGGTCGATTAGTTTTATATTAAAATTAAGCAGCTCCAACAGTTGCGCCAGTTTCTTTCCAAGTTTCTTTTTAGCTTCTTCAGTCATCTTTAGAAACTTTTTCTTTAACTGGTGCTGGAGCACCGTCAACGATAACTTTAGCTCACCAAGTCCAAGACCTGTGATTTCTTTAACTGCTTTAATAACAGCAACTTTTTGTCGCACCAGCGTCTTTCAAAGTAACTGTAAATTCTGTTTTGTTCGTCAGCAGCGTCAGCAGCACCGGCAATAGCGGCAACAGCAACAGCTGGTTCAATTCATATTCCTCTTTGAGGTGTTCTTTCAATTCGTTAGCTTCAAGAATAGTCAATTTACTAATTCTTCAGCCAATTTTTTAATGTCAGCCATTTTTGACTCTTTAAAAATTTAAAGTGGTTAATATTCTAAAAATAAATTAATTGGTTGCTTTTCAGAAATTCCAAATCTTCGTTTGTAAGACCACCAGCAATCGCGTTGATTGGCAGAAGAAGTGTGTCCACAATTTGACCAATAAGTTGATCTTTGCTTGGAAGTTCTGAAAGTGTCGTAACAGTTGCAGTATCCATTACATCACCGTTGTCGGCAAACGCACCAACAAGTTTTCATTTCTGGGTGAGTTTTTGCAAATTTACCCAAAACTTGCGGCAGCAATCTCATCTTCGCTTGAAATTGCATAAACGAGTTGGCCTTTTTAGGTGCAGAAGTGTCAGATTCTTTTCAAAGCTTCAACTTCTTGCATCGCAACTCGCACTAGGCGGTTTTTACTAACTTTGATTTGAACACCAGCCTGCGAGCTTCTTTTTCGAAGTTCTTGAAGGTCGGCAACTGTCAAACCTTTATATTCAGCAAAAGCTGTCATTTTTGCGTCTTTTAGAGCGGCGCTAATTCAGCAACCAATTGGTTCTTTTTTTATCAGCGTGATAATGCCATAAAACTCCTTTTTGGTTAATATTTCTTTCGACCTAATTGTTAAGATTCTGGCGTTTTGAAAGCCTCCCTTCAAAACTCGTTGGCAGATAGAAAAAGTATTCCTCGGTAGCAGATTAAGCCTAGCTAACGCGAGGCAGCTACTGTCTCTGGCAACTTGTTTTATTTTAGCTATATAGCAAACATTCAAGAGCTTAGAATTTAAAGGCAAGAAAAAAGCCCCGTTCTCGGGACTCTAATATATTTTGCGATAACTTCACCGTATTCAGTAATGTCTACAGTGAACTTATGGTTTAGAGAGTTATCGCATAGCGATACAGATCATAGGATTTTCTCTCTCGAAATATTTTGGAGATATGATAGACTTTATCTCTCTTTTTCGAAACTTATAAAAGCCTGAATCCGATATCGGTCAGATCTTTTTAGTAATCTTGTAGTATTTTTCTGATACCAAGTCGTATCATTTTAGCACCTCTCCTTTTTATTTTTAGCTCTCTACGAGCTTCTATATTATATAATATTTTACTAGTAAAAATCAACCAGTAGTATAGATCTATTTGATTATATTGCTTTGAAGATATATAAGCAATATAACAATGCTAGCTGATTCTTAGTTGATTAAAAATCAAAATCCACTCACATGGAGTGGATTTTTAGCTCTATCATGTGAAGATTAAGCAATTAGATTTTTCGGTTTTAATGCTTGGACCTTGTGAGGTTGCGATTAGAAACACTTTTCCTCAGCACCTTTAATTGAAGATGGTTTTTGTAGCAAACGAACTATCAAAGAGATGCTTTTGCATTTCTTCAAGTTTTCTCTGCTCCGAATGAAACTTTACCAATTGAAAGGTGAACGATTGCTTGTTTGTCTACGCGGTATTCAACCTTACCGGCTTTAGCTTCTAGAAACGGCTTTGCAACATCAGCGGCAACAGTTCCTGCTTTTGGATTTAGCATTAATCCGCGTGGGCCAAGAAGTCGTGCGTATTTGCAAGTTTTGGCATGTATGCTGGAGTTGCAATAAGAACATCGAAATTCAATTCTTCTTTGTCGAGTTGTTTTAGGAATTCTTCATCGCCAACGATATTTGCCTAGCTGCTCTTGCAGTTTGTGCTCATTTCTCTGGGCAAAACAGCAACACATCTTTACCTGTTCCGTTTGGTGGAGAATAACTGTTGAACGAATATTTTGGTCGAGCTTTGTCGAGGTCAACGCACCAAGTCGAGCATGAATTTCAACCGAAGCGTCAAATTGGCTGGATTAGTTTCTGTTGCAGGTTTGAAGCTTCGCTTAGGGCTGTAAACAGTATCTTTTTCAACTAGCAGCTTCTTGGTATTTTTGCCTCGTCGTTCAAGGCATGGTCGTGTAATTGGTTTGGACCCTGATAACTGCTTCCGACCATCAATGCGGAGTTGTGTCGCCAGCAGCTTTCGAGCTTCTTTCTGGCACTCGCAACTTCTTCGGCGTGTTTTTGCTTCGTTTTCCGCTTTTTTGCGAGATTTTTCAACTTCTTCATCGCTTCTTCAACGATTTCACAGCTTCAACCCGCTTCAACAATTTCTTCTGCAATTTTCGCGCTGTCTGCCTTGATTGACTTCGTTGATTTCAGCAGTTGTCATTTTTCAGAAACTTCAAGCCCAAAGCTTCAGCTTCTTCTATAAGATCGAGCTTTTTCTTTGCCATTTTCTTATCCTTTCTGTGAGTAATAACGGCTACGCCTCTAACATTGATTTTTATTAACCTTTCGATTCTAACAGGTCAGAAAAAGTCAAAAATTATAAAATCTTGATTTCTGTATCGCAAATATTGATCTCTATCGTTTTAACTTTTTGAGTTTGAATCTTCTCCTTCTATTTTGAATCCAAATATTAGCCGATTTTAAAAATTCAATTTTCGGCAGGTTACTCTTTTAATGGGATTTTGCCGAAAATTCCACTTATTAAGAATGGTAAATTTTAAATAATTGCGAGGCGTTAAACGCGCAGCAAGCCAAAAAGTATCGGGCGTGTGACGGTTTTGCGCAACGCATAATTCGCGCCATTCGTGGTCCGTTCATAAAAACCAGATCTGTTGCTGGACTTGTAATATTCGAAAAGATTGACTATCGAGCGTGATTCTTTCTGATCTGTAGAGGTTTTGGCTTTTCGTTTTCTGAAATAAAATCTAGTTGCTGCGCTTGAGACTTAAGATTAGTCTTCGAGTTGCGCCCCCGTACTCATGCGCGACGAAGTCTTTTTCCTTCAAAAGATTTCTGCCATTTCGGCGGTCAAGCCCAACTGTGTTAGCATAAGTGGCGCATACGGAAAAACTCACCGTTGATTCGAATCTCAAGAAACGTGATGTCTTTGATCTCACCGGTTTGAAAAGATTCAATCGCGGCCTACGCACGAATTTTCTAGAAAAGCTTTGTGCGTAATCATTAAAATTCCCCAAATCCGGTGTATGCTGGATCGAGAATGCCCGAAAGTACCGCCGCGTGGTTGCGTATATGGGCTGTCCATCGCCGCCCTGCCACCAGAATGAGTATCGCCGTCACACAAACCTTTGCCATCTTGGGCGTTTTTCTATCGGTGAGGTTGGCTAATTTTCGAAAAAGTTGTAGAGCTGATTTTTGAAAATGAACTTCTTCGAGATGAGATGTCAGAATTTTCTTTTGATCATATCAAAACCGCTAGAGCGCGGATTAATCACAAGAAGACTAGACGATTTTTCATAACGTGATTTTAACATATTTTTAGGATATTGGCAATGTGAGTACCCTCGCTATTGATTTGATTTTGAATATCTTAGATGTTAAAATAAAGTAATGAAAAAGCTCTTGAATTGAAAATTAAAACTCGTTTAGAGCACTTTAGCGCACAGGAGTAATAAAAACTCACACGGCGAGATTAAAACCCGCAGCCTATCTTGCAGAATGGGAACTAGTAGCACGTGAAAGCAATGACGCCCGAGCAAATTCGTTCGACTGGCGCACAGGCAGTTCTTGCGAATACCTATCATCTGATGCTTCGGCCTGGGTGCGGATATTTTCGAAGGAAAGCTGGCGGATTCACCAGTCTATGAATTGGGACGCGCCAACTTTTACTGACTCTGGTGGATTTCAGGTTTTTCACTTGGAATGGCTTACAAAAAGGAATTGATGCAACTTCACGCATTTCGAAGGGTCGATTCAAATTTAGCACGCCATAATTCAAATCAGCTGGCAAAAGTTGGCGATGATGAGTTTTTGGTTTAAGTCTCATTTCAGGCGAAAAATTTTTATGTCGCCCTGAAATTTTCAATGGACTTCAGCATAAAATTGGCGCCGATATTCACATGGCTTTTGATGAGTACTTCACCGCTGACTAGGCCGAGCACAGATTAAATTGCGACTCGATAAAAACTCATTTTTGGGCTGAAAAATGTTTGAAGCATACTATGAATTAAATGCCGAACATATTGCAAAGGCGAAAATCTACAGGCGCTTTTTGCGGTAGTTCAGGAGTGCGCGCGAAAGAAGATTTTTCGAAAAGAAAGCGCGAGTAGGGATCGAAAAGACTTTGATGGCTTTTGGGATTGGTGGAATTTTTCAGCCAGAAGAAATCCCTGAAGTGTCTAACTTGAGGTGAACTACAACCTTACCAGAAGAAAAAGCCACGCGACATCTATTAGGAATGGGTGCACAGCCTGCCGATCTCTTTTTGGGCGTGGAATTTGGTATCGATACATTTGATGTGCGGTGCCAACTCGTCGAAAGCTCGAAACGGTGCAATTTTTCACTTAGTCTGGGCGAATCAATATTAAAAACGCCAAAAGTTTAAAGAAGACTTTTCACGCCGATTGACGGCGATTGCAATTGCTAGCACTTGTCAGAAAATTTCACCAAAAAGCGCTACGTTAGTCATCTTTTTCGTGCGGACGAAATTCTCGCCAGCACACTGCTTGCTTCAATTCATAATGAATTTTTCGCTAATTATCTGGTTGATAAAAATCCGTGAGAGTCTTGAAAACGGCACTTTTTGACTACAAGCATAATTTCTTAAATAGATACTACGGCGAAAACGCGCTAAAAGATTTTTGAAACTCAATAGGTTGTGTCTAATCGAGACTCAAATCTCCTTTTAGCTGAATATATTGCTATTCGACGCACCTCTTCAAAACTCTATCTATGGATTCTCTGCTTGTTTGTGCCAATCTTCTGCAGAAAGTGTTTCCTGACCATCTATGATTGGGATAAAGTTCATCGATATCTTTTTCGAAAATCTTTCGAGCTGTCATCAGTCAAAACGCGGGTATGAAATGCTAGACATACAATTGTAATAGTTTTAATGTCGTTTGCTTTGAAATTTTTATCGATAATTTCTTTTGCAAACTCAAAGTTTTTCTTTTGTGTTAGTCGAGGCGTGTTTCTAGGGTTATATCATCTCACTAAATCCTAACTCTATTGCTCTTTAAAAATCAGCTCTGCCTCGAGGTTCTTTATCTGCATTTGGGCTGTGCAGTAGGATAATCTTGCCGAGAATATTTTGTCTATAGGCTCCAATAATATCAATCGTATCGGCAAAAATCATTACCAAGGACTATTGTGATGTCAGACTTTTTGATATTCTGTGGAACAAAAAGTAGATCTGTTACTGACAGTGTCAGTCATATATCTTACCTTTGAGATTATATTTTAGTTAATTAAATATTAGCATTTTCTTGTATTTTTGTCTACTGGGTATTTTTGTGATAAATCTGGCTCAAAACAGCTCTGATATGCGTTTACGGCTGTGAAATTTTTCGAGTTCTTTTACCTTTTACTCAAAAATATCTTGGAGCCTGGTTGAATCTCTGACGACTTTGTCTGGGCAGTTTCGTATCATGTCGTAGTAAAGCGCCGCAAATGGTCCCCTTCCGTCGGTGTATCCCTCATGTACGTCAACTAGTACGTTTAAATTAAAAAATTCTCGTCGAATTCCGTTTGGGGCTGGTCAAAAATTTGTGACAGAGTTCGCTCTCTAAATCAAAAAGCTCACTAGCATCCATGCGAAAAAGCGTCGTTTAGCGGATTTTTGATAAAAATAATCTTTCTTTCTTTGCATTAATTTATGCCTCAGCAAAAATATTAGCAACTGGCTCGAGGCTTTAGTTATTTCTCGGCTTTTCAATAAGTCTTCAAGGATATATTTTTCATTGGTAAGTTTTTGTTTTTGGTTCGAGTGCGGTTTTTCGGCTTCTTTCAGAAATTTTCCTGAATAGGTTTCCAGGCTGGTTATAATTTGGAATATGAAACATTGAATTTGCTGAATTTTGCGCTACCTCCTTTGAACTAATTTTTATGTACCATAAAAACATACCAAAGAAGTCAATAAAATGGCTGCTAAATATTGAACAGTTTTTGAGCGTATTTTTAGGTTGTGATTTTGAGCTATTTCTTCTAGAGACTTGTCTTTGCTTCTTGCTTGAGATCTTCTGCTATAAGTTTTATCCACGCGAGGTTGATTAGGTTTCCACGTTTTCCTTTTCGCAGTAAATGGTGCATCAGTTTCGAGTAAATTTTATTAAGTGGAATTGCGCGAACATTTTCTAATTCCTCAGGTTTTTAACAAAGTTGAAATCCACCATTTACTCCAATAAAAGGTCTCGCTCTAAAGCTTTTGCGTAGATTTTCTATGCTGTCAGTAAAAGCTGTGGACGACTCACCGCGAATTTTTCCGCCTCACGCTCTGCTTGATCAAAGATCGGCCAGAAATCATCAAAGGCATCGAACTGAAAGCTGACGTGAGGTTGAGCTTTTTGGGCTGGTTTTGTGCTGTGAGAAGAACCTCGCCTGCTACTTTTTGGTGAATGATTATAGAAATAATCCAGTCAATTTTCACTCTATCACTACTACTTTTTGCACTGCGAGCAAGTTTTCGAGTCTTGATAGATCGATCTTAATATAAAATCTTTAGCTTCACATGCGGGTGAATGCCGAACTAGCTGCAAACAATTCTGGCTTTTGATATTTTTCAGCAAAAGTGATACCTGCCTGCTGTGGATTAAGCTAAATCAGCACCTATACAAATTGCCTTCTTGATCCCGTTTGTTTCCATATTGGCAAAAAGCTTCTGCGTGGTCAATCGGAAGTTTTCGTCATGAATGTGTGCAGTGTGGAGTCTATTAGCATTATTTTTGACCTGAGTTTGATTTTTAGCTTGCACTTTTTGGGATATTTGCCGTGTCCGGATCTTCGGTTTTAAGATAAATCTTTCGAGAATAAAATGCCCGATTTCTTTCGTCATGTAATTACTCCACTCTCAAAAATTGTGTGGATTTGTCTGCTGTGATCGGGCATAAACGGCGTAAGCATTTGGCCCGATCTGTGAAAATTCCTCCAACCGAGATGAGCTAGAACTTCCGCTAGGTGGTTTTCTTCGTCCTTTGTTGGTCTGAGCGAGTTTAGCAATTTCCCAAGGTTTAACATTTTCGATATACGATTGGTGTGCGAACTAGAAACCCAAATCTCATCATAGCTTTCTATCGAGATTCTAAATTACGCCTACACGAATTATAATTATGAAGATCAAATTCATCGCCCATGATATCACCGATTACACGCAGACTGGTATCGTTTTAACCATATTTGCAACGCGTGAAACTAGATTACCCAGATCATTACGTCGAGTTCATTGTTATGGCTTTTTCGAATTTTTCCCAAGTAAAATCACCATCATCTCGGTTGGAATATGTCGAGAAATAATAGCGCAGCATCTAATCCGTAATTATCGATAATTTCAACTGGGGTCAATACATTACCGAGGCTTTTACTCATTTACTGCCCAGAAATGTGCGCCGCATGAACAAGCAGTGTCTGGTAGCGGTAGACCAAGCCCCACTCAAATAGCCAAATTCTGCGCTGAAATCTAGAATACTGCTGATAACTCTGTATATCAGCTGACAGTAATTCTGCCAGTCTAGATTATCTGGATAACCGATCACGGTTAGATAATTAGCTAAAGGCATCAATCAAACAGCCATTACCTGACTTGGATCACGGTGTACAGGGAACTCCCAGCTCAAGTTCTTTTTGGCCGAGAAAAGTAGAGACATCAGATAAGCCTTCGCGCAAAAAGTTCAAGAATTCTCTCTTGCGGTATTCGAGGGGATAATTTTCATTCTATTGGATTCGATCGCTTCAATTATTCAGGGTGTAAATTCACTTACTCAGATAGACTACGTTTTTCTTCCTTAATCGTTCGAAAGGCTTTTTGTTGATCTGGACAGACACCATGAAATTCAGTAACTTACTTTTTCAGTGTGAAAGTGCTTGCAACCTTGTATCGTACCAACCCCTCATATGAGCCTTTGTAAATATATGGTTGAGCTGGTCCAAATATATTGTGAAGCGCCAACATGGTGACTAGTCAGTAGTGCAGAATAAAATCGGTGTAGGTAGTCTGATTTTATTCATTAGAGTCGGAAAATTCTCGAGCTGTAGCATTCTGCATATTCTTGAGGTGTTAAGCTGTGCCGCCTGCTTTTTCGGCAATTTTATTACCGTGCTCGTCAGTACCAACCAGAAACGTGCCTCATCCTGCTCGTTGATCTCCTGGCCCAAATATCAGCTGATGGGATAATCAAGGATTACATTTACATTATGCGGAGCGCCATTTGCATAAGGGATTGCTGTTGTGATGATAAAGTTTTTCTTTTTGTCATATTGCTTATAGTATAACATATACTATTGAAAATAAAAAGTTGAGATTTATGATATTTTTGATATACTATAAGCATGAAAAGCATTAACTCTTTTAGAAAAATAAAAAGGTTTTTACGATTATAGAAATAGTTTTGAGTTTTGGCGCTGTTGCGGGTCTAATTTTTCTTGATGTTGCACTGCCAGCATGCAACGTTCTCAGAGAGATACTCAGAGAAAAAGTGATTTTCGCTATAATTAAAGCTGCAGATGCTAGATCTACAGACTAATGGAGGGAGCTACAAAGTCATCTTTCTGATGTTGAGGGGTAAGACATTATCGAAATTTAAGATCGGTGAGGATCCTTTAGCTAGCTATTTAAGATATTTCTCCTCTAACTAAATACTATAGGATAGCTGGATCCTTTGATCAAGCTAATGGTGCTAGGTAGCCTGTGAAACCTTTGATCGTCTCTCAGCTCCTCGAAAGAAATTTACAGTACTGTCTTTGATAGGTTTTAGGTGCTGAATGCTGGATACCAGGCTCTAGACCCCTGCTTTTCTAGGATAAATAGTGGTTCCCAGTTAAACATGTATAGAGTAATGCAAAGAAAGATCATTTGATACTGCACAGATTAGAAGTTCACTTAGACCTTAAAGGATTGTTTTTATGAAGCTCGCCTATACTGCTATGAATAGTCTATAAAATATTTGGTAATAATATCATTCTTCACTATCTATATCTTGCGCGCGAATGTCTGGTGAAACATTAGCTTGGGATAAAATTCGCTTATAGCTTGATCTTTTACTGATTGCGAGATTGGCGCTTGAGTGCTTTAGAAAATCTCGGCGAGCGGCAAGTCAGCTTTCTACAACTTACGGAAACATCGCTTTTCGTTAATCTGACAGTTGTATGTTGATTAAAAACTCCAATCTATTTTTCTCAGAACCTTTTAATATAACTACTTTGAAATCAACTTTTGGCGGAGGTGCAAAGACAGTTCGCGGTGCACAAATTACGCTAGTTCAGTCTCGCATAAACGTTGCACAGCTGTACCTAGAACACTCAATCTCACGGCTGGTGCGCAGATTCTCTCGACACCTCTTTTTGAACCAGACGCAGCAACTTGGGGCTTATTTGTTGGTGAGGAGTTTTCGACAATCTTAGAAGTAATATAATACGGAACATTTGCTGCTACCTTATAATTTTTAGGTAGTTGATTTAGAGTCGAAAATCTAAAAATCCGTGTTTATTACAGTTAGATTTTACCCTGGGAATTGGCCCTGGTAAAATTTTACAGCGAGGATTTGGATCAAATTCTACCACTAGAACTCGCCGCTCTTTCCAGTAGTGCGCAGAGATGATGATCAATGTCCCAGAGTCCGGGGCCAATTTCTAAAACAATCACCTTCGTTAATCTCTGCCTCTATAGCGATTCTGATTCCAGATTCTCTGATCCTTCAGCCAGTGCTGTGACCAGTGATTTATTAGGTCCTTTTTGACTTTGCACTAGATGATTTATTGGATTTTGTCTGTGATTTTGACTACAGATTTGATATTAGACATTTTACCACCAACCTTTTGCTTTCCTTGCAGATACGCCCGCTCCATGATCCATAGCGACTACTTGCATATCCAGAGAAAAAGCGTAACGACTGCTGCAGGTCGCTTTGCCAATTTGGGCATGCTCCAGATAAAGCGGCGAGATTGTCTGCCTAATCAAAGTATTTACCGTTTGAGGCAGTTGTTCGCCAGCTTGATTCTTTGTTATAGTAATTGACGTAAAATCCATCAATCGCTTTGAAATTCGCTGCCGCCATCCAATCTTCATACGAGCCAGCTGGGAGATTTGATTTTTCGTGCCAACAACTTCAACTTGTGCTGCTTTAATTTCTACTTCATTGATTTTTACGTTCTGTTTCGACGCCATTCTAATGTTAATGCAGGTGACGGTTTTCTTTGCCATTTTCACCCTTTTCTCTAACTTCTCGATAGCTACTGTCTTTGCTTGAATCTTGGATTTTTCAACACTAAAAGCAATATCTTCTTCAACACTAATTGTTTGTTTGCCGTTTCGCCATATTTCAAAGAATCGCCGTTTTTGAGAGGCTATTTTCATCTTTTTGAAAGCTGATCTTGAGCTGATAGTTTAATATTTTTCTCTTTTAGAAAAATCTGCAATAGTGCTAGCTTGAGTTCTTAAAATTTGAGTTTTTACCGAATAATTTGACTGTAATTTCTTTTGCGCGTTTGATTGACTAATACAGTTGTGGCTCCATCTTCAAGAAAGTTATTTGAGTTTTGAGGTAGATCAGATCTTCTTTATGCAGAGATAGACCTGCTGCTTCAGCGATCTTGCGTGAGGTTTTGGCGGCATGTCATTACTTTGCGTCGAGTGGCGCCGTCTTCAATTGCGAAAGGATTGGCGCGATAAATATTAACATTATAAATAGTGTCGGTGAGCTGTTCACTAAGACGAGGCTCCACATTATCTTCTTGAGATCCAGATATTCCCTGCTCGCTTTAATCGCGTCACCAATTGTTGCGGGCGTTAGTTTTGAGAAAAGAAGTTCGAGCTCCATTTTCGAAAAACATTAATAATTTTTGCTGCCTTCGCCTTTAGCTAGGCTGGTTTAAGTGATTGAATAAACTAAAATCCGCCAGCAATTGCTAGTGTGGCGCTTATAGATATAATAAAAGTGTTGTCGTCCTAGATTTAATAGGATACTTTAATAATTTTTCCCAAACATCAATGTTTTTATTTTTAGCATAAATAATTTCGTAAATCAAATTAAAACCGCTCAGCCAATGTACTGCTGAACGGAAACCCCGCACCATAGGTTTTTCTCTTTCGCGGAATACTCATACTATCGTAATTAAAAAGAAAGGAGGTGAAAGGTGCGGGTTTGTTCATAATAGAGCTTTTACTCAGGGTGCATTCCCTTTTTGAACTCTCATCTGAACATTTTGTTATAAAACAAACCCATAGTAAAAGTCAAGAATTTTGTAATTATATAATCATTGCAGGGTTTTATGTTTTGATATACTAGATTCTTTTCTAACCGAGCGTATTCAGCATGAGTTTCATATTTTCTCGTTAGCGAACTCGATCTCGATAGTGAGCCGTCAATCTCTCGCACCTTACCATCACCGAAGGCTGGGCGAACGAACCTTATCACCAATTTTGCGTAGATTTTTGAGTTATAATATTCATCAAAATTATCCGTCGAAAAATCTTGATCAAATCCATCGAAATTCATCGGTGTTATTATCAATTCCTTCGCTCCATTTATTTTGACCGCTCAGGCTATGCAGTTTTGCCTGCCAATTATTTACTAGCCGTATTCGTATTTCTTCTCTCGCCAATCGTTAGAATTCTGCTCAGTTTCCAATCCAGCGTCAGTAATAAATCGGCTTGGTGAACTATAATTACGCTGTCCGAAAACTGCACGCGAATCAGCGTAGCTGAGAATCAATTCTTCGCGCGCTCGGGTCATTCCGACGACCAGCAAAAGACGGCGCTCTTCTTCAGTTCGCTTTTGTCGCTGTCAAAAACTCGGCTGTAGGAAAAGACCTTCTTCCATCCTTCACCATAAAACGACTGGAAATTCCAATCACCTTTTGCGCTGTGGAGAGTCATAATCGAAACTTGATCGTCCTCTCAGCATCGTTAGAGACTCATCAAAGCGACATTTTCGAGGAAACCCAGCTAGGTTTGCATAAATTTTAGCATCAGATATTAATTCGCCGATATTGTCTTCTTTATCTTCTTGCTCTGCTCCGGTTAGTTTTTCAGCATTTTTATAATTGGTTCAGGCTCAGATTTTTCGAGAATTTCGGCTGGGCTAGCAGAAATTTTGATCTAGAAATTTGGCATCTCACGAAAAATTTCACCCAAATTGCGTAATGAATTTCGAGCACGCGCGGACGTTGTTGAAAGTCCATCGATTGCAAGGGAGAGATGCGATTAAATCTAATCCGTTTTCAGCCTGCCAATTTAAGTTATCTAATGAGACTTTGCCCAATCCGCGCGCAGGAATATTAGCTGATTCGTTCAAAAAGCTGACTCTGTCTAACGGATTATAAATCACGCGCAGATGAGCTAGCAAATCTTTAACGACCTTACGATCGCAAAGCCGAATCCGCCAAAGATTTTATAATCAATATTCATCATGACGTAATGCCTCTTCAGACGCACGTGATTGTGAAAGTTAGTGCGGTAAAGGATCGCCAAAAATCAGCGTAATTGCGTAATTCTGGAGACTTTTCACTGTAAATTTTGGAGCGATTTTGTGGCCTCTTCTTGCTCGTCGCGTCGATTCATGCTTTAGCAGGGCTCGCCTGCGCCAAGCTCAGTGAAAAGTTTTTGTCACTACGAGGTTTCGTTTTTCATAATTACATTATGAGCGGCGTTTAGGATATTCTCAGTTGAGCGATCATTTTGTTCGAGTTTAATAACTTTTGCCCCTTTAAAATCGCGCTCGAAATTCAAAATATTAGTAAAATCAGCCCCCGCCAAGAATAAATACTTTTGCCAGTCATCGCCCAACCACGCAAATATTTTGGCGATCATTTACTAGCATTTTTTAACTATCGCATATTGAGCGGCATTAGTATCCTGATACTCATCAATCAAAATATGCTCAAATTTATCGCGGAAAAATTTTACGGACTTCAAGATTGTCACGCAAAAAGATCGAACCGTTTCAGATAGCAAATCGTCAAAATCGAGTGCATGGCTTTATTATCGCGCCTGTTCATAGTGCACAAAAATCTCGGCAACTTTTTGTCTCGAATCTCCCAATTGGCGGTTTCGGCGTAGCTATCAGAAATCAGTCTCGTTTTTGGCGTTTCGAAATTCCTGCACTAACAGACTGCGGTTTAATATTCTTACTGTCATAATTCAAATCTTTTGATGATTTTGATCAAAGCTCAGCGGTCATCTTCGTCATAAATTACGAAATTTTTGCTACGCCGATTGATTCGCCTTTGTAGGCGTAGGATCTAACGCAAATTCCGTGAAAAGTTCCCATCCATGGCACAAAAATCGATCGTCATGTTTTGCCAAGTAGCTCAGCTAAGCGTTGGCGCATTTCTTTGGCGGCTTTGTTAGTGAAAGTTACCGCTAAAATCGCTCAAGCTACCCCGTGCGCTATTAGCCACGCAATGCGATGAGTGAGAGTTTTGTTTTTCCGCTTCCCTGCGCCAGCCAAAACTAACATTGGTCCGTCGCCATTTTTACAACTTCGGCTTGGCGCTGATTAAGCCCTGCTAAAATATCCATGAATATATTATACACGATTACGTAAAAATGCATCGTGTTGATTTTTCTTTTTATTTTATGATAAAAATACATTTTATAAGCGTAGATTTCATTTACGCAAAAATAAAAAGGTGGGTGATTTTATGGCTAGTGACAGCTCTAATGAATACTCCACAATCACAAGCGATTGTGGATGTGTTACTGACCATGGATTTATATGTCCATCTGAGTTTGGTGAGGTAGATAATGGGAAAGAATTTTTCACTCGTGTCTCATCTGCCCTGAAAAATTTCTCAAGTCTTTATATGACTGAACTCAAGTTCTTTTCTTTGAGAGAGATCAGATTTGATTACTTTCCTGATGGGAAGCATAGAAAATCGCGAAATAGGGTTTTGCTATTTTTTCTATCGATAGAGATAGTCCTGATGATATAACCTATATCATAGGAGCTAGATCCAACATTCCGGATAGTATTTATACTGATTTGTTGGATCGGTTAAATTCTATAGATTCTACTATCCAGATCTAAGCTTATTGCTGGCTCCGTCTCGTACGGGGCTCTTTTCTGAAATCTGGTATAATTTGACTATGTCAAACGCTTATACGGACAAAAATCTCGAAGAATTTATTCAAAAACATTTTTGCATAAAACTTAATTTTCGAAGAAAGTTGTTGCTCGCAATTTGCCAGTGAGTTATTCTACTGAAGTCCTTATTTTTCGCTCTAAAAATCAAAAGCTTTATGCGTTTATCTCAGGGTGAAGCACGTTTAACTTTTGGGTGATATTTCCAAATCTCTTACTAAAATGAATCTTAAGTCGGCTAAATTTTTCCACTAAAATGGCTTGGAGGATTATTTTTAGAACACGCTCGAGCACAATTTTTGCGGATTTTTCCGGCTCGTGAGTATATTTCTAGCGAAGAACTACGTTTTTATAAAACGCAGGTTCTTTATAACCCTGCCCTTGTTGAAATCGCCTCGATTCGAAAATGGCGAGATTAAGTGTTTTTGATTCTGACGCAATTGGTTCTTGGCGCGTGGCAAGCGTTTGAATTATCGCAGTATTTTTATAAAAATCATAAACTAATCTAACTATATTTTTAGGGGACTATTTTTAGAGCTAGGAAGATTGTTTTCATATAGATTTACAGATTAGTATTTTGTGAGATTTTCTAAAATTATTAAAAGCTTTGCTTTTTTATTTTTGCTTGTGGTTTACTCAAAGTATACGGAAACTGCCGTAAATAAAAGCTACTAATAATAATTAAAGTTCATAGAAAGGTGGAATTTCACAATGAACAAATTCACAACCAAAAGGTTTCACAATTATTAGTTCGTGCTTGTGCTTGCGATTGCCGGACCTATCTTCTGATGCCTGGCGCCACCTGCCCCACAGCGCAGCCAGCGAGATAATACGAAAGAATGATGCTTCACGATCATAGAGCAGCGGTGGCCAGATCACATCAAACAACTGTGGAAGCTAGTTTTGGGCTGAGCCAACTTTGAAAGTGACTTTATCTCGAAGTGCTATTACAACCGATCAAACTTCACATTTAATGATCCTTCAACAAACTCAGAGTATAAAGTTACACCTGCTTTCCAGGGGCTACCGCAGCACCTACTGCTCTTGGCGAGATGAAGCTATCTAATAAAGCCAATGGTACAGACGGTGCTATCAAAGGTAACTCAATTGTTGTTTCTGTTAAACGGAATGGTGTCGCTAATCGCGTAGAAGATAATATAAAATATCTTTTCTTGAAAACAAAATAACTCTTGCAACGGGAGCATTTTTAGTTTTAATTAGATTTTAATCTAGAACTATTAAATTTTCGATGTGGTGTCGGAAAAGTTATATCCATGTTGCAGATTATTTCATACTTTTCGCTTAAACTACGTAAATTACGCGCCTGTGGCTGGGTTACAGCTTAAATAAATTACTTTTTTGTGGCTCAATTTCAAGAATTTTTTCAGATTCTTTTGTCCATTCCGGCGCGTGGCGGATCAACGATTAATTAGTGTTTTGTTTAATGAAATCAAGAACTTTTTCACTAGGCGCAGTGATCGCCTTTGCGCCATTATCTCTATGTAGCTCATTAATACGCTTTCATTTCTGTTACCGCGCTGTTGATTTCGACTAAAGTTAAATCGCCTGAGCTAATTGTTAAACCGATTGGATCTCTACACCAGAGTATAGGATCAACTGTTGGTCGGATATATCGATGAACTTCATATCACGTAAAGCTTGTTCATAAACCGGTAAATTTATTTGAAAAGCTGGTAGCGTAATTAAAATTAATTTCTAATATCTGATCGCTAAGTTTATTTTCATTTAGGCTTGGTAGTTTTTTGGTTATGACGTCGTTGGTGACTTCGGTTAGAGAAAATGATCTGTAATTTTGAATCCCAGCGAGTGTAGTTCTTTATCATTAAATAGCTGAAAGTCTTCGTTTTTTAACATAGAGTTGGGTTGAGATCTCCTTGGCTTGTCCTAATTAGTAGAGTCTTTAGGTCTCGATTAGGGGTTTGTCTTATGCGTAAAATTTCTAGTATTTTTGCCCAGCTTTATTTATTTCGTTTTTGCAAGGCTAGTGCCAGTTACAGGGACTTTTCCTTCCCTCCGCGTTTGAAAAAGGCTAGATTTAGTTCACCGTTGTCTGTTTTTTCAGACTTTTTCCCACCAAAATGAGAATTCAACTTTGTTATGATATCCAAAGATTATATCATCAGAAAAAGCTTTCTTGTTGTGGCAGATCTATATTTTCTTGTCGAAAAACTTTTCACGGATCAATTCTTGCTTGGTACTCTGTTCGAAATCAGAAGTCAAAAATTTGCCACGGGCTAGTCGATAGAAAGCTTTCTGAATCGCGTGGTTTAATTCTTTTTGGATTTTTATAATTTCTACAGCGAATCCTTCCATAAAGCTCGACTTTATTCTTTGTAATTTTGGATTTTTAGCTGTTTCACCAGGTAAACGCCCCATGCGAAGATTTTTGCCATTTTCAAGCGTGCCTAGAGCTTTAGCCTCCGGGAGTGACTTTGTCGAATTTCGCTATTTCAAATTTAATTTTTGTACCATATTTTTCCTATTCTATCAAATTCTTTAGTTATTTTCTGTTATTGTTAAGGATTTGTCCTGCGATGCCCAGATCTCTAGCCATTCTTCACCTTTTTAATTCGCCTCGGTTTTTAGTTCTAAATTTTAGGGCCGCAATTTTGTCTATAAAAATTAGGGACTGCAAACATTTTTGTCGACAAAATCGTTAAATTTAGGTTGTTCTTTTAGTGGAATAAGTGAAGTTTCGTGCCGTTTCATCTCAAAAAATACAGTCTCAACCGCTGGTGGTGGTGTAAAGTCCGTTTTATGTAGGGGTTTTTATTTTGACTTCAAAAATGGAAAACTTTCACTCCCAAAGCTGAGGTGAAAGTTTTTGTTGCCAGCTATTATTTTGCGAGCAAATTGTTTTTGCAGAATTAAATAGATGCTTTTAGGCTGGTTTTCGGGAAGTTGTTAACTTATTGATAATTGGTGAGCTCAAATGGAATGGAATATTTTGCGCAAAACTTTATAATTTTTAGTAGTTTCGAAAGGTTGAAATCTGAAAAAATTTGCGTAAAAACTTCAACATTCTCTAAATTTTTAGTATTATTTTGAAGTTTTTGAAAGTTTCGCAGTCAAATTCAATTGCTAAAACTTGAGCATGATGCTAAGAGCGAGTAAAAACACCGCTTCCAGCGCCAATATCTAGCGTAAAGTCACGTTTTCGAATATTGCTATGCCCAACTAAGCATTAGTGCACTCGTAGTGAACGCAAGAAATTTTGTGAAATGCGGTGCTTTTCGAGCCATTTATTCGTATCTCAAAGCTTCGATGGGGTCTTTTTGCTGGCTTTACGTGAAGGTAAAAGTTCCTGCTAAAAATGCAACAATAGCAATTACTAAGGTAATTATTATATTATTTTTGATAGTGAACTTTTGTTAAATTAAATCCATCCATGCCCTTTAAGAAGCTTTCTGTTGCAAAAAGTATTTAAGGCTTCTCCGGCAGCTTTGAGCTAATATTATGCCTATGACTGAGCCAATCACACCAATTAAGATAGCTTCAATACTGAATAGTTGAAAGACTTTCCGTTTGACAAACCCATCGCTTTCATTAATCCGATTTCACGAGTTCGTTCACGTACACTCATGTAAAGTGTATTGATAATCCGAAGCTAGCAGCAAGAAGTGCAATGCACCCAAAAACAATCAAAGAGCCAGTAATTCCGTTTACAACATTCATGATAGTTTCAACTTGGTCTTTAGCTGTGTTTGCTGAATAACCTGCTTTTTAGCATCTTCTTGATTTGGTTTAATTTATCTTCAGTTACTTTTCCTTCAATTTGAGCTAGAGCAGAAATACTTTTTCTCTTCAGACTCTTTTGGTAAGCTTTTTGTCTGAAAATCATAAATCATTAAAAGGCTGGCTCATTAATTGTCACCATTGCTGATTGAATTAAGCTTTAGCTGTTACGCTCTGAAACTTTTCTGGGTGATAAAGGTTTCGTTTCACCTGTCAAAGAATCTGAAACTTGAAAGGTTACTTTTTCACCGATCGCATCTTGGGCATTTTTAAAAGCCTAGAGGTTCAAGATAGTCCTGAGAAATTGTTACCTCATCTTTATTGGTTTACTCCAGCTAAGAAAATCAAAGTCAAATTTTTGTCCTTCAACTTCCACTATAACAGATGTAATTAAAAGTTTCTACCATCTTGTATTGAATATAATCTGTTGCCATTTTTGTAGAAGCGGGCATTTTTAACGTTTGAAATTTTTGTTAATTTTTCAAGATCTTTAGAATTCAAGGTTTGTGTGTATACCGCGAATCGGGTTTTTCGAATCACCTTCTTTATATTCTTGCGGCCCAAAAGCTACACCATTATCCTGTTTTTGGCTCGAAAATAAATTATAGAGTCGTCACCAAAAACCGAAAAGCTGTTTTTGGATATAATCGTTCACGCCAATATTCACGGCAGAGGTTAATGCTATGGTAAAAGAACCCATACAAAACCGCAATAATTGTCAAGAAAGTTCGGCCCTTTTATTTCGCCACAAATTTGAGGCTGAAGTTTTGATCATATCTGAAATATTCATTATTTTTCTCCTTTTCGAAATAATTTTACCGTCTTGGAGGCGGATTTGGCGATTACACTTTTTCGGCTAGTGCTTCGTCGTGGGTTACGATAATTAGAGTGATTCCTTTTTCTTTATTTTAGACCGAAAAAGCAATTCTTCTACTTTATCGCCAGTATTTGTATCAAGGTTTCCGGGTTGGCTCATCGGCGAAAATAATTTTTGGTGAGTTGAGCGACTGCGCGGCTACAGCATACTCGTTGCTTTTGTCCGCCAGAAAGGTTAGATGCTTTTATTTCTAGCTTTATCTACTAGATCTACGGCTTCAAGTGCTTTCATAGCAGTTTCTTTACGCTTTCGTGGACTGATTTTTTTGCGATTTTTAGCGGTAAAATTACGTTTTGTAAAAACTGTGTCTTTTTGGGTTCATGAAGAACTGCTGAAAAACAAACCCAAAAGTTTGGTTTCGAAAGCTTTATTTAGTTCACGTTTTTCATTTTGGCGATATTACCGTTGATAAAAATCTCACCTTCATTAGGTTTGTCGAGCGCTGCAAGAAGATGCACTAAAGTGATTTACCGCTACCTGATTTACCGATGATGGCAACACTTTCCCCTTCTTTGATATTGAGCGATACGTCATCGAGCGCACGAAATTGTTCACTGCCATCCTGATAAATTTTTACTAAATTTTTACTTCAATAATATTTTTGACATTATTACTTTTTCTAGATTAATTTCTTGGGATTTTAAATCGTTATCTTGGGTATGGTTTGGTTTTTATGTCGTGGCTTACGACGCTTTTTTTCTGATCGTTAGATATTACTACACCTTTCTCTGCTAGAATTTTTCGACAGGTCTTTTAGATTATTAACTGAATCCTTTTGTTCGGCATTATTTGGGCTAATTCTTTTGGGTTGATCGGCTGCTTTGAAAAATCTACTTTTGTCGAATTAAACATTGGTTTAATCGGTTTTTAATTCTGATTTTGGCACTTTTCGATCTGGTTTTTGATTGTTTTGGTTAGGTCGTGGAGCTACATTTTGGGTTGGTGCTGTCCACTGTAAACCTTGGCGCTCAGCCATAGCTTTATTAACTAATTGTTTTGGAGGTAAGAGTATGTTACGGATTCGTTGTTCTATTTCTGGTCGTGAGTTCCATAATTTTCGCTGTGTATTTTCAATGATTTTTATCACTTAGATCATTGAATGGCTGTAAAAGTGAGAGTTGTAGCACTAAAAAGGCGTAGATTTTTCACCATTAATAATCATGCTCATTACAAAATGACGGTTGTTTAAACCCATTAAATCACTAGCATCAAATTGTGGCTCGAACTGTTTAGCAAGAATTGGCGCATCTTCAACGGAAACTCGGAATGAGATAATCGAGCCAACGTTTCCGAAAACTGCGTTTTTAACGCTTTCTGTCATTTGTGAAGTATATTGGTTGGCCACTGTTAGAGTTAAGCCATACTTTCGGATTTCTGAAAGAATTACAGCAAATGAATCGGTCGCGAAGTTCTGGAACTCGTCAACATAAAAGATGAAATGGTCAGCGATCTTCTAGTCTTTCGATATCCGAACGACTCATTGCAGCAAGCTGAATTTTAGTTACAAGAAACGAACCAAGAATTGCGGCGTTATCTTCGCCGATCAGACCTTTAGAGAGGTTGACGACTAGGATTTTTCCTTCATCCATAATTTTACGGATGTCAAAAGTTGATTTTGGCTGACCGATAATATTTCGAATAATTGGAATTGCGGTAAATGCTCCAACCTTATTTAGAACTGGCGCGATTGCTTCATTAACTTGTTTTTCGCTCCACTGGCCAAATTCTTGTTTCCAGAATTGAAGCACGCTTGGGTCTTTGCAATAAGTCAAAGTATCTTTACGGAAAAGTCACCGTCAGTTAAAGATTCGGGTAATACTCGAGGCATTGTTGGCTCTGGTCGATCACAGTGCCAAAAGTGAATATCGCAAAGATATATTCAAAGGTGGACCCAAGAATCACCAGAACATGCGCTTCAACACGCCGATAACTTCGGATGAAATATTTGATTTTTGCTTGATCGTAAACCTCAAGCGGATTAAAACCAAGTGGAAATTCAGTATCAGCTGGGTTGAAATAAATAACGTCTTTTAATCGACTTTTCAGGAATAAATCGCATATTATTCATTGCAAAATCACCGTGCGGTCGATAAATCGCATAGCCTTCATTGTGATAAATATCAGAAAGCGCTAAAGCTCTAGTGAACCAGATTTACCAGTTCCCGTTTGACCAATAATATAAAGATGGCGTGATCGGTCGCGTTTAAACATTCCAAATTGGTGATTGATTCCACGGAAATTAGTTAGTCAAAACGCGGAGATATTCTCGTCGTGTGCAGGGTTACCATTTAAAATTGGCAGTTTAGCTGGCGGCTCAGCAGTTTTGCTTTGATGCCCAAACAATATTTTGAGGTTTCTACGTTAGTGTGTGGTAAATGCCAAAATACTAGCAAGTTCTGGATGTTTAAAATAAAAGCCACCATCAAAAACTCACGATTTTTCGAAATTTACTAATCCTTGATCTGTCGAAGGTAGCGTTTACCATCTTAAAACCATTTAGGTTTGTACTATTAAATTGTTTAAATGTTCCGGTGAGTGCTTGAATTTGTAGTCGAGCGGTTGTCTCGTCGTCGCCCAAGAATGCGATACGAATTTTTCACTTTGTAACCTAATTTAGTGGCTTTTTCTTCGGCTTTTAGATACTCTAGTCTTATCGCGTTCAGAAAGCTCCTTCTTTGTATCGTCTTTACCTGATTCTGGTGCTTTCCATAGCGTCAACATTCCTAATAACCATTTTTAGATCAAAACTAAATGGTTTTTGCCAGATTTTATATTTTTATCCATTTGTCTCGATTCTTTATGCCAATCATCTGCTATTGGCTGAACTAAAATTTGCGCCCACATTTGCGAATTTGTTCCGTCTAGTTTTGCTAAAGTGCCGGTAATACCAGCTAGAGGGTCAACCTCAAAACCATCAAAAGTCTTAATTGGTAGTGCTTCATTATCTATTAAATCAATATCAGCTGAATAAACAACTGGTTTGAGCTGAGCTGTGCTATATAATCTTCTTTTGCTCATAGATTTGAACTGTTGGGTATTGCGAATAGATCTGGCCTTCAATAAAAGTTTTTGCAAGATTCGAGGCGCCCATACATAAAAACGAATCGCCCCATTATCATGAGACATCTCAAAGCTTAAATGCTCTTGAACCCCACCGTTATTTTAATTCTTGAGCATCACGCAAGATTCCGTGAATTGAAGTTAGCATTTGTTCGGCAGCGAGCTCTGATTTGTCGTTAGTTTTTGGAATTTCTAACGCCAAAAAGAACTGCATCAGTGTTTAGTGTTTGTAATTTGTCGATTTTTATAATTTTTGACGTGTTAAATAAGCCAAAATCAGAACGATTGAATCCATACAATCGGGCTAAATAAAAAGGTAAAAATGCTTCCATAAGTGCATTAATCATAGCACAAAATTAGCAAAAATCAAGATAGTGCTTGTGTTTAGAGGTAAAATATATAAAGCCTAGAAGTCTAGGCTTATTAGAAAAACCAAAATTTCGGAGGATAATATCAGTATCTTTCCAATCCTTGACTAGGATAGTTTTATTTTTATGACGATTATTTATTTGTCGCATTTCTTTAAATATTTATCAGGAAATCTATCCCGAAATATCCATAAGATAGATCCTAAGTATAATCGTTGAACATGACCTTCTGGTAGGTCTTGTCTTGGTTTACCATAGTCTTGCCGATTTCTTTTGAAAAATTTAAAAAGCAATTATGAAAAAGGTAAGTCGAAGATAATAATTTTATCAGCTTGATCTTGAATGTCAGTCATAAAATCTTCATTTTAGTCCCTCCTCAATAATCCACGATTTGCGCTCTAGGATTCGATGAATCTCGCTATCAACTACAGTAGGGTTTTTTCTTTTTCCAATCTTTATGATGACGAATTCTATCGAGATGATAGATGGGATTCCTAATTTTTAGATATTTTTATTTCCAAATGTAGTTTTACCGGCTGCCACAAATCCGGTGATAAAGATTTTCATATTTATTCTCCTTTCGAAAAGTTCTAAAAATTAAAACATTATAACACACCTCCCCCAGCAGTCCAAACCAATACATCATTAAGACTAAATACATCAAGCCCTATAACTCTAAATTTTAGCACGCTAGCTAGCGTGCTATTTTTGAATCTAAAAATTTATTTGACTCCTGTCAATCCCTCCAGAAAGCCTATAAGCACTAAATTTTATAAAAAAATAGAAGCTATATTTACACCAATTTTAAAAAGGCAGTCCATCCAAAGCGACATGACTTTTTCTGCTAAAAAGAAAAGAGTTCGTTTACTAAGGAATTATAACCATGCTATTATTTACTCAACAAAAATACTTTTATAAAAATCTGTAAAGGAAAACTGTTGTCTTTCCAATTTACTATCGTTTAACCTTTTGGTATAATTAACGTGTAAGGTATTTCTTAAAACAGCATCTTGATAATTTACAGTAAAAATTCAATCATATTTATAAACAAGAAAGGCTTTTATGTGGGAAATATGAAAGATGTCGATAATAGCAATTCAATAAATTCATTTTCGGAACACGTTTTTGAATTTGCTCACATGAGCGAAGACTCAAAAGAAGAATATCAGTTAGTTATACCCTCTCATTTTTAATCACTGTCGATTTGATTATTTAATTAAATATTTAATTCTTAAAATTTTTCCGAATCCGACTGGCATCGTCAACTATATATAAATCATATCAAATATTTTAATAATTTTCAGGAAATAAACTTTCCTTCCCGAAATACAGGCGAAGATTTTATAAAAGATTTTTGAAATGTCAAGCTCTAACTGAAAGATTATAAATAACTATTCCAGTATTTAACCTCTTAAAACTTTAGAATAAATATCTCCAGACGAGGCTCCTTTTTATATATTTGTCATGTCTTAAAAAAATCTTGTTTCATTGCTACTATTTGAGCTCGTTCATAATCTGTTAAGTTAAGCATTCTTTTATGGAGTTGCTGATCTCATCTCACCATTAGTGGCTTCTTTTTCGTGAATATCCACTAACCAGATATCAAAATTCCATTCGTTTTCCATTAAATAAAACTGTTAATCCAAACCAGATACCATTCGGTCTAAATTCTTTCTTTCTATACCAAAATTTGACCAAATCATGCATTTGTATTTTTTGTATCAATGGATTTTCGCTAGTTCTTCTATTAATTTTGCACGCTCATTAAAAATCTGAATTTCCAAAAATTGAAATATCTACATCTCGAGCAACCATAGTTCTATACAAGTAGCTACCTTCAAAACGGACATCCCCAAATTTAGTTAAAATTTTTCTATATTTGTTTCCTTTAATACTTTATAAGCTTCAATTTGTATATTTTTCCATATTTACCTTTTTCTTGATGAACTACTTTACTTATATCACAATACCTGATAAGTTTAACCAAATTATTACTAACACACTTCGACTAGCCGTTCAAATCAATTATAGTCTAAACTTTAGCACGCCAGCTAGCGCTATTTTTTGAATCTAAAAATTTACTTGACTCTTCCACCCAAGAGAGTTATCATGTCACCACAAATAAATTTATGAGGTATATCAAGATGGAAAAATTACGTCAAGCCAATAAAACGTATTACTTGAAACCATGAAAGAACGCTATGATGTCAAAGAAAAATGAATATCAAGCTAGTCTACGGAAAGAACTCACCAAAGCCGCCCAACGTATAGCAGAACTAGACACCATCATTCAAAAAGCTCTATTAAAATCAACTCTTGGGTGATATTAGTGACGAAAGATTTTCGAAACTCAGCGAGGGTTTTGAGGCAGAACAAGCGATTTTAAAAACTCAAGTGATGGAAAAGCAGACCCAACTTTCTGAGGTGGTTAAATCGGCAGATAACATCGAAAGGTTTCTCCAAAACGATTTCGAAACTATACCACTATTGAACAACTAACTCCGCAAATCGTAAACGAGCTTGTCGATAAAATCGTCCTTCATCAACCGATTGGGCGAGGCAAGAAGCGTCAAGTAAAGATTGAGCTTCACTACCGTTTTATCGGGGAACTCTAAAAAGCGAGCCTACAGGACTCGCTTTAAACTAAAATTAGTGGACTGCTCAGGAGGTGGATATTATACCACGACTATCGAAACAAAATAAGCCTCACCATGGAGGCTCACCTTTTGTTTTTAGATATTTTTCGCTAAACCGTAGGTAGCTGTAGCAACTCGTACAAATTCTTTTTTGCTTTGAAGATTTAGAAGAACTGTTGTTTCTTTGACTTTTCTCTTTTCTAATACGCGCTTAACTATTTCGTCGCGATAAAGTGGCTCGCCTGCCTCTTCTAGGACGGCTGTAATTGTGTCTGCCACAGTGCCTTTTTTAAAACCCCAATCGTCGAGTGCGTAAATTCCACGACCAATCAGAACAAACCTTTTATCTTTGATTAATTCGTTATGGATCGCTTGAGTGGTGACATCTTTTCGGCTAAAAGTCACTTTTCGCGAATTTCTTTTGCGATTTCAGAAAAAGTGCATCGGCTCTTTTCTTTTGTTCCTAGGATCACAAATATTTTATCGCGAATATGGATTGACACTTGGCCATTTCTCAAGACCCCATAGGTTGTTTAGGAAGCTAGATTCTTTTGGAGACGCTAGCAATTGCTTCAATTTGACTTGGGTGTTCATAAGATAATTTTGAATCTAGTTCATCTAGTGTCATTGGACTTTTATTCTTTTTTGATGATATTGACAATTTTCATCGATTGCTGATTTTATTTTTCGCTCATCGCCGTACTCTGCGTTTGCTATTGCGCTAAAGTATTTATCATTCTCTTGAACTACTATGCTTACTGCTAATTTCTGCGATAAATAATAAATTCGAAATATCTTGCTCTGTAGGTGTTTTTCAAGATATTTTTTCTACTAGATTTTTAGTTTTTGATATTCTTCCAGATTCTGCTAGATGTCTAATGAGTACCTTTTCTATTTCGGCTAGGGTGTTCAATTTCGCCTTTTTCGGCAGAGATTTTAAGGCGAATTAAAGCAGCCTTTTTTCAAGCTGACGAACCCGTTCGCGAGTGATGTCGAGACGCTCACCAATCTGTTCGAGTGTTTCTTTCGCTCCATTAAGTCCAAAGCGACGTGTGATAATTTCTTGCTCTCGTGGTTGTCCAATTATTTGGAGAGATTTGTGAACAAGGGCTTCGATCAGCTGGATTTTTCGTTTTGAATCTGGTTATTATTTTCCATACTTTCCCTATTTGGTTAAAATTAATACTTTTCAAATTAAATATTATTCTAAAATAATATTTAATAATTGTCAATACTCATTCTCTCTTTTTCTAGAACTATTATAACACAATTTTTGACAATACAAAAATGCTATAAAAATTTATTTTTAAACTTTTATAGCATAATATATTTATGGATATGGTTATTTTTCTTGGTGATGGTTTTTAGCTTTGTAGCTTTCTTTTTGTGGATATTTTCTTTTCCAGACTTGCGTGTTTTTGCGATTTCAACTAATTCTGCGGCTTGTTTTTCAGTAATTTTTCAATATCTAAATCTTTTTGGAAGGAGTGCTTTAATTTCGTTATCGGTAATATATTTTCTTCCGAATCCGCCGCGAGAAATCGTAATTCCATTTTTGAAATTTCTTTAAAAATTCGCTTTTCGTCAGCCTTCAGTTTTTTCTTCGTAAAAGCATCTGTGCTTCAGTTTCAGTAATCTCGAAAGGCGACATCGGCTTAATGCTTACGAAAAGTATTTTTCAATCTTGATGTATGGGCCATATTGACCGATATTGGCTGTAATTTCTTTGCCGTCCTCAGTTTTGCCAACTTTTCGTGGCAAAAGAAACATTTTCAAAGCACTTTCGAGCGAGACGGTTTCGATTTTTCGCCGGCTGGCATTGGCGCAAATTTAACTTCTTCGCCCCTCAACTTTATTGTCGCTAAGCTGAATCATTGGCCCGAAACGGCCAAATCGTGCAAAATACTTTTCGTCCAGTTTTTGGGTCGATTCCAATTTCGCGAGCGGGCGCTACAGCATTGCGGTCGATTTCTCCCTGAATCCATAATTAATTTATGGAAGGGCTTGCAGAAGTCGTCAAGAACTTCGAGGCGATTTTCTTCGCCTATAGCAATTTTATCAAAGTCATTCTCGAGGTTTGCTGTCCAGCTATAATCAACTACCTGGTTAAAATAATCGTTCAAAAATCACTCAAAACTTCACCGCTAGCAGTAGGTATTAGTTTTCCTTTAGTTGAACCAGTTTTTTCTTGAATAACTTCGCGGTTAATTTGGTTTTTCGAAAGTGAAATTTGAATTGTGTCGCGTGGGTTTCCTTCGCCTTCGCCTTTCAGAGCATAGCCACGAGCTTGAATTGTATCTAGAATTGTAGCATAAGTTGATGGGCGGCCAATTCCGAGATCTTCGAGTTTTTTAACAAGAGAACCTTCAGTGTAGCGAGCTGGCGGACGCGAGAAAACTTCTTTTGCGATAATTTCATTAAAATTCAAATTGTCGCCATTTGTAAGCTCTGGCAAAAATTCATCCTTCTTTCCATTTGAATAAACTTTCAAGAATCCATCAAAAACAACTATTTCACCTTTTAGCTTCGAAAATAATTTTCTTGACCAGAAATTTCAATTTTGATAGTGGTTTTTCGATTTTGCGCTGGCGTCATTTGGCTAGCAAGTGTTCGGTTTCGAATCAGCGTATAAATCTTTTGTAAATCTTGGCTAGTTGAAACTTTTTCATTCGCTATTACAGTTGGCCGAATTGCTTCGTGTGCTTCTTGTGCTGCGGCTGATTTTGTGGCAAAATTGCGTGCTTTGTGATATTTTTTTCGCCGAAAGTTTTTCTTGATAAATTCTTCACTAGATTTAATTGCGAATCCACTCAGATTTACGCTGTCGGTTCGCATGTAGGTGATTTTACCAGATTGATAGAGTTTTTTGTGCGGCAGCCATGGTGCTTTTGGCTGAAAAATCCGAGCCGTGCGTTAGCCTCTTGTTGAAGGGTTGAAGTTGTAAAATGGCGCGCTTGGGTTGCGAGTTCCGGGAGTTTTTGAAATATCTACCACTTTTAAAATTAGCATTTTTAAGCTTTCGAGAAAATCAGTTGCAGCTTTTTCGTTTCGAATTTTTATTAAGTTCAGCTTTTAAGATTTCACCTGAGCTTGGAACGAAAACTCCCCAGTAATTTTTAAACGAACTTTTTGCGCCAAACTTTTCAATTTCGCGCTCTCGTTCCACGAGTAATTTTACTGCTGGGCTTTGCACACGGCCAGCGCTTTTTGCCACCAGGAACTTTTCGCCACACAACAGGGCTTAAATCAAAACCAACCAGCCAGTCTAAAGTTTGGCGAGTTTGTTGAGCTTCGACCATTTTCATGTCAATTTTTTTCGTGGATTTTTAATTGCCTCTTCAATTGCATTTTTAGTAATTTCATGAAAAACAATTCGCTTGATTGTTTTTGGGATTTAATTTTAAAAACCTCGCAAAGGTGCCACGCAATCGCTTCTCCTTCGCGGTCTTCATCGGTTGCAAGCCAAACGTCGCTAGCTTCTTTTACTGCTTTTTCGAAGCTCACTAACCACTTTTTTCTTACTTGGGTCAACCTCAAAAAGTAATTTTTATATTTATTGTTTGTTTCTATTGGTCGCCCGCCGTCTTTATGGCAATCTGGCGAATATGCCCAACGCTGGACATCACTGTAAAATCTTTTGCCGAGATATTTTTTTCGATAGTTTTGGCCTTTGGCGGGGCTCTCTACGATTACTAAATTCTTCATAGTTTAATTTATTTTAACACTTTCAAAGTTTTTTTCTACAAATTTTTTAAATTGCAATTTTACAGAATTCTGGGTTCTTATGAAGAAAATTATTTTTGATTAAAAAGGCAAAACATGAGTTGGTGATAAGGCTTTTTGATTACTTAGTAAAAAGCTATCGAAGGTTATTTTGAAACTTTTTAAGCATAACTGATTTGGTTTGAAACTTACTACGAAATCTGTTATAATCAAGCTTTATGAAAATTGCAATTGCTTCTGATTTATTTTGGCCGATGATTAATGGTATCTCGGTTTTTCTAAAAAAATTTGGCTGAGCAAATGACGGCTCGTGGTCATGAAGTTGTGGTGTTTTGCGCCAAGCCAGACTGGCGAATATTATATCGAAGAAGTTGACGGCTACCGTGTAGTTCGTTTAAGTTCAACGAATTTTCCTTTTTACCCAAATCAAACTGAAACCCTGCCTGAGCCTCGTAAAATTGCAGGTGGCCGAATTACTGTGCCGCGAATTTATCTTCATACGGATATAGGCTTTCTCTTCTCCCGATTCGAGAAATCCGCAAATTTTGCAAAGAAAATAATTTTATGCCAGATGTTTCGCACATCCAATTGCAACTTTTTGTGGGTCAGGCAATGATCGATTTTTCGCGAAAGCATAATATTCCAGTAGTGATTACTAATCATTCTAGCCCCTGAGAACTTATTCGATAATTTAAAAAAATGCTTGCACCATCTCGCCTATTATTAATCGCACAGTCTTTACTTTTATACTAAACGTTTTGCGCTTCAGGCTGATTACGCCACAATGCCAACTCAGCAAGCGATTGAGCGCCATTTTCGAAATCCAGAAAAAGCTAAAATGCCAATCGAGGCTGTTTCGAATGGTATTGACCTAAGTCGATTTACTCCCGAAAAACCACCAAAGGATATTTTTGAAAAATTTGATTTAGCTCAAAATTCACCGATCGTAATGAATATTGGTCGCGTTGATGCCGAAAAGCATATTTCGACCTTGATTTTTAGCGTTTAATGAGTGTTAAAAATAACAAAAAAGCTCAGCTCGTGATTGTTGGTGACGGCACTGATCGTCCGAACCTTTGAGAATTTGGTTTATAAAGTTAGGAATTTCGAAAAATGTTCGCTTTATGGGTACGCAACTTGGCGAGATTTGGTGAATTTTCACCGCGCGGCTAGTGTATTTGTCTCAGCGAGCCCAACTGAGACTCAAGGGATCGTTTTTTCTTGAGGCGGCAGCTTGCGGTAAGCCCGTGATTGGTGTTGATGTTGGTGCGGTTAAAGAAAATCTGCCAAGATGGCGTGAATGGTTTTTTTGTGAAACTGATAATATTGAACAAATCGTCGAAAGTATTTCGAAAGATTCTTGATGACGAAAAAACTTGCAGCAGATTTTTCGAAAACGGTCTTGAGATTATCAAGAAACACGATTTGAATTTTTACAATTTCGAAAATTTGAAGAAATTTATAATTTTGTGATTGAAAAGAAAAAAACAAGAACCACGAAATTGGCTTGAAAAACTCTCTCGAAAATTAAAGAAATAATATGATTCTTAGCGTAGAAATTACTGAAAAATCTTTTTGGCAACAAACAACTTCTTCAGAATATAAAATTTAGCATTGATGAAGGGCGAAAAAGTTGGTTTAATTGGGAGAAACGGGATTGGAAAATCCACACTTTTAGTATTTTGCTTTGGTCGTGACCAAGATTTTTCAGGGCGAAGTAATTTTTTTCGAAAAGGTTCAGTTATTGCCAGCACGCAACAGGAATATTCCAGTGTTGGTGAGCAAACTGTGCTTGATTTTATCTTAAATGATCTGCCGGAATACGCTCATCTTTCGAAACTTTTGCGTGAACTTCCTGAAAAATGGGCGAAAATATGGTGCTGATCGAAAAATATACCCTGACGCCCTGAATCGCTTTTCAGGAGAAAAATTTCCACTTTATTGAAGATAAAGATTAAAGCCGAACTTCGCGATTTTGGCCTCAGTGGTTTTGAGGATCGCCGAAATGAAAACACTTTCAGGCGGTCAGAAACGTTTGGTTGATACGATTAAAATTATCCATTCGAAAGCTGATCTGGCGCTTGTTGATGAGCCAACTAACTTTATGGATTCTGCACGCAAAAAGAATCGTTTTTAAAGCTGGATGAAGAAAATTCTCATGAAGCGGTTTCTAGTGATTACGCACGACCGTGATGTTCTTCGAAAGTTGATAGAATTATTGAAATTCGTGACGCAAAACTTATATCTTTAAAGGAAATTATGACGATTATTTTGCGAGCAAAATATGTTTTTCGACTACCAATCAAATTCAAGATTTTGAAAGTATTCAGCGCCGAATCGCAAATCTGAAAGATAAAGTTCGTGAATATCAACGAATGAAGGAAAAAGGCTCGCGATCCGAGCACGATTCAACGGTTTAAAGCGGCTTGAAAATAAATCACGCGAAGAACTTGCGAATCTTGAAGAGATTGAAAAACCAAGTTTTTTGATTGATCAAGCAAATGTTGAAAATCTTGATTTTAAGCAGCAAAAATCTTATCAAAAATTTAAGCTCAAAAATGTTAAAATCGGTATTAAAAATGAAGAAACCCGTTCGGTGCGAAGTTTGGTGCGGGCAGAAAATCTTGCGCTCGGCTATGGTTCGCTTTGAAGATGCGCTTGAAAATAAAAACGGTGCAAAAAAATTTTTGAAAATGTAAATTTTGATTTAAAAGTTGGCGGAATTTTGGAAATTTTAGTCGAAATGGTGTTGGAAAAACCAGCTTAATTAAAACGATTTTTGGTGCAGAAAACGAAAAAGCGGAAATCTACGACGGTAATATTTTTTTCTTGATGAAACCGAGAATTGGAGTTTATAGCCAAGAAATTGGTTCTGAATCTTTTTCGAAATGAATCTAAAAGATGCAATTGAGAAAAATCTACCTTGACCAAAAATCTTTCTATTTCTGAAGAGAAAAATTTACCGAATTTTGCATCAATATCTCTTTTCTGCTGAGGACTTCGAGACACCCTATTCGTGAACTTTCTGGCGGTCAGAAGGCGAGATTTCAGCTGATTAAAATGCTTTCGAATGAGCTCACAGGTTTTAATCTTAGATGAGCCAACTTCGCACTTAGATTTACCGAGCATTGAAGAATTAGAATCGGCACTCAAGAAATACTCTGCGCGATAATTTTTGTGAGTCATGATGATTATTTTCGAAAAGCGATGAAATCTCAGCGATAAGGATTATCAAATTATAAAAATTGATGAAAATGAAAAAGGAGCTATTATAGCTCCTTTATAAGATGTATTATTGGACACAGTCCGTGGGCAAGATCCATAGGGTCATTTGCCCTTTAGCACCTAGGATGAGATGTCTTTTCCTAGTTTGGTCGGACATTTCATTCCTATGGATTTGAATATTGCTAGGTATTTCGCACCCGGCATCATTCCGACTGTTTAATCCTCCGTGTATAAAATGCCTATTTTTGTCATATTTTCACACCCCTTTTCTTTTTGCTGTTCTTCAGCTCCACCATTCTAACGCTAACTAGAGATCTTGTCAACACCTTAATTAATAAAAACTGTCCAGCTCGCGGACAGTTAAAAATATGTTAAATTAGACCTTAAAAACGCTTAATATCAAGTAGCTGAGAAAGCTTAGCGCGATCAAAACCAAGTACACTCGCCATCTATATCTGTCACTGGCACTCCACGAAACTCCCCGACCCATTTTTGCGAGTAGTTCGTCTCGAGCGACTGAATCATTTTTCGACATCTTTTAGCTTCAAATTTTAATACCGTTGTGTTCAAGCCAGTCTTTTTCGGCCGAGCAAAAATCCACACCCAGCTTGTTGAGTAAACTATAACTTTTTATCCATATAGAATATTTTTAACATATAAAACCTTAAAAATCATTAAAAGTCAAGATTATTTTTACTCGTTAAATACCAACCGCCATCAATATCGCGATAAACATTGAGTTCAATTCCTTTGATGAGCTCTAGATAATCAGCGGCGCGAGCATCTCTTTCGCTACCGTAACGTGTTTTATTTTGTTGTGAGACTTGCATCTTGAAATCGTTGGAATTTAACTTTCTGTTTATTATTTTTGCGCGGCACTTCGAAAATCCTTTCAAAATTGCTCGAACTTCGTCGACTGATTTTTGTTTCATCAATTTTGCGCGTAATTCGCTTGCGCTGCAAATTCTCGCACATAAATTTTGAAAAATCGCTTTAAAGGCTCGAATCGGCGTTTTTCAAGTTCGCGAGAATATTTTTTTCGAATAAACTCGAGTTGAAGTTCAAGAAGATCTAAATAATCGCTTGAAGTCCTAGGGGTTTCTGGCGGATCAAAAGCAAAAATGGGTTTTCGAAAAACGCCGCGTCCAATCATGATTCCATTAATTTTTGAAATTTTCGCCAAAGTTTCCAAGCCTTTGCTCGCGAGTTTTGATGTCGCCATTAATCTGAATTAGGGTTTCTGGCGCAACTTCATCGCGTAGTGCTAAGATTTCAGGGAATTAATTCAAAATGCGCTGCAAATCTTTACTCATTTCTTTCTTTGTTCGAAGGTGAATTGTTAAAACTGAAATATCTTGCTCTAACAAAATTTAGCCAATCGTGCCATTCTTCTACTCGCGAAAAACCAAGGCGAGTCTTAACCGAAATTGGTAAACCACCAGCTTTTCGCGCTTTTTGATGACTTTTGGCGGCGAGTTCAGGGTTTCGAATCAAATCACTTCCGCCACCACTTTTAATTACGGCTTTATCTGGACAGCCCATATTGATATCGATCGCTTGATAGCCAAGTTCTGGTAGTTTTCACATAAATTTAATGTCGTCTGGTCGCGAACCCCAAATTTGAGCAATAATCGGCTGCTCGTCTGGTGTGAAAGTTAGTCGCCCGCGCGTACTGTGGATTCCTTTTGGACTGGCGAAACTTGACGAGTTAGTGAATTCGGTATAGAAAAATGTCTGGTCGTGCTGCTTTCGAAACCACATGTCGAAAAACTACATCGGTCACAGCTTCCATTGGTGCAAGCGAAAAACGGCAGTTTCTACCGTTTTCCTCGCCTGTGCTGCTGATTATTTTGCCAAAAATCGTGTTTCATTATAAAAAAATTTAAAAATCAGAATTGTGGTGACCTCACGGGGAATCGAACCCGATTGCAAGGATGAGAACCTTGTGTCCTAAACCGTTAGACGATGAGGCCATACAGAAATTTTAACAAATTTTGCTAGTAAAATCAATATTTTTGTAGAAACTATTGACTTTTGTGGATGAAAGTTGTATAATATTGAATGTTAACTAGCTAAAAAGTATTTTTAATTTAGAAGGGGGTGAGATGATTGAGAGAAGATCTAGCTGTAAAAGAAAAAGTATGGTCAGCTAATTAAAATAGTTAAGTTTATGGCTTGTTAGCGTAAATTACGCCTTAGAGGTCGATGGAGAAATAAAAGAACAATCCAACGATCTTAAATATATTTCTAGCCAATTTGATAGGTATTAAGAATCAAGTTATTTTTATAGAAAGGGTGGTCTCGATGTACAGCTAGTTAATATCTGGGCTTCGCAGTTGCTTGTTTTTCGCAACAATCTGTTACATTTATATAGCGAGGTTCAGTCAGCGCAATTATGCGCTCTTTTTCTTTTTCTCTAAATATGTTAAAATACGTTAACGGCTAAAACTAAAAACAAAGGAGCTTGATGCTAAAATTTATTTTTTTAAATATGCTCGAAAAATATTAGCTTGAGATAGTGATTATGCTTTATTCTAACAATTTTTTTCAGCAAAAATTAACCTAGAGTTACCGCAATACACTTCAAAAATTATTTCTGAAAGGTGTAGCCATGAAAAATATGGAGGCTATTTATTCTAATGGCTTTATGATGATTGGTTTATCGCTAATCGCTGGTGGGACTAATGCTGCTAGTATCTTTTGCGGCACGTTCTGCTGGTGGAATGGCGCGTGATTTACGACGTGATACTTTTGCTAAGATTGAGAGTTTTTCGATGAGCGAATTTGGTAAATTTCCTGTTTCTAGTCTGCTTACAAGGATCTCGAAATGATGCACGACAGTTTCAGCAAACATTTACTATGACTATGCGAATGGGGATTTATGCGCCAATAGTAGGGGCTGGCGCAGTGATTAATGTCTTTTCGATCTCCGCATCTATGAGTTGGATTGTGGCAGCGACGGTTATCGCGATTATATCTCTAACTGCCATCATTTCTATTTTTGCTATGCCTAATCTCAGTAAAAATTCAAAAATTTATCGATAAAATGAATCTACAGTCACGCCAAACGATTACTGGTCTGAGAGTTATTCGAGCTACCGCAAAGACAAAATTGAAGAATCTAAGTTTCGATAAGATCAATGCCGACAGCCTTAAGCTTAATATTTTATCGATAGAGTTTTTCGCTAATCTCCCTTTTTATGACGATGATTTCAGGCTTTTCTCTTGTTGCTGTTGCATGGATCGGGTCGTATTTTGTGGCCAATAATACTATCTCGATTGGTGATATTTTTGCCTCTAACGCAATATACTGCTCAGGTTACTTTTGCTTTTTCTATGCTTTCAATGATCTTGGTATTTTTGCCGAGAATGTTTGTTTCTTGAAAGGTATTCGTGAAGTTCTTGATACGCAAGTTTCTGTTAAAGATAAAAAAACACATTCAAAGAATTCCAGAGTTTTTGATATTGAGTTTAAAAGATGTTAATTTTAGCTATCCTGATAGCGAAGAAAAAGTCCTTGATGCATCTAGCTTTAAGATTAAGCAAGGTCAGACAGTTGCTGTTATCGGTGGAACTGGTTCTGTAAAGAGTACTATAGAAAAACTAATCCCACGCTTTTTCGATATTGATAGCGGAGAAATACTATTGGTGATATTAATATTAAAAATTTCGCACAAAAGACCTCCATGAAATCATTGGATACGCACCGCAAAAAGCGCAACTTTTCTCTGGGACGATTCGTGAAAATATTGCTTACGGAAAGACCAATATGTCTGATGAACAAATTATTGATGCTTAAAAAGATAGCTCAAAGCTTGGGATTTTGTTCAAGGATTATCTAATGATTTGGATGAAAAGTTTCACAGTGCGGTAAAAATTTTCTGGCGGCCAAAAACAGCGGCTCTCAATTGCGTGCGCGATTGCGACTCAATGCGCCAATTCTAATTTTTGACGATAGTTTTAGCGCGCTTGATTATAAAACCGATTCTCTTTTTGCGTACCGAACTAACCAAAAACCAAAAATCAAACTAAGTTTATAGTTGCTCAAACGGGTGTCCTCTATTGCTAGCGCCGATCATATTATAGTTCTTGACGATGGTAAAATTTCTGCTCACGGCAAGCATGGCAAACTACTGAAAACAAGTGACCTTTACCGGGAGATTGCTTTCGAGTCAGCTATCTGATGATGAAATCAAAACAAATTAAAGCATTTGAAAGATCAGAATCTGCCAAGAAGAAAGGAGAAAAATAATGGCCCAATCTGAAAAACAAAAAAATATCTCTCAAAAACAGCAATAAGATTATTAAAAATATTTTTCAGAGTTTAAGTTGTTGGTGACTCTGTTTATCTTGTCTGTATCAGCTGGTGCTATTTTGGCTATTTTTGCACCGTAAATTATTGGTGATTTAATAAATTTAATCACTAAAAACCCCAAAATGACAGCTACTGGCCCCTAAATTTACTCCGGATTTCAAAAGATTGGAGAGCTGGGAGCTCTGCTGGTTGCGATATATGGAATTAGTGGAATTTTAGGGGTATTTTCAAAATTGGCTAATGGCTAAAATGGCGCAGACTATTGTGTTAACTTACGTGATGAAACATCCAAAAGATATCGAAACTACCACTTTCATACTTTGATAAGCGTAAGACTGGCGATATAGTGTCTGTAATAACTAATGATGTAGAGACGATTAGTAACAATCTTGGCGAAACTATAAATCAAGTAATCTATTCGCTTATTACGATTGTGGGTGCGATAATTATGATGCTTAGAATTTCTTTTGAACTTAGCTTAGTAACTTTTGCGACCGGTGTAATTTCGGTCGGTCTAATTCGGCTAATTTCAAAATTCAGTCAAGTATATTTTAGTGATTTGCAAAAATTTACAGGAAAATTAAACGGTCATACAGAAGAAATGCTTTCTTCTCACGAAATCTTGAAAGCTTATAATGGTGAGGAAAAATCAATTTCTTCATTTAACGAAATTAACGAAGAAATGTTTTCTTCAAGCTGGAAGTCTCAGTTCTTCGGTGGATTAATTTATCCTGTTATGGGATTCATAAATAACCTCTCAACTTTAACAATTGCGGTTATCGGTGGTATTCGTGCTGCTAGTGGTCAAATTTCAATTGGTGATATATCAGCGTTTATGCAGTATATGAATCGCTTCAACCAGCCTTTATCACAGATAGCTAATTCTATGACTCAAATACAAACTACATTGGCTGCGAGCGAGGCGCGTGTTTAATATTCTTGATGCTGACGAAGAACCTAGTTGAGAAAGTTTATCAGGCCGTTTTCAATAAAGAAATTCGTATGAAGTTGAATTTAATAATATTAGCTTTTCGTATTCAAAGAATCAAGCCAGTTATTTCAAATTTCAATGCTAAAATTAAACCGAACTCAAATGTAGCAATAGTTGGGCCAACTGGTGCTGGAAAGACTACCTTGGTTAATCTATTGATGCGATTTTATGATGTTGATAGCGGAAAGATTAAAATTGACGGTATTGATACATCGAAAAGCTTCTCGGGCGAGGTTCGAAGTTTATTTGGTATGGTTCTTCAAGATACATGGCTTTTTAATGGAACTATCGAGGAAAATTTAAAATACGGCAAGCCAGATGCTACTCATGAAGAAGTCGTAGAGGCTGCAAAAAAGGCTCATGCCGATCATTTTATTCGCACTTTGCCTGATGGTTATAATACTATTATTTCGCAGGATGTTGATAATATTTCAGCTGGCGAAAAACAGCTACTCACGATTGCGCGGGCTATTTTTGGCGGATTCTCCAATGCTACTCTTGATGAGGCGACCAGCTCTGTTGATACACGAACAGAAGCAGCCATTCAGTCAGCAATGGATAATCTGACTCATGGACGCACAAGTTTTGTTATCGCGCATAGATTATCTACGATCCGTAATGCAGATTTAATTCTTGTGCTCGAAAAAGGTAATATTGTTGAGCAAGGCACCATGAGGAATTACCTCCTTGGGTGGTAATTACACCAAGCTTTATCAATCCCAATTCGCTGAATAGTCTAGATTCTAAAGATTTATAAAAGTTAAAGAGAGTTCCATGAACTCTCATTTTTTCTTGCTTTTTGCCATCTTTTTAAAAATCCTTCTCCTTTCGAGAAGTGATGGCATGTGATTCAGTCACATGTCTATTAATACATGACTTGGTTTTAATCGCCGCATTCTGATGTTTTTTATCTTTAGCGACGAAAATTATGAGTGTTTGTGACTAATCTATCTCATTGACCTACCTAGAGTATTGCCGAGTCTGGATTGTTGAGATTTCTCTACAATATCCCAGCAGCTACTTATATTGTCGCGTACTCCAAAAACTATTTTTCGACATGAGATCTAGTCTCATTCTGTAGTTCTGACTTTAGGACAACTCAATGCTTCTGCCTCTAGGAATATTATCTCTTCTAATTAAACTTTGTAGTAGAGCTAGTTTAGGGCTCAATTCATATCCATTGTCCTGTCTCAAACGTATACATATTACGTTTCGAAGCCGATATATCGAGTCTACTAATCCCTTTCACAGGACTGATCTTTGGAATAAGCTCGATAGCTCTGCAAATAATTATCATATTTTTAGATCTATGATGTCTGACAGAAACTTGTCAAAAGGCGTTTCTTTTCTTTGAGTTGAGACTAGAGTAGCAGTGTACTAATCCTTTTTAGGTCTGGATTTAGCTAGCAGTAGGTGTCGATTTCTCTCGACTAGGATAGTAGTACTTTCCATTTTGTTCCTCCTTTGGAAAAGATAAATATATTTTAACATATCTATCGTTTTATTAGCAATTTAAAAAGCCCTCATGCGAGGGCTTGATTAAGCTGTCTTTCAGTGATGCTGCCATATTTTTCAATAAGGATCTGAAATCATTACTGAAAATACCTCATTGAATATAGCTGGGTGTGCTCAGTAGCGGTCAATGAGTAGTTTCTTACCCATTTTGAGGACATTAGAAATGCCAGAGATCTTTAAGATCCTGGTTTATAGTATTGGCATGTTTTTCTAGCTTATCAAAAGCTTCGTTTATTTAAAGTTTGTAACTTAACTGCATAATAAGTTGCCAAAGATAGCTCATAGCTTCTGCTAATCTGAGTTTCCGTGAAGGCCTTTTTCGAGTTTGCTATCCAGTTTTGTTCCATCGAATTGAGGAGAAAACTATTTTTGAACACTTTCTTAGCTTCTGTAAACTACAATTTATGTCTTCCATTTTTCACTCATAACTCACTCGCAAAATGGGATCGAGTGAGTCCTTTCTTTTTAGAAAGCTTAATGAGCGAGGCCAAAAGCTCATTCATTAGTTAAGCTTTCAACTAATTAAACTGTATCATATTTATTTCAAAATGTCAAGCAAGTGCATAATGCGGTTGAACTAGACTGAGTTTTGTGCTAGAAATATTTTCATACGGGCATAGCTCAGTTGGTAGAGCACAGGTCTCCAAAACCTGGTGTCGGGAGTTCGAGTCTCTGCCCGTGCCAAAAAGTGCATTTATTTCTCCGCAGGCTTGGCGGTTTTTATTTTGTATATTTTTAAAAACATTCTCGAAAGTGCTAAAAATAGAATTAATATGTCAATAGTCGATAAAGAATTTGAAGGAAATTAAAATTCGCAAAAATAAAGCTTGCGCGTAGAGTAAAAATATCTATTGGCGTAGACGGAATTTTGCGAGCATCAATTCCTTATTATTCACCGGAATTTGCGGTTAAGCGGTTACATTAATCATAATCGTGCGGAAATTCGCCAGATGGTAGTCCAGCATAATTCTCAAAATATCTATCAAGATGGTGATTTAATTGGCAAAACGCACACGCTTTTTATTCTGCCATTTTTGGGTAAAAGAAACTAAAATTTTCGGTCGATAGGAATCAGATTTAGTTCAGTTCCAGAATGCTTAACTTTTAGCGATTCATTGGTTCAGGCAGAAATTCGTAAAAGTAGTTGTTAAAATACTTTCGTAAGCAAGCCAAGGCTTATTTATCGCGTTTGATCGATTTTTGTTGAAAAGTATGATTTTAAATTTCAGAAATTGCGTTTTTTCGCACACTGGTACGCGTTGGGGGTCGTGTTCTTCTAGTGGAACGATTTCTCTGAATATTGCGCTGATGAATCTACCGCATCATTTAATTGACTACGTGATTATTCACGAGCTTTGCCCATACTCGTCAAAATGAATCATTCGCAGTTCTGGGCGAAGTTGAAAATACTGTCCGAACTATAAAAATACGTTCAAGAAATGAAAAATTTCTCGCCAAGTATTTAGATGTCGTTTGCGCTTTTTTGCATGAATGTGATAAAATGGTTAAGTATAAATTAAAACAAAAAGGCGGCCGATGAAAATCTTTGATGCTCGGATGGGAGCTTCCTCCTTATAACAGTGGTGGTTTAGGTGTGTGTTTTTATGGCTAAAGCTCTGAGTGAACAAGGGTGCAGATATTGACTTTGTAGCCCTTATAAAAACAAACACTCTGAGATTGATTTTATGAATGTTATTCATGCTACCAATTATTTCATTTGATAATTTTAATGGTTGCGGCGCTTACGATTCGTCTAATTACTATAAAACACATACTGCCGAAAAAGGTTGCTCAGATATTTATTCTATTCAAGAGGATTATAAAAATTTATTGGAAAGATTTTAGCTGATAAAGAAAATTGGCCAGATGTAATTCACGCTCATGACTGGCTTACGATGGAAATTGGTTTGCTGCTAAGAAAAATTGCTAGCGCTGCTAATCTCGCATATTCACGCTACTGAATTTGATCGCGCTGGTGGTCAAGCTGGAAATAAGATCGTTCATGATATTGAATATCGCGGAATTCTCAGAAGCGATAAAGTTTTCGCTGTGTCCAAAAATACGCGCCAAGTTATTCTCGAAAAATATAAAATTACTCCGCAAAAAGTTAGCGTGGTTTACAATGCGATTGAACAAAAAGCTGGCAGCCCTGAAGATTATGACGCTCAAACTTATAGATATCTTTGAATTTTTAAAATCTCAAGGATATACAGTGCTCTATGACCTTGACGATTTACTGCTCAAAAGGTTTGAGCTACTTGATGAGATCAGGGAGCTATATGCAGAAAATCCGAAGATCGCTCTACTCTTGAGTTGGTGATGGTGAGCAGCGTAATGAGCTTATTGCAAATGGCGGCAGCTTATGGGATCTCTGATAAAATATTTTTTACAGGATTTTTGCGGGCAAAGAAAATGGCGTGATTCTTACGGGGTGGCTGACGTCTTTGTGATGAGTTCAATTAATGAGCCTTTTGGTTTAACAGCGCTTGAGGCTGCACATTTTAATAATGCTTTAATTCTATCAAAACAATCTGGCGTGAGTGAAATTCTAAGAATATTCTAACTTATGATTTTTGGGATACGGAGCTAGCTAGTCATATTTTTGGCGGTTTCAACTTCGCCTAAGCTCCTTCACGATCTTCAGGTTGGTGTTAAAAAAGAATATACGCGAATTTCTTGGTCGCAAATCGCTGAACAAATTCTGGATGAATTTATGACCTTTAGGAGGTCAAAAAAGTGAAAAAATCAATAGTCCTATATCTTCATGTTCATCAACCGTGGCGAGTCAATGATTACTATAATCTTTTTGAAGTTGGTAAAAATTCTAAATATTTCAAAAAGATCTACCAAATGACAGCAACACTCAACGGGTGATTTTTAAAAAGTTGCTGAAAAAGTCCTACTTGCCGATGAATAATTTACTAGAAAAACTTTTGCGCGCTATCCTGATTTTAAATTCTCGCTTTCAATTACAGGGGACTTTTATCGACCAAGCTGAAAAATTCGCTCCCAAAGTGCTCGAAAGTTTTAAACGACTTATCAAAAACTGGTCGTGGAGATTGTAGTCGAAACTTACTATCATAGCTTAGCTTTTTGATCGCGAAGAATTTGAGACGCAAGTTCGAGCGCATATCATAAAAATTCAAGAAACTTTTGGTGTCACAATCGACTTTGTAGAATACTGAGCTAGCGTATAACGATGAACTTGCTAAAATGGGCTGACGAATTTAGTTTTTAAGTGATTTTTAGCGGAAGGCTGGATCTGGTTTTGGAGTGGCGAACCCAAATCATGTTTATCGCCCACCGAATACGAAAAATATTCGCTTGCTTCTTAAAAATTATAGGCTTTAGCGATGACTTAGCTTTTCGTTTTTCGAATCATAGCTGGGAAGAATATCCGCTAACGACCGCAAAATATATTGAATGGCTTAACGCGTCTAGCTATCATGGCGAGATAATTAATTTATTTATGGATTATGAAACTTTTGGTGAGCATCAGTGGGCTGAAAGTGGATTTTCAATTTTTCGAAAGCTTTGTTGGGATTGGCTAAAAATAATCCAGATCATGATTTTGCAAAACTGTTTCTCAGCTGCTGAGCGTGAGCCGGTGGCGGAGATTTCATGCCAAATACTGTCACTTAGGGCGGACACAGAACGTGACCCAACAGCCTGGTTAGGAAATTCATGCAGTAAGAAGCAATGCGACTACCTATTCACTTAAATCTCGTATTTATAATTGCAGAGATGGCTTATTAGGCTGAAGATTGCGTCGCCCTCAAACTAGTGATCACGCTTATTATATGTGCACGAAATTTTTGGAATGATGGCGATGTTCATGCTTATTTCTCCTCTTATAAATCGCCTTATGATGCTATGTTATGATGGACGCTGTGTGTGATATGGATTATCGATTAAGAGCGTTAAGGTTCTAGACAACAACTTGATATTGTCTCAAAGATGTCTCAGTCGACAAAAAGATCTCGATTAAAAGCTAAGAGATATAATCACATTCTTCTGACGCTGAAGCAAAACTTCTCCGCGGAAGGAGCAACGTAAGAAGGCAACCAAATCTATCCTCGACCACCTTTTTAATTATAATAATGAAGAAAAATTGGATTTTGTAGTAAAACGAGGTAAAATGACTAGATCTGTAATTTAAGTAATGGCAATTTGAAATATCGGACTAAAACACCATGCGATGGTAGCTGATTTTTTATTTTTCCTGATAATGGTATGAGAATCATACGCTTGGCGATCGAGCTAGTTCATCGCATTGGTCTACGAGTAGATGGTGAATTTTCATGGATGAAATGACGAGTGGCTGGCAGTTTAAATTTAGAGTATCTACCTGATGCTTTAATTTCTGAAACGATAGCATCAACAATCAGCCCAAGTCCGATTGAGTTTCAGGATGCAGTTGCGAGCGGTTGCGATGTATTTTTACGCCAAGTTAAAATAGTTAACTTTGAGCGCCATCTCACCGCGATTTTCAATTGTTCTTTCACCAAAATTTTGCGATAAATAGCGGAAAGCTATTTCGCCGATACCGTTCAGTTCATTCCTGAGAAAAAGTATTCTTCATTATCGCGGCAAGCGGGCTTTTTGTGGTCTCTGCTGAGTGAAAAAGATACTGAGAATAATATCTTTCAGTTTTTCTCAGCATACGGTTGGATTATTTGGTATTGAAAATAAGCTCGGTTCGTGGGTTGATTGCGAAGATGGAATTTTAAGCGGATCTAATGTTGAGCACGGACAAACCGACTCGGCCTTAGGATTTGATTTTGGTCTAAGCTCGAATCAGGAAACGATTTTTCAATATACGATTTCTCATGTGCAGATAATCACGATTTAGCCTTGAGAAATTCGATCTTTGCTGAGTGGTGAGGCTTTATTCAAACAATTTGATAAAACTCAGCGTTATTGGCGTAAATGGCTATCCCCTGCTCTTAAAATATCACAAAAACTCCCCGATAAATATCACGATAAATTTATTCAGTCCGTTATGCTAGTTAAATCTCATATTGCGAGCTCTGGTGCGCCAATTGCTAGCAATGATAGCGAGATGCTGCATCATGCTCGAGACGACTACTTCACTGTTGGCTACGAGACGCTCTTTATGCGCTTTGGCCATTGATCTGAATTGGTTATTTTCGATGAAGCGAAAAGTTCTTTGAGTTTTGTCTCTGAAGCGAAAATCCAGCGGTTTCATGAACTCGTAAATATCTCGCCAAATGGCGAACTTGGCCCTAGCTGGCATCCCTATTCTAGGGTGGAGATTCGCAAAAACTCTACCGATTCAAATTGACGAAACCGTCAGTATTGTTTTTCTCTATGCAATTTCACTCTAAATTTCATAATCATTCAGACATGGTGAAAAATTTTCTACCCAAAGCTAATTAAACTCATGAGTGATTTTTGGCTAATTTCCTGAATGGAAATAATCTCGTTAAACCAAACTATGAACTATGGGAGATGGATTTTCTTTCGACGACATATCTGAATGCGATTGTTTTTGCTGTGTTAAATTCCGCCGCGGATCTTGCTGCGAGATTTTAGTAAGCCTCAAGACGCTTATCGCCATGAGCGGCTGCTGATAAAATTACGAAAGCGGCAAATCAGAATTATTTAACACAGATTTAAAATTATTTCTATCGTGGAATTTGGCCTTCATGAAAGACCCTAAGATTGATGCATCGAGTTTTCTATGGCGCATTTATGTTTGGACTTTTTGATTTTAGTTCATCTGAAATTGATAGATCTTTTGAATCTCTAAAGAAGTATTTTGAAGCAGAACGAAATATTGGCATTCCGCGTTTTGAGAATGACGTATACTATCGTTTTTCAAATGATTACAATTCGAATATTTGGATAATTTTCAACACTTTGGCGAGCGGAATTTTATCTCGCAGAGGCGATCAAAACGACAGGCTGAGCGGATATTGGATTGGTTGTGACAAGGAGCTCTTTCTACTGGAGTTTTGCCAGAGCAAATCAATCCTCGTAATCTCGAATGGCTTTCTGTAGCTCCCTAACTCTGGAGTCAGGCTGAATTTATTTCGCGCTACTTGACGTTTAATTTCGCTGAAGAATAAAACTTATTTCGGAATTAAATTGACCCATCTAGATAAATATGTATAATCAAGCTTATGAATAATTTTTCGAAAAACATTTTTCAAAATACCTAGAGATCTACAAATGAGCGTATAAAAACTGCAGAGGTTTTATATTATTCTCGCTGTAACAAGCTTTGTGTATGAGTGTAGTTAGTCTTATCAATCAGGGATTAGGCCATCTAATTATATTTCTTTGTCAATTTTAGCGTCTGGTCTTTTTCTGGTTAATTCAATTATTTGGTGATCGGGGTGTAGCTCTGCTCGAGACCTTTTCGCTATCTAAAATACTTCTACTAAAAACAAAAATAGTTTTCAATTTTTGCATTTTCTGTATGATATAATTGGACTGTCGCCGCGATAGCTCAGCTGGTAGAGCGCATCCATGGTAAGGATGGTCTCGGTCGCCCCGATCGTGGCCCAAATTTATTATCGATCTATGCCGCATCTTATATAAAGTAAGGTGCGGCTGTTTAAATTAAAAATCCCTGAGGCATCTCTTGAGGATGACATCACAATTGACTACTGCGTATCAAGGCTGCATTTTTATTATTTTACTGCTGTTAGTTAATACTTAGATGATGTATTTATTTTATGATTGAAAGTAATTATTGCCAATAAAATAACTTGATTTTATCTTTTTGTTGTGATAGAAATAGTTAAGAATTGTAAATATTAATTTAGAGAGATTATGGCAGAATACGAAACGAAAGATTATCTGATTGGTTAGCGAAGCTACTGATCAACGATTATACTATACTCGCAAAGAATACTCAGAACACCCTGAAAAAGCTTTCTTTGCGAAAATATAACCTAAAAACCCGAAAACACGAAGTTTTTACTGAGACTAAAAAAATCCCTCGGCTGAAACGAAGGTTTACACGCAAAGGCTAAAAAGTTCTCCACTCGGGAGTTCTATATTAAAATAAAAATCAGCTTTTTGTGGGCTGATTAGATTTTTAATAGATGATTGGTTCAAGCGATTTTGACGAATAACTTTCCGATTGGCTTTTAACTTCGTCGCTTTTAGCTTTAATTTCTGGGCTTTCTGTTTCTCCAGCTTTGAGATAGATTGAACCAAGTAGTCGTAAGATTTGCGGGCCTGTTATCAAGCCTCAATAGCTTTTTCTAGAGCTCGAGCGGCGTTTTATACTCTTTTAAGTTCTCAAGTGCTTTTAGCGTAGGCCACATAGCGTGGGTAGGTTATTTTCAAGCTCGAGAGCCTGCTCGAAAGCTAATGCCGCCTTTGCGATAATCCTGAGTTTCTAGATAAATTAAGCCAACGTTATGAAGGCTAGATGGCGAAGACTCAAGGCTTTTGTGCGATTTTCAAAACATTCAATTGTTTCTTCAAAAGTTCTTTTGTCCGGCGTAAATTATCCTGAGTCGATTATAGGCGGTAGCATTTCGTCTGTCGAACCGTAAGATTGTTAAAAGTGATTTTTCAGCTCGAAGGTATATCATTAATTGCTTTCGAGCTGCTCGCCAAAGTTTGTCTAGCTTGATGAAAGATTGTCTGGAAGTTTGACTTCGCCTGTTCTGGTCCAAAGAATATATCCGCTAAAATGAGGAATAAAAATTACAATATACATGGTTAAATTATATCACAAAGCATTATCAAATTGTAAATTAGACAAGTAAATTCAGCCTAATATTTTCATTTTGCTGAATTTTATGATAACAAGCCAATAGTCAGTTCTTTGTGTTTTGTGCGGCTGTCTTCGATTTGTTGTGCTCGCAGAATATTCAAGCATTGCTCTATGAAGCTGAGTACTCCTCGTCTGTTTTGAAGGAACTAGCGAACTAGCTTGTCGAATTTTTGAACCACTTAGCCATTTTTAGCAATCAACTGACTCAATTTTTGCTTAAGATATGTTCTGAAGTTAATTTTTGCAATTCAGCGTAGGCTGTCTGCTAAAAAAGATTATTTGAGGAATCTGTCTTTTCGTCCAATTTGTATTTTTAAGAATTTTAATAGATTCATTGTGAGATTGTTTTGAATTTTAATTTTCAGTGCGCGATCGAACGGTTAAAAGGAGTGATTCTATGGAATTTGTTATCAAAATAAAATGCAAATTCTGGCGTGGCTCTTCAGAAGTTTTAGAAAACTTTATTTTGAGCTTGCTCATTCATCAGAGTCATGAAAAATCTAAAAACTGTTGGATGTGATTTTGACGCATCTGGAGGTCTTCAATATCTTCGACGTTGATAGTTTCAGTTTTTGCTTATCGGTGCGCGAAGGATATCTCATATCTCTGATTCTTTGGGTATGTCTAGCTTCTCTTTTGGCAAATTCAAAACTGAAACATGTGGAATTTCTAAAATTACTGCGTGTGAGTTTAAAATAGTGGATTTCGATCTTATTCATTGGATTTTTATCTTTGAATTTCTGTATTTAGCGCAAAGACCTTCCGTTGTAGATTCCTTTTCTCGTCTAGTCTTTGGTGGAATTGTACTTCTAGACTTTCTGCATGAAGGAACATCGTTCATTACTTTCGTCTTATGATATTTTTGTCGCAAACTTTGTCGCCCAAAAATGGATGCACAATATATTCATACGAACACGCAATTGGTGCGTCCGACCAGTCTAGGGAGTGAGTTTGACCAATGAATAACGATTATTTTCACTAATAACCTCGTATTTAGTCTGAGCTGGCTTGCCTTTTTGGGCTAATCTATAAAAGTGCTTGGTCAGAATTATTCGCGCAATTGGTAGATCGATAAGTGCCTTTTTAGGATTCAAAGATCCCTTTACTATCGCAAAATAAGTAACAGTGCGATCACAAATTGTTTTCTGGAGTTTTTGCTGAGAAATCATTTTTAGCACCGATAATCACGCCTGAAGTTTCGGTCAAGTCGATGAACAATTCCCGGTGCGGTTGGTGTTATTTGCAAAAATTTGATCCGTATTTGAAAGAAATCGCCACGGTAAATTCATCATTCAGGACACCTTTAGAATGAGTTATCATCTTGGGCTTATTAATTACGATTACATTTTCGTCTTCAAAATAATCGAAATTGAAACCTGCTCATAGATTTTTCCGATATCAAGACTACTTTATCTCTAGAAACTAAAAATTCTAGGTTTATCTGCGGGGTTATTATAATCTTTAACAAAACCATATGTATCTGAATTGATGCTCGTGAAAGCTCTGGATACTTTTTTCTTTTAGAGCTACATCATGGGAGTTTGCTTGGTATGACACGAATAAATAAATATCCTTACCTTCAAAAAGGGTATCTGCGAAACTTGCAAAATCATCTTGTGGGTTTTCAATTATTTCTGCCTCAAGCTCACCATAATTTTGGCGTAATAAATCCAATATATGAAAATTCATTATCTTCGTCGTTCCCGATCATTGATTACGAAAATTTATCACCTAAAATTTAAAACTAAAAATCTCTGAGAATTGTTCGGCATATAGCTTCAATATTGGTGACATGATTATCGCCATAGCTATTTTTAAATTTTTTCGTAATATCTTTTAGAATATCACTGAATTAAACTTTGCCATTTAGTCCCGCTCGAAATAATTAATCTTCATCGCGCTTTTTAACTCTTTCAAAGGTCTGTGCGGCAACATTTTTCGCCTGAGTGCGGCCTTGACGTAAAATTTCATAGATAGCTTCTGGATTTTTACAGCTCAGCTCGACGCTCACGAATTGGCTTTCAGGAACGATATCAAGTTCCTCTATTAGATATCGCTTAACGACTACATCACCTAAAACCGCCTTGTTGATATTGCTGTTTTTAATTCAGCAACCTTATGTCTCTTGCGAAATACATCCAGATAGGCAAACACTACATTGCCCTCAATTTTTCCGGGGTCTTCAACGTGAATGTGATCTGGGTCAGTATACATCCTCATTACTTATCGCGTATTTTCGTAGAGTCGCTCAAATAAATACCGTTATTGAGGCTTTTGCTCATTTTATCATTCATGCCTGTAACTTGCGGCAAACGACGCTTTCAGTCTCTTCGCCAGCCAAAAATCATTTTCTGGTTCAATCAATCATCTTGCTGATATGTTTGATTAAATGAACGGACTATTTCACGAGTTAGTTCAATCATTGCTCTGATCTTCACCTCATAGGAACGTGAGTTGCTTTTAAAAGCTGTGCAATATCGGCCGCTTGAGATATAGGAGAAAACACAACCGCTTTGGGACTCCTTCACCGAAGTACTTAGTTCTTGCTGATTAGCGTCTGATGTCGAGGCGAAACTCGAAGCAAGATTTGCGTAGAACATTGCAAGCTCAGAAGTTCTGAATTTGGCCTGATAAAAATAGTGCTGTTGATCGATTCCAACAGCTAGATAATCGATCACAACCTCAAGTACACTTTTTGATGCACTTTTTCTGGGTTTTTAGCATCGTTTGTGAGCGCTTGAGCATCTGCGATCATGATAAAAGTTTCGAATTCGCCTGAATTTTGGAGTCACTGATTTTTATGAGCCAACGTAATGGCTAAGTGCAACCGGCCGTTGGTCGATCTCCGGTTAGAATAATTTTTAGCCATTTTTTCCTTTATGAGTTTATTAATTGATTTTATGAGCTTCTTTGATCATTGTTTTTGTTGGGCACTTGCTCAACACTCGTAGCTGTAATATTGGGGTCACCTAGATTGCGAATTGTTCTACCTATTACAACTGGATCAAGTGCACCGTAGATTATTTTAGTTCGAGTTTTATTTTAGAGAGGACCGCGTATGTATCCTGTTCAACAATTGCTGTTGTAAACTTTCTTAAATTATCAAAATATTTAGTGTCTTTTTGATAGGTTTTAACATCTACTAACCCCATTTTTATTACTAGATTCACAAAATCAAATGACTTCTCTGGATTCTCGACTATATCTTGATATCCTTTTTGAGTAGCTTTTCGAGCGATCTGTTACTTGGCTTTTCATGGATAAAATTGGTGGCGGTGAAGTATGATTTGATTAACGAGAAATGGATATTTTTAGCGAACTCACTCATGGACTAACGATCCCATGCCAGACCAACTATAAAAATTGGTTTTTAATACTTGTGTGTGCATAGTTCTTGCTGACAGCCCGAGCCTGTGCGGACAAAGTTTGCGAACCGCGCCACTCTGGAGATGGAGAGTGTCCGTGTCCAATCAGATCTATAGTTAAAATATCAAAATCGTCACCCACTTCATTTATCACATCCTTCCATACTTTTAAGAGAGCTCGCAATTCCAGTGCAAGAAAATTATTGTACTTTTCGACCGTCGACTTGAACGTAAGGTCTGGAAATTAGCAGATAGGGACTAGATTTTTATGAAGAATTTTGTCTAGCATTTGTGATATTATATCATTTTTATAGGTTAAAAATAAACATCAAGAAAGTAAAATCTCGCCAGAAATTGAACGAGATTTTATTATTTATTCTACGATTTCAACGCCCATTGATCGAGCTGTTCGAACTGGCGATAGTCTTCATTGCGCCTTCAATGTGAAACAGCGTTCAGGTGTTCCATTTTAGTCTCAGCAATTTCTGCACTGAGCTTTTGCACTCTTTACCAACTTTGTTTGTTTTTGAACTACCAGCACCTTTGAATGCCTGCTCGGTCGCGAATCATGTCATCGACTGGTTGGCCGAGTGATTTCCATGCGAATGTTCGGTCTTCAAAACTTGAAGGTGAACGATCATGTCCTTACCCATCATATCTTTGGTTGCTTTTCGTTGAATGGATTGATGAAATCCATCAGTATTTAGCCCCACTGACCAAGTGTTGAACCAACTGCAGGACCTGCTGTTGCACGACCAGCTGGAATCTGAAGTTTCAAATTTCAATAACTTTTTGCCATTTTATTCCTTTTAATTACTTGATAAACAAGTGCGTAACGTATAAATTTTAGCATATTTTTTAAAAATTTCAAGCTTCAATTCGTTTATTTTAGGGCTATTGACTCATTATATAAAATATCGTGAAGATTATTCGACAGCAAAATTACGAATGTGAAATGTGATTAGCGTGAAAAATATCGTTAAAGCACATTTTTTCGCAGAAATGGCATTAGTTTAATATAAAGCTCTATAGCCCCTCAGCTTCCAATTCTGGTCTTGTTTTTAATTGTTAATTATGCTATAATCTTTAAAATCATGCTTTGAGATTTAAAATGAAAAATCGTGAAGTAATTGAGGCTCTAAAGATTTTTGCGGGTTTATATTAGTGAAGTTTTGCAATCTATAAAGCCTCTGCATTGATTCGGTTGAAAATCACGACATTGATATTGTGTAAAACAGATATAGCTGTCTCAAAAATTGTAAACGGCTTGAAGATCTGGGCGAACTTTGAAAATAATAATCACAAAGGGTTTTCGAATTAATTATCACGGACAACTTTGATATTTGGAGGAATTAAAAGATACGGATGCAATTTTCTAAACAAGGTTTTGAGCGAAAAATATCGCAATATTACAGATTTGATTTCGTCATTTGGATCTTAATCTTTACCAGGTTTGTATTTGTGTTGAAGATGGGATGATTCGCATACACCTGAATTTCACGAATATTCCTGAACGCATAAACTTGAGCTTATTAATAATAATTTATCAAATCCTGAATATATGATAGAAAAAGCCTTCAAGATTAATAAAAAACGTTGTTGCCAAAAAGTACTCTCGCTGAATTTGGCGAGATTTTTAATTTTAAATCAAACTAAACGCTCATTTTTGAGCGTATTTTTCGAAAATTTAAAAATTAGATTTTTGTCTGAAGAGCTGTCGAGCTCAACAGGAGTTTCACGCCCGAACATTGAAACCATAACTTTAATCTCACTTTTGATTGATCAGCTTCTCATACAGCGCCTTCAAACTTTTGAACGGCCCATCAGATAATACTCAATAACTTCACCTTCTGCAAAATTAATATCGTATTTTGGTTCTTCCGCGCCCATTCGTTTACGGATATTGCATTTTTCTTTAACTGGTTAGGGTGATCGCCTCACGAGCCAGTCACCCAGGGTGTTGTCGGACAGCAAACCAAGTTTCTCAGAACGCATCTCTACCAAGACATAGCTTTGAAGAATCTTCGTTCAACTACCTTACGCTTGCTGTTTTTAACTCATTTGTTTTTCTTTTTGGGGAGCGTGCTGCAAAATTTTGAGCCATATCGACACCTTGAATTTTTGACGCAAACTCTAGCTACTTTATCTTCGTATCCAGCATAAGTTGTTACTGCATACCACTGACGAGAATCATCCGCACATCGTTGTTGCTTGCCATACCCTTACTTACCTCAAAATTGATTTAAAACATAAAAGTGAAAAGTCCATCCAGAAACTACCAGTAGAAATTGCAAATGCTACCGAAAATATTAACACTGCAGCAGTCATTTTCCACGTTTCTTTTCGTTGCCAACGAACTAATTTTAACCTCCCAAGAATCTATAAAATACCGGTTTATTTGTGGAAAAATCTAAACGGTGTTAGTATTGTCTGAAAAGCCATTTTGGAAGCGATTGTGCTTTTGGTTTTACTCCAGCAACTGGCTGCGTATTACTTCATTTCTAGTAGAATCTTTGACACTGCTTTTTCTGATTCTTTTGCCTTGACGCGCCTAATTTTAGTTTCTTTTTGCCATTCTCTCCTTTTGAAATTATTTCAAAATTAAAAGTCTATTTGGCTTGATATGTTAAGGATAGCATTTTAATTTTTGAATAAATCAAGGATGTAAAAACTAATTTTAGCAAAAGGAATTCTGAAAAGAAAACTCCGAACCGTGATTTAGGGACGACTTTTTAATTCGATTTGCGTGCTGAGCTCGGGCTAATTTTGCTGAAATATAAAGACTGCAGCCAGTTCCGCCAGTTTCATGAGTCGGTAGTCTTTCGCTCGATAAAATTTTTCAAATATTTTTAGCTTGGTTTGGTTTTACTGATTCCGATTCCGGTGTTCTTAATCGAGAACTTGCTTTGTCACCAGCTCGCTCAATCTTTAATCAATATCGATCCTTCGTGAGTGTATTTGATAGAATTAGTGATGATGTTTTGTAGAAGTTCCTCGATAAGAGTTTGCTGGTGCGGATTTTTCAAGATTCGAGCTACTTTAAGATTAAGCTGAAGGCCTCCTCAGCGGATGATATTTGGAAAAATAAATCTTCAGAGTTTTTGGGCAAAAATTTTCGAATTTATCTGCCAATACCACGCTCTGCGCGTGATAAAGTTGAGAGATCATTAACCATATTAGCCAAAAACTGAAATTTGCTTATAGGTCATATCTACAGTTTTGGCAAGTAGATTTTGCGCGCATTTTTGGCGATCATCATCTGTAAAATTAGAGATAGCGCCTTCGAGTGATCGCGACTGGCGTTCGTAGCCTGCATGACTAACTACACTAATAAATTCATCGCGCTCTTCGTCAAGAGTTTTTGTTTGCGTGATATCGCGCAAAATTACCGCAAAAAGCTCTTTTTGAGTTTTGTTCGCCAGTATAAATCCGCGAATCGATAAAATTTTCAATCTCAATTCGTAGCTTGTCACCATTCTGTTCAAAGATCAGGTCGTTAGCACTAAAAATGGCGCACCTTTTTCGAAAGACTTCACGGAAGTTAAATTTATCACCACTTAGATTTTTAAGAGTAAGAATTTTATTTATATTTTGTCCAAGTAGATTTTTATTAGTATCGAGTAAAGCTCATAACAGCAGAATTAAAAAGCTCAATCTCTCCTTTTGGGCTAACACTTAAGACACCGTCAGGTAGACTATTGATAATCGTAAGGATGCGCTCACGCTCGTGGATTTCTTTTTGCGCGAATCTATCAGCCCTTGCGAGTCTTCCTTCTCCAAATCCCAAAAGAAACAAAAGCTATATTTAGAAAAACCAACATTAACATCTGTAATTATTTGCTTCCAGATTTCTGAATCGTGACTAATGACGATAATCGTAATTTCAGAAATCGCACCATTGATGCAAGAATTATTTTTAGAGATGTTTTCATGATCAGAATTTTGCCCACTCTCCATGAAAACATTTTAACATAAGAATTTTAAAATCAAAAACGCCCAGCGCGGGCGTTTTACTAATGTTTACGATCGCAGTGACATAAAGCGCAGACGTTCTGGATGGAAGTAGAGCTCGATTGTGCCAACAGCCCTGACGGTGCTTTAGCAATAATTAGATCGCTATGTTTTCGCGCTCAGTCTCAGATTGTAATATGCTCACGATAAACTAAACATTACGATGTTTGCATCTTTGCCTCGATTGACCCAGATTCACGTAGATCGGCAAGCTGTGGTCGTTTATCTTCGCGACTTTCGACTCTGGACGCGAAAGCCGAGAGCGCAATCACTGGCACGTTTAATTCGCGGGCAATCAATTTTCAGCGAGCGGGAAATTTCGATACTTCTTGCAATGCGATTGCCGGTCTTGGTGGTTGGCTCGAGAAGCTGAAGGTAGTCGATTACGATCAGCCCAAGTTCGCCATCGTGAGCAAGTCGCGTGCTTTAGTGCGTAGCTCAAGTGCGGTAATTCCTGGCGTATCATCAATATAAATTGGCGCCTCAGCCATTTCACCCATAGCGTCAGATAGCTTCGGAGAAATCTCTCTCACTTAAATTTCCAGTCTTGAATATTCCAGCTATCAACACCGGCCGCATCGGCCAGCATTCGGTCAATTAACTGTCTCACTCATCTCTAGCGAGAAAACAGAACAGGTCGATAGTCGCGACATTATAGGCAAGGTTAGTTACGAGTGTGGTTTTACCATCGCCGGGCGAGCTGCAAGAATAATTAGATTTTGATCGCTGACACCAGCAGTGATATGTCGAGATCGCGATACCCAGTGCGGATTCCGCGAAGTTGACCTTTTATTACGGAATAGTTCATCACGCTCAAAGCTTTGATCTAGGATGTCTTCCCACAGAAGTTAGGTCATTTTTAAGCTATTATCAGAGACGCCAAAAGTTCAGCTTCACTTTGTCCGAGTAGTTCTGGGACGGTTAAATCTTCATTGAAAGCTAATTCTGAGATATCCGAGCTAGCTGACTAATCGGCGACGAACAGCAGCTTGAGAGACAATTTCTGCATAAGATTTTAGCATGAGCTGTGTGGAACATGGTTAGTTAATTCAGATAGATAACTCTGCGCCGCCAACGCCGTCTAGTTCATGCTTAGTTCATCAGTAAGAGTTACAACCACTGGAGAATGCTTTTTCAAACAGGCGAATAATCCCGCCGCAAATTGTGGCGTGGCGCTTTGATCATAGAAATCGATCGGTCTAACGATCTCAGCGACATCTATCAAGACTTCTTCATCTATCAAAAATAGCGCCGAGCAGGCTTTTTCGGCATCTATATTTTTGCGGTGGAACTTTTCCCGTATCCTCGAATTACCTCATTAACTTTCTACCTCCTCCTCCCCCATTATTTCTAGAACTTTTGCGTATCTGCGTCGAGTCGGAGGTTTTGCTGCCTGGAAATGATTTCAATTTGCCAACCATTTCCACCGATCTCATGGAGAGTATCACACTGTTTGTATGGATGTGGGTTTCGTAAGCTGTTTTTATGAAGTGGTCGTTCAGCGTAAATTAGAATTTTTCCGTTCTTCTCTCATAGGCTCTCCGGCTAAAATTGTCCCCTATCCTATTTCTTTAGCCTTTATTGCTTGAAGGAAATCATGCCAATTAAAAATCTTTTTAATTTCTTTGAAGTCTCGTCTTATTGTTTCGAAGAGGAGGTTTTTCTAAATTATCATCAGATTCGGTATTTTTGATAGATTCAGTCGATGATTTTTAGTCTTTAGATTATTTTCATGAGCTCTTCTTTAGGTTTTGTATTTTGATAGATGTGTCATCTATTGCGACTTCTTGCTTTTAAAATCTGCTCCTGTTTGATAGGCTGTGGGTTAGTCTTTATTTTTGCAGACTATTGATATTTAGGAGCAACAGGCTTATCGCCCGACTCGACTAAAATTGAAATTAGCTCTAGATCTAAAAAGTTTGAGTTTTTAGCTTTTTGAAAGCGGGCATAAGTAATTTTACTAAATGTGGACGGTCGTTTAGCACATCTCTTAATCTGCTAATAAGTTGCTCAGTAAAAACTCTCAAATCAACGCCAGAGTTGCGGATTGTTTCAATCTGATTTGAAAATGTTAGCGATATCTTGGACTTCGTAGGCCATAATTAAGTCCGCAATTTGTTGGCGCAAGTCCAAGAATTGTTTCAATTCTGACTGGCCGTGATCTCCTCGCTCGAAACACCAGATGTTGATCACAAACTCATCGAGTCGCGAAAACTTCCGACCTCCACGCCTCGGCGATAATTTCTAAAGCCTCGTGAAATCTTTAATATCTCCTGCTTGAGCAATAAAAAGCTAGGTGCTTTACAATATCAGTCTTTGAAATATAGTGAAAATACGAACCGTTGAGTTCTAGAAATAATGGTTGCTGGACTTTATGAGCGCAGTTGTCGCCAAAATAAAGCACAGCGTGCTCGGGTGGTTCTTCGAGGGTTTTGCAAGAGCATTAAAAGCAGCTTTAGACAGCATGAACTTCGCTCAATAATATATACCTCGATATTTTGCCGAAAATGGCGCAACTTGAATTTGTTCACGCAAGTTCCGGATCTCGTCTACACCATTATTACTAGCGGCATCACTCTCAGATTATACAGGATGCTGATCTTCTTCAGAATAAGGCAAATTGTTAATCTGATGAGCTAGAAATTGCGCAATTGAAGTTTTACCAACGCCTCGCGGGACCAGTAAAAGATAGGCGTGAAATCCTGGGCCTTTTTAGCAAGAGACTTTTCAAGAATCTCTGTGATGTGATTCTGTCCGACCACTTCACTGAGATTTTTGCTTCGATATTTTCTATAAAACGCCTGACTCATTTTTATCTATTCTAGCATTTTTAAATTTACGCAAAAATTAAAAATTAAATAAACACGCTTAGGGCCTCAGGCAGTTCTAGTTCAATGATTTTGGGGATAATTTAATTTTATAGCCCGTAAACTTGCGGGAGTGGAATTGTGATAATTTCATGTTGCTGCTCGGCGAGAAGAATGTAGCCAACTCTGCGCTTTTAGAATTCCAGAGAATATTATTTTTATTAGAGTTTGCTGGCAATCACTCGCTAAAATTATTTCACTCGCTCGGAATCTTTGACTCTAACGAATAGAAATTATCTAAATTCATTGGTTTATTTTGACTCGAATTTAACTTTGGAGCCTTCTTCTATTCTAGTTTTTCGACGTAGGGTAAAATATTTGATGCGTGATCAAAGCTAAAAATCTTGTTCTAATAATTTAATTTTAGCCGAAGCTTTAACATTCTCGCAGAATTCTGGCATTTTTTTGAAATTTTTTCTTCGTAACTTCGAGCGACATTTGCACTGAAAATTCCCCTAAAATCAAAGCCGCACGCGCACCCTGCTCTAACAATCGAGCATTTTCCTCGACCAGCAAAAACTTATCCCAATCTTTAACAACTTCATCCGAAAAATAAGCTAGATAAACAAATGAGGTTGGTGAATTTCGCTCTCATTTGCTGTTCTGAAATATCTCCGTCTGCCGCATTATAAAACGCTGGATTAAACCTCGTCCGCTTCTGACATTGAGTGCACTGCTCGTACTTTTTTGTCGACTTTAGAATTTTCCGGACAAAGAAAATCTTCCTAGTTTTTAAACTCATGCCAGCCGATACAGTATCGGTCTCTCAAATCAATTTCAATGTAATTGGTGTTTCAAAATTGCGGAGTGAAAAGCAAAATATCACTAGTATTCATATCGCCAAGCTTTAATCTTGGTTGGTTTTTGCGATCAAAATCCACCCGTTAAAAAGAAAGTCTTTCTCAAAAAGCTGTTCGTTCATCCTTTGATTTTTATCATTTTAATTAAGCTTTTTCAAATGGGTATTTATTTTCTATCGGTTTTCGAATTCGTCAATCAAACTCAGCTTCGAATTGCTTAATTCCTTCAGACTTTTGGGATATTTATCAGTTTCAAATTCAAAATTAAAGTTCTTAATCCGCGACCAAACAGCCTGAATCAAAGAGTTTTTAAGTTATTTTCTTTTCAGGGTCGAAACAAACTTCGTAATTATAAGTTTCACCAGTTTTATTTTGACGGTCCAATAAACCTATAATACCTTTCTCATCTGGATAGCCGGCAAATTCTGGCGTGTTTTCAATAAGAATTTTATAGAAATAAAGCTGCTGTTCGTATTTATGTATCTTAGAATTACTTTTTATCAATCTTGCCGTTTTTAGAGGGAATTGAACCGTCTTTATAGTCAACTACGACAATTTTTATCTTCACGATTAATGCGGATTGTCAATTTTTCCAGTCAAAAGTGCATCACCAATCACAACGCCAGAGTTTGAAAAATTTTTTCAGCGATATTGCCAGCTTTAAATTCATTCAATCGACTATCGAAAAAGTCACTAAATATTCTATCGAATCGTTCAGTAATATCTGTCCGATCTTTTTCTGAGATTGATGTTTGGAAATTCTATCAATAAAGCGATTACGAAGAATATCAAAACTCGGTATTTCATTCGCGTTAATTTTATCTCTGAATATAATTAAAAACCGTCATGAACAAGCGTACCAAGAGCTGCTGATGCGCCATAAGCTTCAGGAAACATAAAATATTATTTTCGTAAAAAGCTTGCGTGGCCCGCGTATACTCAATATCGATAAATGAATTTAGATTAGTAGGGCTCATTTTAAAAATTTCTGAATCCGTGGACGCAAAAGATTGCGCATTGATCTCATTTTTGCAGCGTAGAATTCATGCCAGTCAAGCTCTAGGTCTGAAATTTCTAGAGCATCTTTTTGCTATGTGATATATTTTGCCACCTCTCGGCAGAATTTTTGATTTTAGAATTTTATCTTCTTCACGCTCGTCAAGAAAAGTTGAGCGATTTTGTATTTTCTTTACCACTAAAATCACTAGTGTAATTTTGTGAGATAAAGGTGAGTTTTGGCACGAGTCATCGCGACGAAAAAGCAAAGCCGCTTGCGCGTGTCTTCGCCTTCATCCTGAATATTGGTGAATTTCAAGTTACTGGCATTGAGATCGTTTCTAGAAACCACCGCTTGACCTATTCCAGACTTCTTGGTTTAGTGAAAGCAAAAATACATGATCAAATTCCAGACCTTTGCCACAAACGGCGTGCCATTAGTTGAACAGCATTTTCATCTCGAAGCAATGTGGATTTGTAGTTTGAGGATTTTTAGATCAGCTTTCATTATAAGCGTCAATAAATTTAATAAGTACACTCAAATCATTATTTTGCTCTTTTAGAAAATTTCGCAAATGATCCCGCAAGACCGTCAAATTTGAAATAACATCAAAAAGTTCTTCGTCGATTTTTCTGAGATAATCACGAATTGAGATTTTAAGATCTCTTTGATCATCGTCATCTTTCTGCGTCAAAAATTGCTCGTGAGCCTCAAAAATATAATCAAACATTTCTTCAAAAGAATTATTATATGAAAGCCCGCCAGAGCAACTAGAATTTCTCCTAGCCTTTTGAATAGCCAAACAATCACTTTCAAGATAGCTTTCTATCCAAAAACTTTCGTTTATCTTTCTGCTAACTAACCTCATTTTCCAAGCTTCGGACTGTTTGGTATTTCCCAAAAATCAAAAGCTTAATATCTTCAGGGAAAAGCTCAGCCATTTGTGTCTTCATCTTTATCACGAATTGCCAAAACCAATTTCGATATTTTTAATTAACTGCAGGATTAGTTTTTTATCTTCTAAAAATATTTTTCACGTTTATCATATTTAACTGGCACGTTTTCGTTTTTTAAGATATGGGAAAGGCTTGCAAAAATCTTATGCTTCGGGCGACTACTAGCAATCTCACAGCCAGGAATACCATCTATTAGTTTTTGAAATCTCTTCAGTGGTCCCAAGAAAACTCTGCGATTTGACCTCGTAAAATTAATCCGCTCGATTTTAATTTCTTCACCACTGTAAAAATCTTTTTCGCTGAGATATCTTTTTCTGATCGCGATCGGAAGGTTTTAGTTAACCGACCAGAAATCGTATTGGCACATTTTTCGAAGAGCTCAAAATATCGCCGTGCGAGCGATACTTTTGGTCAAATTCATAACTTTAGTATTGCTACCGAAGCGATTGTAAAAAGTCAATCTATATTTGATTTGCTTGCCCCCTGAAAGGCTATAATTGCCTCGATCATCATCACCCACTGCCAAAACATTCGGTTTACCTTCAAAACAGGATTATCCGTGAGCAACTCGATCATTTTTGCCTGAGCAGTCATTCTGTATCCTGATATTCATCAAGGAGAATATATTGGTATTTTTCTTGCAGCGTAAAACGGAGATCGTCATTTTTTCTCAACTGTATCAATAACTTCCAAGATCATATCATCAAAGTCATATAGGCCTTGAGCTTTTCATTTTCCGGCATTAAAGTTTTCGTAAAAATCGGCAAATTCAAGTAGTTTTTATTTTATAAACATCGGTTATTTGAAAATTATCATTGCGATCTTTTTCTTTTTAGAACTTACCTTTCCATGCGGTTAGAGAATTTGACCTTTCCAGTTTCTTCACTTTCCAAAAACGCTTCGTTTAGTTTTTCAAGATAAAAGTAAAGATTGCTCTTAAACTTTTGTTCCGTCTAATTGATTAGAAATAGAGATCTTTAGCGCCTCACGAACAGCACGGTAAAATGGTTCAACTTTGACAAAGCTGTGAGCCAGAAACCCGCAGACCTTGATTTTTCATGAAAAGCAGTCCTGCTCGGCGATATTAGCTCGAGCAATATGTTTTAATTCGGCTGGCGTAATCAACGCTCTTTTTCATATCAGAGATTACTTTTGCAGATTCCTTCAATTCAACATATTTTATCCCAGAATTTGGTGGTAGATTTTTCTTTTATAGTTCTAAAAATTTTCAATCTTTTTAGATCGTCTACTTTGATTTTCTGAGATTTTTATCAAGGAAAAACTCGCGTAATTTTTGGATAATTTCATTCGCAAAACCATGATAAGTGAAAAATACCGACTTTTATAAGATTCAGCCCGATCAGTGTAGAAAGTCGCTCACGCATATTTTGAGCGCCAGCATCGGTAAAAGTCATCGCTAAAATGTTCTCGGCCGAAGTATCAGTCTGGCGCAAAAATATTAGCAATACGCGTCGAAAGCAACTGCGTTTTTACCTGTCCCCGGACCAGCAATCACCAAAACTGGGACCTGTCAATCGTATCCACTGCGCTGCGCTGTTCACTATTTAACATTTTGTAGTCAAAAGGTTTTATCGAAGTCGTTCATAATATATATTCTAGCATTTTTCGAAGTGAATTTCGAGGTAAACTAGGATTCAAGATAACCTAAACCCCTAAGTTCTTCTACTATCTTATAAAACACACAACATCCCTAATTATTTATATCACAATACCACCACCCAGACAAACATCGCCGTCGTAAATCACAGTACTTTGCCCAGCGGTAATGGCTCGCTGTTCATTTTCTAGCTGAAGGCGCGCAATATTACCATCGAAAATATCTTTCGCCTCAACAAGTGGAGCTCGATGACGAACGCGAATCTGTATAGAATCGCCATCTCGGCGCAGAATTAATCCAGTGAAGTGCGCTAATCTTAATTTCTTTCGTCCATAGCTCATTCGTGTTTAAATCGTCGTCACAAAAACCTTCGTTAGTTTCCATATTTTTACTCGCAAACATAAAATGGCAAAACCACCTCCAATATTGCTACCATGGCGCTGACCAAGCGCATAAAAATCGCGCCATCATGCCAACCTAAGACTTCTCCAGTTTTTATTTAATAATCTTACCCGGTTTTTGCTCAGAGATAAAACTGCTTCAAAAATCACGAATACCAATTTTACCAACAAAAGCAAATTCCTTTGAGAATCTCGCGCAGTAAAGACCACGCGCTTTTCGCTATCTCTCGAACTTCTGGTTTAGTAAATCTCACCTAATGGCAGTCAAGTTCGCCCCAATGCCTCACCTCGCACGCGATACAGAAAAATAAGTCTGATCTTTATTTTCATCTCTAGCGCGAAGTAATTCGCCAGCTCCACTTTTTGAAAAGTTAAAATCATCCCCAAGATTTTATGTGATGTAAATTTATTTTTAACCCCTGCATAATGCCCAGTTGCGATTAGATCAGCACTGTCTTCTAGCGCAGCCTCAGAAACAATTTAAATTTAACCTCTTGATTACACATAATATCAGGGTTTGAGTTCGACCTGACATATACTCATCAATCATATACTGAACAACCTTTTCACGATATTCTTTTTCAAAAATCAAATACCTTTTAAAAAGTCAATCCGAGTTGAACTGCCACCCGTTTAGCATCGATTAAATCTTCTGCCCACGGACACTTCTATTCCGGGCAGATCTTGCGACCAGTTTCTTTCATATATACACCCACAACTTGAGTAGCCCTGTTCTTTAAAAAGTGCCGCCGTCAAAGATGAATCCAACACCACCACTCATACCAACATAAACTTTAATTTTTGAATTATCCATTTAAATTCGATGCTCCTATATAAAAATCTACAAATTCCAACCAGCTCACTTAAAGCAAGATACCACCCTGCGCGTATTGGTCCACCATAAATCGTTCCATTCTAGGGGTCATTATCTGCAGGCGCAGAAATACTCTAACATCTGTATTCATAAAGGCTTTTTAAATTCTAGAGCAGCGCAGTTGAATGATATGGACTAGTTACCAGTATGATAGTTTTATACTTTTTGTTCTCGATAATAGCAGCTACATTCTTAGCATTCTCATAAGTATTTTTAGCTTGCTGATCCATTAGAATATCATTGGTAGATACGCCAGATCCACGAGCTTGTTTTCACATTTTGGGCAGCGTCACTAATAGTATCAGGGATCAGAATTAGCTCCCGAGAATATTAGTTTCTTGCCATATCCTTGTTTAAATATATCAACAGCTTTAGCGGTTCGCTCAGAGGTATTGCCACCAGAGATCGCAACCATTGCGTCACATGATCTAGACGTATCCCTCCATTTACAGAAAATAGAATAGTCTTTTCGAGCTACAATTATCCTAGTAGTCGAAAAATAAAAATCGCCATAATTAAACCGAAAACTAAGATTGTTTTAGAAATCTGCTCATCGTCGCGCTAACTCTTTCTATTTTCGTTACGAATTAGCTCACATAAGATACTAGCTGCTGCTTGGGGAATTTTTCTTCATTAGAAAGCGCCCCAAGTGAAATTCTCAGACTGCCATCAGCTTCCTCTGGTGACAAGCCCATCGCTGTCAAAGTTTGAGAGCGAGTACCTTTATTTGCGGCGCAAGCTGATCCCGTCGCTACTAGCACACCTTTTTGTTTCGGCCGCAAAATAATTCTTTCTCGGCATCAACTCCAGGGAAAAAGATACAGATATATGGCTCGCTAATTGTTTTTATGGTTTGCTACAAAAAGAATTCTTCGCCTCTTGAAGTTATCTCGAAAAGTACTCTCAAAAATCGCTTTCAGTCTACGCAGTCTTTTCTACTTCTTTTTATGCGGTGTTTTCTGCTAGTTGGATTGCTTAGCAAATCCAATCACGTTAGCGACATTTTCAGTTCCGCTCGCAATCCTCGTTTCTTGTCCGCCGCCTACGATTTGTAGCCTCAAACTCAATCTCTCGACTCTGCCCAAAGTAAGCCAGTTTGTTTTCGAGCCATAGATTTTTCCGGCATTAAGAGTAAGCATATCTCACTCTAGTCGCGAAACTGAAACATCCAATTGGCTGACACCTTGACTAGCATCAGAATGAAGAAAAATTGGAAGAGTCTCGCCATTTTGTAGTCTTCGCGTGTTCTTCTCGAATAATCTCGGCAATCTTTTGCAATAGGGTTGAATTACACCCTGTTTCATTGTTGGCTAACATCACACTTACAAGTTTAGTCTTCGGTGAGATTTTAGACCGTAAATCATCTAGATCTATAACGCCATCTTTTTAACGTTAATAAATTTTCTAACGCCATATTTATCTGCCGAATTAGCACAGCGTGATGTTCAAACGCTCCAATTAAAATCTCATCACCTTCCTCCTCGAGAAACCAGCAGAAAATGCTAAATTAATACTTTCGGTAGCTCCAGCGGTCATAATCAACTCATCACCCTTTGCGCCTATACATCGCGCAATTTCACTTTTTAGCATCTTCATAATCGCGCCGTACCTCTAACGCTTGAACATATGGTGCGCTTGGATTATAAAATTTCTCACTAAAATATGGCAACATCGCCTTCATGACTTTTTCACTAACAGGAGTAGTGGCATGGTCAAGATAAATAATTTCATTTTTCATTACTTATATCTTACCATATTTAGACTATAAATCAGGAATCGTTATCACCCCTAAAACGTTTTAAAACAAAACAACCACCTGTAAGAGTGATTGTTTTTGAATAGTATCGACGAATCGAATCTTGCTTAGCGCTTTGAAAAATTGTTCGCGTTTACGATGCAGAACGAAGACCATATTTTTGCGTTCTTTTTCGCGTGGATCGCGCTTTAGAAGCTCGACTCTTAAGTACTGGTCGTAAGTCAGCATGCGCTAGAGTAAGGGCTTTTCGAGATAGCAAGTTTGATTGCATCAACTTGTCCTGCTAGACCACCACCATTTACTTTGATAGTAATATCGTACTCTTTTTGTTTACCAACAACGCGAGCGGATCAGTTACTTCGGCTAACAAAGTTTTGTTACCGTTGAAATAATCTGCAGCAGGCTTATCGTTAATAGTTAGATTTCCTTTACCGGAGAAAAGGCGAGCGCGAGCTGTTGCAGCTTTGCGTCGGCCAAGTCCGTAAAAATATTTAGATTCAGCCTACAATTATTTAACCCTCAACTTTCTGTGGTTTTTGTGCATTGTGAGCATGTTCTGCTCCAGCATAAACCTTAAGTCGACTCATACGGTCGGCATGAAGTTTATTTTTAGGAAGCATTCCAGCTACTGCTTTTTCAATTATCATAGTAGCATTTTTCTCGCGGAGTTCTTTAAGAGAAGCTTCTTTTAGACCTCCCGGAAAACCACTGTGACTATAATACATTTTATCTTCTTCTTTGTTGCCCGTGACTTTAACTTGATTAGCGTTAATAACTAACGTAATCACCCACCATCAGTGTGCGGTGTGTTGGTTTATTTTTACCCTGTCAAGAAAGTAGCAATTTTGGCACTAAGCCGACCAAGAGTAGCTGATTCAGCAGCATCAATCAAGATCCCATTTTCGCTCAACTTCAGTTGGCTTTTTGTGAATAAGTTTTTGCATTTACAGCCATTTACTTATCCTCACTTTCGTGTTTAATTTCATCAACAAACTTCAATTGTAGCCATTTCTGCTGCATCACCGCGACGAATTGAGTTCGTTCAATTCGTAAATGACCACTATTTCGCTTCGAAAGTTGTGGAGCGATAGTGTCTACTAATTTATTTGCTGCGTCAATATTACCAAGCTTAGCCATAACCTGACGACGGTTATGTAAATCACCTTTTTGCTTTTAGTGATAAGTTTTTCTGTGTAGCGCAAAGTCTCTTTGGCTTTTTGGCAAAGTTGTTTCAATTTTGCCATGAATGACCAACGAAGTCGCTAAGTTTTTGAGGAGCTGCACGGCGCTGGTCGCGTTCACGACCAAATTTTCGCCCTTTATATCCATGCAGTGCATATTATAAATTTAACTCCGCTATTTTATCTTTTACTTCATCCAAAGCTTTGCTTCCAAAGCCTTTAAGTTCACGCAAATCTTGTTCGGTAAGGTTAATCAAATCGTGAACAGTGCGAATGTTGTTATTAACAAGCGCATTTGTTGTTCGAGCTGTTAAGTTTAAATCTTCGATTAGCGCAAGAAGCTCACTAGCCCCTTCGTCCCTTCTTCTTCACCAAGAGCTGGAGCAGCCTGCATTTCAGATAGAACCAGCAAGAGCTGAATATTGATTTACTAAAATTGCAGCCGCTTGCTCAAAAGCCTCACGAGGAGTAATTGAACCATCAGTCTCAATAGTAATATCAAGGCGATCAAGATTCGAATTCTGACCAACGCGAGTATTATCAACTTTATAACGAACTCGTAGCACTGGACTGAAAATTGCATCCAAAGCGATCATATCACTATGGAGTCTATCTTCGCTTGCGCTTTCGATAGTTTTGTAGCCATGTCCGGACTCAACAACAAAGTTCATAACGACCTTTGTTTTATCGTCATCAATAGTTGCTATGATTTGATCTGGGTTCACAACTTCCATATCAGCATTAGCTTCAATATCAGCAGCAGTAATAACCTGCGCCAGATTTTTCAAGTCGTAGTTCTACTGGCTCATCAGTATGAGCTTTAAATTTAATATTTTTAAGATTAGCACGATATCAACCATATCTTCTCTTTACTCCATCGACTGTGAGTAAATTCATGACTAACACCTTCAATCTTAAACGCAACAATTGCTGCACCGTTAATACTGAGAGTAAAACACGACGCAAACTGTTGCCGAGCGTACTGCTGTAGCCAGGTTCAAGCGGTTTAACTACAAAAGTTGCAGCTGTTTCGCTGATATCCTGAATTTCAGCAAGCGCTGGATTATGAATTAATTTTGACATATAAACTTTAGCTCCTTACCCTTATCGTGAGTAGTACTCAACGATTAGCTGTTCATTTATTCCGGCTTCCGCTTCTTCTCGTTTTGGAAGGCCCAGTAACTTTAACTGTCATCTTTTACTGTCTGATTTTAGCCAGCTCAAAGTTGGTTGATTTGCGTCTACCACTACATTCTCAAGATTTGAGAAATAGCCTGATTTTTGACTTTTTGGTCGAACTACGATTTCATCTTCAGCTTTAACGCGAATTGACGGAATATCAACTCGACGACCGTTAAGCATAAAAATGACCGTGACTTACCAATTGTCGTGCTTGTCGACGGCTAGTTGCAAAGCCTGCACGATAAATTACGTTATCAAGTCGCAATTCAAGAAGTTGTAGAAGGTTTTTCACCCGCTAGGCCATCTCGACGAGATGCTTCTTTCATTAGGCGAGCAAATTGCTTTTCAAGCAATCCGTAAAGTCGGCGAACTTTTTGTTTCTCGCGCAACTGAACTGAGTACAAGCTTGGTTTTCCTTGACGGCTTCCTGAATGTTGACCAGGGATTCCACTTTTGCGTGCCATAATTTTGACAGCTTTTGGATGAAGGGCATAGCCTTCGCGGCGTGATTGTTTAACAATCGGAGATCTATCTCGTGCCATAAATTAAGCCCTCCTTGCTTTTCTTTGGACGAACGCCACCATGAGGGACGCCAGTCACATCTTTTAATACTTTCTACAGCGATATTTCAAGTTTGATAGTGAGCGGATCGCAGAATCGCGACCAAGGCCTACACCCTTCACAAAAACATCTACTGATTTTAGACCATAAAGAGTCTGTGCATTTTCGGCTGCTTTTTCGGTAGCAACCTGCGCTGCGTACGCAGTACCTTTTTTGCTTCCACGGAAGCCACACGCACCCGCACTAGCTGCTGTCAATACGTTACCCTTTTATCGGAAAAAGTGATAATTGTGTTATTGAAAGTAGCTTGAATGTGCATTTGACCTGATGGAACAGATCGGCGCTGTTTTTACGACTAACTTTTTCTCGCCATATTTCTATCCCTTTCTTAGATCAAGTCTTACTTGCTTGCTTTTGGTTGTGCTCCACCAACGGCGATTGCGCGACCCTTTCGAGTTCGTGCAGTTCGTTCGTGCGCTGACCGTTTACAGGCAAGCCTGATTTGTGGCGCATACCTTTATAGGTGTTAATGTCTTTTTAGACGTTTGATATTATTTGATACGAGGTTGCAGATCACCTTCTACAGTGTAATTATTGTCGATAATTTCACGTAGCTTTTGTTCTTCAGCCTCGGTGAGATCTTTTCACCCGAGTGGTTTTGGCTCTAATTTTAGCCGCCGCAAGGATGGTTCATGATTGTTTCGCCTAATACCGTAAATGTGCAGAGCGATCCAAACTTGCTTTTTCTGCTGGGATGGTTACCCCTGCGATTCGAGCCATACTCAACCCTGCCTTTGCTTATTCTTAGGTTTTTTTCATTGATGACATAGAGGCGTCCTTTTTCGGCGGACAATCTTGCTCATCTGGACTGATTTTTAACACTTGCACGAACTTTCATATAGTATAAAAACCCTTATCCTTTTAGGTTGATATTATCTGCAAGCTCCGAAAAACAACAATATCGACGCTAAGAGCGACTGATAAATTCATTATTTTCGCTTGCCAGCAACTTGACTCTGGTCAGGTCGCTTATCGTCTCTCAAGCGGAAGCTGATTCTGCCCTTAGTAAGATCGTAAGGTGTCAACTCTACTTCCACTCGATCACCCGGAACTAGACGAATATAATGCTTGCGCATTTTTCCGCTAATATGGGCGATGATTGTATGCCCATTTTGAAGCTCAACCTTAAACTGCGTGTTAGGCAGCGCCTCCACGATTTTCCTTCAAGTTTGATTACTTCTTCTGAGCCATAAATCTGTTCAATTATACACTATATATAAAAAGCAACAAAAATCTGTATAAAATTAAAAAACGCCCTGAATTATCTTTCTCGGACGATTTATTATACTTAAAGATTAATTCGTTGACGAATATCGCTACGAATCTCAGGAATAGTTCTTAGTTTCTGTTGTAGCTCAATCACGCCATCCATAGTTTGAAATCTATCAACTGTGCGCATAAAACCCTTACCAGGATTTATTTCACAGTATCCAGTAATACGGCCCTTCATTAGCTCAGCTAACCCGAGTGAGGGGTTCATCGCAAAAGCTACATCGGACTCCTGTAGCATTGTTGCATCACCAGCAGTATCACCGATTGAAACAATATATGCTTCTTCACGACAGACACCTATCTTTTTAAGATATCTCTCCATAAAAAGATGCTTTATCACGGAATGTGACCACGTCTATTGGTTTATAGATCGAGGTCTCCTCTTCAAGGATAAACTTTTGCCCGTATGCCTTTGTAAAGCCATAAGCCTCAGAGAATGGCTTAACTAAAAATTCTGGTGAGCCTGATATCGCTACCAACTCAAAACCATTAGACTTCAGCTCTTCAATCAAGATAGAACTATAGAGATAGTCCTCATAGAAAACTCCTTTGCTATACTCACCTATCAAGAAGACTTCTTCTTTGAATAATCTTCTAGGGCGAGCATAACAAATTCAACTAAAACTTGACCGAAAACAACTGAATAGCTCATCACGGCTCATCTTCTCGAAAACTGTTCCTTAGCAGTTCTTTTTGGTCTTTATAATAGACCCGAAGTTGTTTTAGCCTTGTAATTGATTGTATCCGGAAAAATTATTACCCCGATATCTATATATCATAGCAAAGCAAATCAAACAGTGTTTTACTTAGAGACTTATCACGAATAGTCCTGTCTATATCAAAAAGCTATTTTTCGCTTTTTCATTATTTTCCACCCTTTTCTAAAAGAACTATAAATCAAACTATAACATATTGTAGACTAAAAATACAAAATATTATAGCGCTAATTAATTCTAACTGCACGTAGCATTACACGTTTATTGAAAAGTCTGTGAATTTTGTAGCCAATCACCAACACACGTAATAATATTCAAACCTCTTTAGAAGGATCTATTGAATTGAGCATAGTCGACATACCATATTTATTGTTAGGATCGTCAATTTCGATACTAGCATTTCACGATTATCAATAACTTGATAAAGTCAAATTTATTACTCATCGCCACGCTCGATAGTTATCTTAGCAGCCTTTTCTAAGAGAGCCCTAATCGCTAAAAATACCGTCATAATTAGGCCTCCATTATGTCCGTCCACTAAAACAGCCCCAGAACCAGCACCAGGCTTGCACTAGATACATACCATCCAGCATCATAAATCGAAATAGGAGCATCCAACTGATTAGTTTTTCCCACTAAGTCCCAATCTTAGTGATCCGCGTTTAGATATGCCCTAGATCTTCAATAGAGTACCTAGGCTGGTCAGAAGAACAACATATTCCTGTCTGCTCAGTTACTGAGGTCTCATCAACCTTAGTTACAGTACCATCGCTGATGAGTGATTGTAGTTACCCTAGCTTATGGTTTATCTTTTGCCAAATAAAACCCACGCATCCAGCTAACTGCAAACCATGCAACAATCAACAAGATGAAAGTAATCTTACGATATTTATTTGGTTTATTTTAACAGATATTTTATTCCATACTGATCGTAAGTCACCATCAAAGCGAGAATTTACCTGACGCAAAGTTTCAAGAGCAACTGTTACTAACGATTAACATTTCCAGTTCCGCCAATTGAAAGATTTGAATTGAATTGAGGCTATTATAAAAGTGAGTAATCCGCCACAAAAAGGCATCAAAGCAATAAATCCAAGAGCTAAAGCACCAAATAGATTCAAACGATTTACAATTTTATTTAAATATTCCGCCGTAGAAACGCCAGGTCGAACCCTCAATAAAAGCCACCCCTGTTTTCTTTGAAGATTATCAGCAATTTCATTTGAGTTAAAGACAATTGATGTATAAAAAGTAAGTAAACATCACGATAAAGTAAGAAGTGACAGCTGCAACTAAACGCCTCCCAGGTATCACCCTTAAAGTTACCTTGATTTGGTGCCCTGGAACCAAATGCAATGGTTTATCAGCTAGACCAGTATTAACATGTGAGTTTTCATAATTTGCTAACAAAAAGCCAGCAAGCTCAAAAATGAAAACCGCAAAGATCGCAGGAATAACACCAGCCACAATCATTTTAACTGGTAGAGATACTTTTAATTCCGCCATAAGCCGGGGTTCCATGAACGCGCTAGCATAATTAATTATAATTACTCGTTGGGCTTCGTTAATTTTAACAAGAATATACAGAAGAATAATTCCGCAAAAATCTGACATCGCGCAATACCAGCTACAACCGGGATTGATAGGGTAATGTAAACCAACCAAATACATTTTAGACGCCATAAGTTTTACATCAGTTATTGACGCCAGCAAAGTAGCAACGTTGTTGGAGCTGCGAAATAATTCCAGCAAAAATAAGTAGTGAAATACCATTACCAACACACCTTTTCGGTGATGATTTCACGCAATCCACGTCAGCTAAATCGCCCCTGCTGTCATAACGTCACAGGTACTACTCAATCCATCGAAGAGCATTCCGGCGAAAAACGGTCGTGTAGGGATAAAACGGTATTTTTGAAGAATAAATATATAAGCAATAGATTGAACGATAGCTACGGAATTGTCAAAACTCGTGTCCATTGATTGATCTTCTGTTCGGCCAGATTCACCATCATTGCTTAGTTCTTCTAACGAAGTGTATCGCTTTAGTCATAAGTTGAGTAATGATTGAGGCGGTAATAAATGGCGAAAGACCTACTAACATAATCGAAAAGCTAGTTAAAGAACCACTCGTCAATAGATTAATGAATCCGCCAAGATCGGTTGAGTTAATTGCGTTAGCTACGACTATCTTTTAGCTCAGTAGGGGTTTGCAAGCGGGACTGGTACATGAGCCAAAAACGATAAAAGCACCAACAGTCCCAATCACGCCCAATACCCGGTTGCGCATATCTTTATTTTTAAGTGATTTAAATATATTCTTCCAATTCATAATCTATATTTTACCATATACTAGCTTCCAAAAAGCCTTAATTACTATTTAGCCAGGAAGTAAATTATTACTGTTAAAACCCAAAAACGACTGATACCAACCAAAAACTTTAAAGTCATTCTTTTTAATGTAGCTTATAATGAAATTTAATTGCAAACATTGAAATAATAAAAGTTGTCACCATTGCGAAAATTAAATATTCCCATTCAACTAAGGAAATAGTACTTTTAAATTTAACAATTTTCAATAAACTCTGCACTGAACATAATAGGCACACTCCCATAAAGAAAGTAAACTCTGTAACTCGCTTTCACGAGACAATCCGCTCAATAATCCGCCAATAATCGTCGATCCCGACCGAGAAGTTCCTGGAATCAACGCCAAAACTTGTAAAGACAAACTTTCAGAGCGTCTTTTTATCGAGATTTTCTTCAACTGTTTTAGTATGAGTTTTGATTTTTCCTTGAGATAAAGAGCCTTTCAAACTCAAATAAAAATTACACCAACCACAGCCAGCATCACGCCAATTACTAAGCCATTTTAGTTTATTATTTTGGGTAGTTTTTTCGATCATATTATCAAAAAGTGCAACCCGCCACTACTGCCGTATGCAACCAATCATTACTTTTTCCCCACAGACTCATGTTTTTTTCACGTTCATAACGGCTTTTAGAAGGACTTAAAGGATTTAACTGGAGAAATATAACACCACAACCGCCAAAATAGCCCCCTAACTGAATCACTACCAAAAATAAATCGCGAAAAGCTGGCGAAAAATTCAACCGAACAAACTCATCCACAAAACCCATATGTCCAGTCGAAGAAATCAGCAGCCATTCTGTAATCCCCTTCAATCAGACTAATAATCATCACCTTCAATAACTCAAAAATCCATTAGCTCATGGCTCCTCTCAGTATCTTTAATAATTTTTAGCGTTAGGATTATTTTAACACAAAAACCAATTTTAAAACCAGCCTGATAGCTCTTTTTGCCATTCAAAGCTGGTTTTAAACTATGCTTAACCGTTAAGTAATCGATACTTTGACTTTACTCCATAGCACGAACTTTTTCTTCATCAAACCATTTCTTTTTCGCTCAAACCGTATTTTTGTAAAGTTGCTGATCAATTTGAGCGATTGACCGCGACCAGTCGATATCAGAATTATTAGTGAGTTTTGGAGTGGAACAAACTTAAATGTTGTCGTCGCACGTTGGGTTGTTTTCAGAATGCCAAACCAATGCTCGAAAGAACTTGCTTTTGAGATATTTCAACATCGCCTCAGCCTCTTCTTGTGTTTTAAATTTTCCAATTCTTAAATAAGTTTCGGTAGATATCTGAATCGGCGTGCCGAGAATCGGCGTGCCGAGAATCGACTGTGAGGAATAACTTCACCATTGCACCTGCACCATAAGCGCTGGCCACTTTCCCAGACAATGTATGCTACTGCGACCTGCGGGTAGCGGGTAATTTGCTGGCACCCAGCAGCTAATGCGTTTATTTTTATCTCTAATCCCAAAACCTCATATCATCTTTTTGCTTACTGTCTTGAACAGAAGGTAAACCATATTTTGATTGATTTTAAGAAGTCGGTGCGCAAGCCATATGGCAAGAGCACCGAAAACCATTTCCCCGAATATTATTATTTTCTAAATCAATCTGTTTTAGCCCTTCCCAAGAACGATCAAAAAGCTCAACAAAAGGCACAAAAATATAATGTTTTCTGAATCCATAAAAGCGCTTCGAGGTTAAAGTTTCTTCATCGGTATCAGACTGTAATGTTAGCGGCAATTACAAAGCCTCTTTTCTCTTTACAAAATAGCAAATCACCTTTAATATCATTATCTGGAAAAACCATTTTGGATTAAGCAAAATAATTAAACACTTCGAATATCTTTGCTTTTTAATCATACTTTTCGCAAATTTCTTTAGTCCCTTGCCTGCTCCAGAAGTCCAACGCGATGGGATTACAGAACATTGTATATTACTTATTTTTCAGCATTCTCAATAAAATATTGATATACAGGGCTAGCACTAGCGTTAACGAGAACTCATCATCACGTTTACCGTTATCGTTTTCTCTTAGTATGGCGGATTGCAATCACTACATCAAATTTCATATTTAGCGGCTCTCCTTTCTTGAACTGCTCAGTTAAATCTTTTCTTTTTAAGTTCTGGCGAGAGATTTCAGAAATCCGCCATAAATATAGATTAGCTGCAATATCATAAAGTGATCTGGGTTGGTACAAAACCGAAAGAGCTGGTTCTTTCAAAAATATGCTTTAATCTCGCCTGCTCATCTGGAATTATATTTACTAGACCATGGTTGAGCCTTTTAGATATTTCGGTCAAAAACAAGCCACTCTTAGTATGTAAATCACAAAAAGTAAGATTTGAGCTAGAGAAGATCCCTGGGTTTTTCAGTTTTCGAGCGTGTTAAGCATTTTAGTTTTACAACTTCTGCGCGGCGTAAAAATTTGATTGCTTTTTGCGCCGGAATGTAGCTAAAAATATCTTCTTTTGTTGTATTGTTTAGATAATCGGCAAGTTGTTCGCGTTTCTTTTTCGAACTCCTGAATCGCCGCATTAAAGCGATATTTTTCAAAAAGCCATCGAAAAGTGAATAATTTCACCGTTTTCTTCATAATCACCACCATCACGTAGTTCGATAAAATCAGCTTTAGTAAATCGATCTGGCGCGTGGAGCTTGTCACGTTCATTGAATAGCATTTCAAAATCTTCATCACTCACCGCATCTTGTAGATTATCTATAGTAAGGCTCTTAGGATCTTTTTGCCGCCATCACAAAGCTTGGGATTGCTCGTGAGAATGTTCGGAGCTTTTTCACGAATAATATCAAGCTCGGTTTTAGCATTATCTTGATAAGCTTGCTCTTCACGATTATCAATCATATCGCGGGGTAGTTCTTTTTCAACAAAATCTGCAAGCTCAGCAATTGCCTTAGTTTTTTCTTTTTCTGTTTGAGGCGAATTTTGAAATTCTTCACTCCACAGTTTTGATTTTTCTCTACAATTTTTTCTTCAAGTTCTTTGATCTCCTTCTTACTTGGAGCATAAACTTTCAACATATTTAGCAATAGGTTTACTCAAAATATCTTCGTTAATTGCATCTGTTAATTGCTCTCAAAGCTATCCATATCTTCTTGTGCACGCTCAAAAAGCTTCACGAATTGGCTCACCATAAAGCCTTTGTCCCCAAATAATATCGCGATTAACAGAAATCCTTTTGTTTTTGCTCATCTCGCTCACGATTATTTGAAATATCACGTTTTTCTATTTGCCGTGCCATCTTCTTTCGAATTTTGCACTTTATTAAGTTTTTAACGATTTCACTTGGAAGATTAAATACATACCAATATCTTTTAAATAATAAGTTAGTGATAAAACCTACGCTTAACAATATCGCTTGCCATTTTAGCTGCCGGCAAAGTTAATACTTGCGAAGCGTCAAGCTCCACCATTTTACCATTTTCATCTTGCGAAAGAACTGGGAAGAAATTGAGAAGTTCTGCCACATTTTCTTGCCGCTCGCTTTCTGTAATATTGCCAATTGCACTTTTTTCACTTAAAGAATTTGCAAGTTTGTCATAAATTTCAAGCACACGATAAGGTGAAAAGTCAAAAACATAAGCCGACTTTTTACGATAAAGATTGCCGTCTTTTTCATATTTATATGGGTTTTGTGCACGGAATATCGCCTGCGTGTAAAGAGTTTCTTTTTTCACATCACTCATCATTAACACCGCTGACCACTCTTTAACCGTTACGCCCGTTGTAAGCTGACCAACCGAAAGTGTAATGGTTTTGTCATGTTCTTTATCGCCTTCCCTTACGCGTGCCAAAAGGCTTTTCATTTTTCTAAAATCTTCAGCCTCTTCTTCGGAACTTTCATCATCCAAACTTCGCCCGTCACCAGCCGCCAAAATAATTTTATAATTTTCAAAAACTGGGTGTTTCTTAGCAGCTTTTTCCATTGCTTTTGCTGAATTTACGCGATTTCCTACAAACCAAAAAGTATGCTGGTCATTGCGAAGTTCTGGAGTTGAAAACGGATAGCCTTCATTCTCAGTGAGAGTGTTTAAAAATCGCCAAATATCAGCTTCACGCTTAAATTCACCCTTTGAATTGGTTGTCAAAAATCATTAAACTCAAAAACTGGCGGAATATTCCCCCATTTACATCAATACCTTCTTTGATCTGCTTAGCTGTAACATCTGAAATTTTATAATTAAACAACCTTAAATCTGGCATATCTATGTGATCGCCCGATTCTTGACCATTTTTAAGCTCACTCTGTTTTGCTTTTTGCTCGTCAAAGATAAGTCCAGTTATAAATTTGTTCACTACTAAATTTACCTTCTGCCAAGGCTTTAAATGGTGTTCCTGAAAGATGAAGTGTAAATTTGCGTTTAATATTTTTCAAAAAGCCCTGTCCGTTTTATCGGTATCAACTGCTTCATGGGCTTCATCAATCACTAATAAATCCCATTCCAGATCTGCAACCCATTGTAATTTGTCAAAACTTTCCACCAAAAACTTTTGCGCCTTTCAGGTCTTGCAAACTCAAAAAAGTTATTTGTTTTTTGCCAAAACCTTCAATTTGATTAAATTCTTCACGAGTTAAGGTTCTCTCTTTAATAGAGTCTGCCGTTGAAATAAAATAATAGCCATCAATAAATTTCTTATAGTCATTATACCAAGAATCAGCAATTGCTGGTCGGTTCGTTACAATCAAAGGTTTTTGTTGCTCCAAAGCGTTTCATAAAATCATAAGTTGTTAGCGTTTTACCAAAAACGCGGTTTAGCATTCCATAAGAACTCCAGCTCTTTCATTTGGATTTTAAAATCAGTAGTTTGATTACGCTCAGCATATTCTAAGGTCTGCTCGACTGCATCTTCTTGTTCTGATCGCAAAGCATAAGATATCTTACCATTATTATCTATAAAAACGATTTTTGGCAAAAAGCTTCAAAAAGCTCTATCGATCTCTCTGTCGTACCATTAAAAATAAAACCACTCAGTTCCATGACCTTTATCTTTTTGGAATTGAATTTTGTTGATAATAGCGATGAAGTTCATGATCCTTAAACCATTCATTATTATTTTTCTCTGCAGGCCTAATCCATTTTATATCATACGGTTCTTTTATGCAAGCAGTCTCGTTTTTGTTCTGAATTGAATTTTAGCATCTTTTCGCTCAGTATATCCAATTTTTGCCAGCTCATCATTTTTGGTGTCTATCTGGCAAAATATATGAATAAATTCTAGGATAAACTTTTTAAATGTTTTAATCTGTTTTATCATCACTCATCTTAAACTCTCCGATTAATCTTTCTTATTTGCTATTTTTAGCCGTGTTTTTCTTAGATGTAGGTTTTGGCGGCGATGCTCGCATCTGACTCATTACATCTGTTAAGTTTTCAAGTTTGCCGATTTTATTTTTGAATAAGCTTTTTCAATATCTTGAAGTGAATGTTCTGAAATTTCGAAAGTCAAATCTTCAAAATTGAGCTTTTAGATCAAAGAATTTAAGTTCATTTTTCTGCGTTAAAGTATTGCCAACGATGATATTACTGCTTAGGATTTTATCAATTGTCTCAAGAAAAAGAACGAGTTTTTGATATTTTTAATATGTTTATAAATGATTTCTTTTTAGGCGTTCACGTGATTCTTTCAACATTATCTTCTTGAATATCAACCGCATAAACATTCGAAATCGCCAAAATTAACAAAAATTCATAAATCTCAGCCTGAGCTTTTTACTTCAGCGTTCTTTTTGCTTTTTAATTTTTCGCATAAAAATCTGGAACCGAATTAAGTTTTCGGTTCAAAAATTTCTATAAGAAAATTACCATTTCATAAGTTGGCTCAAAGACTATCTACTTGCAGAAATTGCTGGCTCGCATAAATCACACATTTGTTTAACAATAAATTCTGGTGTAAAGACTTCACAAAATTTTTTTAACACGTTTTTACTCTTAATAAGTCTGCTGGAAGAGCTATCATAATTAGATTTTTGCTTTATTTTTGTTTTTTTCTGCTATTTCATCGTTACTAAAAAGAAGTCATTAGCATTATCTCCCACATTTGGAGGACAGAAATAGATCATTCCTAAAATCTGTCTATTCATAAATTAATCCTAATGCTCCTCTATGATTTTTATATTACTTATATTAGCAAAAATACTCTATAAATCAAGATAAAACAGCCCTCACTGCAAGGGCTGTTTTAATTCTCAAGAAAAGACTATTTATCTTCTTTTACTGAAGCTTTCAACGGAGTTGGTGTTTTTCAAATTTACCACCAGCCTTTTCGATAGCTTTCAACTACTGATTTTGAAGCAGCTTGAACTTTCAAGATAACTTTTTCATTCAATTCACCATGAGCAATCACTTTAACCTTATGGAAAGGTGTTGCGATATAACCTTCTTCAAATAGTCGGAAATTATCAACTTCACCAGCCAAATCGTTCAAATGATCAAGGTAAACAATTTGCGAGGCTTTACGAAGTGATTTAAATCCACGCGTTTTTGGAGTTGATTGAACTAGTGGATTTTGACCACCCTGGAAAGTTGCACGAAGCTTTTTACCAGTTCGAGCACCTTGACCTTTTAGTTCCGCGACCGGCAGTCTTACCTCGACCAGCCGAGATACCGCGACCAACACGAATTTTTCTTTCGATTTGCTTCAACTTGGAGTTCGTTGTATTTCATTACTTGTTCTCCCTTTTTAGTTTTTGGTGCGTTTATCCATTGTTCTTTTGGGGACAAGGCTCTTCAAAGCATCTATAGTTGCGTAAGCATATTGACTTTATTAGTTGAACCAAGCGATTTTGAAAAGCATGTTTCGAACGCCAGTTACACCAATAATTTGTCGAACTACACCACCAGCGATAATACCAGTACCAGGGCAGCAGGCTTCAAAAGAACGTGTGCACCAGTTAGCTTCTTTTTCAACTTCGTGTGGAATTGTATCTCCTCAAGAGAAATTTCAATCATATTCTTCTTAGCAACATTTGTGGCTTTTAGCGATAGCTGCAGTCACATCTTGACCTTTTTGCTACACCAACACCAACTTTAGTTTTTATCACCGACAACTACAATGCTTTAAATCGGAAGCGACGACCACCTTTTAACCACGAGAAAACGATCGATATTGATAACTAGTTCTTCGAATTGCTTTTCTTCGCGGACATCATTTCGACTGATTATTCCGACGATCGTTGTTACGGCCGCGGTTATTACCACCCGGCGGTTGTTAGTTGCTTGAGTTTTTGAGCTTCTGCCATAATTAAACTCCAATCCTTCCCTTGCGAGCTGCATCAGCCAAAGCAGAAAGTCGCCCAGCATATTGTCGACTGCTTTCGATCAAATACAACCGTTGATATTTTTGCTTTTTAGCTTTTTGGCAATTTCAGCGCCAATTTTAGTAAGCAAGTTCAGTTTTAGTTCCTTTTGCTTTTGATCCAACAGTTGTTGCCGCAACCAAAGTTCTTTGCGCTACATCATCAATGATTTGCGCTGACACATGAAGATTGCTAATCGTAACTGTTAGGCGTGGTCGCTCAGCAGTTCCTGAAACTTTTGAACGAACGCGGTTTTTTCGCAAATTCTTGTTTGCAATTTTATGCACTAATGCTTTAGACATTATTTACCTGCCTTTCCTGCCTTACGCAAGATAACTTCGTCAACATATTTAATACCTTTACCTTTATATGGTTCAGGTTTCTTCAAGGCACGAATTTCAGCCGCAGCTTGACCAACGGCTTGTTATCAATTCCTGCAACCGTAATAACCACTTTTGTCGTTAGAAAGAGCGATTCCTTCTTTCGCTTTATAGATCACAGGATGCGAGAAACCAGTTGCATTTCAAGCTCTTGCGGGTTATTAGTTTGGACACGGAAACCGACGCCATTAACCTCTAATTTTTTCTCAAAGCCTTTTGTTACGCCAACAACAGCGTTATTTAAAAGTGCTCGTTGTAATCCGTGTTGTGCACGGGCTACTCGTTCGTCATTGTTTTCGAACAACCTTTAAAGTTGTGCCGTCAAGTTCGACTTTCACATCAGACAAATGAGGCACAGTTAGTTCGCCTGTTTAGCGCCTTTAACTGAAATCTCGTTCTCGTCAATCGTGATTGTCACACCAGCCGGAACCTCAATAGGTAGTTTTCCGATTCGACCTCATTGAACTTTTCCTTTCGTTAAAGAGTGATTGTTTGTTTTGTGCTGCCCGCTTAACAAAAAGCGAAACGCAAAAATCTCCCCAAATTTCACTCGCAATTTAATATTAACTAAATAATTTTATCTATCATCATCACTTTTTCAATAGAAAACTTATGATTTTTAGAAAAATACTCTCAATAATCTTTTTCAAAGTAGGTGTCTTTACGACTGTTTTAAACTATTGCTGATACGAGTAAATTCATCCAGTTCATCTGTAATAACTCCATCTACTGGCGATTGAAGATATTTGAGTGATTCTACTTTCGTTATTTATCGTCCAGACAAATATCTTTGCGCCCATTTTTATGCGCATTTTAACAAGGATCGGATTATGAAAATCTTCAATTGCATAGAAATCAACCTTGGAATTATCAAAATCACCAATCTGCAACGAATAACAAATCCTGTTTCAATCTCCTGGAGCAATAGCTTCAATTCGACGAATTAAATTCGTATTCAAAGACATAGCTAAATCTACGCTCAATTTTTAGTCTCGTCATCTTACGAACAAATAACTCAGCATAACTCTATGATCTCGTGGGTTAGGCTCTAATTCTATAAATAGGTTAATCCCCAGTTTTTAGCTTCTATAGCATACTCTTCAAAAAGTAGAATTTTTGACTTTCAAAACCACCAGCTCATGTCAAGTTGTCGACTTTGCCAAAAGTCATATCTTTAACCTCTCGATGCTCGTCACTAATCTCCTAAATTATAATCATGAACTATTCAAAATGGCCATCGCGTGTTAATTGAATATCCATTTCAACAAATTTTGCGCCCTTTTCGTGCTGCTGATTTAAGCGCCTCTAGAGAAATTTTTCTACGCCCCCATAAATATCACCTCTATGTGCACTAAAGTAAATTCGTTCATTATATTTGCGATGATAAATATGACTGCCATTTACAATAATAGCTCCCTCAAGATAAAAATAGTTATCAGCAAACCAAGGATTCATGATCGTCGTTTTTGCTCTTCATTTGTCTCGCCGATCACAGTATTCGACACTACACTTTTCCTCCTCCTGAATAATCAATAGCATATTAATTATCGCAATCTTTGTCATCACGGCAAAAAGCAAAATAACACCATCAACAACTGAATAGAAACACGGTTTGGACAATTAAATTTCTCCATCCTTATCTATGAGACTACAGCCAACTGTGACTATGATCACCACTACAGTCAATCATAGCAAAATAGCTCGAAAACAGCAAAAGCTCATTAGAAGCTTCAACTTATGCTTTACGGGTTATCTTCCAGCTAATTTCTTAAGTTTTCCGCTAATGTCTTCTTTGTTCAAAAATAGATAGTAGCGTAAAGATTAGTCTAAAATTAGTACAAATAATCCTACCATCAAACAAAAATAGCTTAGCTCTCCTAACGTTGTTTTGGATATTTCTCCAGTGATAAAAGCTTGGTATATATAATTTTCAGTAATAGTTGACGACAGGCCTAGATTCTAAAGGAACCATCATAATAAAATATATCATATAAATTGAACCCCCAAATAGAGAACGTAGATTTATAAAAGAAGTTTTCAGAATTTCTCTCACAACCATAGGGTTACCCTTTTCAGTGAGAATTTATCATAGTGATCAAAATAGAAAATTCAATAAATGTCAAAAAGCAACTACTAAAATATATATAATCGCCATACCGAAATCCAAACGGATTAGTTAAATAGTATAAAAATTATCCTTATTAAGACTAGGGTTGTCGAGTTAAAAATAAGGCCGCTTTTCAAAAATCAAAATAGCGCATTTGAGACCAATGCTAGTAATTAAGAAATGAAGAAACCGATGTGCCAATCAAAAACTGAATCTATTGCGATAAATGTTTTTCAAGATTCCTGAATTAAATTTTGAGCGCTCCGTTTTTCGCTTTCAACTTATCTTGAGCAGTATTTTTAGCATTCTTAAAGTTTATGCATATTTTTATTAGTGAGTTAAATATTTTATCAGCCAAACTTTTGCAAATATAAAAATCACTATTTTTATATCTCTTAAAATATATTATAATATCACCATAGTAGAGCTAAAAATTTCTTTTCTGAACATAGGAGGTGGTGTTTTATGGCACCTAGAAAGAAAGTGTCAAAAATTTAATAACAAAGTTAGCTATCTAGATGGTCAGAAACTTTCGTACAATAGAGCTCTAAAAGCTAAATATCGCTAATAGAGTAACTAGTATCACAGATATTTCTTTCTCTATTGTTTTTGAAAAGCAATAATCGATTGTTATATTCCGTACCGAAACAGTTTACGCATAACATTTTCATTATATCACTAACATAGATTTTAAAGAAAATCAAGGTGGCTATATATCTAGTCAGTATCAAAAATAAATAAAGTCCTATCCATGATAGGGCTTTATAAATATGAAACTTTTATTTTATTATGCTTGTGTTATAATTCTGTATGATAAATATTTAGGAGGAAAAATAGAGAAAAGGAATCGTAAAAGCAGCGCTTTTTGATTTTAGACTGGTAAATCAAAATTAGTTATTTTTAACAGTATATTTTGCTTTATGTTCTGTTGGCGGAACACTATTGAAAGCTAGCTCAAGCCCAAATGGAGATTTTGCGGACAATATTAGAACATTCATGGAAATGGTGTCAAAGAAAGAAGATGGCGGTGAAAAACACCGAGTTTCTTTTCTGGTGATAGCTATGGAATCTCGCATAGAAGTTTCTAGCGGTCGTGTATCTAAATCTTTGACGACGATCTTATCTTCAATAAAGATACAAAGAAATATCTTGATCTGTAACTAGACGATGGTGACTTCAGTAGGTTTCTTCAGAAGAATATATCCGAAGACAACGACGAATTATATATATAGAGCTAACTATAAAACCCTCCTATTGGGTCGATTAACTCTATAAATTATGTTTTTAAATTTAAGAATCCGAGACTCACGAGATTATAAAGCAGAAATCGTACATGAGACTACGACAAAGACAATAAAATCCTGAGTCGACAAAGCAAAAGTTTTTAAATACGCTAAAAGTTAGTGGTAATATATCAGTTCTTTGATTGTTGTTGGTAGTAAAGAAAAATTTATAGCCAGGTATAAAAATAAAGAAAAACTGATATAGATACTTCCTACTATACGACTAGAGATCATGTTAATTTATTAGTACAAACACGATATTTGAATGACTGAGATAAAGTAGGGCACGCTAAAACTACAATCACTAGAATATAAGGTCGTACTACCAGAATATACTTATTTGTCACCCAACTCTATCAACGAAGGTTGGTCTTTTGATCAAGCAACAAGAACCGCTACATATGTTCAAACAGAAAAATTTTATGATATAAATAAGCAACCTTACATTAAGTTAGGTACGCTTAACACCCTCATCTATATTGGGCAAGCCTGCTATCGTTAAAAGCAACTGCCGTATCTAGATTCGAAAATGATGCGCCTTTACAGAAAATATGCAAGACAGCTATACGCCTAATGCATTTTATAGCCAGAAGGCTCAACTATAGGTATAAGTAAAAGAGCATATGTTGATAGATCTAGCGCTATAAAGAGAAAAGAATTACACAAGAAGAAATAGACGGAGTAAAAGCCTAAAACAATATATAATATAAATAATATAAAATCAGACCAATCGAATGGGCTTTATTGGATATATCTACTTCAATAAAAATATCGACTATACTTCAGTGCCTATAAACTATATAAAAGACTCCCTTTAAAGGATAGAAACCATGTATAGATCATATATTGTTCCGACCGAGCAAGATTTTGATCTATTTGACAAACTGGGAATCTCTCATGCTGATGTATTTGCAACGGTTGACGGTAAGGAACAGAAAAGTCGGACGGCTAACAAAAAGATAGCTACAATATTAAAAATGTCGCGAACACTAGTGGCTTTTCAGAGTTCAGTTCCCGAATAATACTAAAGTGCCGGTTGATCATGTAGATTTAAATCACGAAGGAAGATTCGTTATTTTCGGCATACACTAAGTTTATCGATCTGAGAAAAACTAAAAATAGTATTAAGCCGAACACTATCTATACAACGGTAAATACAGCAAGCTTAAATGTTAATCCTGCAGTCCCGACGTAGAACATCATGGATTAGCATACTTAGAAAGTGTCAAGACAAAGGTTAAAAATTTTATAGAAGTTAAAAATTCAGATAGTATCGTGACTCTTCAGGGTGAAGTCCTCATTTCGAACGACTTATTTCCTTTCAGTATGCAGAGAAAGACAGACCAAATGAAAAACCGAGAGTGCTAGCTGATTATGAGAGCTTAGAATTAAGAAACCCTAAGTATGCTGTTGTTTCGGATGAAATTGGCTTGAGCGAGAAAGCAAAAGATGTATTAAAAATGGTGACTGTTCGGTAATTTAAAAACTACAAAAACAGTCACAAACAACTACTTAGGATAAATGACAAAATAATAAAATCCTTATCGTTCGAAAAAGGTAGGCGACCTTTTGAACATAGAAGAAGTCACTCTAATGAAAAATATGATATAGACTTTATCACTACATGGGATAAAGGAGACTCTGCATACTACGGAGATGGTTTGGATGATCTCGATTTTGATGATGACGGCAGTACTAATTCTACCAACATAGCTCGCTCTTCAACATCTTTCGTGGTATCGAAACCTAAATTAGTCGCTATTAAAAAATATATTAGCAAACATCAAGAAGCTGATTTCTCTGGATTCGTGGGAGGAATTAATCCTGGGCAGAAAGTTGATTATCGAATATCAGTATAAACTTCTTGACCGTCCTCTTCCTACTTCTCGAGTTCTTGATGTTCTCCCATATGCTCGTGATAGAAAAATTGTAGAGACCAATGGTGGATATCAAGAAATGCGTGGCAGCAAAATCCCCGTTACTCTAACTGGTCCTCTCAGCGAGCATGAAGGCTTTACTATTAAATATTCTACAAGTGAGCCAGGCAAGCTCCATAGTACATCATGGAATAAAAATTTTGTTGACAAATCTAAGATCACGGATTGGTCTCAGGTTAGAATGATTAAGATTGAGCAAAATAAAGGCTTTTCTATACCAGCACAAACTGCTATTCATTTTACCTTTACAGCTCAAACACCTGAAAACGCAAAAAATAATGACCAGGCTATCAATACTGCAGGTGTGTCTATTAGTCCTCGAGGTAATATGGTGAGAGTCAAATCCAGTTACAGCTCAGGTTAATTACAATCACAGTTGAAGGCTTCGCCTTTGAAGATGTGAATCGTGATGGGACTTATGATCCTGATATTCCAAAGTCATATTTTTAATACCCCTAGATCACTGTACAAGTGGAAGGACGAGCCAATTCAGGTTACACCGTTAATCTAGTAGATGGAAGTGGTCGTGTAATATCTTCGACTAAAACAGATGAAAAAGGTCATTATTCACTTACGGCCCCCTACTCCACTGAACTAATGTATATCCAATTTGTCCGCAATGACTTGAAGGATATAACCTACCAAAGTGTCGGCCATAGAAGAGGGGTGATGCTAACAATCCAAAAAGCTAACCATGCTACTGAAGACACGACGGTAAAATTAATACCGTGGAGTTTATGCCTGGAAAGACACTCTTGTAATCAGAAATGCTGGCATACAAAGACGGCGCACGACAGCATTTACTTACTACCTGAACGACAAAAGGTAACCATATTGCAAACCCCTACCCTTTTTAAATACCATGCGCTATATGGTGAACCATATGAATCTACTAATAAACCAAAAAGAAATCACTCACGATAATCTAGTTTACACTTTTGATAAATTAGCAGATGATTCCTCCCCAGAAAAAGGAACTATGGGAATTAGTGAACGATATCGTTATCTAGATGGCTCACTGCTCTATATAGTTAAATACATATATAAACCAAAAAGAAGGTGGAAAAAGTAGAGGCTAAGTTTGTTAAGTCTGGTACAGATCAAGAAATTAGTCCATCCGAAGTCATAAAGGCAGATAAAACTCAGGTTGGAACCGAATATTCAACAACTCCAAAACCAGAAATAGAACATAATGGCTTGAGATATGTTTATAAACAAGTTTCAACTTCGGGTGCCCCTCAAAACGGAAGAGTTGCATCTGATCCACGAACTGTAATCTTTGAATATTCATAAAAATAGGAAAACCAGTTAATGCGGTCTCAAAAATTGTTGGCTCTAACGAAACTATTCTAATGGAGACAGTAACACCAAAGGATCCTCAATCTGGTTCGACTTACTCAAGTACGCCTAAACCTGAAATAGTCCATAATGGCATAACATATGTATTTAGCTCTCTTCTCCCTAGCTCTGCCTGCAAAAATGGCCGAGTGTCCGAAAATGAACAGACTATTATATGGCTATGTACCTAAAAAGGGTCGGTCAAGTTGATGGCACGTTACGTGGATCAAAAATAATCGGAGCATTAAAAACTCAAAGGTTATTAAGGATACCAACACTCCTGTCGGTACCGATTATAATGACGAGCCAGATGCTGAAATAACCAACAGCACAGAGTTGGTTTATATATTTGATAAAAATAGTATCCGGAACCTAAATCAGGCAAGGTTGATAGCACATCGAAAAGAAGTGATATATCAATATAAAGCCAAAAAGCTGGTAAGGGTGTAACTGTTAACTTTATAAATGAGAACAATAATTCACCTATCAATAGCTCGTCAACTATCCATAAAGACGGCGATCAAATTGGAGCTCCTTTCAGTATAATCCACCAAAAAGAGATTACTGATGACAAAGGTCTAGTTTACATCATAAAGTCTCAGACTAAAGAAATTACTGGAAAAAGTTTCAGACAAGTCTCAGAATTTTGAAGTTAAATATTCTCCTAAGAAAGGTGGAAAAAGTAGAGGCCAAGTTCGTGGGTCAAGACGGTAAAGAAATTAAAAACACCGAAGACGTCCAGAAACCTAACACTCAAGTTGGTACGAGCTATTCTTACAACCCGCAAAGAGTATCACCAAGATGGCCTAGTGTATGTATATCGACAAATTATCCGACAAGTCATCTCCTGAGATTGGAAAAGTTAAAGACAGTGATCAAACGATTGTCTTTACGTATAAACCAAAGAAAGGTGAAAAAGTTATTGAGAAATTCCTCGATGAAAACGGAAAACCAATTAAACCTGACAACATCCTTAAGAGTTCAGGGATCTCAGATAGGTGATCCTTTCAGAATCATCCCCTGTAGATACACTAGAGATAAATGGTCGTACATACAAACTGCAACGCACCGAAGGTTCTACTAAAGGATCCGATCAGTAGTGAAAAACTATCATCTCGTATATCTATAAAGATGTAACTAAAATTTTCAAAGCGCCAAATGCTGGAATATTCAAAAACATCATAAACATTACAATGGTAGTAGCAGGAGCTTTGCTAACTATTATAACCGCTGATAGGTTAAGAAAGTATAAAAGCTTAATCGGTTCAAACCTATCATGTATATAAAAATATCCGCCTATTATAAGTGGGTATTTTTATTGCCCTCGATAATATATATAATGAATGACTTACGGTTCTGCCATAGGAATGGCAATACTGTAACTCATTAAAACGTAAATACTTTTTAAATTAATTAAGTGCATTTAATTAAAAAGATGCATACGTATATATTGTTATCTAATAATATGTTTATAAATGTTTTTCACGTCTTATATTATACCCACTCCAGCATCTTTTAAGCATAAAAACAGACCTCCATAATGAGAAGTCTGTTTTTAAAATCTACCTTTAGGTTTAATTACCAAACCTTAAGTAATTCACCACCAAGTCGTTGTTTTGGCTTCGAAACCGTTCATAACACCTTTTGCAGTGTTGATAGTAGAACCATTCCTCGACCGCTTTTAACGCGTGATTTCTTCTACACCAACATACATTCCGGCGTCCTGGCTTACTCATTCGAGTCAATTCATTGAACCGAGCAGCTTCACCATCTTTAGTAATTTTAACTACCAAGATATCACGAGGCTTTGCTGATTCAATTTTAACAGATTCGATATAATTAGCGCTGCAAGTTCTTCTGCCACAACTTTTTAAGCTTGAGCTTGGAACGCGAATTTCATTTTTGCCAACCATTGCTCGCATTTCGAATGCGAGTTAGAAAGGTCGGCGATTGGGTCAGTTGATTAGCGACGTAATAGTCTCTCCTTCCTTCTACCAACTACTTTTTGTTACGCCTAGGATTTCACCCTTTGAGGCTTTAATGCGGAAAGTGATTCGGCTCATACCAAATCGTCGCATATAACCGCGTGGTCGACCATCAAAATTGTCGCGGTTTTTAGTCGTGTTGGACTTGAATTGCGTGGAAGCTTTTGAAGACCCTCTTGGTCGCCAGCAGCTTTCAATTCGGCGCGTTTTGCAGCATAGTTTTTCAATCATTTTTGCGCTTCAAGTCTTTTGCAATCATTGATTTTTAGCATTTACGCTTTTCCTTTCTTCTCAAACGGAATCCCGAATTTTTCAAGTAATGCCTGACTGTGAGCTTCACCTTCATTTTTAATTACGAAAAGTTACTTGCAGACCGTGAAGAATTTGAGTTTCTTCAAAGTTAGTTCTGGGAAAACAGATTGCTCTAAAATTCCCAAATTGTAATTTCCGCCTTTGTCGAAACCTTGCTCGCACAACACCATGAAGTCACGCACGCGAGGCAAAGCTACGTTTTCACGAGACGATCAAGAAATTCGCCATTCGATCGCCACGCAAAGTTACACTATAGCCAATTGGCGCACCCATTCCACCACGAATTTTTGAAGGTTGCGATTGATTTTTAGGCAAACGTGCTACTGGAACTTGACCAGTAATTTTTCGTAACTGTGTTTTTAACAACTTCCTGAAGCGTTTGTCTTCTTTCTTCTTACCTGTTCCGACGCTAACAACGATTTTTCAAGCTTTGGAACTTGGTGGATAGTTTGTTAGCTCTAGTTCGCTTTGGGAGTTCTTTTAGCAATTGTATCTTTGTAAAGAGTTTTCAAGCGAGGAACATAAACAGTAGTTTTAGCCATTATTTATCTCCTTTTTGCTTGATTTAGCGCTAGCTTCTACTTTTTAACTTTATGAACTGGAGTTGGAACATGAATATCCTTTACCCACCACGCGGATTGAATTGATTTGGTTTAACGTGGCGATGCTTTTACCAACACCTTCAGCAAAACGGCATTTTTCTTTGGTCAAAACTTTTACAACTTCACCAGTTACACCTTTTATCTTTTTCCGCTGATAATTACAACATTATCACCTTTAACGATTCCATTTAACGCCATATTAAAAGCACCTCCGGAGCTAGCTGATAATTTTGTTATACCCCAAATCACGAAGTTCGCGTGGTACTGGACCAAATACACGAGTCGCTTTTGGAGTTTTATCGTCGGCGATAATTACAGCCGCATTATCATCGAAAGCAGATAGTTGAACCATCTTTTCGACGAATTTGGTCGCGAGTTCGCACAACAACAGCTTTCACAACTGATTTCTTTTTAATATTACCAGTTGGGTTAGCATCTTTCACAGTTGCCACGATGATATCACCAACACGGGCATATCGTCGTTTTGAACCACCGAGAACGCGGATACACAAAAATTTCTTTTTGCGCCGCTGTTGTCGGTTACTTTTAAGTCGGGATTCTTGCTGTATCATTAAGCTTCCTCCTCTTTAAGCTCGATTGTACCGCGAGCTTTTTCAGACAATTTCAGCTAAAACAAATTTCTTGGTTTTTGAAATTGGTCGAGTTTCTTTTAATAACAACTCTGTCACCTTCACCAGCTTCATTCATTTCATCATGAGCTGTATATTTTAGCAGTAACAGTGTATTGCTTTGCCGTAATTGGGTGCGTTTCATCGGCTATGAACTGTTACGGTGATAGTTTTATCAGCTTTTTGCGCTTGAAACAACACCAGTTAATGTAGTCGCCATATTAAATTTCACCTTTCTTTACGAATTTAACTTTTACAGGAAGTTTGTGACCAGCAAGTCGCATAGCTTCGCGAGCAACCTCTTCACTTACTCCATTCATCTCAAAACAATACTGTTTCCAGCCTTAACTCTCGCTACGAAAAACTCAGGATTTCCTTTTTCCGCTACCCATTTTCACATCTTGTGGTTTGCGAGTAACAGTGTGTGTGGGAAAAATTCGAATCCAAACCTGACCGCCACGCTTAATGTAGCGAGTCATTGCTGTTCGGGCTGATTCAATTTGTCGTGAGTTAATTCGTTCGTTTTCAAGACTCATTAATCCGTAATCACCGAAAAGCAACAGTGCATTGCCACGGGTTGCACGACCAGGGTTTTTACCCTTACGAACTTTTCGGTGAGCGGTTTTCTTTGGTAGTAAAATAGCCATTAGTTATTCCTTTCACCTTTATTAATCCAAACTTTTACGCCGATAATTCCGGCTGGAGTTTTGTGCACGAGCGCCGTGATAATTAACATCTGCACGATGTATGAAGAGGTACAGAACCCCTCTGAGAACTTCTCCGACGACTCATTTCAGCACCATTCAAACGACCAGCAACTTCAATTCGAACACCTTGAGCGCCAGCTTGCATCGTACTGTAATGCCATTTTTAACTGTGCCGACGGAAGTTGATTCGGCGCTCCAATTGATGAGCAATATTTTCAGCAACTAATTTTGCTGAGAGTTCAGGTCTGGCGAACTTCTTCAATATTGATTCGAACTGGCAAACTTACTCAGTTTTTCAAGTTTAGTTTTCAACTCTTGAACGCCAGCACCGCCACGACCAATTACAACACCCGCTTTTGCAGTGTGAATTGAAACTGTAATCAAATTTTTTCTGTACGCTCGATTTCAATTCGATCAATTGTTGGGCGAGAAGCAAAACGCTGTTCGATTTCTTTGAATCTTATCATCTTCAACTAAAAATTTAGCAAAAATCTTTCTTTGAAGCAAACCAGCGTGAATCCCAGTTTTTGTGAGCTTTGCAAACGGAAACTAATTGGATTGACTTTTTGTCCCATTATTTGCTCTCTTTCTCTGCTTTTTAGCAGCAGGTTTTTAACTTCTGCTTTTTGGCAGCTTTCTTTTCTTTTACAACACCAGAAACTTCAACTAGAATATTCGAAGTCTTCTTCTGGAAAGGCAGCGCCATACCTCTCATGTGAGGCTTAAAGCGTTTTAGCCGCGCGCCAGCCAGCAACCGACAAAGTTGTAATTACAAGTGTTTTGGATCAACATTGTCGTTATTTTTAGCATTTGTAGCTGCCGATTGGATGGCTTTTGACAGCCAAAGCACTTCGGCGTGGTGTATGGTCAAGGATAACTAAAGCATCAGCTACAGTTCGGCCTCGAACAAGGCTCTGCCACGATTGATACTTTTCGTGGAGTTTGACCAATACCTTTGATGTAGCTCGGGTGGTTTTAGTAGCCATTATTTTTATCCTTTCCACCGTGTTTGCGGAATTTTCGAGTTAGGCAAATTCACCAAGTTGTGTCAACCATATTCTCCGAAATATAAACCGGAACGTGAAGACGACCGTTATGAACAGCAATTGTTCGATCCAACCATTTTCTGGAGTAATCGTACAAGCACGCGCCCAAGTTTTAATAACTGTTCGGTCATCAGCTCCAAGAGCTGCCACTTTTTAGCAAGCTTTGGAGTCGATAAACGGACCTTTTTCAATGAACGACTCATTTATTTTTCTCCTCTTAGCTTCGTGACGACTCTTCACGATAAATTTATTAGTACTCTTGCGTCGGCGAGTTTTATAGCCGAGAGTTGGTTGACCCTAAGGTGTGCGTGGAGTTGAACAGCCAATGTCCGTGTCGTCACCGTCACCACCACCGTGTGGGTGATCTACAGCATTCATAACAACACCACAGAACTGTTGGGCGAATACCTTTACGGCGTTTACGTCCAGCAGAACCAAGTTTAACGTTTTGATGCTGAATATTTCCCAACTGTTCCAAGAGCTGCCTCTGCTTCAATCGGATTTTCGAACTTCACCTGAAGGTAATCCTACTGAGCGTAGTCACCTTCTTTCGCCATCAACTGAGCTTTTAGCACCAGCTGAACGAACCATTTGCGCACCTTTTTCCTGGTGTGATTTCGATTGCGTAAATCAATGAACCAACAGGAATTTCTGAAAGTGGCATTCGGTTTGAAGCTTCAATTTCAATATCTTTTTACCAGTTTGGAAAACTTTACCTTTTAAACATTGAAGTGTCAGCTAAAACATAGTAGAATCTACCATCTTGATCTTGAACCTCGGGCACTCGTGCACTTCGGTTTGGATCATATTCACTTTCTCCGAACGGTCAAAGTTAAACCTGTTGGCAATTTGTGAGTTAAGATTCGGTAATGTCGTTTAACACCACCACCTCGGTGTCGAACTGTAATTCGACCAGAGTTGCTGCGTCCAGCATTTTGCTTTTTCGCTTTAAGAAGACTTTTAGCGGTTTTCGAGGTTGTAATTTCGCTATAGTCCTCGAGTCGTCATACCGCGTCGAGCAGGAGTCGTAGGATTGTATTTTTAATAGCCATTACTTCTTCTCCTCAGCAGTTTTCAGCTTCAGCGCTTTCAAAAGATTGCAATTTTATCGCCTTCTTTTTACAGTCACGTAAGCTTTCTTGATATCTTTTTGAGTTGCTGAATCTGCAACGTATCGTTTTGGATTTCGAGATTTGTTGATTCTAACTTACCAGCTGAACAACAGTTCGAACTCCAGTTACAGTTACTTCAAACTCTTTTTCAATCGTTTCTTTGATCTGATTCTTGTTCAAAGTTAGCGGTACATTAAATACGTAAACATTTTTTTGTTGTAGAAAGAGCATAGCTTTTCTCAGTTGCACGTGGAGTAATAGGTTTAATCGCCATTATTTTTCTCCTCCTAGCCAGCTTTTCAATTGTTTCAATCGCTGGCAGCAATAACAATGTGATCTGCATTCAAAATGTCGAATACGTTTAGATACAGTGGCGAAACAAGCAGACTTCACTGATATTATTGGTTGCACGGATAAGTTCATCTGTTTTTCAGCAACAATAAGAACTCGTCGGTTAGATTATTCTCTTTCAAGAATTTTTGCAACTTCAGCGGTTTTACCAGTTGTTTTTGATATCTGCAACAAGAACTTTTTCAGCTTGAACTGTCAAAAGCTTGTCGAAGAGCAACTCGTTTTTGAAGTTTTTCGAAATCTTTTTCAGTGTAATTTTCGTTACCGCGTGGTCCAAAAACAATACCACCGCCTCGCCAGATTGGGTTTCGAATTGATCCAAATCGTGCGCGACCAGTTCCTTTTTGTCGCCATGGCTTTTTACCACCACCACGAACTTCACCGCGTTGTTTTGTTGTAGCACTTGCCAAGCGGTTGTTAGCAAGATAAGCGTCGCAGAGCAGCTTTAATAGTTCATGCGATTTCGAACTTCAACTGCAAAAACGCTTTTTGGAAGAGTTGTTTTTCAGCCATTATGCTTTACCTCAATGCTGATAAGACCCTTCTTTGGTCCTGGTACAGCACCTTTTAGCCCAATTAAGTTATTTTCTGCATCGATGTAAGCAACTGTTAGATTTTTAACAGTAACTTTGTCGTGACCCATTCGTCCAGGCATTCTTTTACCTTTGAAGACTTTTTGTGGATACATTGAGCCGATCGACCTAACACGACGCACGTTTCGTTTCCACCAGTGCGAACTCTTGCTTGTGTTAAAGTTGTGTCGCTTAACTGTTCCAGCAAAAGCCTTTACCTTTGCTTGTTCCAGTTACATCAACAATGTCTCCAAGCTCGAAAGCTTCAACATTAATTTTAGCGCCAACTTTTATATCCGCAGGAATTTCGTCAACGCGGAACTCACGAAGATGCTTCGGAGTTACCTCTGCTGGTTTTACATGTCCAGCCACGGCCTTGCTCAGGTTCTTACCCTCACCAAATGCCACTTGAACTGCGTTGTAGCCGTCTGTTTTGCAACGGTTTTAACCTGAGTCACAGTTACAGGGCCGGCTTGAACAAGCGTAATTGGTGTAACAACGCCGTCTTCACTGATGATTTAGGTCATACCAATTTTTGGTACCGAGAAGTGTTTTTCATTTCACTTATGCTCCCAATTAATTTAATATTATGAAACTTTTTCCCACTGTTAAAACTTGGTTTCAGTGCGGTTTCATGGTCGGGTTTTCCTATTGCGACCTCCACATCACCAGTTTCATATTTACGCAAAATAAAGTTCATCGTTTATTGTAGCAGATTTAGATTAAAAATCAAGTACTTACCGTCTATAATTTTTAGATATTTTAGCGAATAAATATTTGTAAAAATAAAATCTAGATTTGTTATAATTATGACCATTTTTATTATAACAATTTGCTGAAAAGTAATAACCATTAGTTCGTAATCTAAGCTTCATTTATTAATCCAAGACCCTCAAAGTAGTCATCAAAAGTTCAATATGATATTTTTAGTAATTTCAATAACCCTTTTTATTCCAAAAACATATATACGTTGTATTTCATCAATACAACCTTTCTTATCTTTTTGATGTATATATTTCTAATGGATTATCTTGATATTTTGCACCCTGACATACCATGAATTTCTAAAGAAAATGGCTGATCTTGGCTATGAAATTAGAGTACTGTCAAAACACATTGCTTTTTAAACCGAAAGATAAGCCTGAGATTTACAAGATCTAAAAACAATCAGAGAAGATTATACTGAAGAAAGGTTAAAAGAACGCATTGCAGAAATATCGTCTATTAAAACCTCTGCCGTCAAAAACGCATTGGCAATGTTATTGATATGAACACAAATGCTAAAGTAAAAAAGCAAAGGCTATGAATATTGGGCAACAAACATAACCTTAATACAATGGTTGAGTCTGTTATCTTCCTCAGAGAACAAAGGTATTAAATCCGTTAAGCAACTTGATGAGTACATCAAAAAGCAGCCGATGAAAGGCAAAATTTACAGGATAAAATCAAGGTTATTGATAAGGAAATGCTATTGCTTTCTGCCACTATAGAACAAGTTAATACCGTTAAAAACAGGGGCACGCTTCAAGGAATATAAGAGTAAATCCGTCTGATAAGGCATTTTTGAAGAGTACAAAGCTCAGATTACCCTATATGAAAATGCCCTTTCAGAACTTAAAAAATCTTATTCCAAGCTCCCAAATTCAAAAGGATATTTTTAGCTGAGCTTGATAAATTACAAGAAAAAGAATACCCTTATGCAAGAGTATTCTTCGTCAAAATCCACTATGGACGAGCTTTATCAAATACGAAAGAACTATAGAATTTACATGGGCAAGGAGATTGAGAGATAATCATCCCTTATTGTTTTAATGTCTTTCTAGTGCAGCTCCATTTAGCCAGCTCTTTAGAAAACATATTTACTACTATCGCATTGATCTGCGACCCAGAACTCATAATACTCTTTCCTTTATTTTTCATATTCTATGTATGGGTAAAGCCCTAAATATTCAAGACCTTTAAAAAGTACTAGATTCTTCCATTACTGGTGGTATCATGATTTTCCATTTAACATGCCATCTGCTAAACCCAATTCCATGGACACCATTTTGAATTAACAATATTTCCAGTGGCGATATAAGATAAGCCTTTACAATTAGATATTCTATTTTTAATAACATTAGCCGTTTTAGGCGATACATTATTCTATCCAAATTTTTGTCATCTATCCAATCTACATATACAGAATAACCTGCATTGTTAAATAAATCAATTGAGTGTTAGTATCAGTTTTTATCTAAAAACTATGTGATATAAACAAATCATATGATTCTTTTTGACTGTGCAATTTTCATTTAAAATCATTGTTTCCGATGCATTGCTAATGTCTCTTTTTATAGATTCTTTTTCTTAAAAAATTCATTTGTTAAAATCATATATATTCTTCCTAGAATCTTTTTATCTTTTTGACAATTTCCAATAATGTAACCCTAAAGGTGTTAATTTGCATGTTTTACCATTCATAGCTGCAAAAGTACATATGATCCTCTCCAACCGGTTCAATTAATCCAACACTTTCAAAAAGTTGTAAATCCTTAAATATTTTCACATTATCTTCTTGAGCATATGGTTGTTTAATTTCATGAGTCTCATTTGGTGAGTTTGTGAATTCAAAAGAAGGATCTAATTTAAATTCAGAATCAGCATTTTTCAAAAATATGCACTCAGTTTTCCTCAATGTTTTCTTTGAAACTTTTGGTTCAATTGTCCTTATTGGTAGAAATCTGGAAATGTTAGTCTTGAACAAAGGACGTTGCTCCCACAAGCCTAAAGACTGGTCAACAAACGAATATAGACTTGCTGGAGTTATATTACCGCCCCATCAGCAGCTCCACCTTTTAATCCTTGTATTAGTAGTTCAGTAAATACTCCATGTCCAGGTATTCTATCATCATCCGATACCTCCATAGAATATTCATCCCTATTACTTGCAGTAATTATAGTAACTCCATTGCTAAAAACAGATTCCGTAGAATTAGTAGTGCTATTCTCTCCAAACCTTCCAGAAAAACAACAATCTAAAATTATATTTTGTTTTTACTTTTTCGACTTTATTTGCCATCGATAAAAATTTCACTCAGGAATTCCAGCATCCATTCCAGTAAAATCTGGGTCACTAGCTTCCCACCAACTAAATCCGTACCATGACCTGACAAAATAAAATAATGCTATATCGGCTTCCCCTTCATTAAATAATGCGTTTGCATGATTATATACTCTTCTTTCGTTTAATATCAATGCATATTTAACTTCAAAGTTTGGACTTCCATCACCATTTTCAGAAAAGAATCTTTCCAATTTCTTCTGCATCATTTTACACAACCTGACTAATGGACAAGTAGGATAATCATTTATTCCAACTACTAAAAGCTTTATTAATCACCATCGTTTTTCCCTCCAAGCAAATTAAATATTATTAATCCAATTTGAAATATTTTGACCATGTCAATCCATTAATCTGATATATCCACACTCATCTAGCACCTTAACACCTGCATGATTGTCATTTCCATAAATTCCAACTATTGGTATATTTTTCGTCCTTTGCACACTTCATTTCCCATATTTGTCCACTAGCATTTTTGTATTTGTTGTAATAATAGAAATCACTACCATCCATCCTTTTTATTCTGCTTCTACTATTTGTTTCCATTGTGAATCCCATGGTTGTTTCACTGACATATCAACAAATTCAAATGGGCTATTGCATTTTTAGATTGTCCTTTCATCTCTTAATCTTTCATCCTCAATTGCAAAACTAATAAAAATTCTTTTCATAATTATTTGACCTCCTTAATGTCATTAATTTCTATAATATCTTCAATATTACATTCTAAGTGTTACAAATTCTAAAGCAAAACATCTGTGGTAACATTCTGTCCATTCTTTATCTTATAAAATGTGACTTTTACTGATGTTGCCTTCTCCATCAATTCATTATTAGTCATATCCAAATCTATAAGTTTTTAAACAACTTCATAACTGAAAGTTCTCATCCTTTTTCCTCTATTCATTAAAAATATAGAGTAATAATATTATATCATATCTGTTTTTACATCAATATATTCTATTTTCCAATACTATCGTATGTAAAGTAAGAGCCGGTACAGTCCTAGACCACTGACCGTAAATTTATCTCTCTGCTTCTTTCTTTCTTTCGGCTTTGCTTGTCTCCCGCCTGATATTTCTTGATAGTTCCAAGGACGGAGTTCTTTCTTTTTCTTCTTGTCCTTTCACCTGTTCCTTTGCCTTTAGTAGCTTTGAAGAAAAATATTCTGATATTGTTGTGCTCCTTGCCGTTATCATCAATGGATGTTCTGGTTATCAAAGATCTTAACAAAAATCTCCCCGTTTAAGTCCTTTGGAATATCACTCTTTTCTCCATAAGCAGAGCAATTATAATATATCCTATTACCCTCATCATCTTTGGAAACTACAGAGAAATTTGCTACCTTAAAGGCTTCTCCGTTCTTATTTTCCCTTTCAACTACATCAACCTCTCCAACGATATTTCCAAACAATATTGATAAGATTATCCTTTTCTTCCTGAACGTAAGGTGGGTCTTTTATCTGTCCCTGTTCTCTTAAATCCTCAATCATATGAGTCAAATTAATCATGTAATAAAACAAGATTTATTTTTATTATCCACTTCATCGTTCTTATTTATCACTTTCTAAATCATTCTTTTGTATCTCCACATGTTTCGCAATCGCAAAACAGCTCACAAATACACTAGCTCTAAAGATCTATAATCATATTGAAAATACTAGCAAAAATCAGATTTACCATCTACTGTAGTGTACAGAGATTTCAAGAATGGCGCAGTAATAGTAGCCGCCAATGACTTTAAGTTATTTATCTCTTATAAACGCTCCGGTATGGGTTTATTAACCGTAGTGAGCGTACAACAAAAGTGAGTAAGCACTTCAGCATCAACCTCACAAAAGTGGTCTTATTTTTGTGAAAGATATCCACAAAAATGCTATAATTACAGCATGATTGCGCATATTTATGGAAAAATTGCCGAAAAAATTCGCTGGAAATATCATTATAGATGTCAACGAGTCGGATATGAAATCACCGTGCCAACTAGCGAATTCGACCGGGCAATTCTTAGCGAAGAGACTAAATTCTATACTTACCATCACATTACCGATAGATCACAGGAACTTTTCGGTTTTGCAAGTTTAGCAGCAAAAAGCTATTTGAACTTTTAATTACCGTTCAAGGCGTTGGTCCCCAAGGCAGCTATCGCTATCTTGAGTTTAGGAAACCGAAGAAGTTCGTAATGCCATTGCTTGCGAAAATGTAAAATTCATCCAAAAAAGCAACGGGTGTCGGACCAAAAAGCAGCTGGGCGTGTTATTTTTAGATTTAAAAGATAAAGTTGGTCTTGCTACTAGCTTTGAATTACTCGATAAGAATGATATATATTCCTTTAACAGATGAAGCTCTTGAGGCGCTTATTGCTCTGGGCTACAACTAGCACAAGCCTCCAAAGGCGCTTGAATCTATTCCGCGCGACGCACCAACTTCAGAGCGAGTTCGCGAAGCTTTTAAAAGCAAGGATTTAGATTTAAAATATCCCACACCATTTAATATCTTTTTCACTGTCTAACAATGAGATGTGATATAATATAACAAATGGCGATAGAGAGAATTGTAGATGTAAATATACACGAAGACCAACCGCAAGAACAACAGGTTGAAATTAGCTTGCGACCAAAAAATTTTAGCGAATATGTCGGTCAGGAAAGACTAAAAAAGAATCTAAGCTTAGCAATCGACGCTGCTAAAAACGTGGCGAACCTATTGACCATATTTTTTGCTTTATATTCACCAGGGCTTGGCAAGACTACTAGCTAATGTTATCGCTCACGAAATGGGTGCAAATATCAGAATTACCTCTGGTCCAGCTATCGAAAAAGCTGGTGACCTAGCATCAATCCTCACTAATCTTCAGGATAATGATGTGCTTTTTATTGATGAAATCCATCGTTTGCCTCGCGCAGTAGAAGAAATTCTCTATTCAGCTATGGAAGATTTTTAAACTTGATATTATTATCGGAAAAAGGTCCAGCAGCTAGATCGGTTCGGCTAGATTTACCACGTTTCACTGTAATCGGTGCAACCACCCGCACTGGATCACTAGCAGCCCCCTACGCGATCGGTTCGGACATATCTATCGGCTAGAATTTTACACGCCAGAAGAAATCTCAAATTATTATACGCTCAGCGCAAATTTTAGAAAAAGTCAAATCACTCCCGAAGCGTCCCAAATGCTCTCAACCCGTGCTCGTCTTACGCCTCGAATTGCCAACCGAATATAAAGCGGGTTCGTGATTTTTGCAGATGTTAATGGTGATGGCATTATAGATGATTTAAACACTAAAAAGCTTTTAGCTATGCTAGAAATTGATGAACTTGGCCTAGACGCTGCCGATGAGAACTTTACTAAATTCAATCATTGAGAATTACGGAACCAAACCAATCGGATTAAACACAATTGCCGCCCTAACTGGCGACGAAGCTACGACGATAGAAGACTTCTACGAGCCATTTTGTACAGATTGGTTTTATCCAAAGAACCCTCGCAGTAGAGTTGTCACTAAAAAAAGCGTATAATCATCTAGGAAAGGAATGGAAAGATGAATAAGAACCCCTTAGCGATAAATTCGCAAAAAGAATCGCCGAAAGTACACCTGAAATCACCCAGCCCCGGCAAGAACAAAACCAAAATTATCAAAGCGGTCCATCGGTAACTCCCACCTACCTCCAGCAATCTCAGTCATGCCTGTCGAATTTCCAGCTGGTGATCCAGAAAGTTATTCGAGCTCGACACGAAGATTCTATAAAAATACCCCGATATCTCAGTTGACGATGATGAATTTGTAGTACTTGCGCTTCGTCGTCATTGGATTGAGCTTAATAGGAGTAGTTTCTATATCTCTTATTTTATTTGTAGTTTTAGTTTCATCATGGATTCTATTATGCTTTACACCTAATAATTTAAATATCGCTGAAGAAATAAAAAAATAATCTCTCATTAATTTTCGCACCTCTATCTGTTTTTAATTCTCGTTGCAGGATATATCGGATATACGACTGATAAAAGCAAACAGATTTGGTATAACTAACGAACGCGCTATTCAAATCATCGTTCGTGGCTTAATGGATCAAACAAAACAAGTTATTAATCTTGAATCAGCAGAAGATATTAGTTTTTACGCAAAAGGAATTTTTCAGCATCTATTCAACTACGGAACCATTCGATTGAGTACAACAGGCGATGAAACAACATACACTTTCCCTCTTGCGACTAACCCAGCCAAAGCAGCAGAAATACTGGGCGAAGTCGCTGAATCAGCTCGCGAAAAATCAGCCAGTGCCAGATAGAAATTTATGAATTTTGCTAAAAATGCGGTAGTCGTTTGCAACTACCGTTTTATTTTCTAATTAGTTTTGGATTTTTAACGAAATCATCCTCCTTAGCTAGATCCGCCCGAAAGAGTATAATGCTGACATTTCTCGCCATCACAGTCAGTCGGCTCATAACGATACTCCGCATTTTTGCTCGCCTAGAACCACTCCATTTGGATCAGTAAAGAGATTTGGATCCATTGCTTTTAGATTTCTTTTCTCACTAATCGTTTTTGGATAGTATCCGTTCTGTTTGTAAAACTTCCTCCAAATTAAACATACATCGCGATTGATTGCTATTTTTCGTTTCTCATCACGTTCGCAAATCTTTTAATTTCAACTTTCTGAATCCAGAAAAATCACCCGCTACTAATAAAAATAACACTAAAACTACAATTTCACAACAGTAAAACCCAGACTTTTTATACATAATTAATTATATCGACACTCTAAAAATCTAGACAATTTAAAAGCGTAGATCGACGCTATTTGCTAATAGCTCGTCCTTCATACTTAATAGTTAGCCATTCATGTGTTTGACCATGTGAGCGATTTTCCTTGTGAGCGACCGTTAACCATCGGACGCGCTTGAGGGTTTTCAAGATAGCCACGAGTTCGTTTCACAACATCTACTGTTTTAGGGTCACTATTGCCACAGTTTGGACAAGCAAATCCTCTCTCGGTTGGTTCAAAATCCCTTCAAAATCACACTTGTAACAGCGATCAATCGGAGTGTGGTTCCGAGATAGTCCCAGTCACGGTCGTAGGCATAGTCCCAGACAGCTTCAAAAGCCTTTGGATTCTGCTGGAACTGGATACTCACAATAGTGGATAAAGCCACCTGATGCACCTGCTTCTGGATAGACTTTCTCAAAATCCAGTTTTTCAAACGGTGTTGGATTTTTACGAACATCATGATGGAAAAGAGTTGGTGTAGTATTCCTTGTCTGTAATATCAGGAATAGAGCCAAACTTCTCTGTATCCAGCGACAGAAGCGGTCTGTCAAACTTTCAGATGGTGTTGAGTAGATAGAGAAATGGTAACCATATTGGTCAGACCACTCTTCTACACGGCGTTTCATATCACGAATGATGTCAAGCGTAGATTCCTTAGCTTCAGGATTACTTTCCCAGCTGTTACCAAAGAAGACCGTCGCTACTTCATACAAACCGATATAGCCCAGTGAAACTGTCGCACGACGATCCTTAAAGAGTTGGTCAACACTTTCTTCTTTTCCGAGACGGCGACCGAAGGCTCCGTACTGATATGAGGATAGGGGCATTCGCTGGTGTTGCTTCCTTGGTCCGTTCAACACGATAAAGCAAAGAGCATCTTCTGCGATGTTCATACGTTCATTGATTTTCAGAACTTATTCAGATCTCCTTCAGACTCGAGGAGCGATACGAGGCAGATTGACTGTCTACCCTAGGTTCATCCGACCCGAATTGAGCCTCGCCCACCCATTCTCATCCTTCCATCGAAGGAAAGGAACGGCATCCATAGGAAACCTTGAAAAGAACCTGTCAGCTCGATAATCTTATCGTAGGACAAGACATCTGGGTACATCCGCTTGGTTTGCACACTCGAGGGCCAACTGTTGATATCCGTAGTTAGGTGAACCTTCCTCTAAATTGAGTCCTCTTTTCAGCGTAAAGATGAGTTTAGGG